>FSWM01001193.1_pt1 | contig 90787 bp, 74 predicted proteins | sample 1637841 | NCBI WGS metagenome assembly FSWM01 (sample SAMEA3914789, study PRJEB12502) | metagenome | biome: forest; material: soil | place: Canada | collected 2011-07-03 | depth 0.3 m | reverse complement strand
TGGGTGGGGGCTTCTGTTGCCAGGCGCCCCCGGGCCCCGCCTAACGCTGCTAAGACGTTAGGGCTTTAGGTCGAATACGACCGCACCGCATTACGCGGCGAGGGCATACTCTTGAGCGAAGTTATCGTTCGCATTTAGTTTAAAACCCGAAACGGTGGGTCAGGCCGAGAGAAAGCAACGTCTTTACACGTCTGTCGATGCTGATCGGCCCCGTGTCCCTCGCCGATAACGCGAAAAGGGTGGTTGGTGGAGCCGCCGGGAATCGCACCCGGGTCCAGTCCGCTTATTTCACGCGCGTTTATCTCCATAGTCCGTTGCCGGACGAGCCCAATATAGGGGGGAAACCTCTCCGATAGAAGAACCTATCAGGATATGGCGCGGAATCGGGGTTGCCTCACGCCGAACGGGGCCGGCATCATGGCCTTAGCCCGCAGTTCTAGGGTGCTTGAGTCGAGCAGCCTGGCCGATGTCGCCGACCACACCTTCCTCGCAACAGACTTTTCTGGCCTCGCAACAGACCCTTCTGGCGCAGGCGCTGCTGCAGGCTGGTCGCACGGCCGAGGCCGTGGTGGCCGCCCAGGCCGCGGTCGCCGCCGCTCCCGGCGACGCCGAGGCGGCCGCCCTGCTCGGCCGGGCCACCGATCTGCTGATGGCCGGCGATCCTGATCTGGTGGTGGTCGAGCTCAAGGCCGCGATGCATCCACAGCTTGCCGAGGCCCAGCTTGATCTGGCCGACGCCTATCTGGAACTGGACCGGCCGGCCGACGCGGAGCGGGTGCTCAAGGCCCTGCTGGTCCAGGATCCCGACCATGCCGTCGGCCATCAGAGCCTGGGCGTGGCCTATCTCAGCGTCGGCATGGCGGACGCGGCCGAATATTACAGCCAAAGGGCGGTCGATCTCGATTCCGGCCTGACCATCGCCCACCAGACCCTGGCCAACCTGTTCGAGGCGCGGGGCGACGTCGCTGGTTCGCGCCTGCATCTGCGCCAGGCCTATGCCCGGCAGAGCCTGTTCGCCCAGCCGGCGCGCGATCCGGTCCTGACCGTGCTGGTGCTGGTGACCAGCGAGAGCGGCAATATTCCCCTGACGCACCTGATGCCCAGAAGCCGCTATTCCAGCTGGGTCTGGTATGTGGAATTCGCCCGCGACGGCGAGGTCCCGCCACGCTGCGACCTGGTGCTCAACGCCATCGGCGATCCGGACGTCGCCGGTCCCGTGGCCCCGGCGGCTCAGCGCTTTCTGCAGGCCTCGCCCGCGCCCCTGATCAACGCGCCGGAAAAGGTCGCCCGTACGCGCCGGCATCAGATGGCGCGCCTGCTGGAGGGGATTGAGGGCCTGGTGGTTCCGTCGGTGGCGCGCCTGCCGCCGGCGCCGCAACGGGCGGCCGATTGGCTCCGGGTCCTGCTGGCCGCGGGCATGACCCTGCCGGCCCTGGTGCGTCCCGCCGGCTCCCATGGCGGCCGGGGGTTGGACCTGGCGCGGGACGAGCCGGGGCTGGTGTCCGCCGCGACGCAGATCGGCGGCGAGGCCTATGTCACCGCCTTCCACGACTTCGCGTCTGCGGACGGGCTCTATCGCAAATACCGCATGATCTTCGTCGATCGCGAACCCATGCCCTACCACCTGGCGATCTCGCCAGGCTGGCTGGTGCACCACGAAACCTCGGGCATGGAGGACGACCGGGCGCGGCAGGCCGAGGAACTGGGCTTTCTGGAAGACCCCAAGGCCGCGCTCGGCGCGCGGGCCATGGCCGCCATTGGTGAGATCGGCCGGCGCCTGGACCTCGACTATTGCGGCGTGGATTTCGCCCTGCTGCCCGACGGCCGGGTGCTGCTGTTCGAGGCCAACGCCACCATGCTGGTCCATCCGGAGGCGCCAGACAGCCCGTTCGCCGCCAAGGCGCCGTTCATCGCCCGGATCATCGACCGCTTTCAGGCGATGCTGCAGGCTAGATCACGTTTTATGATTTTGGATTGAATCAATCCACAATCATAAAACGTGATCGATTCTAAATGTTTAGAGCGGGATGCGGGCGGAAAACCGCTTCGCACTTTTCCTCATCCCGCTCTGGGGCCGGCGGGGCTTGAGCCCTATTCCGCCGCCCCGCGGGTGATCGACAACACCCCCGTCCGCGACAGCTCCACCAGGCCCAGGGGCCGCATCAGCTCGATGAACTTGTCGATCTTGGAGGGCGCGCCGGTGACCTCGAACACGAAGCTTTCGTGGGTGGTGTCCACCACCTTGGCGCGGAAGATGTCGGAGACGCGCAGGGCCTCGACCCGTTCAGGACCGGCGCCCCTGACCTTGACCAGGGCCAGTTCGCGTTCGATCCCCAGCGGATCGCGGGTGACGTCGTGCACCTCGCGGGCGGAGACCATTTTTTCCAGCTGGGCGCGGATCTGTTCGAGGACCTCGGCCGTGCCCGAGGTGACGATGGTGATGCGGCTGGTATGGGCCCGCCGATCGGTCTCGGCCACCGTCAGGCTCTCGATATTGTAGCCGCGCGCCGCAAACAGCCCCACCACCCGGTGCAGCACGCCCGGTTCATTGTCGACCACCACCGCAAAGGTCGCGCGGTGGGCGGCCTCCTCGGCATGGTCCATGAAATAGGCCGAGCCAGGCTGGTCGGTGGAGGCGGGGATGGTGCTGTTCATGGGGAGGAGAGAGCTTATCCGTCTGTGGGCGCCCCTTCTCTCACAGGGAGAGAAGGGAAAAAAGCACCTCTAAACCAGCTTCCGGCCGGCCTCGTCGATCACCGAGCCCATATCCTGGGCGTCCTCGGCCAGGATCATCTCGTTGTGCGCCTTGCCCGAGGGGATCATCGGCAGGCAGTTTTCGGCCTTTTCCACGCGACAGTCGAAGATCACCGGGCGGGGGGTGTTGATCATCTCCAGGATCTTGCCGTCCAGCTCGTCGGGCGTATCGGCGCGGATGCCGACCCCGCCATAGGCCTCGGCCAGCTTGACGAAGTCGGGCAGGCTTTCCGAATAGGAGTGGGAATAGCGCTCCCCGTGCAGCAGCTGCTGCCACTGGCGCACCATGCCCATCCATTCGTTGTTGAGAATGAAGATCTTGATCGGCAGCTGGTACTGAACCGCGGTCGAGATCTCCTGCATGGTCATCTGCACGGAGGCTTCGCCGGCGATGTCGATGACCAGGCTGTTCGGATGGGCCAGCTGCACGCCCACGGCGGCCGGCAGGCCATAGCCCATGGTGCCCAGGCCACCGGACGTCATCCAGCGGTTTGGCTCGTCGAAATGAAAGAACTGCGCCGCCCACATCTGATGCTGGCCGACCTCGGTGGTGATGTAGACGTCGCGGTCGCGGGTCAGGGCGTAGAGCCGCTCGATGGCGTGCTGCGGCTTGATGATGGTGTCCGAATTGCGGTAGGCGAAACCCTTGCGCGCGCGCCAGTGATCGATCTGGCGCCACCAGGGGGCCAGGACCTCGGCGTCACGGCGCGGCTGGCCCTTCCAGGCGGTGATCATGTCGCCCAGGATGTTGCCCGCGTCGCCGACAATGCCCACGTCCGCCCGCACGTTCTTGTTGATCGAGGACGGGTCGATATCGATATGGATCTTCTTGGAGCCCGGTGAAAAAGCGTCCAGCCGGCCGGTCACCCGGTCGTCGAAGCGGGCGCCGATACAGACCATGACGTCGCAGTCGTGCATGGCGTGGTTGGCTTCATAGGCGCCGTGCATGCCGACCATGCCCAGCCAGGCCGGGTCGCTGGACGGGAAAGCGCCCAGGCCCATCAGGGTCGAGGTCACCGGCGCCCCAGTCAGGGCCGCCAGTTCGCGCAGGCGCTTGCTGGCTTCCGGGCCGGCATTGATCACCCCGCCGCCGGAATAGAGGATCGGCCGCTTGGCCGCGGCGATCAGCTCCACCGCCTCGCGGATGCGGCCGGCGTCGCCCTGCACGCGGGGAGAATAGGCGTGCAACGGCTTGACCGTCTCGGGACCCTCATAGGCGGCCCTGGAGAACTGGACGTCCTTGGGAATGTCGATGACGACCGGCCCGGGCCGCCCGGTGGTGGCGATGTGGAAAGCCTCGTGCAGCACGCGCGGCAGGTCCTCGGCCCGCTTCACCAGATAGTTGTGCTTGGTGCAGGAGCGGGTGATGCCGACCGTGTCGGCTTCCTGGAAGGCGTCCGAGCCGATCAGATGGGTGGGGACCTGGCCGGTGATGACGATCAGCGGGATCGAGTCCATCAGGGCGTCGACAATGCCGGTGATGGCGTTGGTGGCCCCGGGGCCGGAGGTGACCAGAACCACGCCCGGCTTGCCGGTGGAGCGGGCATAGCCCTCGGCGGCATGGGTCGCGCCCTGTTCGTGGCGCACCAGGATGTGCTGCAGGCGCGGTTCATGGAACAGCGCGTCATAGATCGGCAGCACCGCGCCGCCCGGATAGCCGAACAGGTGGGTTACGCCTTGATCCACAAGCGCGCGCACGACGATCTCGGCCCCGGTCAGGGTCTCAATGGCGGCTTCGGTGGGGGCGGAGGTCTGTTGCAGGGTCATGACGGGATGTCCGGCTGTCGGAAAGTCGAAAAAGCGGGCAAAGAAAAAGGCCCTCGAAGGGGCCTTGGGCACGCGACCTGACTGCGGCGTGAGAAGCTCACGCCGAGAGAGGCCGCCTTGTAAGTACGATCAGCGCTGGGCGCACGGGTATGCTCCAAAATCGAGGCCGAGTCAGATGACATGCCCGGGCAGCGGGGTCAAGTCGCCGAATAGAGCAACAAACTGCCTCCACTGGGCCTGCGCCTCGGCCTCGGTGATGCGCGGCCAGTCCGGCGTCTGGTTGCGAAACCAGGTCAGCTGGCGCTTGGCGTAGCGGCGGGTCTCCTGCTGGGCGGCCTCGATCGCGGCGCCAAGCGCGGTCGCGCCTGTCGCCGCGGCGGCCAATTCGCGCAGCCCCACCGCCTTCATCGCCGGCAGCGCGGGGGCCAGGCCGCGGGCCATCAAGGTCCTCGCCTCGTCCACGGCGCCTTGGGCGACCATGGCGTTCAGGCGCGCGTCGCAGCGGGCGTAGAGGGACTTGCGATCGGGCTCCAGCACCACCGCGCGCCAGGATCCGGGCGCCAGCGCCGGCTTGGTCTTGGCCTGCCAGGCGCTTAAGGACCGGCCCGTGGCCTGCGCCACCGCCAAGGCCCGCACCAGGCGCTGGCGATCGCCCGGCGCGATGCGATCGGCGGCCTGGGGGTCGAGGACGCGCAGGGTTTCGCGGCTGTTGGCCTCGCCGGCGGCGTCATATAGCTGTTCGGCGGCGGCCCGGGCCGCTAAGGGAACCTCAGGCACCTCGGCCAGGCCCTCGGTCAGGGCTCGAAAATAGAGCCCGGTGCCCCCGACGACGATCGCGGGCGCGCCGTGGGCGAGGATGTCGTCCACCACCATGGTCGCGGCCCTCAGCCACCGGCCGACCGACCAGCCATCGGCGGCGTCGGCCACGCCGAACAGGTGATGAGGGACCGCCGCGGTCTCCCGCGGCGATGGCCGCGCGCTCAGCACCCGCAGGTCACGATAGAGCTGCAGCGCGTCGGCATTGACGATCTCGCCGCCGATCGTCTCGGCCAGGCGCAGGGCCAAGGCTGACTTGCCGCTTGCGGTCGGGCCGGCGATCAGCCAGATGCGGGCGGTCATGTTGCTCGCCGTCACCCTCGTCGCTCCCGATCCATCCGCCGCGCCGGCCCTGGCCGCGCGCCTGGGCCATGGCCTCGCAAGCCTGACCGGTCCCGTCAAGCAAAGCGCCGTCCTTGGGCCCGGCGCGGTCGATCTGGTTGTCGAGGCGGACGCCCTGGCGCCGGTTCGACAGGCGGTCGGCCAGCAACTGGACGAGGCGGGCGTGGATTTCTGCGTCCAGCCTTGGGCGGGTCGCAGAAAACGCCTCCTGGTCGCCGACATGGATTCCACCATCATCGGCTGCGAGTGCCTGGACGAACTGGCCGATTTCGCCGGGGTCAAGGCCGAGGTCTCGGCCATCACCGAGCGGGCCATGCGCGGAGAGATCGGTTTCGAGGGCGCCCTGCGCGAGCGGGTGGCCATGCTCAAGGGCCTGCCGCTGACGGCGCTGCAAACCTGCTACGACGACCGGGTTCGGCTCAATCCAGGCGCCAGGGCCCTGGTGGCGACCATGACCGCCCATGGCGCGCGCTGTGTGCTGGTGTCCGGCGGGTTCGAGTTCTTCACCCGGCGCGTGGCCGCGGCGGCGGGGTTTCATGCCGACCGCGCCAATCGCCTGATCGAGGCCGACGCCGCCCTGACCGGCGCGGTGGGCGAGCCGATCCTGGGTCGCGAGGCCAAGCTTGCGGCGCTGAAGGAAGAAGCCGGCGGCCTGAAGATCGATCTGGCCGCCGCCCTCGCCATAGGCGACGGGGCCAATGACCTGGCCATGCTGGGCGCCGCCGGCCTGGGGGTCGCCTACCGCGCCAAGCCGCTGGTGGCCGCCGAGGCCCATGCCCGCATCGATCATACCGATCTGACCAGCCTGCTCTATTTCCAGGGCTACCGGGCTGAGCAGTTTTCGGGTTAAAGGTGGCGATGGCCATACCCCGCCCGATTCAAGCCGTCGTGTTCGACATGGACGGCCTGCTGATTGATTCCGAAGGGCTGGTGCGCGAGGGCATCCTGCTCGCCGCCCGCAATCTGGGCTTCGAAATGCCGCTGTCGCTCTGCGCCGCCATGATCGGCCTGCCCATGGAGCGAGGCAAGGCGCTGATCCGCGATCACTTCGGCCCCGGCTTCGACCTGGACGGCTATGTGGTCGAGGAACAGCGCGTGATCGCGGCCCTGTTCGCCGAGGGCGTGGCGCTGAAGACCGGCGTTCTGGAGCTGCTCGACCATCTGGACGCCCTGGGTCTGCCGCGGGCGGTGGCCACGTCTTCGGGGCGCGGATCGGTCCAGGCCAATCTCGGCCACAACGAGATCCTGCACCGGTTTCCGGTGATCGTGACCCGAGAGGATGTGGCGCGGCACAAGCCTCACCCAGACCCGTTCCTCAAGGCCGCCAGCCTGCTGGGCGTGGCGCCCGAGGCCTGCCTGGCGCTGGAAGATTCCCACAATGGCGTGCGCGCGGCCCATGCGGCGGGGGTGATGACCATCATGGTTCCCGACCTGCTCGAGCCCACCGAAGAAATGCACGCCAAGTGCGTCCATATCGCCGAAAGCCTGCACGAGGTGATCCGCATGGTCGAAGCCCAGCCGCGGGTGTCGGCGCCGCTCTGACCCACGGGACTTGTAAACCGGGCCGCAGGCTCGGATATGAGGCGTCCTTCACGCAAAGGTTCGCAATTTTCCCATGGCTGACCCTGTCCCACCCGACCGCGCCGCGGTCCTGGCCGCTCTGGAGACGGTCCGTGACCCCAAGTCGGGGTTAGGGCTGGTGGCCGCCGGCCTGGTCCAGGCCCTGGTGGTGCGTCCGGGCCGGGCGGGCTTCATGCTCGAGGTCGACCGCGCGGACACCGGGCTCTACGGACCCATCAGCGAGGCGGCCGAGGCGGCGCTGCTGGGCGTGCCGGGGGTCGAGCGGGCCCAGGTGGTGCTGACCACGGCGACGGAGACCGCCGGTGGGCCGCCGCCAGCCGCCGCCGCTGCGCCGGCCGAGCCCTTCCAGGCGCCTGGAACGGTCAGGGTGCGCCGCGGGGGCGCACGCCTGTCCAACGAGGCCCAGGCCCAGATGCAGCCGCAGCAGCCGACGGGCGCGCTGAAACCCGCCCACGTGCGCCATGTGATCGCCGTGGCCAGCGGCAAGGGCGGGGTGGGCAAGTCCACCGTGGCCGTGAATCTGGCCTGCGCCATGGCCCTGTTGGGCCGCCGGGTCGGTCTGCTGGACGCCGATGTCTACGGCCCCTCGATCCCGCGCATGACCGGCGTTGAGTCCGAACCCGAACTCACCGCCAACAAGAAGCTCAAGCCGCTCGAGGCCTGGGGCCTGAAGATCATGTCCATCGGCCTGTTGGTCGACGAGGCGGCGCCGATGATCTGGCGCGGGCCCATGGCGTCCTCGGCCCTGAACCAGATGCTCAATGACGTGGCCTGGGCCAGCGAGGCCGAGCCTCTGGACGTGCTGGTGATCGACATGCCCCCTGGCACCGGCGACATCCAGCTGACCCTGGCCCAGCGGGTGGCCCTGTCCGGCGCGGTGGTGGTCTCCACCCCGCAGGAGGTGGCGCTGATCGACGTGCGCCGCGGGGTGTCCATGTTCGAAAAGACCCGGGTGCCGATCCTGGGCGTGATCGAGAACATGGCCTATTTCCCCGACCCGACCACGGGCGCGCCGATCCCGATCTTTGGCCATGGCGGCGCCAAGGCCACGGCCGAGGCCCTGGGCGCGCCGTTCCTGGGCGAGATCCCCATCGAGCTGGCCCTGCGCGAGTCCTGCGACGCCGGCGCGCCCATGGTCGCCCAGGGCGGCGACAGCACAGCCAGCCAGGCCTTCCTCAGCATCGCCGCCGCGGTGCTGGAGGCGGTCGAGGCCGGCGAGGGGCTCAAACCTCCGCCCCGGATCGTGTTCGAGGATTAGGACGACACGCCGCCGCCGGTCTGCCGGCCTTTCTGGAAAGCTCCAATATCCGCAATGTCCCGCTCTACGAACGGTACGGTTTCGTGGTGCTTGGCGTGATCGACAGCGGCGAGACGCCGCCGCTCTATCCGATGTTGCGGCGCGCCCGCCGGCCGGCGCCCCGTGACCGGGCGGACTGATACCAACGGCCTTTGAGTTTGAGCGTTGGTGTCTGTTTTTCCCGTCATGGTCGGCGTATGCCGGCCATCCATGCCGTGAACGAACGGGCGAGACTATGGGCGTGGGGACTCATCCTGAAGGCTTGGTGCGGCCCAACCTTCACGGCATGGGTCACCGCGACGAGCGCGGTGATGACGGCGATGGATGGACAGAACTTCAGCGGTCAGTCTCAAAGGCCGCTGGTATGAGGTCAGGTCGGTTCGGGCTCGACCGAGGGCTCGGCCAGGGCCAGGGTCGCGCCGGAAAAGGTTTCCAGCACGCCGGCTTCGGAGACCATGGCGTCCCGCGCCTCCAGGTCGGCGCGAATCTGGGCGTGGCGCTTGGCGTCGAGGGTGTAGCCGATATAGCAGGCGCCGCCGAGCATGACGAACACCACGGGTCCAATCAGGTAGACCATTTCCAGCCCGTGGATGGACCGCGGCGTGTTGACGGAGCCGCCCTTGGGATTATAGCCCACCCAGCTGAGCACAATATAGGTCAGGCCGATGCTCAGGGCGCCGGCGATCTTCTGGGTGCTGGTGATCAGGGCGTAGAGCACGCCGATCCGCTGGCGGCCCGATTCCAGCCGCACCGCGTCGCTGACATCGGCGACCATGGCCCGATCCAGCAGGGTGAAGCTGGTGGCCAGAAAGCCCATCAGGAACATGAAGGGGGCGGTCGCCAGCAGATCGCCCTTGGGTAACAGGGTCATGCCCACCAGGCCGAGGGAATATCCGGTGGTGGCGATCATCAGGGTGCGGTGCTTGCCCGCCCACATGGCGAAGCGGCTGAGGGCGGCGGCCCCGATCAGGCCGGCGGCGATATAGATGATCAGCAGGATATTGGCCTGGGGCAGGCTGAAGCCGCGGGAATCGCGGAAATAGAACAGGTACATGGCCGACATCCAGCCGGGCCCGAGATAGAGGCAGAAGTCCGCCATGATGATCCGGCGCATGTCCGGCCGGATGATCATCTCCCAATAGTCCTTCAGGGTGAATGTCTCGGCCTGGGCGCTCAAGGGCGGCGGTTCGGGGGTCCGCGCCTGGGCCATCAGCACGCCCAGGGGGGTGACGATCACCAGGAACCAGCCCATGGCCTGCACGCCGGCGGCGCCGGTGATATGGCGGGTCGCGGCCAGGATCACCGGCAACAGCAGAACCGCCGTGGCCCCGGCGACGCTGACCACCTGGATGAAGCCGAAAATGCGCGACCGCTCGTCATAGTCGCGGGCGATGGTCGAGGCCCAGGAGATGTGGGACAGAAGGATGATCGAATAGCCGATATAGAAGGCCAGCAGCCAGCCGACCAGATAGGCGGCGGTCACCCCCACCGGGGCCATGAACAGTTCATAGGCGGCCAGGGCGAAGATCGGCACGCCGGCCAGCATCCAGGGCCGGTAGCGGCCGAAGGGGCTGCGGGTTCGGTCCATCAGGACCCCGATCGCCGGATCGAACAGGATGTCGATCAGCCGCACACCGGTGAAGGCCAGGCCGATCACCGCCAGCGGCAGGCCCAGGCGGCTGGCGTAGTGGTTGGGCAGATAGACGGTCAGGGCTACCGCAAAGGCGCCCATCGGAAGGCCCGGACCGGCGAAAGCCACGGCGGCGAGAAACGAGAGGCCCTTGCGGGGAGAAGCTTTTGTCACGCAATATTCCTGGAACGCACTCGGGGCTGGCGACGCCTCTGGCGGGCGCGTCCAGCCACAAATGAACGCCGGTTACTCCCCCTAGGCAAGCCCTTTTCGAATATGCGGTTCGCTCTCTTTCCCCCACGGAAATGATGCGGGCGGCCCGAGGGCCGCCCGCAAAACGCGCCGTGATGGAGGGCTCAGCCCTCCGACAGCTTGCGGAAAATCTTACCGCCCTGTTCGCCGCCCTGGAAATAGGCCTTCTGGCCGGTCTCGTCGCTGATCTTGGCCCAATTGTCGCGGACCTCTTCGGCCGACAGGCCGGCCTCGCCCAGATGCACGCCTTCGGTTTCGTAGATGCGGGCCAGGGCGAACACCCCGGCGCCGGCGGCCAGGATAACCCCGGTCGGCGCCTCGTCGGATGCCAGATAGACCACGCCGGGGGTGACATATTCCGGTTTCAGCCGCGCCAGGGTCTCGGGCGGCATCAGGTTCTCGGTCATCCGCGTCGCGGCCACCGGCGAGATGGCGTTGATGTGGACGTTGTTCTTCTGGCCTTCGAGCTTGATGGTGTTCATGAAGCCGACAATGCCGAGCTTGGCCGCGCCATAGTTGGACTGGCCGAAATTGCCGTAGAGGCCTGAGGACGACGTGGTGACCACGATCCGGCCGAAGTTCTGGGCCTTCATGATCTCCCATACCGCCTTGACCGGCTTGACCGTGCCCAAAAGGTGCACGTTCAGCACCAGTTCGAAGTCCTCGATGGTCATTTTGGAGAAGGACTTGTCGCGCAGGATGCCGGCATTGGCGATCAGGATGTCGATACGGCCCCAGGCGTCCATCGCCTGTTTGATCATGTGGGCCACGCCGGCATCGTCGGTCACCGACGAGCCGTTGGAGATGGCTTCGCCGCCGAAGGCCTCGATTTCCTCGACCACCTTCTGAGCCGCTTCGGACGAGCCGTCAGACCCGTCCATGGAGCCGCCGAGGTCGTTGACCACCACCTTGGCCCCGCGCCGGGCGAACTCCAGCGCATGCTGTCGGCCCAGGCCCCCGCCCGCGCCGGTCACGATCACAACCTTGCCGTCGAAGCGGATGTCCGCCATGTCGCCCTCTTACGTCTGTTTGAAGTTCCGTCTTTTGGTTCGGGCGAGGGGAGGCGTCAAGGGTGCGGCCGGATCAGCGCGAGGCGCGGCCCAGCACCTCGATCAGTTCGGCGACCTTCTGGCGCTGCTCGTCGGCGTCGCCGCTGGCGATGGCGCCCTCGACACAATGCGCCACGTGGTCGTGCAGCACCGCCTCCTCGACCTTGCGCAGGGCGGCCCGCACCGCGGCGATCTGGGTGATGATGTCGATACAATAGCGGTCGTCGTCGACCATCTTTGACAGGCCTCGCACCTGGCCTTCGATTTTTTTCAGCCGCTGGGTGCAGGATCGGCGCGTTTCGGTCTGCATCGTCGAATACCCCATGGGGGTAGTTGCGCGTACCCCTCAGGGGTATATATAGGCGCACGCCCCGCCCGGGAGAAGTCGGTTTGTCAACGCCCTGCGCCCACCACGGCCACCATCATCCCGCCGTGGCCAAAGACCCGGCCCCCTCTGAGGACCTGACCGCCATCTATACCTGTCCGATGCACCCTCAGGTGCGGCGGCAGGGGCCGGGCGTCTGCCCGATCTGCGGCATGGCCCTGGAGCTGGCGCAGGTCACCGCCGAGGCCGCGCCCAATCACGAACTGGCCGATATGAGCCGGCGGATGTGGATCGCCCTGGCCCTGACCGCGCCCGTGTTCGGGCTGGAAATGGGCGGCCACCTGTTCGGCATGGGCTTTCTGGTCGCGCCCAAACTGTCCGGCCTGATCCAGATGGTCCTTTCGACCCCGGTGGTGCTGTGGGCCGGCTGGTCGTTCTTTGAGCGGGGCTGGCGTTCGCTGGTCACTCGCAACCTCAACATGTTCACCCTGATCGCGCTCGGGACCGGGGCGGCCTATGTCTATTCGCTGGCCGCGACCTTGGCGCCGGGGCTGTTGCCCGCCGCCTTCCGCGGCATGGACGGCGCGGCGCCGGTCTATTTCGAGGCCGCCGCCGTGATCACCGTGCTGGTGCTGCTGGGTCAGGTGCTGGAGCTGCGCGCCCGCGATCAGACCGGCGGCGCCCTGCGCGCCCTGCTCAACCTCGCCCCCCGCACCGCCCGCCGCCTGCTGGCGGACGGGAGCGACGAGGAGGTCGAGCTGGACGCCGTCCAGGTCGGCGACCGCTTGCGCGTGCGGCCCGGGGAGAAGGTTCCGGTCGACGGCGAAGTGCTGGAGGGCCGCAGCCACCTGGACGAATCCATGGTCACCGGCGAGTCCATGCCGGTGTTGCGCGAGGCCGGTTCGACCGTCATCGGCGGCACCCTCAACCAGACCGGCGCCCTGGTGATGCGCGCCGACAAGGTCGGGCGCGACACGCTGCTGGCCCACATCGTCCAGATGGTGGCCGAGGCCCAGCGCAGCCGCGCGCCGATCCAGCGCCTGGCCGACCGCGTCGCGGGCTGGTTCGTGCCCGCGGTGGTCGCCGCCGCCGTGATCGCCTTCGCCGTCTGGGCCCTGGTCGGCCCGGAGCCCCGGCTGGCCTACGCCCTGTTGGCGGCGGTGTCGGTGCTGATCATCGCCTGCCCCTGCGCCCTGGGCCTGGCCACGCCCATGTCGATCATGGTCGGGGTCGGCCGCGGCGCCCAGGCTGGGGTGCTGATCAAGAACGCCGAGGCCCTGGAGCGCTTCGAGGCGGTGGACACCCTGGTGGTCGACAAGACCGGCACCCTGACCGAGGGCAAGCCGGCTGTGACGCAGATCCATCTCGCCGCCGGCTGGAGCGAAGGCGATGTCCTGCGCCTGGCCGGCAGCCTCGAGGCGCCGAGCGAACATCCCCTGGCCCGGGCGGTGGTGGCGGCGGCCAAGGCCCGAAACCTGGCCCTGACCGAGCCGGCGAACTTCGACTCCCCCGCCGGTCGCGGCGTGGTGGGAACTGTCGCGGGTCGCGCCATGGCCATGGGTGCGCGCCGCTTCATGGATGAGCAGGGCGTCGACGCCGCCAGCCTCGCCGAGGCGGCCGAGGCCATGGCCCGCGAAGGGGCGACAGCCGTGTTCGTGGCGGTGGATGGCCGCCTGGCCGGCGTTCTGGGCGTGGCCGATCCGATCAAGGCCACCACCCCCGCCGCCGTCGCGGCCCTGAGGGCGGCGGGGGTGCGGGTGGTGATGCTGACGGGTGACAATCGCCTCACCGCCGAGGCCATCGCCCGCCGGCTGGGCATTGACGAGGTCGAGGCCGAGGTCCTGCCCGACCAGAAGGCCGCCGTGGTGCGCAGGCTGCGCGAGGCGGGCCGGGTGGTGGCCATGGCCGGCGACGGGGTCAATGACGCGCCGGCGCTGGCCGCCGCCGATGTGGGCGTGGCCATGGGCACGGGAACCGACGTGGCCATCGAGAGCGCCGGCGTCACCTTGCTGCGCGGGGACCTGACGGGGCTGGTGGCCGCCCGGCGTTTGTCGCGGGCGGTGATGGGCAATATCCGCCAGAATCTGATCTTCGCCTTTGTCTATAATCTCGCGGGCGTGCCGGTCGCCGCCGGCCTGCTCTATCCGAGCTTTGGCCTGCTGCTGTCCCCATCCCTGGCGGCGGCCGCCATGGCCCTGAGTTCGGTCAGCGTGATCGGCAATGCGTTGCGGTTGCGGGCGGTGAAGCTGTAAGTGAAGTCCACACTCTCCACGGCGTCCGCGTGCTGGTCTGGCCGCTGGATGGTCCGTCCTTGGGCGATCTTGGCCGGCGACTGGCGACGCCCCCTCCGTCACGGCGCTGACGCGCCGCGCCACCTCCCCCGTGTGGCTTCGCCAAACAGGGGAGGAGGACACCCTTCTCCTCCCTTGCGTAGCGCAGCGAAGCGGGGGAGGGGGACCACCCGAAGGGTGGTGGAGGGGGCCGCCGGCGGAACGTTGGTCAACCTCGCTCGGCTTGTGCGCCCGAGTGGCCTATGCTCGCCGCACCCGGCCCAGGCCATCAGGAAACACCCATGAAATCGGCGAACGGCAGGCAGGTCAAAAAGACGTTCCTGCCCGAGAAGCCCTGTCAGTGCTGCCGCAAGCCGATGATCTGGCGCAAGAAATGGGAACGTGACTGGGAGAACATCAAGTTCTGCTCGGAGCGCTGCCGGCGCGAGGGGGCGAGAGCCTGAGGGCGCGGCGCCGCTATTCGTAATGCTTCAGTTGGGGCCATAGGGCGCCCAGCGGCACGCGCGGGTCGCGCAGGACATAGATCGGGATGTTGGTCTCGAAGGGCAGGGCGTAGGCGGCGTCGATGCGCCCGGCGACCTCGACGTGGCGAAACAGCTGGGCGAACCTGACCGGATCGCCGCCGACGGTGATGATCACCGAGCCGTCGGCGCCGCCAGGGCCCCAGAGGAAGTAGTTGTTGTGGCCGCTGATCGCACGCGGCCCGCCATAGGCCGGGCCGTAGACATTGACCGCCGAAGCCTCGCTATAGTCACGGCCGAAGAACACGGCCTTGGTCCGCTGGTCGGCGGGCAGGGCGCGGTAGACGGCGCTGACCTTGGCCGCCATTTCACGCCAGCCGAACATGCCGGCCAGATGCAGGGGCAACACGCCCTGAGCCCCGCGTTCGGTCGCCGCCGCCTTGGACGACAGCCCCAACGCATGGGTGTAAGGGCCGTACAGGCTGGGCGGCAGGATCGGCATGGCGATCGGTGCGCCCACCAGTCCGGCGACGGTGACGGCGCCAAGGACGATGCGGCGGGCGACCTCGCCGCGCAGCCAGCCCTCGATCGCCACCGCTCCGCCGGCCAGTAGCACCGGATAGACCGCGGCCAGGTAATAGGCCTTGCCGTGCAGGCCATAAAACAGAGCGATCATGACGGCATAGGCGATCGGAAAGGCGCGGTAATGCGGCAAGGCCGGCTTCACTGAAAATCGCCACAGCCCAGCCAGCCAGATCGGCGCCGAGGCGGGGCCGACGAACAGCACCTGCTGGCCGAAGAAACCCAGGGGCGACAAAACCAGGTTCTTGCCATTGGCGCCGGCCTGGCCAAGCTCGACGAACGGCCAGCCGTGCTGGGCCTGCCAGATGACGCTGGGGGCGGCGAGAGCGGCGGCGATCATGGCGCCAAGATAGAGCCAGGGCCGGATCAGCGAGCGGCGCAGCGGGGTGGCCAGCACGCCGACGGCCAGGCCCGCCAGATAGAAGGCGATCAGATATTTACTCTCCAGGCTGACGCCGACAATGGCGCCAAAGCCCAGCCACCAGCGCTCGTCGCGGGTCTGGGCCAGACGCGCCAAGCACCAGCTGCAGCCGAGCCAGGTCAGGGGCTGCATCATGTCGGTGGTCATCAGCAGGCCGTCGACCAGGAAGATCCCGCCCAACAGCACGCAAAGCCCAGCCAGCCACTGAGCGAAGCGTCCGCCGCCGAGAATGCTGACGAATTCGCAGGTCAGGGCCACGGTCGCGGTCATGGCCAGGCCCGGGACCAGGCGCAGCGGCAGCAAGGCGGCGCCAAAAAGGGCGTGGGAGGCGCCGGCGATAAGCGGAACCAGGGGCGGCTGGTCAACATAGCCCAGGGCCGGGTGCTGGCCGCAGACGATGAAGTAGAGTTCGTCGCCGAACACGCCGTAGCGATTGTTGACGACCAGATGCAGCAGCAGGCAGGCCGCCGCGAGCAGCACAGAGGGACGCGTCAGGGTTTCCGACAGGCTGTCGGACGCGATCCCCCGTGGAGCCCCCGGTGAAGCCATTATCCCCGCCCGGAGCTGTTGGCGGCGGTCTCGCCGCGCGTCTGCTCGGCAGTGTGGCCCGGCTTGATGAACTTCACCAGCACCCGCTGACCCACCAGGAACGGCGTGTCGTCGGCGGAAACCACCACCTCGACCACCCGGGCGTCGGCGGCTTCGGCAGGATCGTCTGACAACAGCTTGCGGGCGCCGAACACGCCGGAGCGGCGCAGGACGCGGCCGTCGAAGGACTTGCCGGGGTCGGCCTCGGGGGTCATGCGCACGGTCTGGCCGATGGCCACCACCGGCAGGGCGGCCTCGGCGATCTCGGCGCGGACGATGTGGGCGGTGTCCGGCTCCAGGTCGAACATGGTGGAGACGTTGAGGGTCGAGGCGCCCGTGCCCGGCTGGGCGTAGCGGCGCACGATGGTTCCGTCGGCCGGGGCGCGGATCACGGTCAGCTCCTCATTGTACTGGGCCTGGGCCAGGCGCGCCTGCGCGGCGATGATGGCGGCTTTCTGCTGGCCCAGGGCGGCGTCGGCGGCGCGGATGGCGTCGCCGGCCTGGTCGAGTTGCTGGCGGGCGACGAAGTTGGACGCCGACAGCCGCGCCAGGCGGTCATATTCCCGGTGGGCGGTGGAGATCTGCACCTCGACGGCGGCGATCTGGGCGCGGGCCTGGGCGAGATCGGCCTGGGCGGTCATGGCGGCGAGACGGGCCTGGTCGTCCTCCTGGCGCGCCAGGACCTCGCCCTTGCGCACCCGGTCGCCCTCGCTGACATCCACCTCGCGCACCACGCCGGGGGCGCGGGCGGCGACCTGGATCACGCCGCCCTCCACATCGGCCTTGCCGTTGGCGATGGCGGCATAGGGGGTCTCGGCGACCGGCGCGGCCTTGGCGGCCTGGGCGGTCTTGGCCCTGGCGCGCAGGGTCAGGCCCGCGCCGACCGAGCCTATGGTGATCACGGCCAGGACGACCAGCCAGGTGGTGGGGCGGCGAAGGATGTGGGGCATCAGGCTTCAGCTCCGACGAGCTGCCTCTCTGCGGCCGGATCGACCGCGGGTTGGCGACGGCGATCGTCGAGGATCAGGCCGTCTTCGATATGGATCACCCGGTCGGCATAGGCCTCCAGGCGCGGATCGTGGGTGACGCAGATGACGGCGGCGTCGTGCGACTTGGCCGCCCGCTGCAGAAGCTTGATGACGATCTGGCCGTTTTCGCCGTCCAGGGCCGAGGTCGGCTCGTCGGCGAACAGCAGGCGCGGCTGCTTGGCCAGGGCGCGGGCAATGGCCACCCGCTGCTTTTCGCCGCCGGACAATTCGCTGGGCCGCTGATTCATCCGCGGGGCCATGCCGACCTCGGTCAGGGCCTCGACCGCCCGCCGATGGGCGTCCGCGCGGCTCAGGCCCTGATAGTGCAGCACGGTGGTGATCTGGCGCACGGCGGTCAGGGCGGGGAACAGGTTGAAGCCCTGGAAGATGAAGCCGCAATGGTCCAGGCGGAACTTGTCGATCCTGCCGGCGGGCTTGGTCCACAGGGGCTCGCCCAGGGCCGAGACCTCGCCCGCGTCGGGGCGCAGCAGGCCCGACAGCGCCGCCACCAGGGTCGACTTGCCCGAGCCTGACGGGCCCATGACCATGGTCACCTCGCCATGGCGGGCGTCGAAATCGACCCCCTTGAGCACCTCGATGCGCGTGCGGCCGGTCTTGAAGCTCTTGCGCAGGCCGGTGGCGCGCAGGGCTATGACGGGTGGGACGTGCGGGATGGCGTGGGGAGTGACCGGGTTCATCGCAACAGGTCCGCAGGTTGGCTTTGCTTGAGCACGCCCAGGGACAGGATGCCGGAGCCGATGGCGATGAGCACCAGCAGGACGGCGACGCCCAGGGTCAGGGGAAGCGGGAAGGTCATGGGCAGGCCGCCCAGATGAGCCAGCAGGCTGACCAGGCTGACGAACAGGGCCGTGGCCCCCAGGCCGACCACGCCGACCCAGAAGCTGAGCTCCATGACGATCAGCCGCAACGACCCCACCGAAACGCCCAGGGCGCGCAGGGAGGCGAATTCCTTGATATTGGCGAAGATGGCGCCGCGCAGGGTCTGCCAGGTGATGCTGATGCCGATGAAGGCGCCTAGCACCACGGAGAATACCAGCAACAGACCGATGATCTGCTGTTTGAGCATGGCCCCCTGATTGGCCTTGGCCAGTTCGGCGCGGGTCCAGGCGCGGTAGAGACCATGGTTCTGGGCGTTCAACTGGTCGCGCACCAGTATCGACTGGGCCGGATCCTTGATCCGCACCAGCAGGGGGCCGGACCGGTCGCCGCGCGCGCCCAGGCCCAGCAGGTCCATGGTCTCGCGGGAGACGAACACCGTCGCCTGGGTCATGTTCGGATAGTTGTGGACCACGGCGCGGACATAGACGGTCTTGCCGTTCAGGGTCGCCGTATCGCCCAGCTTGACGCCCAGTTGGGCCAGGGTGCTGTCGTCGATGGCGACGGAATAGGGCTCCATCAGGGCCAGGCGCTGGGATTCGGTATAGTCGACCGGCAGGGCCACGGAGCCCGGCTTGGTGCCGATGCTGAACAGCTGCACGAAGGTGTGCATTTGCTTCTGGCCGGGCTTGGGCATGTTCTTCCACAGGGCGCCGTCGCCATCCATGTCCTTGACGTCGACTACCTGGGGATTGAGGTAGATCAGGGGCTGGATCCGCCGTGGCAGGCCCTGGCCGTCGCCCATCATGCTCTCCGACTGGGGCGCCATGACCATGATGTCGGCGCGGGAACGGTCGATGGTGGCGGTGAAGGCCTGGGCGATGCCGACGAACAGCCCCACCTGGGCCAGGATCAACAGGCCCGAAAAGGCCAGGGCGATGATCGCCGCCATATAGCGGCGCCATTCATAGATGAGCGTGGCCAAGGCGAGCGACACGAAGGAGACCCCAATCGGGCGCGCAGGGAGAAGAACCTAGCGCCACAACCGGATAAGAGCCACCGGCCGCCGAATTAGCCTAGTTAAATCGAGGTAAGACTTGGCGCCGGGCCGCAGATCAGCTTGACTGTGCTCAATTGATGACAAAATTTTAATGGGAGGATATCGGGATGAAGCTTTTCGACAGCCGCAGAGCGCCAAATCCGCGCCGGGTTCGCTGGTTCATGGCCGAAAAGAGCATCGAAGACATTGAAGTCATTGATGTCGACCTGTTCAAGGGCGAGCACCGCGCCGCCGAATACTTGGCCAAGGCGGGCGCTCCCAACGTGCCGGCGCTGGAGATGGACGATGGGACCACCATCACCGAATCCGTGGCCATCTGCCGGTATCTGGAGAGCGTCTATCCCGAGCCGAACCTGTTCGGGCGCGACGCCAAGGAGACGGCGATCATCGAAATGTGGACCCGGCGGGCCGAAATGCTGGTGTGCACGCCCTTGATGATGGCGGTGCGCCACAGCCATCCCGCTCTGGCGGCCCTGGAGACTCAAATTCCCGAAGTGGCCCAGACCAACCGCGCCGGCGGCGAACGGGCGCTCAAATTCTTCGACCGGCGTCTGGCTGACAGCGAATTCATCGCCGCGGATCGCGTGACCATGGCCGATATCCTCGCCGCCACCGCCATCGACTTCGCCCGCATGGTGCGTTTCAGGCCGCCGGAAGAGCTGGAGCATGTCGGCCGATGGTACGCGGCGATGATGGCCCGCCCGGCGGCGAAGGCGGGGGTTTAGGGGCGCTGGTCGGCGGAACGATCAGGTCCCAGGCGTCCGCTTCCCCACCTTCTTCACCACCCCCGAAAAGCTCATCATGGTCTTGCCGCCAGTGGAGATCAGGCCGCGCAGGAACACCAGCGAGCCGCCGGCGCGGACGACCTCGCCGCGGGCCTCGACCAGGTCGCCCTCATGGGCGGGGCCGACGAATTCGCCATTGAGCGAGACGGTGACGGCGTGGGTGTCCTTCAGCGCCTCGCGGCCGATCACGAACAGGCAGAAGTCGGCGAAGGTGAGCATGCAGCCGCCATGCATGAAGCCGCCGCCGTTCATGTGCTTGCGCTCGGCGCGAAAGGCGCAGACCACCGAGCCATCCGCCTCCTGCCGCGAATAGAAGGGTCCGGCGAGGTCCTCGAACGGATCGCTGTCGACCCACAGGCGCCAGCCGGCCCACTCGCCCTCGGTGATCACCGGACGTCCCGGAAACAGGTCTTCGCCGTCCGCCATGTTTGCTCCGCTTCGCGCTGCGTCTTATGACCGTATCGAATGCGCCGCTGAATAGCCGGAACTTTAGGGGAAACGCCATGGCTCTCGACCTTGAAACGCGCCAGCAACTGATCGAGGCCGTGCGCCGCTTCGTCGCCGAGCGCCTGCGGCCGATCGAGGCCCAGGTGGCCGAGAACGACGCCGTGCCCGAGGCGGTGGTCGCCGAGATGCGCGATCTGGGCCTGTTCGGCCTGTCGATCCCCGAGGAATATGGCGGGCTGGGCCTGTCCATGGAGGAGGAGTGCCTGGTCTGTTTCGAGCTGGGCCGCACCTCGCCGGCCTTCCGCTCGACCTTCGGCACCAATGTCGGCATCGGCAGCCAGGGTCTGGTGATGTTCGGCTCCGACGCGCAGAAGGCCAAGTGGCTGCCGGGGATCGCTTCGGGCGAGATCGTGACCTCCTTCGCCCTGACCGAGCCCGAGGCCGGCTCGGATTCGGCCGCGGTGCAGACCCGGGCGCGGCGCGACGGCGACGTCTATGTGCTGGACGGGGCCAAGCGCTATATCACCAACGCCAACAAGGCCGGGCTGTTCACGGTCATGGCCCGCACCGATCCGGACAAGAAGGGCGCGCCGGGCGTCTCCGCCTTCCTGGTGCCGCGCGACCTGCCGGGCCTGTCGGTGGGCAAGCCGGAAAAGAAGATGGGCCAGCAGGGCGCCCACATCTGCGACGTCAATTTCGAGGGCGTGCGGGTGCCGGCGGAAAACCGGCTGGGGGCGGAGGGCGAGGGCTTCAAGATCGCCATGCAGGTGCTGGACCGCGGCCGGCTGCACATCGCCAGCATCTGCGTGGGCGTGTCCGAGCGGCTGCTCGCCGACGCGGTGGGCTACGCCGCCGAGCGCAGGCAGTTCGGCCAGGCCCTGGCCGGCTTCCAGATGGTCCAGGCGATGATCGCCGAGTCCAAGACCGAATCTCTGGCCGCCAGGGCCCTGGTGCTGGACAGCGCCAAAAAGCGCGACGCCGGCGATAATGTCACCCTGGAGGCGGCGGCCTCCAAACTGTACGCGTCGGAAATGGTCGGCCGGGTCGCCGACCGGGCGGTGCAGATCTTTGGCGGCGCCGGCTATGTGGCCGACTATGGCATCGAGCGGCTGTATCGCGACGTGCGCATCTTCCGCATCTATGAGGGCGCCAGCGAAATCCAGAAACTGGTCATCGCCCGCGAGACCATGAAGCGGGGCGGGTGATCATGACCGCCTCCATCGAAGACGCCATCTTCAGCCTGCTGGCCGATCTGGAGCCTGGCAAGTCGGTCTCGCCGGAACAGGTCGCCCGCGCCGTGGACGCCGAAGCCTGGCGGCGGCTGCTGGGCCAGGTCCGCGCCACCGCCATTGGCCTCGCCCGCCAGGGTCGCCTGGTGATCACCCGCCACGGCAAGCCGGCCGATCCGGACAGCTTCAAGGGGGTTTACCGGCTGAGGGCGCCGGACGTGATGGAATAGGGAATTTGTATGTTCCTTGTTTGTTCTTGCATAGGCCGGCGGTGTCTGTTTTAAAATCAGGCCATGGGCCGAGCCTGCAAGCGAACCTCGCCGGTTTTCAAACTCTGTAGCCGCCGAAAAACCCCGGCTAACAGGAAGGCGAAGTCCTCTTGCGGCATTTCTCGAATATTGGCCTCGATAGTCTTGTCGAGCATGCTCATGGTGGCGCGCGCCTATGCGGACTCCCCTGCCACGCCGCACCCTGACCTTGAGCGGTGGATCGCGGCGCTCAAGGCGAACCCGCCGTCGCCGACAAGGGATGAGCAGGCCTACGACTTGTGGCTGTGCGTGAATGCAGGCCTGAAACTGAAATATTCCGACGCTGAAATCGACGATATCGCAAGTTTGCTCAGTGATCGAAATGGTGTGGTGGTTTTCTGGGCGGCGGCTTCGCTTGGCCGCATCGGGTCCAGCGCACACCGTGCGGAACCTGCCCTTCAGGCGGCGCTGCGAGCTGAAGAGTGCGAATTCGTTGCGGCCCATATAAGGCGACGAATGTCTATGAGCGCCGTAGACGCCGTCATGGGCGCTATGATCCATATCGGGATCCAGCCGAAACCGCTGCACTGTTCGCCAGAGGCCATATCCGACGAGTAGCGCTGTTGGTCGCCTCATGGTTGGCCGATAGTTCGAAGGCGGCGGCTGCGAGGGCTATAGCCCCTTCGGGCCGGGTAGAATTCAGGCTTGGTCGACGCCGCCGCTTTGCGTCAAACCTCCGACTGGAGCGTGGGCGGGTTGATCCTTAGATACGAGCCATGTCCCTCGACGCCATCCTCACCGATATCCGCGCCTGCCGGGCCTGCGCCGGCGAGTTGGCGCATGAGCCGCGGCCCGTGGTGCGGGTGTCGGCCCAGACGCGGATCCTGATCTGCGGCCAGGCGCCGGGGCGGCGGGTGCATGAGAGCGGCCTGCCGTTCGACGATCCGTCCGGCGACCGGCTGCGCGCCTGGATGGGGGTGGACCGGGCGACCTTCTATGATCACCCGGCCATTGGCGTGGCGGCCATGGCCTTCTGTTTTCCGGGCACGAGCCCCCGGGGCGGCGACTATCCGCCGCCGCCGCGCTGCGCGGCGCTGTGGCGGCCGCAACTGATGGCGCACCTGGCCCGGGTCGAACTGACCCTGCTTGTGGGTGGCTACGCCCAGGCCTGGGCGCTGGGGGCGAGGGCCAAGGCCTCGATGACGCAGACGGTCGCGGCCTGGCGCGACTATGGGCCGGCGGTTTTACCTTTGCCGCATCCGTCCTGGCGTAATACGGGTTGGTTGAAGCGCAATCGGTGGTTCGAGGACGATGTGACGCCTTATCTGCAAGCGCGGATCGCCGCTATGCTGGCCTCATGATCCGCGCCCTGATCACGGCCCTGGCCTGCGTCCTGACCCTGGGCGCCTGCGCGCCGCTGGTGCAGCAGGCCGGGCGGCCGGATCTGAGCTTCGCCGGCCCGCGGATCGAGAACCACGATTTCGTCAGCTTCGACGGCGCCCATCTGGCTCTGCAGACCTGGTCGCCTGAGACCGGCGAGCCCTGGGCGGTGATCATCGGCCTGCACGGCATGAACGACTATTCCAGCGCCTTCCGGCTGGCCGCGCCCTTTTGGGCCAAGGACGGGATTGCCACCCTGGCCTATGACCAGCGCGGTTTCGGCGCCTCGCCCAATCGCGGCGTCTGGGCTGGTCAGAACCTGATGGTCGAGGACCTGCGCGCGCTCACCGCCCTGGCCCGTCAGCGCTATCCTCACGCCGTGATCGCCGTCGCGGGGGAAAGCATGGGCGCGGCGGTGGCCATAGCCGCCTTTGCGTCCGATCGCCCGCCCGCCGCCGACCGGCTGATCCTGATTTCCCCCGCGGTCTGGGGCTGGTCCAGCCAGGGCTTGCCCAGCAGCGCCGCCCTGTGGGTCCTGGCCCACCTCGACGGCGGGCTGGTGCTCAATCCGCCCAAATTCCTGGCCGGTAAGATCCGCGCCAGCGACAATACCGAAGAACTGATTCATATGGGCCACGATCCGCTGATGATCTGGGGCGCGCGCACCGACGCCCTCTACGGCCTGGTCGATCTGATGCAGACCGCCTGGCGCGAGACCGGTTCGACCGAAATCCCGACCCTCTATCTCGCCGGCGCCCACGACCAGATCATCCCCTTGCAGGCGCACTTTCAGGCGGCCCGGCGGCTGACCGTCTCGGATCGCTCCGCCCTCTACCCCAAGGGTTGGCATCTGTTGCTGGTCGATCACCAGGCCGAGGTCGTCTGGCGCGACATCGAGGGCTATGTCCGCGAGCCGGTCGCGCCGCTAGTCTCGCACACCCCACCGATTCCTGGCGCGCCGACCCCGACCAACCTGCCTCTCAGCCAGGCCTCGCAGTAGAAAGCCCAGAATGTCGCTGTTCGACTCCCCCGCCTTCGAAGGCCATGAAGCGGTTCACGCTTTTTACGACGAGGCCTCTGGGCTAAAGGCGATCGTGGCCATCCACTCGACGGCGCGCGGGCCGGCGGCGGGTGGGTGCCGGATGTGGCCCTACGAAACCGACCAGGCCGCCCTCGACGATGCTCTGCGCCTGTCGCGGGCCATGTCCTACAAGAACGCCGTGGCGGACCTCGAGCTTGGCGGCGGCAAGTCGGTGATCATCGGCGACAGCCGCACCCAGAAGACCCCGGCGCTGTTCGAGGCTTTCGGCGAGGGTGTCGAAGCCCTGGGCGGACGCTATTGGGCCGCCGAGGATGTTGGCGTGTCGCCGGGCGACCTGACCCATGCGCGCCGCCGCACGCGCTATGTCGCCGGGCTCGAGGGGCACGCGGCGGCATCCGGCGATCCCAGCCCGGTGACGGCCGAAGGGGTGTTTCGCGGGGTCGCGCTGTGTGTTCAGCGAAGGCTGGGCCGTGATCTGGACGGCGTAAGGGTCGCCATCCAGGGGGTCGGCAATGTCGGCGGCGGCCTGGCCGACCGGCTGGCGGCGGCGGGCGCGCACCTGATCATCACCGACGCCAACGGCCCCCAACTCCAGGCCGTGGCCAAGCGCACGGGCGCCGAGATCGTGGCCCCCGGCGCCATTTTCGACGTCGAGGCCGATGTGTTCGCGCCTTGCGCCATGGGCGGGGCGATCTCCATCGAGACCCTGGCGCGGATCAAGGCGCGGATCATCGCCGGGGGCGCCAACAACCAATTGGCCAGTCCCGAGGCCGGACAGGCTCTGTTCGAAAAAGGGCTGCTCTACGCTCCCGACTACGTGATCAATGGCGGCGGGATCATCAATGTCGCCGCCGAAATCCGCGCCCTCGACCGGGACGAGGCCTATGACCGCGACTGGGTGGACGCCAAGCTGGCCCGGCTGACGGCGACCCTGGATGAAATCCTGCAACGCTCGATCGACGAACGTCGCCCAACCCACGTCATCGCCAACGAGGTGGCCAAGGCGCGGCTCACCGACGGACGGCTGGGCAAGGCGGCGGCCTAGGGCTTATACCAATGGCCTTTTAGTTTGACCGTTAGTGTGTGTGTTTCCCGTCATGGTCTGCGTATGCAGGCCATCCACGCCGTGAACGGATGGGCGAGATTATGGGCGTGGGACTAATCCTGAAGGCTTGGTAAGGCTTGACCTTCACGGCATGGATCGCCGGGACGGGGCCCGGCGAAGACGGCGATGGAGGGGTAGAACCGTCAGCGGTCAGTCTCAAAGGCCTAGGGTCTAGCTATCGACCTTGGCCGGCGACAGGCTTCGCGCCTCCGCCGGTCTGCGTCTGGGATCTTCGTTTTTGGGCTTTTCGTCTCGCCTTAGCCGCAGACCTACATGCTGCGGCATGGCGTCTGACCTGAAGAACCCTGAATGCTGCGACGGCTGTTGTTGCTCGAAGCGACTGACCATATCGCTTGCTCCCACGCTACTGATCACTCAACGCGACCTGTGACTGGCGCGAGGCGCTAGGCGGCGACGGCCGTCATCGTCTCGTCGACCAAATCCACATATACGCCCACTTCCAGAGTGGAGTTGCCCGGCATGCCGATCAAATTTCCGGCAACAGGTGCCGCTTCTGTAGGCGTCAGGGTGGTGGCGACGGGGATCAGGTCCGGAGACTCGACTAGGCCGTTGGTGGGGTCGAATTCCAGCCAACCCAGGCTGGGCAGGAACACGTCGCACCAGGCATGGGTGGCGCCGGCGCCGCGCACCGTGGAATCGGCCTGGGGCGAATAGAGATAACCTGTGACAAAGCGGGCCGCGAAGCCCAGGCGGCGCAAGGCTTCGACCATCAGCCAGGCGAAATCGCGGCAGGTGCCGCTGCCGTTTTGCAGCGTTTCCTCCGGCGACTGCACGCCTTCGCTATAGCGGGCGGCGTACTGGAACTGCTGAAAGATGGTCGTATTCAGCCGCTGGATATAGGCCAGCAAGGTCTCGCCCGGTTCAGCCGCGTGATCGCGCAGCCAACTCAGGAGCACCGTATCCACCTCGGTGGTGGCCGGGTTGATGAAGGGCGCCAGGGCGGCCCGGTCACCCGCGTCGTAGACGAGGGGAAAGGTGTTGTGCGGATCGTCGATCACCGGCTCTGCCAGCGGGGCCGGAAACTGGTCCAACAGCAGATGGCTGACGATGCGCAACTCGGTCGCCTGGCCCTGCGGCGTGAACAGGCAGACGCAATTGCCCAGGGCGTCGTAGAGCCAGCGGGTTGCGCCGGGCGGGGACAGTTCCAGCGAGGCCTCGATCAGGCGCATGGCGTGGCTGTCGCGAGGCCGCAGCATCATGCGGTGTTCGCCAAACGCCACGGCATTGTCATAGCGATAGATGGTTTCGTGTCGAATGGAGAGCCGGGTCATGGTCAACCAAACTCCGGCTCAGCCGCGCCGGTTCCCCCGCCCCGCAAAGGTTTGCTTAGCGCGAGAAGCCGGCCTCCGCGAAATCCACCATGCGCCGGATCAGGGGCTCGAAATCCTCTTCGCGGGTCAGGCCCTCCGACAGGGTGTTGAGCCGGTCGAACTCGGCGAAGCGGTTGTTGTGGATCATGCCCAGCACGAAATGCAGCCGCCAATAGACCTCCTCGGGCGGCAGGTCCGGTCGGGCGATCAGCAGCGCGTCGGCGAAACGGCGCAGGTGTGAGACGTCGTTGCGCAGGGCGGCGCGCATCTCCTCGGTGCCCTCGCTGCGGGCGCGGATGATGAACTGGACCGAGATCAGCCGATCCCCCTTGGGGTCCAGCCATCGCACGGGCGGCGCAATCAAGGCCTCAAGGATGGCGCGGACCGGCGGTCGGCCCTGATGCCGGTCGCTGGCCTCATGCAGCAGCCGGGCGCGAGCGCGATTGAGCTCCGCGGTCCGCCGCCGGAAAATCTCCAGCAGCAGCGCGTCCTTGGAGCGGAAATGATAATTGACCGAGGCCAGATTGACGCCGGCCTCGGCGGTGATGTCGCGCACCGACACCTTCTGAAAGCCATGCACCGCGAACAGACGCTCGGCGGCGGCGAACACCAGGTTCTTGGTCGCCGCCTGGGATTCCGGATCGACCTCCTCGGGTTCCAGGTCCGCCAGATGCGGGTCGGTCAACGCACCAACTCGCGCATGGCCTTGTCGAGGCCCTCGATGGTCAGCGGATACATGCGATCATTCATCACCTGGCGGATGACCCCGATGGAGGGGGTGTAGTCCCAGTGGCGCTCGCCCGTGGGATTCAGCCAGACAACGCTATCATAGGTCTGGCTGACCCTGTCCAGCCAGATGGCGCCGGCCTCTTCGTTCCAGTGCTCCACCGAGCCGCCCGGATAGGTGATCTCATAGGGGCTCATGGTGGCGTCGCCGACGAAGATGATCTTGTAGTCGCGTCCGTACTTGTGCAGCACGTCCCAGGTGTCGAGCTTTTCGACATTGCGGCGGCGATTGTCCTTCCACACGCTCTCATACAGGCAGTTGTGGAAATAGAAGAACTCCATGGTCTTGAACTCGGTCTTGGCCGCCGAGAACAGCTCCTCGCAGAGCTTGATATGGCTGTCCATCGAGCCGCCGATGTCGAAGAACAGCAGCACCTTGATGGCGTTGCGGCGCTCGGGACGCAGGACGATGTCGAGATAGCCCTTGTTGGCTGTGCCCTTGATCGAGCCGTCCATGTCCAGCTCGTCCGCCGCGCCCTGGCGGGCGAATTTGCGCAGCCGGCGCAGGGCGACCTTGATGTTGCGGGTGCCAAGCTCGACCGTATCGTCGAGGTTCTTATACTCGCGCTTGTCCCAGACCTTGATCGCCTTGCCGTGGCGGCCCTTGTCCTGGCCGATGCGGACGCCTTCCGGATGAAAGCCGTTGGCGCCGAAGGGCGACTGGCCGCCCTTGCCGCGGCCGTTACCCTTTTTGCCGTCCTCGTCGCCGTCTCCGTCCTCGCCGTCTTCCTTTTGCTGGCGCATGCGCTCAGCCATCATTTCCATCAGCTTGTCGAAGCCGCCCATGGCCTCGATCTGCTCGCGTTCCTCGGGCGTGAGGAACTTGTCGGACAAGGCTTGCAGCCAGGCGGCGGGAATGTCGGCCACACCGCCGTCGCTGAGTTTCTCCAGGCCTTTGAATACGTGACCGAACACCCGGTCGAACTTGTCCAGGTTGCGCTCGTCCTTCACCAGGGCCGCGCGCGACAGGTAGTAGAAATCGTCAATCGTCTTGTCGATCACGTCCCGATCGAGGGCTTCGATCAGCATCAGATATTCTTTCAACGTCACCGGCACCTTGGCCTGACGCAGTTCGTTGAAGAAGTTCATGAACATGGCTGAACCCTGGGTTCGAACGATCGTTTGGAACAAGATTGACCGCCCCAACGCCCGAAGTCCAGTCAGGATGCCGCCGTCGGGCCCTCAAAGGGCGCCAAGGCCGCAATCCGGTGCGGCGCGGATGATATTCAGGCTGGGGTTCTGCGCAGGATGAATTCCCGGTCGCGGGTGGCCCCCACGGGGAATTCATACTCGCCGACCTTTTCGAACCCGTGCCGGCCATAGAGCTTCTGGGCGCCGTGGTTGCCGGACCAGACCCCGATCCACAGGGCGCGGCCGGGGCGGCCCAGCCAGTTCAGGGCTGTTTGCATCAACCGCCCGCCCAGACCGGAGCCTTGCGCGTCGCGCCGCACATAGATCCGCCACAGCTCGCCACAGCCCGGCGTGACCTCGGCATGAGGCAGGTGGCAGGGACCCGCCAGGGCGTAGCCGATCGCCTGGCCGTCGCGCTCGGCGATCCACAGGCCATAGTCTGGATCGGTGGCCCAGGCGGCGTAGCGGGCCGGCGTATGACTCTCGGCCTGGAACGCCGCCAGGTCTTCGGGCGGATAGAGATGGCCGAAGGTGGCGGCGAAGGTGTCTCGGCCAAGCTCGGCCAGGGTCTGGGCGTCCGCCGCCGTCGCGTGACGAACGCTGATGCTTTTGGGATCAATCGGGTCGCTCATGGCTCCATTTCGCACGGGGAAGGGCTTCTGGGAATCGGCCGATTTGAGGCAGAGTAGCGAGCATGAGCATCGCCCTCTTCACCCATCCGGACATGCTGGGCCACGAACCCGGCCGCAACCATGTGGAACGGCCCGAACGGCTGCGGTCGGTGATGGAGGCGCTGGACGACGCCAGCGACCTGGATCTGGATCGCAGGGAGGCGCCCATTGTGGATCCGGCCGACCTGATCCGCGTCCACCCGCAGGCCTATGTCGACCTGATCACCGCCAAGGCCCCGGCCAGCGGCTTCGTCAAGCTGGATCCCGACACCGGCATGTCTCCCGGCAGCCTGCTGGCCGCGCGGCGGGCGGCGGGCGGGGTGGCCGCGGCGGTGCGCGCGGTGGCGGCGGGCCAGACGGAACGCGCCTTCTGCGCCGTCCGTCCCCCCGGTCACCACGCCGAGCCGGAGCAGTCCATGGGCTTTTGCCTGTTCTCCAATGTCGCCGTGGCCGCCCGCGTGGCCCAGGCGGAGGGCTATGGCCGGGTTGCGGTGGTCGATTTCGATGTGCACCACGGCAACGGCACCCAGGCTGCGTTCGAGACCGATCCCAGCCTGTTCTTCGCCTCGGTGCACCAATGGCCGCTCTATCCGGGAACGGGCGCGCCCTCGGAACATGGGGTAGGCAATATTTTCAACGCGGTGGCGCCGCCCCAGGCCGATCGCGCGACCTGGAGGGCGGCCTTCGAGAGCCTGATGGCGCCCCTGGACGCCTTTGCGCCCGACCTGATCCTGATCTCGGCCGGATTCGACGCCCACCGGCTCGATCCGCTGGCCGAACAGGCGCTGGAGGCTGAGGACTACAGCTGGGCCACCCGGGCGATCGTGTCGGTGGCCAAGGCCCGCTGCGGCGGCCGTATTGTGTCCTCCCTCGAAGGCGGTTACGACCTCATCGCGCTCGGCCAATCCGCCCTGGCGCACGTGCGGGCGCTTGAGGAGGGGTAGGACATGAGCGGCTCGCCCTGGGTGCGAGAGGGCTCTGTTGCGTGAACATGCCGACGGACTCGATCCGCCCTGCTGATTCCCCCATCGACGCCCCGGTCCCTGGACCGTCGGGCGCGCCGGCGGGGCCGTATCGCGGCGCCATCTTCACCGTGCGCCACGGCCGGCCCAATCTTTCCCGCAAGGTGCTGCTCAACGCCGCGGAATATATCGACTGGTGGGCGCGCTACGAGGAAACCGGGCTCAAGCCGGGTCAGGATCCGCCGGCCGTGTTGCTGGACATGGCGCGCGGCGCCTCGGTGATCCTGTCATCGCCGCGAATCCGCGCCATCGAAACCGCCCAGGCGGTGACCCAGGGGCGCGCCTTCGACATCGACCCAATGCTGATCGAGGCGCCGCTGCCGCCGCCGCATTGGCCGCGGTGGCTGCGCCTGGCGCCGTTCCTGTGGGGCATCATCGCTCGTTTCTGGTGGTGGTTCCTCAATCATCACGAAGGTGGCGAGAGCCGGGCCCAGGCCGAGGCCCGCGCCGACGTCATGGCCGCCCGCCTGGCTGAAATGGCGCGGGAGGGAGACGTGATGGTGGTCGCCCATGGCTTCTTCAACACCCTGATCCGCCGCTATCTCAAAAAGCGTGGCTGGAAGGTGGTCGAGAGCCAGCGCGGGCTGACCTATTGGTGCTCGCGGCGGTTGGAACTCTGACGGTCGGCTCACCCAGTTCGACGGCGATCCATTCGCAAGCGTGACGCGGGGCGGACATCCGCGGCGGCCCGTTGCTCAAAACCGGTTTCCACTCTCGTCGAACAGGATCTAAGTTGGAACCCAATTCGAATGGGACCGCCATGCCTGACGTCGCCGATATCGCCACCCTGACCTTCGAGCAAGCCCTGGCCGAACTCGAAAAGATCGTGGGCGCGCTGGAATCGGGCCAGGCCCCGCTTGAGGCTTCGATCGAGATGTATGAGCGCGGCGCGGCCCTCAAGGCGCATTGCGAAAAGCGCTTGGAAGCCGCCCGGCTCCGGGTCGAAAAGATCGTGGTCGGCCCCCAAGGGGCGGTCGGCGCCGAACCGGCCGAGTTCTCCTGAGCGGCATGAGCGCCTCGCTCGCCCAGCGAATCGCCGAGGCCGCCGATCTCGTCACCGTCGCCCTCGATGCGCTGCTGCCGCGCGGGGAGGGCCCGGAACAGCGACTGACCGAGGCCATGCGCTACGCCGCCCTGGGGCCGGGCCGGCGCCTGCGGCCGTTCTTCGCCATCGAGACGGCGCGCATGTTCGGGGTTGAGGAGCGGCCCGTGCTGCGCGCCGCCTGCGCGCTGGAATGCATCCACGCCTACAGCCTGGTGCACGACGATCTGCCCTGTATCGACGACGACGACCTGCGGCGCGGCCGGCCGACGGTGCACCGCGCCTATGACGAAGCCACCGCGGTCCTGGCCGGGGACGCCCTGCAGGCGGCGGCCTTCGAAATCATGGCCCATCCGGACACCCATCCCGATGGCGGAGTCCGGGCCGAGCTGGTCCGGCGGCTGGCGGTCGCCTGTGGCGCCAAAGGCATGGTCGGCGGACAAATGATCGATTTGCTGGGCGTCGGCGGCGACCTCGGCGCCATCGCGCGCATGCAAAGGATGAAGACCGGCGCCTTGATCGCCTGTGCGTTCGACCTGCCCTTGGTGCTGGCCCACGCCCAGGATAACGCCCGGCAGGCCTTGGCCGCCTTCGCCCAGGATCTCGGTCTGGCCTACCAGATTGTCGATGATTCGCTCGACGCCGACGGCGACGAGGACCTGCTTGGCAAAGCGGCTGGGGGCAGGGACGGCGCCCGGGGAAAGGTCAATTTCGTCACCCTCCTAGGGGTTGACGCGGCGCGCGAGCGGGTGGACTTGCTTGCAATTCAGGCTAAGGCGCATCTGGACATGTTCGGCGCCGACGCCAAATACCTGAGGGACAGCGTCGATTTCGTGCTAGATCGCCGCCATTAACATTTGGAAGGTCGGGCGGCTGCGCCCGAAGCGCGATGGCTCCAACCACTCCCCTTCTCGACACGATCCATACACCGGCGGACATGAGCCAGCTCAATCTCACCGAGTTGAGACAGCTGGCCGATGAAGTCCGTGCCGAGACGATCCAGGCCGTGTCCGTCACCGGCGGCCACCTGGGCGCCGGCCTGGGCGTGGTCGAACTGACCGTGGCTCTGCACCACGTGTTCGATACGCCCAAGGACATCCTGGTCTGGGACGTCGGCCACCAGGCCTATCCCCACAAGATCCTCACCGGGCGACGCGATCGCATCCGCACCCTGCGCCAGGGCGGCGGCCTGTCGGGTTTCACCAAGCGGGCCGAGAGCGAATACGACCCCTTTGGCGCGGCGCACGCGGCGACGTCGATCTCGGCGGCCCTCGGCTTCGCCGTGGCGCGCGACCAGCGCGGCGACAGCAACAAGGTCATCGCCGTGATCGGCGACGGCTCGATGAGCGCCGGCATGGCCTATGAGGCCATGAACAACGCCGCCCACGCCACCAAGGACCTGATCGTCGTGCTCAACGACAATGACATGTCCATCGCCCCCCCGGTCGGCGGCATGAGCGCCTATCTGGCGCGCCAGGTTTCCGGCAGCGCCTATCGCTCCCTGCGCAAGCTTGGCCGCCACATGGCCGGCGCCCTGCCCAAGCCGCTGAAGGAAGCGGCCCGCAAGGCCGAGGAATATGGCCGCGGCATGGTCACCGGCGGCACCTTCTTTGAGGAGCTGGGCTTCTACTATGTGGGTCCCATCGACGGGCACAATCTCGAGCACCTGGTTCCGGTGCTGAAGAATGTCCGCGAAATGACCGACAAGCCGGTGCTGGTCCACGTGGTCACCCAGAAGGGCAAGGGTTACGCCCCGGCTGAGAACGCCGCCGACAAATATCATGGCGTGGTCAAGTTCGACGTGGTCACCGGCCAGCAGTCCAAGACGCCCGCCAACGCTCTGAGCTACCAGAAGGTGTTCGGCATCGAGCTGACGCGCCAGGGTGAAAAGGACGAGCGGATCGTCGGCATCACCGCGGCCATGCCTTCGGGAACCAGTATCGACATCTTCGCCGAACGGTTTCCCAATCGCGCCTTCGACGTGGGGATCGCCGAGCAGCACGCCGTGACGTTCGCGGCGGGTCTGGCGGCCGATGGGATGAAGCCGTTCGCCGCCATCTATTCCACCTTCCTGCAGCGCGGCTATGACCAGGTGGTCCACGACGTGGCCATCCAGAAGCTGCCGGTGCGTTTCGCCATCGACCGCGCCGGCCTTGTCGGCGCGGACGGGCCGACCCATGCCGGATCGTTCGACCTGGGCTTTCTCGGCCAGCTGCCCGGCTTTGTGATCATGGGTCCGTCCGACGAGGCCGAACTCAGCCACATGGTCGCGACCGCCGCCGCCATTGATGATGCGCCCAGCGCCATCCGCTATCCGCGCGGCGAGGGCACGGGGGTCGGCCTTCCCGACGTCGCCGAGGTGCTTCAGATCGGCAAGGGGCGTATCGTGCGCGAGGGCACGGCCGTGGCGATTCTGTCGTTCGGCACCCGGCTGCAGGAGTCCCTGCGCGCCGCCGACATGCTGGCCGCCCGCGGAATCTCGGTGACCGTGGCCGACGCCCGCTTCGCCAAGCCGCTCGATGAGGACCTGGTTCTGCGCCTGGCGCGGGAGCATGAGGCCCTGATCACGGTCGAAGAAGGCGCGGTTGGCGGTTTTGGCGCCTTTGTGCTGCATCTCCTGGCCGCCCGCGGCGCCCTGGATGGGGGTCTGAAGATCCGCACCCTGACCTTGCCGGACATCTTCCAGGATCAGGACAAGCCCGAGATCATGTACGCCCAGGCCGGTCTCGACGCCGAAGGCATCGCCCGCACCGTCCTGTCGGCCCTGGGCGTGGAGCGCGGCAAGGCCGGCCTGAGGGCCTGACGGTCGTTTAGGCGCAAGAAAAAAGGCCCGTCGCCTCTGCGGAGGCGGCGGGCCTTTGCCATTTGGCGGTCCGCTAACCGATCAGAACGGTGAGAACCTTTGCATCAGGGCGGTACCGCCCGCCGTCTTTTGCACGGCCGCGATATCCCCCTGGCCGCCGTAGCTGATGCGCGCCTCGGCCAGCTGGGTGTGCAGGATGGTGTTGGACGAGGTGATGTCCTCGGGCCGCACGATGCCGGCCACGGTCAATTCGCGCATATCGTTGTTGGTCTTCACCTGCTGGCGGCCCTGGATGACCATATTGCCATTGGGCAGCACCTGGGTGACCACCGCGGCGATGGTCAGATTGATCTGATCCTGCCGGGTGATGGTGCCGGTGCCGTTGGCGGCCAGGCTGGAATTGGTGTTGATGGCGCTGCCGGGGCTGAAAGCCTTGGGCAGAATTTTCCCAAGCGTCGATTCCAGGCCCAGGAAGTTGGTGACGCCGGCCTTGTTGGTGCTGGTCTTGGTCGCCGCGGTCGCGTTCGAGATATTGGCGCTGTCGTTGATCTGCACCAGGACGGTGATGATGTCGCCCACGCGGGCGGCGCGCTGGTCGTGGAAGAACTGCCGTGCGCCTGTGCGCCACAGGGAATTGGCCGAAGCCGCCTGAGGCATGGGTTCGCGCGACGAGGCGCCGATGGGCAGGGCCTCGGACGGCACCAGGGCCGACGGATAGGACATGGGCTGCATTTGCGGGCCCTTCAGCGCGGTGGACACGCTGGAACAGCCGGCCAGGGGCGCGACGGTGGTGAGCAGGGCGATCATCAGGGGACGGCGCATGACGGGAGCTGACCTTTAACGGGTGGCGAACTGGAGGGGATTGGCGAAGGCGGAATTGGCGCGATATTGTTCGGCGGCGGGGCCGACCACGGCCTGGTCGGGGCCGACCGCTATGGCCTGGATCACCTTTTTGGAGACCGTGTTCATTACGGCGACGGGGTCTCCCGCTGCGGCGGGACCCATGGCCTTGCCCTGCAAGATCAGGCTGACGCCATCGGCGACAAAGGCGACCTGGACAGCGTCGTCGCGCTTGATCAGCTGGGCGGCCGCAACGTCGTGATTGGCGGCGGCGGAGCCGGCGCGCAGAGGGCGCCGGGCCATTTTGCCGATCAGGGCGTCGGCGTCGCGCGGCATGTCCGGGGGCGCGGAAAAGCCGGCCACCTTGGCATAGACCAGATCCGTGGGCTGAACGATCTCGCCCGCGGCGAGATTGCGGGCATAGGTGAGGGCGTCGATCATGTGGGCGGCCGGCTCGCCGGCGGCGATCGAAGCGCTGGGCCCGTCGCTGCGGACGACGATGCGGCGGATACCGCTCGGATTGGCCCAGTCCAGGCCGTGGATGTGGGCGATCCACTGCACTTCGCCGGCGTCGAGCACGGCGTCCTGGCCGGCGGGCGCGCCATTGCCCACCTGCACGGCGGCGGCCGAGCCGGGATTGTCGAACAGGTCGCCGAGGGTGACCATGCGGCCACTGGAGACCTCGGTCTTCAGCGACACCGGCTGTCCGGCGATCGCGGCCGAGGCGGTGGCCAGCGCCAGGGCGGCGCCAGCCACGATGTGTCGAAGGCGCTGGATCATGGCCCTAGGTCTTCATCTGCGAGGTGGTGGACAGCATCTGGTCGGCGCTGGTGACGACCTTGGAGTTCATCTCATAGGCCCGCTGGGCCACGATCAGCGCCGAGATCTCGGTCACCGGATCGACGTTGGAGGATTCGGTGTAGCCCTGCATCAATGTGCCCAGGCCGTTGACCCCCGGCACGCCGACCGTGGGGGCGCCGGACGCGCTGGTCTCCATGAACAGGTTGTTGCCGGTGGCTTCGAGGCCGGCGTCATTGAGGAAGCTGGCCAGTTGCAGGGTGCCGACCACCGACGGCGCGGTCGCGCCTGGAACGGTCACCTGGACCTGGCCGGATTGGGAGATGGTGACATTGGTCGAGCCGGCGGGGATCGTGGTCTGCGGGATGATCGTATAGCCATCCTTGGTGACCAGCTGGCCCTGGGGGCTGGTCGATAGGTTGCCGGCGCGGGTATAGGCGGTCTCGCCGGTGGGCAGCAGCACCTGCAGATAGCCGGCGCCATTGATGGCCAGATCGTAGGTGTTGCCGGTCTGGTTGGGCGAACCCTGGGTGTCGATGCGGTAGACCGAGCCGGCCTTGACCCCGGCGCCGATCTGCACGCCGGTCGGCACGATGGTGCCGGTATCCGACGACTGGGAGCCTGGCCGCACCACGTCCAGATAGAGCAGGTCGGCGAATTCGGCCCGCTGCTTCTTGTAGCCGATGGTGTTCATATTGGCGATGTTGTTGGAGATCACCTCCACGTTCAGCTGCTGGGCCGCCATGCCCGTGGCCGCCGTGCGTAATGCCATCATGGCCTAATCCTCCTACTGAACCGTGCCGAGCCGCTGAATCGCGGACTTGGACAGGTCGGATGTGTTGCTGATCATCTGGCTGACCGCCTCATAGGCGCGCTGGATGCGAATCAGATCTGTGATCTGGACCACCGGCTGGACGTTCGACGCTTCCAGCATGCCTTGCTGCAGCTTGACGTCCGGGGCCGGCTGGGCCGTCTGGTTGGTGGTGTTCACATAGAGGCCGTCGCCAGCCTTTGAGAGATCGGACAGGTTGTCGAAACGCACCACGCCGATTCGCCCCACCACCGAACTCTGGGCCTGGCCGGGGGCCGTTTGGGTGATCGTGCCGTCGCGGCCGATGGTCACAGGCCCGTTGGTGGCGTTAATCGTGATCGGCGATCCAGAGGCGTCCAGCACCGGATCGCCCTTCTGGGTGGTCAGCTGACCCTGGGGGTCGGTGGTGAACCGGCCGTCGCGGGTATATCGGGTTCCATCGGCCGTCGTGACCTGGAAGAAGCCCTTGCCGTCGATGGCTACGTCCAGCTGACCATTGGTCGTCTGCAGGCCGCCTTGAGTGAAATCCCGGGCCACAGAACCATCCAGCGTATATTGGATCGCCGTTTTCGACCCCGTGGGCTTGGTCGGGGTGACCGGATCATCGATGCTGGTCAAGGACTCGACCTTGAACCCATTGGTGTCTGTATTGGCGATATTGTTGGCCACGATGTCGAGCTCGCGCTGCAGCACCATCTGCCGCGACAAACTGACATACATCGTGTTGTCCATGGGGGACGTCCTCGGATTGGCCTTAGGGTTGACGTCCTGAGGGCTGCAAGGCCCGGGCCAGCCAAAAAACCCCATAAAATCAGCAAAGAGGATGGTTAACGCGGCGCCTGGCGGCCAACTTGGCCCGGCAAATCTTGCCGCGTTGCGAGAAGGTTAAAAAGGGATCCTTAACCAAACCAACCCAAGGTCGGAGACACAAGTTTCCGGGGCCCGTGACGGCTCGCTCCAAGCGTGGATGGCATGGCCAAGGACACGGCTAAAAAGACCGAGGCCGAGGACGGCGAAGACGCGGGCGAAGGCGTCGAGGTCGCGCCGAAAAAGAAGATCCCGATGATGTTCATCATCATCGGTGCGGTCGCGGCTGTCCTGATCCTGGGCGGCGGCACGACGGCCTTCCTGCTGATCAGCCACAAGCCCGCCGACGCTCACGCCAAGCCGCCCAAGAAGGAAGAGAAGAAGAAGGACGAGAAAAAGAAGGACGACAAGAACGGGGCGCAGATCGCCGACGGCCCGGACGGCGTGGTGTTCTACACCCCGCCCGACATCGTCGTGAACATGCAGACCGCGGACGGCAAGCCGACCTTCCTCAAGCTGAAACTGACCATGGAGTTGCCCGACAAGGCGACGGCCGAGGTGCTCGACGAAAATATGCCCCGGCTTCAGGACATGTTTCAGACTTTTCTGCGAGAGCTACGGCCCGAGGATCTGACCGGCTCGCAAGGCAGCTTCCAGCTGCGCATGGAGCTGCTCAGGCGAGTCAATCTGGTGGTGGCGCCGGCCAAGGTGAACACGGTGCTGATTGAGGAGATGCTGATCAACTAGGGGCGACCCTGGTTGAGGCGATGTCATGGCCGATAACGAAGATCAGGATCAGGACGGGCCACTGTCCCCCGCCTCCGAATGGGAGAGCGGCTCGGGCATGGGCGCCGCAGAGCGCATCCTCAATCAGGATGAGATCGACAGCCTGCTCGGCTTCGATCTCACCGACGACGAGTCGTCGGACCGCACCGGCATCCGGGCGATCATCAATTCGGCACTCGTCTCCTACGAGCGCCTGCCCATGCTGGAAATCGTCTTCGACCGCCTGGTGCGGTTGATGACGACGTCCCTGCGTAATTTCACCTCGGACAATGTCGAAGTCAGCCTGGACAACATCTCATCGATCCGGTTCGGCGACTATCTGAACTCGATCCCGCTGCCGGCGATCCTGTCGGTGTTCCGGGCCGAGGAACTGGACAATTACGGCCTGCTGACCGTCGATTCCAACCTGATCTATTCCATCGTCGACGTGCTGTTGGGCGGGCGCCGCGGCACCGCGGCCATGCGCATCGAGGGGCGGCCCTACACCACCATCGAACGGGTGCTGGTGCAGAGGATGGTCGAGGTGGTGCTGCACGACGCCAAGGCGGCGTTCGAGCCCCTGACGCCCGTGACCTTCAATCTCGACCGGCTGGAGACCAATCCGCGCTTCGCCGCTATCGCCCGACCGGCCAACGCCGCCATCCTGGTCAAGCTGCGCATCGACATGGAAGACCGCGGCGGCCGAATCGAGCTTTTGCTGCCCTATGCGACGCTGGAGCCGATCCGCAAAATGCTGCTGCAGCAGTTCATGGGCGAGAAGTTCGGCCGCGACAATATCTGGGAAGGCCACTTGGCCACCGAGCTTTGGACCACCCAGCTTGACGTGCACGCCGTGCTCGACGAGCAGCAGGTGGACCTGCGTAAGGTGCTCGACCTCAAGGTCGGCGAGACCCTGATCCTCAACGCCACCGCCGACAGCCTGATCGAGCTGCGGGCCGGTGACGTCACCCTGACCCGGGGCCGCATGGGGCGCCGCAACCACAACATCGCCATCCGGGTGGAGGCGCCACTATCGCCTTACGCCAAGACGGCCATCCAGAGGGCGTGATGAGTCCGATTTCACTAGTGCTGAACCTGCTGCTCGCCGGGCTGCTGACCCTGACCTTGATGTTCGGCTGGCGGCTCAGCCGGCAGCTGAAGGCGCTGAAAGACAGCCATGTCGGCTTCGCCGGCGCGGTCGGCGACCTGGACCGGGCGGCCCAGCGCGCCGAGGCCGGTCTGGTCGAGCTGCGCGTCAGCACCGACCAGGCCGTCGACCTGTTGATCGGCCGCATCGAAAAAGCTCAACAGCTGGCCGACCGCCTGGAAAACCTGACCGCGCGTGCTGCGATCGTCGCCGAAAAGGCGCCGCAGCAGCGCGCCACCGCCACCGCCCCAGTGCGCTCGATCTTCGATCGTCCCCGCTCGTCCGCCGCGGCGCCGCCAGCGGCCGCCCTGCGCCAAACCACCGAGGAAGAGGCGGTCGCGGCGGCGGAGGCCCTGATCCTGCGCCTTTCCGAAAGTGAAGTTTTGACCAGCGACGAGTTTGTCGAGCCGCGCACGGGAACACGCGATCGCGCCAACACCCGCGCCAGCACCCGTGAATGGGATCGCGACCGCGAGCTGGACCGCGCTGAAAGCCGGACCAGCCGCCGGTTCGACAGCCTGTTTGAACCACGGTCCGCGCCGGCCTCCGACCCCCGTTCGTCCGTGCGGCCGCCGGTCGCGCGCCGTGCGCGCCCAGAGCCCGTTGAAGACGCGCGTGTGGATGAGCCGCGCCGCGAGGACCTGCGCCCGCCGGTGCGCCTCGAGACCCGCGCGGGTCCGCGCTCCCGCGCCCAGATCGACGATGACCTGTTCGATGCGCCGTCGCGCGGCGGGCGTCTTCGCGCCTTTGACGGAGGCCTGTCATGAGCCGCGTCCCCCGACTTCTACCCATGGTCGCGGTGGCGATCGGGGGTGTCCTGGCGGTTCGAGCGATCGCTGGGGCGCCCGATCTGATCTCCGGGGCCAAGGCCTTCGCCGAAGATGTGGGCGCACCCAGGGCCGCCAAGGCTGCAATGCCCTCGATCCTGTCGCCCAAACCGGCAGCGTCGGCTGCCGCGGCCAAGTCCGCCGCGCCCGCCTGCGCGCCCACGGCGGCGGAACTGGCCAAGGAGGCCGGCCTGTCGCCGGCCGAGCTCCAGGTGCTGCAATCCCTCGGCAACCGCCGCGGCGAGCTGGACCAGAGAGCCAGCGACCTCGACACCCAGGTGCAGCTGATGGCCGCGGCCCAGGCCAAGCTCGACGCGCGAATCCAGCAGATGAACGGTCTGAAGGCCGATATTCAAGGCCTCCTCGGCCAGGCCGATCAGCAGCAGCAGACCGAAACCGATCGCCTGATCCGGGTCTATGAGGCGATGAAGCCCAAGGATGCGGCGCAACGCTTCACCCTGATGGACGACAGCGTCCGGCTGCCCATGGCGGCCAAGATGAAGGAGCGCGCGCTCTCCGCCATCCTCGCCCAGATGCCGGCGGAAGACGCCAAGAGCCTGACCGAGAAGCTGGCCAAACGCGTCGTGGGCGCACAGGCGATCGCCGACGCCCGCACCGCCCTCAACCCGCCCGCGACGCCGGCGACCCCCGCCCAGGCCAGCGGGCCGAACGATCCGGCCGCGCCCGTGGCGGGCAAGCCGCGGCGCAAGGGCGCCAAGGCCAAGACCGCGGCGATCTCGCCCGCCACGGCGCCTGCGGCGGCCGGAGCCGCGCCGGCCAAGACCGGCTGATCCGGCCGTGCGCCTGCGGACCCATCTTCGCGCCGGCCTGGCGGCGATCTGTATCGCCAGCCTTGTCGCGCCTGTGGGTCAGGCGAAAACAACCCCAAACGCGGTCGCCGACGCCGGCTCCGGTCCGCTCAGCGTGCGGGTGGCCCAGAACAAGGACCTGTCGCGGATCGAGTTTCGCTGGGTCGGCGGCGCTCGGGTCAGCAGCCATCGCGATGGCCAGACCCTGACCCTCCGCTTCAGCCGCTACGCCAAGCCGGACATGACCCGGCTGCGGGTTGATCCGCCCCGCTGGCTCAAGGGCGGCGAGGACGCCAAGGCCGGCGGCGGCTTGCAAATCACCCTGACCCTCGACGACGGGGTCGACGCCAAGGTCGGCGAGGCGGATGGCGCCACCTTCGTCAATATCTTCCCGGTCAAGTCGGCCGAAACTCAACCCGCCCCGCCGCCGGCTGCGCCGACGGCTGTGGCGACTGCGGCCGTCAAGACCCCCGCACCGATTCCGACGCCGCCGCCGCATCCCAATGCCGTGCCCGCTTCGGGCGTGGTCAAGATGCAGGCGGAAATGTCCAATGGCCACGTGCTGCTGCGCTTCCCGTGGAAGGCCCCCCTGGGCGCCGCCGTTTTCCGCCGTGGTGGCGCCGTCTGGGTGGTGTTCGACAGCGTCGCGCGCCTGGACCTGAGTGCGGCGCCGCATGGTTTCCGGCAGGCCGCCGGGATGCGGGCGGTGCAAGGCGCCGACTTTTCCGCGGTCCGGATAGACGCGCCCGCCGACATCAACGCCTCGGCGATCGCCGAGGGCGCCACCTGGACCATCGCCCTGGCGGCCGGCCCCTATCAGGCCCCCGAGGAGATCAAGGTCGGCCGCGACCAGACCTCGTCCCCCGCCGGTCTGACAGTGACCATGGCCGGGGCGACCAAGGTGGTCTGGATCGGCGATCCGGTGGTCGGCGATCGCATCGCCGCGGTCACCGCCCTGGCCCCGGCCAAGGGCGTGCCGAGCCGGCGCGACTATGTCGACCTGACGCTCCTGGGCACGAGCCAGGGCCTGGCGATCGAGCCGGCGCGGGAGGACCTGGCGGTCGCCACCGATGGCGACATCGTCAATATCAGCCGGCCCATGGGCTTGGCTTTATCGCCCAAATCGGTCGTGGACCGAGCTGGCTCGGCCGCGCCCGCCACGGCGCAGATGGCGGCGCCGCAGCCCGCCTCCCTGCCGGGTCTGGTGGAGTTCGAGGAGTGGTCCAAGCTCGGCGATGGCGGTTTTGTCCCCCGCTATGACTCGTTGCAGCGCGCCGCCGCGGACGAGATCACCACCGCCAAGGACACCAGCACCAAGGCTCGCATGGCGCTGGCCCGGTTCCTGGTCGGCTCGGAGCTGTCGTTCGAGGCCATCGGCCTGATGGACATGACGGCCAGAAGCAATCAGAGCATATTGGGCGACGCCGAGTTCAGAGCCCTTCGCGGCGCGGCCAAGGCCATGGCCGGCCGTTACAAGGAAGCCCAGGCGGACCTGACCACGCCGGTGGTGGCCGACGATACGGCCAGCGCGCTGTGGCGCGGCTATGTGGCGCAGAAGTTGGGCGAAAACGCCGATGCGCGGCAGCAGTTCGCCGCCGGCGCTTCGGCCCTGTTCCAGTTCGAACCGAAATGGCGCGCGCGCTTCGCCCGCGCCGACGCGGAGGCGGCGCTGGCCCTGGGCCAGTTTCCAGTGGCCGAGGTGGCCATTGACGACGCCCTGCGCACCCAGCTGGACCCGGACGAGGAACTGGCCACGCGGCTGATCCAGGCGCAGCTGTTCGAGGCGGAGGGACAGAAGGCCCGCGCATTGCGTGTCTATGAGGCCATATCGGCCGCTCGCCTGGATTCCCTGGCCGCGCCGGCCCAGCTGCACGCGACCCGGATCAAGTTCGAATCCGGCAAGATGACCCCGATCCAGGCGGCCGCTGTGCTCGACGGTCTGCGCTATCGCTGGCGCGGAGACGCCACCGAACTCGACACCATCCGCGAGCTCGGTCAGATCTACATCAGCCTCGGCCGCTATCGCGAAGCCCTGGAAGCCCTGCGTTCGGCCGGGCAGCGCCTGCCGGACCTGCCCCAAGCCTTGCAGCTGCAGGCGGACTTGACGGGCGCCTTTCGCACACTGTTTCTCGATGGCCAGGCCGATGGCCTGCAGCCGATCCAGGCCCTGGCCCTGTTCTACGACTTCAAGGAACTGACCCCGGTTGGCGCCGATGGCGACCAGATGGTCCGCCGGCTGGCCCGGCGCCTGGTCGACGTGGACCTGCTCAGCCAGGCTGCGGATCTGTTGAAGTATCAGGCGACCAACCGGCTGGACGGCGTTCCGCGCGCCGAGGTCTCCACCGATCTGGCCACGATCCAGCTGATGAACCGCCAGCCCGAGGCCGCGCTCGACGCCCTGAACAGCTCGCGCACCACCCTGCTGCCGCCGGCGCTTACCGCTCAACGTCGCCTGGTCGAGGCCCGCGCCTGGCTCGGCCTGGGCCAATATGATCATGCCCTGGAAATCCTCGAAAGCGACAAGTCCGGCGACGCCGATTCCGTGCGCGCCGAGATCGCCTGGAAAAAACACGATTGGTCCAACGCCAGCGCCCAGTTCGAACGCCGGCTCGGCGATCGCTGGCGCTCGCCGGCGCCGCTCGGCCCCGAGGAGGAATCCTCGCTGTTGCGGGCCGGAGTGGCCATGAGCCTGGCCGGCGACGAAGCGGGCCTGACCCGTCTTCGGAGCCGCTATCAAGGCTTTGTCAATCAAGCCCATGCGCCCGAAGCCCTGCGCGTGGCCCTGTCGGGCCTCAATGGCGCTCAGCTGACCGGCTCCGACTTCACGCGGGCCGCAGCCGAGAACGACAGCTTCGCCAGCTGGGTCCAGGCCATGAAGCAACGCTTCCGCGACGCCTCCTCCCAGGCCTCGGCCAGCACCCCCCCGCGCGGATGATGCGGGCTTAGCCGTTACGGCCGCGTCGGCGGACATTGCCGTGGGGGCGTGCCTGCGGTCACTTCCGCCGAACCTCCGGGGATGATCCATCCCCGCCTGAAGCCAGCCTGCCCCCCAATTTTGACTGAATGCGGTCTGATCCGCCAAGCGCGCTGCGCGTTTAGGTTGGTGATGGTTCGATGAATGGGCGGGAGCCTGGGCTATGGATGTCACCCTCAATGGTCTGGCCGGCGCTGCGGGCGCCAATGGCGTATCGCCCGGAGGCGCGGGAACCGCGGGCTCGGCTGGCACGTCGGTGACGGCGGCCAATACGGGCTCACCCGATGCGGCCAATACGGCGACCGCGACCGGGGGGCATGGCGGCCACGGCGGCGCGGGCGCGGCGGGCCAAACCGACATCCATGGGACCTATATCAGCCCCGGCGGGGCCGGCGGGACCGGAGGAGCCGGCGGCTCGGCCACGGCGAGCGTCCTGACCAGCCTCAACGCGGCGAGCGGAACCTCGGCGGCCAGCACCGCCCGCGGCGGCGGCGGAGGGGCGTCGGGCGTCCCGGGCGCTGGCGATCCCTACGGGAGCATGGCCAGCGGCGGCGTGGGCGGGCACGCGACGGCCTCGGCCAGCGACTACAACACATCCGGGCCGGTCTCGGCGACGGCGACCTCGGTCGGCGGCGCCGGCGGCGTAGACAACGGCGTACCCGAAGCCTTCAGCCCCGGCGTCGGCTCCAACGCCTATCGTGGAGGGGCTGGGGGCGCCGCTTCGGCCAGCGCCAATGCGGTCACCGGCGGATCGGGCTCGGCCACGGCGACCGCCACCACGACGGGCGGCGCGGGGGGCGCCGGCGTCAATGACGCCAGCGGCGGCGCGGGCGCAGCCGCCAGCCTGATCAACGCGGTCAGAGGGGCGACCCACGGCGGCCATCTTGACTTGAATCAGACTGCGACCGGCGGGGCCGGAGGCGCGGCCGGCGACGTCAGTGTCTTGCAGGACGGCGATATCCAGGCCGGGGCGGCTGGCTCCGCCTATTCCAGCTTGAGCTTCGATGATGCGGCCAACGCCAACCACAGCGCCCAGCTCAGCACCACCAGTTCCGCCACGGGCGGCGCAGGGGGCGGAGGCGAGAATGCGACGGCCGGCGGCGCCGCGACCGCCATCAACAGCATCATCGCCGCTCATGAAGCCGATGGCGTGGCCGTGGCCACGGGCGGGGCCGGCGGATCCGTGCCGGACGGAACCAATAGCGGCGCGGGCGGCGGCGCCACGGCCAAAAGTTTCGTGCAGGCGGGAACCACAGGGTTCAGCGAGGCGCTCGCCCGCGGCGGCGCTGGCGGGACCACGGACGACGTGTCGGGGGATTCCGGCGCCGGCGGCGCCGGCGGCGCGGCCTATGCCTTCGCCAGCAGCACCGCCGCCACGCCGACGGCTCTGGCCTTCGCCTTTGGCGGCGGCGGTCAGGAATCCGCGGGCGCCGGCTCTGGCGCCACGGCCGGAGCCAAGGTCACGGCGATCGGGGCCGGCGTCGCCACGGCTGCGGCGGCGGAGGTCGGCGGATCCGGCGGCGTAGGCAATGTCTATGGCGGTGGTGACGGGGCCAGTATTTCGATCGTCAACGCCGTGAGCGGCTCGACCCATGGCGGGACGCTGAACCTGGAGCAGATCGCCGATTCCGGCTCAGGCGGGTCGAGCCTCTATTCTCTGGGCGGGGCGGCGGCTGGCGCGACCTCATCCCTGACCTTCGACGATAGGACCAACACCAACAGAAGCGCCCTGGTCAGCGCCACCTCGACGGCCAACGGCGGCCAGGCCGGCGCCAGCGGTTCGGGCTTCACCAGTCCGGTCGGCGGCGCGGCCGCCTCCACGGTCAATGTCACCGGCCTCCAGGCGGTGACGGGCGCGTCGAACGCGATGGGAGGGCAGGGTGGCGAGTCCCATGGCGGTGGCGACGGCGGGGTGGGCGGCGGCGCCGTCGCCAAGGCCTCCGCCACCGGCGTCACCACGGTGAAGAGCGTCGCCGAGGCTATCGGCGGCGGCGGCGGCGATGCGGCGGCCGACGGCTCTGGCGGGGCGGGGGGCGCGGGCGGCGCGACGGCGACGGCCAAGGGAGCGCAGGCCACCGCCTTCGCCACCGGCCAGGGCGGGGCCGGCGGATCGGCCGACGGGATGGGCGAGACCGCGGGCGCAGGCGGCGGTTCGTCCGCCTCGGCCTCGGCGGTGGGAACCACCGTGGCCACGGCCGGGGCTACGCGCCAAGGCGGCGATGGCGGTGTTGGCCTCGACTTCGCCAATGGCGGAAACGGCGCCTATGGCTATTTGAACAACGCGGTCACCGGATCCACCACCGGCGGAACCCTGATCCTTGAACAGAGCGCCCTCGGCGGGGCCGGCGGGGCCACCTATGGCGGGACTGTCGGGATCGGGGGCGCCGGCATCTCCAACCTGGCTTTTAACGACGCCAACAACGCCACCCACAGCACCGACCTTCAGGTCTATGTGGAGGCCGTTGGCGGCAAGGGCGGCGACGGTCATCTGGGCAGCGGCCAGGAGCAGGGCCACAGCGGCTCGCCCGGCGGCGCCGGCGGCGCGGCGACAGCAACGCTCAACCTGACCGGCCTTGGCGCGGTGACGGCGGGGGTCACCGCCTATGGCGGCGCCGGCGGCGCGCCGGAAGCCCCGGCCCTGACCGGCGCGGGCGGCGCGGCGACGGCGACCGATACGGTCCATGCCGGAGGCGCGGTGTCGGCCTCCTCCTATGCGCTCGGCGGCGCGGGATCGACGCCGGGCGCCGCAGTGGCGAACACGGCGGCCACCGGGAGCGGCGGGACGATCAGCGCCAGCGCTGCCACCGCGACCTCTACCGATGTCACCCTTCATCTCGTCACCGAGGCGGCGGCCTCGGCGAGCGCCATGGTCGCCGGGACCAGCGCGGCGGAGGCCCATGTGGCCATCGGCGGCGCGGCTGGGGCCTATGCCACCGGCTATCAGGCCCTGGCGCTGGTGACCGGGGCGCCCGCTTCGGCGAGCACGGGCGCGGTTCTGGCCGCCAACGCCAATATCGCCGCCGCCTTCGGCGCCGCGCCGTCGTTCTTCGCCATCGGCGAGCTTGGCGGCGGTCATTCCAGCGGCGGGACGGGCCTCCAGACCACCAGCAGCGCGTTTGATCTTTCCGTCGACCTCGACGCCCTGGCGGTGCGCCAGGATCTGATCGTCGGCCTCTATCACCCCACGGTCACCGGCTCGGGGTTCACCAGCCTGACCTTCGACCTCTATGCCGATGGGGTCGACGCCGTGCACAAGGTCTTCGCCACGGCCGCGGCGGCGACGAGCTATTTCACCAACCACGCCATAGATCTGGGCTCGCTCTCCAGCGGCGCGTTGAGCGCCGACACCCTGACCTTGAGGGCGGTGATGAGCATTACCGGTTCCGTGGCGGGTTCGGGCTTTGACGCCGGGTTGATTTTCGGGGACCCGCCACTGACGGCGAGCGAGAACGCCGTGGCGCCGTCCATTGCGCCGCCCCAACAGGGCGCCGGTCTGTTAACCGCCACCCCGGCGGATGCGTCGGACCTCGGCGGCTTTTATGGGGACATCCATCCGTTCGACCCTGGACACCATGGCCTTGGTCTGCACGCGGCTGTCTTGGGCATGGCTTAGAGCCCGTTTGAAAACAGGTTGCATGGCTTGGTTTGCGTGGTTCGAGACGCTCGCTGACGCGAGCCCTCACCATGACGCTGTTGAGGGGGCCGCAAAAATCCTCGTCATGGTGAGGAGCGGACCCTCAGGTCCGCGTCTCGAACCACGCAAGGACCCATCCACCGCAATTTTCCAAACTGTCTCTTAGGTCGTATCTGATGGAAAAACGCCCTATCATTGCAGGTGGGGGACGAAGGTGGCGCGGATGGTCAAGGTCACGAAGTCGCCGACCGCGAGCCTGTAGCTGGACATGTTGAAATCGCTGCGCCGGACGGTGGTGCTGGCGGTGAAGGCGAGGGGGCCGCCATCGGCGGGGGCCGGTTCGGGCGATCGGCGCTGGGCGGTCAGGATGACGGCGCGCGTCACCCCATGCAGGGTCAGGTCGCCGGCCACCCGGATCACGTCCCCCGTCGCGGTGACCTTGCGCGACTGAAAACTGACCACAGGGAAGCGGGCGGCGTCGAAGAAATGGGGACCCGCCACCAGTTGGTCGCAACCGGGGGAGCCGCACTCCACCGAGGCCGCGCGGATTTCCACCATGACTTGGTCGTCCTGAGGCCGTCCGGCGGTTCGGGCCAGGGCGCCAGCGACATCGCCGAACCGGCCGTTGCGATGGGAAAGGCCCAGGACGCCGATGGTGAAGGTGATGCTGGAGCGCGCCGGATCCAGATCGAAGACTTCGGCGGCCCGGGCCATGGGCGCCCCAGCCACGGACAGTGCGGCGGCGAACAGGGGGATACTCAGGCTGCGGCGCATGCCGCCAGCTTTCAAACTAAACATGGCGCGAGTTTGGCTACGGTCGTGTCTCCATAGCAATGTCGGCGTTGCCGGCCCGGCGATGTTGTGAGACCGTGCGGGCCTGCTGGACAGGTCGGAGCCGCTGTCATGTTGACCCCGTTCGCACGTCGTTCGGCCGGACTGGCCGGCGTGGCGTTTATATTGATCGCCGCCCCGCAGGCCGTATTCGCCAGTGGCGGCGGGGGAGGCGGTGGCGGCGGCATGCCGAGCATGGAAGCGCCGGCCTATGATCCGGTCGTGGAATACCAGAATGGCGTGGCGGCCTTGAAGGGCGGCGATTATCGGGCGGCCGAACGCGATTTCGACCATGTTCTGGACGTCGCCCCGAAAAACGCCGACGCCCTGTTCCTGATGGGACTGGCCCGCTCGGGCAAGGGCGACCTGAAAGGCGCCGAACGATCCTTCGAGCGGTCGCTGAAGGTCGACCCACAGCAGATCGCGGCGCGCCGGGAACTGGCGGTGACCTGGGCCAAGCTCGGCCAGCCGGACAAGGCCCGGACGGAGCTGTCGACCTTGCAAACCCGCTCGGCCGCCTGTGCGGGGACCTGTCCGGACGCCGCGGACCTGAAGGCCGCCATCGACGCTGTGGGCGCGGCCCTGACGCCCGGCGATACGGCGACCAAGGCTCCGGCGAGCCTGTTGCTGGCCGATCCGGCCGGCGGCGACCGCGCCTATGTCCAGGCGGTGCGCCTGATCAACGCCGGTCACTTTGACGACGCCCTGGTCGCACTCAAGGGCGCCCAGGCGGCCTTTGGGCCACACCCGGATGTCCTGACCTATATCGGCTACGCCAATCGCAAGCTTGGCCGCTTTGACATCGCCGAAACCTATTATCGTCAGGCCCTGGCCATAGCGCCCAACCATCGCGGCGCGACGGAATATTATGGGGAGCTGATGGTGGAGCGCGGCGACCTGGCGGGGGCGCGGCGCATGTTGGCCAAGCTGGACACCCTTTGCAGTTTCGGCTGCGCCGAGGCGGAGGACCTGCGCCGTTGGATCGACAAGGGCGCGCCGCCGCAGTCCTGAGCCTGACGGCCGCCTGCCTGTTTCTGGCCGCCGCGGGCGCCGCCGACCTATCGGCGCTCGGCGCCTCGCGGTGGATGGCGAAGGGCGCCGATCCCATGCGCGTGCTCGGCACGGTGGAAGCCGAGTGCCTGCATCCGCCGGCCGCCGGTGAACAGGCCTATCTGGTCGAGGTGGGGCGGGCTGCGTTTCGCACGCCGCTGCTGCTGGGCGGGCAGGCCGCCCGCGCTGGCGTCGCCTGCGATACCTGCCATCAAGGCGGCCGGCGAAATCCAGACTTCCAGTTTCCCGGCCTGTCCGGCGCGCCCGGCACGGCGGATGTGACGACGGCGCTGTTCAGTTCGCACCGGGACGACGGGATCGACAATCCCAAACCCATCCCCGATCTCGGCGGGCCCAAATCCCGGTTGAAGGTGTCTCAGGATCCGGCGTCAGGGCAGTTGGAAGGCTTTATCCACGGCCAGATCACCGAAGAGTTCAACGGCGCCGAGCCCCCCGCGACGGTGCTGAAAGGCCTGGCCGCCTATGTGCGATCCTTGAGCCCCCAGTCCTGTCCGGCCCAGGAACGTCAATCCCTGCATGCCGCCGACTATGCCGCCGACGCGGCGCGCGCGGTCGAGGCGGCGATCGAGGCCCTGGACCGTCGCGATCCCGACACCGCCGTGCTGATGCTCGCCGCCGCGCGCAGTCGGCTGGGCCTGATCTATGAGCGCTACGATCAGCCGGACGGGGCGGCCTCGCGAGCCTATCTGACCACGGCGGACGCCGACCTGGCGGCGGCGCTGGGGCGGGTGCGGGCCGGGGACGCGGATGCGCGCGAACGCTTGGCGGTGTGGCTGGTGCGCCAGCGGGCGGGGCGGGTCACGCTGGAAGCGGACGAAGGCTCGTCCCTGTTCAGCCCGCGCCGGCTGGCGGTCAGGTGACGCCCAGCCCATGGTGGAAACTCTCCACCAGACTGCCCGCCACCAGGCGCCAGCCGTCGACCAGGACGAAGAAGATCAGCTTGAAGGGCAGGGAGACCACCACGGGCGGCAGCATCATCATGCCCATGCTCATCAGCACGCTGGCCACCACAAGGTCGATGACCAGGAACGGCACGAACAGCAGAAAGCCGATCTCGAAAGCTCGCTTCAGCTCCGAAATCATGAAGGCGGGGGTGACCACGTGGATCGGCAGGTCGATCAGGTGGGCCGGCTTGGGCAGTTTGGCTAGGCGGACGAACAGGGCCAGGTCGTCGCGATTGACCTGGTTGAGCATGAACACCTTGACCGGCCCGGCCGAGGCGTTGAACGCCTGGGGAAGCTCCATCTTCTTGTCCAGCAAGGGCTTGATGCCGGCGTCGTAGGAGGCCTGGAACGTGGGCGCCATGACGATGGCGGTGAGGAACATGGCCAGGCTGATCAACACCGCGTTGGGCGGGCTCTGCTGCAGGCCGAGGGCGGTGCGCAACAGGCTCAGCACCACGGTCATGCGCACGAACGAGGTGGTCATGATCACGATCGACGGAGCCAGGGACAGCACGGTCAGCAGGGCGGCCAACTGAACCACCCGCTCGGTCAGGCCGGCGCCGGTGCCCAGATTGATATTGACCTGCTGGGCGACGGCGATGGCCGGAAAGATCAGGCTGCCGGCGGTGGTCAGGGCGGCGAAGCCGGCGGCGCGGCGCAGGTCCGAGGGCTGCAGGTCGCGACGGAAGCCGCGACGGACGAGGGCTGTGATCGGGCGCAGGGAGATCGGGCGCATGGGGGTCAGGCTTCCTCGGGCGCGGCGGCGACGGTGGGTACGGGCGCGACGGCGCCGGCCGCATGGATGATCTGCCCCTCGCCGAGCAGGATCAGGCGCTCCTCGGCGTCGATACGCACCAGGACCAGCCGGCGGGCGGGGTCCAGCACCAGGGTTTCGACCACGGCCAGACGGCGCTCGCGCCCGGCCTTGAGGCCTTGCAGCCGCTTGAGGGTGTCCGGCCCGAACCGCCGCAGGGCGACGACGCAAAGGCCGATCAGGCCCAGGGTCACGGCCAGGCCGGCGATCATGCGGGCGATGTCCGAAATAAGCATGGCGCCGGCTTGAGACCTGTGAATCAGGGGCGCTCGCCCCGCAGGCCCTGCTTTTGCGCCCAGGTGTTTAACACCCGATTAACCATAACCGCGTTGATGAGCGGCGCCGGGCCGGTGATGACCGCGACAGGCCGCCGCAGGGCGGGCGCGACGTGGTTAATCCGCAATTAACCCTAATCGTTCATCTTCGCTAATCATGGCGCTCGACGACATCCCTCTGTTTTCAATGCTGAAAAGCCACATGGGCTATCTCAGCGACCGCCAGCGCCTGATCGCCGGCAACGTGGCCAATTCGGACACGCCCGATTTCACGCCGCAGGATCTGGACGCCTTCACCACCAATGTCGGTTCGACCCGGGCGGCGCCCCTGGCGCTGAGCTCGGTGACGACGGCCCTGACCAATCCCGCGCATCTGTCGCCGCCCGCGAGCGAAACCAAGTCCGCCTGGCGGGCCAAGCCCAACCCGGATTCCGAGACGCGGATGGACGGCAACCAGGTCGTCCTCGAAGAACAGATGATGAAGATGTCCGACGCGCGGATGAACTACGACGCCGCGATCGGCTTCTACGAAAAGTCTCTCAACATGCTCCAACTCGCGATCAAGGCCCCCGGCAAACCCTAGTCTGGCGCGCCCCGATCGGGCGAGCCTTAGTTATGAGGAAGGATCCATGAGACATGGCGGACCCAGCATCTCCATCCATCGCGACCATGAGCGTCGCCGCCTCGGCTCTGCGCGCACAGCAGTCGCGCATGCGGATCATCGCCGAGAACATGGCCAACGCCGACTCGGTCTCGCAGACGGCCGGCGGCGATCCCTATCGGCGTCAGGTGCCGGTGTTCTCGCCCACCATCATGCCGGGTGGGGGCAAGGGGGTCGCCATGAGCCGGGTGTCCCCGGACCAGACTCCGTTTAGAAGCGAATACCGCCCGGGCCACCCCGCGGCCGACGCCAAGGGCTATGTGAAGCTGCCCAATGTCGACCCGTTGGTGGAGGCCATGGACATGGGCGCCGCCCAACGCGCCTACGCCGCCAATCTGAGCGTGATCGAGACCGCGCGCGAGATGCAGACGCGCACCCTCGATCTGCTGAACAAGTAGGGCTAGGTCGTGGTCGCCCCCCTCGCCGCCGCCAAGGCCTATGCCGCCGTCCAGGCCCAGGCCGCCAACCTGACCTCGTCCGTGGCCGGGGTCGGCGACGCCAAGGGGCATGACGCCCACGGCTTTTCCGAGATCCTCAAGTCGGCGATGAACGATGCCGTCCAGACCGGCCGCAACGCCGAAACCCAGATGGTCGCCCAGGCCAAGGGCAAGGCCGACCTGATCGACGTGGCCACGGCCATCCAGTCCGCCCAGGCCAGCCTGCAGACGGTGATCGCCGTCCGCGACCAGGTGATCGCCGCCTATAACCAGATCATGGCGATGCCGATCTGACGGTGCGGCCGCCAAAAGCTTTGGGCTGCTGCAAAGATCGATAGGGTTGCTGGGCCGCTGACTCGTGTAGTCTGCCCCCATGGCCGCAACGATGATCGAACTGTCCGGGGTGTCGAAGCGATATGGCGACGCCCACGCGATCGACAATCTTTCCCTGACCATCGCCGCCGGATCGTTCGTCGCCCTGGTCGGCGGGTCCGGCTCGGGCAAGACCACCACCTTGAAGATGATCAACGCCCTGATCCGTCCGGAGGCCGGCGATGTCCGCGTCGACGGCGAGGCGGTTGCGGCCAAGGCGCCGCACGTCCTGCGCCGGGCGATCGGCTATGTGTTCCAGGAGGTGGGCCTGTTTCCACACCTGACCGTGGGCGAGAACATCGCCGTCACGCCCAAGCTGCTGGGCGCGCCTAGGGCGGAGCGCGAAGCGCGGGCGCGGGAACTGCTGGACCTTGTCGGCCTGCCGGAGGATTTCGCCGCCCGCCGGCCCGCCGCCCTGTCGGGCGGCCAGAGACAGCGCGTGGGCGTGGCCCGGGCCTTGGCGGCGCGGCCGCGGGTGATGCTGATGGACGAGCCGTTCGGGGCGCTGGACCCTGTCACCCGCGACGCGATCGGTTCGGAATACCGGCGGCTGCACCAGGACCTGGGCTTGACCACGGTGATGGTCACCCACGACATGACCGAGGCGGTGCTGCTGGCTGACACCATTGTCGTCCTCGCCGATGGCCGGCTGCGGGCGCAGGGCGCGCCGGCGGACCTCGCCCGAAGCGACGATCCCGCCGTTCGCGCCCTGATCGAGACGCCGCGCCGGCAGGCGGAGCGCGTGAGCCGGCGGCTGGACGGCGGGGCCGACGCGGCATGAGTCCTCGGCTGGCGGCCGCCTTCAAGCTTTTGCCGAACTATCTGGGACAGCATGTGCTGCTCAGCGCCGCCGCCCTGGCCTTGGGACTTGTGGTCAGCTTGCCGCTGGCCGTGGCCGCCAGCCGCAGCGCCCGCCTGCGCTGGACGGTGCTGACCGTCGCCGGCGCGGTGCAGACCATCCCCAGCCTGGCGCTGCTGGCCCTGTTCTACCCGCTGCTGCTGGCTCTGTCGGCCCTGGCCAAGAGCCTGTTCGGGGTCGGATTCTCCGCCCTGGGCTTCCTGCCCTCGCTGCTGGCCCTGGCCCTCTATTCCATGCTGCCGATCCTGAGGAACACCGTGGCCGGCTTGACCGGCGTCGATGCGGCGATCGTCGAGGCCGCCAAGGGCGTCGGCATGACCGACCGCCAGCGCTTGTTCCAGGTGGAGCTGCCCCTGGCCGCGCCGGTGATCATGGCCGGGGTGCGAACCGCGGCGGTCTGGACCATCGGAGCGGCGACCCTGTCCACGCCGGTCGGCCAGACCTCGCTGGGCGACTACATCTTTTCCGGCCTGCAGACCGAAGACTGGGTGCTGGTGCTGTTCGGCTGCGCCGCCGCCGCGGGCCTGGCGCTGATCGTCGACCAGCTTCTGGGCCTGATCGAGGCTGGGGCGGCCCAGCGGGACCTCAAGCGCATCGCCATCGGCGGGGTGGGGTTGATCGTCGGCGTTCTGGCGGCCCTCGCGCCAATGGCCTGGGCGGGTTCGTCGGCGGCGCCGGTGGTGATCGGGGCAAAGAACTTTTCGGAACAATATATCCTGGCCGACCTGATGACCGATCGGCTGAATGCGGCGGGCTATGGGGTCAGGCAGAAGGACGACCTTGGGTCAGCTGTGGCCTACCGGGCCGTGGCCAGCGGCGAAGTCGACGCCTATGTCGACTATTCCGGCACCCTGTGGACCAATGTGCTGAAGCGCACGGACGATCCGCCGCGCGCGGTGTTGCTGGAACAGCTGGCGCAGATCCTGAAGCAGCGGGATGGCGTGGTGGTCGAGGGCGCCCTGGGTTTTGAAAACGCCTATGCCCTGGCCATGCGCCGGGCGCGGGCAGAGGCCTTGGGGATCAGGACCCTGGACGATCTGGCGCGCCGGGCGCCGGATCTGACCCTGGGATCCGACCTGGAATTCCTGTCCCGGCCGGAATGGGCGGCCCTGCGGAGCGCCTACGGCTTGAAATTCAAGGCCGAGCGCCGTTTCCAGCCGACCTTCATGTACAAGGCCGTGACCGGCGGCGACGTGGATGTGATCTCGGCCTTTTCCAGCGATGGGCGTATCGCCGCCGACGACCTGGTGGTGCTGACCGACCCGCGTCAGGCCATACCGCCCTATGACGCGGTGATTCTGGTTTCGGCCAGGCGCGCGGCCGATCCGCGCTTCATGGCGGCGTTGCGGCCCCTGGTCGGCGCGATCCCGGTCGAGGCGATGCGCGCGGCCAATCTCAGCGTCGATCGCCAGGACAACAAGCTGACGCCCGCCCAGGCGGCGGCGGCTCTGGCGGCGCGGTTGAAGCTTCGCTAGCCGCGGCACATGTCGTCGCAGGCCAGATCCTTAGCGCCCCGTTAACCATAAACCGCCGACATTGAGCGCCTTCACCAGCCGCGTCGCCGTCGCTGTCTCGTAAGGGTTGTTTGCGCATGTCCGGATCGGAAGTCCTAGATGTCGGGCGTGACGCCATCTGGCTGACCCTGCAGCTGGCCGCCCCGATCCTGATCGTCGGCCTGGTGGTCGGCGTCGCCGTCGGCCTGTTCCAGGCCCTGACCCAGATCCAGGAAGCCACCCTGGTCTATGCGCCCAAGATCGTCGCGATCTTCTTCGCCCTGCTGTTCTTCCTGCCGCTGATGGGCGCGCTGATGAGCGGTTTCATGCGCCAGATCGCCGCCCGCATCTCAGGCATGTAGCGGTGGAAAACTACGCCACCGCGCAGCAGGTCTGGATCGCGGGGCTGGTCATGTTCCGGATCGGCACCATGTGCATGCTGATCCCCGGGATCGGCGAGGGCTATGTGCCCCCGCGCGTGCGGCTCGGCTTGGCCCTGCTCTTGTCCCTGTGCCTTGCGCCCATCGTGGCGCCGACCTTGCCGCCGATCCCAAACGGTGTCGGGGACATGGCCGGCGCGGTGATCAAGGAAGTCCTGATCGGTCTGATGGTCGGGGGACTGATGCGCCTGTTCATCGCCTCGCTGAGCACGGCGGGCGAACTGGTGTCCATCCAGACGACCCTGTCCTTCGCCCAGACCGCCAATCCTACCGAAGCCACGCCCAGCACCACCATCGGCACCTTCCTGTCGATCTTGGGGGTGACTCTGATCTTCGATACGGATCTGCACCGGATGTTCATCGCCGGCATCGCCCATAGCTACAGCCTGTTTCCGCCAACCCACGCCATCGCCCTGAATGACGGCGCCAGCCTGGCCGTCGAGACCATCGGCAAGTCCTTTGCCCTGGGCTTGCAGCTGGCGGGTCCCGTGGTGGTGTTTTCGGTGGTGTTCAACGTCGCCACCGGCCTGATCGGCCGGGCCATGCCGCAATTTCAGGTTTTCTTCGTCGCCACCCCGCTCAGCCTGCTTCTCGGCCTGTCGATCTTCGCCCTCAGCCTTGGCGGCATCGGCCTGGTCTGGATGCAGAACTACGACATCTTCCTGCGCCAGTTCACCTAGTGGGACATTTCGTTGAAATGAAACGCCCCACGAGGGCCTACGCCTTGTTCAAACGCCGCTCGGGCTCAGCGCCCCGCTTCATTTCCGATGAAGCCGGACGCTAGGGGTCGGCCATGGCGGAAAACGAAGACGGCGCTACAAAATCAGAAGAGGCCTCCCAGCGAAAACTCGACGAGGCGCGTCGCCGCGGCGACGTCGCCAAATCGTCGGACGTGCCGGCCTGGGCTTCGCTCGCCGGGGCCAGCGCGGTGGTGATCACCATGGGCGGCGGCATGGCGCACACCCTGGCCGACCAGCTGCGCCCCTATATCGAGCGGCCTGACGCTTTCAACCTGGAGAATGGCGGGGCGGTGCAGGTGATGCGCCAGGCGTTCGGCGCGGCTGCGCCGATCATCGTCGCCGTCCTGGGGGCCGCGGCCCTGGCCGGCGCCGCCGGCAACCTGATCCAGACTGGATTCATGTTCAGCCCTGAGAAATTGGCGCCTGACCTTAGCCGGTTGTCGCTGATGAAGGGCGTTCAGCGGATGATCGGCCTCGATGGCCTGGTCAATTTCGGCAAGTCGATCGCCAAGATCGGCCTGATCGGCGTGGTCATCTATCTCAGCATCCGCCCGCATCTGGCCGAGTTCTCGCCCCTGACCCGCGTCGATCCGATGAGCCTTCTGGCCGTCACCGCGGTGCTGCTGCGGACCATGCTCTACAGCGTCCTGGCCCTGTTGGGCGCCGGGGCCATGCTCGACTGGTTCTGGCAGAGGCAGAGGTTCATGCAGCGCATGCGCATGACCAAGGAAGAGCAGAAGGAAGACCACAAACAGAGCGAAGGCGATCCCAAGATCAAGGCGCGCATCCGGCAGATCCGCTTCGAGCGCGCCCGGCGGCGCATGATGCAGAGCGTGCCCACGGCCACGGTGGTGGTGATGAACCCGACCCACTTCGCCGTGGCGCTGCGCTATGAGCAGGGCAAGACCGCGGCGCCCGAGTGCGTGGCCAAGGGCATGGACAGCCTGGCCCTGAAGATCCGTGAGGTGGCCGAGGCCCATAACGTGCCGGTGATCGAGGATCCCCCCCTGGCCCGCGCGCTCTACGCAACGGTGGATGTCGACGAAGCCATTCCGCGCGAGCATTATGAAGCGGTAGCCAAGGTGATCGGCTTCGTGCTGCAGGGCGCTCGCCGCGGACAAGGCGCTCGCCGCGCGGCTGGTGTGCGGTGAAGCCGAATAGCTAAGCCTGTTCGCTCAAGTTTTCTTGAGTTTTCAGCGGACTTTGCTCTCAGGGCCTTAACCTTAACGGTCCGGAAAGCACGTTCGACCATCCGTTGGCGCACAAACGAAAGCTCCGGTGGGGCCTGGATGGGTTTATCTTATGCGTGATTCGTCGGGACCCTGGTCCCCCTCCCAGCGACAGGACCTGCCCGCCATGGCGCACCCGCTGGATACCGAAGGCCGCAAAGCGCATCGGCTGGATCCGCTCGCCTGGGCCGCGGCGGCGTTCCTGGGCGTGGCGATCATGTTCGCCGCCTATCCGGCCTTCCGCGCAGGCCCGGCGACCATGGGCGGTCTGTTGCTGCTGCTGGGCATAGCCGGGGTGGCTTTCTTCGCGGTCCTGGCGATGCGCGGCGGCCACGACCGTCAGAGCGAGATCAACAATATGGCCGTGCTGTTGGGCGCCCTGTCCGAGCCGGCCGTGGTCACCTCGTCCGATGGACGGGTGCTGGAGGCCAATGTGGCCTGGGACGATGCTGTCGGACTCGGGGTGCGCCTGCCCAAGTCGGCGCAGGCTGGCGCCCTGTTCAGCGCCCTCAGCGCGGCGCGCCGCGGCCATGCCGCGACCACGGCCCTGCGCATCGGCGACCAAGACCGCGACGCCCAGATCTCCCGGCTGGGCGAGCGCCGCTTTCTCGTGCGTCTGGTCCCGCGCGCCGAGCGCGCCGAGCCGGCGGTTCAGGCCGCCTCCGCCGCGCCGTCCGAGATCGCCGGACCAATGGCTCCGGCGGCGACGGCGCTGGACGCCTTTGCAGCGGCGGCCCCGTTCGGCGCGGCCTTGCTCGTCGGCGCCGATCCCCTGACCGCGACCATCATGGAAACCAATCCGGCCATCCGCGCCCTGTCCGGTGGGCGTGACCTGACCGGCGCCAGCCTCGCCAGCCTGATCGAACCTCAGTCCCTGGCCGAGGCCGCGGTGCGGATCGCCAGCGACCGTGGCGGGCCAATCGAAGTGCGCCTGGCCCACGACGCTCAGCGCATCGGCCATCTCTATCTGACCCGCAACGGGGACGGCTTCATCGCCTATCTGGTGGACGTATCCGAGCAGAAGCAGGTCGAACTGCAGCTGTCCCAGTCCGAAAAGATGCGCGCCATAGGCCAGTTGGCCGGGGGGGTGGCGCACGACTTCAACAATCTGCTGACCGCCATCCAGTTGCGGCTGGACGAATTGCTGCAGCGCCACTCGGTGGGCGATCCGTCCCACGAAGGCCTGATGGAGATTCGCCAGACCTCGATCCGGGCCGCCGACCTGGTGCGCAAGCTGCTGACCCACGCCCGCAAACAGACCGTGCAACGTCAGACCCTGGAGCTGGGCGAGCTGATCAGCGAGATCGAGGTGCTGCTGCGACGGGTGCTGCGCGAAGATGTCAAGCTGGAGACCGACTACGGCCGCAACCTGCCGCTGGTGCGGGCCGACAAGAGCGAGCTTGAGACCGCGGTGATGAACCTGGCGGTCAACGCCCGCGACGCGGTCCGCGCCCAGGGCGGCGGGGTGGTCAATATCCGCACCGCGCGCCTGACCCAGGCCGAGGCGGCGGCCTTGGGCTATCAGAACGACCGCGGCGGAAACGGCGACGTGGCCATGATCGAGGTCTCGGACAATGGCCCCGGGATTCCGCCTGATGTGATGAAGAATATCTTCGTTCCCTTCTTCACCACCAAGGCGGTGGGCGAGGGGACGGGCCTGGGCCTGGCCACCGTCTATGGCGTGGTCAAGCAGGCTGACGGCTGGATTCATGTGGAGAGCCCGCCAGGCCATGGCGCCACCTTCCGGATCTTCCTGCCCGTCTATGTGCCGGTCGAGGGCGCCGAACCGGCCCCGGTCGCAGCCCCCACTCAACGCCCGCCCGCGCGGGACCTGTCCGGCGCCGGCCGCATCCTGTTCGTCGAGGACGAGGACGCCGTTCGCACCGTCGCCGCCCGCCTGTTGCGCGCCCGGGGCTATGAGGTGATCGAGGCCTGCGACGGCGAGGAGGCCCTGCTGCTGGCCGAGGAATATGCGGGAAAGATCGACCTTTTGATCTCGGACGTGATCATGCCCGGAATCGATGGCCCGACCCTGCTGAAAAAGGCGCGGGTCTTCCTGGGATCGGCCCCGGTGATGTTCATCTCCGGCTATGCCGAGGCGGAGTTCTCCGACCTGCTGGAAGATGAAAAAGGCGTAACCTTCCTGCCCAAGCCGATCGATATCAAGACCCTGGCCGAACGGGTCAAGCAGCAGCTGGCGGCTTAGCAGATTGGGCCCGCCGGCCGGGAAGAGTCTCCTAAGGTTTTAAGTTCAAAGCACTTTTCGAGCAGCCCAATAGGCTTCAGCGAAAATTCACCGGCCTTTGCGCTCATCACGCAATGTCGTGCCGCCATTTCCCCACGGTGCGGCGCCTGCTTGCGCGCGCCTCGGTCCGAACGGCGATCCCTTGCCCAGTGACGGATCGCCTCCTACGAGTAGCGGCAAAGCGTTTCACCCGAGGAAGCCCATGAGTCTGCATCGTCGCCATCTGCTCGCCACCGCCGCCTTCGCCGCCGTGGCCCCCGCCGCGCGGGCCCTGGCGGCTGGGTCTTCGCCGCTCAACGCGGTGCTCGACGACATCATGAACGCGCAGCTGGTTCGCTCGCCGGAGACCACCACCAGCCTGGGTCTCGACAAGGACGCCCGCGCCCGGGAAAAGAGCCTGCTGGACGATCGCTCCCTGGCCTCCCGCGCCAGCGACAAGGCCGACAATCTCAAGCATCTGAAGCAGCTGCGCACGGTCGATCGCAAAGCCCTGACCGGGCTCGACGCGGTCACCTACGACACGGTCGCCTATAGCCTGGAGATCGAGGCCGAGGCGGACAAGCTGTTCGATTACGGCGGAACGGGCGCGGGTTCGCCCTATGTGATCAGCCAGCTGACCGGCGCCTACCAATCCCTGCCCGATTTCCTGGACAGCCAGCACAGCATCGAGACCAAGGCCGACGCCGACGCCTATCTGGCCCGCCTGGAGGCCTTCGCCGTGGCCCTCGATCAGGAATGCGAACAGGCGCGCCATGACGCCGGCCAGGGGGTGATCCCGCCGGATTTCGCCCTCGACAAGGCCCTGATCCAGATGACCGCCCTGCACGACGCCACAGCCGACAAGTCGGTGCTGGTGCAGTCGGTGATCCGCCGCACCGCCGAGAAGAAGATCGACGGCGACTATGCGGGCAAGGCGGCGGCGATCTATTCGGGCAAGATCCAGCCCGCGCTGGGGCGCCAGATCGAACTGATGCGCAGCTTCCGCGCAAAGGCGGTCCACGACGCCGGGGTCTGGCGTCTGCCCGATGGCGACGCCTATTACGCGGCCTCGCTGAAGGTCGGCACCACCTCGAACATCACGCCCGAGGAGGCGCACAAGACCGGGCTGGACCTGGTGGCCACCCTGTGCGGCCGCATCGACGGCCTGCTCAAACAGCAGGGCATGACCCAGGGCAGCGTCGGCGAGCGGATGCGGGCCCTCTATAACGACCCCAAATATCGCTATCCCAACACCGACGAGGGCAAGGTCAAGCTGATCGCGGACCTGAATGTGAAGGTGAAGACGGTTCAGGCAAAATTGCCTGGCTATTTCAAGACCCTGCCCAAGGCGAGCGTCGAGATCCGCCGGGTGCCCACCTATATCGAGGCCGGCGCCCCCGGTGGCTATTATCAGGGGGGCGCGCTCGATGGCTCGCGGCCGGGCGCCTATTTCATCAATCTGCGCGACACCGCCGAGGTTCCCAGCTGGACCTTGCCGACCTTGACCTATCACGAGAGCATTCCGGGGCATCACCTGCAGGGATCCTTGCAGCAGGAGGCGGATCTGCCGCTGATCCGCAAGGTGATGTGGTTCTCCGCCTATGGCGAAGGCTGGGCCCTCTATGCCGAGCAGCTGGCCGAGGAGATGGGCATGTATCAGGACGATCCCCTGGGCCAGATCGGCTATCTGCACGACGCCGCCTTCCGCGCCGTGCGGCTGGTGGTCGACAGCGGCATGCACGCCAAGCATTGGAGCCGCGAGCAGGCGGTCAAATACTATGTGGACGCCATCGGCGATCCGGAGCCAGCGGCGATCACCGAGATCGAACGCTATTGCGTGTGGCCCGGCCAGGCCTGCAGCTACATGGTCGGCAAGCTGACCTGGCTGCGCCTGCGCGAACAGGCCAAGGCGAAGCTGGGGGCCAAGTATGACATTCGCGAGTTCCATGACGCCGGCCTGCTCTGCGGCGCCACGCCCCTGACCGTGCTGGACGACGTCATGGCCAACTATATGAGGGCGAAGCTGGCTTAAGAGGCGCTATTCCGCGCCGCCGACCGGGTACTCCGCCTCGCTGGGGATTAACGGCCCCTGCGGCGCGGGCCTGGCCGGCCTGAAGGCGAGGTGCTTGGCGCCCAGAAAGGTCAGGCACAGGCCGGCGGCGCTGCCGAAAGCCAGCGGGATCAGCAGCATGTGCTTGAGCGCGGGATCGACGGCGAGGGCGAGGCTGTAGGCGCCGATATTGGCCACGCCGCCGGCGCCCTGGACGCCCGCATAGACCAGGGCCTGACGCCACGGCGTATGGACGGTCGGGCCCTTGAAGGTGAAGCTGCGATTGAGCAGCCAGGTCGCCAGCACGGCGACGGGAAATGAGATGAACCGGCCCGTGATCGGGCTGAAGCCGCCCAGGCTCGTTGCGGCGTACAGCACCAGGGCGTCGACCGTATAGCCGGCCACGCCGACCATGCCGAAGCGAATGAAGGCGGGATCTATGCGCCGGGCGAACACCTGGACCAGAGGCGTCGACCACAGCCGCAGCGCCCAGGCCGGGGCCCTGATCCGACCGCTCTCAGGCACGAGCGAGATCATCGAAATCGCCGCGCCGGCCGCCACCAGCCAGGTGATGCGCGCCTGATAGCGGGCGAAGGGACCCGACATGGCGCCGCAGACAAAGCCGTTGATCAGGACGGTGGCCAGCAGCAGCAGCATCAGGACCAGAAGCCGGGTGCGCTCCTCGCCCCATTGGAAGTCGCGGGCCTTGAAACCCGCTCGCATGTCCGCTTGCGCCAGACGCAGCCCGATAAGGGCCAGGGCCAGCACGAACAGCGCGCTGTGCAGCCAGGCCGAATCGTCCATCGACAGGCGCGGGCCGCAGCCCCAGTGATCACGACCGCAGTCGGCGGCGTGGTTGATCAGCCAGGGAAGGTTGGTGGTGCTCCAATAGTCGTTGGTCAGATAATAGTGGGGGTTCTTCAGCGGGTCATCGAGATAGACCATGCTCAGCTGCCAAGCCCAGTTCTCCAGCGAAGCCCAGACCTGTTGAACCGGCTCATAGGCCACCGCATGCAGCACGAACTTGTTTTCTTCGCGCTCCATCTGCAGGCGATTGTCGAAGGTGGTGACGTTGAAGATGCCCTTCTTGCGATCGTCGGACCACAGAAGATCCTGGCTGTCGTCCAGGGGCAGGCTCTTGAACTGGCACAGCACATAGGTCGCGCCATGGTCGCAGGCCCAGCGCAGATAGTCGCGTCCGGGGCCGTCGGCGAGCACGCGCATGGCCAGGAAGGGCGGGCGGCGCAGCTCGTCGCCGGTCTTGATCTGCACCGCCTCCTTGTAGATCAGGCTGGCCCCCACCGCCGCGACCAGGGCCAGGGCGACAGCCACCACCGCCTTGGCCGGCTGCAGGCCCTTGGCCTTGAGCAGCAGCATCAGCCCGCCGGCGACCACGGTGACGGCCACGGTGTTCAGGACGTGGGAGGTGTGGAAGGTCATGGCCAGGCTCATCACCACGCCCACGGCCCACCGCTCGCCCCGTTTCAGCCGGTCCCAATAGACCAGCAGCAGGATGGCGGCGGCGGCGGTATAGCCCGAAAATACGTCCGGCATGGTGAAGCTGGCGAAGAAGGGCAGGGTCGAGCCGAACGCCACGGCGGCCTGCGCGGCATAGGCGCTCCAGAGCGGCGCCTTGGGCAGGGCCGTCCGCCACAGCAGGAACAGCAGCCACGCGCCCACGGCGACCTGCACCAAGCTGGTCAGCCAGATCGTGCCGATGCGCTGTGTCGAATAGAGCAGCAGGCCGTAATAGGGCGAGCGTGCGCCGATCTCGGTATGCGACATGCGCAGATCCGCCGCGGCTTGCTTGGCGTCGGCGATGTCTTCGGGATCGGTGGGCGGCGGCGGCGGCTTCTTGAGGTGCAGGGCGTAGCCGATGGTGTAGGCGAAGGTGCGCCCCTCGACAAAATAGTCGTCGGTGTCGGTGAACACGGTCGGGCGACCATTGGCGGCGACCACGCCCATCATCATGATGATGCCGGCGAGCACCGGCAGGTAGGAGCGCAAGCTTTTGAGCACCTGGTTTCGATCCTGAACGATCGGAAGGTCTGAACCGATCTTGGTCACCGCCGCAGCGTGAAGACGGAGGCGAGGAAGCCCGCCGCCGCCAGTTGTATGGCGACCGCCACCCCGGTCAGGGAGATCACCAGCACCCGCATCACGCCGTTGTAAAGGATCGGGCCGAAACCGGAACCGGCCCAATGGATCACCGCCCAGGCGGCGCCGCCGACCCCTGCCAGGAAAATCACCAGGGCCGCCTGCAAGATCGGCTCGAGGCTCAGCCCCAGCAGAAACTTGTGGAAATTGGCGCTGGGCGGCAGGACGCCCTCCAGCGCCTGATAGCGGCGGGCCAGGGCGCCGAACATGACCAGCTGCACGCCGATCAAGACCGCGAAACAGGCCACCACCAGCGAGTGGATGTCCAGCTTGATGGTCGGGGTGATCTGAAACTCGCCGGGGGCGAGCAGGGCCGAACCCAACAGGCCCAGGGCGATCAGGGCCAGGCCCGGATAGATGAACAGGTAGCGCGGGCTGTGCAGCAGCAGAAAGCGCAGATGCCGCCAGCCGTCGCGCCAGGTCTTCAGGTGGGGCGGGCGCGAGCGCCCGTCCGGCTTGAGTGTGGTGGGGGTCTCTTCGATGCGCAGGTTGTTCAGCGAAGCCTTGACCACCATTTCGCTGGCGAACTCCATGCCCGGGCTCTGCAGGCCCAGGTCAAGGATCGACTGGCGCGAAAAGCCGCGCAGGCCACAGTGGAAATCGCCGACCGGGATCTTGAAGAACAGCCGGCCGATGAACGACAGCACCGGATTGCCCAGATAGCGGTGCAGAAAGGGCATGGCGCCGGGCGCGATGCCGCCCTTGAAGCGATTGCCCATGACCAGCTCGGCGCCGTCGCGCAGGTGCTGGACCATGCCCTCGAGATTTTCAAAGTCGTAACTGTCGTCGGCGTCGCCCATGATGACGAATCGGCCCTTGGCGGCGTTGATCCCACCGATCAGCGCGGCCCCGTAGCCTTTTTCGGGCACGGCCACCACGCGCGCCCCCAGGGCTTCGGCCATGGCCTGCGAGCCGTCGGTCGAGCCGTTGTCGGCGATCAGCACCTCGCCCAAAATCCCTGTCCGCTCAAGGAATCCGCGCGCCTTGCGGACGCAGACCTCGATCGTCTCCGCCTCGTTCAGGCAGGGCATCAATATGGTCAGCTCCAGCGACGAGGTCGCGGGCGGCCGATCCGTGCGCGAGGCTTCGCGCTCCAGAGTCGACTGGGACATGGGATCTCCTTCGCCGCCGTTCGATGACAAACGCGACATCATACCTGTCGCTACGTCTTCGATCACGGTTTCGTCAACGGTGCGCATCATCGCAGGCGAGGATTGATGTGCAGCCTTCGCCCCCCAACCGGCGCCCTGACGTCAAGAAGACCGGCGCATTCCCTTACCGGGCAAGGCTTATCCCCAGGTTTCGACCGCGCCGCGACGACGCGATGTCGCGAGGATGGGGCGCGGGGGCGGATAGGCCGGTTCCGCGGTGGCCTGGCCATAGAGCCAGCCCTGGGCATAATCGACACCGGCGCGGCGCAGCACGTCGTCCACGGCCTGGGTCTCGACCATTTCGGCCACGGTATCGACCTTCAACTCATGGCACAGGCCGACCAGATGCCGGATCATGGCGTCGTCGCGGCCCGAACTGGCCAGTTCTCGGACATAGGAGCCGTCGATCTTGATCACATCGACATTGAGCTGCTGCAGATAGGCGAAGGACGAAGCGCCGGAGCCGAAATCGTCCAGGCAGACCTTCAGGCCCAGGGCCTGCAGAGCCCCGATATGACGCTGGGCGCGGCGCAGATCGTCGATGGCGGCGCTTTCGGTGATCTCGAACATCAGCCGGCCATTGAGATCGCCGCCGGCGGCGAGTTTCGTGACGCCCTCGATAAAGCCTGCGCTGACGATGGTGCGGCCCGAGACATTGACGGCCAGGCGCAGTTTGCCGCTCTGGTCGTTGCGCAGCCGCGCAGCCGCCTCCTCGGCGACGGCGCGGTCGAGGTGCTCGATAATGTCCAGCTCTTCGGCCATGCGGATCATGGCGAACGGGCTGCGGTCGCCGTCGAAGCGCACCAGCACCTCATGATGATGCACGCTGCCGTCCTTCATCGACACCACCGGCTGAAAGACCAGCTTGAAGCGCTTGGCCTGAACCAGCGAGCCGAAGGCGCCGGCTTCGGCGACGGTCCGTTCCACCGAATGTCCGACGACCTCTGACAGGGTCGACGCCTGGGGTGGCTCGCCTTCGGACAGGAACTTATCGAGCGAAAAGCGCAGGGCGCGCATCATCCGGCCCGAGCTGGTCACCGCGTCGATGGCCACGGCGTGGGCGGTCGGCTCCAGCGACGCGCCGAGGATGCGGGCCAGGCGCCGCGCCACCGCTTCGGGCGCATCCCCCTTTTTGCGCAGAATGGCGAATCTTTGATCGCCCAGGCTGGTGGCCGCATCGCCGAAGGCCTCGGCGCGCAGGGCGCCGGTGACCCGGCGATCCAGGGCCGCGGCCAGATCCGGCGACAGGCCTCGCTTCTCGCTTTCCAGGTTGGCGAATGTGACCAGGCCCAATTCAAGCTGCACGCCGCTGACCCGAGCCGCGTCGATCAGCCCGTTGGCCATGGCTTCGAAATCGGCGCGCCCGAGCAAGGCGCCGCCTGGGCGACGCGTGCTGGCCGAGCCGTTTGAAAGTGTCAGGGCGCAAGATATGCGCGGCGCCAGCTGCGGCAGGCGGAACGCCGACAGGCCAGCCACCTGGGCCACACCGTCCGGGCCGACGACCAGCTGGACATCGACGGGGCCGCGGCGTTCGCCGTCGACGAGGCTGGCGGTCAGGGCTTCGGCGATCGGCAAATCGTCCGCGGCGATGATGTCGCGCCAGCAACGACCGACCAGCCCGGCATCGTCCTGGCCCGCGATACGCCGCCCGGCGCCGGCGGCGAAACCGATCACGCCCTCGCCGTCGACCTCGAACAACAGGTCGGCGGTGGCGAAGGCGAGCCCTAGAAATCGAAATGGGTCGACGGTCAAACGGGTCCCCTTGGCGCCGGAGGTATAGGCCGGTCTAGCCCATTAAAGTTGAGAAGAGGTTCCAATCCAGGAGCGGTGTTCTGTATCAAGACCGGGAACCCGCGACTTGACGCCTGATTGACATGACGCGAAAACCGCTGGCGAATCCGCCATGTGAAATAATTATGACAGTCTATCGAAATAGTCTCTGTACGGATTTTCAAGATATTGCGATCATGTCATATTCTGCATCATTATAGTGTTGTTAGTGAGCCAATGATAGTTCGGCGCTGCCTGAATTGGGAGCGATGATCTTGGCGTGTTTGTTTGATCTGGCTGAGTTTGCGGCGCCGATTGGACCGACAACTCCTGGATCGGTGATTTATGAGCGCTTTCAAAGTGAACCGGATCTGCTCAATATCGCCGTTGTCGATGACGACGGCTGGCCGCTGGGCTTGATCGAGCGCAATGATTTCAGCCTGAAAATGGGTAGCCAATTCGGTCGTTCGCTCTATGCCGGGCGGCCCGCCAGCCTCGTCATGGACGCGGCCCCGCGAACCGCCGACGGACTGGCGCAGATCGAAGACTTCACCGCCGACACCCTGTCCGACTGTCCCGCCAATCTTCTGCGTGGCTTCATCGTCACCCGCGAAGGGCGCTATGCCGGAGTCGGCAGCGCGCTGTCCCTCTTGCAGGCGCAAAGCACCAGTATCCGCCGCCATGCGGCCCAGGCGCAGACGGCGCTGCGGGCCAAGTCGGAATTCCTGGCGGTGATGAGCCACGAAATCCGCACGCCCCTGAACGGCGTCCTGGCCGTCGCCGACCTGGTCCAGCGCCAGCTGCAGCAGGCCGAGCTTCGCCCCTTCGTGCAGACCATTATCGACTCGGGCCAGACCCTGCTGCGTCTGCTCAATGACGCGCTCGACCTGTCACGGGCCGAGGCTGGCCGGCTGGAGCTGCTGCCCGCACCTTTCCGGGTCGGATCGCTGATCGAGGACATCGACGCCCTGTGGCGGCCCCGGGCGGTCGAGGCGGGGCTGGCCTACATCACCCGTTGCGACGGAGACCCGGACCTTTGGCTGGTCGGGGACGCGGTGCGCCTGAAGCAGATCCTCAACAACCTGGTGGGCAACGCCCTGAAGTTCACCAAGGCGGGGCGGGTCGAGGTCCTGTTGGGCGCGCGCAAGGTGGGCAAGGGCCAGCTTCTCACCGCCGAGGTGCGTGACACAGGGACCGGCATCGCCGCCGATCAGCTGCACGACCTGTTCGACCCGTTCACCCAGACCGACAGTGGCCGCCGCGCGGGCGGCGCGGGCCTGGGCCTGTCGATTTGCCGTCAACTGGCCGAGCAGATGGGCGGCCGGGTGACCGCGAGCAGCGAATTGAACCGCGGCTCGCTGTTCGTGTTCGAGGTCAACCTGCCCGGAACCGAGGATCCGGCGGCCCAGCCGGCCCAGCCGGTAACGGTGACGGACACCACCACCGCCCACGTGCTTATCGCCGATGACAACGCCGCCAATCGCCTGGTGGCGGAGACCCTGTGCGGCATGTTCGACTGCACCTGCGAGAGCGTGGAAAACGGCGCCGAGGCCGTGCGGCTGGCCGGCACCGGCCGGTTCGATATGGTGCTGATGGATATCAAGATGCCGGTGATGGATGGGCTGGAGGCGACCCGGCATATTCGGGCGCTGAGCGCCGCCTGCGCCGCCCTGCCGATCATCGCCCTGACCGCCAACGCCGATCCCCGCGACGCCCAGGCCTATCTGGCGGGCGGCATGGACGCGGTGGTCGAAAAGCCGATCAAACCCGAGGCCTTGCTGGCGGCGATGCGCCGGGTGCTGGCCTTGGCGCCCGACCAGGTTGCGGCATAACGAACTGTCTTATTTGGGCTATAGGTTGCCGATTCCGCATGGCCGATCGGCCTGCATCCTGTCGCCAATTCGAGGTCGGCTTTGATTTCTCTGCGGTTCGGCGGCGCCTGGGCGCCGGTCTTTGCGCTCGCCTTCAGCCTGTGCGCGAGTTTTACCCCGACGGCGAGCCTGGCCGCGCCAGCCGCGCCCCTGTCGACCTTTGTGCTCCTGGGGGAAGACGGCGCCCGGGTGGCCCGGGCGGTCACCTCAGCGAATCATTGTCCCGCTCTGCTGGTCGACAACCAGGTTTCGCCAATGATGGTCCGCGCCCCGGCCGAGACCATCGCGCAGCGACCGACTCGATCGGATCCGGCCTTGTCCAAGCCGTCCGTATTCGACGCCCTGACCTGCGAGGCCCAGATACCGGCTCGGGCGCGCACCGCCAGCATCGACGGTCGCTCGCTGCCCCTGCCGCCGCCGATCATCCGGCGGATCGTGGTCATTGGCGATACCGGCTGCCGCGTCAAGACCGCCGATCAGGCCTATCAAGCCTGCAATGATCCCAAGGCCTATCCATTCGCCCAGGTGGCCGCTGCGGCCGCGAAATGGGGCCCCGACCTGGTGATCCATGTGGGTGACTACCTCTATCGAGAGAACCCTTGTCCCACTGATCAGCCCGGTTGCGCCGGTAGCCCCTGGGGCTATGGCCTTGACGCTTGGCGCGCTGATTTCCTGGATCCCGCCGATCCTCTTTTGCGGGCGGCGGCCTGGGCCGCGGTGCGCGGCAATCACGAATCCTGCGGCCGAGCGGGACAGGGATGGTGGCGCATGATCGACCCGCGGCCCCTGCAGCCCGGCCGTGACTGCAACCAAGCGGCCCAAGACGGCGATGGCGACTACAGCGACCCCTATGCCGTGCCGCTGGGAGAGGGCGCCCAGCTGATCCTGTTCGACAGCTCCAACACCTCCGGCGGACCCCTGCCGGCCGGCGATGTCCGGATCGCCCGCTATCGGGACACCTATGCCAAGATCGAGGCCCTGACCCGGCGCGCGCCGCACAACATGCTGGCCGATCATCACCCGATCCTGGCCTATGCCGCGATCACCTCCAAAAATGGTGAGCGTGTCATCAATCCGGGCAATGGCGGTCTGCAGTCGGCGTTCGGGACCCTCAATCCGAACCTGATCCCCGCCCAGGTCGATCTGCTGCTGTCTGGCCACGTGCATGTGTGGGAGGCGCTCAGCTTCTCCTCCAACCATCCGGCGCAGATCGTGGCCGGCTTCTCCGGCACCCAGGAGGACATCGTGCCCCTGCCCGCGACGCCGCCGGCCGAGCCGCCGGTGGCGCCGGGCGCGGTGGTGGCGGCCATGAGCTCCTGGGTCGACGGGTTCGGCTTCATGACTCTGACCCGGACCGGCCCGGCGGCGTGGCGCGCCGAGGTGCGCGATGTGGACGGGCTGGTGGTCAACACCTGCCGCATCGACGGCTCCAAGCTGCATTGCGACAAGGGTCAGGTCTCACACCCCTAGCAGCGCCTCGCGGTCCGACCCTTGCAAGACTAGGTTAACCGCCGGTCCGGGCTTTGACGCCCGGCCCAGGCGGCCTTGGGTCCACCGGGAATCCGCGTCATGCAAACCTCCGCTATTTCAAACAGTTCCCAGATTCAGGCGCTCCAGGCCCTGCTGATGGGGACCTCGGCCCCGACCTCCAGCACGGGGCAGATTTTTCCGTCCGACTCGGCAAGCTCTGCATCCTCGGGGTCGGCGACCAGCGCCCAGGCGTCCTCGCCGGCCAGCCAGTTTTCCTCCGACGTCCTCAGCGCCTTGATTTCTTACCAGGCCAATCCCGTCGCCGCCGCCTCCAGCGCCGTGTCCGCCGCGGGCGACGCCGCTTCGATGGCCTCGAATGCGGTCCAGGGGGCGGCCTCGACGGTCAACGACTTCCTGCAAAGCATCACCGGCCACCACCATAAGCACCATGCCGGCGGGGCCTCGCCGTCGAGCGACACCTCGACCGCGGCCAATGACGCCGCCACCACCGCGGGCTCTACGGCGGCGGCCGACGCCACGACCTCGACGGCCGGCGCCGCCGCTGTCGCCAGCGCCTGATCGCGAACGTCTGAACGCCCCCAGCGCCTGAACTTCCGGAGTTCCCCAAGCCGTGTCCACGACCTTCGAAATCATCACCCAGGCGCTCGACCACCATCAATCGGGGCGTCGCGACGCCGCTGAAGCCCTCTACAAGGAGGCGCTGCAGGCCGATCCGGCCGAGCCCACCGCCCTTTATCTCTATGGCTTGTTCAATTTTGAGGGCGGCCAGGTCGAGGCCGCCGCCGAACTGTTCAAGAACGTAGTGGCGGTTCGCCCGGATCAAGCCGAAGGCCATGTGGCCCTGGCCAATCTGCGTCACTGGCAGGGCGCCCAGGCGGCGGCCATCGATGGCTATCGCAGAGCCTTGGCCCTGTCGCCGAACCACGCCGCGGCGCTGGTCGAGCTGACCAACGCCCTGAGAGAAAACGGCGATCTGGAAGCGGCGGCCCTGGCCGGCCGCCAGGCCTGCGAGCGCCTGCCGGATTCGGCGGCGGCGCGACTGGCGCTCGGAGCGGCCTTGCTGGCCTGGGCCGGCGCGAGCGCGGCGGTGGACGCCTACCAGGCCGCCGTGGCGCTCGATCCCCAATCGCTGGACGCTCGGGCGGGCCTGGCCCTGGCCCTGCTCCAGGGCGGCCAGACCGAAGCGGCGCTGGAGGCCGCGGATGCGATCCTGGTCCTGGCGCCCAACCATGCGGACGCCTGGCTGCTGCTGGGCACGGCCCTCAACAGCCTCGGACGCCCTGAAGAGGCGATCGCCGCCCTGGAGCGGGCGGCCAAGCTCGACCCGATGCGCGCCGCCGCCCATCTCAACCTGGGCAACGCCTATGTGGCCCTCGAACGCGCGGACGACGCCGCCACGAGCCTGCAGCACGCGATCGCCATCGACCCGATCCTGAAGGAGGCCCATGCCAGCCTGTCGTCGGTCTATCTGATGGCCGGTGAGAGCGAAGCGGCCGAATATCATTGCCAGCTGGCGCTGGAACTCGATCCGGACATGGCCGTCCCGCACCAGAACCTGGCCTCGATCCTGGCCGGCCGGGGCGACGCCGAGGGCGCCCGCCACCATCGCGATCTGGTCTATGGCCGCCAGAACCTGTTCATCGAGCCGGGCGTGCGGCCCGAGGCGGTGGTGCTGGTCCTGACCACATCGGAAAGCGGCAATGTGCCCCACCGATGCCTGTTGCCCAAGGCGCGGTTCACGCGCCTGAACTGGTTCATCGAATATGCGACACCGGGCCAGGCGCAGACCCTGCCGGCCTATGATGCGGTGTTCAACGCCGTCGGCGACGCCGATCTGGCGGGCCCCACCCTTGCGCCGATGAAAGCCTTCCTTGCGGGCTGCGGCCGACCGGTCATCAACGATCCGGACAAGGTGCAGCGCACGGCGCGCCAGGACATTCCAGGCCTGCTCGGCGACATCGAGGGCGTGGTGGTTCCCGCGGTGGCGCGGTTGGCGGCCGAGGACCTGGCCGGCGATGGCGTGGCGGCCTGTGTCGCCCGCGCGGGCCTGACGGCGCCGGTGCTGGTGCGGCCGCGCGGATCCCATGGCGGCCAGGGTCTTGTTCGCGCCCTGACCGTCGAGGCGCTGTCCGAGATCACCGTCGCGGCCGGCGAGGACGCCTACGCCACGGCCTATCACGACTATCGCTCGGCCGATGGCTGGCATCGCAAATACCGGGTGATCTTCGTCGACCGCCAAGCCTATCCCTACCATCTGGCCATCTCCCGCGATTGGCTGGTGCACTACGAGACCGCCGACATGCCCGGCGATGCGGCGCGCGTGGCCGAGGAGCGGCGCTTCCTGGACGATCCGCAGGCCGCCCTGGGCCCGGACGCCTGGGCCGCCATCACCAAGATCGGCCAGCGGATGGATCTCGACTATTGCGGTGTGGACTTTTCGATCCTGCCGGATGGACAGGTTCTGGTGTTCGAGGCCAACGCCACCATGCTGGCCCACACCGAGGCCGAGAACGGCCCTCTGGCGCACAAGAATCTGGCCGTCGCCGCGATCTGCGAGGCGTTTCAAGGTCTGTTGCGGCGCTGATTGAGCCTGGCCGGCCGGTCTCACAAACGTGATCGGTGCGTCGCGAACCTGAGGCCCACTTCCGATTGAAGTTGGAAAGCTTGACCATATGTTTCTGGTCCGGCCGCTCACCCATGTTCCGGCGATTCCCGCCGGCCAAGCGGCCCGATGGGGTTTTCCATGTCTTCGCTATTGGCGTTCGGACCGTGGATCGGTTCGGCGCTTTTCGTCGTGCTCGGCGCGACGTTGTTCGTCTTCGCCTCCGGCATGATCCGCTATGTCGGCAACAACCGCGTGGCGGTGGTCGAAAAGCTGTGGAGCGGCAAGGGCTCGATCCGCAGCGGTTTGATCGCGCTGTCCGGCGAGGCCGGTTATCAGCCCGACGTCCTGCGCGGCGGCGTGCACTTTTTCCTTCCGTTTCAATACCGGCTGCATGTCCAGCCTCTGGTGACCATCCCCCAGGGCCGGATCGGCTATGTGTTCGCCCGCGACGGCCGTCCCCTGAGCGCGGACCAGACCCTGGCCGACAATCCTGACGGTGTCGATTTTCAGGAGACCCGCGCGTTTCTGAGCGCGGGCGGGCAGAAGGGGCCGCAACGCAAGGTGCTGCGCGAGGGCGCCTACGCCCTCAATCTCGCTCAGTTCGTGGTGGTGACCCGCGACCGCACCTTCGCGCTCAACCTCGATCGTGAAGAGGTGGCCCTGCTGGCCCAGATGACCGAAGTGATCGAGGATCGCGGCGGCTTCGAGCCGGTGGTGATCAAGGATGCCGAGGACGAGATCGGCGTGGTCACCGTGCATGACGGCCCCGGGCTGGCCGCGGGCGAAATCATCGCCCCGACGGTGGGGCAGGACGCCGACGATGCGGAAACCTTCCACAACAGTTTCCAGGATCCGCGCAAATTCCTGGCCGCCGGTGGGCGCAAGGGACGCCAGCTGCAGGTGCTGGTCGAAGGCACCTACTATATCAACCGCCTGTTCGCGACGGTGGAGCTGATCGCCAAGACCACGGTGGAGGTCGGTCAGGTCGGCGTTGTGGTGTCCTATACGGGCGCCGCGGGGGTCGACACCTCCGGCGACAGCTATCGCCACGGCGAACTGGTCGACCGCAGCCAGCGCGGCGTGTGGAGCGAGCCGCTGCTGCCGGGCAAGTACGCCTTCAACACCTATGCCGGTCGGGTGACCATGGTGCCGACCACTAACTTCATCCTCAAATGGGAGAAGGGGATCAGCGGTTCGCTTCGGTTCGACGAGAACCTGGCCGAAGTCTCGCTGATCACCCGCGACGCCTTCGAGCCGACCCTGCCGGTGTCGGTGGTGGTGCATATCGACTATCGCAAGGCGCCCCTGGTCATTCAGCGCTTTGGCGACATCAAGCGGCTGGTGGAGCAGACCCTGGACCCGATGGTCTCGGCCTATTTCAAGAATATCGGCCAGACCCGCACCCTGATCGAACTGTTGCAGGATCGCAGCGCGATCCAGATGCAGTCGTCCGAGGAGATGAAGGCGCGGTTCAGCGCCTATAATCTGGAATTGCAGGAGGTTCTGATCGGCACGCCGCGGCCCAGCGCCTCAGGCGACGACCAGATCGAGCGCATCCTGGCCCAACTGCGTCAACGCCAGATCGCCGACGAACAGGTCGGCACCTATGAGCGCCAGAAGCTGGCGGCGAACAAGGAGCGCGAGTTGCGCGAGGCCGAGGCCAAGGCCAAGCAACAGAGCGCGATCACCGAGTCGGAACTGTCGATCCAGGTGCAGCAAAACGCCGGTAAGGCCAATCTGGCCCGCTCGGAGCAGGAAGCGGATCAGACCCGCACCTTGGCCAAGGCCGAGGCCGATCGTATGCGGCTGCTGGGCGAAGGCGAGGCCAAGCGCGTGATCGCCCTGGCCGCCGCCGAGGCGGAACGCACCACCAAGGTCGGCCTCGCCCAGGCCGAGGCCATCGAGAGCCAGGTCGCGGCCTCCGGCGGGCCTCGCTATCAGTTGGCTCGCCAGGTCGCGGAGCGTTTCGCCCTGGCTCTGGAGACCAGCGGCGTCGACGTGGTGCCCAAGGTGCAGATCTCCGGCGGCGAGGGCGCCAGCGGCGGGGTCATGCAGGCCCTGCTCACCTTGCTGATGTCCGAGAAGCTGGACCTGGCGATCGGCGCCGCGACGCCGAGGGAGGACGAGACCGTCTAGAGCGGCGGATGGCGAAGTCCGGTCCTTGGGGATCGGACTTCGCTTGGCGTTTCAGGCTTCCCGCGTCATCCAGGTCAAGCGGGCGACCATGGCCGCCGCGGCTGCCGCCAGGCCGGCGGCCAGGCCCAGCCAGATCCCCAGCCCCTGCATGTGCAGGCTGACGCCCAGGATCAGGCACACCGGCGCCCCCACCAGCCAGTAGGCGCCGCCGGCCAGGACCATCGGCCAGCGGGCGTCCTTCAGGCCGCGCAGCGACATGGCCCCGACCACCTGCAGGGCGTCGAACACCTGGAAGGCGGCGGCGACCTTGAGGAACAGGCTTGCGAGCGCCAATACCTTCAGGTCGTCCGACGTGCGACCGCCCAGATAGAGGGCGGCGATCTGCGGCCCGGCCAGGATCATGGCGACGCCGCACAAGGCCATGAAACCGGCGCCGACGCTCAAGGCGACATAGCTCGCCCGCCTCGCGCCGCGCTGATCCCCCGCGCCCGCCGCCAGCCCCACCCGCACCGTCGCCGCCATGGCCACCCCCAGCGGCACCATGAAGGTGACGGAGGCGAAGTTCAGGGCGATCTGGTGGGCGGCCACCGAATTGGCGCCGAACGTGCCCATGACCAGGGTCATGGCGTTGAACAGCATGGCCTCGAAGATCATGGTCATTCCGATGGGCATGCCCAGGCGCAGGATCTCCGCCAGCTTGGCGGCCACCGGCCGGCCGAACCGGCGGAAGATGCGATAGGCCCGCAGGGTCGGATTGGCCTGGACGATGATCAGCAGGGCGAAGAAGGCGAAGGCCGCCGACGAGGCCGTGGCGATGCCGGACCCGCGCAGGCCCAAGGCCGGAAAGCCAAAATGGCCGAAGATCAGGGCGTAGTCGGCCAGGGCGTTGTAGCCGATGGTGACGCCCATCACCCACAGAGTCGCGCGGGGGTGGCCCAGGGCCGTGGCGAAGTTGCGCAGCACCTGGAAGGCCAGGGCGAAGAACAGGCCAAAGCTCAGCATGCCCACGAACTGGCCGGCGCCCGTCGCCAGCACCGGATCTTGATGCAGGGCGATGAGGATCGGCCGCGCGCACAGCAGCATGATCATCAGGGGGGCGGCGAGGATCGCGCAGGCCCAAAGCCCCATGCGCACCGCCGCCCGGACCTGGGCCCGGTCGAAGCCGCCGTCGCCGACAATATGGGCGATCACCGGAGCGATCGCGGCCGGCGGGCCGGAGCCGATCAGCCAGGCGAAATAATAGACCGTGTTGCCGATCGCCGCCGAGGCCAGGGCGGTGCGGCTCAACCGCCCCAGCATGACGATGTCGGTGCTGAGGATCGCCATCTGGGCAAGCTGGGTCAGGATCAGAGGCGCGGCCAGCTTGATCAGGGCGCGCGCCTCCAAGCCCCAAAGCGCCGAGCGGCCAGGAGCGTGGGGGCCGGGTGCGCGGGGCCCGGAAGCGCGGGGACGGGGGGTGGTGCGAACGAGGGTGTCGGTTTGCATGAGGTCGGTCACGGGCTTGAACTTTTCGGTCGGACCGAGCCGGGCTATGCTTTGGCGGCAGGCATGAAAAACCCCTCCGAAGCGGCCAGGCTCGGGAGGGGCGGGAGCTTTTGATCGCGGTTGGCGAATCCTAAGCGGCGGTCTCCTCACGAGCGCGACAGGCGCACACGGCGCCCAGAGGCGCCGAAGCAACCGGTCGCAGCGAATTGCGATTCTGAGTGGTCATGCTTGGCGAGGCTCGCGAGGGGTCGCGGACCCCATGCCCGCGCGGTCTGTTTTGCTAACCTGGGGCCAGCGCGAAGTCAAACCCGGGGACGTCAGGTATTCACAGTCAATACGCGCTTCAGCAAGAGATCGCGGGTGGCGGCGAGGATGTTTTCGACGGCGGGGCGCCGGTAGTCCCAGCGCGGGTCGGCGTCTGGCGGATTGACCACCATGGTGGCGTTGGCTTCGAACAGCAGGACGTCGCCTTCGGGGCTCAGGGCGAAATCGACACCGGCATAGTCGAGGCCCAGGCGTTCGCCGATCCCGGCCAGACCGGCCATGGCGCGGGGGCCGAGCACCCCGGGCATGTCGCTCAGAAACGCCGCCTCCTGCGTCCTGTGCTCGGGTTGCTCGGCCATGTCGGCGGTGAAGTAGTGGACCTTCCAGTCGCCGGACAGCGCCAGATGCAGCGGAAAGATCTGGCCGCCGATAAGCATGACCCGGAACTTGCGCGCCTGGCCTTGCGCGTCACGCGCGTCGAGGAACTGGATCAGCAGCAGATCGCGGCCGGGCAAGGCGGCCAGAGCGTCCGCCAACTGGCTGGCGTCGTCGACTTTGAGGAAGTGACGGCCGGTATGATAGCCCGGGCTGCGCAGCAGCAGCGGATAGCCAAAGCGCCGCGCCGCCGGACGCACGGTTTCGCGCGGCGTCGCCACCACCCTCGGCGTCACCACCCCCGGCGTTCCGGCCAGGCGCGCGGCGACCGCGGCGCGGCCGGTCAGGACGACGCGATCCGGTCGATTGATCACAGGCGCGGCGGTGCGCGCCAGCACGGCCTGAGCCGCCTGCAGGGCCCCGGGGGCGAGGTCCGCGTCGCCGACGGCGTTGAACACCAGGTCATGCGCCGGCAGCTCGGCGATGGAGCCCTGGGCCTCCACGGCCAAGACCGAGACGGCGAAATATCGGTCGTCGAGCAGGAACCGCGTCGGCACATTGCCACCCGCCGCGGAAACCAGCAGCAGCACCCTGCAGGGCGGCCCGTCGCCGCGATAGGGCAGGGTGGTGACGCCGCGCGCGCCATAGCTGCGCTGGCGATACCGCTCGGCGAGTTCCCCCTGGCCTCGGTCCTGCAGCAGATTGGCCAGGCCTTGCAGCGCATCGGGATGATCCGGCGACAGGTCGAGGGCCGCCTCATAGTGCGGCAGGGCCTCGTCCGCCTCGCCATGGGCCAAGAGCGCATTGGCCAGATTGATCTGGCCGATCGGATTGTGCGGATGATGCCTGACCGCCTCGGCGTAGGTCATCCGGGCCGCGGCGCGAAAATCGGTTTGGTACAGCAGGGTCCCCAGATCGTTGAGCGCGCCGAAATGCGTGGGGTCGCGCGCGATCACCGCCAGATAGTCCTGGCGGGCCTCGTCGTGGCGGCCCAGGCCCGCCAGCAGGCCCGCGCGATGATAGCGCAACTCGATATGGTCGGGATTGCGAGCCAGAAAGGCGTCGATCTCAGCCAGCTGAGGGCGGTTGGATAAGGTCATGAAGGGCTTTTACGACTCTGGGCCACGCCGGCGATAGGCTGTGCGACAGGCGGTCGAAACCGGGCCGCAGTGATCGATTGTGGCCTTTCGGCGGCGCTCGGTGTCCGAGCGGAGAAACCCCTGAAATCTCAGGCTGAAACAGTGCGGGCGCCATCGGGGCCGGATACGGATTTGAAGACACGCGGATGCGGCGCCAAGCCAGCCTGTCCCGGGAACAAAAGGCGCCGGGTTTCGGCGAGCCCGCGCCGTTCTTTGTGGCCGCCACCGATACGGTCGAACGCTACAGCCTCGATGTGGCCGCCGGCCGCTGGATCGTGCTGATGATCTTCGGCTCCCTGGCCAACGGCGTCGCTCGGGCGGCTGTGGAGCTGGCCATGACCAAGCGCCCGTTGTTCAACGACACCGACGCTGCGTTTTACGGGGTCAGTGTCGACCGCGCCGATCGCACGCAGCGTGGTCTGGCCGCGTCGGAGCCTGGCGTGCGCTTTTTCTGGGATTTCGACTGCGCGGTGAGCCGGCTCTATGGCGCGGCCGATAATACGCATCTGCGCCCGACGGTGTTTCTCATCGACCCTGGCTTTCGCATCGCCATGGCCGAACCGATTGAACAGACCGCCAAGGTGCTTGAGCGGCTTGAGTGGGAGACCCGCGCGGCGACGGCGGTCGCCGACCATCCCATAGCCCCGGTCCTGACCCTGCCCAGGATCTTGGAGCCGGCCCTATGCCAGGCGCTGATCGCCTATTTCCGCCTGGGTCGGGCCATGCCGTCGGGTTTTGCGATCGATGTGGATGGCCGCACCGTCCACGGGGTCAATCCCAGGCTCAAGCGCCGCACCGATGTGACCATCGAGGACGACGTGTTGATCGAACTGGTCAGGACCAGGATCGAGACGCGGCTGTTCCCCATGGTCCAGCGCGCCTTTGGCTGGCGGGCCAAGCATATCGAGCGCTACCTGATCTGCCGCTACGGCGAGGAGGATCAGGGCTTTTTCTTCGCCCACCGCGACGACGTCACGGCCGGCACGGCCCACCGCAAATTCGCGATTTCGTTGAACCTCAATGCGGAGGACTATGAAGGCGGGGATTTGCGGTTTCCCGAATATGGGCGGCGCACCTATCGCCCGCCCACGGGTGGGGCGGCGATATTCTCCTGTCGGCTGCTGCACGAGGCGACGCCGGTGACCAGGGGCGAGCGGTTTGTGCTGGTTCCGTTTCTCTACGATCAGGAAGGCGCCAGACTGCGCCGCGCCAACCGGGCCCTGGTTGGCGACAAGCCGGACCCAGGGATCTCTGGGCGGCGCCCAAAAGGCCCGCGCCGGGCGGAAGGCTCGCGCCCTGCAGCGATTCGTGCTGGTGTCGGAAAACCACACGACGCGTGAGGACCAGATCGTGCTGCCAGCCTTGATGTTCGCCTTGTCGCCAAGCCAGATCGAGGCGGCCCTGGGGTTCGCCCACGTCGCTCAATTCGCCGCGCCGCCGCCGCCGAAAGCTTGACCCAGACGGCCGACACCGGCGCCGCCCCGCCCAGCAGGTCGGGGCGCGAGGTGTTGTGGGCGTTTTTGCGACTCGGCCTGACCAGTTTCGGCGGGCCTGCGGCGCATCTTGGATATTTTCGCACCGAGTTCGTGGAGCGGCGGCGGTGGCTCGACGACCGGGCCTTCGCCGACCTGATCGCGCTGTGCCAATTTCTTCCGGGACCGGCCTCCAGTCAGGCCGGGGTCGCCATCGGACTGGTGCGGGCGGGCCCCTTGGGCGCCTTGGCCGCCTGGATCGGTTTCACCGCGCCCTCGGCTCTGTTGATGATCCTGCTGGGGTTGGGGGTCCACCTGCTGGACGCCGGCTGGGTCGGCGGCTTGGTCCATGGGCTGAAGCTGGTCGCCGTGGCCGTTGTCGCCCAGGCGGTGTGGGGCATGGCGCGATCGCTCGCGCCCGACCGGCTGCGTGCAAGCATCGCCTTGGCCGCGCTTGGCCTGGTGACGCTGGTTGCGGGCGGGATTGGTCAGATCGCGGCCCTGGCCCTGGGCGGCGTCGCTGGCCTTTGGTTGTGCAAGCCCGACCAGGCCGGCGCTCCATCGGACCTGCCGGTTCGGACGCCTCGCTGGCTGGGGTTCGCCTGTCTCGCCGCCTTTGCGGGATTGCTGCTGGGGCTTCCGCTTGTCGCCGCCATCACTCAGGCCCGACCGGTGGCGGTGGCGGCGGCGTTCTATCATTCCGGCGCCCTGGTGTTCGGTGGCGGCCATGTGGTGTTGCCCTTGTTGCAGGACCAGGTGGTTCGGCCCGGCTGGGTGGCGCCGGAGCGGTTCCTGGCCGGCTATGCCGCGGCGCAGGCGCTCCCCGGTCCTCTGTTCACCTTCGCCGCCTATCTTGGGAGCCTGCTTCGCCCTGGTCCGAACGGCGTCACCGGCGCGTTGCTGGCGCTGATGGCCATCTTCCTGCCCGGGATGCTGCTTCTGTTCGGCGCGCTGCCCTTCTGGAGCGCGCTTCGCGCCAGGCCGCAGGCGCAGGCGGCGATACAGGGCGCGAACGCCGCCGTGGTGGGGGTGTTGGCCGCGGCGCTCTACAATCCCGTGTGGGTCAACGCGATCTTCAGCCCGCTCGACCTTCTGGTCGCGGTCGCCGCGTTGGTCGGCCTGACGGTGTGGCGGCTATCGCCTGTGTGGATCGTCGCTGCTTGTGCGGCTTTGGGATTGCTGGGCGCCTTTGGCGGTCATCGCCTGGGTTAGTCACATCACCAGGCGATCGTCGCACGCCGCCTCACGGTCGTCCTCCGGGTCCCAGCTCGTCCACCACGCCACCTTGGCCACCAGTTCGGCGATCTGAATGGGCTTGCCGATATGATCGTTCATGCCGGCCGCCAGGCATTTGGCGACCTGGTCTGCCAGGACATTGGCGCTGAGCGCGACGATAGGGGTCGCGGTGTTCAGCGGCGCGGTCTCGCGGATGAGCCGCGTGGCGGTCAGGCCGTCCATGGCGGGCATCTGGAGGTCCATCAGGATCAGGTCAAACGCGGCGCCCTTGGCCAGGATTACCGCTTCGGCGCCGCTGGCGGCCTCGTCGACGTGGTGGCCGATGGCTTTCAGCAGAAGCCGCACCAGTTCGCGATTTTCGGCCAGATCATCGACGACCAGGATGTGAGCCGGTCGTTCCGTCGCCGTCGCGGGGCTGGCGGTCGTGGGGGCGCTCATCATCGGCTCGGCGACCGGCGCGGTGATCGAGAAGCTGAAGGTTGAACCGGCGCCGTCGATGGACTCGACCTGGATCTGGCCGCCCATCAGGCCGACCAAGGTCTTGCAGATCGCCAAGCCAAGGCCGGTCCCGCCATATTGCCGGCTGACCGAGCTATCGACCTGGGAGAACCGGTTGAACAGTTGCTCTCGCCGGTCGGAGGGGATTCCCATACCGGTGTCGCTGACCGCCACGCGCAGAAGATCGTCGGCGGCCTGATAGCTGGCCTGCACCGTCACACAGCCCTGGGCGGTGAATTTGATCGCGTTGGACAGCAGGTTCATCAGCACCTGGCGCAGGCGCGAGCTGTCGGCCCGGATACAGGCCGGCAGATCTTCGCCCAAGCTCAATCGCAGATCCAGGCCCTTGCTGGCCGCCTGGGCCGCAACCAAGTCTACGGCGTCTTCTATCAATTCAACCGGGTTGAAGGGCTGCGGGTCCAATTCGACCTGATCGGCCTCCAGTTTGGAGAAGTCGAGGATGTCGTTGACCACCGAAAGCAGGGAGCGCCCGCCGGCGACGATCCTGCGCGTGTACAGGCGGGCGTCGTCGTCCAGGCTGGCGACGCCGTCGAGCATGGCCGAAAAGCCGATGATCGCGGTCAGCGGCGTGCGGATTTCGTGGCTCATATTGGCCAGGAAGTCGGATTTGGCGCGCGTGGCGGCCTCGGCGGCTTCGCGGGCGCGGGCCAGTTCCACCTCGACCGCCTTGCGTTCGCCGATATCCCGGACGACGTCCTGGATGGACACAGGCGCGCCGTTGGCGTCGAAATTGACGGTGGGCTTGCCTTCGATCCAGACCCAGTGGCCGTCCTTGTGCCGCGATCTGTACTGGATGGTGATCCGCTCGGCGTTTGGACCAGCCATGACATAGTCCATATAGAGCGCCATGATCCTGACGGCGTCGTCCGGATGCATCAGCTCCTGCGACCGCATGTTCAGCATTTCGTCCGGCCGATAGCCCAGCAGGCGCTCACAGGCCTGGGTGACGAAGGTGATCGCGCCCGACAAATCCATGATGCAAAGCGTGTCGGTGGCGTTCTCCGCCATCAGGCGAAACCGTTCCTCGCTGAAGCGGATGGCCTCGTCCGCTTGCTTCTCCGCGCTGATGTCGCGGATCACGTCTTGCAACGAGATCACCGCGCCGTCGGCGTCGAAACTGAGCTTCGGCCGCCCCTCGATCCATATCCATCGCCCGTCGCGATGTCGCATGCGGTGTCGGATGCGCATCGCCGGTGCGCCGGGTCCGGCGGTGATCTGAGCCATGACCTCGGCCCGGGTTTTCAGCACGTCATCGGGATGGCAGTAGCCAGAGGCCATCGTCCCGATCATCTCGTCAGGGCTGTAGCCTAGCAGGGTCTGGCAGGCGGGACTAACGAAGGTGACTAGATCGTTCCTGTCGATCTGCAAGATCACATCGGTGGCGTTTTCGGCCAACAGGCGGTAGCGCGCCTCGCTGATGCGGATAGCGTCTTCCGCCAGCTGGCTGATGCGATGAGCCTCCTGGCTCTGCCGCATGGCGGCCTCGGCGTGGTGGCTGGCTTCGCGAAATCGGCACTCGTTGCGCGTCAGGCCCTGTTGCAGGGTTCGGAAAACACAAAACACGGCGAGCGGGCTGGCGATTAGCGTGGCGATCAGCGGAAACTGGTGATGGAAGACCAGGGTCGCGGCGGAGGCGCTTTGGACAAAAACAATGGACAGAGCGGGAGGGATGAGGTTGCGAAACAGCCGCCATGGATTGGCATAGTCCCGCACCAGCACTTCGAACATGACCACGCCGTACAGCGTCACGCCGAAGGTCTGGGGGATACCGGTATAGAATAATACAAAATACAGGGCGGCCGCCGAATAGCCTGCGCTGAGAAGCCAGGAAAATATTCCACCGCCCCAGACGGCGCCGGCGGTCTGGGGCTCGAGAGGCCGGCTCCAGCGTTCCTCTCCCGCGATCAGAGCGACCATGACCAGCAGCCAGCCGGTGGCGAGCGGCCAGCCGGCGACTGGAAGGCCAGCCAGAAAAACGATGACGGCGAACAGGGAGCGCGCAGCAGCATTGGCTTCCGCCGCCGTTGAACGGGCGATGAGCGCCCCGATGGATTTGAGCGCGGCGTGGACTAAACTCAGCGATCCGCGACCATCCATCATCCCCTTCCGCGTCGTTTCCGGCTTGAAGCTATCGAGACCAATCGTCATCGCGTCAGTTCGTTTCGTGGCTGGGCCCAGCGCGCCGCGCCCCCTCATCCCACGACAAGCTTTACTTGCTATGAAGGCTGGCCGGCAGATCAAAAGCTCGGTATGCCAAAAGCGCCGCCTTGTTCGAGTACGTTATATAATATTTTCAGTAAGTTGTGCCGGCGCCGCGGAGCGACGACCGAGCCGTGATCGATGTCGTCGAAGGGGCCGAATGCAAAGAGGTCACAGGCGCTGACGTTTGGCCTGGCTATGACGCCTCAATCACGGCCTTGGCTGCTGGCCCGGCCTAGGCTTCAGTCGTCGCCCCGGCCAGGGCTGCTTCGATACCTGCGATCAGAGACTCGGCCGTAACGGGCTTGGCCACGTGGAGGTCGGCGCCGGCGGCGAGGGCGTCCTGGCGATGCTGGCGCATGGCGTTGGCGCTGAGCATCAGGATCGGTGTTCGCCGACGGGTCGGATCCTCCTGCTCGCGCAGACGGATGGCCCGGGTGGCGGCGAGGCCATCCATGAACGGCATCTGCATGTCCATCAGCACGAGATCGAAACTGTCGGTCGCGAAGGCCTCGACCGCGAGCGCGCCGTTTTCAACGGTGACGACCTGGGCTCCATAGGGCGCCAGAATCAACTGAACGACCTTCTGATTGATCGGATGATCCTCAGCCAGCAGGATGCGCAAAGCGCGCTCGGGCGCCAGCGAGATCTCGTGGGCGCCGGCATGTCCGTTGATCGGGGCGCCGGGCGTCTTGGCGTCATAAGCCTCCAGCGGCATGTAGCGGGCCAGCGGGAGGGTCACGCGAAACAGGCTGCCCTGACCAGGCTGAGACTCCCCGGTGATTTCGCCGCCCATCATTTCGGCGAAGGCTTTGCAGATCGGCAGGCCCAGGCCCGTGCCGCCGAAACGGCGGGTGATGGTGCTGTCCGCCTGGATAAAGCGTTGGAAGATCACCGCGGACGACGAACCGTCGAAGCCCACGCCGGTGTCCTCGACCTCGAACGTCACCACCGAGTTCGCGTCGGGCGAGTTCGCGTCGGGCGACTTCGGGTCGGCCACATGGATGCGGACGCGGACCTCGCCTTGATTGGTGAACTTGACGGCATTGGACAACAGATTACCCAGGATCTGCTTGATGCGGGTGTCGTCGCCCCAGAACTCGCCCCGAGCCTGCGCGCCATAGTCGACGTGAAACGAAAGGCCCTTTTCGTGCGCGCGAGACCGGTTGACTTCCAACAGGCTGTCCAGCTCGACCTGGAGGTCGAAAGCCCGCATCTCGATTTCCAATCGGCCGGACTCGATCTTTGAAAGGTCCAGGATGTCGGAGACAAGGCGCTCGAGTGTCACGCCCGAGCTTTGGATCAGGCTCACCATCTCTCGCTGGGCTGGATTGAGATCGGTCTGAATCAGCGCTGCGATCACGCCGATGACCCCGTTTAACGGGGTGCGGATCTCGTGGCTCATATTGGCCAGGAAGTCGCTCTTGGCCTGGTTGGCCGCCTGGGCGTCTTCGATCGCGCGCTGCATTTCGGCTTCGATCGCCAACCGCTCCGTGACATCGCGCGCAACGCCGAACACGTTGTCGCCGACATGCCGCGCTCGCCATTCCAAATATCGGTAGTGGCCATCGCGATGGCGATAGCGGTTGATGAAGCCGAGAATTTCGCCGTCGATATGGATCCGTTGCATCAATTCGCCGCTGGCGGCGGCGTCGTCAGGATGAATCAGCGATAGCATCAGGGAGCCTTCCAGCTCCGCGACAGGATAGCCCAGCACGGTCTCCCAGGCCTGGTTCGCGCGAACGAACCTGCCGTTCCGATCGCGGATGCACAGCATGTCCAGGGAGACGTCGAAGAAGGTCGTCAGGCTGTGAGTTGCCTCCAGGTTAGGTTTGGTGGCGCGCGGGGCGGGCGGAGTCGACACGGGCGGACGACGCAAGACGCCGGCGGCCCATCCGGCGGCTCGCCGCACCAGGTCGGCCTGATCCTGTCCCGGCGGGTCAGCACAGCGGAAATAGGCGGCGAACACGCCCAACAGCTGACCGCCCGGCGTCGCTATCGGCTCCAGCCAACTCGTCGGAAAGCCAGCCGACGACGCGATGCGGGCCAATACTGGCTGCAGATCTGAACCTGGCGTGCTCAGGTCGAGGCCGGTCTCGGCGCTGTCGATGGCCGCCCTTAGGATGTCGGGAAGCCCCGGTGCGATAAGGGTCTCGAACCGCGATCCGGAGTCGTCCAGCAGATGGGCGGCGCAGGTCGCCCCGGGCAGTTCGGCTTCCAAACCCCGCACGATCGCTTCGAGCGCCAGAGATGAAAGATCGCCGTTCGCGACCAGGTCCCCGATGCGGCGAAACGCCCCGCCAGCGGAATTTGTAATCATCGGCAAAACGCCCAGACACTTGTAGATCGACACTATTGGACCAGAGTAACCCCTTACCGACGCATACGCGTCAATTCTAAACGGACCAATAGCGCGGCGGTCGGTTCGAAGCAGGAACCCGGCAAATGCTCGTTTGGCGCGTGCGGCTGCAGCCATATGACGGGCGCACCGGCGTGATGGGCTTGGCGCGGAGCCGGGTAATCTTTGGGGGATATAATGGAGCGCGTGAGGATGGGTTAGACCCTCCTATGCAGGCTGGCCGCCGCCCCGCGGCCCCCGCAGGCGATTTCAGGGCGTGAACGCCTATGCCGCGCTTTCGGTTGGCGCGGTCGATTCGATCGTCGCCCTTCCGCCGAATGACGTCCGTTCCGCAGGCGCGACGACAACCGGCGGGCGCGCGACATATTGGCGCTGACGGCGTGGTTTGTGCCGCGCTGGATCACCGCCTGGCCTGGCTTCAGCCGGGTCTCGCCGCTCACCGGCCCTGCGGCGAATTGAGAATAGGCGCTATGCGGGCGGCGCGGGCGGGGTCTCGAAGGGCTCATCGCCGCGAATCTCTTGCGCCCGACCTGCGCGACAGGGCTTGATGGCGCCAGTCAGGCGGGAGAGATGATTGGCGGTCGCCACGATCAAGGATGTCGCGGCGCGGGCTCGGGTTTCGGTGATGACCGTCTCGCGGGTGTTGAACGACGAGCGCTATGTCAGTGATGACAAGCGCGAACGCGTGCTGGCGGCGGTGGCCGAGCTCGATTTTCGCCGAAACCGGTCGGCGCGCGGCCTGCCCGGATCGCGGACCTATGTCGTGGCGCTGGTCGTCGGCTACGTCCCCGGCTATACGGCGGCCGTGGAATGGGGCGCGATCCACGAATGCCGCCGCAAGGACTATCACCTGGCCGTCGTCTCCCCCGACCCGGAGATCGCCGACACGGGCCAGGCGATACAGGCCCTGCTCGCCACGCGCCGCGCCGACGGCCTGATCCTGCTGCCGCCCCTGGCCAATGACGAGGGGGTGCTGGGCATGCTGGAGGCGTCCGGTCACCCCTATGTGCGGGTGGCGCCGGACGACCAGCTGGACCGGGCGCCGTCGGTGCGCATCGACGAACGGGCGGCGGCGGCGGAGCTCGTCGAGCATCTGCTCGATCTTGGCCATCAAAGGATCGGCTTTGTCCGCGGCCCCGCCAACCATGGCGGATCGGCGCGGCGCTATCGCGGCTACGCCCTGGCCTTGAGCGAGCGCGGGCTGGAGGTCGATGAGGGCCTGGTGCGGCAGGGCGATTTCTCCTTTGCGTCCGGCATGGCCGCCGGACAGTCCCTGCTGGGCATGGATCGCAGACCCACCGCCATTTTCGCCAGCAATGACGCCATGGCCCTGGGCGTGGTCTCCGCGGCGTCGCGCGCCGGGCTCGCCGTGCCGCATCAGATTGCGGTGGCCGGCTTCGACGACACCGAGGCCGCGCGCCAGACCTGGCCCATGCTGACCACCATCCGCCAGCCGCTGGCGGCCATGGGTGAGGCGGCGGCCGAACTGCTGATCGCCCGCGCCGGCCGGCTGGGGGCGGCCCCTCCGTTCGAGGCCCGGCTTTTGCGCTATGAGCTGATCGTCAGGGGCTCGACCCTGGACGCCGCCTCGCCAGGCGCCGCGGTGGAGCCGCGCACGATCAGTTGATAGTCGAGCCGCCGGCTGGCCACAGGTCCGGGCGCGCGAGTCCTGGAGGCGGCTTCGATCAGGATATCGACGGCGGCGGCGCTCATGTCGGCGATGGGCTGGTGGATGGTCGTCAGCTGTGGCCAGGCCATCCGCGACGGATCGGAATCGTCGAACCCTGCGACCGACAGGTCCGTGGGCACCGAAAGCCCCGCGCGCAGGGCCGCCCACATGACGCCCAAGGCCATGTCGTCATTGCTGGCGAAGACGGCGGTCGGGCGGTCGCTGCGGCCCAGCAGGCGCTCGGCCGCCTGCATGCCGGATTCGAACGAGAAGGCGCCGGCCTGGATATGGTCCGGAGCCACGGCCAGGCCGGCCTCGCCCATGGCCCGCAGGAAGCCGTCCAGCCGACGCGGCGTGGCGCCGTGGTCCAGATGGCCCTTGATGAAGCCGATCCGGCTATGGCCCAGGCCGATCAGATGCCGGGTCATGTCATAGGCGGCGCTGGTGTCGTCCATGGCCACGCAGGGCGCGCGGTCGGGGTCGCGATCCGGGGCGATGCGGACATAGCGCACCCCGGCGCGTTCGATGGCGTCCAGGACCGCGAGATTGTCGCAGATCGGCGGGGTGAGGATCAGCCCGTCCACCCGCAGGCGGGACAGGATCGGGTCCAGGGTGTGGTGCACGTCGTCGCTGGGCTCCAGCGGTTCGACGATCAGATAATAGCCGGTGTTGCGACAGCGGGTGATGGCCCCCGTCTGGATCTTGCTGATGTAGGACTCGCTGGGATTGTCGAACATCAGCCCGATCAGGAACGAGCGCCCGCCCGCCAGGTCGCGCGCGGCGACATTGGGCACATAGCCCAGGGCGGTGACCGCCGTCCTGACCCGGTCGCGCAGTTCGTCGCGCACATTGGGCTCGTGGTTCAGCACCCGCGAAACGGTCTTGAACGAGACGCCGGCGGCCTGGGCCACGTCCTTCATGGTGATCGGGCGCCCGTTCAACCTGTCGCTCCTCCACATGTCTCAGCCGTCAGTAAGGGTAGAATAGTCTCGGCTGAATTCAATTGACAACGTTACCCTGCGAAATGCACCGTCCGCTACGGCGAAGCGAAACGCGGCCGATATCGATTGGGGGGAAATCAGACATGCGCAGCCGAACAGTGCTAGCCTCTATCGCCGGCCTGACCCTGGCCTCCGCCGCGATCGCGGCCGATGCGGCGCCGCAGCCCTGGATGAACCCCAAACTGTCCCCGGACGAGCGCGCGCGGCTGCTGGACAAGGAACTGACCCTGGACGAGCGGATCAGCCTGGTCCACGGGCCCATGGCCCTGCCGATCTTCGCACCCAAGCTGCCTCCTGGGGCCATCGGCTCGGCGGGCTTCATTCCGGGCGTCGAACGGCTGGGCATACCGGCGCTGCAGGAAAGCGACGCCAGCCTGGGGGTGGCCAATCCCATCAATGTGCGGCCCGGCGACGGCGCCACCCCGCTGCCGTCCGGTCTGGCGGTGGCCGCCACCTTCGATCCCGAGGTCGCCTATGCCGGCGGGGCCATGATCGGCCACGAGGCCTGGAGCAAGGGGCTCAACGTGCTGCTGGGTGGCGGGGTCGATCTGGTGCGCGACCCGCGCAACGGCCGAAATTTCGAATATTACAGCGAGGATCCGCTGCTGTCCGGCGTGATGGCCGGCGAGGCCATCCGCGGGACCCAGGACCAGCACGTGGTCTCGACCACCAAGCATTTCGCCCTCAACGACCAGGAGACCGGCCGCATGGTGGTCAGCGCCAACATCGCCGAGGCGGCGGGGCGCGAAAGCGACTATCTGGCCTTCGAGATCGCCATCGAGCGGGGCCATCCGGGCTCGGTCATGTGCTCCTACAACCGGATCGACGCGGTCTATGCCTGCGAAAACGACGCGATCCTGAACAAGCTGCTCAAGGGCGACTGGGCCTATCCGGGCTGGGTGATGTCCGACTGGGGCGCGGTGCACAGCGTTCGCGCGGCGGTCGGCGGCCTGGACCAGGAATCCGGCGAGCAACTGGACAAGCAGGTCTATTTCGGCGCCCCGCTCAAGGCGGCGGTGGAGAAGGGCGACATCCCGGCGGCGCGGCTGTCGGACATGACCCGCCGCATCCTGCGCTCGATGTTCGCCGAGGGACTGTTCGACCAGCCGGCGACCAAGACCCCGATCGACTACGCCGCCGACGCCGCCGTGGCCAAGCGCGCGGCCCAGGAGGGGATCGTGCTGCTGGTCAACCGCGCCGGCCTGCTGCCCCTGGCCAAGACCGCCAAGTCGATCCTGATCGTCGGCGGCCACGCCGACGCCGGGGTGCTGTCGGGCGGCGGCTCGTCCCAGGTGATTCCGGTGGGCGGCCCGGCGCGGTCCGTGCCCCTGGGCGGGGTCGGATTCGCCGATCTCAACGGAACCATGGTCTTCGACCGGTCCTCGCCCATGGCGGCGATCCGGGGCAAGGCTCGCGGAGCCGAGGTGCGCTTCGTCGACGGCCGCTATCCCAAGGCGGCGGCCGACGCGGCCAAGGCCGCCGACATCGCCATCGTCTTCGCCAACCAATGGATGACCGAGGGCGCCGACGCGCCGGACATGTCCCTGCCCAGCGGCCAGGATGAGGTGATCGCCGCGGTGGCCAAGGCCAATCCGCATACCATCGTGGTGCTGCAGACCGGCGGCGCGGTGCGAATGCCGTGGGCGGACCAGGTCGGCGCGGTGGTTGAGGCCTGGTACCCGGGGGCCAAGGGCGGAGAGGCCATAGCCGACGTGCTGTTCGGCGATGTCGACGCCTCCGGCCGGCTGCCGGTGTCGTTTCCGGTCAGCGAAGCCCAGCTGCCGCGCCCTGAAATTCCGGGCATGGGCCTGCCGGACACCACCCCGTTTGACGTCAACTATACCGAGGGCGCCGCCGTCGGCTATCGCTGGTACGCCGCCCAGGGGATCAAGCCGCTGTTTCCGTTCGGCTACGGCCTGTCCTACACCCGATT
>FSWM01000755.1_pt1 | contig 97102 bp, 80 predicted proteins | sample 1637841 | NCBI WGS metagenome assembly FSWM01 (sample SAMEA3914789, study PRJEB12502) | metagenome | biome: forest; material: soil | place: Canada | collected 2011-07-03 | depth 0.3 m | reverse complement strand
GGCCCCGCCCCCGCCCACCGCTCCGCCGCCGCAACCTGTGGCCCAAGCGCCCAGCGGCCCAACCCCCGGCTCGGTGCAGGACTTCGTCGTCAATGCCGGCGACCGGATCTATTTCGACACCAATGAGTACAGCATCCGCGCCGACGCCGAGCCGATCCTCGGCCAGCAAGCCGCCTGGCTGTCCCGCTATCCGGCGGTGAAGGTGCGTATCGAAGGCAATTGCGACGAACGGGGCACCCGCGAATACAATTTCGCCCTGGGGTCGCGCCGCGCCAATTCCGTCCGCGACTTCCTGGTCGCCCACGGAGTCGCCGCCGGTCGGATCGAGACGGTCTCCTACGGCAAGGAACGGCCGGTCGACCCGGGCACGGGCGACGACGCCTGGGCTCACAATCGCAATGGCCACACCACCATAACCGGCGGAGCCCAATAGGCTTCGATCGTCCCCGCTTCGGCCAAGAAAGCGGGGAAGCGCCCCTTAGGCCCTGGCGCTATGCGCCAGGGCCGTCGCCGTATTTTGGACCTCGCCGCCGGCCATGATCATCTGATGCGCCCCTCTGCTCCTCTCGCGTCCCCGCGAGCCGCCCTTTGCGGATCTGGCCTGATCGCCGCCCTCGTGGCAGCCAATCTGCTGCTTGGGTCCCCGGCTCACGCCCAAGCCGACACGGATCGGCCTCCTGCCGCAGCGGCGGCGCCCGCGCCGGATCCTAACGAACCGCCGCGGCGGCGCCTCGACCGCCTGGAGCGCGAGGTGAACGAGGTTCGTTCGATCGTGCTTCAGGCGCGCGCCACCGGTCATCCGGTAGAGATCAAGGACGCAGGCCCCGATCCCGAAATGGCGGTCATCCAGACCAAGCTCGACGATCTGGAAACCACTCTGCGCAACCAGACCGGCCAGATCGAGCAGATGAGCCATGATCTGGTCCAGGCCAAACAGGACGCGGCAACCGCCCAGACCGCCGCCGCATCCCTGGCTGACCGCCTCGACAAGCTTGAAAAACAGGTCGCGGCCTTGAGCGCCCCCCCACCGCCACCGCCTCCGCCGGCGAACGACGCGGCCGTGCCGCCGGCCGAGGCCGGGCTCGCTGGCGGCGAAGACGCCAAGGCCGCCTACGCCCAGGCCCATCAGCTGCTGCTCAACGTCGACTACCCCGCCGCCCAGACGGCCTATCAGGCCTATCTGGACCGCTACGGGGATCAGTCCAACGCGCCCACCGCCCGCTATTGGCTGGGCCAGGTGAAATATGCGGAGCAGGACTACAGCGGCGCGGCGGCGTCCCTGATCGCCTCGATCCGCGGCTGGCCCCAGACCGCCTGGGCGCCCGACGCCGTGATCCTGCTGTCTCAGTCGCTGTTGCGCCTGAACAAACAGGACGACGCCTGCGCCACCCTGCGAGAATTCACACGTCGCTACCTCAAGGCCCCTCCGGCGACCAAGGCCAAGGCCGCGGCGGTGAAGGCCCAGGCGCAATGCACGCGCTGAGGGTTGGGCACGCGCTAAAGGCCGGTCCCGGCCTTCGTGGCGATCCATGCCGGATCTGGCTCTAGACCTGCCCGCCTTCGACCGGCGGCTGTCACCGTCCGCGTCCGCGCCGATCGCCGTGGCCTATTCCGGGGGCGGGGATTCTCTTGCGGCCCTCATCGCCACCCAGCTGTGGGCTCAACGCCGGGGCCGCCCGGTCCTGGCGCTCCATGTGGATCATGGTCTGCAACCTGCCAGCGGAGACTGGGCGCGGCTGGCGGCGCAGACCGCCGCCCGCCTTGGTGTGGCCTTCCGGGGACTGGCCTGGGTCGGGGACAAGCCTCGGCATGGCCTGCCCGCCGGCGCTCGTTCGGCCCGCCATCGCCTGATCGCCGAGGCTGCGCGGGAGGCGGGCGCGAGCACGGTGGTGTTCGGCCACACCGCCGACGACGAACTGGAGGCCGCCCTGATGCGCGGCCAGGGTTCGAACCTGGGCCGCCTGGCGGAATGGCGGCCCTCGCCGGCCTGGCCTGAAGGGCGCGGTCTGTTCCTGCTGAGACCATTGCTTGGACTGCGCCGGGCGGAGATCCGCCGGCGTCTGGACCCGTTCGGTTTGGCTTGGATCGAAGATCCTGCCAATGGCGATCTCCGTTCGCTGCGCGCGCGGGCGAGGGCGCGTCTCGCTGAAGCGGGGGAGATCGAGCCGGCGGATGTAGCGATCGCGGATCCCGAACTTGCCGAACTGGCGCGGTCCGCGCGGATCGACGCGGCGGGGGCGATCTGTTTGGAGCGCGCCCGGCTGCTGGCGGCGGCGCCCTTGGTTGCCCGGCGTTTTCTTTCCGCCGCCCTGGTCTGCGTCTCGGGCGGCGCGCGGCCACCGCGCCAGGCGGCCTTGCAGGCTCTTTTGACCCGGTTGGCGGAGTCGGCGCCGGTGGTCGCCACCCTGGCGGGGGCGCGGCTCAGCGCCGACCGCAACATTCTGATCGCAAGGGAAAGCGGCTCATACCGGCGCCATGGCGCGCCTGAGGCCCGCCTTGCAGCGGGAGCCGTGGCGATCTGGGACGGCCGGTTTGAATTGTCGGCCGTCGACGGCGCTGTCTGGGCGGTGCGCCCGCTCGCCGGCATAGCGGCAAAATTAAATGAAAAGCAAAAGCTTAGCCTCCATCAGTGGCCACGCGAAGTTCGCGGAAGTCTACCGGCTGTAGTGGATGAGCACGGTCACGTGACTTGCCCGATCCTTGCAGGAGCGGGCGCGGTGACCGCGAAATCACTCGTCTCAGACCGCCTGAACGGCGCCTGCGGCGTTATTTCGCGCGAACCGACAACATAAGTTATGCGCGCGACGATCGTGCGCGTGGCGGAATGACGACAGGCGTCCTATGTTTGGGCGCTGGAAGCTGGCTTTGAGGGCCCAAGGTAATGAATCTGCGTCATCTGGCGATCTGGGCGTTCATCGCCCTCGTGGTGGTGGGCCTGCTCGGCATCATGAACACGACCAGCAAGACCGCGAGCGAAGAAGTCACCTATTCGCAGCTCTTGCATCAGGTCGACGACGGCCACGTCAAGTCCGCCACGATCAAGGGGGACACGGTCGAGGCCGAGGTCGCCAACAACAAGACCATCACGGCGACCACGCCTGAAAACCAGGATCAGCTGGTCAATCGGCTGGAGGTCGCTGGGGCCAATATCCGGGTCAAGCCCATGGGCGGCAATCCCGTGGTCAGCGTGCTGATCCAGCTCCTGCCGATCCTGCTGATCGCCGGGGTGTGGATCTTCTTCATGCGTCAGATGCAGGGCGGGGCGCGCGGCGCTATGGGATTTGGCAAGTCCAAGGCCCGATTGCTGACAGAGAACAAGAACCGCGTCACCTTTGACGATGTCGCGGGCGTGGACGAGGCCAAGGAAGAGCTGTCCGAAATCGTCGACTTCCTGAAGGATCCGGGCAAGTTCCAGAAACTGGGCGGCAAGATCCCCAAGGGCGCCTTGCTGGTCGGCCCTCCCGGCACCGGTAAAACCCTGCTGGCCCGCGCCGTGGCCGGCGAGGCGGGCGTGCCCTTCTTCACCATTTCCGGCTCGGACTTCGTGGAAATGTTCGTCGGCGTCGGCGCGAGCCGGGTGCGCGATATGTTCGAACAGGCCAAGAAAAACGCCCCCTGCATCATCTTCATCGACGAAATCGACGCCGTCGGCCGCCATCGCGGCGCCGGTCTTGGCGGCGGCAACGACGAACGCGAGCAGACCCTCAACCAGTTGCTGGTCGAGATGGACGGGTTCGAGGCCAATGAGGGCATCATCCTGGTGGCGGCCACCAACCGTCCGGACGTGCTGGACCCGGCCCTGCTGCGTCCCGGCCGTTTCGACCGTCAGGTCGTGGTGCCCAATCCGGACGTCGTCGGCCGCGAAAAGATCATCCGCGTGCATATGCGCAATGTACCGCTCGCCACCGACGTCAATGTCCGCACCCTGGCCCGCGGCACCCCCGGCTTCTCCGGCGCCGACCTGGCCAATCTGGTCAACGAAGCCGCCTTGATGGCCGCGCGCCGCAACAAGCGCATGGTGTCGATGTATGACTTCGAAATGGCCAAGGACAAGGTCATGATGGGCGCCGAGCGCAAGTCCATGGCCATGAGCGAAGAGGAAAAGCGCAACACCGCCTATCACGAGGGCGGCCACGCCCTGGTGGCCTTGACGGTTCCCGGCGCCGACCCGGTGCACAAGGCGACCATCATTCCGCGTGGACGCGCTCTGGGCATGGTCATGCAGCTGCCGGAAGGCGACCGCTATTCCATGAACTACCAGCAAATGACCTCGCGCCTGGCGATCATGATGGCCGGCCGTGTGGCTGAGGAGCTGATCTTCGGCAAGGACAAGATCACATCGGGCGCATCCAGCGACATCACCGCGGCCACCAGCCTGGCTCGCAACATGATCACCCGCTGGGGCTATTCCGACCTCTTGGGCACGGTCTCCTATGGCGATAACCAGGAAGAAGTGTTCCTGGGCCACTCGGTGGCGCGCACTCAGAACGTGTCTGAAGACACCGCGCAAAAGATCGATTCCGAGGTTCGCCGCCTGGTCCAGACCGGTCTGGACGAGGCCCGCCGCATCATCTCCGAGCGACTGGATGATCTGCACACCCTGGCCAAGGCCTTGCTGGAATATGAGACCCTCAGCGGCGATGAGATCATCAATGTGATGAAGGGCATCAAGCCGGTGCGCGACGAACCCGAAGATCGCCGCACCATCGGCTCTTCGGTGTCGGTGCCGCTGACCCACGCGGATCCCAAGCCGGCGTGATTTCGGCGCCCTGCCTGGTGATGGGGGTGGTGAATATCACCCCCGACAGCTTCTCGGACGGCGGTCGCTTCTTGGATGAGGCGGCCGCCGTTTCGCATGCGCTGGGCTTGGTCGAGGCCGGCGCGGACATGCTCGACATCGGCGGCGAATCCACCCGGCCGGGCGCCGAGGCCGTCAGCGCCGGCGACGAGATCGACCGCGTCCTGCCGGTGATCACGGCCCTGCGCCGGCAGACCGCGATCCCCATCTCCATCGACACCATGAAACCCGCCGTCGCCCGCGCCGCGGTCGCCGCCGGCGCAAGCCTGTGGAACGACGTCAGCGGCCTGACCTGGGCCGACGACAGCCTGCGGACCGCCGCCGACCTGGGCTGCGACGTCGTGCTGATGCACATGCGCGGCGATCCGCGCACCATGCAGGACGATCCCCGTTATGACGACGTGGTGGAGACCGTAACGACCTATCTCGCCGACCGCGTCGAGGCCGCCGTCGCCGCCGGGGTCAGGCGCGAGGCCATCTGGCTCGACCCCGGGATCGGCTTTGGCAAGCGCTTGGCGCACAACATGGCCCTGCTCGCCCATCTGGACCGACTGGTCGGCCTCGGCCATCGAGTGCTGCTGGGGGTAAGCCGCAAGAGCTTCTTTCGCGCCATCGATCCGAGCGCCGCATCGGCTGGCGACCGCTTGCCGGGCTCTATCGCCGCCGCCCTGGCCGGCGCCCGGGCTGGGGTCACGGCCGTGCGGGTGCACGATGTGCGCGAGACCCTGCAGGCGCTGAGGGTGCAGGCGGCGATCGACGCCGCACGCTGATTTCGCTCCCCAAGCCGGTGGCGGCGCGCTATCGCCTGGGCATGACCACGCCATCCCTCGGAAGAGTCCTGATCATCGCCGGCTCGGATTCCGGCGGCGGGGCCGGCATTCAGGCCGACATCAAGACCGTCACCGTCCTGGGCGGCTATGCCGCCACCGCCATCACCGCCATCACCGCCCAGAACAGCCTGGGCGTCCAGGCGATCAAGCGGGTGAAACCCAAGCTGGTCGCGCTACAAGCCCGCGCCGTGCTCGGCGACATCGGCGCCGATGCGATCAAGACCGGCATGCTGGGTGGCCGCAAGGTGGTGGAGCTGGTCGCCGGCCTGCTGGACGAGGCTGGCGTCCCGGCGGTGATCGACCCGGTGATGCTGTCCACAAGCGGTTCGGTCCTGCTCAAGCCGGGCGCGATCGCCGCCCTCAAGAGCCTGCTGATCCCCCGCGCCGCCCTGTTGACCCCCAATGCTCCGGAGGCCGAGGTGCTGACCGGCCTGACGGTTCGCTCGAGCGACGATCTGCGGCGCGCGGGCGAAGCGCTGCTCGAAGCCGGCGCCCAGGCGGTGCTGATGAAGGGAGGCCATGTGCCGGGCGATCAGGTGACCGATATCCTGATGACGTCGGCCGGCGAAACCACTTTTTCCGGCCCCCGGCTCGACACGCGCCATACCCACGGCACCGGGTGCTCCCTGGCGTCGGCCTGCGCGGTGGGAATCGCCCAGGGGATGGCGCTTGACGTCGCCGTCGCCCGGGCCTGGGCCTATGTGGCCGAGGCCATACGGCGCGCGCCGGGCTTCGGCGCCGGCGCTGGCCCGCTGGACCATGGCTGGCCGCTGAGATCGGAGCCGTGAGCCAGGCGCTTGAAATCCGCCTGACCGAGATGGTGCGCGCCAGCCCGCGGGTGATGCGGGTGCTGACAATCGCCCGGGATCTTCGCCTGCCCGATTGGCGCATCGTGTCGGGGGCGATCTATCAGACCGCCTGGAACGCCCTGACCGGCCGCGACCCCGACTACGGGATCAAGGACTATGACCTGGTCTATTTCGATGGCGCCGACCTCAGCTACGAAGGCGAAGATGTCCATATCCGCCGCGCAGCGGCGGCCTACCCGGCGGACCTGTCGCCTTTGGTCGAGGTGCGCAACCAGGCCCGCGTACACCTTTGGTTCGCCGCGAAGTTCGGCGAGGCCTATGCGCCCCTGACCTGCACCGACGACGCCCTTCAACGGTTCGTTTCGCCAGCCTATGGCGTGGGGGTGCGGTTGGAAGCGGACGGTAGGATGGACATCGCCGCTCCCTTTGGCCTGGACGATATCTTCGCCCTGCGCCTACGTCCCACGCCCGGCCGTAGCCTGGCCTCCGGCTGGTCCAAGGTGACGCACGGGGTGCTGGCCCGCTGGCCGGAAGTCACAATAGAGGGGCCGCCGATCTGACGGCTCAAGCGATCGCCCGCCGGCCAGGCCTGTCCCTGTCCGCCAGCCAAGCGACGCCGGTCGTCACCAGATAGGCCGCCAGGGCCATGCCGCCGCTCTGGACCGCGTCGTCGGACATTGGCGATAGCGAGGCGATCATCTGCAGCAGGGTCAGGAAGGCCATGAAGGCGATCACCGGCCAGGCCTTTTCGCCTGCCTGTTTGCGCGAGGCGATCCACGCGCCGCCGGCCAGGCCCACAAGGCCCAGTTCCAGCGCCATCTCGGCCAGGGGATAGTTCCAGAAGCCGAGCCCCACCTTGGGGCCGTTGAACCACAGGGCCAGATCCGGCCGGTGGACCAGCAGATCCAGGATCCAGTGCGAAAACACGGTCAGCCCCACGAACACCGCTGCTCGCCAGGGCAGTCGCAGGGCGTATCGCGCAAGGATCAGGGCGCCAAAAGACCACAGCAGGGAGCCCGGCAGACTATGGGTATAGGGCATGAAATAGAGATCGAGCGCGCTGCCCGGCAGGTCGGGATCAATCCGCATCTTCTCCACCCCGCCCATAAGCAGGCCGCTCCAGCCGATGTCCATCAGCTGGCAGGCGGCGACATAGGTCCAAAGTCTGGCGCGGGGCTCGGCGGACTTGGCGGCGAGGGCGGCGGCATAATGTCCGACGAACATGGGTGAACCTTGATGGCTGGCTGGGTTGAGGTCCCAGACTGCGGTCAAGCTCCTCCGCGCGATATGGCGAAATGATCGGCCTCGCTATGCGTTTTTGAATAGGGCGGCTTATCGACGGGGTTTGTAGGGCGTAGCCGGAGTCGGGCAGGATTTGACCGGGGTCGGCTTGAAACCCTGCAGGTCACTGATCCAGCATTCGTCGAACACGGAGCAGTAGCAACCTTGAAAGGTGATGCTGGCGAGCGAGCGGTTCAGCCGTTCCCAGACCTGCTGGTTCTCGGCTGTCTTGGGCAGGGCCAGCAGTTCGATCACCTCGCCGGGCCTGAGCACGGCGCTTTGCGGTCCGGTGACCCAGTGGATGGGGCCGGGATGGTCCGGGTCGACGTCGCAGCAGCGGGACATCAAGGTCTCTGAATTCGGCACGGAGCGCCCGTTCAAAAACATCTCGACGGTTTCCAGCTTGGCCGGGCCGACGCCGGCGTTGGTGACCGTCAGGTTGATGCGATCCGCGCCTGCGTGGTCCTGATTTGAGAAGCTGGACTGGAGATAGGGCCAGGAATTGGCGGCCACCAGCCGCTGTTCCACATGGCCGTGCTCGATGGCGACGAATAATGAAATCACCGAAATCAGTATGGCCGAGATCGCCACCACAAGATCGAATGCACGGTGGCCGGTCGGATGGGGGTGCGGATGGACGCCCTCGGCGCTGACTTGGACGGGTGGTTCGGACACGGATCGCGACCCCAGACGATAATCAATTCGGCCAAGCTAAACCGTCGCCGTCAAAGCGCCAGCCTGCGTGCTCAGCTTTAGGCCGCCGCCACCCGCACGCTGGCCGGATCATAGCTCAAGATCGGCGACAGCCAGCGTTCCGCCGTCGCCACGTCCCATCCCTTGCGACGGGCATAGTCCTCGACCTGGTCGCGTTCGATCTTGCCGACGCCGAAATAATGGGCCTCGGGATGGGAGAAAAACAGGCCGGACACCGCCGCAGGCGGCGTCATGGCGAAGCTTTCGGTGATCTGCATGCCGGTCCGCTCAGGCGCCTCCAGGATGCGGAACAGGGTTTCCTTTTCCGTGTGGTCGGGCTGGGCCGGATAGCCGGGGGCGGGCCGGATGCCGCGATATTTCTCGGCGACCAGGGTGTCGATGTCGAAAATCTCGTCCGGTTCGTAACCCCACAGCTCGGTGCGCACCCGGAAATGCAGGGCCTCGGCGAAGGCCTCGGCCAGGCGGTCGGCCAGGGCGCTGGACAGAATGGCCGAATAGTCGTCCCCGGCGGCGCGGAAGCGTTCGGCGATCTCGATCTCGCCATGACCGGCGGTGACGGCGAAGGCGCCGATATAGTCGGGCTGGGTCCCGATGGGCGCGATGAAGTCGGACAGGGCGCCGTTGGACCGGCCCTCGGCCTTGGCCATCTGCTGACGCAGGGTGTGTAGGCGCGTCAGTTCGGTAGTGCGGGTTTCATCCGTATAGAGAACGATGTCATCGCCGTCGGCATTGGCGGGCCAGAATCCGACCACGCCGCGAGCCTCGAACCATTTCTCGGCGATGATCGTCTTGAGCATGGCCTGGGCGTCCTTGAACAGGTCGCGAGCGGCCTCGCCGACCACGTCGTCCTCCAGGATGGCCGGATAGCGGCCGACCAGCTCCCAGCTGGCGAAGAACGGGCTCCAGTCGATATAACGGGCCAGTTCCGCCAGATCGAAGGAGGCGAAGGTCTTCAAGCCCAGGAAGCTGGGTTTGGGCGGCGTATAGCCCTTCCAGTTCAGCGCGATGCGATTGGCGCGGGCCGTGGCGATCGGTGTGCGGTTCTTGGCCTCCTGGCCACGGACAAACTGCTCGCGGATGCGGATATAGTCGGCGCGGGTCTCGGCCTGGAGCCGGTCGCGCTGGGTGGGAGACAGCAGGCCGGAGACCACGCCCACGGCGCGGCTGGCGTCCAGCACATAGGTGGTGGATCCGCGCCGATAGGCGGGCTCGATCTTGACCGCGGTGTGGGTGCGGCTTGTCGTGGCCCCCCCGATCAGCAGCGGGATCGAAAAGCCGCGCCGCTCCATTTCCCCGGCGACAAAGACCATCTCGTCCAGGGACGGGGTGATCAGGCCGGACAGGCCGACCATGTCCACCTTGTGCTCGATGGCGGCGTCGAGGATGCGGTCGGCGGAGACCATGACGCCCAGGTCGATGACCTCGTAATTATTGCACTGCAGCACCACGCCGACGATGTTCTTGCCAATGTCGTGGACGTCGCCCTTGACCGTGGCCATCAGGATCTTGCCGGCGGTCTCGCGTGGCTTGCCTTCCTTTTCGGCCTCCATGAACGGCATCAGCCAGGCCACGGCCTGTTTCATCACCCGGGCCGACTTGACCACCTGGGGCAGGAACATCTTGCCGGCGCCGAACAGGTCGCCGACCACGTTCATCCCGGCCATCAGCGGGCCTTCGATGACATGCAGCGGACGGGCCACCGACAGCCGGGCCTCTTCGGTGTCGGCGTCGATGAATTCGGTGACCCCGTGGACCAGGGCGTGCTTCAGCCGCTCGGCCACTGGGGCCTCGCGCCAGGACAGGTCCACCACACGCTCGGCGCCCTTCTGGCCCTTATATTTGGGGGCCAGTTCCACCAGCCGCTCCGTAGGGTCCAGGCCGTCGTTGCGGCGGCGGTTGAGGATCACGTCCTCGACGGCGTCGCGCAGCTCGGCGTCGATATCGTCATAGACCGGCAGGTCGCCGGCATTGACGATGCCCATGTCCATGCCCGCCTGGACCGCATAGTAGAGAAACACCGAGTGGATCGCCCGGCGCACCGGCTCGTTGCCGCGGAAGCTGAACGACACATTGGACACGCCGCCCGAAATCCGGGCGTGGGGCAGGCTTTGCTTGATCGCCTTGGTCGCCTCGATGAAGTCGACCGCATAGTTATTGTGCTCCTCGATCCCCGTCGCCACGGCGAATATGTTGGGGTCGAAGATGATGTCTTCCGGCGGAAAGCCGATCTGTTCGGTGAGCAGGCGATAGGCGCGGGTGCAGATGGAGACCTTGCGCTCGGCGGTATCGGCCTGGCCCTGTTCGTCGAACGCCATCACCACCACGGCGGCGCCATAGCGCAGGCAGGCCTTGGCCTGTTCGATGAACTTGGCCTCGCCTTCCTTCATGCTGATGGAATTGACGATGCATTTGCCCTGAACGCATTTCAGCCCGGCCTCGATCACCTCCCATTTGGAGCTGTCGATCATCACCGGAACCCGGGCGATATCCGGCTCGGCGGCGATCAGGTTGAGGAAGGTGACCATGGCCCGCTTCGAATCGAGCAGGCCTTCGTCCATATTGACGTCGATAACCGCGGCGCCGGCCTCGACCTGCTGACGGGCTACATCGAGGGCGGCGTTGAAATCGCCGTCGACGATCAGCTTCTTGAACTTCGCCGAACCGGTGACGTTGGTCCGCTCGCCGATATTGATGAAGGTAGGGCGCATTATTTCACTCGGATCAGTCGGGGAGGGCCCCCTCCACCACCCTTCGGGCGGTCCCCCTCCCCCAGAGGGGGAGGAATGGCGGCGGCGCGATTCGTAACAGTTCCTCCCCCCTCGGGGGAGGGGGACCATGCGAAGCATGGTGGAGGGGGCTCGTCGACACAGCGGCGAACTTGGTCATCAGGCCAGCTCAAACGGCTCCAACCCCGCCAAGCGCATTGCGGTCGGGCGTTCCGGCACGGCTCGTGTGGGCAGGCCGCGCACCTCGTCGGCCACGTGGCGGATGTGGTCGGGGGTCGTGCCGCAGCATCCGCCAAGGATGTTGACGATACCGCTGGTGGCCCATTCCTGCAGCATACAGGCGGTCTCGTGCGGTTCCTCGTCGTACTGGCCGAAGGCGTTGGGCAGGCCGGCATTGGGATAGGCGGCCACCAGGGTGTCGGCCACCCGCGACAGTTCGGCGATGTGCGGTCGCATCAGGTCCGCGCCCAGGGCGCAGTTCAGGCCGATGGCGAAGGGCTTGGCGTGCTTGACCGAATTCCAAAAGGCCTCGACCGTCTGGCCCGACAAGGTCCGGCCTGACCGGTCGGTGATGGTGCCGCTGATCCAGATCGGCAGGGGCTCATAACCCTCGTCTTCCAGGTCGAGAATAGCCTTGATGGCCGCCTTGCAGTTCAGCGTGTCGGTGATGGTTTCGATCAGATAGAGGTCGACGCCGCCTTCATGCAGAGCCTGGACCTGTTCGCGATAGGCCTCATAGACCTGATCATAGGTGACGGTGCGCGCGCCTGGATCATTGACGTCCGAGGACATGGACAACATGCGGTTCAAGGGGCCGATGGAGCCGGCGACGAACCGCGGCTTGTGCGGCTCCTTGGCTGTCCAGCGGTCGGCGGCTTCGCGGGCGATGCGCGCGCCTTGCAGGTTGATGTCGCGCACGGCGGCCTGCATCTCATAATCGGCCTGGGCGATGAAGGTGGCGCTGAAGGTGTTGGTCTCGCTGATATCGGCGCCGGCCGCGAAATACTGATCGTGCAGATCGGCGATGATGTCCGGCCGCGTGATGCACAACAGGTCGTTATTGCCCTTCAACTGGCCGTCGTGATGGGTGAAGCGGTCGCCGCGATAATCGGCCTCGTCCAACCCGCGACGCTGGATCATCACGCCCCAGGAGCCGTCCAGGATCAGGATCCGTTCCTTTGCCGCCGTCTTCAATGCGGCGATGCGATCTTGCCGGGTCATGCGAGGCTCTCTTGCGCTTGCGCCTTGACGCCCAGCATCCGGCAAAGGGCGTAGACGAGGTCGGCGCGATTGAGGGTGTAGAAATGGAACTCGGAGAAGCCCTGCTCCTCCAGTTTGGCGCACATTTCCGCCGCTATCGAACAGGCGATCAGGCGGCGGGTGTCCGGGTCGTCGTCAACGCCCTCGAATAACTCCGCCAGCCAGGGCGGCAGAGTGATGCCGCAGGGGCCGGCCATCTTGATCAGGGCCTTGTAGTTGGACACCGGCATGATTCCCGGCACGATGGGAATGGTGATGCCGGCGGCGCGCACCTGGTCATGAAAACGAAGGAAGCCGTCGATGTCGAAGAAGAACTGGCTGATGGCGCGGCTGGCCCCCGCGTCGACCTTGGCTTTCAGAACGTCAATATCGTGGGCGGCGGAATTGCTCTCCGGGTGCAATTGGGGATAGGCGCCGACGCTGACCTCGAACGGGGCGATGCGGGTGATGGCGGCGGTCAATTCGGTGGCGTTGGCATAGCCGTCGGTCCGCGGCTCATAGGCGCCGCCCAGGGAGCCGGGGGGATCGCCGCGCAAAGCCACGATATGGCGAACGCCGGCCTCCCAATAGTCGCGGATGACCGCGTCCACTTCGTCACGCGAAGCCGAGACGCAGGTCAGGTGCGCCGCCGCCTTCAAACCGGTCTCGTCATTGATGCGCTTGACCGTGCGGTGGGTGCGCTCGCGGGTCGAGCCGCCGGCGCCATAGGTCACCGACACGAAGCTCGGGCAGAGCGGCTCCAGCTTGCGGATGGCTTTCCACAGGGTCTCCTCCATCTCCGGCGTGCGGGGCGGCGAGAACTCGAACGAAATCTGCAGGGGTCGGGATGCGCCGGAGGCCTGGCGCTCGCCGGCGCGGGCGACGGGCCCCAGGGCGCTGGATGGGTCTGGGGAAAAAGCTGCGGCCATCATGCGGCGCTCCTTGAACTGACTTTAGCACGACCGGCGGTCCAGATCTTGACCGTCAAACCTTTGTCGTCCCTGGCGGGAAGGGTCATGGGCGGGGCGGGATCGAGGCCCGCATGGGCCAGCCAGCGGATGATTTCGGCGTCCGAAAAGCCTAGCCGGCGATGGCGGTGGGCGTCACGCAGGAACTCCAATCGATGGGGCGCGAAATCGACGATCAGCAGGCGCCCGCCGGCTTGGACCAACCGTCCAGCCTCGGCCACCGCCGCGGCTGGATCGGACAGATAGTGCAGCACCTGATGCACCACCACCAGGTCGGCGAAGCCGTCGGGGAGCCGCGTGGCGAAGATGTCGCCATGACGAAGTTCGCAGTGAGACAACCCCGCCTCCCGCGTCTGACTGCGAGCGATATTGAGCATCTGCTGCGACAGATCGAGGCCAACGGCCATCTTGGCCCGCTCGCCGAGCAGGGTCAGCATGCGGCCGGTGCCGGAGCCCAGGTCTAGGAGGCGCTCGAACGGACCCGGACCCACCGCGGTCTGGATCGCCGCCTCCACATCGGCCTCGGCGATATAGAGCGAGCGTAGTTCGTCCCAGCGCGAGGCGTTCTGGGCGAAATAGTCGGCCGCTAATTCGAGCCGGCCGCCACGCACCGTCTCCAACCGTCCCAGGTCCAGGGCCAGATCCGGATCGTTCGCCTGGATCAAGGCCAGGGCCTGATCCAGCAGGATGCGGCGAGGGCCATGGGCCACCAGCCGGTAAAACATCCAGGCGCCGTCTGGAAAGCGCTCGATCAGTCCGGCCTCGGTCAGCAGTTTCAAATGACGCGAGACACGAGGCTGGCTTTGATCGAGAATCTGGCTCAGTTCCATCACCGCGAGCTCTTCGCGATGCAGGAGGGCGAGAATGCGCAGACGCGTCGGCTCCCCCGCCGCGCGCAGGACATCCACCGCCGTTTTCGCCGTCAATCTCATGTTCCATATAAAGATATCTTTATGTCTTTATGTAAAGCCTTTTCTGCGGTCTTCATGAGGGCCGCGTCGCGTGGCGCCGCCTCGGCATCCAGCGGATCGGGTGGTGACTCTGGACACAGTCGCGCTTGAATCGGCGTGGATAAGACGCTGACGGCATTGCAATCGCGCGCACACGACCTAGGTCTGCGACGTGGCGACTTCACGCACCTTCAGGCGCGACTTCATGAGCGGAACGGATGGCATGAGCAAAACCACGATCCGCCGGACGCCGGCAAGCTGGATGCTTCTCTTCGGGATCGCCGCCTCAGCGGTGGCCTCTACCGCCGCCGCTGCAAACGGCCCGGCCGTGTCCAGCGCCTACCCGGGGACAAGCGCCGACCGTGCGTCGATGAACACCGTTCCGTCCGTCTATGACCCCTTCGAAAAGGTCAATCGAGGCCTCTATCACCTCGACAAGGGGCTCGACCGGGCGATCGTTCGCCCTCTGGCCATGACCTATCGGCGTGGACTGCCCAAGACTGTGCGAACCGGGGTGCGCAACGGCCTGGACAATCTGGGTGAGCCCAACACCCTGATGAACGACGTTCTGCAGGGCCACGCCAAGGCCGGCGGCGCGACCGCGGTCCGATTCGTGGTCAACAGCACGGTGGGTGTGCTCGGCCTGTTCGACGTCGCCGGCCACGCCATGAACCTGCCCATCCACTATTCCGATTTTGGCCAGACCCTTGGGCGCTACGGGGTCAAAGGCGGCCCCTATATCTATATCCCGGTGCTGGGACCGAGCAATGTTCGGGACGGCCTGGGGCGGGTGGTCGATTCCTTCACCGGGATCTTGAACATCCACGACCTGGGCGCCACCACCACCGACCGGCTAGCCTTGAGTGTCGTCGACGGGCTCGATACCCGGGCGACATACGACCCACAGCTGAAGGATCTCAACCGCCTGGCGACGGATCCCTACGCCACCATCCGGTCGTTCTATACTCAGCATCGCAATGCGAGTTTCGGCGACGGCCATAAAGAGGTCCAAGACTTGCCCGATTTCGATGCGCCTCCCGCGGGCGACAAAGCCGCTACGCCAAAGCCCGCCCCGTCCTCCCCACTGTCTCAGCCCAGCTGAGCGGACCGATTCTGGAGCAGCCTATGATCTCTGGTCCCATAGCCAGCCGTGTCGCCGGAGCCGGCCTTTGCCTCGCCTTGGCGCTTGCCCCCGCCTTGGCCCTGACGCCTCTGATCCCGGTGACGACGGCGGCGGCGCAAAGCGGTGAGCGCGACACCGGCGCCGAGCAGTTCGTGCAGACCGAGGCCACCCGCGCCCTCAAAATCCTGTCGGTGGGCAGCGACGCGGAAAAGATCCGCCAGTTCCGCATCTTCGTCGACCAGGTCGCCGATGTGCCGAGGATCACCGCCTTTGTGCTCGGCAAATATCAGCGGACCATCAGCCCCGCTCAGAGCCAGCAATTCGCCACTGTATTTCGCGAATACGCGTCGAACGTCTACGAAAGCCGGCTGAACGACTATCACGGCGAAAGCCTGAAGGTCAGTGGCTCGGTGGTGCGCAAGCCGGGCGATGTGATCGTCACCAGCGCTGTGGTCGGCGGGGCTCAAAAGCAGCCGGTGCCGGTTCGCTGGCGCGTGCTGCAAAGTGGCTCGGGTTGGCGCGTGGTCGATGTGGAGGTCAAGGGCGTCTGGCTGGCGATCACCGAGCAGCAGGATTTCGTTTCGACCGTGGACAATGCCGGGGGTAATATCAACGTCCTGATCGCCCAGTTGCAAACGCACAATCAGGACGCGGCCGCCGCGCGCAGATAGGCTTCAAGCTCTGATCGGGGTTTTCAAGGCCTCGCCCGCGAAGTGACGGCGCAGGTTTTCGACGGTCAGGGCGACCATCGCCTGCACACTGTCGAGCGTGGCCCCTGCGGTGTGCGGAGTCAGCACCACATTGGGCACGGCGCGCCAGATCTCGGCGGGCGTTGGCTCCGGATCGAACACGTCCAGGGCCGCATGCCCAAGCCGGCCCTCCTTGAGAGCCGCGATCAGGTCTTGCTGGTCGATCACAAAGCCGCGCGAGACATTGCAGATCAGGCCTTGGCGACCGACCGCGTCGATGACCGACCGATCGATCAGGCCCCGACTGGCCTCATCGGCGCGGGCGGCGATAAATAGCAGATCGCTGGCCTCGGCCAGGCCAACCAGGCTGTCTATACGAGGCCAAGGGACGGTCGGCTTGGCATTGGGACCCCACCAGGCGATGCGGCAGCCAAAGGCGGCCATGCGTGTGGCGATGGCCTCGCCTATGGCGCCCAGACCGACAACCCCTACCCCACGGCCCTTCAAAGCCCTGCGCATGGGGCCTCGGTCGGTGTCGGTCCAACGTCCTTCGCGCACGCGCCGGTCGCCGTCGACGATCCCACGCCATGCGGCGATGGCCGCGCCCACCGCATGGTCCGCCACATCATCCGCATTGACGCCGGGCGAATGGGTGACGGCGATCCCACGCGTCGAGCACCACGGCACGTCGATGCCGTCATAGCCGGCGCTGACACAGGCGATCAGCTTGAGGTTTGGCAGGCCGGCGAGCAGGGACGGTTCCAACAGACCCTCGCCGGCCGCAACAATGGCCTGCACGCGCTGTCCATCCCCCGCAAGGAGAATGCGCCGATCTGGATAGTCCCACAGCCGCAGCAATTCATAGTCCCCCTCCAGCCGCCCCATCAGCGGCGCCAGAATGGCTTGGGCGATCAGCAGGACGGGCTTGGTCATGGCACGGGACGATTCCTGTCAATCATAGCGGCGCCGTCTTGGCCCGCGGGTGAAGGCCCAACCGGAACTGCATCCAGTATGAAACAAATTGGGCTGGTAACCGTTCAGATTGAGCGGGGGAACGAGAAAAGAGGAACCCCACCATGAAACTTACAATGCTTTCTGTCGGCGCCGCAGCTTTGGTCCTCGCCGTCTCACCTGCGGCCTTCGCCCAGACCGGTACCGCCCGCGGAGGCGCGACAGGCGCCGCCAGCGCCCAACCCGTGCCTGATGAGCCGACGGCCCAGCAGAACAGCCCGGCCACTGGCGCGGCGCCCAACGCTTCGGCTCCGGGCTCGACGACCGCGATGCCGCCGGCCAGCAACCCACCAGGATCTTCGTCCTCATCGATGACCACGGCGCCCTCGGCGACCGCCAACGGATCCGACACCTCGGCGACTGCGCCTGATTCGAGCACCACGACGACGACCGGTCCCACGAAGTCCAAGAAACATAAGCCCGCCGCTCCCGGTGCGACGGGTTCGGCGCCAAACACAGCGCCGAACAGTACAGCGGCGCCCGACGCCAATAGTCCAACGCCGCCGCGGAATTAGAGGATCAGACCGACTGTCCTCAATAGAGCCCCGCCGGCCCAAGCCGGTGGGGCGTTTTTTCGATCAGGCGGCTGCCTTTTTTATCGGCCGAATTTTTGGAACTTGATCCGATGTGGGATCAGGCTGTCGGCGCCCAGGCGGCGCTTCTTGTCCTCTTCATAGGCTTCGAAATTGCCTTCGAACCATTCCACATGGCTGTCACCTTCAAAGGACAGGATGTGGGTGGCCAAACGGTCGAGAAACCAGCGGTCGTGGCTGATGACCACGGCGCAGCCGGCGAATTCCTCCAGCGCCTCTTCCAAGGCCTGCAAGGTTTCGATGTCCAGGTCGTTGGTTGGTTCGTCGAGCAGGATGACATTGCCGCCGGAGGCCAGGGTGCGGGCGAGGTGGACCCGGTTACGCTCCCCGCCGGAGAGCAGGCCGACCTTCTTCTGTTGATCGCCGCCCTTGAAGTTGAAGCCGCCCACATAGGATCGGCTGTTGATCTCGCGTCCGCCCACCTTCATCACGTTGGTGCCGCCCGAAATCTCCTGCCAGACGGTCTTGTTGGGATCTAGCGCGTCGCGGCTTTGATCGACATAGGCCAGCTTGACCGTATCGCCGAGCCTGATCGTGCCGGCGTCGGGCTTTTCCGCGCCGGTGATCAGTTTGAACAGGGTCGATTTGCCGGCGCCGTTGGGGCCGATGACCCCGACGATGCCGTTGGGCGGCAGCTTGAACGACAGGCCCTTGAACAGGATCTTGTCGCCATATTCCTTCTCCAGGTTGTCGACCTCCAGCACCAGATTGCCGAGGCGCGGGCCGTGGGGGATCTGGATGGTGGCGAAGTTCTGGGCCGCGCGCGAATTTTCCTGGGCGCGGACCATCTCGTCATAGGAGGCCAGGCGGGCCTTGGACTTGGCTTGGCGCGCTTTTGCGCCGGACCGAACCCATTCCAGTTCCTTGGTCAGGGCGCGCTGGCGGGCTTCGCTTTCGCTCTGCTCCTGCACCACGCGCTTCTGCTTCTGTTCCAGCCAGCCGGAATAGTTGCCCTCATAGGGCACGCCTTTGCCGCGATCGAGCTCCAAGGTCCACTTGGTCACCTGATCCAGGAAGTAGCGGTCGTGGGTCACCAGGATCACGCAGCCGGGGAAGGCTTCCAGGTGGTGCTGCAGCCAGGCCACGGACTCGGCGTCCAGGTGGTTGGTGGGCTCGTCCAGCAGCAGCATGTCGGGCTTGGACAACAGCAGGCGGGCCAGGGCGATGCGGCGCTTTTCACCGCCAGATAGCTTATCCACCGCCCAGTCGTTGGGCGGGCAGCGCAGGGCGTCCATGGCCATTTCGATCTTGGAATCGATGTCCCACAGATCGCCCGCATCGATCTTCTCCTGGAGGGCGTTCATCTCCTCCATCAGTTCGTCGGTATAGTTCTCGCCCATCAGGACCGCCACCTGGTTGTAGCGATCGAAGATCTTCTTTTCCTCGCACCAGGCGATGACGTTTTCCCAGACGTTCAGGCTGTCATCCAGATGGGGCTCCTGCTCAAGATAGCCCATCTTGGCGCCTTCATGGGCCTTGGCCTCGCCGGAGAACTCCTTGTCGATCCCGGCGATGATCTTGAGCAGGGTCGACTTACCCGATCCATTGACCCCCACCACGCCAATCTTGGCGTCGGAATAGAAGGACAGCCAGATGTTCTCGAACACCTTCTTGCCGCCGGGATAGGCCTTGGTCAGGCCCTGCATCTGGAAAATGAACTGTTGGGCCATGCGTCGGCTCAGGCTTTCGACAAGCGAGGGAAAGGGGATGGGGCGTTCTAGCGAAGCACGGCGCTCGCGTCCACGCCAGCGACATCCCAGGTGACTTTGAGGGCAACCCATCCTGGCGAAAGGCGTTGATTCAGCGACGGCGAATTATCGCCTCGAAACCAGGAGATTGTCATCATGGACAAGAACCGCATCGACGGCGCGGCCAAGGAAATCAAGGGCGGCGCCAAGGAGGCCTTCAGCAAGGTCACGGGCGACAAGACCGGCCAAGCGGCCGGTGCAGCTGAAAAGGCTGTGGGCAAGGGCCAGCGCAAGGCCGGCGAAGCCCTCGACAAGGCCCGCAACGCCCTCGGCTGATCTCGGCCCAGGGCAAGTCTGAAATGCGAACGCCGCGCGGCCCGCCCGCGCGGCGCTTCGTTTTAAGACGCGCTCAATAGATCGTGCGTCCAGCGCGCGGCCGGGCCGCCGGCGCCGAAAAGATCGTGTTGAGTTCGCGGCCAGCGCGGCACACGACCACGAGGCCCTGGCCCGCCGCGACGATGGTCTCGCCGCCGGGTCGGGTAATGGTCTCTCCGTCGCGATGATCGACCTGGACCACGAAAAAGGCGCCCTTTCCGCGCCGCTCCAATTCTTCGATGCTGGAGCCGGCCGCGGCGCTGTTTTCGCCGACGACCACCACCTCCATCTCCAGCCCGAGGTCGCGCAACACCTTTTCGAAGTCGCGCATCCGCTCGGAACCGCGGATGAAGCGCGCGGTTTCCGGAAACAGGATCATCTCGGCGATCCGTTCGGCGCCGATATGGGTGGGCAGAACCACCTTGTCCGCGCCGGCCCGGATCAGCTTGCTTTCCGTCGAAGGCGCTTCGCCGCGGGCGATGATCTGAAGGGCTGGGTTGAGGCTGCGCGCGCTGAGGGTGATGAACACATTGGCCGCGTCGTCGGGCAGCACGGTCGCGACAACCCGCGCGCGATCGATCCCGGCGGCGATCAGCACGGTCTCATCGGTGGCGTCCCCTTGCAGGCACAAATAGCCCAGCTCCCGAGCTTCAGCGAAGCGCCGGTCGCTGCGCTCCAGGACGACGAAGGCGGCTTCGGTGGCGGCCAGGTCCCTGGCCAACATCACGCCGATGCGGCCAAAGCCGCAGACGATGACGTGATCCTTCAGCTTGTCGATGTCGCTTTTCACGCGGTTCGAGCCCAAAAATTGCTGGATTTGATAGAGAGTCAGGGTCTGCACCAGGGCGCCGGTGACCAGTATCATGCCGGTGCAGCCGAGGATCATGGTGGCGATGGTCACGCCGTGCAGATACGGCGTGTTGATCGGATGAACCTCGCCATAGCCGACCGTGTAGACGGTCAGCAGCACCATGTAGAAGGCCTCGCCGAAGCTCCAGCCTGCGTGCATGTAGGCAGCCGTCGCCAGGGCCACGACCACCAGCACAAAGGCCACCACCGACAACAGATTGCGCAGCGGCGAGCCCGCCAGCCTGTCCATGTCCCCCCGATCTTCGGTCCCGCTTCGCCAAGGCTAGCGCCTTGGGCCCAAGGCCGAGGCTCCTGGCCGCCGCTCGAACGGATCTGTCAGGGGAAAGACGAAAAAGCGAGCGCGCCAGGTGTCCCGGCGCCTGGGAAAGCAGCTAGGCGCCGGATAGCCTGCGATCAGCTCGGGCGATCTCGGCCATGAAAGCCGTCAATCGACCTTGATCCAGCGCGCCGGCGGACCGCACGCCGCTGCAGGGGTCCACGCCAAAAGGGCGAAACCGAGGTCAGGCGAGCATGGGCGCCATCCCGGGATCGCCCTTGGCCATGGCCTGGCGATAGGCGGAACGTTCGCCGATCCGCTGCAGATAGGCGCGGATATTAGGGTAGGGGGCAAGATCGCGAGGAATGAAGGCGCGCATGGTGGTGAAGGAGAACACCATCATGATGTCGGCCGCGGTGAAAGCCTCGCCCGCGAAATAGTCGGCCTGGCCCAGGCGGGCTTCGGCCATGGCGAAGGCGTTGTCGGCCCGGGCGGACACGAAGGCTTTTGCGTCACCGCCTGCGCCCAGCATGCCGGCCACCAGTTCGAGCATGGCGCTGGCCACCAGCGAGCCGTTGGCGAAATGGAACCAGAACAGATAGTCGGCGAAGTTCGGCGCATCGGCCGCAATCGCCAGCCGGCCCTGGCCGTATTTAGCCAGCAGATAATCGACGATGGCGCCGGACTCGGCCAGCACCACCTCTCCATCGCCGATCACGGGCGCGGTGCCCAGGGGATGCAGCGCCTTGTATTGCGTCGGCGCCAGCCGTGTGACCGGATCGCGGTCGTATCGCAGCAACTGGTAGTCGAGCCCCAACTCCTCGCAGAGCCAGACGATGCGTTCCGACTGGGATACGCCGAGATGATGGACGGTGAGCATGGTGGGTTTCCCGCTGATCGGACCGGCCTAGCGGCCGACCGGCGTGTCCTTGAAGGCGACGTCCTTGTCCACGCGGATATCGCCGGGCAGGCCCAGGACTCGTTCGGCGATGATGTTCTTGAGGATCTCGTCGGTGCCGCCGGCGATGCGCAGGCCGGGCGCCCACATCAGCGAGCCCTGGAACGCCGCTTCCATGGGGGCCAGATCCGGATCGCTGATGATCCCGTACTGATCCTCCAGCTCCACCGCCGCGTTGCTCAGGTCCTGCAGCTGATTGGCGGAGATGATCTTGCCGATCGAGCTTTCCGGTCCCGGGGTCTGACCGCGCGACAGAGCGGTCATGGTGCGGAAGCGGGTATATTTCAGTCCTTCGGACTGCACGTACCAGTCGGCCAGCTTCTCGCGGAAGGCCTGGTCGGCCAGGGCCGTTCCTGTCTGGGTTTGCAGGGTTCGGGCCAGGTTCAGGATCTCGCCATAGTTCGGGCCGCTCGAACCGCCCACCGCCAGGCGTTCGTTCATCAAGGTGACCAGGGCCACCCGCCAGCCCTCGTCCACGGCGCCCAGTCGCTGACTGTCCTTGACGCGCACGTCGGTGAAATAGACCTCGTTGAAGTCCGACGCGCCCGACATCTGGTGGATCGGCCGGATCTCGACCCCCGCCGCCTTCATGTCCAGCCAGAACATGGTCAGGCCCTTGTGCTTGGGCACGTCGGAATTGGTGCGCACCAGCACGATGCCGAAGTCGCTGTAGTGGGCGCCCGAGGTCCAGACCTTCTGGCCGTTGATCACCCAGTCGTCACCATCCTTGACCGCGCGGGTGCGCAAGCCCGCCACGTCCGAACCGCCGGCTGGTTCTGAAAACAGCTGGCACCAGATCTCTTCGCCGCGCACCGCCGGGCCGACAAAGCGCGTCTTGGTCTCCTCGCCGGCGAAGGCCATCACGGTAGGCACGCACATGCCCAGGCCGATCTGGAAGAAGCCGTAGGCCACGCCGAACTTGGCCTCTTCCTGGCCGAAGATCACCGACTGCATGGGCGTGCCGCCGCCGCCGCCCCATTCCTTGGGCCAGGTGATCTGGGCGTAGCCGGCGGCCGCCTTTTTGGCCTGCCAGGCCTTGGCCTCGGTCATCAGGTCGGCGTCCCGCCGCGGCGCGCCGCGGGCGGGGGCCGGCGCAGGGGCGTTGGCCGTCAGCCAGGCGCGCGCCTTGGCGCGGAATTCGGCTTCTTCGGGCGAATCGTTGAAATCCATGGTCGTAAATCTTTCCGATCAGGCCGCGTTGCGACGTTCGAGCTGGCTGACCAGCCGTTCCTTCCAGACCCGGGGCGCGCCGGCGACCAGGGCCAGTTGCCGCGAGCGGCGGTAATAGAGGTGGCAGTCCACATCCCAGGTGAAGCCCATGCCGCCATGGGTCTGGACATTTTCCTTGGCCGCAAACCAGAAGGCCTCGGACGACGCCACCCGGGCGGCGGCGGCGGCGATCGGCAGCTCGGCCGCGCCGGCGTTCAGCGCCCAGGCGCCGTAATAGGCGTTGGAGCGGGCCAACTCGTTCTTGACATAGATGTCGGCCAGCTTGTGCTTGATCGCCTGATAGCTGGCGATCACCCGGCCAAAGGCGTAGCGCTCCAAGGCATAGGCCTTGGCCATCTCCAGCGAGCGATCCGCACCGCCCAGCTGTTCGAAGGCCAAAAGCACCGCCGCGCGGTCCATCACCGCCTCGGTCAGGGCGAAGCCTTCGCCGGCGCCACCCAGCCGGTCGGCCGGCGCGGCGGTGAAGCTCAGCTTGGCTACGCCACGCGTGGGATCAAGGGTCTTGAGGGTCTCGCGCGCTACGCCTTCGCCCTTGAGATTGACGATGAACAATCCAGGCTGGCCGTTCTCCTTGGCCAGGATGATGGCGAAATCGGCGATATCGCCATCGGTCACCGGTATCTTGGCGCCGGTCAGCTTGCCGCCCTCGACCTTGCACTGCAGGCTGGCGGGTGAAATGGCGCCAGGACCTTCGGAGGTGGCGAAGCAGCCGATCTCGCCGCCCTCGGCGATCTTCGGCAGCCAAGCCGCCTTTTGCTCGCCGTCGCCGGCCAGCATCAGGGCTTCGGCGGCGAAGTAGACGGTCGAGGCGAAGGGGATGGGCGCGCAGACCCGGCCCAACTCCTCGGCGATGGCGCACAGCTCGATGCGCCCCAGGCCCAGGCCGCCGAATTCCTCGGGAATGGCGGCCCCCAGCCAGCCTTGTTCGGCGACGCCTTTCCAAAGGCCCGCGTCGTGGCTTTTGGTCGGGTCGTCCAGAACGCCGCGGACCACGGCCGGGGTGCAGCGCGCTTCGAGGAATTTGCGCGCTTCATTTTTCAAGAACTTTTGGTCGTCCGTGTAGTCGAAATTCATCTGAAGCGCCTCCCGACGCGCGACATCTTTGGTCTTGCCGGCAGGATACTCGGGTTTCCGCGCAGGGAAAGATTGACCTCGCGTCAATGATTTTCATTCAAACTCAGGAGATTGATTTGACCGACCGCGAGCGCCCATGGCCAAGGCCCAGTTTCACCGCAACCAGAAGGTCTGGGTCGAGTGTGTCGGCGCCTGGGCGGTGATCGAAAAGATCGTGCCAGTCTGGGCCAAGGGGTTTGATGAGCCGGTCCGCATCGCCTACGAGATCGGATTGGGGCGGGAGTTCCTGGCCAGCGAACTACGGGCCGAAGACAAGACCGAGATCGAGGTCGGCGACGACGACGGGACGCGCTGGCGGCTCTTGCGGGCCCGCAACAAGTGGCAGGCGCCCGAAGATTGCGGACACCACCCCTATCCCGGCACCTTTCCCGTGGTGGTCACCGACGCCACCGACTGGGGCGGCTGGCGAACCCCAGGGGCCGAATATGACCGTGACCCGCGCAAGATCGAACAACAGGCGCGCCTGATCACCGCCGCCCCACGCCTGCTTGGTCTGGCCCGAGAACTGATGGCCTTGGTGGCCGATTCCGACGATGACGCGCCCGCCCCCGTGCGAAGACTGGCCCGGGAAGCCTCGGCGATCGAACGCTACCTGAACGAAATACCAGCTGCGCCAGCAGCCCTGGCGGCGGAGTAGGGCCCGCTACGCAGACAATGAAGCGCGGCCTCACTGCCGCCGACCTAGCCAGTTCATCCCACACGCCACGCCACCGCTGGCGTCCGCCGCCGCCCGTGGCTAAATGGCGTCCATGCGCACCGACACCCCCCAGCCGATCCGGCTCACCGATTATCGCCCGCCCGCCTTCCTGATCGACGAGGTCCATCTGGACTTCCGGCTCGAGCCGACCACGACCCGGGTCAAGGCCCGGCTGACGGTGCGGCGCAATGGCGATCATGCCGAGGCCCTGAGGCTCGATGGGGTGCGGCTGAAGGCGATTTCCGTGGCCATCGATGGGCGCCGGCTCGGCGAAGGCGACTATGCGATCACCGAGGAAGACCTGACCATACCGGGCGCCCCCGACGCCTTCGTGCTGGAGACCGAGGTCGAGATCGACCCCGAGAACAACAAGGCCCTGGAAGGGCTCTACATGTCCGCCGGCCGCTTCTGCACCCAGTGCGAGGCGGAGGGCTTTCGCAAGATCACCTGGTTCCCCGATCGGCCGGACGTTCTGGCCCGCTATACGGTGCGGATTGAGGCGGACAAGACCGCCTATCCGCGGCTGTTGTCGAACGGCAATCTGGTCGAACACGGGGATCTGGAGGCCGGACGTCACTACGCCGTCTGGAACGATCCCTTCCCCAAGCCCTGCTACCTGTTCGCCCTGGTGGCGGGCGAATTGGACGAATTGGCCGACAGCCTAGTGACCATGAGCGGGCGTACGGTCGAGCTGCGCATCTATGTGGACACCGGCATGGCGTCCCGCGCGCTCTACGCCATGGACGCGCTCAAGCGATCGATGAAGTGGGACGAGGAGGTGTTCGGCCGCGAATACGATCTGGACCTGTTCATGATCGTCGCCGTGCGCGATTTCAATTTCGGGGCCATGGAGAACAAGGGATTGAATATCTTCAATTCCTCACTGTTACTGGCTGATTCCGCCACCGCCACCGATTTCGATTATGAGCGGATCGAGGGCGTGGTCGCCCACGAGTATTTCCACAACTGGACCGGCGACCGCATCACCTGCCGCGACTGGTTCCAGCTGTGCCTGAAGGAAGGCCTGACCGTCTTTCGCGACCAGAGCTTCTCCGGCGACATGCGCGGCCACGTCGTGCAACGGATCAAGGACGTACGGGCCCTGCGCGCGCGCCAGTTCCCCGAAGACGCCGGCCCGCTTGCCCATCCGGTGCGCCCGTCCAGCTATCTGAAGATCGATAACTTCTACACCGCGACCATCTATGAAAAGGGTGCGGAGGTGATCCGCATGCTCAAGACCCTGTTGGGTCCGCAGATGTTCCGGGCGGGCATGGATCTCTATTTCGAGCGCTGGGACGGCCATGCGACCACGGTCGAGGCCTTCATCCAGTGCTTCGCCGACTCATCCGGACGGGACCTGACATCGTTCTTCGCCTGGTACGAACAGGCCGGCACGCCAAAAATCGACATTGAAACCACCTATGACGAGGCCGCCCAGACCCTGGACCTGACCTTGCGCCAGTCGACCGGTCCGACCCCGGGCCAGCCGACCAAAACGCCGCTGCCCGTGCCCCTGGCGATCGGCCTGCTGGACGCGGACGGCGAAACCCAGAGTTTCCGGATCGGCGAGACGGTCAGCGGCGCCGAGGGCGCGGTGATCGTGTTGGACGAGGCCGAAAAGACCGTGCGACTGGAGGGCGTCGCCAAAATCCCGGTTCTTTCGGCTCTGCGGGGATTTTCGGCGCCCGTGCGGATGACCACCGACGCTCCCGACCGGGACCGCTATGTGCTGCTGGCTTCCGACCCGGATCTGTTCAACCGTTGGGAGGCGGGGCAGGACTTGGCGCGCGATCTGGTCTTGGCGCGCGCCGCCGGTCGGCCTGACGAGGTGGGTGAGGAGCGCTATGCCGAGGCGGTGGGCCGGGCCCTGTCCGATCAGTCCTCGGAGCCCGCATTCAAGGCCCTGCTCTTGAGCCTTCCGAGCGAGTCCGACCTGGCTGTTGTCAGCGCGCCTGCGGACCCCGCCGCGATCCGCCAGGCGCGCGAGGCTCTGCGCTCGCGCCTGGCCATCCATCTGGGCGAGCTTCTGCGCCGCTTGCATGGTGGCCTTCAAGAGGGCGGGGAGTTTTCGGCCGACGCTCAAAGCGCGGGGCGGAGAGCCCTGCGCAACGCCGCTCTGGATATGCTGGCGGCGGACCCCCACACCGTCAATGTGGAGCGCGCCCAGGGTCATTTTGAGGCCGCCGCCAATATGACCGACGCCATGGGCGGGCTCTCGGCCCTGATGCTGATGGGCGGCGAGCCGTTCGATCAAGCGCTGGCCGCGTTTTACGAACAGTGGAAGGGTGAACCCCTTGTGATCGACAAGTGGTTCGCGGTTCAGGCGCGCAGTCCCGCCGAGGACGTGCTGGGCCGGGTGCTTGGCTTGACCGCCCATCCCGACTTCGACGCCCGCAACCCCAACCGCCTGCGGGCCCTGGTCCAGAGCTTCACCAGCGCCAATCCGGCCCGATTCCACGATCCGTCAGGGGCCGGCTACCGGTTCCTGGCCGACCAGATCCTGGCGGTCGACGGCTTCAACCCCATGACCGCCTCGCGGTTGCTAGAACCCCTCGGTGGCTGGCGCCGCTACAAGCCTGAGCTTGGGGCCCTAATGCGCGCGCAGTTACAGAGGATCGCCGAAACCGAGGGCCTGTCCAAGAACGTCTACGAACTCGCAAGCCGGGCCTTGGCTGAAGATGAGGACGACTAAACGCCGATTCCTGCAGGTGATCGCCTTGACTCTGAAAGGCGACTGCACTCCGCTTAAATGTCACAGGAGCGATTCCGTCGCGCCCTGATTTCGGCTCATTGCGTGACAGGATTCCTCGCACGCGTCTAAGCTTGCCCTAACTGACTCGCGCGAAGGGCATTGAGCGTATTGGCGGGCCGACTAGCCACTATCGGTCTTAAAGAGCGGCGCGCCGACCGTGCGGTTCCGCGCGCGCCCGCGCCCGCGAAATGGCGCGCGTTCACCCCAACCCATTTTCGCATTGCGGTGCTCTCGGCGCTGGTGATGCTGGCCGTCTACACCGTCATCGGCGTCGCCCGCCTTGAGCGCAGCAGCGCAAGCGCGATCGACGGGCGTGGGCCTGATCCAACCGACGAAGCGGCGACCTTGGCGGCGCGCGCCGACGGCGCGGTGGGCCGGGTCGATGCGGCGCTGTCAGCGTCCGGCGCACTGCTGGCGCGGCTGCCGGCGGCGCCGATGGATGCTGCGGAGGCCGGTCTGGCCGCCGCCAAGCCGATCGCCAAGGCTGTCGCCGTGGTGGGTGATGATGGAGTCCATGCTGTCGCCGGTTCGGGCCAATCCGATTGGGCCCGAGCCGCCCAGGCTGCAGGCGCTTCGGGGCGCGGCTTGTGGATCGGCCAGCTGGGTCGTGGCGCGGATGCCGCGGTCTATGCGGCGCGTAGCGTCACCACGGCGAGTGGTCGGATGTTTCTGATCGCCGCTATCGATCTGACGACCGTGGTGCCAGGCGATGACACCGCCTCGGCCCTGGTTCTCGCCACACCGGACGGCGCCCTGATTGCGGGCAAGGGACGCGGCGACGTCGCGGATGCAGGCAACCTCAAAGACGCCTTGCGCACCGAGCCTGGCGCGTTGGCGTCCAAGTCCGCCACGGGCGTCCTGCCGGACGGGACCGTGGTCGATCTGGCGGCCCAACCGGTCGCGGACGGTGCTCTATTGGCCGTCGCGGCGGCGCCGCCGATTCATGGGCGGGCTTCGGCACAGAACAGGATCGCCGAGCTGGTCTCGTTGCTCGCGCCACTGGCGATCGGCTGCGCCCTGGCGCTGATGGTGATGCTGCAAATCCGCAAGGCCGACACCGCTCAGAGGGCCGCCGCAGAAACGGAAAAGCGCTTTCGCATGGCCGTGGAGGCCGCGCGTTGCGGGATTTGGGAGTGGGACCTGGACAAGGACAGCCTGTTCATGTCCGACATCACCGGCGCCATTCTCGGCTGGGGCGGCGGCGGCATGGCCCCAGGCGCCGAAGTGCTGGAACGCATCGCCTCCGATCATCGCGACCGGGTTCGCCAGACCCTGGAATCGGCCCGCACCTATGGCGCCTTCGATGTGTCCTTTCGCGTCCTTTTGCCCGACGGCAAGTCGGTGTGGATCGATGCTCGCGGCCAAGCCTCGGGGGAGGCCGGCGAGAAGGGTTATCGCCGAATTCTGGGGGTGATGCTGGATGTCACCGAAGAACGGATCACCCAGGCGCGAGCCCAGGCGGCGGAGGTCCGTTTGCGCGACGCCATCAACAGCGTTTCCGAAGCCTTTGTGCTGTGGGATCGCCAGGGACGGCTTTTGATGTGTAACAACAGCTTCAGATTGTTTTTCTCGCTCGAGCCGCGCCTGATCAAGCCGGGCGCGGCCTATGACGCCGTCAAAAAATATATGCGCCTGGCCATCAAGCAGGAGCAGCTCGCGCCGGAGGCCGGTCCTGGGGTGCGCGAGGCGGAGATGGACGACGGCCGCTGGCTGCAGATCTCAGAGCGGCGCACGGCCGAGGGCGGCATGGTGATGACCGCCGCTGACATCACCGCCATCAAGCTGCAGGACGAGGCGCGCCGCGCGAATGAAGCTCAACTCGAGGAAGCGGTCGACAATCTTGAGCAGAGTCGCGGCCAACTAGCCGACTTGGCGCGCAAATACGAGGCCGAGAAAATCCGCGCCGAGGGAGCCAACCGCGCCAAGAGTGAATTCCTGGCCAATATGAGCCACGAGCTGCGCACCCCGCTCAACGCCATCAACGGCTTTTCGGAGATCATGGTCGCCGAAATGTTCGGACCCCTGGGCGAGCGCCGCTACAAAGAATATGCCGGAGACATACTCTCGTCCGGCCAACATCTGCTGGCGCTGATCAACGACATCCTCGACATGTCCAAGATCGAAGCGGGCAAGATGAATCTCAGCTTCGAACCCCTGAATGTGGAGGATGTCGTCGAAGACGCCGTCCGCTTGGTGCGCAACCGCGCCGATTCCACCGGCCTGAACCTCATTGTCAATCTGCCCGAGCTGCCGGAGTTCGAGGCCGACTACCGTGCGATCAAGCAGGTGCTGCTGAACCTGTTGTCCAACGCGCTCAAGTTCACCCCCCATGGCGGCTCCGTGACCGTATCGGCCGAGCGCCGGCGCGACGTCACTGGGGATCGGTTGCGCATCCACGTCCGCGATACCGGCATCGGGATTTCGCCAGAAGATCTCGGACGCCTGGCCAAGCCCTTCGAGCAGATCGAAAGCCAGCTCTCCAAGACCCAGCAGGGCACCGGCCTGGGGCTGGCCTTGACCAAGTCCCTGATCGAACTGCATGGGGGCGAGCTGGAAATCACCAGCACGCCCGGCGAAGGCACCACTGTCACCGTGGTCCTGCCGTTGCACCAGATGAGCAGCATGGCCCAGGTGGCTGTCGCCGTCTGATCGCCGTCGAGCTCGGTTATTCAACCTTGATCGTCGTTTCGAACGCGCGCCGCGCCTTGACCCGCCAATCGCGCAGGCGGCGCTCAAGCGCGGCGAAGTCGCGAACGCCGCCGGCGCGCGCCAGACGCTGGCGAAAGGCCTTCGGCTCACCATTGGGATCGGCGCGATCGGCGAGGGCCACCTTGATGATCTGAGACAGGTCCTGCTGGAGCGACCATGCCTTCAACAGATCGGCGAGGGCTTTAGGGTCGGCCAAGTCGGCCTGAGCCAGGGCTGCGAGAGCGTCGGCCGTATGGCCCTTCAAAGGCCCACCCTGCGCCGCATGCGTAATCTGCAGATATTGGGCGGCGAACTCCACGTCCACGAGCCCCCCCGGAGATAGTTTCAGATCCCAAAAGCCATGCGGCGGCCGCTCCCGGGCCATAAGGGCCCGCATGTCCAGGACAGCTTCGGCCGTAGCCTGGGGATCGCGCGGCTGGCGCAGGGCGGCCTCGATGGCTGCGGATGTGGCCGCGGCGAAATCCGGATGGGTCGCCCACACCACCCGGGCCCTGGTGAGGGCCAGGAACTCCCAGGTCTCCGCGTCTTCGGCGTAATACCGGACGAGTGAATCCAGACTGACGGCGACCGGTCCGGCCGTCCCCGACGGCCGCAACCGCATGTCTACAGCATAGAGCCCCCCCTCGCCGGTCGGAGCCGACAAAGCCGCGATCAGGCGCTGGGTGAAGCGGGCGTAGACCGTCTCCGCCCCCCAACCCTTGAGCTCGGACAGGGCCAGGGGGTCGTGGGCGCGATAGACGGTCATCAGGTCGAGATCCGACCCAGCATTCATCTCGCGCGAGCCGCAGCGACCCAAGGCGACCACGGCGACGTCGCCGGGAAAGTCGCCGCTGATACGCAAGGCCTCAGTCAGCGCGGCGGGCGCCAGGGTCCGCACACAACCGTCGGCCAGATCAGCGAAGGTCGCTCCCACCTCGGTTGCGCCGGCGATTCCGCTCATCACCTGCACACCGATGCGAAAGGCCTGCTCGCGATGAACTCGCCGCACGGCGTCCATGGCCGCTTCGTAACCCGGCCCCGCCCGGCTCAGCGCCGCCTCCAGCGCGGCCATGTGCTCTCCCGGGGCGATGGGCTGGAAGAAATCCTGATCCAGCAGAGCGTCGAGCGCGGTGGGGCGGCGCGCCAAGGTCGCAGCCAGCCGGGGCGCGAAGGCCATGACCTCGACCACCAGGTCGAAAAGCTTGGGCTGGGCCAGAAACAGGGATTGGACCTGTACGCCTGACGTCAGGCCGGAGAAGAAATCGCTGAAGCGAGCGAAGGCGGCGTTCGGCGCCCCGGTGGCGTGGGCGGCTTCCAGCAGGCGAGGGGCCAGGCGCGTGAACAGTTCGCGGCCGCGCTCGGTGCGAGTGGCGGCGATGCGGCCATGGTGCCAGGCCCGGATGGTTCCGGAGATCTTGGCGGGGTCGGTGAAGCCCATGCGATGCAAGGTCTTGAGGGTCTCTGGATCGTCCTCCACGCCCGTGAACACCAGGCTGCCAAATCGAGACGACAGATCCTCATCATCGGCGAACAGTTCGCCATAACGGGCGTTCACCGCGCGCAGCAACCGCCCAACGGCGGCGTCGAACCGGCGCAGGTCGCCCTCGCCGAACAGGGCTGCGATGCGTCGGCGTTCGCCGTCGCTTTCGGGCAGTTTGTGGGTCTGATGATCGCCGATCATCTGGACGCGATGTTCCAGCGCGCGCAAGGTTCCATAGGCTTGGGTCAGTTCGGCGGCCACCTTGAGGTCCACGTGGCCCGCGGCGGCCAGGGCGTTCAGCGCGTCGATCGTGCGGGGGCTGCGCAGACCCGGGTCGCGACCGCCCAAGATCAGTTGCTGGGTCTGGACGTAGAATTCGATCTCGCGGATCCCGCCATGGCCCAGTTTCAGGTCCGCGCCCTTGGCCTCCATGCGCTCATCGACCTTGTGCACATGGATCTGGCGCTTGATCGAGTGGATGTCGGCTATGGCGGCGAAGTCCAGGTTGCGGCGCCAGATGAAGGGCTGCAGCTCAGCCAGGAAAGCCTTGCCCGCAGCGATATCGCCGGCCGCCACCCGGGCTTTGATATGGGCCGCCCGCTCCCAGTTCTGGCCGACGCTCTCATAATAGTCCATGGCGGCGGCGATCGGCGCCGCCACCGGGGTCGAAGATGGATCGGGCCGCAGCCTCAGATCGACACGGAACACGTAACCGTCCGCAGTGCGCGCCTGCAAGAGTTCGGCGACGGCCTGGGTCAGGCGCACGGCCAGGGCTTGAGGCTCGACCCCCTCGCCCAGGGGCAGGACCTCGGGGTCGAAGAAGACTGAAAAATCGATGTCGCTGGAATAGTTGAGCTCAAAGGCGCCGAACTTGCCCATGGCGATGCAGAACAGGCCGGGAATCGGACCCTTGTCCGGGTTGTCCGCGGCCCTCAGCCGGCCCCTGACGATCTCGCCGCGCGCCGCCTCGGCCACGGCCGCGCGCAAAGCGGCGTCCGCGAACCGGGTCAAGGCGCCGGTGACTGCGTCAAGGTCCCAGACGCCGCCCAGATCGGCCAAGGCGGTTAAGAGGTGGGTCTCGCCCTTGAGTTTGCGCAACTCGCGCCCCACTGCATCCTGTTCCGCAGGCGCGGTTTCGAGTCGCTCGACCTGGGTCAGGATGGCCTCAAGGCGCGCTAAAGGGGAATGCGCCAGCACACGGCCCAACATGGCCGGGCGTAACCGCGCCAGACCGGCCAGATAGGGCGAAGCGGCGAAGACGGGCCGCAGCGCCGGCTCAGCTTGTATCAGCAGGTCGGCCCAGCCTTCACGCTGGGCCGCCGCGGCGATGACCTCGAACGCGCGGTCAGCTGCGGCCTGATCGATGACAGGGCCGCACGGCCGCAATCGGGCGCCGAGTGATGTGTCGACCGACTCCACTACCCGACCCGGGGCAGGATCAGCGCGACCCTCAGGCCGGGGCCCATCGCGTCGATCTTGCCGGGGCCCTCGTCCAGTTCGAGGCGTCCATCGTGAGCCTGGGCCACCGCGGCGACGAGGGGCAGGCCGAGGCCGGCGCCGGGCTGGTTGCGACTGTTCTCCAGCCGCACAAAGCGCTCCACCACCCGGTCGCGCTCGCCATCGGGCACGCCAGGGCCGGTGTCGGTCACCGAAAACTCGACTTCGCCCGATGAGCGGCGGCGCACGCGCAACATGACGGCTCCGCCGGTGGGGGTATATTTGACGGCGTTATCCAGCAGGTTGGCCAGGGCCTGAGCCAGGAACTCGCGATTGCCCCTGACGGTCAGGCCGGTCGCCATCTCGGCCTTGAAATCCAGTCCCTGATCTTCGCATAGGGGTTCGTAGAGTTCGGCCACATCGGCGGCCAGCTGGCTGGCGTCGAAGGATTTCTGATCGGGCGCCGAGCCGGCGGCTTGCAGGCGCGAGATCGACAATACGGCGGTGAAGGTGCGCAGCACGCCCTCCGCGTCCTCCAGGGCCTGAGCAAGAGCGGCCTTGGGGTCGCTCTTGCCGGCCTCCACTTCCAGCATGGCCACCTCCAATCGGGTGCGCAGGCGGGTCAGGGGTGACCTCAGGTCGTGCGCTATCGCGTCGCCGGCATGGCGCAGGCTGCCCATTGAGCGTTCCAGACGGTCGAGCATGTCGTTGAGCCCGATGGCCAATTCCTCAAACTCATCGCCGGCGCCGCGCAGGCCGGCGCGGGCGCGAAGATCTCCGCCCTGCACAGCGCTGACAACCGCATTGAGCCCAGAGATGGAGCGACTGACATTGCGGCTGACTAGGATCCCACCCGCCAGTCCCAGCACGACCACCAGCACGCCGGCGCCCCAGAGGGCGCGCACGATCTTGGACAGATAGGCCTCGGTCTCACCGATATCCTCACCGACGAACAGGATCTCGCCGCCGCTGAGACGCTGGCGCTCACCCCGCGCCAGGCGGGACTCCCGCGATCCATCCGGCGCCGCCTCGGCGACCTGAAAATGGGTCCAGACGATGTTGCGCTCGTCGGAGCGGCCGACGGGAACATTAGGCACCGTGCCCCAGATCCGCCGCCCCGACTCGTCGAGCAGCAGATAGATATAGGGCTGGTCGACCGCGGTGCGTTCGATCATCGCCGCACGCAGCGCCGCGACGCCGCCCTTGGCGTAGATCCCATCGAGACCCTGGATCTCCTTGCTGATGCCGGTATCGGCGACCCGGCTGATCTGGCCAGCGGTCATCACATAGATATAGCCGAGAAAAGCCGCTGCGGCTGTGGCGAACAGGGCCAGGAACAGCAGCGTCAACCTGAAGGTGTTGGTGCGAAAGATGGCCGGCAGGCGCATCTTTTGACTTCAAGCCTCCAGCCGGTAGCCCGCGCCCCGCACCGTCTGCAGCATGGCGCGATCGAAACCCTTGTCGATCTTTGAGCGCAGGCGCGAGATGTGTACGTCGATGACATTGGTCTGGGGATCGAAATGATATTCCCAGACCTTTTCCAGCAGCATGGTGCGCGTCACCGACTGGCCCGCGTGGCGCATCAGGAATTCCAGAAGCTGGAACTCCCGCGGTTGCAGGTCGATCTCCTTGCCCTCGCGGCGCACCGCCCGGCCGATCAGGTCCATCTCCAGATCACCGACGCGCAGCGTGGTCGCCACCGAGCCGGTTTCGCGCCGCCGGGCCAGGGCCTCGACCCGGGCGATCAACTCGGCGAAGGCATAGGGTTTGACCAGATAGTCGTCGCCGCCGGCCTTCAGGCCCGTGACACGGTCTTCGATCTCGCCCAGGGCCGAAAGGAACAGCACCGGGGTCTGGTCGCCATGCCGCCGCAGGGCCTCGACCATGGACAGGCCGTCCAGGTTGGGCATCATCCGGTCGACCACCAGCACGTCGAATTCGCCGGCCTCGGCGGTCTTCAACCCTTCTGCGCCATCGGCGGCGTGCACCACGATGTTGCCGGCCTCAGTCAGGCCCCGGACCATGGCGGCGCCCGCCTCGGCGTCGTCCTCGACGATCAGAATCCGCAAAGCGGGCGCCCCCTCTAGATCACCATGATTTTGGGTCGAAGCGATCCAAAATCATAAACCTGATCGATTCTAAACATTTAGAACGGGACGAGGAAAGCCGCTTCGTGTTCTTCCTCATCCCGCCCTAGTGATCGAACCTATTTATCGCCGATCTTGATCGGCAGGATCAGGGTCCGGCCGTCGCGACGCACACCGAGCGAGACATAGGGCCGGCCCTCCTTCTTCACCGCCGCCACGGCGGCCACCACGTCCGCCGGTGACGTGACCGAATGCTCGCCGGCGAAGACGATGATGTCGCCGGCATGTAGGCCCTTTTCGCCGGCGTCGGAGGACGTTTTCACGCCGGTGATGACTGCGCCGTGCACATCCGCGGGAACGCCGAGGCGGCTACGCGTGGCGTCATCCAGCGGGCTCAGAGCCAGGCCGAGCACATTGGGGGTCTTGGATTCCGGCGTGGAGGGCGCGCCGTTCTCATCGCCCCCTGCGCCGCCCTGGCCTTGAGCGAGCGCGGCTTCCGACGGCCGAACCCCAGACTTGACGTCGATGCTCAGGGGTTTGCCGGCGCGCAGCACGCGCAGATGCATGACCTGGCCCGACTGAGTCTGGCCAACGAGGCGGGTGAGTTCGGTATTGCCGCCGACCTTGTGTCCGTTCAGTTCGACGATGACGTCGAACTGCTGCAGGCCGGCCTTTTGCGCGGGCCCACCAACGGCCAGCTCGGCGACCACCGCCCCTTTCTGGCCGGACATGCCCATGCTGTCGGCGATTTCCGGGGTCAGGTTCTGAATGGTGGCGCCAAGATAGCCCCGGGTGACCTTGCCGCCCTTGATCAGCTGCGTGGTGATGGTGTCGGCGACATCGGCTGGAATGGCGAAGCCGATACCGACGGAACCGCCGGAGGGGGAGAAGATGGCCGAATTGACCCCGATGACGCGGCCATAGATGTCAAATGTCGGGCCGCCCGAATTGCCCCGATTGATCGGCGCATCGATCTGAATGAAGTCGACGAAACTATCGCCCAGGTCACGGCCATAGGCCGAAACGATGCCGGCGGTCGCCGTGCCGCCCAGGCCGAACGGGTTACCCACGGCCAGCACCCAGTCACCGACCCGCGGCTTGGCCGAGTTTTCAAAGTCCACGAACGGGAAGCCCTCGCCCTGGACCTTGATCACCGCCAAGTCGGTGGCCTCATCACGGCCGATGATCTTGGCCGGCAGCTTGCGGCCGTCCTTGAGGGTGACTTCGATCTCTTCCGCATTCTCCACCACGTGGTTGTTGGTGGTGATGTAGCCATCGGCCGAGATGAAGAAGCCAGAACCCGCCGACTGCGCCTTCAGGCCCTTGGGCGCGGCCTTGCCGCCGCCCTGGCCGCTGTCGTCATCGCCGCCGCCTTGGCCGTTGTCGTCGTCACCATCGGGCGGCGCCGAATTGAATGGAAGGCCGGGAATGCGCAGCTGGGCGGCCCGGGGGTCCACATGGCTGGTGACATTGATCTGCACCACCGCAGGCGAGACCTTTTCGAAAATATCGGCGAAGGACAGTGGCGCGCCTGGGGGCGGCGAAAAGATCGACCCGGTGGAGACATGGGTGAGCGGTAGAAAATGACCATCGCCCTGAGCGAAGGGGGGAGTCCAACGTACGCCTCCGCCGGCCAAGGCCGCCGCCGCGACGCCCGCTGCGGCGATGCCGATGATGATGCCGGTCTTCTTCGAAGCCATCTGTCCTAATTTCCTTGTCTACACGTCCCGGGGTAGCGGGCGCGGAGTCGCCCCCAAACTAGGGGCGCGAGGGGCTGTCGCCAATGCCTTGGTCTGCTTTTGCAGCCCAAGACCGGCTTTTTCCGAGACACAAACATGGCGCAACCGTGGCGCTATGACCAACCGCCCTCGATTTGATGCAGTCGAGCCTGTTCTTCGGCCGTCAACTCGTCGGTGGAAGGATCGTCGGGCCCCGATGGCGTCGATCGCGCACGCCAGGCGAAAATCGCCAGGCCCGCCAGCACCAGGGCAAATGGACTCAACCACAAAAGCCCGTTGCCGAGGGTAAAGCGTGGTTTGAGCAGAACAAATTCGCCGTAGCGTGCGACCAGAAACGTCCGCACCTGCTGATCGCTTCGCCCAAGGGCGACCTGATCACGGATCGCCCGGCGCAGATCGCCGGCGACGTCGGCCTCGGAATCGTCGATCGACTCGTTCTGGCAGACGACGCAGCGCACCTGCTGGAACAGGGCGCGGGCGTGCGCTTCCTGGGCGGGATTGGGCAAGCGCTCGGCGGGATCGGCCGCTGCGCCGAGGCAGGCGACGGCGGCCAGGGCCGCCAATAGCGGCGACAGCCTCAAGCGCGCACCTCTGCAGTGCTGGCCGCGCGGCGTGGCGCCGCCAGGCGTAGGCGCCGGTCCGACAATGACACCGCCCCGCCCAACGCCATCAGTAGCGGCCCGCCGAAAATCAGCCGCGCCCACGGATTCCAGTAGGCGCGAACCAGCCAGCCCTGTTCGCCGTGAAGGCCGGGGCGCCGCTCACCAAGCACGATATAGACGTCACCGAGGTTCTGCTCGCAAAGCGCGACCTTGGAGGTGGTCTGGCGCCCAGGCGCATAGAGCCGTCGCTCCGGCGCGCCGCTGCAGACGAGCCTGCCCGCGCGGGTGACCGACAGGGCGCCGCGTTCGGCCAGATAGTTCTTGCCTTCCACCTGGCCAACGCGATTCAGTGTCAGGACATAGGCCCCAACATTCAGGTGATCGCCGGGCGCCAGCACCGCGGCGGCCTCCACGCGATAGGTGGTCTCATAGGCCGCGCCCATAATGAAGACGCCGACCCCGATATGGGCCAGGGTCATGCCGAAGGCGCCTCGGGGCAGGCCACGCAGGCGGCGCAGCGCCTCGTTTGGGGAAACCCGACCCAGCCGCACGCGCTCGGCCACTTCGGTCAGGGCGCCGGCGATCAGCCACACGCCGAGCGTGACGCCGGCGACGGGCAGCCACGCATGTGGCGCGGTCAGGGCCAGGACGATGGCGCCGCCGCCGAGCGCGAACAGGGCCGCAACCCAAAGCCGTTGCAGGGCGCCGGCGAGATCCGCGCGCTTCCACGCCAACAGCGGACCGACGGGCACGATCAGCAACACCAGCGCCATCAGGGGCGCGAAGGTGAGGTTGTAGTAGGGCGGCCCCACGGAAATCGCCTCACCCGTCATGGCTTGGCGGATCAGGGGATAGAGCGTGCCGAGGAGCACGGTCGCCGTGGCCGCCGACAGGAACAGGTTGTTGAGCACCAGGGCGCCTTCACGGCTGATCGGAGCGAACAGCCCGCCGGGGGTCAGGGAGGGCGCCCGCCAAGCGAAGATGGCGAAACCGGAGCCCGCGGCGACGCCAAGAATGATCAACAGCAAGGTTCCACGGGTCGGATCGACGGCGAACGCATGGACCGAGGTCAAGATCCCGGAGCGCACCAGGAATGCGCCCAACATGGAGAAGGTGAAGGCCAGGAGCGCCAGGAAGATGGTCCAGGCCGACAGGGCGCCGCGCTTTTCGGTGACCACCGCCGAATGCAACAGGGCCGTGGCGGCCAGCCAAGGCATGAAGCTGGCGTTCTCCACCGGGTCCCAGAACCACCAACCGCCCCAACCCAGTTCATAATAGGCCCAGAACGAGCCCAGCATGATGCCGACGGTCAGCAGGCTCCAGGCGGCCAGGGTCCAGGGCCGCACCCAGCGAGCCCAGGCCGCGTCGACCCGGCCCTCGATCAGCGCCGCCACGGCCAGGGAGAAGACCACCGACAGGCCAACATAGCCGGCATAGAGAAACGGTGGGTGGATGGCCAGGAACGGGTCCTGCAGGATCGGATTGAGCGAGTTGCCCTCGACATGCGGATGCAGCACGCGGATCAGCGGATTGGAGGCGAAGACGGTGTAGCCGATGAACAGAAGACCCAGGCTGCCTTGGACCGCGACCGTGGTCGCCTTCAGGCGCGCCGGCAGGCTGTCGCCGCCCAGGGACACCGCCGCGCCAAATCCAGTCAGGGCCAGGCACCACAACAGCATGGAGCCCTCGTGGCTGCCCCAGACCCCCGCGATCTTGTAGAGCAGCGGCTTGGCTGTGTGAGAATTGGCCGCGACGTTGGCTACCGAGAAGTCGGAGGTGACGAAGGCGATCATCAGGCAGCCAAACGCGAAAGCGGTGGCTGCAAAAGCCCCGCCTGCGGCGCCCTCGCCGGCGCCGCACAGGGCCGGGGAATTGCGCACGCGGCCGGTGACCGACAGGACCACCTGAGCCACCGACAGGGCCAGGGCCAGGATCAGGGCGAAGGAGCCGAACTCCGCGTTCATCGTCCGCCCGCACCGGTGGTCGAAGCCTGGGCCTGGTTTGCAACGGGATCGCCAGACTGGGCGCCGTTTCCGCGCCATTCCCCGGAAGCCTTCAACGCACGGGTGACCTCTTTGGGCATGTATCGCTCATCGTGCTTGGCCAGCACCTCGCTGGCCTGAAATACCCCGTCGGGGCGATAGGCGCCCTTGGTCACCACGCCCTGGCCTTCGCGGAACAGATCCGGCAGATCGCCGCGATAGGCCACTCGGCTAACGGCCGCATGATCGGCGATGGTGAATTCCACCGTCCCATCGGGACGTTTATCCAGACTGCCCTTGGTCACCAGGCCGCCAAGTTCGATGGCGCGTCCGGCGGGGACATGGGCCCTGAGCGCCTGGGAGGGCGAATAAAAGAACGAGACCGAATCGCCCATGGCATAGAAGGCGAGGGCCGCCGCGCCGGCCAGGATCGGGGCGGCGACCGCCACGGCGGCCAGGCGTCGGCGCGCCTTGCGGGATTTGGGCAATAGGCTCATGGCCGCGCCGGTTTAGCGTAGTTTCGGGCGGATTTCGCGTCCCCAGTTGGTCGCGGGGCGGCGAAGCGGTGCGGGCGGCTCATTTGGCGGCCGCCTCTATGGGCGCCAGGTCGCCAGGACGGCCCTTGAACAAAGAGCGGGCTTGGGTAAGGGCGGCGTCGCGCGCCGGCGCATCTCCCAGCACAACATAGGAGCGCACCAGGCGCGCCCAGCCGGCCGGATCGTCGGGATTGGCCTGGAGGCGGGCGGCGAGACGCGCGACCATGGCGTGGATGAACATTTTCGGATCGCCGCCCGACGCCGTCTGAGCCTGGCCTGCGTCGCCGGGGGCGGTTTTCGGGAGTGTGCGGGTGCGTTCGACCACCGCGATTTCCTGCGCCAGGCCTTCGCCTCTCGGATCGCTGGCCGGCACGTCCTGGCGCAGCGCCCTCCAGTCGGCCAAGCCGCCGTCGATATCGCCGGAAGCGATGCGCGCGCGCCCAAGGAAATAGCGGGGCTCCAGAGCGTGCGGATCGAAGGTCAGTGCGGTCTGGAAGGCATGGCGTGCATCGTCGGAAAGGTCGCCGTCAGGCTGTTCGGCGATCATGAACTGACCATAGAGGGTCCATAGATCAGCCCGCCTGGGCGCCAGTTTCAGCGCCTTTTGCAGGGTGCGTTCGGCGGAAAAGGCGTCGCCCGCCCCCGCCTGCGCGCGGCCCAGATAGGTCAGGGCCTCCACGTCTCCGGGCTTTTCAGCCACGACCTGCTGCAGCACCGCAACCATGCGCTCGGCGTCCAGCTCCCCCGGATCTGTGCGCCGCCAAGCAGCCACGCGGCGATTGAAGGGCTGATCGGGAAAACCGGGTGAGCCGATCTTCAGATAGAGGCCCAGGGCGATCAGCGGGGCGATGATAGCTATGGCCAGGACCACAGAGCGACCGGCGCCGGCCGAGCCGCTGGGCTGCCGAGCCGTGTCGGCCGCCGACAACAACCGGCGCGCCGCCTCGGTCCGGCTCGATCGGAATTCCTCAGGCGTGAGAAGACCGCGATTCGCCAGGTCTTCGACTTCATGCAGTTGCCGACGATAGACCGACAGGGTTGGGTCTTCGCTCTGCCGTGCGGCGCGGGTGGCGGCGCGCGAGGCGCGATGGATCACCAGTCCTGCCGAGGCGGCGGACAAAAGGGCGGCGGCGATCCAGAAGGCGATCATGCGCGCCGATTAGCCCAATTCCAAAGGCGGCGCGAGGATTCCGCGCGAGCCACCTAGGGAGCTGGCTTGATGTGGAACAGAGAATGTCATCAAACTGTTGAATACAAACAAGCTTATCGCCGATCCTGGCAATCGGTGGCGGATCAGGCGGCGGCCCGCCGGCGGATAATCGCGGCGGCCTTTTCGCCTCGCGCTGCGGCGATCAGGTTTGCGGCGACGCCCAGATAGAGCTTGATGCGGGCCTCCTGCTCGACCTGGTCGGCCCTGAGCAGTTCGAGGAGATCTTCTACATACTGATCGAGACGAGAATCCAATCGTTCAGCGGCTTTGGTGCGCGCCGAACCATAACCGGCCTGATTGGCGCTGATCCGCGACTGCTCGAAAAAGGCGATCAGGCTTTCAGCCTTTCGTTGGAGGGGCAACTGAGGATCCTCGTTGAGCTTGGGAAATCCCCGTACCCCCTTGCCAAACTTGGCTGCCTGCAACGGCAGCGCGCCGTCGAGCGCCTTATCGATCTGCGCCAGGCGGGCTTCGGCCAAGAGGGCGATGGACTGCTTCTGCTTGGTGAGGCGAGCGCCCCAGGGGCCTTCGCGGCTGATCTCCAGCGAGGTTTCGAATTCGGCGATGGCCATGGAGGCCAGGTGCAGCTTGGCGGCGGCGACGACGCCGCTGGAACGACCGCCGCTGGGATCGTAGAGCCGAAAGTCGCTGAGCCGGCGGTCGATTTCGTCCATCAGATATTCGCCAAAGCGAGCGATTTCCGATGCGGCGGCGAAGCGGTCGGTCGGCCTGTCCATCACCGCCGAGATCAGGTGCAGAATGCGCCAAGGCTCGGCCATATGAGCGCAGATGATGTCAAACAACAGAGGGCCACCGCCCTCGTGCAGCTCATCCGCATCATTATAGGCTAGATGGATCGCGACGGCGCGCTCCTCGGTTAGCCGCCCCATCCAGTCTGGCATCAGCAGCAGGGCTCGGCGGGCCACAGGGGTAAGGTCGAGCAGCGTGGCGAAGGGCTCCACCAAGCCGCCGGCCTTATCCAACAGGGTCGCAACGGCGGCGAAGCCACCCTCGCCCTTACGCAACCCAGCCGCGGCGGTGCGGCACAGGGAATTGCAGACGTTGGCGGCAAAGGCGCGTTCATCGTCATATTCGCAAGGGCCCAAGCCTTCGGCCGCTCGGGCGGCGGCTGGATCGGCTTCACGCGTGGCCGCCCACAACAGGGCCAGGGTCTGGGCCGGAAAGCGTGGGGACGGGCCCAATCCGGGTCTGCACAGCGGAGCGAGCGGCATGAACACCAGGGTGCGAGTGCGCCGGTTGGTGGCCTCTTGAGCGATCAGGCCGTGGACCTGGGCCATGGGCCCGCCCCGAGCGACTTCACCCGCGAGGGCCGATTCCAGGTTGATCACCGCGGAATCGGGCGCGGCGCTGAAAATCGAGCGCAGAATCGAAGACTGGCTATCGGACAGGGTGTTGGGCATTAATCCGGGCGGATCCCTCAGGTCCGTGGATCATGATCAACCGGAGTTAAGGCTTTCCGAAGGCTGGGTCCGGCTCGGCGCGTGGCAGATCAATCAATACTTTCAAGCCACCAAGCGAAGACGCCGACAGGATGATCGACCCTCCATAGGCGCGCGCCAGTTCGTCGACGATGGACAGGCCCAGGCCCGAGCCTGGGGCGCTTTCGTCGAGCCGTTCGCCGCGCCTGAGGACGGCGGCACGATCCGCCTCCGGCAGTCCCGGCCCGTTGTCCTCGATGGTCACGGTCATCCGCTCCGGTGCGGTGGCTGCGGCGATAACACGCACCCGGCCGCCGCCATATTTGCAGGCGTTCTCGATAACATTGCCGACGATCTCGAGAAGATCCTGCCGCTCACCGGGAAACACCAGGTCCTCCGGGGCGCGCCAGTCGATCTCGACGGACCTGTCGCTGAAGATACGCTCAAGCGTCACGGCCAATTCGTCCATCACCGGCTCGACCGGGGTGCGCTCGCGCAGACCCTGGGTGCGGGCCGCCGCGCGGGCGCGGCGAAGGTGGTGGTCGACCTGCTGGCGCAGCAGTTGGGCCTGGTGCTCCACCAGATTGGCCAGAGGGCCGCCGTCGCCTTCGGTTTCGGCGAGCATGACCGAAAGCGGGGTCTTCAGCGCATGGGCCAGGTTGCCGACATGGGTGCGCTGGCGCTCGACGACCTCTTGATCATGCTCGACCAGGGCGTTGAGTTCCTCGGCGAGGGGCTGGAGTTCGGACGGATAGGCGCCGCCGACCCGTTCGGCCTTGCCGGTGCGCACGTCGGCGACCTCCCGCCGCAAGGCGAACAGGGGTTGCAGCCCCACCCGCACCTGGATGAACACGACCAGCACCAGGCCCACTCCCAACACGACCAGCACCCCGGCGGTCTCGATGGCGAAGCGGCGGGAGTCGGTTTCATAAGGCGTACGGTCTTCGGCGGCCATGAACACCACCGGCGCCTGCCGTCCGGGCAGCAGGGCCAACAGGGCGACCGCGCGCAGCGGTTCTTTGACCGGGCCGATGGTGTTGTAATAAAACGGCTTGCCGGCGATGGCCTGCAGCGCAGCCAGGCCACCCTCCGGGCCCTTCAACTCGGAATCCCAGAGCGATCGGGAGCGCTGGGCCGCGTGCAGCTTGCCGTCGGTTCCAGGTTCCGAGATCTGCCAATATTTGCCCGAATAGGCGCGGGTGGCGCGCGAATCGGTCAGAGGTGGGGCATCCACCTGGCCCTGGTCGTTGATCGTCGACCCGGCATAGAGGCCATTGGCGACATCGGCGAGGTCGTCGTCAAAGCGGCTGATGGCCTCCTGCCGAAACAGGGCGGTCTGGGCCAGTCCCGTGACGAGCAGCACTGCGAGGCTCCAGACGGCGGCCAGCATCACCAGTCGCTGGGCGAGGGATGAGTGCTTGAAGACCCTGAGCTTCACCGCGGGCCGGCCATCAGGACGTCGGACATCAGGACTCGGGCGCCTCGCCCTCCAGGGCGGTCAGGCGGTAGCCCAGGCCGCGCACGGTTTCGATGCGATCGGCGCCGATCTTTTTGCGAAGGCGTCCCACGAACACTTCGATGGTGTTGGAGTCGCGATCGAAATCCTGATCGTACAGATGCTCGACCAATTCGGTGCGGCCGATCACGCGACCCTGATGCATCATCAGATAATGCAGCAGGCGATATTCCAGCGAGGTCAGGCGCAGGGGTTCGCCATTGACCGAGGCCCGAGCCGCGCGGGGATCGAGGCGGACAACGCCGCAGGTCAAGGTCGAGGTCGCATGACCGGCCGAGCGCCGCAAAAGCGCGCGCAGGCGAGCCAGAAGTTCCTCTGTGTGGAACGGTTTGGTCAGGTAGTCATCGGCGCCGGCGTCAAACCCGGCCACTTTTTCGCTCCAGGCGCCGCGGGCGGTGAGAATCAGCACCGGCGTGGTCTTGCCGTCGCGCCGCCAACGCTCGAGCACCGAGACTCCATCGATCTTGGGCAGGCCAAGATCCAGGATCACGGCGTCATAGGGCTCGGTGTCGCCCAGGAAGTGAGCTTCCTCACCGTCCGGCGCGTGGTCGACGGCGTAGTCGGCGTCCGACAGCGCCTGTTTCAGCTGGCGCGACAGGTCTGGATCATCTTCGGCGAGCAGGATGCGCATCAGCTGTTCGGGGTCCTCACTTGGCGCTCAGAATGACGCCGGTCTCGGCGTCGGCGATGTAGTCGATCCGGCGTCCGTCATTGGTCGCCCAGCGTATGCGATAGACGGCGCGGGCGCCGGATTGCTCGAGGCCGGCGTCGAGTTGCCGCCCCGGCGTGCGGCGTCGAATCTCGCCGATCACCTTGTAAAGCGGGACATAGCGGCCCTGTTTGACTCCTTCGCGAGCCTCATCCTGCTGTGGACCCCAATCGGCGCCCAGGGAATCCGATCCTGGCTGCCCATAGGGATTGGGCTGGGTCTGGGCGAGCGCGGGCGTGGCGAGTCCGAGGGTCGCCAGGGCCAGAAGGAGCGCAAGCGGGTGGGTCATGCGCCTATCCTTGAGCGCGTCAGGCTGAATGCCCGCTGAATAACCCAATCAGCTCACGGTCGATATAGACGCGCTCAAGCTTTGCGGCGCGGCGCATAGGGCCGGTCCTTGCGCCATTTCTCGGCGAAGCGCTCCAGCGTTTCGTCAGGGGCCTCGGGCAGCACGATCATCAGCCTGGCCAGAAGGTCGCCACGGGCGGCGCCCTGCGCGCCCGGCATGCCGCGGCCCTTGAGCCGAAGGGTCGAGCCGGAATTGGAGCCCTTGGGCACGGTCAGGGTGACGGGGCCGTCCGGAGTAGGCGCCTCGACCTTGGCTCCCAGCACCGCATCGGGCACCGAGATCGGCAGGTCCATCACCAGGGTCTCGCCTTCGCGGCGGAAGATGGGGTGAGGCCGGATGTTCAGTTCGATCAGCGCATCCCCCGGTCCGGCCGGTCCCGGCGAGCCCTGGCCCTTCAGGCGCAGCACCTGGCCCTCGCTGGCGCCCTTGGGGATGGACACGTCGATGGTCCGGCCGTCGGAAAAGGCGATCCGCTTGCGCGCGCCCTGGATGGCTTCCTCGAGATCCACGTCCAGCTTGGCCCGGACGTCAGCGCCCTTGGCTGGACGGCCGAAACCTCCGCGTGGGCCGCCGGCCGCGCCCCGGCCGCCGAACATTTCGCCCAGAATGTCGTTCAGATCCACGCCTTCGAACTGAGCGCCGCCAAAGCCGCCGCCCTGGCCGCCGGCAAAGCCCGCGCCACCGCCGCCGCGACCGCCGAACGGATCGCCGCCGCGCATGGTTTCACGGCCGTCGGCGTCGATTTCGCCACGATCGAACTTCTTGCGCTTTTCCTCGTCGCCGACGATGTCAAAGGCGCCGCTGACCCGCTTGAAACGCTCTTCGGCGGCGTTGTCGCCGGGGTTCTTGTCAGGATGCAGCTGCTTGGCCAGCTTGCGGAACGCCTTGCGGATTTCATCGTGGCTCGCCGAGCGCGCCACGCCGAGTTCCTTGTATGGGTCTTGCGCCAAGTGCTGATCGCCCCAGTGGTTCATCTAAAAAAGTGTGGTTCAGGTGAGAAAGCCCTCACTTAGGCCGTTCGAAGCGCGGCGCAAGGGCTAATGTTGCATTTATGCCACATCCGCTGGCGTTATGCTATTCCAAGCCGCGTTCCGCCAGCAGATCGGGGGCTTCGAAATCTATGGCGTCCTCGGGATCGGCAAGGGAGGCCTCGGAAATGGTTTCGCCGCGAATGCTCACCCCAGCCCGGTGCACGCTTTCCGGATCGCCGCTGATCAACGGGTGCCACGACGCCAAGGGTCGCCCCTCGTGCAGGCGCCGATAGGCGCAGCTTTTCGGCATCCAGAGCAGGCTCTCGATATTGCCGGGCGTGAGCTTGATGCAGTCGGGCACGCTGGCCTTGCGATGCTCGTAGTCCGAACAACGACATAATTGCGTGTCAAACAGCCGGCAGGATACGCGCGTCGGGATGATTTCGCCGCTATCCTCATCCTCGAAACGAATGAGACAGCACAGGCCGCAGCCATCGCATAGGCTCTCCCATTCCGCCGAGTTCATCTGTTCGAGGCGCTTGGTCTCCCAAAAGGGCTTCCGGGGCTTGGCGGGTACGCTCATAGAGCCAGTGTAACCGGCCCACCTCCCACCGGCCATGCGGCCAAACCGTAAGATTTCGCTTTTCGTGAACGACTGGATGCTTCCGCCCTCGGACCCGCCATCGCCTCCGGCCCCGCCGAAGCGCGCGGGCGCGCGCCAGGCCTTCGGCATGCGCGGTGGGAGCGGCGGCCCGCGCCGACCTCGCCGCAAGATCGCCTGGGGACTGCTCGGCCTGGTGTCGCTGGGCGTGGCCTTGGTGCTGGGGCTGTTCGCCGGGGCCGAGATCTGGATGGTCCGCGACCTTTTGCCGGGGATTCCAGACATCCCCGACAGGGCCGCTCTGATGGTGGTCAACCAGACTCCGGGGATGACCTTCGAGGACGCCAGCGGCGCGGTGATAGCCCGGCGCGGGGCCAAGCACGGCTATCCGGTCACCGTGGCCGAACTGCCGGCCTATGTGCCGCATGCCTTTCTGGCGGTGGAGGACAAGCGGTTCTATCAACACGGCCCCGTGGACCTGCGTGGCATAGCCCGCGCCGCCTGGGTCAATTGGCGCTCGCACCGCACGGTCCAGGGCGGCTCGACCCTGACCCAGCAACTGGCCAAAACCCTGTTCCTTTCTCCCGACCAGACCCTGCGCCGCAAGCTGCAGGAAGCGGTGATCGCCTATCGCCTGGAGCAGGTGATGACCAAGGATCAGGTGCTGGAACTCTATCTCAACCGCATCTTCTTCGGCGACAACGCCTATGGTATCGACGCCGCCGCCCAGACCTATTTCGGCAAGCCGGCGCGTAACCTGAATCTGCAGGAAGCCGCGCTCCTGGCCGCCCTGCCCAAGGCGCCGACCCGCCTGGCCCTGACCAACGACATGGACGCCGCCCTGGCCCGCTCGCATATCGTGCTGGCCCACATGCTGGCGGAGGGCTGGATCACGCCCGCCCAGGACCAGGCCGCCCTGGCCGCTCCGCCCAGGCTGGCCCCTGAGTCCCCTGGCGAGGGCGACTATGGCTATGTGCTGGACATGGCCGCCGCCCAGGCGGTGCAGATCGCCGGCGCCCAGGCCCCCGATCTGGTGGTTCAACTGACCATCGACCCCGGTCTGCAGGCCTCGGCCCAGGCGATCATGCATAAGACCCTGGTTCAGGATGGTCCTAGCGCCGGCGCGCGCCAGGGAGCCCTGGTGCTGCTCGGTCCCGATGGCGCTATCCGCGCCCTGGTGGGCGGCGCCGACCACCACCTGTCCGCCTTCAACCGGGTGACTCAGGCCCAGCGCCAGCCCGGCTCGTCGTTCAAGCCGTTTGTCTACGCCACCGCCATGGAGGCCGGGATCCAGCCTACCGACATCCGCCAGGACGCCCCCGTGCGCTTTGGTCCCTGGGCTCCGGCCAACTACGAAGCCGGCTATCGCGGGCCGGTGACCCTGGCCGAGGCCCTGGCCCACTCGATCAACACCGTGGCCGTGCGCCTGACCAACGAGGTCGGCGCCGCGAAGGTGGCCGAGCTGGCTCATCGTTTTGGCGTCAAAAGCGTTCCCGACCAACCTAACCTGTCGCTGGCCTTGGGCGCCTATGAGGTCAATCTGCTGGAATTGACCGGCGCCTATCAGGTGTTCCAGCAGGGTGGCCAACGGACCGACCCTCATTTGATCCAACAGATTTCCACGGCGCGCGGCCAGACCCTGTTCGCCCGGGTGACCTCGGCCGGCCCGGGAGTCTATGACGTGGCCAACGCCGCCAAGATGGTGCGGATGATGGAGGGGGTGCTGACCCACGGGACCGGGGTGCGCGCGGCGTTCGGGCGGCCGGCCGCGGGAAAGACCGGCACCACCCAGAATTGGCGTGACGCCTGGTTTGTGGGCTTCACGCCCGACTGGGTCTGCGGCGTGTGGGTCGGCAATGACGACGGGACCGCCATGAACCACATCACCGGCGGTCAGTTGCCGGCCGAGATCTGGCGTCAGATGATGCTGACCGCACATCAGGACCTGCCGGTGCGTGATTTCGATTGGATGCCGGCGCCCGAAGTCGTCAGCGGCGGCCCCGACTCCGCGACCGACACGCCGCCCTCGGATGCAGAGGACCCGGACGCTCCGGCGCGCACCGCCGATGGCGACCCGCGTCAAAATTTCTACGGCGACCTGTCCTCGGATTTCGGCCATGCGGCCGAGGGCGACGACGCGACGCGTCATGGCGAGCCCCCGCCGGACGCCACCCCGCCACAAGCCTCGCCCCGAGCGGGCGAAAACGATAGTCAGGACCACCCGCCATGAACGCCCGCGCGCCGATGATCGCCTTGAAGGACGTGCGTCTCGCCGACGGTCCGCGCCAGCTGTTCGATGGGGTCGACCTCGCCTTGGAGCCTGGCGTCCGCGCGTGCCTGGTGGGCCGCAATGGCGCCGGGAAATCGACCCTGATGCGTATACTGGCCGGCCTGACCGAGCCTGATGCGGGGGACCGTTTCCTTAGTCCGTCGGCGCGGGTCGTGTTCCTGGCCCAGGAGCCGGCCATTTTGGGCGACAGCCTGCTGGGCTACGCCACAGCCGGCGGCGCCGAGATCCACGAGGCGGAAGCCGCTCTTGAAGCCTTTGGCCTGGATCCGGCGCGGCCGACCACCGGCCTGTCGGGCGGTGAGGCCCGCCGCGCCGCCCTGGCGCGCGCCTTCGCCGAGCGACCGGATGTTTTGCTGCTGGACGAGCCCACCAACCACCTGGACATCTTCGCCATCCAGACCCTGGAGGCGCAGCTGCGCGCCAGTCGCTGCGCCGCCCTGATCGTCAGCCACGACCGCGCCTTTCTGGAAAGCTCCACCCAACGCTGCTTCTGGCTGGAGGACCGGCGCATCTGGCGGCTGGACAAGGGCTTCGCCGCCTTTGACGACTGGTCGGCCAAGATCGCCGCGGACCAGGCTGAGGAACTGCGCCGCCTGTCCAAGGCCATAGAGCGCGAGACCTACTGGTTCTATCGCTCGATCACCGCTCAGCGCACGCGCAACGAAGGCCGTGCGCGCGAACTGAACGCCATGCGCCAACGCAAGGCCGAGATGCTGCGCGATCAGACGGGCAGCATGAATATGGCCGTGGCGGCGGGCGCCACCTCGGGCCAGCGGGTGGTTGAGGCCAAGGCCATTTCCAAGGCCTATGGCGACCGGGTGCTGATCAAGAGCTTCTCCACGCGCATCCAGCGCGGCGACCGGATCGCCATCGTCGGGCCAAACGGGGCGGGCAAGACCACCCTGGTCAAGCTGCTGCTCGGCGAGATCCCCGTCGACAGCGGCTCCATCAAGCTCGGCACAAACCTGTCCATCGCCTATGTCGACCAGTCGCGTGCCCAGCTGAAGCCCGAGGCGACCCTGTGGGACACCCTGGCGCCCCACGGCGGCGACCAGATCATGGTTCAGGACCGTCCGCGCCACGTGGCCGCCTATGCCCGCGACTTCCTGTTCCAGGACAGCCAGCTGCGCCAGCCCGTGGCCAGTCTGTCGGGCGGGGAACGCAACCGCCTGCTGCTGGCCCGCGCCCTGGCCCAGCCCACCAACCTCCTGATCTTGGACGAACCCACCAACGATCTGGACATGGACACCCTGGACCTGCTGGAAAGTGTGCTGGCCGACTATGACGGCACCCTGATCCTGGTCAGCCACGACCGCGACTTCATCGACCGGCTGGCGACCTCGACCATCGCCCTGGACGGCCGCGGCGCGGTGGCCGAGACACCTGGCGGCTGGAAGGACTTCATCCGCCAAAACCCCAACTTCTTCGACCGTTCGGGCGCGTCTGCGCCGCCCAAGTCCGCGGCCAAGGCTGCGGCGGTCGAAAAACGACTGGCCAAGCTGACCTACAAAGACCAGCGCCGGCTGGAGACCCTGGACGCCCTGATGCCGCGCCTGGCCGGGGAGATCGCGTCGCTGGAAAAGCGATTGGAGGACTCGGGCCTCTACGCCCGCGACCCCAAGGGGTTCGACGCGTTGATGGCTTCCTTGGACAAGGCCCGCGCCGATCTCGCCGCCGCCGAGGAGGAGTGGCTGAACCTTGAGGAAAAGAAGGAAGCGCTGGCGGCGGGCTGACAGGCTTTGGCCCGCGCCCGCTTGCGAAATCCCGCTCGCCGCTTAGGTTGAGCCGCGATCTGGTCGGGGAGACGTTGCGTGAAAGCCTTGCATCTATGGCCCGCGGCTCTGGTGTTGATGGCGCTGGCGGCCTGTTCGCCGGCCAAGACGCCCACGCCGAGGGCGGCCAATGGCCTGACCCCGATCAAGTTCGCCACTGATTGGCGGGCCGAGGCCGAACACGGCGGCTTCTATGAAGCCCTCGCCACTGGCGAATACAAGAAGCGCGGCCTGGACGTGACCATCATCGAGGGCGGCCCGGCGGTGAATGTGCCACAATTGCTGGCGACAGGCGCCATCGACATGGGCGTCGGCTCCAACAGCTTCATCGTGCTCAACCTGGCCAATGAGAAGGTGCCGGTCAAAGCGGTCATGGCCGTGATGCAGAGCGATCCGCAGGTGCTGATCGCCCATCCCGGCCAGGGCGTCAAATCGATCGCCGATATGAAAGGCCGGCCGATCATGCTGTCGGACGCATCGATCACCGCCTTCTGGGTCTGGCTCAAGGCGAAATACCACTTCACCGACGATCAGGTGCGCAAATACACCTTTTCCGACGCGCCCTTCCTGGCCAATAAGCGAGCGATTCAGGAGGGCTATCTGACCAGCGAGCCCTATACGATCGAGAAGGCCTCCCATGAAAAGCCGGCGGTCTTCCTGCTGGCCGATGAGGGCTATCCCGGCTACGCGGCCATGGTCCTGGCCAATAGCAGCCTGATCTCGGGCGATCCCAAGGCGGTGTAGGCCTTTGTCGACGCCACCGCGGCGGGCTGGAAAGCCTATCTCTACGGCGATCCCAAACCGGCCGACGCCATGATCCTCAAAGACAATCCCGAGATGACCCAGGACGTGCTCGACCAGGCGCGAGCGCGGATGCGGGACAAGGGAATCGTCCTGTCGGGCGATGCGACCACCCAGGGAATCGGCGCCATGACCGATGCGCGCTGGACGACCTTCTTCGGCGTCGCCTCCAGCCAGGGCGTCTATCCGAAGAGCTTGGACTACAAGAGCGCCTATACGCTGCAGTTCCTGCCCACGGGCGTGAAATAGGCGTGGGGACGCCAAGGCCGTCGGTTCTGCTGCGGGAAACAGGTTGGTGACCATCGCCTCCCTGAATGCGGTAGAGGTCGACTACCCCCGCGGCCCAGCCCTCGGTCCATTCGACCTGGCGCTATTGGCTGGCGAGATCGTCGCCTTGGTGGGGCCATCCGGCTGCGGCAAGTCCACGGCCTTGCGGCTTCTCGCCGGGCTGGAGCGGCCGAGCCGGGGCAGGGTTCAGCGCGCGTCTGAGCGCGGTGAGACTTCGGTGGTGTTTCAGGCGCCGACCCTGATGCCCTGGGCGACAGCGCAGGACAATGTCGCCTTGCCGCTGACCCTGGGCGGAACGCGCGGTCGCGAGGCGCGAATGCGGGCCAGCCAGGCCTTAACCCGCGTTGGCCTGACCGGGCTGGACGCCGCCAAGCCGGCGCAGCTGTCTGGCGGCATGGCCATGCGCGTATCCCTGGCCCGCGCGCTGGTGACCCAGCCGCGGTTGTTGCTGCTGGATGAGCCCTTCGCCGCCCTGGACGAGATCACCCGGCGCGCGCTGGCCGAGGATGTGCACCGGCTGTGGGCCCAGACCCGGCCCGCCATCGTCTTCGTCACCCACAATGTGGAAGAGGCGGTCTATATGGCCTCGCGGATTATCGTCATGACCCCTGGCCCGGGCCGCTCGGCGGGAGAGATGGCGATCGATGCGCCCCTGCCGCGCCCCGCCGGCTTTCGCACAACCCAAGCCTTCCGCGAGGCGGCCGAGCAGGTCTCCGCCCGGCTCCAGGCGGCAATGGACGCGCCATGAGCCGGCTGGTCAATTTCCTCGCGCCGCTGCTGCTGATCGCCGTTCTGTTGGGCGCATGGGAGCTGGCCTGCCGCGCCCTGGCCATCCCCAGCTATCGATTGCCGCCGCCGTCCGAGATCGCCGTCGCGACGGCGCAGAACCTGCCGCTGTTGCTGTCCGCCGCCTGGAACACCCTGGCCATGGCCTTGATCGCCCTGGTGTTCGCCAGCCTGATCGCCTGCGCCCTGGCCCTGGCGGTGGCGCTCAATCCGCTGCTGGAGCGCGCGGTGCAGCCGCTCGCCACCACCTTGCAGGTCACTCCGATCGTGGCGATTGCGCCGTTGGTGGTGATCTGGGCGGGCCTGGAGCATCCGCAGCGCGCCGTGGTGGTCCTGGCCTTGGTGGTCGCCTTCTTCCCGATCTTCTCCGGCGCGGTCACGGGCCTGAAGGCGGCCGATCCGGATCTGGAGCGGCTATTCGATCTCTATGGCGCCGGCCGCGCACAAAAACTGCTCCGCCTGCGCCTACCTTCGGCGGTCCCATTCCTACTGGAGGGGCATAAGGTCGCAGCGGGTCTGGCCCTGGTCGGCGCGGTCGTGGCTGAGTTCGTCGCGGGCACCGGCGGCGCCCAGGGACTGGCGTGGCGTATCCTTGAGGCCGAACACCGGCTCGAGACGGCCAAGATGTTCGCCGCCCTGCTGGTGCTCGCCTTGATGGGCGTTGCGCTCTACGCGGCGCTACAGATCGCCGAACGTGTAATCCTGCGGCGTTGGCGCGGGCGTTAGGCGAAGGTTAAGCCGTCAGCCGGTAATGCTTAAGGCTGTCGACCCGTTCGGATGTCTCATGCCTGCTCGCCATCGCCTCGCCACCCTTGCAGCGCTCGCCGCGCCGGCGGCGGCCTTGAGCATGGCCGGCGGGGCCTGGGCCGGTCAGGATCGCTACGGCCCGCCCGCCGTTCGAGATCCGGCGGACGCCGCACAGCCGGCGCCGCTGACCTATTTGAGCTGGCCTGGAAAGGCCGCTCCCGCGCCTGGCTCAGCGACTACCGAGATCGTCACGTCGCACGCCGATCAGTCCCTGCCCACGCCGCGCCAAGCGCCTCCGGCGCAGGGCGCCATCGCCTCAAGGTCTTTGCCGACCAGCCTCTATGCGCCGGCTTCGCAGGCCCGCGCCGCCCTGGTGGCTCGACCGCTACGCCCAGCCGAGACCGCTGTTGCGACGACAAGGCCGGCGCCAGCCGCCGCTGCGGCCAAGCCGCCTGCACGGCTCGTCGCATCAAGCGCTCAACGCCCGGCACCCGGCGATGCGGTCAGCTCGCAAGCCACGCCTTCGCCGCCGGCCAAGGCTAATCCGCAACCGGCCGCCGTCGCCGCCAATGGGACGCCGCCGCGTTTCTATTCTGTCCAACGCCAGTTCGGCGGAACCCCGGATCCCGCTCCTCTGCCGGCCCAATTCTTTGCCGACGGCGCCTCCAACGATCTCGCCGGGCCGCCGCCCCCGCCCGCGCCTCGTCTGATTCCCGGCCAAAGCGCGTCCTCCGCGGCCAATGTTCAACGCGCGGCCGCAGCCGCCAACATCGCCGACGGCGATGCGACCACGGGCGACTGACCCATGTCCGGCCGCTCCAAACTGCACGATCTGATCGCCCTGGCCCAGGAGCCGTCCAGCGCCCGGCGGCGCGAACTGCTGAGGGAGGTCACGGATATGTTTTTCACCGGGGCAGACATCAGCCAGCCGGCGCAGATGGCGCTGTTCGACCACGTCATGACCCAGCTTACCGGCGAGATGGAAGAGGAAGTCCGCGCCGAGCTGGCCGGCCGCATGGCCGATGTCCCGCACGCGCCGCGGGGCCTGCTGCGCAAGCTGGCCAATGATTCCATCGAGGTCGCTGAAAAGGTTCTGGCCCGCTCCCTCGGCCTGACGGATGAAGACCTGATCCTGGTGGCGCGGACCAAGGATCAGGGCCATCTGCAGGCGCTGTCGCGGCGCACCCACGTGCCGGAGGCGGTGTCCGAAGTCATTGTCGAGCGGGGTGATGACACCGCCCTGGATGTCCTGTTGCGCAACGAGGGCGCGGTGCTGTCGCGGGCGGCCCACGAGGCGGCGGTCGATCGCGCCGAGGCCAATCCGGACCTGCATGAAGCGGTGGTGCAGCGCCAAGCCCTGCCGGCGGACCTGCTCAACGAGATGTATTTCGTGGTCGAAGCCAAGCTTCGCGACCAGATCCTGGCGCGCAATGCTGAAATGGATCCGACGGAACTGAACGCCGCCCTGGAAGCCGGGCGCAAGAACGTCGCCGCGCGTCATGGCGCCTTGCCCGCGGATTTCTCCGATGCCGAAAAGTCGGTCAAGGCCATGGTCGCTCACGGCGGCGTCAGCCCAACGGCCCTCGCCGGGTTCCTGCGCAATGGCGAAATCACCAAGTTCCTGGTCGCCTTGGCCGAGCTGGCTGAGATCGATTTCCACACCGCGCGGCGGATCCTGGACCGCCGCGAACTGGACGCCCTGGCCATCGTCTGCAAGGCGGCCAATTTCGATCGCGCCCTGTTCCTGACCTTCGCTGTCCTGGTGCTTGGCCCGGAAGGCGGCGCCATGGGCCGCGCGCGCGAATATGGCGACCTTTATTCCGAACTGTCCCGCGACGTGGCCAACCGGACCATCCGCTTCTGGCGCATGCGCCGCAACACCGGCGACTTGGCGGCGTAGCGAGCTTTAGTGCGCCTGCAGCTCTTCCAGCCGGCGCGCGGTGGTGTCCGCCAGGCTGCGCAGGCCATGTTCGCCAAACACGTCCAGGGCGGCTGACAGGGCCATCGCACTGGCGGCGCGTTCGCCTCGGTCTTGGCCCGTAACGCCGACCCGCGCTTCATAGAGGCGGGCGAAGTTCAATTGACGCACCGCCCAGCCCACCGGATCGCGCGCCGGGCTGGAACTGGCGAGTTCCTGGCGCAGAGCCGCTTCGGCCTCGTTCAAGCCGACAAGATCGCAGGTGATCTCCGCCCGGCGGGCCAGACAGACCGCGCGATGGTAAACGGCGTGGGCTCGCTCGATCAGAGCCGGCTGGTCACTCAGCACCAACAGGGCGCGATCATAGCAGCCGACCGCCTGGTCATAGGCCCGGTCGCTATCGGCGGCCTCGCCCAGCATCTGCAGCGCGCCGGCCAGGACCTGTTGGCCATGAGCCCAGTCCAGGGGGCTGTGGTCGCAGCTGGTCTGATCGAGCGCCTCGGCCAAGTCAGCGATCGCCGAGGCGATTTCGGTGATGTCGCCTTCCATTTCAGCCAGGGCCGCCCGCGTGGCGCCGCACAGCATGGCGGCGCGGGCCCAGCTCAACGGCTCGTAGGCGGGGTCAAGGGTGTCCAGGTCCTCGTCCAGCCCGGCGATGGCCTGGCGCAGCAGGGACGGATCCTTCAGGCGCTGGCCGGCGGCGGCCAGAAGATCGGCGCGCACCCGGCGGGCTTCGGCGGCGGCGATGCGGGTGTCCGCGTGGCGGCGGGCATGGGCCTTCATCACACCCAGGGGCGCATCAAAGCGGCGGGCCAGATCCAGCACCGTGTCGTGGTCGCCGGCGGCCAGCAGGCGGCGCGCTTCGATCACCATGCGCCCAGTGGCGGCAAGAGCGGCGGCGACGCCGGAGCCCGCGGCGGTCTGGGCCTCGGTAAAGGCGAAATCCGCAGCGGCGTTCAAGCCTTCGTCGCCAAACAACTCGGCGCCGATCAGGGCGCAGCGACCCTGCTCGCAGCGGGCCAGGGCCCAATGGCGGGGACGTTGAAGTTGATCAAATCCGGTGGCCGCCTGCTCGGCCAGGGAGGCGGCCTTGCGCAGGCTGACCGGGTCGCCGGTCCGGCGAGCCAGTTCGCGCCACACCACAGCGGCTTCCAAAAGGCGGTTGGCCGGATCCTTGGCGCTGACCCGGCCAGCGGCGATCACCGAAGCGCGGGCCTCGGCGCGCAGCATGGGCAGGTCGAGCAATTCCAGAAGGGTGGAGTCGCCTCCGGTCATGCCGTCGACCGGGCCGTCAGACCGGAACAGACGCTTCAACTCACGGCCGAGCTCAAACATGAATGACGCCCTTCAAGGGAATACGTGCCACCCCGATACAAACCGTCCGGGTCCGCTCATTCACCAGCAAACCCGGAGCCGCTGTGCTTAACAAGTGGTTAACGCCGGATTCAGGGTCTGGGGTGGCCGATTCCTGTTGGAATCGCCCTGCTCGCCACTTTGGCGAGCGGTCTCAGCTGAACAGGGCGGCGCGTTCGGTTTCGCTGAGGATGCGGTAACGTCCGGCGGGCAGGTCGTCCGGCAGGTCGAGGGCCCCGATGCGATCGCGATGCAGGCCGATGACATGATTGCCGACAGCCGCGAACATGCGGCGAACCTGGTGATAGCGGCCCTCTGTGATGGTCAGCCAGGCGGTGGTCGGCGACAGGGTTTGCAAGGCCGCGGGCTGCAGGGGCGTGGTTTCGCTGTCCAGCATCAGGGTCCCGCTGGCGAACAGCGCCGTCTCATGCCCCTCCAGCGGCCGGTCGAGGGCGACGAGATAGCGTTTGGCCACATGCGCCTTGGGTGAGATCACCCGGTGCAGGAAGCCGCCGTCGTCCGTCAGCAGGAGCAGTCCCGAGGTGTCAACGTCCAGCCGGCCCACGGTGGAGATGGCGGGATTGCGCCGACGCCAGCGAGCAGGCAGCAATTCATGCACGCTGCGGCCGGCCTCCTTGTGCGAACAGACCACGCCCAGGGGTTTGTGTAGGATCAAGGTCAGCGGCGGTGGCGGATCGACGGGGGCGCCCGAAACGCGCAGGTGCGCGGGAAGGTCGGTGGTGATCGCAAGCCGCTGACCGGCATCGTCCAGCGCCGTCCCATCCAGGGTCACCTCGCCGGCATCGACCAGGCTCTGGACCTCGCGGCGCGAGCCGTAGCCGAGATTGGCCAGCAGCCGGTCCAGGCGCATGGTCACGGGCTTGCTCACTTGCGCGCTTCGAACAGCTTATAGCCGTGCTGTTGGCCCAGGGGTTTGACGGCGCTGAAGCATTCGGCCAGCACCGCCTCGTAAGGCATGCCGATATTGGCCACCAGGCGGCAGAGTCCGCCGCGCTTCAGAACAGCCGCCGCCCGCCGGATGAAGGTCTGGCCCAGGCTGCGGTCCTCGGAGCCGGCGGCGTGGAAGGGTGGATTCATGACCACGAAATTCAGGTCGGCCAGGCCGGGGGGCGCCTCGCGCAGGTCGTGCTGGAGAAGGCTTGCCCGCGGGTCGCTGATGTTGCGCCGGGCGGCGTTGACGGCGCGAGCGTCGATGTCGATCATGACCAGGCCGGCGACGTCTGGCGTCTCCAGTACGGCGCGGGCCAGCACGCCGACACCGCAGCCGAAGTCGGCGCCGCGCCCGGCGAGTTTCGGGGCGGAGGCGATCAGGAGGGCCGTGCCCGGATCGATCCGGTCCCAGCTGAACACGCCTGGCTGTGACCATAGGCCCAGCTCGGGCACGAACTGCGGCCCGGATTCGGCGAGCGCGACATCGAGGCCGACCAGCTCGGCCGGACGGTGGGTGACACAGATGCGATGATGGCGGCGAGCGGTTTCTGTGACCGTGCAGCCGAACACTTCCAGTTCCTTGCGCAGGCGCGAGCCGCCACGGTCCTTGGGGGCCAGTGCGATCAGCTCGCCGCCGGGGGCCAGGGCGCGCAGAGCATGGGCCAGGACGAAGCGACGCTCCAATACGCCGGGGGGCGCCAGCACGACCAGGCGGGCGAGACTGGCGTCGGCGGCGTCCTCGATGGCCTCACGGCCTGGGTGCAGGGGCGAGAACCGGCGGGCGGCGGCGGGCAGGTCGACGAGATCAGGCCACGGGTCGCCATAGACGCCCTGGTGCTTGGCGGGATCGCTCACGCCCTAGCCCCGTTCCTTGGTGCGTTCGAAAGCCAGCTTGGGGAAGCGCTCGGTGACATAGCCGATCTCCCAGCTGGACTTGGCCAGGAACACCGTCTGATTATCGATGTCCTCGGCCATGGCCGTGCGGTGCTTGGAGGCGAAATCCTCCACCTCGGCCTGTGGGCCCACCAACCAGCGGGCCTCGGAATAGGGCGCGGCTTCGAACAGCACATCCAGCTCATATTCGCCGGCCAGGCGGTCGGCCATGACCTCGAACTGCAGCTGGCCGACGGCGCCGACGATGAAGTCCGAACCGATCACCGGACGGAACAGCTGGGTGACGCCCTCCTCGGCGAGGCCCTCCAACGCCTTTTTCAGGTGCTTGGCCTTCAGAGGATCCTTGACCCGCACGCGGCGCAGGATTTCCGGCGCGAAATTGGGCAGGCCGGCGAAGCGCAGGGCGCCGGTCTCCGACAGACTGTCTCCGACCCGCAGGACTCCGTGGTTGGGAATGCCGATCACGTCGCCGGCGAAGGCGTCCTCGGCCAGTTCGCGGTCGGAGGCGAAAAACATGATCGGGGCGTTGACGGAGATCTGGCGATTGGTGTTCTGCACCTTCAGTTTCATGCCACGCTTGAATTCGCCTGAGCACAGGCGAAGGAACGCAATCCGGTCGCGGTGGTTGGGGTCCATATTGGCCTGGACCTTGAAGACGAAGCCGGTGACCTCGGGATCGCCCGGAACCACATGGGTCTCGACTCCTGAGCGCATGGCCTTCACCGCCTTGGGCGGCGGCGCATAGGCGCCCAGACCTTCGAGCAACTGGCTGACGCCGAAATGGCGCAGGGCAGACCCGAAGAAGATCGGGGTCATGTGACCTTCGAGGAAGGACTGCGGGTCGAAGGGCTTGGCTGCTTCCTGCACCAGCATGGCCCCCTCTTCCAGTTCACCCAGTTCGTCCGGATCCAGAAAAACCGAAATCGCGTTGGATTTCAGCGCCACCGGGTCGGGGTGGCCCTCATCGTCGGTGGAGGATTTACGGGTATAGGGCAGAAACTGGTTGCGGCGCAGGTCCAGCACGCCCTTGAACCGTCCGCCAGACCCCGCTGGCCAGAACAGGGGCGCGGGATCCAAGGCCAGTTTGGAAGCGATCTCGTCGATCAGTTCGAACGGGTCCTGGGCCTCGCGATCCATCTTGTTGATGAAGGTGATGATCGGGATGTCGCGCAGGCGGCAGACCTCGAACAGTTTCAGGGTCTGGGGCTCGATGCCCTTGGCCGCATCCAGGACCATCACCGCGGCGTCGGCGGCGGTCAGGGTGCGATAGGTGTCTTCCGAGAAGTCTTCGTGCCCTGGCGTATCCAGCAGATTGAACATCAATCCGGCGTGGTCGAAGGTCATGACGCTGGCCGAGACCGAGATGCCGCGCTCTCGCTCGATCTTCATCCAGTCCGAACGGGTGCGGCGCTGCTCGCCGCGCGCGCGCACCGCGCCGGCGGCGCGGATGGCGCCACCGGTCAGGAGCAGGTTCTCGGTCAGGGTGGTCTTGCCGGCGTCCGGATGGGAAATGATGGCGAAGGTGCGCCGGCGCGCGGCCTCGGCGGCGGGGGTGTGGATGCTCATGGGCGCGCGATAGCCCGCCTGAAGGCGTCTGTCACCCGCCTTGGGCCATCTGCTCCACGGGCTCGGTCAGGAAATGGCGGCCTTTAGTGTCCTCGATCTCCACCACCCAAAGGTCTGGATCGATCCTCGCTGCCCGAAGGATATAGGCGTCGAGGTCTTCTTCGCTGCGCCCAGGGGCAGGCTGCATCCAGAAGCGCTCGCCGTCGCCGCGGGCGGCCTCGGCGTAGAGGGCGACGGTTCCAGCCCGCCGATCGACCGCCTTGACCAGCACGGCGCCGGCGCGCGCATCCCCTTTGCGCGCCACCGTGGCGAAGGCGCCGCCTTGCTCGGCGCGGCGGATCAACGCCCCGACCCAGATGTCTGTCGAAAGCAGCACGAAACAGGGTCTCCGCTAACCGGAAGGAAAGACGAGGCAGACTATCCTGACTGGCCTGAAGATCTAAGTGAGAACCTGTCCCGCATGTCTCGACGCCGCGCCATCCTTCTGTCGCGGCCCTTGCGCGGGTGTGGCATACAGATCGGCGTGGCCCTGGCCATCGCCCTGGCGTTTGCGCCCAAAACGGCGAGCGCGGCGCCCGTCGACCTCTATTATGAGCGTTCGGTGATGGCCGCGGCGAACCAGCGCTGCGGATTGTTCAACGCCGACCTGACCTCGGCGCTGGAATCCGCCCGGGCCCAGGCCCGCGGCGCCGCCTTGCGCTCGGGCTTTGCCAATGCGGCCTTGAGTTCGGTGCGTCAGCGCGCCTCGAGCCGGGCGGCCGCAACGCCCTGTGACTCCAAAGATATCGCCTTGGCCGCAGCCCGGGTGCGCACGGCCTTCGACGGCTATTCGAAACTTCACCAGATGACCTTTCCCGGCGACCTGTCGAGTTGGCGGGCCGACCGCCTCCAGGCCCAGCGAACCATGACTTGGCGCCTGGCCCAATCGGCCAATTTCGGCAATGACGGCCTGACCTTCGGCCTGGCTGGCCAGGCGGGCGCGAGCGGCCTGATCGCCGCGGTCCGCTTTGCGGACAACGCCCGGCCCTACGCCGCGCGCCTGATCCTGCGGGATGTGGCCCGGGCGGCGGAACCCTGCCTGGGGCAGGCCGGCCAAGGCCTGGCGGCGCGTATGCCATTGGTCGGCGCCCGAAGCGCCTTCCTGGCCGAGGCGCGTAGCGACGCGGACCTGAGCCTTCTGCCCCGGGGCGCGGCGTCGGGCATCGCCTTCCGCTTTCCCAGCGCCGCGGCGGACGCCCTGGCCAATCTGGATCCGCGCGAAGCGGTGGCGGTGCAGTTCCTGTTCCAGGGTCGCAGGGGTGAGACCGTGCGCACGGCCTATATTGAGGTCGGTGATTTCGCCGCCGGCCGAGCTTTTCTGGCCGCCGGTCAGCGATAGGGCCGCTCAGCGATAGGGTCTGGCGCTTAGCGCTGGGGCTTGAACGGGATGACCTGGCCGCCAACGGGGACCAGGGCGGGATCAGGGTCCAGCATGGAGCCATCCGCCGACACAAGCGCCCGTTCGCCCGCTGCCGCCTTCTGAGCCAGCACCGGCATGCGCACCGTCACCGCCGTGCCTTCGCCCAGGCGGCTTTCAATGGCCATCTCGCCCCCATGCAGCTCAGCGAAGGCGCGCACAAGGGACAGGCCTAGTCCGGTGCCCTTGGATTGCTGACCCACGTCGCCGGCCTGTTCATAGGGTTTGCCGAGGCGCTCAAGGTCGGAGGCGGCTATGCCCACGCCGCTGTCGGTCACCGACAGCTCGAGGGCCCCGGCCAGCGGAACCAGGGAGACCGTCACCAGCCCACCGCGCGGGGTGAATTTCAGGGCGTTGGAAATCAGGTTGAGACCGATCTGCTTCAGCGCCCGGCGGTCGGCGTGGATTTCCATGGCCTGGCTGGGCAGCACGCCGCGCAGCTTGACCCCCACATCGTCCGCCTGGACCCGCATCAGCCGCAACGCCGCCGCAATGGGCTCGCGCGCGTCCAGCCGCTCGACGTGCAGATCGTAGCGGGCGGCCTCGATCTTGGACATATCCAGAACGTCGTTGATCAAGTCCAGGAGGTGCGAGCCGGCGTCGTGGATCAGGTCGGCATATTCAGCGTATTTGCCCGACAAGGCGCCAAACAAGCGGGCGCGCATGATGTCGGAAAAGCCCATGATGGCGTTCAGCGGCGTGCGCAGCTCATGGCTCATATTGGCCAGGAAGCGCGACTTGCCGATGTTCAGGTTTTCGGCGTCCAGCTTGGCGCGCTGCAGGTCGTGCTCCCGCTCATGCTCGACCGTTACGTCGCGCAGCACGGCGACCAGACCGGATCCAGGCAGCCGGCGCGCCTCCAGATGGAGCCAGACCCCCTCGATCCCCGAGAGCGGGAAGGTGACCTCGCCACGGCGGCCATCCTCGGCCTCGGCGAGCACGAATTGCAAGTCCGGCCAGCGGGCGTGGGCGACCAGGGCCGACAGGCCGTGGCTCTTCAACCGTTCCAGTGAAACATCCGCTGGCGCTTCGCCATAGGCGGCGCTGACCCGGCCAGAGCTCGTGACCCAAAGGACCAGATGGGGCTGGCCAGCGAGCAGGGCTTCAACGCCGGTCTTGCCGGCTCTTTCGCCTTCCAACTGCCGCGACAGCCGCCGACGGTCGAGCATCAGACCGCCGCCCAGGGCGAATACCGTGCTGGCCAGGCCGAACAGGCCCAGGCTGTAGGCCGCGGTGGCTTGCTGAACCGGCTCGGTCAGACCCATGACCTGGGCCAGACCGGTCACCGCCAGTGTCAGGACCGCCAGGGCCGCGCCCTGGGCCAGCCGCCGGGATCCGCCCAGCACCGTCGCTGCGGCGATCGGCATCATGCACCAAACGCCCAATGGGCCGGTGACGCCCCCGGACAGGCCGGCGGCGAAGACGGCGCCGAACGCCCATAGGATCAGCAGGACCAGGCCGACCGGCCGCGCGGTCAAGCGCATCAAGGCCAGAGCGCCCAGAGCGGGCATGCTGCCGGCGACCAGGGCCAGAACCAGACCGAGCGGGGCCTTGGCGCCGAACAGCAGGGCGAGGGACTCGATCGCGACGGCTGCTGCCCAGCCGGCGTGCCACCACAGGATCTCGTGCAACTCAGAGACGCCGAGGCGATCCAGGCCGGGTTGCTGAGCAGGGTCGCGCGTCATCTCGCCAGTCTTTGTCTCGTTGGTCTTCGGGGTCTCGTTGGTCTTCGGGGCGCCCGATTGGGTCATCACGATTCCCCTATGGTAGTCCGGCGAGCCTGGGCGCGCGAGCCTGCTCGCGCGCGGGGCGACGAACAGCGGGCGCCGGCTTGGGGGAGAAGGACGAAATCTGTGCATGAAGAGGTCGGTTATCCCGATTTGGCGTCGTTGCAGGGCCGCTGTAAACCGATCTACGCATTGCCCCGCCTGACCAGCCCGCCTAAACGCACGCTCTGACGGAGCCAACGATCGCCATGGGCACGATTTTAAACGAATTGGACGAACTAGCGGACGAGTTCGACATGCTTGGCTCCGCCACCGATCCCAAGGATTGGGAAGAACGTTATCGCTACGTCATCGAGCTGGGACGCACGCTCGAGCCGCTCGTTGAAGCGGAACGCACGGACGCCAATAAGGTTCGAGGCTGCGCCAGTCAGGTCTGGCTGGTCACCGAACCGCAGACCGGCGGACGGCTGAATTTCCGCGGCGATTCCGATGCACATATCGTCAGCGGCCTGATCGCCATTCTGCTGCGGCTCTATTCCGGGCGTTCGCCGGATGAGATTCTGGCCTTTGACGCCAAGGCTGCTTTTGCGCGGCTCGGCCTTGCCGGAGCCTTGTCACAGCAGCGCTCCAACGGCCTGTTCTCGATGGTCGAGCGCATCCGCCGGGACGCCCGCGCGGCGGCGGACGCTTCGGCCTGACACGGCCGAAGTACGCGACTGGCGCAATCTGGCCTACCCGTATGCTATGGCTTGGCCATGATTGTACGCTTAGAAACCGAAGCGGACTGGGGGCGGATCCGCGCTGTCCACGAAGCGGCGTTTCCCGGGCCGGGCGAGGCCAACCTCGTCGACCAGCTTCGTCATGACGGCGACTTGCGTGTGTCTCTGGTGGCCGTCGATGGCGATGGCTCGGTCGTCGGCCACGCTGCTTTTTCCGTCATGCAGGCCCCGTTTCGGGCCCTGGGCCTTGGCCCGGTCGGCGTGCGGCCCGACCGACAGGGCGCTGGCGTCGGCGGCCAACTGATCCGCGAGGGCCTCGACCGCGCTGAGGCCGGGGGTTGGCAGGCCGTTTTCGTGCTTGGCGACCCGCCCTATTATGGCCGGTTCGGATTCCAGGCCCGCCTGGCGGCCGGCTTTCAATCCCCCTATGCCGGCCCGCATTTCATGGCGCGTTGGCTAGGGGCTGAGGCGCCGCCCGTGCTGACAGGCTCGGTGGCCTATCCGGCGGCGTTCCGGGCGCTCGATTGAGATCCGGCCCTCAGACCAGCCCCGCCCGCACCTTGGCCCGCAGCTCGTCGATGGGCGCAAGGCCGCGGTCGGTCTGGAAGTGCCAATAGGTCCAGCCATTGCAGGCCGGGGCCGACTGGGCCAGGGCGCCGACCTTGTGGATCGAGCCGGAGAGTTCGCCCAGCACCAGGCTGCCGTCGGCGCGGATGCGGGCCACGCGCTGGCCCTTGGGGCAATAGAGCTTGTCGCCGGGGCGTAGCAGGCCGGCCTCGACGATCTGGCCGAAGGGAATGCGCGGCTCGTTACGCTTGGAGCCCATCACATCCAGATCGGCGAGGGAGACCGGGATCACCTCGGCGATGCGCTGACGGGCCAGGGCGGCGTATTCGCTCTCGCGCTCGATGCCGACGAACCGGCGGCCGAGGCGCTTGGCCGCCGCGCCGGTGGTGCCGACGCCGAAGAAGGGATCCAACACCACGTCGCCGGGCTTGGACGCGGCCAGGATCACGCGGTGCAGCAGGGCTTCCGGCTTTTGCGTGGGATGGGCTTTCAGGCCCTCGGCGGTCTTGATCCGCTCCTCGCCCGTGCACAGGGGCAAGGTCCAGTCCGAGCGCATCTGCAACTCGTCATTGGCCATTTTCATGGCGTCGTAGTTGAAGGTATAGCGCTTGCCCCCGCGGGATTTGGAGGCCCAGATCAAGGTTTCGTGGGCGTTGGTGAACCGGGTTCCCTTGAAGTTTGGCATGGGGTTGGACTTGCGCCAGATCACGTCGTTGAGGATCCAGAAGCCCAGGTCCTGCACGGCCACGCCAACGCGGAAGATGTTGTGATAGCTGCCGATCACCCACAGCGTGCCCTCGTCTTTCAGCACGCGCCGGCATTGGCCGAGCCATTCGCGGGTGAAGCTGTCATAGGCGGCGAACGAGGCGAACTGGTCCCAGTGGTCGTCGACGGCGTCGACCTTGGAATTGTCGGGCCGCAACAGGTCGCCGCCCAGCTGCAGATTATAGGGCGGGTCAGCGAACACCAAATCGACGCTGCGGTCGGGCAGCTTGGCCAGCTCGGCCAGGCAGTCGCCCTCGATGATGGTCTCAGCTCCGAATGTCATGCGCGTCCGCCAACTCTTTGAATCCCGGCCTAGAATCTCGGACCCTTGCGGGTTTGTGGTTAAGGCGGGATTAAGCATGGATCGAAGGTTCTGAGAGCAGCAGGCTCATTCAGCGGCGTCAGGCCCCGCCCGTCAGCCCCTGCCGCGCCTTGTCCAACTCCTCCGCATAGCGCCTCAGCGCATAGCTTTCGCTCAACAGGCCGATGACCTGACGGCTGTCGGCGCCGTCGACGACGGCCAGGGCGTCGCTTTCGGCCTGGGCGAAGATGGTCATGGCCTGTTTGACATTCATGTCGGGCAACAGGCCCGCGTCCGGCCAGCGAGCGATGTCGGCCGCGGTGCGGGCGGCGTCTTCGGTGGGGTGCTCGGCCGAGGCGAAGGCGTCGGCGGTCAAGGCCACGCCCAGATAACGGCCGTCGGCGTCGACCACCACCACCCGCGATTGCGAGCCCAAGGGATGGCGCCGGCGGAATTCCGCCAGCTTGACATGGCCTTCGATGGTCGGCGGGCCGCGCCGCATCATCCGGCCGACGGTCAGGGCGCGCGCCCAGCCCACATCGACGGCGCCGCGGATGGTTTCGCCGCGCAGATGCAGCCTCCAGGTGGAGAAGGAATAGCCGAAGGTCTCACGCACCGCCAGGCTGGCCACCATGCAGGCGGCGATGACGACGGTGGTGACGCGAAAGTCGCCGGTGGTCTCCAGGACCAGGAACGACATGGTCAAGGGGCCGCCGACCACGGCCACGGCCAGGCTCGACATGCCCACAAGCATACAGATCGAGGGATCGATCGGCAGGTCTGGAAGGGCCAGAGCGGCGGCGGCAGCGAACAGCTTGCCCGTCAGGGCGCCGAGGAACAGGGAGGCGAAGAACAGGCCGCCCCGAAAGCCCGAGCCCAGAGAGATGACCGAGGCCAGGATCTTCAGGGCGATCAGGCTGCAGAGAATGGCGATGGGCAGTTCGGCCGGTATATCCAGCCTCAAGGCGCCGTGGCCCGCGGACAGCACCTGGGGCGTGATCACGGCCAGACCGCCCATGATCACCCCGCCCAGGGCCGGGCGGGCGATCTGCGGCAGCCGCACCATGTCCAGCGCCCGCTCCATCCAATAGACCGCGCGCATGATGAACACGCCAAGGCCAGCGCAGATCAGCCCCAGGCCGATCATCACCGCATAGTCCGACAGATGGGTGGGCGCGGCCGGTGACAGGGCCAGGTTATAGGTCACCGCCCGCACCGCCCGAGCGGTGAGCACGCCGCACAGGCTGGCGGTGAGGATCGGCGCCACATTGCCGATGGAATAGGCCCCGACGATCAGCTCGAAGGCGTAGAAGGCGCCGGTCAGGGGGGCGCCGAACGCCGCCCCGATGGCGCCGCCCGCGCCGCAGCCTACCAGCACGCGCATGTCGTTGCGCCTCAGCCGCGCCGCCAGGCCCAGCCGCGAGGCCAGGCCGGCGCCCATCTGGGCGTAGCCGGCCTCCAACCCCACCGAGGCGCCGCAGCCATTGGACAACAGGGTCTGGAAGGTCACCCAGACACTATCGCGCAGGGACATACGCCCGCCGTGCAGGGCGTTGGCCTCCACCGCGTCCACCGTCGGCGTCGCCCGGCGGCGCGCGCGCAGCCAACTGACCACACCCAGTAGTAAGCCGCCCGCAGCCGGAACCCACAGGCCCTTTTTCAAGTGCGGGACGCCGCTCAGGCGATCCCCGTGACCCAGGCCGAACAGGATCTGGTGCATGTGATCCGACAGGGTGCCGATCAGGGCCACGGCGAGGCCGGCGGCGATGCCGATCACCGCGGCCAGCACAACAAGCCATAATTCGCTGCCACGGATCAGACTGCGCAGCCGGCTGGCCAGGTCCCGCCGGTTGGTCGGAACTAGGCGGGCCAGGCGCGCGAGGTCAGCGGAAGGCGCGGTCATCGCCGCCTTCCGACATCAGCGCCCGCAGCGGCGCCCAACTCATCCGGTGAATCGGCGAGGGGCCAAGCCGTTGTAAGGCTTCCACATGGACCGCGGCGTGATAGCCCTTGTGTGCGGCGAAGCCGTAGCCGGGATAGAGGGCGTCCATCTCGACCATCAGGCGATCACGCGCGGTCTTGGCCAGGATCGAGGCGGCCGCGATAGAGCAGGACAGACCATCGCCGCCGATCACCGTCTTGACCGTGCAGGGCAGGTCGAAGGCGTAGTTGCCATCGACCAGGGCGAAGGCCGGAGAGTGGCTCAGGCCCAATACCGCGCGACGCATGGCCAGGCCCGTGGCGTGAAGAATGTTGAGGGCGGCGATTTCCTCCACGCTGGCATAGGCCACGCACCAGGCGATCGCCTGAACCTTGATCACCGCTTCCAAACGCTCTCGGGCCTTGGCGGTGAGGGCCTTGGAATCGTCGAGACCTTCAGGGATCCTCTGGGGATCGAGGATCACCGCCGCGGCGCTGACCGGACCCGCCCAGGGGCCGCGCCCCGCCTCGTCGATCCCGCATACCGGTCCCGGGCAGGCCAGCTCGAGCAGAAAGTCGGGGCCTGTTCTTTGGCCAGGGGCGGCGGTGCGCGGAGAAGGAGGCATCAGGGCCGCGTCATATGGGAAATCGGCTCGTGTCGGAAGCAGTCGGTGAGATGGTCGTTGACCATGCCCACGGCCTGCATGAAGGCGTAGGTGATCACCGGGCCGCAGAATTTGAAACCCTTGGCCTTGAGCGCCTTGGCCATGTCCTGCGCCAGGGGCGTCTGGGCCGGCACCTGGCCGATTGCGGAAAACCGGGTCTGGATCGGCGCGTCGCCGACCATGCCCCACAGGAAGTCCGAGAAGTCCAGGCCCGCCTCGCGCATGTCCAGATAGAGGCGGGCGCCGTTGATTGCGGCGTCGATCTTGGCGTTGGAGCGGATGATGCCGGCGTCGGCCATCAGCCGCGCGCGATCGGCCTCGCCGAAGCGCGCGACCACTTCCGGCTCGAAATTGGCGAAGGCCGCGCGGAAGGCCTCGCGCTTACGCAGGATGGTGATCCAGGCCAAGCCGGCCTGGAACCCGTCCAGCACCAGCTTTTCCCACAGGGCGCGACTATCCCATTCGGGCACGCCCCATTCGTGATCGTGATAGGCCTCATAGAGCGGGTCGCCGGCCATGCCGCGCCAGCCACAGCGTTGAAGGGAATCGGTCATGGCGGTCAGGCTACGCCTTGGCGACGCCGTCGTCAGCCGCACCGTCATCCACGCTCCGCGCAATGACTCATGCCAACCCCGCCAGCGCCCTCTGACGGGGCGGATTTCGATGACCCGAAGCCTGCAAACATCGCAAGCGGCGCCCGGATCACGCGCCAGACGAGCAGAATGCCCGATCTGAAAGCGAATTAATGTCGGCGGGGGGAGCAAATTCTAGGAACAGCCCTTATTTCACGGTGTGCGCGGTTGGGGGAGCACAGGCATTGTTGCGTAAGGCCTTGATTGGACTTGATCGCATTGGTTCGTCCATGAATTCCCTCCGACGGGTCGAACATGGCCGCCCCTAAGCTTGACTGCGTCGCCTTGATCGACAACCCGCCCAGGTTGCGGCCGGGCGCCAGCGATCGCGAGTGGATGAGCGAAACCGAGGACCGTTTCGCCCACCGCTGCACGCCGATGACCATGGCCAACTCCACCGGCTGGGAGATCCTCAATCCGGCGCCCTTCTCGGCGACCTGGGCCGGCGGCGAGGCCAAGGAGGACATCACCATCGTCGCCGATGACCCCGGCGCCAAATTCGATCGGGTTTCTTCCACCTTCGGGCATGGGATCTTGACCTTTCACCCCGGCTATCTATTCCGGACCGATCCGGGCTGGGTGACCTGGGCCAGAGGCGTTCCCAACCGGTTCAAGGATGGCGTCCATCCCCTTGACGGCCTGGTCGAGACCAATTGGCTGCCGTTCTCCTTCACCATGAACTGGCGCTTCACGCGTCCCTGTACGGTCCGCTTCGAAAAGGACGAGCCGTTCTGCTTCATCACCCTGACGCCCAGCGTTGCGATAGAAGCCGTCGAGCCGGTGATCACGCGGCTGGAGGACGACCCGGCCCTGCGCCGGGAATTTGCGCTTTGGCATATCCAGCGTGGCCGGTTCAACCAGGCCCTGGCCAACGGCGCGCCCGAGGCCCTGGAGCAGAAATGGCAGCGTAACTATCTGAACGGTGAATCCGCCGAGGGGCGCTATATCGCCGGCGAAGACCATCGCCATAAACGCCGGCTGAAGGAGCCCCGGCGCTGCCCGGTTTCCGAAGGCTCCGCCGACTAGATCGCGCCGAACCTTCGCAGCACATTGCGGGTGATCCGCGTGACGAACGGGTCATTGGCCGCCAGACCATGGGCCCATTCGGTGGTTCCGGCGTTGAACACCTCGCCGGCGCCGCGCTCGAAGCTGGCCATCACGGCATGGCCGCGCAGGGTGCGGGCCTGGCTGACGGGGCTGGGAGAGCCGTAGGCGACCTCGGCGATCACATCCAGTTGCTCGGGCGGGATCAGCGGGCGATAGGGGCTGGGCGTCTCGGCGAAGGCCACCGGGGCGATGGCGATGATCTCCAGGTTTTCCGGCACCCCCACCCGGGCCACGGGGATCGGCAGGCCATCCTCTCCAAAACCCAGGGCGCAGCCGTCGTTCTCGTAGCCCAACAGGGGGATCTGATCGCCGATCACGTCGCCATAATAAAGGTCAGTCCCTTCCAGCGCCCAGTGCTTGTCACGATAGATGGTGTAACCGCCCTGGCCGCGCGCCGCGCAAAGACCCAGGCGGTGATAGCCGCCGAAGACGAAGCTGAGACCGATGGTGGCCGCCTCGGGTTTGGCGAAACGGGGATGCGACCACAGGTGGGTGCCCTGGGCGGGGTCGGCGGCGGCGACCGGGTCGGCCTCGAATCCCTTCCATTTGTGGCAGACATAACGACGGCCCTCGTCCTCCCAGCGCACTTTCCAAAAGGCGGTATTGCCCGAAAACACCGCCAGCTTGCCGCCGCGGTCGATGAAGCCGTCGATGGCCTCGCGCTGGCCTCCCGACCAATATTCGCTGTGCCCGACCAGGATCACGCAGGCATAGGGATCCAGCACCCCGGCCTCGGCCTCGAGGTCGTAGTCGGTCAGATAGTCCAACGCGATCCCCTCGTCCTCGGCCCAGGTGACAAACAGGTGTTCCCATTTGTGCAGGAACCCGGCCGAACCGTCATAGGGGCTCTGGCCATGGGCGCGCGACCAGGCCGGGTCGGCGCCGGCCCAGGGTCGCTCTTCGAACCCGCGTTTACGCAGATTGACCAGCCGCGGCATGTCCGCCGGGGGCGCCAGCAAGAGGGGCGGGAACGGCCGCTGGGTGGACAGCACGCCGATAGCGGCGGCCATGGCCTCCGGCAGAGTGGCCCGCCGGCTCATCAAGGCGGTGACGTCGCAATAGGCGCTGGCCCCGCCCCAGTAGTTGTAGGATTGCAAGGTGTTGGTCGAAAGCACCAGCACGGCCTTGGCGCCCGGCGCGCCGACCGGGGCCTTGACGCAGACGAAATGGTGCGCGGCTTCACCGGCGTCGTCGGTCAGGACGATGTCGTAATAGCCGCTCTTCCAGTCCGCGCCGATGGTCACCGCGCCCGCCGCCGGCCAGCCGCAGCCGTCGCGGTCGGCATGATCCGGAGTCGGATGGTCCCCGACCTCGATATCCCGCGTCAGCACGATCTCGCGCGCCTGGCCTACCCGGGCGATTTCCAACTGGCAGGCCGAGGTGGCCGAACTGGCGTAAAGGGTGAAGCTCTCGCCGGGACGCAGGCTCAAGCGATCGGTATAACAGGCCGGCATGGACGCTTCCTCAGATCTTGAAATCGCGCCGCAATCGGCCTCGGATCCCCAAATGAATCAAGTCCCGACCGCCGATCAGACCGCGCTTGCGCCGCTGCTGGACGAATTTCGCCCTGGCGCTGAGATCTATTTGCCTGGCGCCACCGGCGAGGCCGCTGTGCTGCGGGCCGCCCTGGTCGCCGATCCCGAGCGGGTGCGCGAGGTGCGTTTAACCAGTTGTCTGGTGCCGGGCATGAACGAGTTCGACCATGCCGCCCTGCATCCGACGGCTCACATGACCACGTTTCTGCTCCCGCCGGCCTTGCGCGCTTCATTTGAGGCGGGGCGAGTGCGGGTGCTGCCGCTGGCCTATTCCGAGACCGCCGCCTATCTGGGCCAGAGGGCGAATTTCGATGTCGCCGTGTTTCATGTCTGTCCTCCGGATGCGGAGGGATTGTGCTCGGTGGGTATAGCAGCGGACTTTCCGGGCCTGGTCTGGGGCCGGGCGCGTCGCCGCGTCGCCCTGATCAACCACGCCATGCCCCTGCCGCCGCGTGGCCCCAGGCTGCCCCTGGCTGAGTTCGACCTGGTGATCGAAATCGACCATCCGGTGATCGAGGGACGCGATGCGCCGATCACCGAGGAGACGGGCCGCATCGCCGACCGCATCGCGGCGCTGATTCCTGATCGCGCGTCTATTCAGACCGGCATCGGTGGGGCGCCCGCCGCCGCATTGACCCGGCTGACCGGCCATCGGGGGCTGGTGATCAGATCGGGCATGATCACCGATGGCTATGCCGCCCTGGCCAAGGCCGGCGCCCTGGACCCCGATGGGCGCCATGTCACAGGCGCTCTGTTCGGTTCGGCCGGATTCTATCGGGAGGTGGCGGAAACAGATCTTGTGACCCTCGCCGACACTGTCGTGACCCACGGCGCCGCATCCCTGGCCGGCGCCGCCCGTTTCACCTCGATCAATGGCGCGCTGGAAGTGGATCTGTTCGGCCAGATCAACAGCGAATGGCGCGGCGAGCGACTGGTCAGCGGCGTCGGGGGCGCCCCCGATTTCGTCCGCGCCGCGGCCCGGTCGTCGGGGGGGCTTTCCATCATAGCCTTGGCCTCGACGGCGGGCGGCGGCAAGATCTCGCGCATCGTCCCCCGCCTGACCTCGCCGACCGTGGCCATCAGCCGGGCGGACATCGATACGGTGGTCACCGAGCATGGCGCCGCGCGGCTCAAGGACCTGGGCATGGAGGATCGCGCCCAAGCTCTGATCGCCATCGCCGCGCCAGCGCATCAGGCCGGACTGGCCGAGGCCTGGGCGAAGATGCGCGCTGGGTTTTAGCCCGGTCGACCAAGCCTCGCTGAATCAGGTCCGTCTTTTTTGCAGACCCGCGATTTTTGCCCTGGCGCGCAGCGTCTCCAGCCGCTCCAATGGCCGGTGAACGGCGGTCATTTGAACGGCCCCGGCACATCACGGAGGGCGTCTTGGACCTGCAACTCAAAGACCGGGTTATCTTCATCGCCGGCGCCAGCCGGGGCATAGGTCTGGGCATTGTCGAGGCCTGCCTGGCCGAAGGGGCCAAGCTGGCCATGACCGCGCGGGGCGCCGAGGCGCTGGAGGTCGAGAGGGCGCGGCTGGCGGGTGTCTATGGCGCCGATAAGCTGTGGACCTTGGCCGGCGATATGCGGGATCCGGCGACGATCGATGCGGCGGTGGAGCGCTGTGAGACCGAGTTCGGCCCGATCTGGGGCGCGGTGGCCAATGTGGGGCTGCACCCCTGCCCGCCGGGATTTGAAGTCGACGATGCGACCTGGGACGCAGGTCTGAGCCAGAACCTGGATTCTGCGTTCAAGCTTTCCCGCTCGGCCTTGCGGCGCATGACCCCTCGGGGCGAGGGCGCCCTGTTGCTGATCAGTTCCATCGCCGGGCTCGGGGCGCTGGGTACGCCCCTGACCTATGGCGTGTCCAAGGCGGCCATGAACCATCTGTCCAAGGAACTGGCCAAGATCGCCGGGCCTTCGGGCGTGCGGGTCAACACGATCGCACCCGGCAATATCATCTTCCCCGGCGGCGACTGGGAGGAGCGCTCCACCGGCCCGCGCGCGGCCAACTGGAAGCGTTGGATCGATCGCGAGGTGCCCATGAAACGCTTTGGGCGGCCGGAGGAGATCGGCGTCCCGGCCGCCTTCCTGCTCAGCCCCGTGGCGAGCTTCCTCACCGGGGCGGTGATCCCCGTGGACGGGGGCCAGACCCGATGAGCAGGCCGGTGATGAAATTCCGCAATCGCATCACCGACAGGCTCGGGGTCGAATATCCGATCGTCCGGGTCACCCAAGGCTGGGCGGTGATGTCGCCCCGTTCGGCGACCATGCTATGAACACGCCATGGCAGGCCTGAAAGACAAGCGCGGCTTCATCGACAAGGACAGGCTCGACCTGTCCGAGCGTCAGGCCATGGAATATTGGATGAAGCGCTGGGGCGTGACCCGAGACCAGCTCACCGCCGCCCACCGCAAGGTCGGCCGCATGACCAAGGACATCGCCGCCGAGCTGGGCAAGAAGCGGTAGGCGCTAGGTGGGTTAAGATATGCTACTTTTACTAGAGCCCCGCATCGACTAGCACTGACTACGGTGTAGGTTGTAGTTGTGGGGCGATTGAGCATGCGGAAGCATCACGGGGCGGCGCTGCTGGGGTGTCTGGCGCTGGCCTTTGCGGCCGGGTCGGCGAAGGCCGGTTGTCAGGTCGGTATGATCGCTGAATTGCCGGTGACCATGACCGGGCTGCAGCCGATGGTTCCAGCCAAGGTCAATGGCGCGGAAGTCATGTTCCTGGCCGACAGCGGCGCCTTCTACAGCATGATCACTCCTTCGACCGCCGCTGAACAGAAGCTAAAGCTGGAGTATTTGCCCTTCAGCTTCCGCCTGCGCGGCGTTGGCGGCGAGGCCGAGGCGTCCCTGACCACGGTCAAGGTCTTCACCCTGGCCAATGTGCCGATCCACAATGTGCAGTTCATCGTCGCCGCCGGGATGGGGGAAGATGCGGCCGGTCTGATGGGTCAGAACGTGCTTGGCTTGGCTGATGTTGAGTACGACTTCGCTCACGGCGCCATTCGACTGCTGAAGCCCCATGATTGCGGCCATGTCGGTCTTGCCTATTGGTCGGGCGGCAAAGGCTTTTCGATGATGGACATCAAGGCTCCGGAGGCGCGCGACCCGCACACGATGGGCGTGGCCTACGTCAACGGCGTGAAGATCAAGGTGATGTTCGACACCGGCGCGTCGACCTCGGTGATGACCGTGGCGGCGGCGGCGCGGGCGGGGATCAAGACCGATGCCGAAGGGGTGCAACAAGGCGGCCTATCCTATGGAATCGGCCGGCATATGCCAAAAAACTGGATTGCGCCGGTGGCCAGCTTCAAAATCGGCGACGAGGAGATTCGCAACACCCGACTGCGCATCGGCGAGGTGGATCTGGACAGCGCCGACATGCTGCTCGGCGCCGACTTCTTCCTGTCGCACCGGGTCTATGTGTCGAACGCCCAGCACGAGCTCTATTTCACCTATAATGGCGGGCCGGTATTCAACTTGACGGCCACGGCCATGGTGCAGGAAACGCCGGACCAGGCGCCGCAAGCCTCCGCCCTGCCGGCCGATCTGGGCGCCGAGCCCAAAGACGCCGAAGGCTTCAGCCGGCGCGGCGCCGCCCTGGCCTCTCGCCGGGACTTCGAACGCGCGATCGCCGACTTCGATAGGGCCTGCAAGCTGGCGCCGTCCGAATCGAAATATTTCTACCAGCGCGCCATGGCCCACTGGAGCAACAAGCAGGCGGTCATGGCGATGGCCGATCTGGACCAGGCGGTGAAGCTCAGGCCCGACAATGTCCAGGCCCTGGTGTCGCGCGCCCAACTGCGACTTTCCGAAAACGAAAAGGTGGCGGCGAAGGCGGATCTGGACGCAGCGGCGCTGGCGGCGCCCAAGGAGGCGGACATGCGCCTGGAACTGGCCGGCCTCTACGAAAGCATCGATCAATTTGAGCCGGCGGTCGTCCAGTACGGCCTGTGGATCGCCGCGCACGACGACGACGCCCATATGGCGCAGGCGCTCAATGGGCGATGTTGGGCCAGGGCCCTGCTGGGGCGGGATCTCGATCAAGCTCTGAGCGACTGCAACCGCGCCATTCGCGCCAGCCCCAAGACGGCGGCCATGCTGGACAGCCGCGGCATGGTCCGTCTGAGGCTGGGCCAGTTGGACAAGGCGATCGCTGACTACGACGCCGCCCTGGCCCTGCAGCCCAAGATAGCCTGGTCACTCTACGGCCGGGGCCTCGCCAAACAGCGGCAGGGGTTGAAGGCCCCAGGGCAGGCGGATCTGGACGCCGCCTTGGCGATCCGGCCGGATCTGCCGAAAAAAGCCAAGGACTACGGCATCCTTGACGCGCCGGCTGCCCAGAAAGCCGGGCCTTAGCGCCGGTCCCGCTGGAATCGCTTGGCGTCGGCCGCCAGGGCGGCGGCGCCGTGGTCATCCTCGGCCTGCGCCCGGAAGGGCAGGGTTCCAGCGACGCCGCGGATCGCCAGCCACAGCTGAACGTTGAAATGCTCCAGCATGCGCAGGGGCCGCAGCTTGTCGTCGGTCACGTCCCAGCCCTGGGCCTCAAAGGCGGCGATCTGTTCGCGCACCGGCTTGCGTTCGATCCGGTCCCAGCCTTCGGGCCGGGGCGTATCGTCCGCCTCGTCCGCGGTCAGGCCGAAGATCGCCCGCGAGCACTCGTCGATCTCACCGAAATGATCGCGCGCATCGGCGTCGGCATAGCGCGAATTCATCAGCGCCTTCTGTTCCAGCTCGCGCAGGCCGGGCAGGTCGATCAGGCGTTGCAGGATGTCTTTGGGCATGGGTGAAATATACCCCTATTTCCCGGGCACGCCATCCAGCTCGGCGATGGTCGCCTGGGATGGCCCCTCGGCGGCTTGCAGCCGCCTGGCCGCCGCCTCCGCGCCGCGCATGGCCCTGAGCAGGTTGCCGCCGGCGAGCTTGGCCAGGTCCTCGTCGCTCCAGCCGCGCCGGGCCAGTTCCTCGAGCAGGGCGGGGAACTTGTCGACCGCGTCCAGCCCCACGGGGACCGAGCCCACCCCGTCGAAGTCGGAGCCGATCCCCACGCAATCGACGCCAGCCACCTGGCGGACATGATCGATGTGGTCCGCCACCATGGCCAGGGTGACCTGGGGCATGGGATGGGCCTTGTCCCAGACCGCCAGCGCCGCCTTGGCCCGTTCGGGCTGACCGATATAGAGGCCGTCATAGGGCGGCGCGTTATAGCGGGCGCGTTCGGCGGCCCGGTCGGCCAGCCACTGGGCGCGGGCTTGCGAGACGTAGCCCGGGAAGAAGTTGACCATCACCACGCCGTGGTTCTTGGCGACCATTTCCAGCACGTCGTCGGGCACGTCGCGCGGATGGTCGATCAGGGCGCGCGCGCCGGAGTGGGAAAAGATCGCCGGCGCGGCGCTCGCGGCGAGGGCCGCGCGCATGGTGTCGGGCGAGACGTGGCTGAGATCGATCAGCATGCCCATGCGGTTCATCTCGTGCACCAGCGCCTTGCCGAACGGCGTCAGCCCATGATGCGCGGGATTGTCGGTGGCGGAGTCGGCCCAGTCGGTATTGGCCGTATGGGTCAGGGTCATGTAGCGGGCGCCCAGGACATACATCTGGCGCAGGGTCGCCAAGGAATCGTCGATCTGGTGGCCGCCCTCGATGCCGATCAGCGACGCGATGCGCCCGGCCTTGTGGATGCGCTCGATGTCGTCGGCGGTATAGGCCATCTCCAGGTCGGCCGGATATTGCTGGGCCATGGCCTTGACCAGGTCGATCTGCTCGACGGTCATCTTCACCGCCGCCGGCCCGGTGACGCTGGTGGGGATCCACACCGACCAGAACTGTCCGCCGACCTGGCCGGCGCGCAGGCGGGGGATGTCGGTCATCAGCGGGATCTGATCGCCGGTCAGCGGCAGTTTCGACGTGTCCGACTTCAGATCGATGCGGTCGAGCTTGCCGGCGAACCGGTCACGGATCTCCCAGGGCAGATCGTTATGGCCGTCGATCAGCGGGGTGCGGGTCAGGATCCGGTGGATCCTGGCGGCGAGGTCCGCGTCGGATTTTGCCGGGGCGATCTGCGCCGAGGCCGTGGTCACGGCGAGGCTCGTGACCAGGGCCGCCAGGATCGAGGATTTGAACATGCCTATGCCGAGGCCCCAAAGACGGGCGACGCATGAGGCGTCGCCCGGAGTCTCAATCGTCGATCCGGACGTCAAACACAACGCTCGCCGAGGCCGTGCTTCCTTCACTGGGGTCTGCTTGACCAGGCCGCCGTCAGAGTTCCAAAGTCGCCGGAAGCTTCAGGGCGATTCACCTTCAGGAACGCCCGCCGGCTGGACAGGTGCGGAGGGGTGAAGATGCGCAGGGGTCTGATCGGTTTGCTGGCGGCGGCGAGTATCGTCCTGTCCGGTCCAGCTTCAGCCCAAGGCCCGACCGTCGTCCATGAAGCCGACTTCACCATCGCAGACTTTCATTTCCGCTCCGGCGAGACCTTGCCGCAGTTGAGACTCCACTACCGCACCCTGGGGACCCCGAAGCGCGACGCCGCCGGCAGGATCGTCAATGCGGTGATGATCCTGCATGGCACCGGCGGCGACGGGACGACGTTCCTGCGGCCGATCTTCGCCGGCGAGCTGTTTGGGCCGGGCCAGGTTCTGGACGCCGACCGCTATTTCATCATCCTGCCCGACGGGATCGGCCACGGCCATTCCTCCAAGCCCAGCGACGGGCTTCACGCCCGTTTTCCGCACTACGACTATGCTGACATGGTCGAGGCTGAGCATCGTCTGATCACGGATGGTCTCGCTGTCGGCAAGGTGCGGCTGATCCTCGGCACGTCGATGGGCTGCATGCACGCCTTTGTCTGGGGCGAGACCTATCCAGGCGATGTCCAGGCCTTGGCGCCTTTCGCCTGCCTGCCCACGGCCATCGTCGGCCGAAACCGCCTGTGGCGCAGGATGGCGATCGACGCCATTCGCAGCGACCCGGCCTGGAAGGGCGGCGACTATGCCAGCCAGCCGATCGGGGCCCTGCGCACCGTCTCGGACCTGCTGACCATCGCCGGCAGCGCGCCGCAGCAGATGCAGAAGGCCATGCCCACCCGCGAGGCGGTGGACGCGGTCCTGTCGCAAAGGCTGGCGGCGGACCTGGCGCATGATGACGCCAATGACATCCTCTACCAGGTGGATTCGTCCCGCGACTACGATCCCTCGGCGAAGTTGGAGGCGATCACCGCCCCGGTCCTGTGGATCAATTCCGCCGACGACTTCATCAATCCGCCGGAGCTGGGCATAGCCGAGCGGGAGGCGCCGCGCCTGAAGAACGGCCGCTTCATCCTGCTGCCGATCAGTGAAAACACCCATGGCCATGGCACCCATACCTGGGCGGTGGCGTGGAAGGCCTATCTGGCCGAGTTCATGGCGGCGACGGAATCCAAATAGGCGCTAACCCCAGATCCCCGGCCGACGATCCTTCCACGGACATTCCTTCTCCAGTTGGGCCGCCAGGCGGAACAGGGTGGCTTCGTCGGCATAGCGGCCGGTGAGCATCATGCCGATGGGCAGGCCATCTTTCGACCAGGCCAGGGGCAGCGAAATCGACGGCTGGCCGGTGAAGTTGGATGGCGGAGTGAAGGGGAAGACCTGGGACTGGCGGCGACCCACCTCCTTAGGCTCCAGGCTCACCGGATCGAGATAGCCGATCGGCGGCGGCGGGGTTCCCATCACCGGGGTCAGATAGACGTCGAAGGTCTCGAACAGGGCCAGAATGCCGCGGTTCAGCCGGCGCAGCTCCTGCAGGCCCCACAGGGCGTCGGCGCCGGTGACCTTGCGCCCGCCCTTCAGCGAAACCCAGGTCAGGGGTTCCAGTTCGTCGGGCTCCGGCTCGCGGCCGACCTGCTCGATCAACCGCTTCATGCCGCCGGCGAAATTGGCCCCCGACAAGGGCGCGCGCGCGGCATAGAGCGCCCGATAGTCGATGCCCAGGCCTTGCGGAACCAGTTCATGGCCGAGTTTCTCGAGTCTGTCGGCCGTGGCCTCCAGCGCGGCCTGAACCTCCGGGTCGATCGGCCGGCCGTTGGCGGTCTCGGAGGACCAGGCGATTCGCAGGCGCCCCGGCGAACGCTCGATCTCGTTCATATAGAGGTCGGCCTTGGCCGGGGGCGAATAGGGCGAGGCTGGCTCGGGATAGCCGGTGGCGTCCAGCATGGCGGCGCTGTCGCGCACGGTGCGGCTGACCACGTGGTCGACGACGAAGCCTTGGGCGTAGTCATAGGCGTCGGGCAGGTTGGGGTTGCGGTCGCGGGTGACCTTCAGGCCCACCAGGCCGCAGCAGGCGGCGGGAATGCGGATCGAGCCCAGACCGTCGCTGGCGTGGGCCATGGGCACGATCCCCGCCGCCACCGCCGAAGCCGCCCCGCCCGAGGAGCCGCCGGCGATGTGGTCCGCGTTCCACGGGTTGCGGCAGGGCCCCAGCAGCGCGGATTCGGTGGTGCCGGTGATGCCGTATTCCGGCGTGTTGGTCTTGCCCAGCAGGACCACGCCGCTGTCGCGATAGCGGCGCGCCAGGCCGCTGTCTTCGGTGTCCACGATGTGCGCGGCGAAGCGGCTGCCCGAGGTGCGCGGCCATCCGGCGACCATGACGCCCAGGTCCTTGATCAGGAACGGCACGCCCTTGAACGGCCCGTCGGGCAGGGACCCGGCGGCGGCCTTGCGAGCGTCGTCATAGCCTTTGTAGACCACGGCGTTCAGGGTCGGATTATGGCGTTCGATGCGGTCGATGGCCGCCTCGACCAGTTCGGCCGGCGTCACCTCGCCCTTGTCCACCAGAGCCGCGAGCCCGAGCCCGTCATAGTCGGAATAGTTCGGCAGGCTCATGGTTGGGGCTCCCAAGGGTTGGTCTTTTTTGTAGACTCCCATTTGGCCAGGGGAGAACGGCCGGGACAAGCCCGACCGTGCGCCTGTAAATCCTAAGCGGACAGGAAGGCCAGCTTGGGCACCGGCCCCAGGCTGGGCGCCACGCCGGCCAGGTGCTTGAAGGCGCCTTCGGCGGCGTTGAGCGTCTCGTCGATATCAGCCTCGGTCATGGCCGCGCACAGGAACATGTTGTGCCAGGGGTGGACGTAGATGCCCCGCTCGAGCATGGCGCTGGACCAGGCGAAACCCTTGCGCAGGTCGGGATCGTCATTGAACAGGAACAGCGGCATCTGCGCCGGGCCGGTCTGGCGCATGGAGAAGCCCTGGGCCGTGGCCCGCTCGTCCAGGCCCGCGCGCAGGCGCGCGCCCAGCTTTTCGATCCGCTCCAGATAGTCGGTCTCGGCCACCAGGCGCAGGGTCTCGATGGCCGCGGCCATGGGCGCCGCCTGATACCAGTAGGAGCCGGTGACAAAGACGCTCGACGCCGCCTTGCGCGCCACGTCGGCGCCCAGCAGGGCCGAGATCGGATGGCCGTTGGCGATGCACTTGCCCCAGCTGGACAGGTCCGGCTTGACCCCCACCGTCGACCAGCTGCAGTCGCGGGCGATGCGCAGGCCGGCTCGCACGTCGTCGACCACCAGCAGGGCGCCGGTCTGGTCGCACAGTTCGCGGGCGCGGCGGGCGTAGGCGGCGTCGGGCAGGGCCTGGTCGATGAAGGCGTCATGCTTGAACGGGGCGGCGAAGATGGCGGCAAGGTCGTCGCCGGCCTTGGCCACCGCCGCTTCCAGGCTGGCTATATCGTTATAGTCGCAGAAGATCTGGTTGGCCTTGTCCTCGGGCGTGGTTCCGGCCGGCCGCGGCGTGCACCAGGGGGCCGAGCCGTGATAGGCGCCCTTGGCCATGATGATGGTCTTGCGGTGGGTGTGGGCGCGGGCGATGACCATGGCCATGGATGTGGCGTCGGTGCCGTTCTTGCAGAACATCGCCCAGTCGGCGTGGCTGACCATGCCGACGAACTTTTCCGCCAGCTCGACGATCAGGCCGGTTGGGCCGGTGGCGGTGTCGATGGTCTCCATCTGGCGGACATAGGCGGCGTTGATCTCCGGATTGCCGTAGCCGAACAGGTTCGGGCCATAGCCGCACATATAGTCGATATAGCTGCGCCCATCGACGTCCCACAGCCGCGCGCCCTCGGCCTTGGCGAAGAACTGAGGATAGTCGTCGGGGACCAGGCCTATCGACTGGTGGCCATACATGCCGCCGGGGATGACCGCCTCGGCGCGCGCGCGAAGCTCCTGATCCTTGCTGTTCGAGAGGGCCATGTTGCGTTCTCCGACAAAAGATAGCTTTGACTAGCATAATGATTGAGCTATTCAGCGGGCGCAAGGGCCTCGTTTCGAAAATTCCCCGTTGGGGTTGATCCGGTGCGCAGGATCGTCTCCAAGGCCGCGCAAAGCCTGTTGCCGCTTGATCGCCGTCGTCTTCTCTGTTGGTGTCGCTATATGACCGTCGCCCGTCCGAACATCGCCGCTGCAACCTCCGATGGCGCCGCGCGGCGCCGTGCGCCGCCGCGCCAGGACCGGGCGGTGGCCACCTATGAGCGACTGATGGACGTGGCCGGCGAATTGCTGGGCGAGGTCGGGATCGAGCGCATCTCCACCAACCTGATCTGCGCCCGCGCGGGCATGACGCCGCCTGCGCTCTATCGCTATTTCAAGGACAAGTATGCGGTGCTCGAGGCCCTCGGCCGGCGGCTGATGGATCGCCAGAACGCCGTGCTGTTCGCCTGGCTAGAGCGCTACGCGCCTCATGGGCTTGATGCGCTCGGCGAGGCGGTGGAGGAACTGATGCGGGCTACGGCCGACGTCACCGCCAGCGAGCCGGGCGCCGTGTGGACCCTGCGCGCCCTGCGCGCGGTGCCGCAACTGACCCATGTGCGGATCGAATCCCATCGCAAGGTCGCCGATCGCATGACCGACGCCTATGCGCCGCTGCTGCCCGACATGCCGCGCGATGTGTTGTGGCGGCGGGTGCGCATCTCCATCGACTTCGGCTTCGCCGCCGACGAGATGCTGAACGAGGAAACCCTGATCCCGCGCGACGACCTGCTGCGCGACGCGGCCCTGATCCTGCGCCATTCGCTGCTGCCTTAGGCGCCGCGACGCCGGTTCGATGCACAATAGACGCCCCGGGCCGGGCGGCCCAAAGAATACGTTGCATATCGAGTAGCGAAGGCTATCGTTTAAGGAGGGATATAAAAAACGAGGGGTTAGATCATGCGGAAAATCTGGGTCGCAACGACGGCCATGAGTGCGGTTCTGGCGTTTTCGGGTGTCACCGCCCACGCCCAGACCAAGCCGGCGGCGGCGGATAGCATCGGCGAGATTGTCGTCACCGCGCAAAAGCGCAGCGAGAATATCCAGAAGGTCCCGATCTCCATCCAGGCCTTCACCGCCAAGGATATCCGCGCCCTGGGCATCAAGTCCTCGTCGGACCTGGGCCAGATGAGCCCCAATGTGGACATCGCCCTGCCCGCGGGCGCCGGCAACCAGCCGATCATCGCCATCCGCGGTATCGGCCTCAACGACTACGACACCAACAACGCCGGGCCCAACGGGGTCTATGTGGACGAGGTCTATCTGTCCTCGCCCGCCTCCCAGACCTTCCAGACCTTCGATCTGCAGCGGGTCGAGGTGCTCAAGGGCCCTCAAGGCACCCTCTATGGCCGCAACTCCAGCGGCGGGGCCATCAACTTCATCAGCAACAAGCCGACCGACTATTTCACGGCCGATCTGCACGCTGAATACAGCTCCTTCAACACCTTCAATGTCGAAGGCGGAGTCGGCGGGCCGATCGCGCCTGGGCTTGATGGCCGCATCGCCTTTGTGAAGAACAATTCCGACGGCTATACGACCAACGCCCTGACCGGCAACAAGGAGAACGGGGCCGACAACGCCGCTTTCCGGGCCATGCTGCTGTACAAGCCCTCGGACAAGCTCACCGTGCTGTTCAATGTCCATGGCGGCTATGTGGACAACCGGCCGGCCGAATATCGCCATATCGGCGATTTGAGCCCGGTCGATGGCAGCCAATGCTCTGTGGCCGCGACCTTCGCCGGCGGCTGTGTCGACGCCTTCGGCTATGGCACGCCCAGCAAGTTCTATGACGGGTCCTATAACCGACAGCAGCATCTGAAGGTGAACAGCCTGGGTTCGTACCTGCGGGCGGACTATTCGGCCGACTCGCTCACCTACACCTCGATCACCTCGGTCGAACACGTGGACAAGATCCACCCCGAGGACAGCGACGCCTCGCCTAACCAGTTGCTCGAGATCGATTTCGGGGTCCGCTCCAACACCATCACCCAGGAGTTCCAGGTCCACCAGACCAAGGATCGCTACAACTGGGTGCTGGGCGCCTATTACCTGAAAGAGGATCTACACCAAAACCAGCCGCTGCGTGTGGCGCTGGACAGCGGCGGCGGCTATGTCGCCTATGACCAGAGCCACCAGATCACCGACGCCTACGCTATCTATGGCCAAGGTGATTACTCGATCACCGACAAACTGAAGCTCACCCTCGGCGGCCGGGGAACCTATGAGCACAAGTCTTTCGACTATTCCGGCTCCGTCCAGTTTCAGGACCCCGCGGCGCCGGGTGGGTTTGACGACAACACGCCGCTCAACGACTCCAGCCATTCTCTGTACAGCTCGGCCTTCTCCTGGCGCGCCGCCCTCAACTACAGCTTCACCCGCGACATTCTCACCTATGCCAGCGCCTCCACCGGCTATAAGAGCGGCGGATTCAACGGCAGTTTCCTGGGCACGGATGCGAGCCTGATCCCCGCACAGCTGAAAGCGATTAACCCGGAGACCGTCACCGCCTATGAGGTTGGGATCAAGTCGAGCTTCTTCGATCGTCGACTGACCTTGAACGTGGCGGGGTTCTACAACGACTACAAGAACATGCAGGTCTTCCTGCTGGTCAACGAAGGGGGGATCGGCGTCAATATCCTGACCAACGCCAAGGCCGCCCATACCGAGGGCTTCGATATCCAGGCCTTGGCCCGGCCGATCCAAAACCTGACCCTGAACGCCCAGGTGGGCCTGCTCAACACCCGCCTCGACGGCGCGGTGAACGGCCAGTTCGTCAGCAATCAGCTGCCGCTGGCGCCCCGGACCACGGCGGCGCTTGGCTTCGACTACAAGATACCGGTCGGCGACAACGCCGTGAATCTGCAGTTCAACGCCAGCTACAAGAGCCACCAGTATTTCGACACCACCAACGACCCCTATACGACCCAGTCGGCCTATTGGCTCGAAAACGTCCGTCTGGCCTACGCCTTCAACGACACCCATTGGGAAGTGGCCGCCTTCGCCCATAACCTGGCCGACACGCACTACTATGTGGACGCATTCGACCTCAGCTTCGTCGGCCTGATCCAGGGCGTTCGCGGCGCGCCGCGCACCGTGGGCGTCGAAGCCAACTACCACTTCTAAGGTCGCCGTCTCCGCACAGCCTGGTGGTCGGCTTGCGTCGGTCCTGGGCTGTGCGACTGTCTTAGTTTCCCCACGCTATCCAGGATGGCCTCCTTGACCGACGACGACCGCCTGCCCCGCGTACCCCTGCCTGTCGGCGCCGAGGCGATCGAGATTGGCGAGATCATGGCCGGGCCGGGGGTCGATCAGCCCCTGGCGGTGATCTCGGCCTGCATGGTGGTGGGCACCGTGGCCCTGATGATCCTGGGGGTGCAGCCGGTGCTGCTGGGCGCCCTGGCCCAGGCCCACCGGGTGACGGAAGCCCAGTTGGGGCCCCTGGCCACGATCGAAGTGCTGGCCTTGGCCTTTGGCTCGGCGATAGGCCCCAGCCTGTTGCGCACCGGCGCCATGCGGCTGAAAACCGGACTTTTGTCCCTGCTGCTGGTGGCCGCCAATCTGGGCGTCTACGCCGTCCATTCGGTGCTGATGTTGGATCTGCTGCGCGGGGTGGCCGGCCTGATCGAAGGGCTGATGATGGGCGCGACCATCGTCATCACCATCCAGAACCGCCAGCCCGACCGGTTGAACGCCATCTTTCTGGCCCTGTCGACCCTGCCCCAGGCGCTGCTGGCCTATCTGTTGCCGGTCTGGATCGTGCCCAATTACGGCGCCAACGGCGGCTTCGCCGTCTTGGCCCTGCTGTCGGTGATCAGCGCCGGTTCGGCCCTGTTCCTGGTCGACAGCGTGACGCCGCCGGCGCCGGAAGCCACCGGCGCCCCGGTCTGGACGGCGCCGATCTTCCTGGCCCTGGCGGCCGTGGCCCTGCAGAACGCGGCTATCGGCGGCGCCTGGGACTATATGCAGCTGCTGGCCGACCAGCACCACTTTCCGGCGCAGATGGCGGGGATCGCCGTCTCCGGCGGCCTGATGTTTCAGGTGGGCGGCGCCTTCGCCGTCGCGGCCTGGGGACCTCGCTTCCCGTTTCGGGCGGCTCTGATCGTCGGCACGCTTTGCCAGACCGTGGTGATTGTGCTCTTGGCCCTGGCCGGCACGCCCCTGGCCTATGTGGCGCCCGCCCTGACCTTCGGTCTGTTCTGGCTGGCCATGAGCCCGTTCCAGGTGCGGTTGCTGATCGATATCGACAAGACCCGCAGCGGCGCCCTGCTGCTGACCGCCGTCAGCCTGGTGGGGCTCAGCATCGGCCCGTCGATCAGCGCGCTCGGGGTGCGCGAGGCGGATGTGACCGGCGCCTTCTGGATCGCCGCGGGCTTGATGGCCGGCGCCTGCGGGCTCTACGGACTGATCGCGCTGAAGCGCCGCTGAAGCCGCGTTCAGCTGCGGTTCAAGCGAGCCCGCTCATTAAGGCGGGCTCCTCGGCGCAACTGGTGCGTTTTCGAGGGATCGAAAACGCTCTATCAACGCTGCTCCGCTGCAAAAAGGCCCGCCATGCGCTCCCTGCCCCGCTTCGCCACCGCCGCCGCGGCGCTCGCCGTCATCTGCGCCCCCTCTGCGGTTGTGCGCGCCGCCGAGCTTGAACCGGCGGCCCAGACCATCGACAGCTTTGACCAGACCCTGCTGGCCACCATGAAACAGGGTCCGACCCTGGGCATGACGGGGCGCTTCAAGAAAATGCAGCCGGCGGTCGCCCGCGCCTTTGACCTCAAGGCCATGGCCCGCTTCGCCGTCGGGCCAAGCTGGGCCAAGTTTTCCGACTCAGACCAGGCCCTGATCACCGACGCCTTCGGCCGGCTGTCGGCGGCCAGCTATGCGCATAATTTCGACAGTTATAACGGCGAGCGGTTCGAGCTCGACCCGGCGGTCGACACCCGCGGCGTCGACAAGATCGTCAAGACCACGCTGATCCCGGGCGGCGGGGCGCCCGTGGCGCTGAACTATCGCATGCGCAACACCACCGGCAGCTGGAAGGCGATCGACGTCTTCTTCAAAGGCACGATCAGCCAGTTGACCCCCCGCCGTTCGGATCTGGCGGCCATCTCCGCCACCGGCGACGCCAAGGCCATCGCAGCCAACCTCAACGCCCAGGCGGACAAGCTGCTGAAATAGGCGCCAGCACGATCAGCTGGCTGACTTGGCCGCCCGCGCCGCATCCGGCGGTCCCATCAGGGCCGGCTGGAACAGCAGGGCCGAGACCAGGGTCCAGATCAGCGAGATCATCAAAAGCTTGCCCATGCTAGCCGTGCCCGGATGGCTGGAAGCCCACAGGCTGCCAAAGCCGGTCGCCGTGGTCAGGGCGCTGAAGAAGATCGCGCGGCTGAGGCTCGACTGCAAAAGGTGGGCGGCGCCGGACCGCCAGGCCATGACGAAATAGATATGGAACGCCACGCCGATGCCGAACAAAAGCGGCAGGGCGATGATGTTGGCGAAGTTGAGCGGCTGGCCGATCAGCACGCAACTGCCCAGGGTCAGAAGGCCGGTGAGCACGATAGGGGCCATGGTGATGGCCACATCGCGGGCCCGGCGCAGGACGATGAACAGCAGGATGGTGATGGCGACGAAGGACAGCACGCCCGCCTCGGCGAAGGCGCCAACCACGGTGCGCCCGCTATATTGGATGCTCAAGGGCGCGCCATTGAGGTTGGGCGCGACCTTGGCCACCGCGGCGGTGAAGCGCTGCAGCACGCGGTTGTCGTCGGAATCGCCCTTGGGGATCACGGAAATGCGGGCCTCGCCATCGGCGGCGATCCAGTCGTGCGCCAGATCCTGCGGCAGGCTGGCCGCGGTGACCGGCTGAGCCTGCAAGGATGAGCGCATCTGGTCCAGCAGCATGTTCAGCCCGGGAATCAGCGCCGCCTCGGCGCGCGCACGGGTGGCTTGCGGCGCCTTGGCCAGGACCTCCAGGGTGGCGGCGAGCCGGCGGGCATGATCCTGCGGCGCGCCGGGGCTTGCTCCGGCCGTGGCGCGCAGGTCGCCAGCGGTGGTCGACAGGCTGGCCACAACCTCGGCGTCGTTCGGCGGGGGACTGACGGCGAGGGGATTGAGGGTCAGGTCCAGCAAGGTGTCGGCGTCGCTGATCGCCGCCAGCTTCTCGGGCTGGTCGATCGGGATCAGGCTGTTAAGGGTCATGACCTCGGCGACGTCGGGCAGCTTGGCCAGGCGCGCCGCCAGGGGTTGGGCGGCGGCCAGGTTCGGGGCCAGCACGCTGAGGGCGTTGAGAGACTGTTCCGGATCGCGGGTCAGATCGTTGAGCGTGGCGACCGATTCAGCCTTTGAGTTGCGCAGGTGCATCGGGTTGAAGTCGAAATGCAGCAGCGGCAACAGGGCCGCCGAACCCAAGGCGGCGATCGCCGCGGTTCCCAATACGATCGCGCGATGGTGCAGGACCCAGCCGTCCAGCCGCTCCAGGGGCGCATGGGCGATGGCGGCGGTGTTCCGACGCGGGCGAGTCAGCAGGATCAGGGTGGGCAGCAGGGTCAGGTTGAGGGCCAGGGCGATCAGCATGCCCACGCCGGCGATCACGCCCAGCTGCGAGACCCCGGCATAGTTGGTCGGGGCGAACGCCAGAAAGCCGACGGCGATGGCCAGGGCGGCCAGGCTCAAGGGGTAGCCCATGCCCTGGCCGGCGCGGACCAGGGCCTGGCGCAAGGTTCGGTCGCCCTCATAGTCGCTGCGGAATCGCACGCTGAACTGGATGCCAAAATCGATGCCCAGACCGACGAACAGCGGAATGAAGGCGACCGAGATCACATTGTATCGATGAAAGATCACTAGGCCCCAGGCCGCCGCGATCACCAGACCGACAAAGGTGGTCGTCAGGATGCAGACGATCAGCCGGATGGAGCGCACCGCCAGCCATAACATGATCAGGATCGCCCCCACCGCCAGGGTGGCGATCAGCCCGGCGCGGTCCGCCAGGCTGCCGAACTCCTCGTCCTGCAGCGGCACCGGCCCCGTCAGACGCACGGTGACGCCGTGGGCCGGATCCAGGCCGAGGCCTTCAGCCGTCGCGCGAATAGCGCCCGTGGCCGCGGCGCCGGGCTGCAGGGCGGTGAAATCCAGCTTGGGCTTGATCACCAGCACATGGCGCAACTCGTGCGGGTCCGGCTTTTTGCCGCTGACCACCGCGCGCCAGGAGAAGAAGGTGGGTTTGCCGGCTTCGACCGCCTCCAGCGCGCCGGCCACGCCGGAAATCGGCGCATCCAGGTCGGCCAGGTTGGCCTGACCGCTTCGCACACCCTGCAGGGCGGTCGACAGTCCGCCCATCAGCCCGCGCAAGCTCGGATCGGCGGCCATCGGCCCGAGAAAGGGCTGGGCCTTGATCATCTGGTCCACCGACGCCTGGACGTCCTTCATCGGCAGGTAGAGCAAGCCCTCCCGGGCGAAGAAATCGCCGCCGTCGGGGCGCTCGACCCGGGTGATCAGATCGGTGCGCGTCGCCAGCTTGGCGGCCAGGGCGGCCGCCCCCTGTTCGGCCAGTTCCGGCGTCACCCCATCGACAACCACCACGATCTGATCGGTATGCTGCGGAAACAGCCGGTCATAGGCGGCGTTGCGCTGGCGCCAATCCAGCTTGGGCGACAGCAGGGCGTCGGTGTCGGTGGTCATGGCGAAATGGCTGGCCGCGAACCACGCCGCCAGCAGGCCCAAGGTCAAGCCCACAGCGGCCACCAGCCAGGGCTGGCTGCAGCAGACGTCCACCAGGCGCGCGACCGGCGAGGGTTTGTCGATCGACGATGGCGTCTGGGGCAAGAGGAACCTCATGGGACTGTGGGTGGTTCTGGTGGCGCCGATACAACATTTCGTGGCTCAAGTCGTCCACTGCGGGGGTATTCGGTTGCAGTCGCTTATGGAAAAGGTTGCACAGCGCTCGTGTAAGTCCATATGCGAGCCTTCACTCCCATTCGGTCGGGGAAGCACCGCTTTGAATCGATTCGCCGCCGCCGCCGCTGGGAGCCTGATGGCCGCAGCCGCCTCCAATGCCTGCGCCCAGGCCCGATCCCCTTCGGCGGGAGATCCTTGGGAGCCGTTCAACCGGGTGGGCTTCGCCGTGTTCATGGCCCTGGACCGGGGGATCGTGCGGCCGGCGGCGATGCTCTACACCCATGTCCTTCCAAGCCCCCTGCGCAAGGGCATCCACAACGTGCTGTCGAATATGGGCGAGCCGGTGGTGGGGATGAACGACGTCTTCCAGGGGCATTTCCGCAAGGCGGGGGTGACCACGCTGCGGTTCTTCACCAACACCACCGTCGGCGTCGGTGGGCTGTTCGACGTGGCGACCCGCGGAGGAGCGCCGCATCATAACAACGGCTTCGACCTGACCCTGGGCCGCTATCACGTGAAACCGGGTCCCTATCTGTTCGTGCCGATCCTGGGGCCGGGCTCGGTGCGCGATCTGTTGGGCTATGCGGTCGACGGAGCCATAGATCCGCTGCATTGGGCCAACTATCCCCACCGCACCACAATCAGCCTCACCCATGCGCTGGTCGCCGGGATCGATAAGCGCGCCGCCAATGACGCCTCGTTCGAGGCTCTGCTGAGCGACGCCACCGACCCTTACGCCACCTTGCGATCGGCCTATATGCAGAACGAGCAGAGCCAGATCGACGAGGGAACGCCGGCGGCCCAGCAGCCCCTGCCGGACTTTGACGAGCCACCGCCGACAACGGCGGCGCCGGCCGCGCCGGATGCTCCCCAAACCCCGCCGCCTGCGCCGACTCCTGCGCCCCAGGCGGAAAGCGCGCCGGCGCCCGGCGACACCGGGTCGGCGCCCGTCAGCTCCGCTTCGGCCGGCGCCCCAATCCTACCCGCCACGGAAACCGCCCCGCCACCGTCGCCTAGCGCGCCGAGCACGACCACGACGGTTTCGCCCCCAGCCCTCTGAACGGCCCGCCTCTCGCCAAGACATTCAGGCCTGTTAGGTTCGGCGATATTTTTCGCGGAGCGTGCCCTGATGACCGAACTGTCGCGCCGAAGCCTGCTGGTCAGCGGCGCAGCCTTGGCCGGGGCAAGCGTGGTGTCGCCCGACGCCTTGGGCCAGCCAGCCACGTCCGCAACCTGGGACCTGAACGACCTCTATGGGTCCCCGTCGGCCTGGGCCGCCGAACGCGACTCCGTGGCCAAGGCGCTGCCACAGCTGAGCGCTTTCAAGGGCAAGCTGGGCGCCAGCGCCGCCATCCTGCGCGCGGCCCTGCAGTCAGCCTCCGACCTGCAGCTGCGGCTGGCCCGACTGTCGGTCTACGCCAACCTGGCCGCCGACGCCGACACGGCGGTCGCCGTCAATCAGGAACGCCGCCAATTGGCGACCCAGCTGGGCGCATCGCTCGATCAGGCCACCGCCTGGATGAGACCCGAAATCCTCAGCCTCGGCGCCGACAAGGTCGCGACCTTCGAGAAGGCCGAGCCGGGACTGACCAAGTTCCACTTCCAGCTCGACAACATTCTGCGCGCCGCCCCCCACACTTTGAGCGAGGAGTCCGAGGCGGTGCTGGCGGCGTCCGAAGTCGTGCTCAGCGCGCCGCAGGATATCCGCACCCAGCTGACCGATTCGGATATTCCGTGGCCGCAGGTGGCGCTGTCGACGGGGCCGGCCAAGCTCGACTCCCAAGGCTATACCGCCCATCGGCAGGCGGACACCCGCGAGGACCGAAAGCGAGTGTTCGACAGTTTTTTCGGTACGTTCAAGACCTATGAAAGCTCACTCGGCGCGGCCCTGTCGGCCCAGGTGCAGAGCGACATCTTTCAAGCCCGCGCACGCAAGTTTCCGTCGTCCCTGGCCGCCGCGGCCTTTGGCGACAACATTCCCGAGAGCGTCTGCCGCACTCTGATCGCCGAAACCAATGCCGGCCTGCCGGTGCTGCATCGCTATTTCCGGCTGCGACAGCGCCTGCTGGGCCTGCCGAACCTGCACTATTACGACGTCTATCCGCCGGTGACCAAGATCGAGCGGACCTTCGCCCTGGACGAGATCCGCGCCTTGACCCTGCAGGCGATGGCGCCCCTGGGCCCCGACTATGTGAGGACCCTGGCCGCCGCGACCTCGGCCCGGTGGATGGATCCTTACCCGCGCAAGGGCAAGGCCTCGGGAGCCTATATGAACGGCTCGGCCTACGAGGTTCACCCCTATCTGCTGCTCAATCTGAACAATGACTATGAGAGCCTGACCACCTTCGCCCACGAATGGGGTCACGCGATGCACAGCCTTCTGGCCAACCGGGCCCAACCTTTTGAGACCGCGGAATATCCAACCTTCACCGCCGAAATCGCCTCGACCAACAACGAGCAGCTGCTCAATCACTACCTGCAGGCCACGGCCAAGACCAAATCCGAAAAGCTGTTTTACCTGAACGCGCTGATGGAGCTCTATCGGGCCACCTATTTCCGCCAGACCATGCTGGCGGAGTTCGAGCTGCAGATCCACGACGCCGCCGAGGCTGGTGTGGCGCTTTCGGGCGCCAAGCTCAGCGAAATGTACCTGGCGCTGCTGCGCAAATACCACGGCGATGCGGTGATCATCGACGCGCCATACGCCTTGGAATGGGCCTATATCCCCCACTTCTACTATGACTTTTACCTCTACCAGTACGCCACATCCATCGCCGCTTCGGCCTTCTTCAGCGAGCGGACCTTGGCCGGTGGGATCAAGGAACGGGAGAGCTATCTCGACGTATTGCGGGCCGGAGGGTCGGACTATCCGGTGGCCATCCTCAAGCGCGCCGGCCTGGACATGACCACACCCGCCCCCTACCGCGCCCTGATCGCCAAGTTCGACAAGACCATCGACCAGGTCGAGGCGTTGCTGGCCTAAGCAGCGGCCAACCGGGCCAGGGCCTCGCCCGTCAACCGCCTTACGGTCCATTCGTCCTGCCGTCCGGCGCCCAGACTGTCATAGAAGGCGATCGAGGGCGCGTTCCAGTTCAGCACCGCCCAGTCGAGCCGGGCCAGACCCTCGTCGAGGCAGCGCCTGGCCAGGCGCGCCAGCAGCGCCTTGCCGGCGCCCACGCCGCGAGCCTCGGGCCGCACATAGAGGTCCTCCAGATAGATGCCGTGGCGGCCGGCGAAGGTGGAGAGATTGTAGAACCACAGGGCGAAACCCACGGGCGCCCCGTCCAGTTCGGCGATGTCGCAAAAGGCGCGCGGGGACTCCGCGAACAGCAGGTTGGCGATGTCGGCCTGGCTGGCCTCCACCTCATGCAACAGCCTTTCATAGTCTGCCAGGTCGCGCACGAAACCCAGGATCAGGGCGGCGTCGGCCGGTCGGGCGGGACGAATGGTCAGGGTCATGAACAGGCCAGGCTGAAATCGAACGGATGGGGGCGAAGAGGGGACGCCTATCCGGCCCCTACCGTCTTCATGATTCAAGCTACCGCGCGATACCAGGTCACGCCATCAGCGTCCTTCGACGCCGTGGCCCGGCCCCGCACGATCAGGCAGTTGATGTGGGCCATGCTCTCGCCGGTGGCCATGCCCAGCAGATCGGGGCCGATCTTGCGCGCGAACAGCGATCCGAACACGTCGATCGAGCGTTTGGGCTCCGCCAGGCTCTTTTCCAGCCTATCCAGTCCTCGCTCGTGGCCGCGGATCAGGTGGTCGATGCGGGCGTGAAGACCGATGAAGGGATCATTGTGCGCCGGCAACACCAGCACATCGTCCGGCACCAGGGTCTTGATCCGCGCCAGGGAGGTCAGCCAGTCTGTCAGGGGATCTCCGTCGGGTTCGGTAGGGAAAACCGAGACATTGGAGGAGATCTTCGGCAGCACCTGGTCGCCGGAAATGAACAGCTTGAGATCGGGGCAATAGAGGCAGGCATGTTCCGGCGAATGGCCCGAACCGGTGACCACCCGCCAGTCATGGTCGCCGATGCGCACCTCGTCGCCGTCCTTGAGTCTATGGTAGCTGTCGGGCAGCTGATAGATGCCCTTGCCGAACCCGCCGAACCGGGCGCGATAGGTCTCCAGCGCCTCCTCGTCCCATCCGCAGGCGCGATAGAAATCGATGGCGTCCTGCGGCGCCTCGCGCCCGGTGTCGGCCGCCAGCATCCGGCACTGCAGATATTCCAGCCGGGTCATCCAGGTGCGGCAGCCGAACTTGCGGCCGATCCAGCCGGCCAAGCCGATATGGTCCGGGTGCAGATGGGTGACGAAAACCCGGGTGATCGGGCGCCCGCCCAGGTCGCGCGCGAAGATCTGGCGCCAAGCCTTGGAAGTCTCCTCGGTCTGCATGCCCGTGTCGACCACCGCCCAGCCGTCGCCGTCCTCGACGGCCCAGACATTGATGAAGGCGAGGGAGCCGCCCAGGGGCATGCGCATCCACTTGACGCCCAGGGCGATGTCGACGGCGTGGCCGTATTCGGGGCTGGTCTGCAAGGGATAGATCAAGGTCGGTCTTGCGTCGCCGGCCTCTGGCTCCTTTTGGCCCTCACCCCGTTCGATTCCGTCCGCCATGCTCCGTACTCCTCAGCAAGTTTCAAGCCCTGCAACCGTCGGCCGCCGATTGCGTTGTCATGCCGCCCACCGGGCGCAAGCTCGTCTGGCCCCTGGTCTGCCGCAGCCTTATGGCCCGACATACTAGCGTCACAGCCCGAGCCGAGCTTGACCCGTGACGCGGGCGCGCGTTTAAGCTCCGCGTCAAGAGGGACGCACCCCAGGAGAACAGATGATGAGGCGTTTTGGAATCGGTCTTGCGCTCGGCGTGGTCGCCCTTGTGGCCGCCTCGGCCAGCTATGCGAAGGACAAGGACACCTCGGCGACCGATCTTCCACCCCTGATCGCAGCCGCCCAGGCCCCCTGCACCGTGACCGATTCGCGGTTCATCGCCGAGGGTGTCGGGTCGGACAAGATCAAGGCCAAATACTACGAGGCCGCCTGCAAGGAAGGTCTGGGCTATGTGGTCATCGCCAAGGAAAAGGTCCCCACGCCCGAAGCGTTCGACTGCTTCTCCATGGGGCAGCCCGATAAGGACGGCAAGCCTGGCAGCTTGGCCTGCAAACTGCCGGCCAACCTCAAGCCGCAAGAGGGCCTGCAGACCCTGTTCAACGCCACGGGTCACAATTGCACCGTCGCCAACGCCCGCCTGATCGGCTCGTCGGCCGACAACACCTTTGTTGAGCTGGCCTGCCAGGATGGTCAGGGTTACATCTTCGGCGTCAGCCGGCACGCGGGCGGTCCCGCTCCCATTCAATTCACCTGCTACGACCCCAACGCCAAGGGTAACCTTCAGTGCCAGCTGACCGACCCGGCCAAGATGTTGACGGCGAGTCTGACAAATCTGGTCTCGGCCAGTGGCAAGGCCTGCACGATCAAGGATAGCCGGTATGTGGGCACCACCACCGACGGCACCGGCATCTACGAAGTGGCCTGCGACAACGGCAAGGGCCTGATCATCGAAACGGTCGGCGATAAGTACAAGACCGCGGTCGATTGCGCCTTGGCCGTCAATATCGCCGGCGGCTGCACCCTGACCGATTCCCGCGCGGCCCAAACCGAGCAGAACAATCTCTATACCGGCCTGGCCAAGAAGGCCGGTTTCGACTGCACCGTGAACAAGTATGCCGCCTTCCCGGTGGACGCCAAGGACAAGGAAGTGGTCGAACTCGCCTGCGCCAATCGGCCTGACGGCGGCGTCGGCATCTTCTCGTTCAAGGGCGCCAAGCCGGTCGTCTACGACTGCCTGCGCTCCCAGGCCGAGGGCTACAAGTGCTCATTCAGCCAGGAGTCGATGCTCTATTCGAAATATTCGGCTCAGCTAAAGGCCCTGGGCAAGGGTTCGTGCGTCGTCTCCGGCGCGCGTCCGCTCGGCAAGACCGACAACAGCGACCTGATCGAGGTGGCCTGCGCCGACGGCGGCTCCGGCTGGGTGATGGAATATCCGACCGTGGGCCCGGAAGTGCCCCACCTGACCGCCTGCGCCGTGACCACCATGGGCGGTGGCTGCCAACTGCCGGGCAATAAGAAGAAGTAGGACTTAGGCCGCTTTCGCGCCGATCAGCCCGCCGGCTCCCCGGCGGGCTTTTTCGTGGGCGCCGCTTGGCCTAAGCCAGCGCCGCCTCGATCACGGTCGGGCCTGTCTGCGACATGGCGGCGGCGAAGGCGGCGTCGAAGCTCTCGGCGGTGGCGCAGCGGACAGCGGGCAGGCCCATGCCCGAGGCCAGGGCCTGCCAGTCCAGGCGGGGATCGCCCAGGTCCAGGAGGCTGGCGGCGGCGGCGCCGGGCTTGCCGGCCCCGGTGCGGGCCAGCTCCACGCCCAGGATGCGATAGACGTGGTTGGCGAACACCACCACGGTCACATCCAGCGACTCCCGGGCGATGGTCCACAGCCCTTGCAGGGTGTACATGCCGGCGCCGTCGCCGGTCAGGGCCAGGACCTTGCGGTCGGGGCAGGCCACCGCCGCGCCGACCGCCAGCGGAATCCCCTGGCCGATGGCCCCGCCGGTCAGGGCCAGCCAGTCGTGCGGTTTTGCGCCCCGGGTTTGCATGAAGATCGGCAGGCCGGCGGTCACCGCGTCGTCGGAGATCACGGTCTCCTCGGGCATGTGCCGGGCGATGGAGGCGCCGATCGTATAGGGGTTGATCTCGCCGGTGGGGCGTTCGGGCAGGCTGAAGTTGTTGATTGCGGCGATGGAGGGGGCGCCCAGGGCGTCGGCGAGGGCCTCCAGGCCCACGGCCGCATCCTCGCCGCGACCGGCCAGGGTGAGCTCCTTGCAGCCCTCGGGCACAAGGACGCTGGGCATGGCGGGATAAGCGAAAAAGGCCACGGGCTGAGTGGTGCCGGCCAGGACCATCAGGTCCGAGCCGGACAGGTCCGCCAGGGCCATCTCGCCGAAATAGGCCATGCGGTCGGGGCCGAAACGGCCGCCGCCGCGCGGCTGGCGGGCGACGAAGGTATCGGTCAGCACCCGCACCCCGTGGGCGGCGATGCGGCCGGCGGCGGCCAGGCCGCGCGCCTCGCAGGCCTGGCCGCCGATCAGCAGCACCGGC
>FSWM01001172.1_pt1 | contig 98183 bp, 71 predicted proteins | sample 1637841 | NCBI WGS metagenome assembly FSWM01 (sample SAMEA3914789, study PRJEB12502) | metagenome | biome: forest; material: soil | place: Canada | collected 2011-07-03 | depth 0.3 m | reverse complement strand
TCAAGTCGCACCAGGCCTTCAGGATGAATCCCACGCCTGTAGTCTCGCCCGCTCGTTCACGGAATGGATGGCCGGCATACGCCGACCATGACGGGAAAAACAAACACCAACGGTCAAACTCAAAGGCCGTTGGTATGAAAGCGATATCGATGCCAATCTTAGAATTTCTCTCTCGACCCAAACCCTAGCGCACGGATAGAGGTTCTCCCGCCCCACCGGGCCGCGGCGCCGAGGAAAGACCTGCCCTATTGACCGATGGACGCGCCGAACCGGCCAGGATCGAGCTGATCGACCTGGTCAAGACCTTTGACAGCGGCTCTGGCGAGCATCCCGCGGTGCGGGGCGTTTCCTTGCGCATCGGCGCGGGCGAGGTGTTCGGCGTCATCGGCGAATCCGGCGCGGGCAAGTCGACCCTGATCCGGCTGATCAATCTGCTGGAACGGCCCACCGCCGGACAGGTGCTGATCGACGGCGAGGACGCCGCCGCCCTGAACCCCGAGGGCCTGCGCCGTCTGCGCCGGCGCGTGGGGATGATCTTTCAGCATTTCAGCCTGCTCAGTTCCAAGACCGTGGCCGAGAACGTCGCCTTTCCCCTGCGCCTGGAGGGCCGGCTGGGGCCGGACGCGATCAAGGCGCGGGTGGCCGAGCTTCTGGGCCGCGTCGGCCTGACCGGCCATGCCAACACCTACCCGTCCAAGCTGTCCGGCGGCCAGAAGCAAAGGGTCGGCATCGCCCGCGCCCTGGCCTGCGGCCCGACGGTGCTGTTGTGCGACGAGGCCACCAGCGCGCTCGATCCCGAAACCACCCGCCAGGTGCTGGACCTGCTCGCCCAGTTGAACCGCGAGCTGGGCCTGACCATCGTGCTGATCACCCACGAGATGGACGTGGTGCGGCGGGTCTGCGACCGGGTGGCGGTGCTGGACGCCGGCCGGGTGGTCGAGACCGGCGACGTGGTCGATGTGTTTCTGGGCGCCCGGCATGCCGTGACCCGCCGGCTGCTGGGTCAGGACGACGAGCCGCCGCCCCCGGGCGCGGGCCGCAAGGTGCGCCTGACCTATCGCGGCGAGGCGGCCCACGCCCCGTTCCTCAGCCGTATCGCCCGGGAGACCGGCGTCGATTTCAGCCTGCATTCCGGCCGGGTGGCCCAGATCAAGGGCGAGCCCTATGGCCAGCTGACCCTGTCCCTGGACGGCGACCAGGTGGACCTGGCCCTGGCCCGGTTCGAGGCGGCCGGAATCCGCGTCACGGAGTTGGTGGCGTGAGCGCCCTGCTGGCCAATGTGGACTGGAGCGAGATCGCCCGCGCCACCCTGGAGACCCTGGCCATGCTGGGCGGGTCCCTGGTGCTGACCATAGCGCTGGGATTGCCGCTGGGCGTGTTGCTGTTCCTGACCGGGCGCGGCCAGATGCTGGCGCGGCCGGCCCTGCATGCGGTTCTGTCGCTGCTGGTCAATATCCTGCGCTCGGTGCCGTTCATCATCCTGCTGATCCTGATGATGCCGATCACCCTGGCCCTGGTGGGCACGTCGCTTGGGGTGCGCGGGGCGATCCCGCCGCTGGTGATCGGCGCCGCGCCCTTCTTCGCCCGGCTGGTGGAGACGGCGCTGCGCGAAGTCGACCGCGGCGTGATCGAGGCGGTGCAGGCCATGGGCGCCAAACCGCGCCAGATCATCCTGGGCGCCCTGCTGCCCGAGGCCCTGCCCGGCATCCTGGCCGGGGTGACGGTCACCGCCATCGCCCTGGTGTCCTATACCGCCATGGCCGGGGTGGTCGGCGCCGGCGGCCTGGGGGACCTGGCCGTGCGCTTCGGCTATCAGCGCTTCCAGACCGACGTCATGGTGGTGACGGTGGTCCTGCTGCTCATTCTCGTGCAGATCCTGCAGATGGCGGGCGACCGCCTCGTATCCCATTTCAGCCACCGCTGATCGGAGCCACCCCTTGAACATCCGCCTTCTGAGCCTGGCGCTCGTCCTTGCGCTGGCCGCCTGCGCCAAGCCGGCCGCAAGGCCCGCGCACAGCTTGCGCATCGCGGCCACCGCCGTGCCCCACGCCGAGATCCTGGAGTTCATCAAGCCCATCCTGGCCAAGCAGGGCGTGGATCTGCAGATCAAGGTGTTCAACGACTATGTCCAGCCCAACACCCAGGTGGAGGAAAAGCAGCTGGACGTCAGCTATTTCGAGACCGGGCCCTATCTGGACGAGTTCAACCGCACCAAGGGCACGCACCTGATCAAGATCACCGGCGTGCATATCGAACCCATGGGCGCCTATTCGCGCAAGCATAGGACCCTGGCCGAGTTGCCGATGGGCGCGCAGATCGCCCTGCCCAACGAGGGGTCCAATGAGGGCCGCGCCCTGCTGCTGCTGCAAAAGGCCGGCCTGATCCAGCTGAAGGACCCCACCAACGCCCTGTCGACTCTGCGGGACATCACCGCCAATCCCAAGGGGTTCAAATTCCGCGAACTTGAGGCCGCCACCCTGCCGCGGATCCTGGACGAGGTGGACCTGGCCCTGATCAACACCAACTACGCGCTCGACGCCAAGCTGGACCCGCACCGCGACGGCCTGATCGTCGAGGATTCGAAGAGCCCCTACGTGAACTATCTTGTCGGCCGGCCCGACAACCAGAACGATCCCGATGTGAAGAAACTGGCCGCCGCCCTGACCTCGCCGCAGGTCCGCCAGTTCATGGCCGACCACTATCACGGGGCGATGGTGCCGGCGTTCTGAGCAGGATAGGTCTCGGCTCATCCCCGCGGAGGCGCATAGGCGCTAAGGTGGGGGCCTGACCAAGAAACACCTCGCCCGAAGGGAGAGGGAGGGGCCCGCGCCGAAGGCGTGGGAGGGTGAGGGGTTGCGGGCTTTCAGGATGGATATGAGAGGCCTTATCCCCTCAACCTCCCCTTCGCTTCGCGAACGGGCCCCTCCTTCTCCCCATGGGAGAAGGTAGGTTGGACTGTACCGCCGAGCCGGCGCTACAGCTTGACCGCCCCATGCATGCGCTCGCCGAACATGTTCGACCACTGTTCGGGCGTGAGCTTGGCCGTCTGCTGCAGGTATTTGTCCGGGATGGCGCGGTCGGCCGTCCGTCCCCGGATCACCGCTGGGCGTTCGGCGATCTGGGCGAACCAGCGGTGGGTGTTGGGGAACTCGGTGATGTCGATATTCATCACCCCGGCCGCCGAACGGCCCGGCCAGACGGCGATGTCGGCGATCGAATAGTCGTCGCCCGCCAGATAGGGCGCTTCGCCCAGGCGCCGTTCGAGGACGCGCAGCAGGCGCTGGGTTTCCTTGGCGTAGCGCGCGATGGCGTAGTCATAGCGCTCCGGCGCATAGCGCATGAAGTGCGAGGCCTGGCCGCCCATGGGTCCGAGGCCCGCGACCTGCCAGGTCAGCCACTGCAGGGCCACGCTGCGCTGGCGGGGATCCTTGGGCAGCAATTGGCCGGTCTTTTCGGCGATATAGTGCAGGATGGCCCCGGACTCGAACACCGCGTGCGGGCCGCCGCCAAAGGCCGGGTCGTGATCGACGATGGCCGGCAGCTTGTGGTTCGGATTGATCCGGCCGAATTCGGCGGTCAGGTGATCGCCTTCGAAAATATCATAATTGATCAGCCGATAGGGCGCGCCGGTCTCTTCCAGGGCGATGGAGATCTTTTGCCCGTTGGGTGTGGCCGTAAAGTGCAGGTCGATCATGTCAGAGCCCCGCCTCAACCATTATAGGCCAGCTTCAATCCCGGCCGAGGCCAGCGGCATTTGTAGAGGGCGCCGCTGCTGGAGCCCGTGGCCCAGACGTCGCGCAGGTCGTCGCCGCCAAAACAGAGATTGGTGATGGCCAGGTCGGGAAAGGCGATGTGTTCGGCGGCGCCGTCCGGCTCGAAAACCGTGATCCCGCCATTGACCAGGGTGCCGACACAGACCTTGCCGCCGGCTTCCACCTTGAGGCTGTCGAGCAGTTGGAAGCCCGGCAGGGTGCAGACCAGCCGCCCAGGCAGCCAGGGCGCCGGGCCGGGCTTCAGCTGCCCAGGGCCATCGATCTCGAAGGCCCACAGGCGCCCGGTCGGGGTTTCGGCGACATAGAGCTGCTGGCCATCGGGCGAAAGGCCAACCCCGTTCGGCCCCAGCATCTCCCCGCGCAGCTTGGTGATCTGGGAGCCGTCGGCCTTGGCGTAGTAGAGGCCGCCGTGCTCGCGATATTGGACGTTGGACTTGCCGTGATCGGAGAACCAGAAGCCGCCGGAGGCGTCGAACACCAGATCGTTCGGCCCCAGCAGGGGCTCGCCGCCGCATTCGGTATAGAGGGTCGTCACCGCGCCGCTGTTCAGGTCCACCCGCTGGATCGAACCGCCGGCATAGTCATGCGGCTTGTGACCGGGGATCAGCGCCCCGCCCACATCGGCCCATTCGAACCCGCCATTGTTGCAGACATAGATGGCGCCGTCCGGCCCCACCGCGGCCCCGTTCGGGCCGCCGCCCAGATGGGCGATGACCTCGATCTTTCCGTCCGGCGACACCCGCGACAGGGTCTGGCGCTTCATCTCGACCAGGATGATCGAGCCGTCCGACAGGCTGATCGGACCTTCCGGAAACTGCAGGCCCTTGGCGACGACTTGAATGTCCAAGGCGCGGCTCACCGCTGCGGCGGGCGAGCGCCGCCCAGGAAGTCGGCGGCCTTGAAGTCCTTGGGCGCGGCGATTTCGACGATCGGGTCCTCGCGGTTGTCGTATTCCATGCGCAGGGCGCGATTGATCACCGCATGCATGTCGTAGAGGCAGGTGATGTAGGTGAATTCGAAGATCTGCTCATCGCTCCAGAAGGTCTTCAGCTTGTCGAACACCTCGATCGGCGTTCGGCCGCTGGCCATGCACAGGCAGTCGGCATAGGCCAGGACGGCCCGCTCCTGATCATCGAACACGTCCGACACGGTCCAGTACGGCACGGCCGCGATCTTCTCGTCGCTGACGCCCAGGCCGCGAAGCGACTTGCAATGCTGAGAAAAGACGAACTGGCTGCCCTTGACCCACCCGGCCCGGGTCTGGCCCAGTTCGCGCAGCACCGGGTCGATCTTGCGGTCCGGGTGGCGATAGACCGCGAAACCGTCCACCGCATGGCGGAAGATGTCGGGGGCCAGGGCGAACACCGTCCACCAGTCGCCGGGGGTCCCGGTCGCCGTGCCGGGGGTGGCCACAGGATCGACGCCCTCGCCGAACAGGCGGTCATAATAGCGGTTGATCACCTCGTCGGTGACTTCGGACCGGGGCACTTGGCGCAGCACGGGCATGGTTGCTCTCCAGACTCAATTTTGACGGAAGGCCTGTATTTGGCGAATGGCGATCAGGCGAACTTGCGGAAATCGGCCACGCGGGCGGAATCGAAATACTCGTCCAGCCGGGTGATCACGCCGTCCTCCACCGCGCAGACGATACAGGCCGGCAGGGCGACGCGCACGCCGTCGTGCTTACGGGTGCCGCGCAGGACGTGTTGCTGCACAAAGCCGCCGGGGAAGGTCTCCACCCGCCGGTTGTCGTAAAGCCGGTCGATAATGCGCGTCACCATGCCCGCCAGCACGACTTTGTTGTCCTGCGGACCCTGCACCAGTTCGTCGGTATTATGCCAGATCGCGGCGTCGGGCGCGTAGCAGGCGACCAGGCCGTCGATATCGCCCTGTTCGACACAGTCGAAGAAGCGCTTGGCCAGCGCCTTGATCTCAGCTTCGGTGGACATGGGTCAATGCTCCTGAATTTGACGGTGGATCAGATGGCGACCGAGACATTCATGCGCTTGGCGCCGTTGGCGGCCACCAGGCTGTCGATATCGTCGCCCCTATAGGCGGGGTCGGCCGACTCGCCGAAAGCGGCCATCATCTCGGCGATCTGCGGCTCGACCAGCCGTTTCCACTCGGGATGGGTGAAGATGTAGAAGTCCTGGTTCTCGATGGCCCGCACCACCCGCCGGCCGATGGCGTCGGGCGACATGCCTGAGGCCAGGACATTCCCCATGGCCTGGGAGGTCCCCGCCGCGGCGCGCTGTTCCTGGCCGCCGGGGCGAAGCTCGCGGGTGGTCTCGACGATGCGGGTCGCCGACATGCCGGGGCACAGCACCGAAATGCCGACCTGGGTGTCGGCCAGCTCGTTGCGCAGGCCCATGGCGATGCCCAGGGTGGCGAACTTGGATGAGATATAGGCGATGGAGATGGGCGGCGGCACGATACCGACCATGGAGCTGGTGATGACCAGATGGGCCTCGTCCGAGGCCTTCATCGCGCCCAGAAAGGTGTGACAGGCATAGAGGTGGGCGTGGGCGTTGACCGCATAGTTCCAGCGCCAGACCTCGCTGTCATAGACCTCGAACTTGCCGGCGCCGCCGCCGACCCCGGCGTTGCTGAACAGGATGCGGACGTCGCCGAAGGCCTTGGCCGCCTCGCCGGCCCGCGCCCATTCGGCCTCCTCGGCCACATTCAGCTGAACCGGCAGGACGTCGCCGCCGGCGTCGCGCAGATCCTTGGCCGCCGCCTCGACCCGCGTCTTGTCGATGTCGGCCAGGACCAGGCGAACGCCCTTGGCCGAAAGGGCCTTGGCGGTGGCCAGGCCGATACCGCTGGCGCCGCCGGTGATGAAGGCCGTCTTGCCGTCGAGATTTTTCATCGGGCGGGCTCCAGGCGCATGAATTCGGTGTCCGCGACAATGGTTCGCGACAGGGCGTAATAGGCGCAGGCGGCGATCACCGCCGTGGGCGCCGTATAGAGCAGGGCCAGCTGCAGCCCGCCGGCCACATGGGCGTGGGCGAGGGCGTCGCTGATCATGCCTATGGCCAGGGGACCGCCGCCCAGGCCGATGATGTTGAAAGCCAGCAGCAGAATGGCGGTGGCGGTGGCGCGGCCGGCGACGGGCGCCAGGGTCTGCACCAGGGCCAGGGCCGGGGCCACATAGATGGTCACGCAAATCATCGGCAGCAGCATCAAGGCCAGGGAGGACCGCCAGGAGCCGGCGAACAGAGCCAGGGCGAAGCTGGGCGCGGCGACCAGCATGGCCAGTCCGGGGATCAGGGCGTAGGCGCGCACGCTGATCTTTTCAGCCGCATTGACCAGAGCCCCGCCGCCCCAGATGCCCAGGCCCATGCAGATCCCGGCGGCCGGCCCGAACCAATGGGCGACCGCGATGAGCGGCATGTGCTGGACGCGCATCAGATAGGCGGGGATCCAGTTGAGCATACCGTAGCTGACAAAGGCGGACAGGCCGCTGGCCACAAGCAGCAGGGTCAGGGTCGGGCGGCTTAGAAACAGCCGGGCGGTCTGCACAAACGGCGCCGGCGCAAGGGCGGCCGTCCCGCGCCCCTCCATCGCCCCGCGCAAAGGCTCGCGCACCAACAGCAGCAGCAGGGGCGCGGTGATCATGCCCAGGGCGGAAATGCCGATGAAAGCGCCGCGCCAGCCGAACCGGCTGGCCGCCCAGCCGCCCAGCGACGCGCCCAGAAACACCCCCAGCGGGCCGTTGGCGGTGAACAGGCCGGTGACCACGGCGCGCCTTTGCGGCGGAAAATAGTCGGCCAGTATGGACAGCGACGGCGCTGTGCCGCCGGCCTCGCCGACTCCCACGCCAAACCGGGCCAGGGCCAGCTGCCAGAAGCTGGTGGCGAAACCGCAGGCGCCGGTGAACAGGCTCCACAACAGGCAGGCCGCCGCCACCAGCCGCACGCGGTGGGTGCGATCGGCCAGCATGGCCACCGGTACGCCCAGGGCGGCATAGAACAGGGCGAAGCTGAGGCCGGTCAAAAGGCCGAACTGGGTGTCGCTGAAATGCAGTTCCGCCCGCATGGGCTCGACCAGCACGGACAGGATCTGGCGGTCGATGAAGTTGATCGTACCGACGGCGATCAGCAGCGCCAGGGCGATCCGGCGGCCGGGCCGTTCCATCGCGGGAGCGGGGGTGGCAGGAGCGGGCGTAAATGCGGCGGCGGATACGGCCTCGGTCATTCTCGCTCCCTGCCGGCGCGGTTCCTCGCCTTGGTTTCGAACCTAGAGCACGGCCGATATCTGTCAACGAAATTTACAAAATTGGTTGCCCTGGACCGGCTTGCGGTTAGGCTGCCCCCCTCGGCCCGAGACGTAAGATCCCCGGCCGCAACAGGGAACGGAAGCGGAGCGCCGACATGGACATCAAGGGCAAGACGGCTTTGGTCACCGGCGGCGCGGCCGGCATAGGCCAGGCCGCCGCGGTGCTGCTGGCGAAGAAGGGCGCGGCCCGGTTGGCGCTGGCTGATGTGGACGAGGCCGGCATGGCCCAGACCCTGCGCCTGATCGAACGGGAGGGCGCCACGGGCTCGGCCCACCGGGTGGACATGGCCGACGCCGCCGCCCTGCTGGCCTGGCTGGCCGAGGCGGACCGGCATGGCGGCTACCATATCCTCTACAACAATGCCGGCGTGGTCTCGGGCGAACCCCAATTTCCCCATGCCGGCCCGGCCAAGAACAAGTGGATCATCGATGTGAACCTGACGGCGCCGATCATCGCCACCGAGGCGGCCGCCCACGCCATGGCCGCGCGCGGCGGCGGGGTGATCATCAACACCGTCTCGACCGTGGCTTTGGGAACCGGCTTCAGCGACGCGCTCTACGCCTCCAGCAAGTCGGGCCTGATGATGTTCACCCGCTGCTGTGGCGCGCTCAAGCAGAGCCTGAACGTGCGGGTGGCCGGCGTGCTGCCGGGGCTGACCGACACGCCGATCCTGCAAAAGACGGGCGCCGGCGGGAAGGCCGCCGACTGGATGGCGCCGATCCTGTCGGGCTATGCCAAATGCACGCCGCTGGACATAGCCGAGGCCGTGATCGACCTGATCGAGGACGATGACCTGCCGGGCGGAGCCTGGGTGGCGGTGCGCAATGTCGACGGGCGGATCGAGCGGGAGTGGGGCCACAAGGGATAGCGGGCCTGGGGGATAGGGAGCCCGAGCCCCCTCACCTGTCTCCGCTCTTCAGCATGTTTTCGCCGAACAGATTGGACCAGGCCTCTTCGGACAGGACCGGCCGCAGGGCCGCCAGATTGGCCGCATTGGTCACCTCGGTGCCCCGCTTGACCGCCGGCCGGGCGCCGATGGCTTCGAACCAGCGGGTGATCTGCGGATAGGCGGCCAGGTCGATGCCGATGGCTCGGGTCGCCCTGACCCAGGGCCAGGTGGCGATGTCGGCCACGGAATAGTCCCCGGCCAGATAGTCCGCCTCTCCAAGCCGGCGCTCCAAGACCTTCAGCAGCCGGATGGCTTCATTGAAATATCGCGCCACGCCGTAGTCCTGGCCCTCGGGCGCATAGCGGATGAAGTGGTGGGCCTGACCATGCATGGGTCCGAAACCGGCCATCTGCCACATCAGCCATTGCTGGGCGAGGGAGCGGCGGCGGGGGTCGGCCGGCATCAGGGCCCCACCGGCCTTTTCCGACAGATAGAGCAGGATCGCGCCCGATTCGAACACGGCCAGGGGCTCGCCGCCGCCGATCGGGTCGTGATCGACGATGGCCGGCAGCTTGGCGTTCGGATTGACGCTGCGAAATTCGGGGGTCAGGTGATCGCCCTTGAGCATGTCGTAGGGGATCAGGCGATAGGGCAGGCCCACCTCCTCCAACATCATGCTCACCTTGTGCCCATTGGGCGTCGGCACGAAATGGACGTCGATCAAGATCAGGCTCCCGGTTCAGTCAGGCGGCGAACTTGGCCCGCGCGGCGGCGAAGGCGGCGTCGAAGGCGGAACGGCCGCCAGGATAGCCGGACACGGTCAGGACGCAGCGGGCGATCCGCCAGCCGGCGCCCCGTCGCACCAGATGATGCCGGTAGACGCCCAGCACATAGGCTTCCAGCACGCGGCCGGCATCGGCGATGAAGTGGGCCGCATCCACATGGGAGGTCACGACCACGGCGTCGCCATCGCCGTCGAAAGCGTAGCGGAGGTTCGACACCTTGTGATGGGTGGCGTCGAACATCTCCAGTACGCGGCATCGATCGGCCCATTCGCGCGCGGGGAACACGCCGACGCTTGTGCCCAGGGCGCTATAGTCGATCTCGACCTGATCTTCGAACAGAGCCTCGAACCGCGTCCAGTCGCGGGCGTCCAGGGCGGCGGCATAGGTGGTCACCACATCCGCCGCCGTGGTCCGGTCAAGAAGCGCGTTCAGATCCACTCTTCGCCTCCTGACCGTCGCCTCCTGACCGCGCTTTCAGGCTAGAATTTCACACCCGCTTCGATCGACACGTTGCGCGTCTGCTCCAGATAGAGAATGGCGCGATTGTTGGCGGTGATGGGAACGGGCAGGTCGAAGGCGCTGCCGGTGGTCAGCACATTGGTCAGGTTCTTGCCGACAACGGCCAGGCGCCAGCGCTCGTCACGGGGCGCCAACTGCACCCGCAGGTCGAGCTTGGCGTAACCCTTCTGGGTGCCGAAGGTCGGGCTTTCGTTGTCGGAGTCGAAGTATTTTGAGCGGCCCGAGACCACGCCCGTAGCATCGACCTTGAGGTCGTTTGGCAGATCCAGGCGATAGTGGACCTGGATATTGCCGCTGAACTTCGACGTATAGGGCAGAGGCGCGCCCTTGATGTTGTTGGCCGTGATGCTGGCCGGCGCCGCCGGATTACATTGGGCGAGGGACTGAGTAGCCAGGCAGGCGGCGCCCGGATAGTTGTCGTAGGTCACGTCCTGATAGGCGGCCGAACCGGTGACGTCGAAATTGTGTGTGGGATACCAGGCCACCGCCCATTCGACGCCCTTGGAGCTGGCGCTGGCCGCGTTGCCGGTCAAATAGGACGTGGTGGTGGGATTGAAGACCGACACCTGAAGATCGGTGAAGCTGGTGTCGTAGATCGAGGCGTCCAGCACCAGCTTGCCGTCGAACAGGGTCGACTTGACGCCGCCCTCGAAGTTCTCGGACTTCTCCGGGCGGTAGGAGAAGGTCGAATCCACCGTGCCGAAGGTGTTGCTGACGAAGCCGCCGGACTTCGAGCCGCGCCCCCAGGTGAAATAGACCATCACCCGAGGCGCCACGTCATATTGCAGGGTCACCGATGGATCGACATTGCTCTCATTGATCTTGCCCGCCGCCGTGGTCAGGGGCTGCAGCGGAAAGAAGCCGCTGACCAGATGGCCGTAGAAGTCGGCGCGCTTTTCGTTGTCCGTATAGCGCAGGCTGCCGACCACGCGCAGGTTGTCGAACACGTGATAGGTGCCCTGGCCAAAGGCGGACAGGGTCTGGCTGCGCTGATTGAAGTCGGTTTCTTCCAGGGCGTTGTAGGGCGTGAAGGGGATAAAGGGAATGGCGGGTATGTTGAAACCCACCTGCTGGATCAGCCGGTAGTAGGAATTGTCATAATAGCCGCCGATGATGTATTCGAACTTTCGTCCGATCGGAGACAACAGGCGAACTTCCTGCGAAACCTGATAGAAGTTCTCGGGGAAGTCGTTATAGACTGAATTCTGCGTAGTCCCGCCACCCGGAATCGACTGGTCGAAGTCGTTGACGATGCCGGACTTGTAGTAGGAATAGCCGGTGACCGAGGTCAGGGTATAGTCGCCCAACTGCCAGTTGCCGGTGCCCGAGATCATCAGCGACCGGTCGGTCGTGCCCTCCTGGCCGATCGGGGTGGAGCTATCCACATAGCGCGTGATCTGCGGGTTTTGAGCGCTGGTCAGGCTGCTGGACACGTTCATGCCGCCGGTGATCACGCGATGGCCGTAATCGACCTTGACCGTATAGTCGAACTTGCCGACGGGGGCATAGCGCAGGGTCAGCCGGGCCAGTTCCTGCTTGTCCTCCGGATCGTGGTGGCCGTTGAAGGTGTTGGTGATGTAGCCGTCCTGATCGACGAACTTGACCGCGAGACGGGCCGTCAGATCGGGGGCGATGGGGCCGGACACGAATCCGGATGCGTCATAGCCCTTGAGATCGAAATTGTAGCTGGCGGTGGCGTCGCCCTGGAAGCTTGCGGTCGGGTTGGCGGACACCACGCTCACCGCGCCGGCCGGGGTGTTCTTGCCGAACAGGGCGCCTTGCGGCCCGCGCAGCACTTCCACGCGCTGCAGATCGAAGAACGGCGCCTGGGCCTGGCGGGAGCGGCCGGCATAGATGCCGTCCACATAGAGGCTGACCGACTGGTCGAACGAGAAGTTGGCCGGCGGCGAGCCGAAACCGCGAATATAGATCACATCGTCGCCGGCCGTGCTTTCGACGAACACGTTCGGCGTATAGTTCATGATCGACTTGATATCGCTGGCGTGAAAGCTGTCGAGCTTCTTGCCCGAAACGACCTCCATCGAGATCGGCACCTTCTGCAGCTTTTCCGAACGCTTCTGTGCGGTCACCACGACGTCGCCGATGGTGGTGACGGCCGACGAATCCGGCGCCGCTGGCGCGGTCTGCGCCCTTGACGCGCCGGCGACCAGCACAAGGGTGGCCAAGGCGGTCGACGCCAACAGATAGCGATTGGATAGCGGCATATCGTTTCCCCCAAAGACCGATCGTCGCGCCGGTCTGCTCGGGGATACTTAGAGCCAGGCCTCAGCTTTTGTCAATTTGATTGACAAACTTCTTTTCTCGCAGCCAATAGGACCGGCTCCCCGCAATCGGGCAATTCGACCTGGGGTTGGCCGACAAACAGGGCGCCGAAGCGGCTATCGGTGCGAGAAAAGGCGTCATTGCGGCGACGGCGGTTGTCCGCCTCGTAAATCTGGCTGATATCGGGCGCGCGCATGGGACCCGTGTCGCGCATCGAGATGAATGGTTTAGGGACGATATGGGGAACGCCGACGAAACCTTGATTGTGCAGATCTGGCAGGCGTTCGTATGGATCGACGAGGGATTGCAAAGCTATCTGAAGAGCGTCGGCTGGCCGGATGTCACCCGTCCCCAATCCATGGTGATGACCAATGTCGTGGTCGGCGTCCGCCGGCCCTCCGACATCGCCCGCAACCTGGGCGTCAGCCGCCAGGCGATCCATGTCACCATCCGCCAGATGATCGACCTTGGCCTGCTCGAACTGGTGGACGATCCCGACGACGGCCGGTCCAAGATCGTCGACATCGGCGCCACCGGCGCCCGGATGCGCGAGAACGCCCAGACCGCCATGCGGCTGCTGACGGCTGAGTTGCGCCGGCGGATCGGCGACAAGGCGGTGGCGCAACTTCAGGCGGCCCTGGCCACCGACTGGGGCGCGCCCATGGCCTGGCCGGAGGCGCCGGCCGAAGCGGCGGGCGTACAGATCCCAGACCCCGTGGATCGCGCCGGATAGGGCTGGGCTTGCGATCGAAGGGAAGACGCCGGGTGGCACGCGCGGCTACTCCGCCGGGTTCATCGCCTCCATATCGTTCTCGGCCAGCAAGGTTTCCGTCTTCAGGATCATGTTGCGGGCCTTGCTGCCATCGGCATAGACCGGATCGTGAGCAATATCAGCGTCGCTGAAGGTCCTGGTCCAGGACGCGAACTCCAGGCAGACGCCGTCCGGATCGAAGAAATAGACCGAGCGGACAAAGACCTTGTCGGTCACGGTCGGGCTCGACTGGCTCGGTGAGTCGTCGTGATTGAAGATGCGCGTGACATCCACGCCCTTGGACTTCAGCCGGTCGTAATATTCCTCGAACTTTTCCGCCGGAACATTGAAGGCGATGTGGTTCATCGACCCGTGGGCCGAGTCGATGGAGCCGCGCGTGGGTAGGTGGGCGGGGGCGGAGACCCCGGGGGCTGCGTCCGGCGCGGTCGGAAACCAGAAGAAAGCCAGTGAATCGCCGTTGCCGATGTCGAAGAAGAAGTGCTGTCCCCGGCCACCCGGAAGGTCGATGGTCTTGACCAGCGGCATGCCCAGGACGTCGCGATAAAATTGAACCGTGCGGGCCATGTCCTTGCAGACCAGGGCCAGGTGATTGACGCCGCGGATGTCGAACTCGGAATTGCTCTGCTGGGCCATGTTGTCCTCCTTGCCGGCCGCTGGCGGCATCCGCCGCGCCCGTTCCTGGGGACGTATTACACGTCCGCCGACGCAATTCGTCAACTTAATTGACGCTTGAGCCTAAGTTTGACACCACTAGGCGACATCGCCAGCGAGCCTTTCGCGGGCTAGATATTTTTCAGCGGCCCGACCAACGGGCCCAAGACATCGGGAAGCGCAGATGGCCGGCTTGGACAGGATGGACGGGGTCGAGGTGGAATTCATCGGCCGGGTGTCGCCCACGGCGCCGCGCATCCAGGCGGGCGGCCATCCCTGCCAGGGCCTTTACTTCAAGCCCAGGGGCCAGAGGCCGAAGACGGCCGTAATCGCCACCCACTACAATGTGGACTTCTCCGAACACTATATCGCCCCCTTCTTCGCAGAGCGCGGCTTCGGCTTTCTGGGGTGGAACACCCGCTATCGCGGCGCGGAGGACCAGTTTCTGCTGGAACACGCCCTGATCGACATCGGCGTCGGCCTGAATTGGCTGCGCCAGGAGGCGGGAGTCGAGCGGATCGTCATTCTCGGCAATTCGGGCGGCGGATCGCTGATGGGCGCCTATCAGGCGGAAGCGATCGCCCCCACCCTGCTCGACCTGGTGCGCGGCGCCGGCCGTGAGGCCCTGGCCAGCCTGCCCAAGGCCGATCTCTATATTTCGCTCAACGCCCACCAGGGCCGGCCCGAGGTGCTGACCGACTGGATGGACGCCTCAGTGACCGACGAGACCGACCCCCTGGCCACCGATCCCGCCCTGGACCCCTTCAACCCCGACCATGGCCCACCCTATTCCGAAGCCTTCATCACTCGGTATCGCGCGGCCCAGCGCGCCCGCAACCAGAGGATCACCGACTGGGCCAAGGCGGAGTTGACGCGGCTCAACGACGGGGGCACCCCCGACCGGCTGTTCCCGATGTTCCGCTGCTGGGGCGACCTGCGCTGTATCGATCCGGCCATCGACCCGTCCGATCGCAAGCCGGGCCTGTGTTATCGCGGCGATCCGGCCGTCGCCAACCGCACCCCCAGCATCGGCCGCGCCAACACCCTGAAGACCTGGCTGTCCATGTGGAGCCTGGAGACGTCCCGCTGCCAGGGCGAGCCCCATCTGAGCAAGTTCGACACCCCCGCCCTGGTCATCCAGGGCATGGCCGACACCGGTGTGTTCCCGTCCGACGCGCGGAAAATCCACGACTTCATCGGCTCGGCGGACAAGCAGCTCCATCTGATCAAGGGCGCGCACTATTTCGAAGATTCGGCGGAGGAGCGCATCGCCGCCGCCGACCTGATGGCCGACTGGATCCGGTCCAGATCCTGACCGCCCGCCCCCCAGAACAAGGACGACAGACCATGATCGACCATCAGCAGATACGCTTCCTGTCCGATATCCCAGCCGCCCAGGCCAGGACCCGCGGCGACGCGGTGGCGCTGGAGTTCGAGGGGCGCACCACCACCTATGCGGCCCTGAACGCCCGATCCCAGGCCGCCGCCGGCCTGCTGCTGAGCCTGGGAGTCGAGGCGGGTGACCGGGTGGCCTGGCTGAGCCGCAACTGCGACACGTTTTTCGAGGTGTTTTTCGGCGCGACCCTGATCCGCGCCTGCCTGGCGCCGATCAATTTCCGCCTGGCCCAGTCCGAGATCACCTTCATCCTCAACGATAGCGAAGCGACCCTGTTCTTCGTATCGCCCGAGTTCCTGGAGATGGCCGACGCGATCGTGGCCGGCCTTGAGCGCAAGGTGCGCCTGATCTCGCTAGGCGCCGCCCAGTTGGGTCATCCGGCCTATGAGGCCTTGCGCGACGCGGCGGCGCCGATCGGAACGGATCACCCCGCGCCGCAGGCCGATGACGACGTGCTGCAACTGTACACCTCCGGCACCACCGGCCTGCCCAAGGGCGTGCGGCTGGTGAACGCCAACTATGCCTGCTTCCTGGAGGTCAGCCCTCAGATCGAGGGGTTCAACTATCAGGGCGACGAGGTGGTGCTGATCGTCATGCCGCTGTTCCATGTGGCGGGGACCAATGTCAGCTTCGCCGGCCTGGCCCATGGTTGCCGGGTGATCGTGGTCGCCGATTTCGCGCCGGCGGCGGTGCTGGACCTGGTGGCGACGGAGAAGGTGGCCCACGTCTTCATCGTGCCCTCGATGATCCAGATGCTGCTGCAGCACCCGCGGATCGAACAGACCGACCTGTCCAGCCTGAAATCCATCGCCTATGGCGCGTCCCCGATCAGCGAGGCGGTGCTGGCGGCGGCCAAGGCCGCGTTCGGCTGCCAGTTCATCCAGTTCTACGGCATGACCGAATCCTCGGGCGCCGGCTCCTTCCTGTCGCCCCTGGCGCACGAGGGCGACAAGCTGCGCTCCTGCGGCCTGCCCTGGCCAACGCTGGAGGTGCGAATCTGCGGCGAAGCCGGGCCGCGAGGGCCGGAAGCCGCCGTGCGTGAGGTGGGCCAGATCGCCATTCGCGGCGGCGCGGTGATGCGCGGCTATTGGAACCGCCCCGAGGCCACCGCCGAGACCATCATCGACGGCTGGCTGCTGACCGGCGACGCCGGCTATCGCGACGAGGACGGCTATTTCTACATCCACGACCGGGTCAAGGACATGATCGTCACGGGCGGGGAGAACGTCTATCCGGCGGAGGTCGAGAACGCCATTTTCGGCTGTCCGGGCATAGCCGATGCGGCGGTGATCGGCGTGCCCTCGGACCGCTGGGGCGAGGAGGTCAAGGCGGTGGTGGTCTGCAAGCCGGGCGAGGCGCCGACCGCGGCCGAGGTGATCGCCTATGCCCGGGGCCGGATCGCCGGCTATAAGGCGCCGAAATCGGTGGAGTTCATCGACGCCCTGCCCCGCAACGCGTCCGGCAAGGTGCTGCGGCGGGAGTTGCGCGCGCAATACTGGGCCGGGCGGGACCGGGCGATCGGGTGAGGCGAGGCTGATTCACTCGGTCTTGACGAACGTCTGTTCGGTTTCCTGCATCAAGCCCAGCATCACATCCCCTTTCGCACCGCGCCGGCCGTCAGATCACACCCGCCTTGGCCAGGGCGTCCAGGTCCGCCTGGCTGAGACCGAGTTCGCCATAGACCTCGGCATTATCCTGGCCGATGGCCTGGGGCGCAGGGCTGCGGACCGAACTGGGTGTCCTGGACAGTTTGGGAAAGGCGTTCTGCATCGGCAGTTGGCCCCATTTGGGATGCTCGACCTCGATAATGGCCTCGCGCGCCTTGAAGTGGGGATCGGCCAGCATTTCCGGGGCGCGATAGATCTTGCCGGCCGGGACGCCGGCCTCGATCATGGCCGCCTCGACCTGCTCGACCGTGCGGGTCGAGGTCCAGGCCTCGATCAGATCGTCGAGCTCCTTCTGGCGCAGGCCGCGCTCCACATGGTTCACATAGCGCGGGTCCTTGGCCAGTTCGGGCTGGCCCATGGCGGCGCAAAGACGCACGAACACCGAATCCTGATTGGCGCCGATCAGATAGTCGCCGTCCTGGCAGCGATAGACGTTCGAGGGCGCGATACCCGGCAGGATCGACCCTGACCGGTTGCGGATGAACCCCGCCATCGCATAGTCGGGCACAAGGCTCTCCATCACCTGCAGCACCGATTCATAGAGGGAGGAATCGACCACCTGGCCCTCGCCGGTCTGGTCGCGATGGCGCAGGGCCGCCAGGGCGCCGACGCAGCCGAAGGTCGCGGCCAGGGAATCGCCGATGGAGATCCCCATGCGCGACGGCGGCCGGTCCGGGTCGCCGACCACATGCCGCCAGCCGCCCATGGCCTCGCCAATACCGCCGAAACCCGCCCTCGCCGCATAGGGGCCGGTCTGGCCGTAGCCGGACACCCGGACGATGATCAGGCCCTTGTTCAGCCTGTGCAGATCCTCCGGGGCCAGGTTCCAGCCCTCCAGGGTGCCCGGACGAAAGTTCTCGATCAGAATATCGGCCTCGGCGATCAGCCGCCGCGCCAGGTCCTGGCCTTCCGGCTTGCGCAGATCGGCCGATACGCTGCGCTTGTTGCGGCCCAGCACCTCCCAGAACATGGGAAAATCCTTCTGGCCCCACTGGCGCATGGGATCGCCCTGCCCGGGGGCCTCGATCTTGATCACGTCCGCGCCCATGTCGCCGAGCAACTGGCCGCAGAAGGGTCCGGCGATCAGCTGGCCCATCTCCACCACCTTGACGCCCTTCAGAGCCCCGGTGTTCAGCGCGATTTCAGCCATCTGGCGTCCCGTAGCTGGAAGCCGAGGCGGGCTTGCGTCCGGCCCAACCTCGACGTATTTGTATTTAATATGGTGGTCATATCATCGGAATGGCCATGTTCAAGCGGATTTAGGGAAAGATTGTATACTATGATCAGTCCCCCCATCGAGATCGTCGAGGTCTCTCCTCGCGATGGCCTGCAAAACGAGAAGACGCAGGTCTCGACCGCCGACAAGGTCGAACTGGTGCTGCGGGCCGTCGCCGCCGGGGCGCGGCGCATCGAGGCCGTCAGCTTCGTCAATCCCCGCGCCGTGCCGCAAATGGCCGACGCCGAGGCGGTGATGGCGGGGCTGCGCGGGGCGCGCGACCTGCGGGCCGAGGGCGTGCGGCTGGCCGGCCTGATCCTCAATCGCCGAGGCCTGGACCGGGCCCTGGCCGCCGATGTCGACGAAGTCAATTTCGTCATCATCGCCTCTGAGACCTTCAACCGCCGCAACCAGGGGGTCGCGATCGGCGAGAGCCTGGCGCAGTTGCAGCAGTCGGTGGCCTTGTGCCACGGCGAGGGCCTGCCGATCAGCCTGACCATCGGCGCCTCTTTTGGCTGTCCGTTCGAGGGCGAGGTCGCGGTGCGGCAGGTGGTCATGCTGGCGGCGCAGGCGGCGTTGCTCGGCGTGCAGGAGATCGCCCTGGCCGACACGATCGGCGTGGCCGACCCCCTGGCGGTCGAGTGCCGGATCGCCGCTGTGCAGGCGGTGGCGCCCGACATGCCGATCCGCTGCCATTTCCACGACACGCGAAACACCGGCATCGCCAACGCCTATGCGGCCTGGCGGTCGGGCGCGGCGACCCTGGACGCGGCCCTGGGCGGTATCGGCGGCTGTCCCTTCGCCCCGGCCGCGACCGGGAACATTGCGACCGAGGATGCGGTCTATATGTTCAACCGCATGGGCGTCGACACCGGCTTTGACCTGGACGGCCTGATGACCTCGGCGACCTGGCTCAGCCAGAGGCTGGGCAAGGCCCTTCCCGCCGCGCTGGGCCGGGCGGGGAATTTTCCCGACGCCAGCCACGCCGACCGCCGCTGGGCCTGAGCCGGGCGATCCAGGAGAGCGAATGTCCAAGGCGAGCGCATCGGCCTTTGAAACCATCAAGGCCGAAATCATTCGCGGCCGGTTCGGGCCGGGCCAGCGGCTCAAGGAAGACGAGCTGACCGCCCTGTGCGCGGTGTCCCGCACCCCCGTGCGCGAGGCCCTCAGGCGGCTGGCCAATGAGGGGCTTGTAACCCTGACCCCAAACCAGGGCGCCCAGGTGGCCCTGATGGGGACGGCCGAACTCGAAGACCTGTACGAGCTGCGCACCCTGGTGGAGGGCTACGCCGCCGCGCGGGCGGCCGAACGGATCTCGCCGGAGGAGATCGAACAGCTGAAGCAACTCGCCAGTCAGATCGAGGAGGCCTCCCGATCGACAGGCGCCCTGCCCGCCGAGCATCTCGCCACGGCCAATACGGCCTTTCACCGTATCATTCTGCGCGCGGCGGCGAGCGCGAGGCTGGAAGCCGTCGCCCAGATCGTCATCGAGGCGCCGCTGGCCCTGCGCACCCTGATCCGCTACTCCCCGGCCGAACTGGCGCGGTCCATTTTCCATCATCGCGAGCTGATCGCCGCCTTCGAGGCCCGCGATGCGGAATGGGCGCGGGCGGTGATGTCGAGCCATATCAAGGCCGCGATCCACGTCCTGGTCCGGGCCCGGGACGCCGAGGTTTCGCCGGCGCCGGAGGTCGAATCGACCCGCGCTGGCTCTAAACGGCGACTGGGGACCTAGTCGCCTGCAGATCGAGGCGGCGTCTTGATCGTGATCAAGGCCGCCGGTCGGTGGCGGTGGTCTGTTCGATCCGAAAACAGGAGCCCACCCCATGACCAAGATGATGAAGGCCGCCGTCGTACACGCGCTCGGCCAGCCCCTGGTGATCGAAGAGGTTGCGATCCCAGAACCCGGTCCCGACCAGATCCTGGTCAAGATCGAGGCCACCGGCGTCTGCCACACCGACCTGCACGCGGTGAAGGGCGACTGGCCCGTGCGGCCAAAGCCTCCGTTCATCCCCGGTCACGAAGGCGTCGGAACCGTGGTGGCCATGGGCCGATCGGTCAAGCGGGTCAAGGAAGGCGACAGGGTCGGCGTGCCCTGGCTGCACAGCGCCTGCGGCTATTGCCCCCATTGTCGCACGGGCTGGGAGACCTTGTGCGGCGCACAGCAGAACACCGGCTATTCGGTCAATGGCAGCTTCGCCGAATACGCCCTGGCCGATCCCAACTATGTCGGCCGCTTGCCCGACACTCTGGACTGGGGTCCCGCCGCGCCCGTGCTCTGCGCCGGCGTCACTGTCTATAAGGGCCTGAAGGAAACCGAGGTGAAGCCGGGCGAGTGGGTGGCCATTTCGGGGATCGGCGGCCTTGGGCACATGGCAGTCCAATACGCCAAGGCCATGGGCATGCACGTGGCGGCGATCGATATCCACCCCGACAAGCTGAGCCTGGCCGCCAAGCTGGGCGCCGACATCACCATCAACGCCTTGGAGACCGATCCGGCGGCCGAACTGCAGAAGCAGCTCGGCGGCGTTCATGGTGCCCTGGTCACCGCCGTCTCGCCCACCGCCTTCGAACAGGCCTTCGGCGTCCTGCGCTCGCACGGCACCATGGCCCTGGTCGGCCTGCCGCCCGGACGTTTCGCCATGCCGATCTTCGACACCGTGCTCAAGCGCATTACGGTCCGCGGCTCGATCGTCGGCACGCGCCAGGACCTGGACGAGGCTTTGAGCTTCGCCGGCGACGGCGCCGTGGCGGCCCATTTCTCGTGGGACGAGCTGGAAAACATCAACGCCATCTTCGCCCGCATGGAAGAGGGCGGCATCGACGGGCGCATCGTCCTGCAGATGTAGGCGCGAGAGCCGGCGCCGCCGGCATCGGCGGGCCGGCCCAGATCCCATTCGTCGGCGCCGCCGGCGTCGAGGGGGGAGCGTAAGCGCCCCTGACGCACTATCTTGTCTGTCACTGACCTGAGCGCCGCGCGGGACACAAGCCTAGCGCTGAGAATAGGACCGCTGCGAACCATGAGAAATCCCCAGACCTGGATGTGGGCCGACGCGCTGGACGCGCTCGCCCGCACCGAGCGGCTGCACCATCAGCTGTTCCAGCTTTCGACGGCGCAGCCGCGCCAGGCCTGCTGGGAGCCGCCGGTCGACGTGCTGGAGACCGAGCACGAGGTGCTGATCATGGCCGCCGTGCCAGGTGTGGCGGCTGACCAGATCAACGCCGTGATCGACGGCGCCGTGTTGATCATCGCCGGAGAGCGCACCCATCCAGACGCCCTGAAAACCGCCAAGATCCACAGAATGGAGCTGCCCCAGGGGCGTTTCGAGCGCCGCGTGCCCCTGCCGCGGGGCCGCTATGACCAGGTCTCGCGGCAGCTGATCAACGGCTGCCTTGTCATCAGCCTGCGCAAGATCGGGTGAACCCCATGTCCGAACAACCCACCACCACCACTCCAACCCCGCAAGCCACCGCTGCGCCCTCGCCGTCCGACGCCCTGTTGGTCGTTCCCATGCGCAACATGGTGTTCTTTCCCGACATCGTGGCCCCGATCACGGTCGGTCGCCCGCAATCGGTGGCCGCGGCGCAGCAGGCCGTGCGCGAACAGCGCCAGATCCTGATCGTGCTGCAGCGCAATCCGGACGTTGTCGAGCCGGGTCCGGCCGATCTGCACGAGATGGGCGTGATCGCCAATGTGCTGCGCTATGTGACCGGGCCCGACGGCGAGCACCACCTGGTCTGCCAGGGCGTGCAGCGGTTCCGGATCACCGAGGTGATCGAGGGAAAACCGTATCTGCAGGCGCGCGGCCTGCACATCCCCGAGCCGACGGGGACCAGCCCGCAGATCGAGGCCCGGTTCCTGAACGTCAAGCAGCAGGCGGTAGAGGCCATGGCGCTGATCCCGCAACTGCCCGAAGAGTTGCGGCAGACGGTCCAGGCTCTGACGGCCCCTTCCGCCCTGGCGGACCTGACGGCGTCCTATCTCGACGCCAAGCCGGAGGAAAAACAGGACATCCTCGAAACCATCGACCTGGAGGCGCGCCTGGACAAGGTCGGCAAGCTGCTGTCCGCGCGGCTCCAGGTTCTGAGACTTTCGGCCGAGATCAATCGCCAGACCCAGGCCGCCTTCGGTGAGCGTCAGCGCGAGGCGGTGCTGCGCGAGCAATTGGCGGCGATCCAACGCGAACTCGGCGAGGATGAGGGCGCCGGCCAGGAGATCGCCGAGCTGAGCGCGGCCATCGACAAGGCCGCCATGCCGGAGGAGGTCGAGGCCCAGGCGCGCAAAGAGCTGAGGCGGCTGCAACGCACGCCGGAAGCCTCCGCCGAGCACGGCATGATCCGCAGCTATCTCGACTGGCTGCTGGAACTGCCCTGGGCGCCGCCCGAGCCGAAGCCGATCGATATCGCCGAGGCCCGGCGGATTCTCGACGCGGACCATTTCGGCCTGGAAAAGATCAAGCTGCGGATCATCGAATATCTGGCGGTGCGCAAGCTGGCCCCCACTGGCAAGGCGCCGATCCTGTGCTTTGTCGGCCCGCCGGGTGTCGGCAAGACCTCGCTGGGACAGTCGATCGCCCGGGCCATGGGCCGCAAGTTCGTCCGCATCAGCCTGGGCGGGGTGCATGACGAGGCCGAGATTCGCGGCCACCGGCGCACCTATATCGGCGCCATGCCCGGCAACATCATCGAGGCGATCCGCAAGGCCGGGGCGCGCGACTGCGTGATGATGCTGGACGAGATCGACAAGGTCGGCGCGGGCGTTCAGGGCGATCCGTCGGCCGCCATGCTGGAGGTGCTGGACCCCGAACAGAACTCGACCTTCCGCGACAACTATCTGGGCGTGCCGTTCGACCTCAGCCAGATCGCCTTCATCGCCACCGCCAACATGCTCGACAACCTGCCGCGCCCCCTGCTCGACCGGATGGAGATCATCTCGCTGTCAGGCTACACGGCCGGCGAAAAACTGCAGATCGCCCAGCGCTATCTGGTCCGCAAGGAGCTGGAGGCCAACGGCCTCAAACCCGAACAGGTCGAGATCGACGAGGCGGCGCTGGCCGGGATCATCCAGTCCTATACCCGCGAGGCCGGCGTGCGCAGCCTGGAGCGGGAGATCGGCCGCGCCCTGCGCTATGCCGCCGTTCGCATCGCCGACGGATCGGCCAGCCATATCCGCATCACCACCGACTCCCTCATCGACATCCTGGGCCAGCCCCGCTTCGAGAACGAAGTGGCCATGCGCACCAGTGTTCCGGGCGTAGCCACGGGCCTGGCCTGGACGCCGGTCGGCGGCGATATCCTGTTCATCGAGGCGGCCAAGGCCCCGGGATCGGGCCGCCTGATCCTGACCGGTCAGCTAGGCGAGGTGATGAAGGAAAGCGCCCAGGCGGCGCTGAGCCTGGTCAAGACCGAGGGTGTCAGATTGGGCGTGGACTCCAGCCAGTTCGAGAAAAGCGACATCCACATCCACGTGCCGGCGGGGGCGACGCCCAAGGACGGCCCCAGCGCCGGGGTGGCCATGTTCACCGCCCTCACCTCGTTGCTGACCGGGCGCAGCGTGCGCAGCGACACGGCCATGACGGGCGAGATCAGCCTGCGCGGCCTGGTGCTTCCAGTCGGCGGGATCAAGGAGAAGGTGGTCGCCGCCGCGGCGGCCGGCCTGACCCGGGTGATGTTGCCCGCGCGAAACCGGCGCGATTTCGAGGACATCCCCCAGGAGGCCCGGGACAAGCTGGAATTCGTCTGGCTGGAAAAGGTCAGCGACGCCATCGCCGCCGGCCTGGAGCCGGCCGCCGGACTGGCGAAAACCGGCGCGGCGGCCTGAAGCCCGGAATCGGCCAGCGGTGGAGCCGGAGTCATCCCGTCCGTAGCCGTCCCACCGAATATTGATGTCCGCGGCTGGATACTGGCATGGGGCGGTTTGACGACTGGAACGGCGCCCGGACGGGCGTTGACAACGCTTATGTCGCGGAAAAACAGCAAACCCCTGCGAACCGTCCGAAAAGCGAATTCTGAGCTTGAGATCGCCGGAAAACTGAGCTTCAACATGCACAGACGCTTTTCTCCGGCGCTTGTTATTGGGGCGGAGCACGATGGGGCGCCGCCGGATGATGGACCGGTCGGAGTCCTCGTTCGGACAGACAGGAGGGCCGGCCTTGAGCAATCCAGTAATTGTTTTGGAACTGAACGAGCTGGCGCCGGCCCTGATGGACCGGTTCATAGCTCAGGGCGCCCTGCCAGGCTTCGCGCAGCTGCGGTCGGAATCGATCACCTGCATCACCGACCCCGAGGAAGCCGTGCCGAACCTCGAGCCCTGGATCCAGTTCGTCACCGTCCATACCGGCCTTTCCTACCAGGAACACGGAGTCTTTCTGCTCGGCGACGGACCCAAGTTCAAAGCCCCCCGGATCTGGGACCTTGTCGCCGATGCGGGCCAAAAGGCCTGGATCTGCGGCAGCATGAATTCGGCGATCCAGTCCAAGCACGCCAAAAACCTGTTCGTCCTGCCCGACCCCTGGGCCACGGGCGTCGAGCCCAATCCCCCGGGCATGTTCGACGCCTTCTACAATCTCGTCCGCACCTATGTTCAGGAATACACCCGGGACAAGCCGCCGCTGACGCGCGGCGACTATCTGCGTTTCGGCCGGTTCATGGTCAGCAACGGCCTATCGCCGAAAACGGTGTTCGACACCCTGCGCCAACTGGCCGGAGAGCGCGGCGGCGGAACGCGCTGGAAGCGCGCGGCCATACTCGACCGGCTGCAATGGGATGTGTTCCGGCACAATTACCGCAAGCTGCAACCGGCTCTGTCGACCTTTTTCGTCAACAGCACGGCGCATTATCAGCACTTCTATTGGCGCAACATGCAGCCCGAACTGTTCGACCTGCGCGACGAGGCCAGCCAGGAGACCGGCCTCGAAAACGCGATCCTGGAAGGCTATGTGCGCATGGACCGCATCGTGCGCGAATGCCTGGCCCTGGCCGGCGATGACGCCACCGTGGTCCTGTGCACCGGCCTCGGCGCCCAGCCGATGCTGAAATACGACGCCGACGGCGGCAAGCAGATCATCCGCACGATCGATGTCGACCAGCTCATGACCTATCTGGGCGTCACCCAGGCCTATCGCTATGCGCCGGTGATGTCGGACCAGTTCCATCTGACCTTCGACAGCGAAGCCGACGCGCTCGCCGCCCAGGCGCGAATGAAGGCGCTAAGGACGGAGGACGGCCGCGAGGTGATGATGGCCCAGATCAAGGGCGCGGCGCTGTTCTGCGGGGTCGAGACCGAAATCATGCCCCCAGCCACGGCCGAGGTGTCCACGCCGTTCAACAATCAGCGCAGGCGGTTCGCCGATCTGTTCTATCCGGCCCAGGGGCTCAAGAGCGGCATGCATCATCCCGACGGCATATTGTGGATTCGCACGCCCGATCGGCAGCATGTCGAAGTGAAGCGCAAGGTGCTGCTGCGCGAAATCGCCCCGACCCTTCTGGAGCTCGCCGGCGTGCGGACCGATCACAGGTTCGCCCTGCCGCCCATGCCGGAAGTTCGCCAGGCGGTGGCAGTCGCCGCCTAGGAACGTTTGATTTTAGGTCGAACCGGCCAACCTCACGCCGCTCTTCCCGGCGCCGGCCCATAGGCGCTAAGTTAGGAGCCTGGCCAAGAAACACCTCGCCCGAAGGGAGAGGGAGGGGCCCGCGCCGATAGGCGTGGGAGGGTGAGGGGTTGCGGCTTTTCAGGATGAAACTGAAAGGCCTTATCCCCTCAACCTCCCATTCGCTTCGCGAACGGGCCCCTCCTTCTCCCCATGGGAGAAGGTAGGTTCGACCGCCCGGCCTAAGTTAGCGCCTATGGCCATTCGCCGGGAAGAGCGGATCAAAAGCGATTCCATCAATTCGCAAGCCGCCTAGGAGAACCTTCGCGGCCGACCGGCTTAGGCCTGCCGTCAACCGGCCGCTTGACACCACCGGGGGGCAAGCCCTTCATCGCCCGACTCGGTCATTCCGTTGACGTTGGAGCGCCATCGCGCCGCGGCTTGCGGATCGGGGCGCCAGGCGATTCAGACGGAGACCCACCCTGTCCAGGACAGAATTTTATTCACATCCCAGAAAGATCCTGGTCACAGGCGGCGCCGGCTTCATTGGCTCGCATCTCTGCGAAGTCCTGTTGAAGGCTGGGAATGAGGTGCTCTGCGTCGATAATTACTTTACCGGCAGCCAGAGAAACATCGAGTTCATTCGCAACAACAAACTGTTTGAAGTCATCCGGCACGACGTCACCTTCCCCCTCTATGTCGAAATCGATGAGATCTACAATCTCGCCTGCCCGGCCTCGCCGATCCACTATCAATTTGATCCCGTGCAAACCACCAAGACCAGCGTCCACGGGGCCATTAATCTTCTGGGTCTGGCCCGACGGACCAAGGCCAAGTTCTTTCAAGCCTCGACCAGCGAGGTCTATGGGGACCCGGTGGTGCACCCGCAGCCGGAAAGCTATTGGGGCAACGTCAATCCGATCGGTTTCAGGTCTTGCTATGACGAGGGCAAGCGCTGCGCCGAGACCCTGTGCTTCGACTATTACCGGCAGCATCAGGTCCGCATCAAGGTCGCGAGAATCTTCAACACCTACGGACCGCGCATGCACCCCAAGGATGGCCGGGTGGTGTCCAATTTCATCGTCCAGGCCCTGCTGGGCGAGCCCATCACCCTCTATGGCGACGGCAGCCAGTCGCGTTCGTTCTGCTATGTCGACGACATGGTCAGCGCCTTCGTGCGGTTCATGGATCAGACCCCGGATGAGTTCGTCGGCCCGATGAACCTGGGCAACCCTTCGGAGTTTTCGATGCGGGAGCTGGCCGAGATCGTCATCCAGCTGACCGGATCATCCTCCAAGATCGAGCTTCGCCCCCTGCCGTCGGACGATCCCAAGCAGCGCCAGCCCGACATCACCCTGGCCAAATCGATGATCGACTGGGAGCCCAAGGTGGCCCTGCGCGACGGGTTGAAGGAAACCATCGCCTATTTCCGGAAGATATTGAACGCTTAAGGCCAGATCGACTTCGATCGCCGTGCGGCAAAAAATGCCACGCGTGCGGCAGAAGCTACCGGCCCGGCCGGCCAGCCAAACTGAAACACTCTGATAACCCTGACGAAATCGCGGGCGCCCCATGGCATGCGCCTTGCGTGGACACCGCTTGCGTAGGCGACGCGAGTGAAACGGTCATCCCGGTGGGGGATGCCCAGGTGTCAGGGATTTGGCAGGCATGGCGGCGGAGATCATATCCTGTGACCTTGCTCGCCTGACCTCGAGCCGGGCCGTCGACACGTCGGATTTCAACCTCGCCAACGCGGCGAGGCTATAGACCGTGGTCTCCGCTGTCCTGGCCTACACCACCACTCAGATCGCCCATCTGAGCAAGACGGCCATTGAGGACCTGACCTCCACCGATTTCGCGGCCCTGACCAATGCCGAGATCGCCGCCCTGACCACGACCGAGATCACCGAGCTGAGCGGGACCCAGCTTTCGGAATTGTCGACGCGACAGACCAGCGCCCTGACCACGACGCAGATCGGCGCTCTGGCCAGCAATCAGATCGCGTTCAGCGCCAGCCAGTTCGCAGTTCTGAACAATCTTCAACTACAGGCCTTCGGCGCCGACGAAATCGCGGCCATGACCACCACTCAGATCGGCGGCCTGTCGTCGACCGGCCTCGGCGCCCTGACGTCAGACCAGATCGCCGCCCTGTCGCCCGTCCAGCTGGCGGCGCTAGCGACCACTCAGGTCGCTGGCCTGAAGGCGGCGGAACTCGACGAACTGACCTCCACCCAGCTGGCCGCCCTCTCGCCGACCCAGATCACCGGCCTGTCGACCACAGGCGTCAACGGTCTCACCACCACCGACCTGACCGAACTGACCACGACCCAGTTCGCCGCCTTCACCCAGACCCAACTGGCGGCCCTGTCGACGACGCAGATCTCCGTTCTGGCCACCAGCCAATTGGCGGTGCTGTCGACCACCCAGATGGCCGGCCTGACCCCCAACGATCTGGCGACCTTGACCACGACCCAGCTGGGCGCCCTGGGCGCCGCGCAGATCGCCAGCCTGTCCACCGTCCAGATCAGAGGTCTGGTCGACACCCAGATCGCGGCCCTGGCCGCCACCCAGCTGGCCGCCCTGACCGCGACTGAACTCGGCGGCCTGACCGTGGCCCAGATCGGCCTGCTGTCGACGGCGCAGGTGGCGGCGCTGAGCCCCACCCAGGTCTCCGGCCTGACCGCGACCGGCGTGGCGGCCTTGAGTTCGGACCAGATCGGCGCCCTGTCGGCCGGCCAGTTGGCCGCCTTGACCGCGACCCAGATGCGCGGCCTGACCGCCACCGCCACGGGCGCCTTGACCACGACTCAATTGGCGGCCTTTACGCCGTCCCAGATCGCGGCCCTGTCGAACGCGGGGGTCGCCGGCCTGAGCGGCGCCGACCTGGCCGCCTTGAGCCCAGGCCAGACCGCCGCCCTGACCGCCGTTCAGATCGCCGCGATCGACACCCAGATCACCGCCCTGACCACGACCCAACTGGCGGGACTGTCCACCACCCAGATCCGGGCGATCAGCGCCAACGACCTTGGAACCCTGGCCACCACCCAGCTTAAGGTTCTGAGCACAACCCAGATCGCCGGTTTCACCACGGGCCAGATCCGGGGACTGGTCGACACCCAGATCGCGGCCCTGGCCGACACTCAGCTGGGCGCCCTGACCGCCACCGAGCTGGGTGCCCTGACTACGGCGCAGGTCGGCCTGCTCTCCACCAGCCAGGTCGCGGCCCTGACCACCACCCAGGTTCGCGGCCTGACCACGGCCGGCCTGGCCTCGCTGAGCGCCGATCAGGTCGCCGCCTTGTCCGCCGCGCAGATTTCGGCCCTGACCACGACCCAGGTCGGCGGCCTGACCAGCACCGAAACCGGCGCCTTGAGCAGCACACAACTGGCGGCCTTGTCGGGGGCCCAGGTCACGGCCCTGTCGGCCTCCGCCGTCAGCGGCCTGCCGCCCTCGGCCCTGGCCGCCCTGAGCACCACCCAGATCTCGGCCCTGACGGCCACGCAGATCAATGCCATCGGCGGTCAGATCTCCGCCTTGACCGCACCCCAGTTGACGGTGCTGACGGGGACCCAGATCAGGGGCGTGAGCGCCGCCAACCTCAACGCCCTGACCACGACCCAGCTGAGCGGCCTGTCCACCACCCAGGTGGCGGCCCTGACCGCGAACCAGGTGACCGGACTGGTCGACACCCAGATCGCCGCCCTGGCCAATACCCAACTGGCCGCCCTGACCACGACCGAACTGGGCGGGTTGACCTCGACCCAGATCGGGCTGTTGTCGACCACTCAGATCGCCGAGCTGACCACCACCCAGGTGCGCGGCCTGAGCGCGGCCGGACTGGCCGCGATGAGCGCCGACCAGCTCACCACCCTGTCATCCACCCAGTTGGCGGCGATGACCACGACCCAGGTGGCCGGCCTGACCGGGACCGAAACCGGGATCTTGACCACGACCCAGCTGGCGGCCCTGTCGTCAAATCAGATCGCCGCCCTCTCGGCCAATGGGATCAGCGGCCTGAACGCCGCCGATCTGGCCGCCCTGACCCCCAGTCAGATCGCGGCCTTGACCGTGGGTCAGATCAGCGCGGTCGGCGGCCAGATCAACGCCCTGACCAACACTCAGCTGGCCGAGCTTTCCACCACCCAGATCCGGGGGATCAACGCCACCAATCTGGGGAGTCTGTCGACCGCCCAGCTGGGCGTGCTGTCCACGACCCAGATCGCGGCCCTGACCACGCCGCAGATCATCGGACTGGTGGACACCCAGTTGGCGGCCTTGGCCGACACCCAGCTGGCCGCCATGACGGCGACCCAGTTCGGTGGCCTGACCACGACCCAGGTCGGCCTGCTGTCGACGAGCCAGGTCGCCGAGCTGACCACGACCCAGGTGCGCGGCCTGAGCAGCGCCGGGATTGGCGCCCTGACACCCGACCAACTGGCCATTCTGTCAACGACCCAGGTGTCGGCCCTGAGCACGAGCCAGATCGCCGGCCTGACCAGCACGGAAACCAGCGCCCTGAGCCCGGCCCAGTTGGCGGCGCTGTCGGCGGGGCAGGTTTCGGCCCTGTCCGCCGCGGGCGTCAGCGGTTTGACCAGCGACGAACTGGGCCGCATGACCACCGGCCAGATCTCGGCCCTGACCCCCGCGCAGATCAACGCACTCGGCGCTCAGATCTCGGCCTTGACCACCACCCAGATGGCGGTGCTGTCGACCAACCAGATCCGGGGCGTCAGCACCACCAACCTCGGCGCCCTGACCACGACCCAGCTGGGCGCCCTGTCCGCGGCCCAGATCGCGGCTCTGACCAGCCCGCAGATGACCGGCCTGGTCGACACCCAGATCGCCGCCCTGACCGACGCCCAGCTGGCCGCCCTGACCACCACCGAGCTCGGCGGCCTGACCTCCGCCCAGGTCGGCCTGTTATCGACCACCCAGATCGCCGGCCTGACCACGACCCAGGTCCGGGGCCTGACCGCGACCGGATTGGCGGCGATGAGCCAGGACCAGCTGGCCGCGATTTCCTCCACCCAGCTGGCGGCGCTGAGCACGACCCAGGTGGCCAGCCTGACCAGCGCCGAAACCGGCGCCTTGACCGCGACCCAGTTGGCCGCCCTGTCCTCGATGCAGATCTCGGCCCTGTCCTCGGCCGGGATCGGCGGTTTGACCGCCACCGAGCTGGCCGGCATGACCACCAGCCAGATCAAGGCCCTGACGCCCGGGCAGATCAATGCCCTGGGCCCCCAGATCGCCGCCCTGACCACCACCCAGATGGCCTCGCTGTCGATCGCCCAGATCCGCGGGATCAGCTCCACCAGCCTCGGGGCCTTGGCGACGACCCAGCTGGGGGCCTTGTCCACGGCCCAGATCGCGGCCCTGACCACGGTCCAGGTCCCCGGACTGGTGGACACCCAGATCGCGGCCCTGGCCGACACCCAGTTCGCCGCCCTGGGCTCGACCCAGCTTGGCGCCCTGACCACCACCCAGGTCGGCCTGTTGTCGACCACCCAGGTCGCCGAGCTGACCACGAGCCAGGTCAGGGGCCTGACCCCCGCCGGCCTGGCCGCCCTGACCTCTAACCAGTTCGCCGTCCTGTCCTCCACCCAGCTGGCGGCGCTGACCACCACCCAGGCGGCCGGGCTGACGGCGACCGAAGCCGGCGCCCTGACGCCGACCCAACTGGCGGCGCTGTCGGCGGCCGAGGTGAAGGCCCTGTCGACCACGGCCGTCACCGGCTTGACCGCCACGGAATTGACCGGCCTGGCCTCGACCCAGGTCGCGGCCCTGACCGCCGCCCAGATCGGCGCGATCGACACTCAGATCGCGGCCTTCACCACGACAGAACTGGCGATGCTGTCGACGACCCAGATCCGGGGCATGGACGCCACCGATCTCGGCGCCCTGTCGACCACCCAACTGGCGGCCCTGTCCACCACCCAGATCGCCGGGATGAGCACGGCCGAGATCACGGGATTGACCGGCGACCAGATCGCCAACCTGGCCAACACCCAGCTGGCCGCCCTGACCGCCACGGAGCTGGGAGGCTTCACCACAACCCAGATCGGCCTGCTGTCGACGACCCAGCTCGCCGCCCTGACCACCACCCAGGCCAAGGGCCTCGCCGCGGCCGAGATCGCGGCGCTGAACACCACCCAACTGGCGACCCTGTCTTCCAGCCAGGTGGCGGCGCTCTCGACAACCCAGGTCGCGGGCCTGTCCAGCACCCAGGTCGCGGCGCTGAACGCCACCCAGTTGGCGGCGCTGTCATCGACCCAGGTCGCGGCCCTGTCGGCCGCCGGCCTCAGCGGCCTGACCAGCGCCGAGCTCGCCGGACTGACCACGACCCAGTTCGGGGCCCTGACCGCGACCGCGCTTGGCGCCTTGTCGACCAACCAGATCGAGGCCCTGACGACCACTGAATTGGGCGCCCTGACCACGACCCATCTCGCCGGCTTGTCCGCCACGGACCTGGGGGTCTTGACCACCACCCAGCTCAGCGCCCTGACCACGACCCAGATCGCCGGACTGAACACCGCGCAGATCAAGGGACTGGTCGACACCCAGATCGCGGCCCTGGCCAGCACCCAGCTGGCCGCCCTGACGGCGACCGAACTGGGCGGTCTGACCAGCAGCCAGGTCGCGCTGCTGTCGACGGCTCAGATCGCCGCCTTGACCACCACCCAGGTGGGCGGGCTGGCCGCCAACGGCCTGGCCGCGCTGAACACCACCCAGCTGGCGGCCCTGTCGTCGAGCCAGTTGGCGGCCCTGACCACGACGGAGATCGGCGGCCTCGTCGACACCCAGGTCGGCGCCCTCAGCACGACCCAGCTGGCCGCATTGTCGTCGACCCAGATCGCCGCCCTGTCGACCACAGGCGTCAGCGGCCTGACCAGCGCCGAACTCGCCGCCTTGACCACCACCCAGGTCTCCGCCCTCACGGCCACCGAAATCGGCGCCATCGACACCCGGATCACGGCCCTGACCGCCACCCAGTTGGCGGTCCTGTCGACGACCCAGATGAACGGCCTCACCGCCACCGAACTGGCGGTCCTGACCACGTCGCAATTGAGCGCGCTGAGCGCGACCCAGATGGCGGGCCTGACCACCACGGGGGTCATTGGCCTGGCCGAGACCCAGATCATGGCCCTGACCCCGGCCGAGCTCGCCACCCTGACCGCGACCGAACTCGGCGCCCTGACCCCGGGCCAGATCGGCGTGCTGTCGACGACCCAGCTGACGTCCCTGACCACCACCCAGATCGCGGGCCTGACCGCGGACGACCTGGGCCAGCTGAACACCAGCCAGATCAGCGCCCTGTCGACAAACCAGTTGGCCGCCCTGACCACCACCGAGGTCGGCGGACTGGTCGACACCCAGGTCGCGGCCTTGAGCCTGGCCCAGCTGGCGGCCTTTTCGACCACCCAGATCGGCGCCCTGTCCACCACCGGGATCAGCGGCCTGACCCCCGACGAACTGGCCGCGCTGACGACGGCCCAGCTTGTGGCGATGACGCCGACCCAGGTGGGAACCCTGACCGAGACCCAGATCGGCGCCCTGACCACCGCCCAGATCGCCGCCCTGACCACCACCGAAATCGGCGGCCTGATCGACACCCAGATCGCCGCCCTAACCCCGAGCCAGTTGGCCATGCTGCAATCGACCCAGATCGCGGCGATCGACGCCGACGAGATCGATGGCCTGGTGGAAACCGATATCGCGTCCCTGACCACCAGCCAGCTGGCCGGCCTGACCCGGACCCAGATGGCGGCCCTGGCCGACACCCAGATCGCGGCCCTGACCACCACGGAAGTCGGGTCGCTGAACACCAGCCAGATCAACAGCTTGACGGCCAATGAGGTCGGTATGCTGACCTCGACCCAGATCGGTGTCTTGAGCACGACCGAAATCCGGGCGCTCAGCGTCACCGGGATCAACGCCCTGGCCGACACCCAGGTCGCGGCGCTGAACACCGCCCAGCTGGCCGCTTTGACGACCACCCAGTTCTCGGCCCTGTCCACCACCGGGATCAGCGGCCTGACCGCGGATGAGCTGACCAGCCTGACCACCTATCAGCTGGCGGCCCTGACCCCGACGCAGCTGGGAAGCCTGAGCCAGACCCAGATCGCCGTCCTGTCGACGACCCAGGTCGCCGGCCTGACCACCACCGAGCTTTCCGGCCTGGTCGACACCCAGATCGCCGCCCTGTCGCTGGACCAGCTGGGCGTGCTGCGGGACAGCCAGATCGCCGCCCTGTCGACCACGGCCATTACAGGCCTGACCTCGGACGAGATGGCGGCCCTGTCGACCACCCAGATCGGCGCGATGACCGCGACCCAGATGGGCGCCCTGTCCGACGACCAGATCGCGACCCTGTCCGCCGCCCAGCTGAGCCGCCTGTCGGCGACGCAGGTGGCGGGCCTGTCCACCACCGCCGTCGCGGGGTTGACCGGCGCCGAAGTGGCGGCTCTGAGCGCAAACCAGATCCGCGCCTTCACCGCCACCCAGCTCGCCGCCCTGACCACGACCCAGCTGGGCGCCCTGACCACGACCCAGGTCAGCCGGCTGACCACCACCGATCTGGTCGGCCTGACCTCGACCCAGGTGTCGATGCTGACGGCCGATCAGTTCGCCCAGCTGCAGGGCACCCAGATCGCCGCCCTGTCCGCGGCCGGAGTCAGCGGCATAACCGCGACGCAGATCGCGGCCATGAACACGACCGAGCTTCGGGCCCTGACGGCCGCGCAGATGGGGGCCTTGACCTCGACCCAGGTCGGCGCCCTGACCACGACCGAACTGGGCGCCCTGACCGTCACCCAGATCGGGGGGCTGAACGCCACAGAGGTCGGTGAATTGAGCGGCGCCCAGATCGGCGCCTTGAGCACCACCGAACTCAGGTCCATGACCACCACGGCGATCGGCGGCCTGACCGACGCCGAAGTTTCGGCCCTCAGTGCGGGCCAGCTTGGCGCCCTGACCTCAACCCAGGTCGGCGCGCTCTCGACCGACACCATCGCCGGCCTGACCGCCGCCAATATCGCCGGGCTGTCCACCACCCAGCTGGGCGGCCTGACCGCCCGGCAGGTGGGCGCCCTGAGCCAGGCGGAAGCTCAGGACCTGACCACCACCCAGATCGGGGCCATGACCACGACCGCCATCGGCGGATTGATGGACACCCAGATCGCGGCCATGACCACGACACAGCTCGGCGCCCTGACCAATACGGAAATCGGCGCCCTGTCGACGGTCGCCATCTCGGGCCTGACCGGCGCCCAGGTCGCCAGCCTGACCAACACCCAGCTGGCCGCGTTGCGCTCGACCCAGATCGCGGCCCTGTCCACCACTGGAATCAGCGGGCTGACCAACATCGAACTGGGGGCCCTGACCTCCACCCAGTTCACCAGCCTGACGCCGACCCAGATCGGCGCCCTGACGCCGGCGCAGTTCGCCGGCCTGACCACCACCCAATTGGCCAGCTTGTCGGGCAACGAAATCGGCGGCTTGACCTCCACCCAGGTGGCCAGCTTGACCAACGCGCAGATCGATGTCCTCAGCGCCGCCCAGATCGCGTCCTTCTCCACCAGCGGAATGGCAGGACTGTCGGCGACCCAGCTGGGCGGCCTGACCACGACCCAGCTTGCGGCCATGACCTCTGGCGAGATGGCGGCCCTGTCCACCACGGCGATCACCGGCCTGACGACCACCGAGATTTCGGCCCTGTCGACGGCGCAGCTGAGCAGCCTGTCGGCGACCGGCGTCGAGGGGCTGACGGCGACCCAGTTGTCCAGCCTGACCACGACCCAGATCGGGCTGCTGTCGCCCACCGAGATCAACGGCCTGACGGCCACTCAGGTGGCGGCGCTGAGCACCACCCAGTTTTCGGTGCTGACGCCGTTCGACATCAGCGCCCTGTCGACCGACGGCATCGCCGGCCTGACCGAAGCCCAGATTTCGCAGATGACCCTCACCCAGATGAGCGGCCTGACCACCTCCCAGATCGGGGCTCTGACCACGGCGGAAATCGGCCAGCTGACCACCACCGACCTCGCCGCCATGACGGTCACCCAGCTCGGCGGCCTGATGCGGACCCAGCTGCGGGCCCTGACCGCCGAACAGATCGGCGCCCTGTCGAACACCCAGGTTTCCTCCCTGAGCGAGACCCAGATCGCCAACCTGACCCACACCGAGCTGGACGGCCTGAGCGCGTCGCAGTTCGCCGCCCTGACCTCGACCCAGGTCGGCGCCTTGACCTCGACCCAGCTGAGCGAACTGACCTCCACCGAGATCGCGTCCTTCTCGGCCGATCAGCTCAGCAGCGTGTCGACGACCCAGGTGGCGGGCCTGTCCACCACGGCGATCACCGAATTGACGGTCGATGACATCGAAGCCCTCGACGCCACGCAAATTGACGCCTTTACGGCGACTCAGATAGCCAGCATGACCGCCGAGCAGATTAGCGCCATGAATGACGCCGTGTCATAAGGCGCCGGATTAGAAAGAGGTCGGCATGGTCCGTGACATCCTGACGGCGGCGCTCCGTCGGGCGGTGGAGCGGGAAATGAGCGTTCTAGACCTCATTCGGGCCGCCGAAGCCCTGAAGCTCAGCGATGGCCTGGCGGCGGTGCAGGCGCTTTACGCCGCCTGGATCGAGCACAACCAAGACAATCCCCTGCTCTATTCGGTGCTGTTCAACTATGCCGTGACCCTGTCGGATTCCGGGGAGCTGGAGGCCGCCAAACAGCGCCTCGAGCAGGCCATAGCCCTCAACCCCGATTTCATGCCGACCTATGTCAATCTGGGGCGGGTGCACGAGCGGCTGGGCGCCGCGGGCCAGGCGGTCCAGCAATGGTCGCTGATCCTGGACAAGCTGGCCGGGGTCAACGGATCCGCCATCACCTACAAGACCACCGCCCTGGTCCAGACGGCGCGGGTGCTGGAGACCGCCAACCAGGACGATCACGCCGAGGCCATGCTGCGCCAGTGCCTGGAACTGGACAGCACCCAGCGCGAGGCCGCGCAGCATTTCGTGGCCATCCGCCAGCGGCAATGCGAATGGCCGGTGGTGTCGCCATGGGAGCGGGTCAGCCGAGGCGTGCTGATGACCGGCATGTCGCCGCTGTCGGTCTCGGCCCATACCGACGATCCGCTGCTGCAGCTGGCCATCGCCGCCAACTACAACAAGGTCGATGTGGGCGCGCCGGCCTCGCCCATGGTCTCGTCCTATTGGGCGGCCCTGAAGCCTGGGCCGTTGCGCATCGGCTATCTGTCGTCGGACCTGCGCGAGCACGCCGTCGGCCATCTGATGGCCGAGACCTTCGCCCTGCACGACCGCGGCGCCGTCGAGGTGTTCGCCTATTATTGCGGCGTGCCGGCCAGTGATCCGCTGCACCAGAGCTTCAAGGCCAGCGCCGACCACTGGATCGATATCAGCGGCCTGGACGACGCCACCGCCGCCCGGCGCATCGCCGATGACGGGGTTCAGATCCTGGTCGACGTCAATGGCTATACCCGGGAGGGCCGCACCAAGCTTTTGGCCTTGCGGCCGGCGCCGGTGATCGTCAACTGGCTGGGCTATCCCGGGACCACGGCCAGCCCCTATCACCACTATATCGTCGCCGACGACTGGATCATCCCCGCGGAGGCCGAACTCTATTACTCGGAGAAGGTGCTGCGGCTGCCCTGTTATCAGCCCAACAACCGCAACCGGGTGGTCTCGCCGCGTCAGCCGACGCGCGCCGAGGCGGGGCTACCCGAGGACGGGACCGTCTATTGCTGTTTCAACGGCACGCACAAGATCACCCGCTTCACCTTTGATCGCTGGCTGACCATCCTGGGCCGGACGCCGGGCAGCGTCCTGTGGCTGTTGACCGGCGCCGAGGCGACCAATGCGCGGCTGAAGCGCTACGCCGCCGACCACGGCGTCGATCCCGAACGGGTGATCTTCGCCGGCAAGATGGCCAATCCGGACCATTTGGCCCGCTATCCCCTGGCGGACCTGTTCCTGGACACCACGCCCTATGGCGCCCACACCACGGCCTCGGACGCCCTATGGATGGGCGTGCCGGTGCTGACCCTGGACGGGCGGTCCTTCGCGGCCCGGGTCTGCGGCAGCCTGGTGCGCAGCGCCGGCCTGCCTGAGTTGATCTGCGCCTCGCCGGAAGACTATGTCGACCGCGCGGTGGCCCTGGGCCGGGACCGAAAGTCGATCCAGCCCTATCGCGACCAGTTGCTCGCGGCCCGAGACACCTGCGTGCTGTTCGACACACCCTTGCTGGTGCGGGAGCTTGAGGCCCTCTATGCGCGGATGTGGGCCGACTTCCAGGCCGGCGAACTGCCGTCGCCGGACCTGGCCAATCTGGACGTCTATCTCGAGGTGGGCGGCGCGGTCGCGCACGACGAGATCGATGTCCAGACCATCGCCGACTACCAAGGATGGTGGCGCGAAAAGCTGGCCCAGCGCCACAGCTATCGCCCCATCGAACCCGACCGCCGACTGTTCACCCAGGAGGCCATCGCTGGCTTGAGGTCCAGGCGTTAGTTAGGCCGGGCGGTCGAACCTACCTTCTCCCTTTGGAGAAAGAGGGACCCAGCGCGCCCCACCCTAAGCCGCTCACCCGCGCCCAGACTCGACCCATGTCATTGGTCCACTGGACTTATCCACCCCGCGATATTACCTATCGACCGGTATGGAAGTTCAGACCCTCACTGCCGGGCGTGGGCGCCCTCGCGAGTTCTGCGTCGACGAGGCGCTGGCTGCGGCCCTGCGCGTGTTCTGGAGCAAGGGATATGAAGGCGCGTCCCTGAGCGACCTGACCGAGGCCATGGGCATCACCCGGCCGAGCCTCTATGCGGCGTTCGGCAACAAGGAAGCCCTGTTCCGCAAGGCGCTCGACCTCTATGAGCGGGACAAGCTGGCCTATGTGGGCGCCGCCCTGGAGGCGCCGACGGCGCGCGGGGTGGCTGAACGCCTGCTGCAGGGCGCGCTGGACATGCAGATCACCGGTTCCGATCCCAAGGGGTGCCTGGGGGTGATCAGTTCCGTCGCCTGCGGCGCCGAGGCCGAGTCGATCAAGGCCGAGGTGGTGGCGCGCCGCGCCTCGTCCGACGCGGCCATGTTGCACCGCTTCCAACAGGCCAAGATCGATGGCGATCTGCCCGATCAGATCGAACCGGCCGGCCTTGTGCGCTACCTGTCCGCCGTGCTCCAAGGCCTGTGCCTGCAGGCGGGCGCAGGCGCCTCAGCCCAAGAGCTGCAAGGGCTTGTGGCCACCACGCTCGAGCTTTGGCCCGGCCGATAGGCCCAAACGTCGATCTCCTATTTTTCTATACTGATCGATAGGGTATGGTCTTGACGCACTGCAACATGAACCCCACATCCATACCGATCGGTATAGATTTGGGCCTCCGGATTTCGGCGCCCAGTTCCGGAGTACGTCATGTCAAACCTCCCCTCCATCAAACCCTTCTCCGTGATCGCCGCGCTGATCCTGGCCGGATGCGGCGCCGCCGCCCAGACTGAAGCCCCCACCCCGCCGCCGCCCGTGGTCGGCGTGGCCGCGGTCGAGTTCAAGCCCCTGCGCCAATGGGATGATTTCACCGGACGGCTGGAGCCAGTGGACAGCGTCGCCCTGCACCCCCGGGTGGCTGGCCAGATCGTCGATGCGCCATTCACCGAAGGCGCGCGGGTTCGCAAGGGCCAGTTGCTGTTCCAGATCGATCCCAGGCCCTTCCAGGCCGAGGTCGACCGCCTGGACGCCGAAACCGAGCGCGCCCGGGCCAAGGCCCAGCTGGCCGCCGCCGACAGCGACCGCGGCGAGCGGCTGCTGGCTCAGCAGGCCATCGCCAAGGAGGAAGCCGAAAGGCTGATCTCCGAAGCGCGCTCGGCCAGGGCCGACCTGGGCGCGGCCGAAGCCTCGTTGCGGGCCGCGCAACTGAACCTGTCCTTCACCAAGGTGATTTCGCCGATCGACGGCCGGGTTTCGCGGGCGCTGATCACCCGCGGCAACCTGGTCACCCCGGCCGATCTGCTGACCACGGTGGTGTCCGACACGCCGATCTATGCGACCTTCAACACCGATGAGCAGACCTATCTGAAATATGAGGAAGCTCAGCGCGGCGGCGAAGGCCCGGTCTATATGGGCCTGATGACCGAGACCGGCTTCCCCCACCAGGGCAAGCTTCAGTTCCTGGACAATGCGGTGGACGCCCACAGCGGCACGATCAGCGGCCGGGCGGTGTTCGACAACCAGGACGGCGCCTTTACGCCCGGCCTGTTCGCCCGGGTGCGCCTGGTCAGCCGCCAGACCCAGCCCGCCGCTCTGGTGCCCGAGCAGGCGCTCGGCACCGACCTGGGCAAGCGCTATGTCCTGGTCCTGGGCGCCGGCAACCACGTCCAGTACCGCCCGGTGAGCCTCGGGCGCGCCGTGGGCGAATACCGCATCGTCCTGTCAGGCCTGGCCCCCGGCGAAAAGATCGTCACCAGCGGCCTGCAAAAGGTGAAGCCGGGCGATGTGGTCACGCCCCAGCCGACCGCCGTCGAACCGATCAGCACCGCCGAACTCGCCGCGCTACAGCCCACGGGCTGATCCGCCAAAACCAGGTCCGATTCAAGCCGGACGCGCCGCGAGGGCGCGTCCGGAGCCTTTCGCACATCCCCATCGGGACGCCGCCAATGAACTTTTCCGACTTCTTCGTCAGCCGGCCACGCTTCGCCGTGGTGCTTTCGATCATCATCTTCGTGGCCGGCCTCATCGCCCTGCCGATCCTGCCGATCGGGGAATATCCCGAGGTGGTGCCCCCCACCGTGGTGGTCCGCACCGCCTATGCCGGGGCCGATCCCGCCGTGATCGCCGAGACCGTGGCCGCGCCGCTCGAGCAATCGATCAACGGCGTCGAGGGCATGCTTTATCAGTCCTCCCAGTCGACCCCCGACGGGGCCATGGCCCTGACCATCACCTTCGCGCTCGGGGTCGACCCGGACAAGGCGCAGGTGCTGGTGCAGAACCGGGTGGCCCAGGTGCTCTCGCGCCTGCCGCCGGAGGTGCAGCGGGTGGGGGTGACCACCACCAAGGCGTCGCCGACCCTGATCGAGGTGGTCCACCTGACCTCGACCAACAACCGCTACGACATGCTCTATCTGGCCAGCTATGCGCAGCTGCACGTGAAGGACGCCCTGGCCCGCAGCTATGGCGTCGGCGATGTGCAGATGTTCGGCCAAGGGCCCTATTCCATGCGCATCTGGCTCGATCCGGAGAAACTCGCCTCGCGCTCGATGACGCCCGGCGACGTGGTGGCCGCCCTGCGCGAGCAGAACGTGCAGGTCGCCGCCGGCCAGGTCGGCGCGCCCCCGGCCCCCGGCCAGGCCGAGTTCCAGATTTCCGTCAACACCCAGGGCCGCCTAGCCACCGAGCAGCAGTTCGGCGACATCGTCGTGCGCGCCGGCGACAAGGGCGAGATCAGCCACCTGCGCGATGTGGCCCGCATCGAACTGGGCTCGGACAGCTACGCCCTGCGCTCGTTGCTGGACAACAAGCCGGCCATCGCCCTGCCCGTGTTCCAGCGCCCCGGCACCAACGCCCTGCAGATGGCCGACGGTGTCACCAAGACCATGGAATCCCTCAAGAAGGACTTCCCGGAGGGGGTCCAGTACCACATCGTCTATGACACCACCGGCTTTGTGCACGAATCCATCAATGCGGTGGTGCACACCCTGTTCGAGGCCCTGATCCTCGTGACCCTGGTGGTGGTGCTGTTCCTGCAGAACTGGCGCGCGGCGATCATTCCCCTGGCGGCGGTGCCGGTCAGCCTGGTCGGCACCTTCGCCGTGCTGCTGATGATGGGTTTTGGGCTCAACGCCCTGACCCTGTTCGGCCTGGTCCTGGCCATCGGCATCGTGGTCGACGACGCCATCGTCGTGGTCGAGAATGTCGAGCGCAATATCGCCCTGGGGCTGTCGCCGCCCGACGCGACCCGCAAGGCGATGAAGGAGGTGACCGGCCCGATCGTGTCCACCGCCCTGGTGCTGTGCGCCGTGTTCGTGCCCACCGCCTTCATCTCCGGCCTCACCGGCCAGTTCTTCCGCCAGTTCGCCCTGACCATCGCCATCTCCACGGTGATCTCGGCCTTCAACTCACTGACCCTGTCGCCGGCCCTGGCGGCGGTGCTGCTCAAGGCCCACGGCGCGCCCAAGGACCGCGTCGAACGCCTGATCGACCGCGCCCTGGGCGGGCTGTTCCGCCCGTTCAACCGGGCCTTCGCCTGGATGTCCAATTCCTATGTCGGGAACGTGTCCCGCCTGATCGGCCGCAGCTCGATCGCCCTGGTGATCTATGGCGTGCTGATCGCCCTGACCTTCTTCACCTTCGCCAAGACCCCCACCGGCTTCGTGCCGCCGCAGGACAAGCTCTACCTGGTGGCCGTGGCCCAGCTTCCCGACGCCTCGACCATCGACCGGACCGAGGCGGTGATCCGCAAGATGAGCGACATCGCCCTGCACACGCCCGGCGTCACCCACGCCGTCGCCTTTCCGGGCCTGTCGGTCAACGGCCTGGTCAATAGTCCCAATTCCGGCGCCGTGTTCCTGCCCCTCGAAGGGTTCGACAAGCGGCGGTCCAAGGACCTGTCGGCCGCCGCCATCGCCGCCAGCCTGAACCAGAAGTTCGCGGCGATCCCCGAGGCCAGCATCGCCGTCTTCCCGCCCCCGCCCGTCCAGGGTCTGGGCACCATCGGCGGCTTCCGCATGCAGATCGAAGACCGCGCCGGCCTCGGCCCGGAGGCCGTCTATCAGGCGACCCAGAAGGTGATCGCCGCGGCGGCCAAGGACCCGAACCTGACCGGCGTCTTCTCATCCTATCAGATCGGCGTGCCCAAGATCCGCGCCGATGTGGACCGGGAAAAGGCGCGGGCCCAGGGCGTGTCCCTGACCGACCTGTTCGAGACCATGCAGGTCTATCTGGGATCTCTCTATGTCAATGATTTCAACAAGTTTGGCCGCACCTACCCGGTGAATGTGCAAGCCGACCAGCGCTTCCGCCTGCAGCCCGAGGACATTTTGCACCTGCAGACCCGCAACGCCGCCGGCCAGATGATCCCGCTGGGCGCCTTTGTGACCACCCACGAGACCACGGGGCCGGAGCGCACCAGCCACTATAACGGCGCCCTGACCGCCGAGATCAATGGCGGCCCGGCCCTCGGCCACAGCACCGGCCAGGCGCAGAAGGCGCTGGAGACCATAGCCCAGCGGGAACTGCCCAACGGCATGGGCTTTGAGTGGACCGAGCTGACCTATCAGCAGATTCTGGCGGGCAATACGGCCATCTTCGTGTTCCCCATCTGCGTGCTGCTGGCCTTCCTGGTGCTGGTCGCCCAGTACGAGAGCTGGACCCTGCCGCTGGTGGTGATCCTGATCGTGCCCATGTGCCTGCTCTGCGCCCTGATCGGGGTGCAGGTCAGCCACGGCGACAACAACGTCTTCACCCAGATCGGGCTGATCGTGCTGGTGGGGCTGGCCTGTAAGAACGCCATCCTGATCGTCGAGTTCGCCCGGGAACGGGAGGCCGAGGGCGACAGCCTGGTCCAGGCCATCCTCGCCGCCTGCCGGCTGCGTCTGCGTCCGATCCTGATGACCTCCCTGGCCTTCATCATGGGCGTCGCGCCCCTGGCGGTGTCCACGGGGGCGGGCTCGGAAATGCGCCGGGCCATGGGTGTGGCGGTGTTCTCCGGCATGCTGGGCGTGACCCTGTTCGGCCTGGTCCTGACTCCGGTGTTCTACTGGACCATCCGCCGACTGACCGGCGCCAAGACCAACAGTAAGAAATTCCGCTCCTCTGAACCGGCGCCGCACGCCGCCCCGGCCCAGCCTTCGCTCTCGCCGTCGCCTTCGAAAGTCACGTCATGAAATTCCTCCGCACCCTCCTGATCGCCGGGGTGTCGCTGGCGGCCACCGCCTGCGCCGTCGGCCCGGTCTATCGCGCGCCCCTCGAAGCGCCGGTGGCGGTCACGCCGGTCGGCGGCTCGCTTGTGGCGCCCTCGACGCCCGAGGCGTCCTGGTGGGCCACGTTCGGCGATCCGGAACTGGACAGCCTGATCACGCGGGCCTTGGCCTCGAACCTCGACGTCCGCATCGCCCTGGACCGGGTGCATGAGGCCCGGGCCCTGTTTCACGACAGCCAGCTGGGCCTGTTCCCACGGGTCACGACCGACGCCGGCTATCAGCGCAGTCGCGAGCAGGTTCCCGGCTTCACCACCAAGCCGGCCGATATCGAGCAGGCCGACCTGGGGTTCGACGCCACCTGGGAGATCGACCTCTTCGGCCGGGTCCGCCACGAGGTCGAGTCCGCCCGGGCAGACGCGGACGCCGCCCGGGCCGATCTGCGCAACGCTCAGGTGACCATGGTCGCGGAGGTGGCGCGCAACTATCTGCAGCTGCGCGGCGCCCAGGCCCGCCGCGCGGTGGCCGAGGAGAACGCCGGCACCGAGCGCGACACCCTGCGCCTGACCCAGGTGCAGTATGAACTGGGCCGCGGCGATCCGGTGGACGTGGAGAGCGCCAGAGCCCGGCTGAACGCCACCGAGGCGGACATCCCGGCCCTGCGCACCGCCGAAGCCCAGGCGGCCCATCGCCTGGCGGTGCTGGTCGGCCAACGCCCCGGCGCGCTGGACACCGAACTCGCCGCCGCCACGGCCGCGGTTCGCCAGGCGCCGCCGACCGCCCTCGTCATAGGCGACGCCACCACCTTCCTGCGCCGGCGCCCCGACGTTCAGGCGGCCGAGCGCCGGCTGGCGGCGGAGACGGCGCGCACCGGCGTGGCCACCGCCGACCTGTTTCCCCGGGTCAACGTCACCGGCTTCGTCGGCTTTCTGTCCGGCGACGTCTCGTCCCTGTTCAAGGGCGGCTCGCACGCCTGGTCGGTCAGCCCCACCGTCACCTGGCCCGGCCTGGATCTCGGCGGCGCGCGGGCGCGTCTGCGGGCGCAGGAGGCGCGGGGGGACGAGAGCCTCGCCCTCTATGACCAGACCGTCCTGCGGGCCATCGAAGATCTTCAGAACGCCCTGGTGGCCTATCGCGAGAACCAGATGCAGGTGGCCAGCCTGGCCCAGCAGGTGACCGCCTCGCGCCGCGCGGCCGAACTGGCCCATATCCGCTACAAGGAAGGCAGCATCGATTTCCTGCGCGTGCTGGACGCCGAGCGCACGCGCCTGGGCGCCGAGGACGCCCTGGCCCAGGCCGAGACCGACGCCAATGTCGATGTCGTCTCCATCTACAAGGCGCTGGGAGGCTAGGGTTTCACACCAACGGCCTTTGAGTTTGACCGTTGGTGTGCGTTTTTCCCGTCATGGTCGGCGTATGCCGGCCATCCATGCCGTGAACGAATGGGCGAGACTATGGGCGTGGGACTCATCCTGAAGGCTTGGTGCGGCTTGACCTTCACGGCATGGGTCGCCGCCTGCGCGGCGATGACGGCGATGGATGGGTAGAACCCTCAGCGGTCAGTCTCAAAGGCCGCTGGTATCACACCGCGCTAGTAAGAGTCGTTTGCGCTAATTTTTTGTGACGTATGACGGAGTCACGCGACCGTCGCATCCTATGCCTAAGGCTCGATAGTCCGGTGGGTTGCGAAAAACGGTGAATGGTTCCTCTTTCGAATGAGCGTGCGCAGTGGCTGGCGCGCCACGTGCTGCCTCACGAGGCCGCCTTGCGGACCTGGCTTCGCCGCAAGGCGGCGCTGGGGTTCGACGTGGATGACATCGTCCAGGAAACCTACGCCATCCTGGCCTCCAAGGACGAAGTCGACTCGATCCGCAACCCAAAGACCTACGCCTTTCAGGTCGCCTATTCGGTGATCCTGCAACAGCTGCGCCGGTCGTCGGTGGTGCCCATAAGGGCGGTGGCCGACATCGGCGTCCTGCAAGCCATGATCGACGAGCCATCGCCGGAAGACGCCGTGCTCCACCGTCAGGAACTCGGCCGCGTGCGCCGGGCCATCGACGCCATGCCCAAACAGACGCGCCAAGCCTTTGTGATGCGCAGGATCCACGGCCTGTCGCAGCGCGAGATCGCCGGGCGCATGAAACTCTCGGAGCACACCATCGAAAAGCACATCGCCCGCGGCATAAAATTGCTGTTGGCGGAGTTTGGACGTGGAGGAAGCGGGGCTCTCCGCGCATCTAGGGAGGTGAAGGGTCCATCCAAGCGTGAATTCTCAAAAACAAACCGCGAAAGCCATTGAACAGGAAGCGGCCGCATGGGCCGCGCGGTGCGACGCCCGCGCCCTGAGCTTCGATGACCAGGCCGCTTTGGATGACTGGCTCTCCGGGGACATCCGTCGGCTCGGCGCCTTCGCCCGCGCCCGCGCGGCCCTGCTGCTGGTGGACGATGTGGAGGCCTTGGCGCAGCCGCAGACCTCGATGTGGACGGCGCCGGCGACCCGGCGCTGGCTGGTCGCCGCCTCGGTCGCCGGGCTCACCGGTTCGCTGATCCTCCTGGCCCAGAGCCGCCCCCTGGCGGCAAAGCCCCGCCGGTTCGTCTCGGAGATCGGCGAGGTGCGCGTGATTCCGCTGGAAGACGGCACGCGCATCACCATGAGCACCAATTCGGCCCTGACGGTCGATTTCCAACCCGGCAGGCGGCTTGTGCGGCTCCTGCGCGGCGAGGCTTATTTCGAAGTCGCCAAGAATCGCGAGCGGCCGTTCGTGGTGATCGGTCCCCGGGCCCAGGCCCGCGCCGTCGGCACGGCCTATAGTGTCCGGCTGGTCGACGCGGACCAGATGAAGGTCCTGGTCACCGAAGGCGTGGTCTCCATCGAAAAGCCGCAACCCTCGGCGCGCGGGCCGTTCGCCGCCCTGTGGGGCTCGACCGACCGGGTCGACAATCTCGTCGGCGTGGAAGCGGGCGAGGAGGCGACCGTGAGCCTCGTCGGCTCGGACGCCGGGACGGACAGCGGCCGGGTTCTGGTCAGCGTCGCCTCCGTCTCCCACGACGCGGCCCAGCGGGCCCTGGCATGGCGGGACGGGCGTCTGTCCTTCGAAGGCCAGACCCTGGCGGCGGCGGCGGCGGAGTTCGCCCAGTTTTCGCCCCGCCGCATCCTCATCAAGGACGAGGCCCTCGGCCGGGAGCATATATCCGGCCTGTTCGCCGCCACCGACCCTGTCGGGTTCAGCCGCGCGGCCGCTCTCGCGCTGAACGCCAAAATGAAGCTGAAAAACAATACCATCGTTCTATATAGATAATCCGCCCTCGGATGGCGTAGCGCGTCAGTTATTATAAAGTTTTTATTACGGATGGCGGGAACCATTCCTTAGGTCATCTAGGATGTGTGGCGCGACCTTATGAGTTGGCGCCTCGCACTAAGCATCCAAACACACGCTGAGGGGCGTTCTCTATTATGTCATTTGGAAATACACGCCACGCGCTATTGGCGGGCGCCGCCATGGCCTGCCTCAGTCAGGCCGCCTATGCTCAGGAGCGCAGCTTCGATGTGTCGCCCCAGTCGGCGGTGACCTCCATCCCGCTGTTCGCCCGCCAGGCCGGCGTACAGATCCTGGCGCCCACCGACCAGCTGGCGGGGGTCAAGACGCGGGAGGTCAAGGGCGCCTATAGCCGAGCCGAAGCCTTGCGGATCCTGCTGAAGGGCACCCCCCTGGTCGTCGCCTCGGACGACGGCTCCACCGTGGTTCTGAAGATCGCGCCCAAGGGCAAACCCACCCCCGACGCCGCCCCCGATGTCGTCTCCACCGCCGACCATCCCACCGACGAGGTGGTGGTGCGCGGCTATCGTGAGAGCCTGGCCAGCGCCACCGCCGTCAAGCGCCGGGCGGTGGGCGCCGAGGACGTCATCAACGCCGACGATATCGCCGGCTTTCCCGACCTGAACCTGGCTGAATCCCTGCAGCGTATCCCCGGCGTGGTCATCACCCGCGACGCCGGCGAAGGCCGCCAGATCGCCCTGCGCGGCCTCGGCCCGGATTTCACCCGCACCCAGCTCAACGGCATGGAGGTGCTCACCAACACCGCCTCGGGCATGGACAACCGCGGCAATGTCAGCCGCACCCGCGCCTTCGACTACAGCATGTTCGCCTCCGAACTGTTCGATCGCGTCACCGTGCAGAAATCCTATGCGGCCGAGCAGGATGAAGGCGGCATCGGCGGCACCGTGCAGCTCAGCACCGCCAAGCCGTTCGACTATCCGGGCGCCGAACTGGTGCTGTCGGCCAAGGGCCAGACCAACAGCAATACCAACGGCGTCACGCCGCGCGTGGTCGGCCTGATCTCCGATCGCTGGGGTCCGTTCGGGGCGCTGCTGTCGGTGGCCTACAGCGAGAACAAATCCAACGAATATGGCTATCGCAGCTATGGCTGGGGCCCGAGCAAGGTCAACGCCGCCAATATCGGGCCTGGCGTCAGCGCCGCCGATGCGGCGTTGCTCGAAGGCGGCAGCATCTATGCGCCTCAGGCGAACACCCTGTCGACCTGGTATACGGATCGCAAACGCCTCGGCATCACCTCATCCCTGCAATACCACCCGAACGACCGCCTCAGCGTCGATCTGGACATGATCTACGGCAAGCTGACCAACGACCGCACCGACTTCGCCCTGGCGACGTCGGGCACCAACGGCCTGACGGGTCCCATCACCGGCACGCAAATGATCAACGCCGCCACCATCCGGGGAAACACCCTGGTCGCCGCCGACTATACGGGCGTCGATCTGCGCAGCGAGCATAATTTCGAAAACGACAACACCAACTTCTATCAGACGGTGCTGAACGGCTCCTACAGGATCACCGATAAATTGACCGCCAAGTTCATGGGCGGCTATTCGAGGTCGGTCTATTCGCTTCCCGTCTTCATCAAGACCTATCTTGAATCGAAGAACCATAGCATCGATGTGAACGACACGTCGCAATCGCCGAGCAACACCTACGACAATATCACTGATCCCAGCGCTTGGAACCTCATGCGGGCGGACGCCCAGCAGAACGGCATCGTCAGCCAGTACAAGACCGGCAAGGGCGACCTGATCTACAGCTTCGACAATGGGTCGGCGCTTAAGGGTGGCGTCATGTACAAAGACTTTTCGAACTCGGGATGGCAAAGATATAACAAGCAATTGTACAATCCGGGAAACGTGGACACCGTGATCCCGTCCATCTATAAGGGTCTGTTCAACTATAACAGCTACGCGCCCTACGTGGTTGGTGACGTCTATTCGCTGTATAATTACATCGGCAAGCCCATCAACCTTACGTCTGCCTATAATCAGCCGGGCTCAAACTATCAGGTCGGCGAAAAGACGGTGTCGGCCTATGTCCAGTACGACATGACCAACACCCTGTTTGATCATCGCGTTCGCAGCAACTTCGGCGTGCGCTACTATTCCACCGACCTGACGTCATCAGGGACCCAGTCCCAGGTCGTGGCCGGGGTTACGACCCTGGTGCCGGTGACGGATAAGCACACCTATCACGACTTCCTGCCGGCGGCGAACATAGCCATCAACCTGAACGACGATCTTCTGCTGCGTTTCAGCGCCGATCGCAATGTCAGCCGCCCCGCCCTGTCCGACCTCGCGGCGGCGGCCACGGTGAACAATTCGGCCCTCGGCGGCAGCATCACGGCCGGCAATCCCGACCTGAAGCCCATGACCGCCAATTCCGCCGAAGCCTCCCTGGAATATTATGCGGGCAAGAGCGGCTATCTGTCGGCGGGGGTGTTTTTCAAGAATATGGAGTCCTTTATCACCAGCCAGTCCAGCCAAGTACCCTATGGCTCGACCGGATACCCCCTGTCCTATCTGTTGCCGAACCAGACCGGATCGATTATCTACACCTACTCTCGGCCGCTCAACAGCAAGGGCGCCGACATCTACGGCGTCGAATTGGCCGCTCAGCACGACCTCGATTTCCTGCCCGCGCCCTTCGACAAGTTCGGCGTCAACGTCAATATGACCTATGCGGAAGGTTATCAGAACAACACCTATAATCTTCCCGCCACTAACCTTACCCCCGCTCTCCAGTATATCGTATCTGTTCCCCTCTACAACCTGTCGAAATACGCCGTGAACGCGACCCTATATTACGCGACAAAGCAGTTCGATGCCCGCATATCGCTCGCCTACAGGTCGGACTACCTTACCGGACCTGGATCCGTCGCCCTCCCCGGGGTTCTCAACAATGTCGGCGACGGCAATATCGCCACCACCAATGTCGACTTCGCCGCCCACTACAATCTCGGCAATCACCTCACCCTGGTGGTCGAAGGCATCAACCTGACCGACCAGGCCATCGCCCAGTGGACGGGAGTCAATGTCAAACGTCCGGACGTCTACACCACCGCCGGGCGCACCTTCACCTTCGGCGCATCCTACCGCTTCTAAACTGCGGACATGCGCCACTCGCGCCGCCGGGGCCAGTCCTCGGCGGCGCTTTTGTTTGAGCCACCCTTGGGCTCGCCAAATAAACTCGTCCCGCTATTCCGCCGCCGCCCGCACCGCCGGCGTGGTTGCCCCGGCCGCGGCCAGGGCCATGGCCTTGGCGCCGGCCAGGTCGTACATGCGGTTCATCATGGTCCGCTGGGCGCTGAGCCCGCCGCCGGCCTGCAAGGCGACCACCAGGTGCCAGCCGCCATAGGCGTCGGCGGTCAGGTCGCGGATCAGATTATAGACCCGCATGCGCGCCTCGACGTCGACGGTCGATTTGGTGTGCAGATATTTGCGCATATAGGCGCCGGTCTCCTCGTTGCGCAGATCCGACTCCAGCGGCAGGGTGAGCACCAGCCCCCCGGCCAGGTCGTGCAGGTATTTGACCGTATTATGGTAGTTGGCGGCGTAGTAATACTTGGCCGCGTTCACCGCCAGGCCGTTGGGATAGACCATGCCCGTGGCCGTGCTCTCGAAGTTGCGGCAGGCATAGTCCAGCCCCATGCGCAGCATCTCGGCATAGCAGATCAGTTCGGCGATGGTGTTCTGGGCGATGGGGTCGCGGTCCTTGCCCTGCATCTCGGTGACCAGCTGGGCCAGGCCCACGAACAACCGGGAGGTGGCGACCGAACCGACCAGGCCGCCGACCCGCTCCCACAGGCCCAGGGACTGGGCCAGGCGCGAGGCCAGCTGGACCTCTCCGGCCAGAAACACGCGGTCCCAGGGCACGAACACGTCGTCGAAAATGACGAAACCTTCGGGCATGCTGTGATGGGCGCTGGCCGGATAGTCGAACGGATTGAGGTCGGGCGCGGCGAAACTGCGGTTGATGATCTTTACGCCCGGGGTATTGACCGGCACGGAGAAGGATACGGCGTAGTCGGTTTCGTCCTGGCGCATGCCCTTGGTCGGCATGACCACCAGTTCATGCACCAGCGAGGCGGCGGTGATGTGCAGCTTGGCGCCACGCACGACGATGCCGTCGTCCGTTCGCTTGACGATGCGGACATAGAGGTCGGGATCGTCCTGCTCGTGCGCCCGGCGGCTGCGGTCGCCCTTGGGGTCGGTGATCACCTCGGCGGCGCGCAGGTCGTTGTCGCGCACATGCCGATAGAGGCGCTCGATATTGGCCGCATATTCTGGCTTCACCTCGGCCACTGCGTCCTTGACGCTCATCAGGGCCATCATCACCCCGGTGACGCCGCCGACGATCGACATTTCATGCATCATCTCCACCCGCCGGGTCAGGTCCGCCTCGCTGCGCGGGATCTGGAACACGCGGTGCGAGCGGGCGCCGGTCTCGTCCTGATAGGTCATCAGGTCGCGCCGGCGGGCGTCGGCATAGGCATAGTCGCTGGCGGCCACGGCGATCGGCGTGCGGAACTTGGGGTGGCGGGTGATGTCGTCGATCCGCTCGCCGTCCCAATAGGTGACGCGCCCATCGCGCAGGCTTTCGACATAGTCCTGGGGGGTCTTCAGTCCCATGGGAATCCTCCTTTGACTCCGCCGCGCGACCGCCGGTCTTTGGAGCCTCCGCCCGTGACGCTCGCCGCGCCTCTTGGGGCGCCATCACCGCAATAGGTTCTAATAATTTTGGATCAGGTCAAGTGAACATGCCGATGTTCAGCCATTTTTGATATAACGCGTCATATTTTTAGAACGGACTGTCAGGCGTAGATCGCGTCACGCACCTGCACCGTATAGGCGCCGATCATGCCTTCGATGGCGGTGTTGGTCAGGATCACGCAGGTGATGCGATTGACGGGGTCGACGAACCAGCTGGCGCCATAGACCCCGCCCCACGACCAGACGCCGACGGGTTGCGGGGTGTTGGCCGCCGCGGGGTCGAGCAGGACGGAGGCCCCCAGGCTGAAGCCGAACCCCGGACCGGTGATGGGCACGGGAATATCGCCGATGGCGTTGTCAGCCATCAGCCTGGCGCTCGGCGGCGTCAGGATCGGAGCCCCGCCGGTTCGCAGGCATTCCAGGAACCTCAGATAGTCGTCGGCGGTCCCCGCCATGCCCGCTCCGGCGGAGGCAAAGGACGTCGGATCAAGGATGCGATCGGGGGCGTAGCGCAGCGGGCTGACGACGAAGGGCACGGTGTGCCGCTCGCCCATGCGCTCCGGCCGCGGCGTCGCATCGGCATAGGCGGCGGTGAGCCGCGCGGGATCGATCACCGAAAAGTCGGTGTCCCCCATACCCAGGGGCCCGGTCACCCGGCGGCGCACGATCTCGGGCAGGGACAGGCCCGTGGCGGCCACCAGCACGGCGCCCAGGACATCGGTCGAGACGGAATAGTTCCAGGCCGTCCCCGGCGCGAAGCTCAAGGGCCAGGCGGCGATGCGCTTCAGGTTGTCGTCCATGGCGACGCCGGGCAGGTCGAAGCCGTTGGAAATGCCGGCGGCGTGATAGGCGCTTTCCGGCGGCTCCATGAAATCATAGGTCAGGCCCGACGTATGGGTCATCAGCTGGCGGATGGTGATCGGGGGTTCGGACCCGTCGGCGAGGCGGGGGCGAAACTCGGGCAGGAAGCGGGTGACCGGATCGTCCAGGCCGATCAGCCCCTCCTCCATCAAGGACAGGGCCGCGGCCGAGACGATCGGCTTGGTCAGGGAGGCGAAGCGGAAGATCGCGTCCCGCTGCATCGGCCGCCCGGCCTCCCGATCCGCGTCCCCCGCCGCCCGCGCATAGGCCAACTCGCCGCCGCGGGCGACCAGGGTCACTGTGCCGACCAGGCGGCCTTCGGCCAAGGCGTTGTCGATGACGGCGTCAAGCCGCTGGGTCAGAGCCGGATCCAAAGCCATGGCGCGCCTTCCTTGATGGTCTTGGCCGTTACGGTATCAGACCGCGCGGTATCAGAAATAGCGGGCGCGCAATTCGCGTTTGAGGATCTTGCCGGTGGCCGTGCGCGGCAATTCGCTGTCGGTCAGACTGAAGGCCGTGGGAATTTTGAACCTGGCCAGACGCCCCTGCAGGCTGAGCGCGATCTGCCCGGCCACGTCGTCGCCCAGATGATCGGAATCGACCCGCACCACGGCGGCCACCGCCTCGCCATAGTCGGCGTCCGGCAGGCCGACCACGGCGGCGTCGCGGACCAGGGGATGTTCGAGGATCGCCGCCTCGACCTCGGCGCAATAGACATTCTCGCCGCCGCGGATGATCACATCCTTCATCCGGTCGACCACGTAGTGCAGGCCGTCCGCATCCGAAAAGCCCAGGTCGCCGGTGCGGAACCAGCCGTCCGCAAAGGCGGCCTGGGTCGCCTCGGGGTTTTTCCAGTAGCCGGGGATGACATTGGGCCCGCGCACCCAGATTTCGCCGACCTGTCCCTGAGGCCGGTCGCGGCCCTGCTCGTCCACCACCCGCACCTGAGCCGTGGCCACGGGCCGGCCGACGCTGTCCGGCTGGGCCAGATAGTCGGCGCCGCCATTGGTGATGACCGCGCTGGTGGTCTCGGTCAGGCCATAGCCGTTGCCGGGCGCGGCCTTGCTGGCGAATTGCTCGCCGATCCGCCGGATCAGGTCGGGTGGCACCGGCGCCCCGCCCGAGGTTATGCCCATCAGGGTCTGCATCTCAGCGCCTTGGCCTGCCGCGGTTTCCAGCAGCTGCCGCAAGACGATCGGCACGCCGGAAACGCTGGACAGGCCATGGGTTTCGATCAGCCGCACCGCCTCGGTGGGCGCCCACTTGTACATCAGCACGATCTTGGCCCCCATGGCGGCGCTGATATAGAGGCCGGTGAGGCCGCCGATGTGGAAGAAGGGGAAGGTCTGCAGCACGCCCGGCTGGGGCGCGGCGGGGTCAGGTCCGGCCGGCAGCCCGGCAAGCGCCTTGGCGACGGCGCCGCCCAGCAGGGTGTTCATCAGATTGGTGACGTGATTGGCGTTGGTCGCCATCGCCCCCTTGGGATTGCCGGTGGTGCCGGAGGTGTAGAGGATGGTGGCCAGATCGCCCGGCGCCACCTCCACATCCGGCAGCCGTTCCGCCGGCTCGCGCACCACCGCATCGAAGTCCAGGCCGCCCTCACCCGCCCCGCCGCGCCGGGCCACGACCACCGTCTTCAGGTCCAGTTCCGGCAGCAGGGGGCGCAGCCGCTCCAGCCGCTCGCCATCGATCAACAGTGCGCTAGGCGTGGAATCGCGCAGGGCGAAGGCCAGTTCGGACGCCGTCCACCAGGCGTTCAAAGCCACGACGATGGCCCCGATCGACTGACAGGCCCAGAAACTGATGCTCCATTCGGGATAGTTGCGCATGCCCAGGGCCACCCGATCGCCCTTGCGGACACCGGCGGCCACCAGATGATGGGCCAGGGCCGCCGCCTCGCCGAAGTGCTGCGCATAGGTGACAGCCTCGTCGTCATAGACCAGGAAAGGCCGCTCGCCGTGCTCCGCCGTGGCCTTCAGGACCTCGCGCAGGGAGGGCGGCGCGTGGCGATAGACGCGGACGGGGTAGCCGGTGGCGGTGTCGACCACCAGCTCGAACGGTCCCCCGGCGGTCAGGTCATCGATGATTTCGGCTCTGGTCGGCATGGGCTCTCCCTCGCTGAACCCTGGCGATGATTTTTGAGGCTTGTTATAGTTTTAGGGTCAATTGTCGCGGCTGTCACGCATGGCCCGAGGCGGTCGCGGATGGCGCCTGGGCCCGCGCCCTGGCGCGCGCGGCCACATAGACCTTGGCCAGGTAGACGGCCATCGCAAAGAAGGCCGCGCCCAGGACCACAGCCTTGGTCAGTTCGACGAAATCGGCGGCGCCGAGCAGGGCGGGCGCGCCGAGCACGGTCAGAAACAGCATGGTGGCGGCGTTCACCGCCAGCGGCGCCCAATCCATGATCTGGACGAACAGGGCGATGCAGATCACCACCAGCGCGAGGATCAGCCCGTGTTGCGGGTCGTGGGTGGTCAAGAACCGGGTCTGCCAGGCCAGGGCCACACCGACCATGGCGCCGATCAGGGCGGGGGCCAGCCTGTCGAACTCGGCCTTTTCCACCGCCGCCCAGTACCAGAGGAACAGAAAGCTGGCGAAAAAGGATTTGACGCCGAGCAGGAGGCCGCCGAGCGCGATCCAGCCGGCGACGGTGACGATGACGAGGGCCAGCAGCATCAGGCCGGACACCAGGGTGATGGGCTGGGCGGGCGATGCTGCGCTCGCGGTTTGGCTATGGCTCATGAGCCGCTTCCTCTGTTCACCGCCGCGGCTCAGCCCAACAGGGCCTCCGCGGCTGGCTCTCGATGGTCTCTTTTGGCTTTCCCCCTCCCCGCGTTCGGCGCAAGCTCGCTTGGGAGCGGGCTTGAAGCGCCGCGCTGGCGGGACGGGTTGGCATGGCTGAGCCTAGAGCCTGGCTCCCATTTGACAACGCATTATTTTATAATGCGATATAATTATAATGGCGCGCGCAAGGCGGCCAAGCCGGGAAGAGCCATGAGCGCCGCTACGCCAACCCTTGGGACGCCGACCCTGGAAACCCCATCCCTCGACGCCTGGCGCGACCTGGTCGACCTGGACCGGCTGGGCCGGTGGATGGACCAACAGGGGTTGGAGCCAGGGGCGATCGAGGAGCCCGCCCGCCCCCCGGGCGGCACCCAGAATCTGCTGCTGAAGTTTCGGCGCGGGGATCGCTGGTTTATGTTGCGCCGACCGCCGCTGCATCCGCGCCACAACGGCAGCGAGACCATGCGGCGAGAGGCGCGGGTCCTGGCCGCCCTTGCCCCGAGCGACGTGCCCCATCCGCGCCTGATCGCCGCTTGCCCGGACGAGGATGTGCTGGGCGCGGCCTTCTATCTGATGGAGCCGGTGGAGGGCTTCAATCCGACCGTGGGCCTGCCGGCCCTGCACGCCGGCGACCCGGCGATCCGTCGGCGGATGGGCCTGGCCCTGGCGGACGGGATCGCCGCCCTGGGCCGGGTGGATCATGTGGCGGCGGGCCTGTCGGACCTCGGCCGCCCGGATGGTTTTCTGGAGCGCCAGGTGGGACGCTGGAAGAAGCAACTGGCCTCCTATGCGGACTATCCGGGCTGGGCCGGACCGGCCTCCATTGAGGGCGTCGACAGGGTGGCCGAATGGCTGGACGCCCATCGGCCGCCGCGGTTCCAGCCCGGCCTGATCCACGGCGACTATCATCTGGCCAATGTGCTCTATCGCCATGACGGCCCGGAATTGGCGGCGATCGTCGACTGGGAGCTGACCACCATCGGCGATCCGCTGCTCGACCTGGGCTGGCTGATGGCCACCTGGCCCGAGGATGGCCGCCCGCTGGATGACAACCTGTCGGTGACGCCCTGGACCGGCTTTCCGACCACGGCCGAACTGGTGCGGCGTTACGCCGGCCAGACCGACCGCGATATGGACCACATGGCCTGGTACGGCGTCTTGGCCTGCTACAAGCTGGGTATCATCCTGGAAGGCACCCACGCCCGCGCCGCCGCCGGCAAGGCCGATACAGCCACCGGCGATCGCCTCCACGCCCAGACCCTGAACCTGTTCCAACGCGCCCTGCGCTGGATCGCCTGACATCCGGAGACATGGCCATGTCCCAAGATAACGCCGGAGGAACCCTGCTGATCGTCGGGGCCAGCGGCGTGATCGGCGCCGCCGCCCTCGACCATTTCGCTCAGCGGCCGAGCTGGCGGGTGATCGGCCTGTCGCGACGCCTGCCCGACGTCGCGGCCGACCTGGATTTTGAGCGCCTGGCGGTCGACCTGATCGACCCGGCGGCCTGCGCCGAGGCGGTCGGGCGGTTGTCGGGCGTCACCCACGTTGTCTATGCGGCCCTGTTCGAAAAGCCCGGCCTGATGGCGGGCTGGCTCGAGCAGGACCAGATGCAGACCAATCTGACGATGATGCGCAACCTGATGGACCCGTTGCTGAGGGCGGCCGACGGGCTGCGCCATGTCAGCGTTTTTCAGGGCACCAAGGCCTATGGCGCTCACGTCCATCGCATCAAGTCGCCCGCCCGCGAGAGCGCGCCGCGCGATCCTCACGACAATTTCTACTGGCTGCAGGAAGATTATATTCGCAACGCACAGCGCGGGACGGACTGGACCTTCACCTTCTGGCGGCCGCAGATCGTCTATGGCGGCGCCACGGGGGGGGCCATGAACCTGATCCCGGTATTGGGCGCCTATGCGGCCATCTGCCGGGAGGTGGGCCTGCCCTTCGTCTGTCCCGGGGCCTATGACAACCTGATCGAGGCGGTCGATACTGATCTGATCGCCAAGGCCCTGGATTGGGCGACGCACAGCCCGGCGGCCCGGGGCGAGACCTTCAACATCACCAATGGCGACGTCATGGCCTGGCCCAATGTGTGGCCGGCCATCGCCGAGGCGGTGGGCATGGAGCCGGCCTATGGCGATCCCCTCTCCCTGAGCGCTTTTCTGGCCGCCCATGCCGATGTCTGGGACCAGATCACGGAGAAATATGGGCTGAGGCCGATCCCCATGGCCAAGCTGGTCGGTGAGTCGGCCTATTACGCCGATCTGCTGTTCTCCTATGGCGCCGAACAGCCGCCCGCTTCCATCCTGGTCAGCACCATCAAGCTGCGGCAGGCCGGGTTTGGCGACTGCGTCGATACCGAAGCGATGTTTCGCAAATGGCTTGGGCGACTGGTCGAGCGCAACATATTGCCGCCGCCCGTCTGATGCACACGGCCTTGATCCGCGACCACCGCAAGAGGCGGGCGCGGCGATATTTATAGATCAAGTTTCAATTATGAGCTGTGAGGATGGACCTCTGAAACCCCAGGCGCAGACGTTGCAGACACGCTGAGCTGGCATTTCTGCAACGCGCCTGAATACAATCTTCGTCGCAAATCCGCGCACAGAGGCTAAGCTTGTATCCAAGCATCGCCGAATTTCCGATCTTCTGTTGAATTATCTGACAGATAGATCCGTGGTCCCCGGCCCATGCTCGCCACGCCCCAAGCCAGACTCCGCTTGGCTTCGCGAACCTGAATCACGCGTTGGGCGCTGGACATAAACTTATAACTCGTCCTATATTTTTTACTCCACAGGCGGGGCTGTTCGGTGGGACAGCAGGCAAGTAACGACCTGCGCACCCGATTGCAGACCGGATCTAGGGAGGGGGAAGGCGGAAAACCGTGTCCCTCAAAAAGAGAACAGCGCGCGAAACGTGCGCAGGGATGGGAGGTTTGTGGATGCGTAATCGAAACCTAGCGCTTTGCGGCGCCTCGGTCTTGACCCTCGCTATTCTAGCGGGTCCGGCCTTGGCCCAGACCGCTGCGGCCCAGGCCGTGGCCCCTCCCCCGCCCGCCACGACGGCGATGGCGGAAATCATCGTCACCGCGCAAAAGCGGCAGGAGAATATTCAGAACGTCGGTATGTCCATCCAGGCGGCGACGGGGGACAGATTGAACAAACTCGGCATCAAGGATACGGCCGATCTGCAGAAGGTCGTGCCCGGATTTCTATTTACGCCGACCTATTACGGCACCCAGGTCTTCACTATTCGCGGCGTTGGCTTCCAGGACACTTCTCTGGCCGGCAGCCCGACCGTCAGCGTCTATCTCGACGAAGCGCCCCTACCCTTCTCCGCCCTGACCAACGGCGCCTCGCTCGACCTGCAACGGGTGGAAGTGCTCAAAGGGCCTCAAGGCACGCTGTTCGGTGAAAACGCCACCGGCGGGGCCATCAACTATGTCGCCAACAAGCCCACCGACCATTACGAGGCCGGGGCCGACCTGACCTATGGCCGCTTTCAGAACACCGACATTTCGGGATTTGTCAGCGGTCCGCTGGCGGACGGCTTCGACGCTCGGCTCGCCCTTCGCTACAATACCAGCGGGGCCTGGCAGCACAGCTACGGTCCTCAGCAGGGCCAAAGCACGGGCGGCCAGGATTTTCTCAATGGCCGCCTGTCCTTTCAGTGGAAGCCCAACGACAAGTTCACCGGCCTTCTGACCCTCAATGGCTGGCATGACCGGGGCTATACACAGATGGGCCAGCTTTTCGGCATCGCCGAACTGAGTCCGCTGGCCGTTCTCGCCCCGGCGATCGCCAACTATCCTTTGGCGCCGCACAACGACCAGGCCGCGAACTTCAACACCTGCGTCAATAAATCGCCGACCGATCCGATCGCCAATCAGGGACTCGGCACGACCGTGACCACGCCGACCGGGGCGGTGGAATCGGAAGGCGCCGGCTCGGTCGTCCAGTCCGGCGGGCAACCGACCGACTGTATCGCGCCGCGCAAGGATAACACCTATTACGACGCAACCTTGCGGATGGACTACCAGTTGCCGATGGATATGACGGCGACATCACTGACGTCCTACCAGCTGTTCACCCGCTATCAAGGCATCGACGGCGGCGGCATGAACATCCAGGACTATCAGTCCGTGCAACACGGCAAGATCGCCACCGTTTATCAGGAACTGCGCCTGTCGGGTAAGTTCAACGGCAAGGGCAGTTGGCTGATCGGCGCCAATTACGAGCATGACAGCACCTGGGATCACTTCCTGCAGACCTACAACGCCTCGACCGCCAGCCCGACGGTGTTCGCCTATCTGCCGCCCAATGTGAACCCAGCCAATCCGGCCGGCGTGCCCCTGATCCTGGGGGCGACCGAGTTCGCCCTGGGGCCGACGGCGCCCACCGACGAGCAGAAGACCGATACCTACGGCGTCTATATCAATGGTGAATATCCGCTCCTGGAAAACCTGACCTTGCAGGCCGGGGCCCGCTTCACCCAGGAAAACAAGACTTCGGGCGTCTGTGGCGACGACGGCGGCGACGGCAGTTGGTCGTTGGTCGCTTTCGTGTTGCAAAACGCCCTGGGCAGCCCGAGCCCCCGGATCTCGCCTCCCGGGACCTGCGCCAGCCTTGGCCCGGCGCCGACCCTCAATTCCCCCGTCGGCGGCGCCTTGCTGCCCGGCAAGCTCGACGAGAACAACGTCTCCTGGCGGGTGGGGCTGAACTGGAAATATACGCCGGACATTCTGCTCTATGTGAACGTCAGCAAGGGCTATAAGGGCGGCTCATACCCGACCGTGGCCCTGTCGACCGACGTCCAGGCCCAGCCCGTTGTTCAGGAAGCCCTGCAAGCCTATGAAGGTGGCTTCAAGGCCTCGCTGTTCCATCATCAGGTGACTGTGGACGGGGCAGGCTTCTATTACGACTATACCAACAAGCAGATCCTCGGCGCGGTCGCCGACCCAGTGTTCGGCGCCCTGCCGGCCCTGGTCAATGTGCCCCAATCGCACGTGATTGGCTTCGAGTTTTCAGGCGCCTGGAGGCCGGACTTCCTGCAAGGCCTGACGGTGACGCCGGCCATCAGCTATCAGGCCAGCGAGATCGACACCTCGTCCAAGAACAAGTGCGCCCCGCCGCCGGCCCAAAGTATTCCGGGCGTGCCAGGCTTTGTCACCTGCATTCCCGGCCATTTCTACCAGTTCGACGCCTATAGCGAATATGCCGACTTCACCGGCGAGCGTTTCCCATCGGCGCCGGAATGGCAGGCCTCGCTGGATATGGAATATGACTGGACCATCCACGACACCCTGAAGGCCTTCATCGGGGCCAATATCAACTATACGGACTCGACCAATACCTTCTTCGTCAACCGCAACCCGACACCAGCCTTCATCAACTTCTCGTCCTCGGGTGTCGTGCCGGCTTTTGGCGGCTATGTGAACCCGGCCAATCCACAACCATTGCCGACCAACCACCCCAATGACCCATTGAGCGTGCCCGCCTATACTCTGGTGGACCTGCGGATCGGGGTCGAGTCGGGCGCCTGGCGGTTCCAGGTGTGGGGCCACAACGTGTTCAACGCCTGGTATTGGACGGCGGCGGACCACGTGAACGACGTCCTGCTACGCTATACCGGCATGCCGGCCACGGTCGGGGCGACGCTCAGCTACCGCTTCCACTAATGCCGTCTGAGTATAGCGCGTCTGTAGCGAAGGTCCCGGCCGTCGATGGCGGCCGGGACCTGGCTTCAAATCTGGCGCGGCTGGTCGAACGACAGTTCGGGCCGGGCGCGCGCATGAAGGGGCTGGAACGCCTGTCCGGCGGCGCCAGCCAGGAACTGTGGTCTTTCGACGTGGAGATCGGCGACCCCGAGGGGGGTGGTCACCTCCGGCCCCTGATCCTGCGCCGAAACCCCGACGGCTCGGTCAAGCGGGACACGGCGGCGGGCATGGAGGCGGAGGCCCGCCTGATGGTGCTGGCGCGACAGGCCGGGGCGCCGGTTCCGCAAGTCGAATACGTGCTGTCGCCGCAGGATGAGATGGGATCGGGCTTCATCATGGAACGCATCCCCGGGGAAACCCTGGCCCGCAAGCTGCTGCGGGACGAGGCCTATGCCACAGCCCGGTCGCGGCTGGCCCGCCAGCTCGGCGAAGCCGCCGCCCTGATCCATCGGATCGCCCCCACCGAGGCCGGCCCGCTGCGGCGCACCACCGTGGAGTCGAGCTTGGATCAGGCCTATGCGGCCTATCGCGCCAATGGGTCCAGCCGGCCGGTGGTGGAGTGGGCCTTTCGCTGGTTGCGCGAAAACCGGCCGCAAACGGACGCCCCCGCCTGCGTGGTCCATGGCGACATGCGCAACGGCAATATCATCGTCGGCCCCGAGGGCCTGCGGGCGGTGCTGGATTGGGAGGTCGTCCACCTGGGCGATCCGATGGAGGACCTGGGCTGGATGTGCGTCACCTCCTGGCGGTTCGGGGAGATCGACAGGCCGGTCGGCGGCTTCGGCCCCCGCGAGGCGCTGTTCGCCGGCTATGAGGCGGTCAGCGGCAGGCCGGTCGATGCGGCGCGGGTACGGTTCTGGGAGGTCATGGGCGTCCTGCGCTGGGGGATGAGCTGCGCGATGATGGCCGGCGAGTTCCAGCGCGGCGACCGCTCGGTGGAAAAGGCCGCGATCGGGCGGCGCACCTCGGAGACCGCGATCGACCTGCTGGCGATGCTGGCGCCCCGGCAGGGCCAGTCCCATGCGTGAGCAACCGAGCACGGCCGAACTGATCGACGCGGTCGCCGAATTCCTGCGCGGCGAGGTGATGCCGGCCCTGTCCGGGCGGCTGGCCTTCCATGCCCGGGTCGCCGCCAATGTGCTCGACATCGTCAGGCGAGAACTGACCCTGGGCCCGGCGGCGGAGGCCGCGGAGGCGTCCCGGCTGGTGGCCTTGCTGGGACGCGAAGACGAGGTGGAAGCCCTCAATCGCGAGCTTTGCGCGCGGATCGCCGACGCCAGCCTGGATCCCCACGATCCGGCCCTGATCGAGCATCTGTGGGCCACCACCCTGGATACGGTGGCCATCGACCAGCCGAACTACGCCACCTATCGCCGCGCCGCGGCCAACCCGAACCCTGCGCCCAGAGCGGCCTTAAACGGAGACCCATGATGGATTTCGACATCCCCAAGGACCTGGCCGACTATCTGAGCGTGCTCGACGCCTTCATCGAGGCCGAGATCAAGCCGTTGCAGGCGCAGGACGACAACGAGCGGTTCTTCGATCACCGCCGCGAGTGGGCGCGCACCGACTTCGACAATGACGGCCTGCCGAGGCCGGAGTGGGAGGCGCTGATGCGCGAGGCCAAGCGGCGCGCCGACAAGGCCGGCCATCTGCGCTTCGCCCTGCCCAAGGAATTCGGCGGCAAGGACGGCTCCAACCTGTGGATGACGGTGATCCGGGAGCATCTGGCGACGAAGGGGCTGGGCCTGCATTACGACCAGCAGACCGAGCACTCGATCGTCGCCAACAACCCCTTCATCGTCATGTTCCGCGACTTCGGCTCGCCGGCTCAGAAGGAGGAGTTCATCGCCGGTATGCTCGACGGCACGCGGCGGATCACCTTCGGCCTGACCGAGCCCAATCATGGCTCCGACGCCACCTTCATGGAGACGACGGCCGTCCGCGAGGACCGGGACGGCGTGGCCGGCTGGCGCATCAACGGCCAGAAGATGTGGACCACCGGCATGCATGTGGCCACCCATTGCGCCCTGTTCTGCCGCACCAGCGGCCAGGACGGCGACGCCCGCGGCATCACCTGCATCCTGGTCCCCGCCAATGATCCGGGGGTGAAGATCGAGGAGTGGATGTGGACCTTCAACATGCCCACCGACCACCCACGGGTCAGTTTCACCAATATCTGGGCGCCCGACAGCGCGGTGTTTGGGCCGCCGGAGGGCGGGCTGGCCCTGGCCCAATCCTTCGTGCACGAAAACCGCATCCGCCAGGCGGCCGGCTCGCTGGGGGCGGCGGTCTATTGCATCAATGAGAGCGTCAAATACGCCCGGATGCGCAAGCCGTTCGGCCGCCCCCTGTCGGAGAACCAGGCCATCCAGTGGCCGCTGGTGGAACTGGCCACCCAGACCGAGATGCTGCGCCTGCTGATCCGCAAGACCGCGTGGGAGATGGACCAGATGCCCCATCCGGAGGTGGAAAAGCGTATCTCCGACAAGGTGTCTATGTGCAACTACTGGGCGAACCGGCTGTGCTGCGAGGCGGCCGACCGGGCCATGCAGGTCCATGGCGGCCTGGGCTATTCGCGCCACAAGCCGTTCGAGCACATCTATCGCCACCATCGCCGCTACCGGCTCACCGAAGGCTCCGAGGAGATCCAGATGCGCAAGGTGGCGGCCTTCCTGTTCGGCTATATGGGGCCGCGAAAGCAGGAGATGTCCAATCTGACCATGGCCGATGTGGCCTATAGCCGGAGCGCGACCCCGCCCGGCCACGTATGACCTGTCGCCCTATCCGCGATTGCGGCGCATCCCCCTCCCACGCCGCAGGCTCGCCGCCCGAACCCTCCACGATTCGGGCGGCGCTTTTTGCCTGGCGATCTCAGCGGCCCTGAAAAATCGCCGGGCGCTTTTCCAGGAAGCTGGCGACGCCTTCGCGGTGGTCCTCGGTCTGCATCAGGCGGCGGATGGTTTCTATGGCCCAGGCGCCGATTTCGCGGGGATCGCCATAGGCGCCGCGGCGCAGCCCCTCCTTCATATAGCGCAGGGCCAGGGGCGGATTGGCGGCGATGCGGGCGGCGAGCGCGCGCGCCTGGATCATCAACTGGTCGTGGGCGACGACCTCGCTGACGAGGCCGTAGCGAAGGGCCTGCTGGGCGTCGATGACGTCGCCGGTGAATAGCAGTTCGGCCGCGCGCGCCGGGCCGACGATGCTGGGCAACCGGTAGAAGCCGCCCACATCGCAGACCAGGCCACGCTTGATGAACAGTTCGGCGAATTTAGCCTTTTCCGACGCGATGCGGATATCGGCATAGAGGGCCAGTTCCATGCCCCAGCCGACCGCGGCCCCGTTGACGGCGGCGATCACCGGCTTGTCGCAGTCCAGCGCCGCCATGGCCGCCGGGGTCGGCCGGTGCCGCACCACCGGCGCTGTGGTCTTGGCCGCGAAGGCCTTGGGTCCGGCCATGATCTCGCGCACGTCATCCCCGGAGCAAAAGGCCGGATCGGTCCCGGTGACGATCACACAGCGCGCCTCCGGATCCTGGGTGGCCCGGCGAAAGGCCGCCTCCAGGCGATCATAGGCCTCGTAGTTCAGGGCGTTGCGCTGGGCCGGCCGGTTCAGGGTGATGGTGGCGACATGGTCGGACAGGCTGTAGGTGACGCTTTCGTCCGCGCTGGTATCGGCATCGGTCACGTTTGCGCTCCTCAAATCTGGACTTGGCGCCGCCGGTAGGACCGGCTTTCCAGTGGCGGCAGCCTGTCGTCGAGAGCGCCTCGAAAAATCGCGTTTGTTAATACACGTTATAAGAACGTGAAGCGCTGTCAACGACCCTGGAAGGATGGCGCCGGGGCCAGAGGCGAGGCTCAGGCCCCGGCCGCGCCAGCCGCGCTGGAAAGCTGCACCAAGGCTTGGCTTTCGAGCACACGCGCATGCAGCGGGCCGCGCCAGTCCGCCGCCGCCGCGCCCTTGAGGATCAGGGCGTAACCCAGGCGGATAGTCGGCGCCAGGGCCCGGGGGTCCATTTCACCGACCACCCAGTCCAACATGACCGAGCGAAACAGAAAATCGAGCTGATGCAGCAGCAGCTCCAGGTCGATGTCTGCGGCGAAGGCGCCGGCGTCGGCGGCCCCCTGGATCAGGCCCAGCCAGAAGGCGTCGCGCTTGGGATTGTAGATTTCGTGGCGAACCTCGTCGGTGGTGTCGAACACCGCCGCCCACAGGGTCTTATAGAAGCCTGGGTCGCCGATATAGAACTCGACCGCGATATCGACCGCGGCGAAGATCCGCTCGATGGGGTCGGCGGACCGGAAGGTCGAAAAACGCTCGCGAAATTCGCGTACGTCCTGCAGCAGCGCCAGGACGATGGCGCGCTTGGAGCCGAAGAGATTGTAGGGCGTGGCTAGGCTGACCCCTGCACGCGCCGCCAGGGCGCGCATGGACAGGCCGGTATTGCCGGTTTCGCGGATCAATTGCCGGGCGGCCTGGATTATTCTCTGGCGCCGTTCCGCCTTGCCGGCCTCGCGCCGGCTGATCGAAGGCGTGGGTTCCGCGCCAGAGCTGGACTGGCCTGTGCTGGACTTCCCCGCGCTGGACTTCCTCGCGCTGGACTTCCTCGCGCTGGACTGGGCGTCGATATTGTCTCTCAACGGGTGATCATCTCCCAGCAAAGGTACGCAAACCCTGTGCTCTAGCTCAGGCCGCGGCCAAGATGAAAGTGCGGGCGCGCCGAAATCGTGGAATTGGTTTCAGGTTCGTGGGCATTCGCCCAAGAAAGCCTCGCCCAGCCCCCGGCTTGAGCGCTCTTGACGCCAGACGGCCCCATCAGGGCGGGCCAAGGCGCCGCATGCTGCCGACCCGGTGGCGTTTTCCATCAGCCGCACTCCCATCATCGAGCCCGGGGCCCTTGACGGACGGATTATAATTATAACAAGTTACAGCATAGTGAGCCTGGGGGACAAGAGGCGATAGGTCGCACCGTTCCCAGGCCCGCGAAGACTGGGCCAGGACTGCTGGGCCAGGACTGCTGGGCCATACGCCGCGACTGAAGACACTCAGGGAAGACATTCAGGGAGGATCGCGATGAATTTCGAACTGGTCGCCGACGGACTTCAATTCCCCGAAGGCCCGATCGCCATGCAGGACGGCTCGGTCGTGTTGGTCGAGATCAAACGTCAGACCCTGACCCGGGTGACGCCCGACGGACACAGCGAAATCATCGCCAAGCTGGGCGGCGGTCCCAACGGGGCCGCGATCGGGCCGGATGGGGCGGTCTATGTCTGCAATAACGGCGGCTTTGAGTGGGTGGATCGGCCGGACGGCATCACCGCGCCGCACGGCACGCCGACGGACTATGTGAGCGGCTCTATCCAGCGCGTGGACCTGAAATCGGGGGCGGTGACCACGGTTTATGACGCCTGCGACGGCCGCGCCCTGAGAGGACCGAACGACATCGTGTTCGATCGCGACGGAGGCTTTTGGTTCACCGACCTGGGCAAGTCGACCAGCGAAGCGATGCAGATGGGCCACCTGCTCTATGCGCGCCCTGATGGCTCAATGATCCGGCGGGTGCGCGAGGGCATGATCACGCCGAACGGGGTCGGCCTGTCGCCCGACCAGCGCACCGTCTATGTGGCCGAGACCCATACCAGCCGGGTCTGGGCCTTCGACATCGCCGGGCCGGGCGAGCTCGCCCAGTCGTCAGACATGTGGGCGCCCGGACGCGTGCTGGGCCCCCTGCCCGGCTATCAACTGCTGGACAGCCTGGCCGTCGAGGCTGGGGGTAAGGTCTGCGTGGCGACCATCGTCAATGGTGGGATAACCGCCTTTGACCCGGAGGGCGGGCTGGAGCACTTCGCCTTTCCCGATCCGATCGTGACCAATATCTGCTTCGGCGGCGCCGACCTGCGCGACGCTTGGGTGACCGCCTCGGGCACGGGCAAGCTCTACAAGTGCCGCTGGCCGCGCCCCGGCCTCAAACTGAACTTCAACGCCTGAGCGGAGCCTGGCGCCCCCATGAGTTATGATCAGATCCGCTATGAGACCGATGGGCCCGTCCTGACCCTGACTCTCAACCGGCCCGACAAATTGAACGCCTATACGGCGCAGATGGGCGCCGAACTGGCCGAGGCGCTGAAACAGGCGGACAGGGACGATTCCATCCGCGCCGTGATCCTGACGGGGGAAGGCCGGGGCTTTTGCGCCGGGGCCGACATCTCCGCCGGGGCCGGCAGCTTCGACACCTCGGCGGACGGGGCGGGCGCCAAGAACTTTGGCGCCAACCGCTCGGCCGATCCCGGCCAGGGTGCGGGCTTCGTCGGCGCCCTGTTCAACTGCAGCAAGCCGACCATCGCCGCCTTCAACGGCGCGGCGGTGGGGGTGGGCGTGACCCTGGCCCTGCCGACGGATATCAAGATCGCCTCGTCCGCCGCCCGGTTCGGCTTTGTCTTCGCCCGGCGCGGCCTGACGCCCGAGGCGGCCAGCGCCTGGTTCCTGCCCCAGATCGTCGGCCTGCCTCAGGCCCTGCGCTGGTGCCTGTCCGGCCATGTGTTCGACGCCCAGGAGGCCCTGCGCGGCGGCCTGGTCAGCGAAGTCGTCGCCCCGGAGGCGCTTTTGCCCCGCGCCCGGGAGATCGCCCTGAACATTGCTGAAAACTGCGCCCCGGTCTCGATCGCCATCACGCGGCAGCTGTTGTGGCGCTTCGCCTCGGCGCCCCTGCCGTTCGAGCTTTTGAAGATAGACGGCCCCTTCACCATGGCCCTCGGCGCTGGCGGGGACGTCAAAGAGGGGGTCAGCGCCTTTCTGGAAAAACGCAAGCCGAGCTTTCCGGGCCGCGTCTCGGACGGCATGCCCGCCGGCTATCCCTGGTGGCCCGAGCCGAGCTGAGCCCGCGAGAGCGGCTCCGTCAGAGGTCTTCCAGCAGCAGCGCCCCAGCGGCGATCAGGTCCCTCAGCTCGCGCTTGAGCACCTTGCCCGAAGCGTTGCGGGGCAAGGCGTCGATGAACACCACGTGCCGCGGCTTTTTGTAGCCGGCGATGCGCTCGCGGCAGAAGCCGACCAGTTCCACCGCGCTGACCGGCTCGCCGGGCCGTGTGCAGACCACGGCCACCACCTTCTCGCCCCACTTGGGGTCCGGCGCGCCGAGGACGGCGGCTTCGACCACCGCGGGATGCTCGTAGAGCACCTCCTCCACCTCGCGCGGATAGACGTTTTCGCCGCCGGTCAGGATCATGTCCTTCTTGCGATCCACGATATAGAGATAGCCGTCCGCATCCCAGCGTCCGACATCGCCGGTGCGAAACCAGCCGTCGATGAAGGAGGCCGCGGTCGCCTCCGGCTTGCCCCAATAGCCGCACAGCACCTGGTCGCCGCTGACCACGATCTCACCGGGCTGATCGGGACCGACGTCGACGCCATCGTCATCGATCACGCGCACCCGGGCCAGCGGCATCTGGCGGCCTACCGACCGCAGAAGATCCAGCCCCTGTTCGGCCGCGCGCTCATGGTCCTGGCGGCCCATGAACATCACATTGCCGGCCAGTTCGGTCATGCCGAAGCCGGTGCTGAAGCCCACCTGGGGCCAGCGGGCGCGGGCGCGGCGCAGGACATCGCCCGGCATGGCCGAGGCGCCGTAGCCGATGCGCCTCAGGCTCGACAGGTCGTATTGATCGGTGCGCGGATCCTCCAGCAGCATGGCGATCATGGTCGGGGCCATGGCCGTGCTGGTGACTCGATAGGCCTCGACGTTTCGCAGCAGGCTGTCGGCGTCGAAGCTGCGCATCAGCACCACCGGGTGGCCGCGCAGGTGGTACATGGGCATGACATAGCCGGCGACATGGAACTGGGGAAAGGTGAACATGCAGACATCGTCAGCGCCGACCTCCCAGGTGGTCATGGCGTTGACCACGGCGGCCATGAGATTCCTGTGCGACAGCATCGCGCCCTTGGGCAGGCCGGTGGTGCCCGAGGTGTAGAGCAGCCAGCACAGGTCGGTCTCGGCGGGGCGGCGCTCGGGCGGCGCGGCGGCGCCGGCGGCTATGAAGGCGTCATAGCCGACACAGTCCTCATCCTCGCCGCCGATCAGCAGGATCTGTTCGACCGAGGGAATCTGCGCCTGGATCTGGCGGATGGTCGGCAGGTATTTCGGCTCGACGATCAGGATACGCGGGGCGCTGTCGCCGATGATGAAGGCCAGCTCCCGGGCCGAAAGCCGGTAGTTGAGCAGGGTCAGGGCCAGGCTCGCCCCGGGGACGCCATAGTAGCAGTCGACATATTCGACGCAGTTCTCGGCCAGGATCGCCACCCGATCCCCAGGCTGGGTGACCGCGACCAGGGCGTTGGACAGTCTCCAGCAACGGTCTCGCAGGTCAGCGTAGGAGACCGCGCGATCCTCAAAACGGACCGCGATCACATCCGGCGCGTGGTGGGCCGCAAGCACGGGGACATCACTGAGCAGCATCCATCCCTCCCATTGCGCGCCCTCTGCGGGGCCTTGGAAATTAATTATAACGCGATCTAAACATGTCGCAAGACGATCGGCGGCGGACGCGCCTTTGCGCGAAGGCGGCGTCAGTTCGTCGCAGCATTTTACGGGGTGAAGGTGATCTGAACGTCATGAATCGCCGAGCGGCCGCTTGGTGCGATTCGGCCGAAATGGCTTGCGGGGCAGGGTTTTGGCGGCGCTTGGTCATCTCCGGACGGATCAGATCAGAACGACAGCTGGGTCGCTGGCCCCCTCGGGCGATGGCCGCCAGCGACCGGCGGACGGGGGATGTTCACTGATATTTCGGAAGTCGCGGCTAAGCTGTCAATGAAATCATTGGTCGCCCAGGTGTGTAAGTGAAAACTCGGATATCGCGCCATCCGGGCGCCTCGGCTTCGCCCGAAATCGCCCTGGCGAGCGAAAAACTGGAATCGGTCCGCGTCAACCTGGAGCACCGCTTTCTCAAGGCCGGCACGACCATAGCCGCAGCGCTCGACATGATCGCGGCGCTTATCCGCTCCCTCGATCAATTGGGCCAGGTGCTGGAGGGCGATTCCGGCTTCGACGCCACCGGCGCCTTGCGGGGCACCGCGCAGGAGCTGATCGGGCTACCGCAGATCCAGGCCGCGCGCGGCGCCGCCCTGACCGCCCTGGCGGGCGATTCCCGGCTGCTCGCCGAGCGTATTGAATCGATGACCCGCACCCTGCGCTATCTGCGCGCCTTTTCCATGAACTTGAAAATCGCCGCGGCCAGCGCCGACACTTTCAACGGGTTCGCCGACGAAATGCAGGGCCGGATCGCGGTCGGAGCGCAGAAACTGGCCCTGTTGACCGAGCAGTTGGCCAGACTGCAGGACCAGCTCGGCCTGGCGGTGACGCTCGATAGCCAGCTTGCGACCGATTGCCATCAGGTGCTGCCCTCCGTCGCGGCGAACCTGCAGGCCTGCGCGGATTCAATCGACGCGCACAATCAGGAGATCAACACCATGGTCGGTCAGGTGGCCGAACTGGCCCGCCAAGTCCAGGCCAAGGTCAATACGGCCCTGCTGGCCCTGCAGATCGGCGACAACACCCGCCAGCGGATCGAGCATGTGCAAACCGCCCTGGCCCTGCTGCAGCGGCAGGGCGGATCCACCGCCGGGATCGACGACGCCGCACAGGGCGGCATGGTCGAGGTTGTGGGCTATCTGTTGCTGGCCCAGTTGAGGGACCTCAGCGAGAGCTTCTCGTCGGACGCCCAGACGGTGACGGACAATCTGCTTGGCCTGGGCGACGACACCCGCAAGGTTCTGGGCCTGAAGTCGATCGAAGGCGAAGGCCGGACCGCCCATTTCCTACGCCACCTGGAAGAAAGCGTCACCGACGCCCAGGGGATCGTCGATCGGGTCCGCACAGTGAACGACAGCGCAGAGCAGATCAGTCATTCCGCGGTCACGGCCGTCGAAACCCTGCTGGTGGACGTGGGCGCGGTCGACGCCATCCGCACGGAAATCCAATATATGGCGCTGAACACCACCCTGCGCTGCAGCCGCATGGGCGACGCCGGCCGGCCGCTGGACGTCATCGCCTCGGAACTGCGAACCAGCGCAGCCGATCTTGGCTCAGTGGCCGATCAGACCATACGCGATCTGGGCGGCCTAGCCGACGCCGCCGGACACCTGGCGAGGAACAGCGAAGGCCATTCGGATCTGGGCGGCGCGCTATCGACGGCCGCATCGGGGATCCGCATCGCCGCCGGCGACGCGGAAACTCAATTGGAGGCGATCAGCCGTCAGAGCGCGGATGTCGCCCGGGCCATGACGTCCCTGTCGACCAACGCCGATTTCCACGCCGATCTGCAGGCCGAACTATTCGAGGTGGATGAGATCCTCGAAGGCCTGGCGGGCGAGCCCCGCGCCGAATCGGAGGATACGCCCGCCGCCCTGCACGAGCTGCTGGCCCAGATCTTCAAGTCCTACACCATGAGCCGCGAACGAGAGATCCACCAGTTCGCCGCACCGTCGGGCGCCGCCGCCCAGGCGGTCGCGGCCGAGCCGGCGATGGAGGATGACGACGGCCTGTTCGCCTCGGCCTTGTTCTAGAGTCAGATGAAAATATCCCTGGCGCCGTGGTCGGACGCGCCGCCGACGCCTCGACTTGCGATCAGCAACCAGGGCTTGAGGTGGGCGTCCGCCAATCTCTGACGGACGGTTTGACAGGGTGGGGCGAAGTCTTTTGGCTTGAGCATTTGCGGCGGCAGGCTCCCTCCACCGCTTTGCAGTCCTAATTCCCTATGGGGGAAGAATTCAGCGGACCGCGGCCCGTTGAAATTCCTGGGCGATGTGGTCCAGGGGGACGATGCGGTCGACCGCGCCCTTGGCGATGGCTTCCTTGGGCATGCCAAAGACGATGGAGGTGGCCTCGTCCTGGGCGATGGTGAAGGCGCCCGATTGCTTCATCTCCAGCATGCCGCGCGCGCCGTCGTCGCCCATGCCGGTCATGATCACGCCGATGGCGTTGGCGCCGGCCGACCGCGCGGCCGAGCGGAACAGCACGTCGACCGACGGTCGGTGGCGCGACACCAGCGGGCCCTCCCGGACCGACACCGAGTAGCGAGCGCCCTGGCGCTCCAGCAGCATGTGGCGCCCGCCCGGGGCGATCAGGACATGCCCTCGCAGCACCGCGTCGCCGTCGGCGGCCTCCTTGACCTCAACCTCGCACAGGTCGTTGAGACGTCGGGCGAAGGCGGCGGTGAACAGCTCGGGCATGTGCTGCACGATGACGATCCCGGGCGCGTTGGCCGGCAGGGATTCCAGGACCAGGCGCAGGGCTTCGGTGCCGCCGGTCGAGGCCCCGATACAGACCACCATCTCCGTGGTCCGGGCCATGGCCCGCCCGACCACGGGCGGCGGCAGCACCGCGTCCGCCGTCAGCTTCTTTTCCGGGCCGGCGCCCGCGAGGGAGGGACGGCGGCGGCCGAGCTGGGCTCTGGCGGCGCCCTTGACCACATCGCGGATCGTCTGGCTGATTTCGGTCAGGTGATCGGCGACATCGACCTTGGGCTTGAGGATGATATCGACCGCGCCGGCCTCAAGCGCCTGCATCAGGGTTTCAGAGCCCGCCTCGGTCAGGGAGGAGCACATGACCACGGGAATCGGTCGCTGAGCCATCAGCTTGCGCAGGAAGGTGATGCCGTCCATGCGCGGCATCTCGACGTCCAGAGTGATCACATCCGGAACATCATCAAGCAGGCGCTTGGCCGCGATGAAGGGGTCGGCGGCCGTGCCCATGACCTCGATCTCGGGATCCCCGCCCAGAATCGCCGCCAGGGTCTGACGGGCGCTGGCGGAGTCATCAATGATCAGAACACGGATTTTCCTGGCCACCGCTAGCTCCTAGCGGTGCTGGAAGATGGTATTGGCGGCCTGATGGACGGGCAAACCCATGCCGGCGATCGACTCCGAATGTCCCAGGAACAGATACCCCCCGGGTCGCAGATGCGACAGCAGCTTTTGCAGCACGGCCTGTTGGGTGGCCTTGTCGAAATAGATCAACACATTGCGGCAGAAGATCAGGTCCATATCCCGGCCGATGGGATAGGCTTTGTCCATCAGGTTGAGACGGGCGAAGCCAACGCGCGAACGAAGCGCCGGAGCCACGCGGCAAAGGCTGGCATGACGATCCTTGGCGTCGCGCACATATTTGCGGCGCAGGGCCGCAGGAACGGGCTCCATCATCTCCGCGGCGTAGATCCCGCGCCGGGCCACGTCCAGGACGTCCGTGCTCAGGTCCGTGGCCAGGATGGAATAGGAATAGCCCGGGTCTCCGGCGATGAAGTCGTCGATCACCATGGCCAGGGTATAGGGCTCAGCGCCCGTCGAGCAGGCCGCGCTCCAGACTCTCAGAGCGCCTGAGCGCTCCGAAAAAACCTTAGGCAGGACCGTCGCGGTGAGAAAGTCGAAGTGGTTCGGTTCGCGAAAAAAGTCGGTCTTGTTAGTGGTTATGACATTGGCCAGGTGAATGGCCTCGTCCGCCGAACTTCCTCCGTCGAAGAAGCTGTCGCAATAACTGTCCAGGGAATCAAATTTCAGGGCCCGCACGCGGCGGCGAAGACGCCCTTCAACCATGGTCATCTTGCTAGGCGGCAGTTTTATACCGTAGCTGTCGTAGACGTAGCTCGCCAGACGTTCGAAATTGCGTTTGCTGATGCGCCCATCGTCGATGTCTGTGGGGGTGCGACTGTGCGCGGCGAGGGACACTGTGTTTCCTTGGTTTCAGATCTGGGTCCGTCAGGCCGCCTGGCCGAGCCCGGACGCCGGGGCCAGGAGAAAAGCATCCTCGCTGGACAGCAGCCGGCCCATATCCATCATGACCACGAAGCCGCCCTCGCGCCGCACGACGCCGGCGATATATTCGGAGCGCCACGGCACGCCGACATCGGGGGCGGGTTCGAGCTGATCCGACCTGAAGGTGGCGACCTCAAAAACGCGGTCGGCCACCAAGCCCAGGGTCAAGGTCCGGTCGCCCAGCGCGATATCAAGCACCAGAATCCGGGTGTAGGGCGTCGGCTGGGTCGGCTCCATGCCAAGCCTTAGACGCAGGTCCAAGGTCGGGACGCCCTGGCCCCGGACATCGATCAGGCCCAGCAGATAGGATGGTCCGTTGGGAATCTTGAACGCCGGCTGGTAGTCGAGGATTTCCCGAACCTGCGACACCGGGGCGGCGAACACCTCCTTGTCGAGGCTGAAGGTGACGACCTGAATTTCGACGCTGTCAGCGGACATCTTACGCAGTCTCCCTAAAATCATTGTCCTCGGAATCGGGGCCGCCATGGCTGAGATCCAGGGCGAAACCCGACGCCCGCGCCTGCTGGGCGCGCACCGGATTGACAGGCCGGCTAGGCGCCGCGGGTTTTTTGGCGGCCGGGGGTCTCGGCGCGGGCCGGCGAGGCGCGGCCTTGGCCGGCCCACGGCCCGACGCCAGATCCGCGGCGTCGGCGCGACCGCGCTCAATCCGGAAAAAGGCGATGTTGGTCTGAAGCTCTTCCGCCTGGCCGGCAAGCTCCTCGGAGGTGGCCGACATCTGTTCGGAGGCGCTGGCGTTCTGCTGGGTGACGGCGTCAAGCTGCTGGATCGCCTGGTTGATCTGCGCGGCGCCAACGTCCTGCTCGCGGCAGGCGGCGCTGATCTCGGAGACCAGCTCGGCGGTTCTGCGGATGTCCGGCACCAGGCGGGTCAACATCTCGCCGGCCTCCTGGGCGGCCCTGACGGTGTCGGCGGACACTTCGCCGATTTCCGCCGCGGCCGTCTGGCTGCGTTCGGCCAGCTTGCGCACCTCTGAAGCGACGACGGCGAAGCCCCTGCCATGTTCGCCGGCCCGGGCGGCCTCGACCGCGGCGTTCAAGGCCAAAAGGTCGGTCTGACGGGCGATCTCCTGCACGATGCTGATCTTCTGGGCGATGACCTGCATGGCCTGGACCGCCCTGCGCACGGCGTCGCCGCTGGTTTCGGCGTCCTTGGACGACTGGCGGGCGATCTTCTCGGTCTGGGCGGCGTTCTCGGCGTTCTGTTTGATATTGGCGGCCATCTGCTCCATCGAGGCCGAGGCCTCTTCGGCCGCGGCGGCCTGTTCGGTGGCACCCTGGGCGACCTGCTCGGAACTGGACGATAGTTCCTGGCTGCCGGCCGAGACGCTGTCGGCCGCCTGAGCCGCGTTGCCGACCACGTTGCGCAGGCGCTCGACCATGCTCTGCAACGCCAGCCCCAGAGTATCCTTGTCAGACAAGGGCTTGGGCTGGACCATCAGGTCGCCGCTGGCGATCTGATTAGCCAGGCCGGCCGTCCCGCGAAGATTTTCGGTCATCACATTGAACGTGTCGACCAGATCCTTGATCTCGTCATTGGACTTTATCTCCACCCGTTGATCGAGGTCGCCGATAGACACCGCCCTGGTGACCGCCATGATCCGGCCGAGGCCCCGGCTGATATTCAAGGAGATCCAGACGGCCGCCGCCACGGCGAAGAGAAGCGACAGGGCGACGACGGCCACGAGGGTGTTGCGAGCGGCCGCATAGGTACGGGCGGCGGCGTCCTGCTGGGCTTTCATCTGCGTCTTGGTCAGATCGACAAGGTCATCCGCCGACCTGACGGTGTCGGCGATCAGTTGGCGCAGGACACCCATCGACATGGCCGTCGCCTCGGCGTCCTTGTTGTTCAGGGCGAGCGTCCGCATCGCCGTGTCGCGAGCCTTCAGGTTCTCCCACAGGCCATGGATATCCTTATATTTCGCTTTGCTTTCAGGCGTTGAATTCCGGTCGCCTTCGTCTAGCAACCCATCCATCTTGGCGCGGGCGTGGGTCAGCTCCGTATCGAACACCAGCATCTTCTGCGGGTCGTTCTCCAGGATCATGTCCTTTTCCGAACGCACGATCTCAAGCAGCGTCGCGCGAACGTTTTCGGCCGTCTCCATGCGCGTCACCGGGCCTGACACCAGCAAGGTCATGGCGTTGTTGATCTCCGCCAGACTGCTGACGCCCGATGTCGCCGCGACCGCAAGCATGACGATGATCAAGCCAAATGCGAGGGCGAGTTTCAGTTTTATGGTTATTCGCATTTGAAATCCTATTGTTAGATTTAGCGAGATCGATAGAGACTACGTCATGGATCACTAGATAATTTTTTGATTACGAAGACGATGTGGCGCTCCAACCAGTAATCAATGATCTTCGATGCGAGCTGAACATCGTCATTTGAGCGACTAGGCCGACTCGCGGAAGTCGTTGTCTTCGGAGTCCGGGCCACCCTGGCTCAGATCAAGCGCGAAGCCCTTGGCCCGCGCCTGCTGGGCGCGCACCGGGTTGGCGGTCTTGGCGACAGCCGGCTTCTTGGCCGGCGGAGCCCGACGCGCGGCCGGCGGCGGAGCGACCTTGGCTGGCGCGCGCGCCGGCGCACGAGCGGGCGCCCGGACCGGGGCGCGAGCCGGCGCACGGCCTTCGCTGGCGTCGGTGCGGAAGAAGGCGATGCTGGTTTCAAGCTCTTCGGCCTGGGCCGCCAGTTCTTCAGAGGTCGCCGACATCTGCTCGGAGGCGGCGGCGTTCTGCTGGGTGACCTTGTCGAGTTGCTGGATCGCCTGGTTGATCTGCGAGGCGCCGATATCCTGTTCGCGGCAGGCGGCGCTGATCTCGGACACCAGTTCCGCCGTCTTGCGGATATCGGGCACCAGGCGGGTGAGCATCTCGCCGGCGCCTTGGGCGGCCTTGACCGTCTCGGACGATACGGCGCCGATCTCGGCGGCGGCGGTCTGGCTGCGTTCAGCCAGCTTGCGCACCTCGGAGGCGACGACGGCGAAACCCTTGCCGTGTTCGCCGGCCCGGGCGGCTTCCACCGCCGCGTTCAGAGCCAGAAGGTCGGTCTGGCGGGCGATTTCCTGCACGATACCGATCTTGTCGGCGATGGTCTGCATGGCCTGGACCGCGCGGTGCACGGCCTCGCCGCTGACCTCAGCGTCCTTGGACGACTGGCGGGCGATCTTTTCGGTCTGGGCCGCGTTCTCGGCGTTCTGTTTGATATTGGCGGCCATCTGCTCCATCGAGGCCGAAGCCTCTTCGGCGGCGGCCGCCTGTTCGGTGGCGCCCTGGGCGATCTGCTCGGCGCTGGACGACAGTTCCTGACTGCCGGATGAGACGTTGTCCGACGCCGCGCCGGCGTCGCCCATCACACCGCGAAGCCGTTCGACCATGGTGTTGACGTGGCCCAAGAGGTCGCCGATCTCGTCGCGCGTGGTGATCTCCACGGTCTTGGTCAGATCACCGTCGGCCACGGCGCGAGTGGCGCTGATCGCCAGGTTGAGGCCCTTGGAGATGCTCAAGGAAATCCAGATCGCGGCGGCGACGGCGACCAAAAGGCACAGGCCGGCGACGGCCAGCAGCAGGTTGCGGGTATTGGCGTAGGTCTGGGCCGCGGCTTCCTGCTGGCCCTTCATCTGAGATTGCGTCAGGGCGACAAGCTCTTCGATCGACTTGGTGGCTTCGGCCGTCGCTTTACGCAACACGCCAAAGGACAGCGCCGTGGCCTCCTTGTCCTTGCCGGCCAGGGCGAGGGTCCGCAACTCGGCGTCGTCAGGCTTCATCGTCTCCCAGGACGCGCGAACTTGCTTATATTTGGCCTTCTCCTCGGCGGTGCCGGTCTTGTCCCCGTCATCCAGCAGAGCGTCCATCGCCGTACGCTCTTGGCTCAGGCTTGTGTCATAGACCTGCATCTTCTCGACGTCGTTTTCGAGAATGAGGTTCTTTTCCGTGCGGGCGAGTTGGGCCAGGGCCTCGCGGACATTGTCGGCGGCCTGCAAGCGCGCGACCGGTCCGTCCACGAGCGCGTTGAGCGCGGTGTCCATGGTCGACAGGCCGGAGACGCCGAAGCCCACCGCGCCCGCGAGCATGACGATGATCAGCCCGAAGGCGGCCGCAAGCTTAGTCTTGATCGTAAAACGCATTTTAAGGCTTTCTCGGTGTGTCGATCAATGACGGGGGGGCGTGGGCGCGCCGGCGTTCGGGTCACGCTGGGTGGCGAAGATGGTGTGAAGATCGGGCAGGACGATGAACTCGCCGCCACGCTTGACCAGGCAGCGGATATAGTCGAGGCGCCAGCGCATGCCGACGCTGGGCGGCGCCTCGCTGGCGGCCTGGGTCAAGGTGGCGACCTCGTGGACCTTGTCGGTGCGCAGACCAACCAAGGTGGATTCGCCCTCGATCTCCATCTCGATGACGATGATCCGGCTGTCGATGGTGGAGGCCGTAACCTCCATCCCAAAGGCCAGGCGCAGGTCCGCCAGGGGGATCACCTTGCCGCGATAATTGATGACGCTGCCGACAAAGGCGGCGGCGCCCGGCACCATGATCTCCGGCGCCATGTCCAGGATTTCCTGGACCAGGGTGGCCTCGAGGGCGAAGAGTTCACCTTGCAGATCAAAGGTCAGGACCTCGATCGCTCCGGCGTCGTTCCAATTGATCATAGTCTGCGCCTGGTGCAATTCCATCATCCCGCCGCGCGAAGCAGCGCCTCCTGTTTTTGGCCCAAGGACACCAGCTGGCCGACGTCCAGGATCAGGGCGACGCCGCCATCGCCGAGGATGGTCGCGCCAGAAAGGGTGGCGACATCGGCGTGCAGCTTGGACATCGACTTGATCACCGTCTGGTGGTCGCCGATGATCTGATCCACCACTAAACCGACCCGCTCGGAGCCCGTGGAGATCACCACCACCTTCTGATGCAGTTCGGGCGGGGTTCCGGTGTTGAACAGTTCGCGAAGCCGCAGGAACGGCACCAGGCTTTCACGCAGGGAGATGAAGCTGCGACCGCGCGAACGCATGTCCTCGTCGAGCGACAGTTCGATACACTCTTCGACAGCGGCCAGCGGGATGACATAGCGTCCCTTGCCCACCCGCACGAGCAGGCCGTCGATGATCGCCAGGGTCAGTGGGATCCTCAAGGAGAACTCCGAGCCCTCGCCAGGCCGGCTGACCACGTCGATCGATCCGCGCAACCCTTCCACAGTCCGCTTGACCACATCCATGCCGACGCCCCGCCCGGACAGGCTGGTCACCTGCGCCGCGGTGGAGAAGCCGGGCTGGAAGATCATGTGCAACAGTTCGCTGTCGCTGATCTGGGCGCCGGGCTCCAGCAAGCCTTGAGCCTCGGCCTTGGCGCGCACGCGGTCGCGGTCGATGCCGCGGCCGTCGTCCTTGACCGTGATGATAGCTTCGCCGCCCGACTGGCGGGCCGACAACAGCACCCGGCCGGTTCCGGACTTTCCGGCGGCGGCGCGATCGGCGGGGGTTTCAAGGCCGTGGTCGACCGCGTTGCGCACCAGATGCACCAGCGGGTCGGCCAGACGTTCGGCCAGGGTCTTGTCGATTTCGGTCTGTTCGCCATCGCAGGCCAGTTGGATGGTCTTGCCGGTTTCCTTGCCCAGATCGTGGACCAGTCGGCGGAAGCGGCTGAACAAGGTGCCGACGGGCACCATGCGCAGCACCATGGTGGTGTCGCGAAGCTCATTGGCCAGACGCTCGATCTCCTCGGAGACGGAGCGCAGCTGAAGATCGGGGCTGCTGGAGGCCAGCTCCCTCAGGCGCGACTGGGCGATGACCAGTTCGCCGACGCGGTCCATCAACTCGTCCAGGCGCTCAGCCGGAACGCGGACGTTCTCGCCGGTGCGGACCGCCTTAGGCTGACAGCAGGCCTCCTGCGCGGCCGGCGTCGCGGCGGCGGACTTTACCGGGGCCGCCGGGACATTCGCCGCGGGCGGAGCGTCCGACGCGGCCGCCGTCACATCGTCGATGGGCTCGATGAGCAGCTCCATGTCATCCATCACGAAGATGAACACATCCTCGATCGCCGATTTCGGCTGATCGGTGCGCAGGACCAGACTCCAGGACAGATGGCACTCGGTGGGGACCAGTTCGTCCAGGGACGGCGCCTTGTCCGCCGAGGCGACGATCACGCATTCGCCCATGTCCCGCAGTTCGTTCAGCAGGCCCAGGGGATTGACGCCGTTGACAAAGGCGTCGCTGGGCAGGCTGAAGCGGATGTTCCAGGTCTGAAGTGCGGGCGCGGCTTGCTGCGGGGCGCCCGGTGGCGCGCCGCTGACGGCGGCCTGCAGCTGGGACAGGAGGGCCTGGCTGGTGGCGGCGTGATCGCCCTTGGGATCTTCGATCAGCGCGCGCATGTGGTCGGTGGCCGCCAGAACGGCCGAGACCAGTTCGATGGTCGTCGCCGCCTCGCCCTTGCGGGCCCGATCGAAGGCGCTCTCACAGTGGTGGGTGAATTCCGCCAGGGCGTCGAAGCCGAACATCGACCCCGACCCCTTGAGGGTATGGAGGCCGCGGAACACGGTGTCGATCAGGTCTTTGTCATCAAGGTTACGTTCGAGATCCAGCAGCCCGTGTTCGATCTGTTCGAGGACGTCGCGGGCTTCGACGAGGAAGACTTCAACCGCATCGGAAACGCTCATCGTCCCAGGACCTTTTGCACGATCTTGACCAATTGGTCGGGCTGGAAGGGCTTGGTCAGCCAGCCGGTCGCGCCAGCGGCCTTGGCCCGCTGCTTCATGCCCGCATCCGACTCCGTGGTCAGGAAGATGATCGGCACGCCCAGATGATCGGGGGATTTGCGCAATTCCTCGATCATGGTCAGGCCGTCCATGATCGGCATGTTCAGATCGGTGACGATGAGGTCGAAGCCGCTGGACTTGGCCTTGGCCAGGCCATCGGCGCCGTTCTCCGCCTCGGTCACGGCATAGCCGGCGCCGCTGAGGGCGATCTTGATGGCGACGCGAATGCTCGCGGAATCATCGACGGTCAGTATTGCAGCACTCATGCGGCGACCTCTTCATGTAGCCAGAACGCCCGGTCCTCGGGGGCCCGCCCCTCCAGAAACCCTCCGCGAGCGAGCACATCGCGCAAGGGGCCGCCGGCCGGCGCGGCCAGCGAAAACTGTTTGCCTTGGGCGGCGGCAAAGCGTCGGGCGGTTTCGATAAGTTGAACAGCGCTCAGATCGGCGGGAAGTTGATCGGAGAACTCAAGCGAGACATTGTCGTGTTCACTGAATTTATTGAGAATTTCTGCGTGTAGCGCAGCCACTGTTCGAATGGTTAGCGGGTCAGACCAATTTAAAACTGCGCCCATAATCCCATCGTCCGCGTTGGATACACAAATGTTCGCACTAATCGAACCCAGACCGGACCATAGCCATTTAACATCTTAAGTTGTGGTAAACTGGGCGGCACGACCATGGTCAATCCGCGCCGCTGCGGCGGTATGTCGCAATGTTTTCAGGGTCAAACCGCGCCGATATGTCGCATAGTTAAGCGAATATTTCACAAAAGATACATAGTGCGTCGACGCTCACGAACGTTCAGTCACCATACGTAGAGTATGTCGCGTGATCATCTTCTATATACTTAAATATTACTTATAAATATCGATCGGTCGATGGCCATAGCATTAAATATAATAGACAGAGGCCCTCGCGAATCCTTTAGAGACAACAACCTCCACTTGGGTATATAGGCGTCGCTCACTGAAGCGCGCCGCGAACGGCGCACGCAAATCCTTGGCCCCGACAATGCCCGCTATCCGGCACACGCCTAGATCTACGATCTCGTCGGCAGGGCCTGTCCGTGACCTTGGCCGCACGCAACCCGACCGGCGATCGATCGCGGCCGCGGCTAGGCTCGTTCTGGGTTATGGGGACCTGCGTCCCCAGGCCAAGGAAGCGCTGGCCTTGTCGCTGCGGCGTCATGTCCCGAGCGATGGTGCGATCGGGCCTTTTGCGGCGCCCTCCCACGCGGGGTGAGCGCGGCCCGACGGCCGGCGCGGCCTGACTCGGCGATACAATCTAAAATTGTTTAGTTCGATCCATCACCGCGGCCGGGCGGGGCCACGCGCCGCCCAGGCGGCCTTCGCTCACCTATAGCGATAGGTGAGCGTTACGCCATAGGTCGTGGGCATGCCGGCGAAGCGGACCGTGGTGTCCAGATTGCGATTGGCGGCGGTCCAGTAATAGACGTCGCCGACATTGCGGCCCCAGACTGAAGCCCGCCAGGCGCCGTCCTTGGTCTCCACCCCCGCCCGCAGGTCGACCAGGGCATAGGCCTTGGTGCGCAGCAGAGCCAGGTCGCCAAGCTGGCTGTTGGTGGCGCTCTGATAGGTCACATCGCCGCCGACGAACCCCCTGAGCCGGTCATTGATGTCCCAACGATAGTCGACATCCGACACCAGTTGCCATTTGGGGGTGTTGGGAAAGGCCTCGCCATTGAAATTGGCCACATCGCCATTGGGGTTGTAGTTGGTGAAATTGTCCAGGATGTGGGAGTCGATGAACGAGCCGCCGCCGGTGAGGGTCAGGCCTCGCAGCGGCGCCCAGACCAGTTGCAGTTCGGCGCCGGTGATCTCGGATTTCGGCACATTGATCAGCTTGAGCAGCGGGCCGAAGATCGGGTCCAGCACCCGGCCAAGGATCTGCTTGTCGCGATAGTCGTAATAGAAGGCCGCGCCGTTCAGCTGCAGGGTGCGTTCCAACAGGGTCGTCTTGAAGCCGGCCTCATAGGCCAGCACCGATTCCTGCCGCGCCGGGTCGAACTGGGTGGCCACCGAGGCGGCCAGGTCGGGGAAGCCGCCGGCCTTATAGCCCTTGCTGACATTGGCGTAGATCAGGGTCCGCTGCAGGCCGGTCCATTCGGCGCCGCCGCGCCAGGAGACATTGTCCTCGTTGAGCGAACTGCGCACCAGGCCAGGCACGAGGGCCGCGTTGGTGGTCACGCAACCGCCGGCCGGGATCGCCGGATTGGGCGGCAGGCCCAGCTGGCCGCGGATGATGTTCTGCAGCACGCCGAAATCCCCGGCGGTGACGCCGTCGCCAGTGTCGGCGGTGCAACCGTTGAACTTGTCGACGGCCCGGGTATAGCGCACGCCGCCATAGATCTTGATGTCGTGGGCCAGCCTATAGTCGGCGTCGGCGAAGATGGCGGTGGTGGTCGCGTCCTGATTGTCGCTGTCACGAAAGGTCGTGAACAGGGGCAGGCCGAAGGGGGCGAAGGTGAAGGCGGTGGTGCTCTGGGCGTTGTTGTCGAAATCGGTCTCCAGCACCTTGTCGTGGGCATAGTTCAGGCCGAGGACGAAATGACCGCCCTCACCGATCTGACCGGCCAGGCGCAGTTCCTGGGACAGGGAGGTGATCTTGCCCAGGGTCAGCTGGTTGAGGTTGGACAGGCTGGTCCCGTCGATGTCCTGCAGCTGGCGCTCATTATAGCGGCTGTAGGACGTGATCGAGGTTAGGGTCATGCCGTGGGCGAGGTCGTAGTCCAGCCGCAGGTTGGACTGGAAGAAATCATTGTGCCGGCGGTAGTCTGCGCCCGGATTCCAGTCCGCCGCGCGAGCGTTCCGGGGCGCCAGGGGGTAGGTCTGCAGGCCGGTCACAAAGCCGGCGGCGGCGGGGATGCTGGGGGTGATGGCGATCAGCTGGCCGGCCTGGACGTCGGAATGATCGACATAGCCGTTGAGATTCAGCTGCGCCTTGAACTGGGAAGTCGGGGTCCAGGACAACAGGATGCGGCCGGTGGTGAAGTCGCCGACGCCGTTGGTGGCGCCGCTGGTGTAGCTTTTCTGCCAGGCGTCGTTCTGGGTGTGGTCGATGGCGACGCGGACGCCGACGGTGTCGCTGATCGGGCCGCTGACATAGCCGCCCAGGTCGACGGCGTTGTAATCACCATAGGAGACGGAGGCGCCGCCCTGCAGGGTCTTGGTCGGCTTGGCGTCGATATAGTTGATGGCCCCGCCGGTGGCGTTCTGGCCGAACAGGGTGCCTTGCGGGCCTTTCAGCACCTCGACCCGCTCCAGGTCGAGATTGGCGCCGCGGGTTTCGATGGCGAAGGGGATCGGCGCCTCGTCGGCATAGAGACTGACCGTGGGCCGGCCCCCCAGGCTGATGTCGCTGAACCCGACCCCGCGCAGGGTGTAGATCGGCGAGCCGACATAGGAGTCGGTATAGCTGAATGACGGGGTCAGCTTGACCAGGTCCTTGGGCTGTTTGACCCCCGCCAGCTCCAGCTGCGCGCCGGTGACGGCGGTGATCGACATGGGGATCTTGCTGGCGGTCTCTTCGCGCTTTTCGGCCGTGACCACGATCTCCTGCAAGGCGTTGGCAGGCTCGGCCGCCGCGCTGGCCGCCGCGGTCTGGGCCAGGGCGGGCGTGGTCGACAGCGCCGCGCATGAGGCGCCCGCCAGCATCAGGCGGCGCAGTCCGCCTGCAAGATCCGCGCGCATTTTCGCCGTGGTCCCACGACCCGGTTCGGCCTCGCCCATCGCTTTACTCCCCTGGTTTGTTGGCTCGCCTGGCTGGGGCCTGCGCCTCGCCGACGATTTCTTCGACACTTACGAATGGCAGGATATCGACACGTCGAGATATGTGAGTCAAGATATTCGACAATGAAGTATGGTTCTGTTAGGCCGTATCGAACAATGGGAGCAGAGGGATCGCCGTGAGCGAGCAGGCGACCAGCGCAGGCGAGCCGGCGGCGGAAGGGCAGGCGCCCCAGCCGGCGAAAAAACGCGGCCGGCCATCAAAACGCGGGCTGAAGCGCGAGGCCCTGCTGGAGGGCGCGGCGGGCATGTTCAACGCCCGCGGCATCGCCGCCACGTCCCTGAGCGACATCGCCGAGGGGCTCGGCCTGTCCCGGGCCACGGTCTATTACTACGTCAATGACCGCGCCGAACTGGTGTTCCAGTGCTATCTGCGCGCCTGTGAGCTGATGGCCGAGGACCTGGCCGCGGCCGGCGAGGCCGCTGATGGCCTGCAGCGGACCTTGAGCTTTGTCGAACACGCCCTGACGCCGGATCGCCCGCCCACGGCGGTGCTGACCGAGATCAACTATCTGGAGGGTGCGCAGGCCGAGATCGTCAAGGTCGCCCACGCGCGCAACGTCGCCACCCTGATCGGCTTCATCGAAACCGGCGTCGCCGACGGCAGCATCCGCCCGTGCGACCGCCAGGTGGTCGCGCAATCCATCATTGGCATGCTGGCCTGGGGCCGGTTGTCGCCGGGGTGGGTGGAGAGCCGCGACGGCCGCGCTTTTCGCAGCCGGCTGCTGAAGGCGATGATCGCGTTGCTCAGCGACGGCATGGCCCGCGACCCCGCCGCCGGCCTGGTCTGCGCCATAGACGCCGACGGTTTCCTGCCTGGGCGCTTCAACGCTTTTGACCGGCGCGAGGCCTCGGAGGTCAAGATCGACCAGTTGCTGACCGCCGCCTCGCGCCTGTTCAACCGCGACGGCATCGAGGCCACCTCGCTGGACGCCATCACCGAGTCCCTGGGGGCCACCAAGGGGGTGCTGTACCACTATCTGCGCGACAAGGCCGACCTGGTGATGCGCTGTTATGGGCGCGCCTTCGACCTCTATGACCGTTTCGCCGAAACCGCCGCCGCCCAGGGTCGCGACGGCCTGGAACAGGCCCTGATCGGCGCCCACCTGAACGTCCAGGCCCAGGCGGGCGCCCTGACGCCGCTGATGCCGCAGCCTGGCCTGGAGGCTCTGCCGCAGCCGGGCCGCGCCGCCCTTACCGCGCGCGCCAACCGCCTGCACAGCCTGTTCATCCGCCTGCTGCGCGAGGGCGTCGCCGACGGCTCGTGCCGGCCGTGCGACGCGCCGATGATCGCCCTGATGGGGGCGGGCCCGTTCGCCTGGCTGGCCAAGTGGCTGCCGGCCGATGATCCGCGCTCGCCGCGCCAGTTGGCCGACGAGATCTGCATGCTTTATTTCAAGGGCCTGCGCGCCCGCTAAACCATAAAGATAAAAGAGGAATTCGCCGGTGAGCATCCAGATCCACGGCCAAGTGGCGCCCGGTTTCGAGCAGGTTCGTGACCGCTTCGCCGCCAATTTCGAGCGGGATGACGTCTATCAGGAGGTCGGCGCATCCCTGGCTGTGCGCCAGGGCGAAAATCTGGTCGTGGATCTGTGGGCGGGATCGCGGGACGCCGAGGGCCAGATCCCCTGGACCGCCGACACCCTGGTCAATGTCTGGTCGACCACCAAGGGGGTGACCGCCATCGCCCTGGCGGTGCTGGTCGACCGGGGGCTGATCGACTATGCTGCGCCGGTGGCCCACTACTGGCCGCAGTTCGCCCAGGCTGGCAAGGCCGAGATCACCGTCGCGCAGCTGCTGTCGCACCAGGCCGGCCTACCCGGGTTCGAGGCCCCCACCCCGATCACCGATTTCTACGACTGGGCGACGGTGACCGGCCGGCTGGCGGCCCAGGCGCCGATGTGGCCGCCAGGGACCAAGAATTCCTACCACGCCATGACCTTCGGCTTTCTGGCCGGGGAGCTGATCCGCCGGGCCAGCGGCCTCAGTGTCGGCCAGTTCCTGGCGCGCGAGATCGCCGGCCCCCTGGGCGCCGACATCTTTATCGGCCTGCCGCAGAGTGATGAGGCCCGCGTCGCGCCCCTGCTCGCCCCGCGCAAGGAGGCCCCGTTCGATCCCGACAAGATGGCGCCCGAGGCGCTGATGGCGGTGAGCAATCCGGCCATGGTCCCCACCCTGGCCAATAACCGCGCCTGGCGCGCGGCCGAGATCCCCGCCGGCAATGGCCAGGCCACGGCCCGCGGGCTGGCGCGGCTCTATGGCGCCATAGCCAATGGCGGCGCCCTGGACGGGGTGCGGCTGATGAGCCCCGAGACCGTGGCGGCCCTGGCCCAGGTGCAGACCGAGCGGGTCGATCTGATGCTGGGGGTGGCCCCGTTCTGGGCCAATGGCGTAACCTTGAACCACACCGGCATCTATGGACCGCGCAAGAGCGTGTTCGGCCATTCCGGCTGGGGCGGCTCGTTCGGCTGCGCCGACACCCACGGCCGGGTGGCCATCGGCTATGTGATGAACCAGATGGGCGAAGGCATCGTCGGCGACGAGCGCGCCACCGCCCTGTGCCACGCGGTCTATGCCTGTCTGTGATCGGGGTTTAGCTTGAGGGCACGCAACCCTGAGGGCCTCGGGCCGGAGAGGCCCTACCTCCTGATCAGAACTCTTCCCACGCCCCGGAAGCCGGGGCCGCGCCGGTGGCCTGGGCGAGTTTGCGTTGGGCCTGGGCGACGGGGTTGCGGGCGGGGGCGTGACGGCCCGGTTGGGCGAGGGCCAGCGGGGCTGGCGCACGCTGAGCGCGCGCGCGCGGGGCGGCGCCGGTCTGGAAACGGCCGATCAGACGGTTCATTTCGTCGGCCTCGGATTTGAGGTTTGCGGCGGCGGCCGTCGCCTGTTCGACCATGGCGGCGTTCTGCTGGGTGACCTGGTCCATCTGGTTGACCGCCACATTGACCTGGGCCAGGCCGGTGGCCTGTTCCTGGGATGAGCGAGCGATTTCCGAGATCAGCTGATCGATCTGGCTGACCTTACCGACGATGGCGTCCAAGGCCTTGCCGGTGTCGCCGACCAGGCGGACGCCGCGCTCGACCTGGGACGAGGAGCTGGCGATCAGGGACTTGATCTCCTTGGCGGCGTCGGCCGAGCGCTGGGCCAGAGCCCGCACCTCCTGGGCGACGACCGCAAAGCCGCGGCCGGCGTCCCCTGCCCGGGCCGCCTCGACCCCGGCGTTGAGGGCCAGAAGATTGGTCTGGAAGGCGATCTCGTCGATGACGCCGATGATCTGGGTGATCTGGCCCGAGCTCTGTTCGATCTCGCCCATGGCCGAGACCGCCTCGCCCATGACGGCGCCGGAGCGTTCGGCGTCGATCTTGGCGTCGGAGGCCGCCGTGGCCGCTTGTTTGGCGCCCTCAGCGCTGCGTCGGACGGTGGCGGTGATCTGGTCGAGGGCGGCGGCGGTCTCTTCCAGGCTGGCGGCCTGTTGCTCGGTGCGCCGGGACAGGTCGTCGGAGGCGGCGGCGATCTCATCCGAGCCGCCGCGGATGCCGCCGGCGCTGGCCGCGACGGCCTGCAGAGCGTCGCGCAAACGGTCGATGGCGGCGTTGAAATCGTCCTTCAAGCCCTGCGACTTGGGAGAGAAGGCGGTGGCGATGCGGTGGGTCATGTCGCCCACGGCCATCGCCTTGAGGCCGGCGGCCAGGGCGCCGATGGCGACCGCGTCCGCGGCGGCCGTCTCCTGGGCCGCCAGTTCCATCATCTTCTGGTCGTGAATGTCGGTCAGCGAGCCGCAGGCGCGGATGGTCTTGCCGTCGGCAGCGTGGCGGCAGCCGCCCATGGCCCGGAACCAGCGGTATTCGCCGCTGCGGGTCTTCAGGCGGTAGGTGACGTCGTAGCGAACCCGCCCTGTCCTGTCGGTCAGATGGCCGGCGAAGGCGGCGAAGGTTGCGTCCACATCGTCGGGATGCAGCTTGTCCGACCAGGACTGGCAGACATTGGGAAAATCAATCTCGTTGGAATAGCCGACCAGCCGGCGAAATTCCGGCGACCAGGTCCAGACGCTCTTGGGGTCCATGGCGTCGGCATTGTGCAGCACCGCCTCCCACAGGCCGATGCCGCAGGCGCTGTCGAGCAGGGCGGACCGCTCCTTGAGCTCGGCCACTTCCGCCTTCAGGCGGGCCAGCTCAGCGGTCTGTTGGCGGCCTTGGAAAAACATGTGTCGCGTTCCGCTGTCTGATGGAGGGTGGGCAGGGCCTTGGGCGGAGGCCCCACGCATCTTTGCTAACCATCTTGTTTCGGCGGTCTTAACGGGGCCGGGCTGAGGCGGTTCGCCGCACGGGCGCGCGGCAGAGGTTCAGGCGGCGGCTTCCGTGGGAAGCTGGAGCGCGGCGCGCAGGGGGGCGAGATAGGGCTCATAGTCGCGCCAGCGCCCCACCGAACTGTTGTAGATCGGCTGGCGCACCTGGGTCGCGCTGGCCGTCCGCACCGGCCGGTCGGTCAGGTGAAAGTCCAGGCAGAGCGGGTCCCAGTCCAGGCCGCAATGGGCGACGATGGCGCGGGCCTGGCGCTCCAGATCGACGACGACCTGTTCGTAGCGCACCTCAAGCAGCGCCTCTGGCGGGATCACACCCCGCCAGTGGGCCATCAGGCCCTCATAGCCGCGATAATATCGACCGAGTTCCGCCAGGTCGTAGGTATAGGGCAGGTATCCGGTGAACAGTTTCGAAAAGCACGACAGGCAGGTGTCGAGCGGGTCGCGGCGCACATGGATGATCCGCGCCTGGGGCAGGGCCAGGCGGATCAGGCCGAGATAGCGGAAGTTTTCCATGGTCTTGTCGACGATGCGCAGGGCGTCCGGCGCCTCGCGCCCGATGCGCTCGGCATAGCGTGCGCCGAGGCGGCTCAGCTGCTCGGCCGACAGGGCGGCGGCGGCGTCCGGGGACTGCAACGCACGGGCGGCGTCCTCGCCGAAATCGGCCAGGGCGCGGGCGAAAGCGTCAGTCTCGCCGGCGCCGAACACCTGGGGATGGCTGGCCAGGATCTGCTCTACCAGCGAGGTTCCCGAACGCGGCATGCCGACGATGAAGACCGGGACGGCGGAGGGGTCGCCGACACCTTTGCCGCCCTGCATCAGGGCCGGGGCGAACACCGCCCGGGTGCGCTCGAAGCCGGCCAGGACCGCGGCCTCGTCATAGGGAATCTGGATCCGCTTCAGCGCCGCGCCCGCGATCAGCCGCCGAAAGGAGGCGTCGCGGTCGCCGATGTCGGCCAGGGCCTTGGCCAGGGCGAAATTCAGATCGATCTGATCGTCGACAGCCAGTGAGTCCATGTCCCGCGCCAGGGCCTGCATGGCCGTCAGATGGGGGTCGTCCCTGGCGATCCGCTTGGTGGCGGTCAGGTTATAGTAGAAGCGGGGGCGGTCCGGCGCGAGCCCGATCGCGGTTTCGAGCGCCGCCCACGCCGCCTCGAAGCGCCCGATCTCGGCCAGCATCAGCGCCATATTGTCATAGGCCTCGGCATTGCCAGGCTCCAGCGCGATGGCCTGCTCGTAGCTGGTCAGGGCCTCCTGGGGACGGCGCAGGTCGGCCAGGGCCGCGCCGCGATTGTTGAAGGCCTCCGCGTAGTGGGGATTGAGCACGATCGCCCGGTCGTAGGCGTCAAGGGCCTCGGCGGGACGGCCCAGATCCCGCAGCGCGGCGCCGCGATTATTGAGCGCCTCGGCGAAGTCGGGCCTGAGGCCCAGGGCGCGGTCATAGGCCTCCAAGGCGCCCTGTGGGTGTTTGAGCTGGGACAGCGCGGCGCCGCGGCCATTGAGGGCCTCGGGAAAATCGGGCCTGTGGATCAGGGCGGCGTCATAGCTGTCCAGGGCCTCGACAGGGCGTTTCACGGCCATGAGGGCGGCGCCGCGATTGTTGTGAGCCTCGGCCAGGTCGGACCTGAGGGCCAGGGCGGCGTCATAGCTGGCCAGGGCCAGTTGGGGCCGTCCCAGGCGCATCAGCACGTCCCCACGGCCAAGATGCGCCTCGGCGAAGGCCGGCTGAAGGGCCAGAGCCCGATCATAGTTGAGTAGGGCGGCCTGCAGGTCGCCCGACAGCGCCTGGACCAGCCCCAGGTTCGACAGCGCCACCCCATCGTCGGGCCTGAGCCCCAGGGCGGCGCCGAGATCCGCCAGCGCCTCGGCGAACCGGCCCTGGCGATATTCGAGCACGCCCAGGCTGTGGCGGATGTCGAATTGACCCGGGTCCAGATCGAGTATGGCCCGGTAGATGTATTCGGCCTGGTCTTCAGCGCCTTGCCCGATCAGCTGATTCGCCAGATGGCTGAGCTGCAGAACCGCGGCCTGACTGTCCACCCCTGAAGATAATGGCGCCGAATATACAGTATTTGTCGCCCGTCCAGGGGAGACATCAAGGAGCAACTCGCCGGGCCGGGCGACACGGTGGCCGAGAGAATCAGTCACGGCTGCGCGCAACGACTTTGTTTGTCCACGCAAGAATATAGCCTATACAGACGCTTGGTATTCATGGCGGCTATCATACCTGACTCTATACGCTAACGCCCCGTATGGGCGACAGTGTCAGGGCGTCAGAGTCCCGCATGCGCCCTGCTGCTTGGTATCAGCAGGGCGTTGCTCAATGATGTCGCGAGCGTGGGGCCTTTATTGCAATCCCGCAATGTCGAGGGGGCAAGTCAGGGCCTAGCCAAGACATGCCTCGCCTGAAGGGATGAGCGAAACCGCTCGCGCCCATCAGGCCGGCGAAGCGCCGGTCGCGATCTGGTCCAGCGCCGACACCGCCTCGGGCGGCAGTTCCAGGTTGGCGGCCGCCAGGTTTTCGCGCAGGTGGCCGACCGACGAGGTGCCGGGGATCAGCAGGATGTTCGGCGCCCGCTGGAGCAGCCAGGCGAGCGCGACCTGCATCGGCGTGGCGCCCAGTTGCGCGGCCACGTCGGACAGGGCCTTTGACTGCAAAGGCGCAAAGCCGCCGAGCGGGAAGAACGGCGCATAGGCCACCCCGTCGCGGGCGAGATCGGCGATCAGGGCGTCGTCGTCGCGGTGAGCCAGGTTGTACAGGTTCTGCACGCAGACGATGTCGACCATGCCGCGCCCCTCGGCGATCTGGGTGGGCGTGACGTTGCTGAGGCCGATATGGCGCACCAGTCCCTGTTGCTGAAGCTCGGCCAGGACCGTGATCAGAGGCTCGATCGATCCTTCCGCGGGGCCGTGGATGCTGAACATGCAGCGAAGATTGACCACATCGAGCGCATCCAGGCCCAGATTGCGCAGGTTGTCATGCACCGCCTGGGTCAGTTCTTCCGGCGAGAAGGCGGGATGCCAGGACCCGTCTTCGCCGCGCCGCCCGCCGACCTTGGTGACGATGACCAGGTCGTCGGCATAGGGATGCAGCGCCTCGCGGATCAGCTGGTTGGTGACGTGCGGGCCGTAGAAGTCGCTGGTGTCGATGTGGTTGACGCCGCTGGCCACCGCCTCGCGCAGCACGGCCAGCGCCGCGTCGTGGTCTTTCGGCGGCCCGAACACCCCTGGGCCGGCGAGCTGCATCGCGCCATAGCCCATGCGCTTTACAGTGCGATCGCCGAGCGCGTGGGTTCCGGCTTTGCTGATATCGATCATGACCTGTCTCCCTGTGGATCGATTACGCATGTAGACACCCCCGTTACGCGCGATAAGAGGGTATAATCGGCACGGGCCGTTCGGAAGGGCGAACAATGGCGGCGGACCTTGGTGATCTTACCGCATTCGTCGCGGTGGCGCGCGCAGGCGGCTTTCGCCAGGCGGCGCGGGCCGCCGGCGGCGGCGCCTCCAGCTACAGCGAAGCGGTGAGCCGGCTGGAAGCCCGGCTGGGCGTGAGGCTGCTCAACCGCACCACGCGCACCGTGGCGCCCACCGAGGCTGGCGCCCGCCTGCTCGACCGGCTGGGCCCGGCCCTCGGCGAGGTCGAGGCGGCGTTGGACGTGGTCAACGGCTTTCGCGACCGGCCGGCCGGCGTCCTGAGGCTGAATGTGCCGATCAGCGCGGCGCTGCTGGTCCTGCCGCGCATCGTGCCGCCGTTTCTGGCCGCCTATCCGGATATCGTGCTGGATGTGATCGCCGAGGACAGTTTTGTCGACATGCTGGCGGCCGGCTGCGATGCGGGGATCCGCTATGACGAGCGGCTCGAGCAGGACATGATCGCCATTCCCATCGGCCCGCGGGTGCAGCGCTTCGCCACCGCCGCCTCGCCGGCCTATCTGGACCGGCGCGGCCGACCCGATCACCCGCGCGACCTGCTGGGCCACGCCTGCCTGCGCGGCCGGTTCGCCAGCGGCGCCATGCCCGCCTGGGAGTTCGAACGCGACGGCGAGACGGTCAAGGTGGAGCCGACCGGCCCGCTGATCGTGCGCGTCGGGGCCGCCACCGACCTCGCCGTCGAGGCGGCGATGGCCGGCAGCGGCGTCATCCAGCTGTTCGAGGACTGGCTGCAGCCTCATTTCGACAGCGGCGCCCTGGAGCCGGTGCTGGAGCCCTGGTGGCAGAGCTTTTCCGGGCCGTTTCTCTACTATCCAGGCCGCCGCCATCTGCCGGCGCCGCTGCGCGCCTTTATCGACTTCGCCAGTTCGCTGGGGCCTTGGCCCTGAGCGGGCGAGCCCCTCTCCAGGTCAGGCGGGTCAGTTGCAACGGCTAAGGAGCCGGCTAAGATCGCCGTGGGTCGGCTCGCCCTTGAACTCCACCCGGACCAGGATGCGCTTGCCGGCCAGATCGGCGGGTGGGCGCGGCGCCCGCATGGCGCTGAGGGCGTCGACCGCGGCCTGATCGAGGTCGGGGCAGCCGCAGCTTTGAGCCGGGGCCGTGGCCTGGGCGCGGCCCTGGGCGTCGACGGTCACGGGCACATAGACCACGCCGGCCTTGGCGGGCGCCTCGTCCGATTGGCTGAGCGCGTCGTTGACGGCGAAGCTCATCCTGTCCAGCCAGACCTGGTCCGGTGACGGGGCGGCCTGGGCGGTTGAGCCGAGGGTGGCGGCGATGAGGGCGGAAAGCAGAAGCTTGGTCATGGCACAGGTCTCCTCTATGCGCCCGACGCAGGGGTGGGGCGGCTGTTGGGTTCGATGGATGTACGGGGGCGAAAGCCTGCGGCTTTCTAAGCGACTGCGGATCGCTGAAATTTGGCGCAGATCCGGTTACGGAAGGTCGGTGGTTTTGTGTCGTGAAGGTAAAGTGTTCGCGCCCCGAAACGCTTCGGCCGCAGGGGGTCGGCCGCTGTTGCGGGGTATGTCTGGCATCTCCTATGATTATATGCTACTGGGGTAGCGTTATGGCACTATAGGGACATAAGCGAATTGGATCAAGCTCCAAATGAAGGCCGCGTCAAACAGAAGGAGCGAACCCGCGCCGCGATCCTCGACTCCGCCGCCCGACTGGTTCGCGAGGGACAAAGGCCGACGGTCGAGGAAGCCGCGCTCGCCGCCGGGATCTCCAAGAGAACGGCCTACCGCTATTTCACGTCCCAGGAGCACATGCTGGCGGACGCGGCGCTCGACTCTCTTCGGCGCCCCATGGCGGAGCTGTTCGCCGCGCCGACGGCGTCGGCCAATGTGCAGGAGCGGATTTCAGCCCTGGCCGTGGCGCTGACCCGTCTGGCCAAGACCCACGAGGCGGAGCTGCGCGAAATGATGAGGGCGTCTCTCCAGCAAAATTCCGGGTCGCCGCAGACCGGCCCCGCGCGGCCCGCGCGCGGGCGGCGACGTCTGGAGTGGATCGAGACCGCGCTACAGCCCATGCGCGATCAGCTGCCAAAGGATCGCTATATCCGCCTGGTCGACAGCCTGGCCGTCTGCCTCGGAATCGACGCCCTGCTGGTTCTGCGCGACGTGTGCGGCGTCACTGACCAGGCGGCTGAAGAGGTCATGGTGTGGATGGCCAATACAATGGTCGAACGCGCGATCGCGGAGACCCAGGGGGACTGAGACACCGGCCCGCTTCACAACAGCCGCGCCCGAGGGCGATCAAGGCTTGGCCATCAGCATCGACACCCCATACCGGCGCGGCGCCTGGTTCATGCCCGTTGGCGGAGGATCGGGGGGCGGGCTATGGTCGGAGCAAAGCGGCGCTGTTCGCCGGCTTGGGGAAGGATTCGATGAGTTTTAAGTCTGTTCTGGCCGCCGGCGTCTGTGCGGCCGTCTTTTGTAGCGCTCTGCCCTGCATCGCCGCGCCCACGCCGCCGCAGCCGGCCGCGCAGACCCCGGCCATAGCGGCGCCGCGGGACATCCCTTATCCCGGTGTGATCCGCCTGGCGGTGGACGCCACCGACCTGGCTCACGCCATTTTCAGCGTGCATGAGACCGTGCCGATACAGGGACCGGGACCGATCACCCTGCTCTATCCCAAATGGCTGCCGGGCAACCATGCGCCGACCGGGCCGATCGACAAGCTGGCCGGGCTGATGATCACGGCCAACGGCCACAAGGTGGAGTGGCGGCGCGACCCGGTGGACGTGTTCGCCTTCCACCTGGACGCGCCCGCCGGAGCGGACGCCCTGGACCTGGAGTTTCAGTTCCTGTCGCCGGTTTCGACCCGCGAAGGCCGGGTGGTGATGACCCCCGACATGCTGAATGTGCAATGGAACGCGGTCACGCTCTATCCCGCCGGCTATTTCGCGCGTCAGATCACCGTCCAGCCCAGCGTGCGGCTGCCGGAGGGTTTCACCGCCGCCACCGCCCTGGAGACCGCGTCCAAGGACGGCGCCGTCATCACCTACAAGCCCGTCGATTTCGACAATCTGGTCGATTCCCCCCTGATCGCCGGACGCAATTTCAAAAGTTTCGACCTCGATCCTGGCGGCCCGGCGCGGGTCAGCCTGGACGTGATCACCGACCGACCGGACCAGCTGGCGGCCAAGCCCGACCAGATCGAGGCGCACAAGGCCCTGGTCAAGCAGGCCTATCGGCTGTTCGCCTCGCGCCATTATGACCACTACGACTTTCTGCTGTCGCTGAGCGACAAGATGGGCGGCAACGGGCTGGAGCATCACCAGTCCAGCGAGGACGGGACCCTTCCCAAATATTTCACCGACTGGGACGCAACCCCGGCCGGGCGGGATCTGCTGGCCCACGAGTTCACCCATTCCTGGAACGGCAAGTTCCGGCGGCCGGCGGATCTGTGGACGCCTGATTTCGATGCGCCCATGCGCGACAGCCTGCTGTGGGTCTATGAGGGCCAGACCCAGTATTGGGGCTTTGTGCTGGCCGCCCGCTCGGGGCTTTTGACCCGGCAACAGGCGCTGGACGCCATCGCCCTGACCGCGGCGACCTATGATAATCGGGTCGGGCGCAGCTGGCGGGCCATGGAGGACACCACCAACGACCCGATCGTCGCCACCCGCCGCCCCATGTCGTGGCTGAGCTGGCAGCGCAGCGAAGACTATTATTCGGAAGGCCAGCTGATCTGGATGGACGCCGACACCCTGATCCGCCAGCTGTCCGGCGGCAAACGCTCGCTGGACGATTTCGCCAAGGCCTTTTTTGGCGTCGACGACGGCAGCCACGTGGTGCGCACCTATGATTTCGACGCGGTGGTCGCCGCCTTGAACGGGGTGCAGCCCTATGACTGGGCCGGCTTTTTGCACCAGCGGATCGACGGCCACGGGCCGGGCGCGCCCTTGGATGGGCTGAAGCGGGGCGGCTATCGGCTGATCTATACCGACACCGAGACGGACTATCTGAAAAGCGCGGAGACCGAACGCAAGGCGACCGACCTGTCGTTTTCAATCGGGCTGGCCCTGGGAGAAGGCGGGATGATCACCCAGGTGCAATGGGACGGGCCGGCGTTCAAGGCGGGCCTGACCGAGGGCGCCCAGATCGTGGCGGTGAACGGCGACGCCTATAGCGTCGAGGACCTGAAGGACACGATCAAGGCCGCCAAGCCGATCGAGCTGTTGATCAAGGCCAAGGACCAGTACCGCACCGTCCGCCTGGACTATCATGGCGGGCTTCGCTATCCGCGCCTGGAGCGGATCGTCGATGCGCCGGCGCGGCTGGATGAGATTCTGGCGCCTCGGAAATAGGGGGCCTTGGAATTTAGAGGCCGCTCTGAACCAGGGATAACAAAAACGCTCCCGGCCGGAACCGGGAGCGCCGTTGTGTCAGCGCCAGGATGTCCCCCGACATCGGCGGCTGGCGTCCTTGTCCCCCATGGATCGGCCACCGGCAAGTTGGCGGGGGCCGGGCGGCGCCGAAAGCCGGCGGCCGTTGCCGAAGGGACACAAAGGCGCGAGGATTACGGCGGGGAAATCCACGCCCCACAAAGACCTTGTTGCGGCCCTTGCGCCGCCAGATGATCGAACCAATATCTGCCTCACGGCGACGCGCCAAGGGTTGTCCCCCCCGACCCCAGGCCCACAGTTCGCCGTATATGCCGAGCGCCCGCGAGGTCTTCCCCCACCTCGCGGGCGTGACGCGTTTGAAGGCCCGCCTTCTTCACACAGCCCCCTTCTTCACAGCGCTCTTGGCCTCAGCTAGTCATAGCTATCAATGGCGCCCGAACCGGCGGCGATCGATCGCCGGGCGCGCCCGAGGAGGAGGAGGCCGGCGGATGGATGCGGACCTGAAGGCGCGCGAGTTGGGATCGGCGGCCAGACCGGCGACCTGGGCCGATGCGGACGCCCTGTCCCAGACCCTGGCGCGGGCCTTCCACGACGACCCCCTGATCTGCTTCATCCTTGAGGACGCGGCGACGCGGGCGGCCAAAATGCCGCGCCTGTTCAGGCTGCTGTTCAAGCTGGGCCTGCCCTATGGCGCCTGTGACGTGACCACCGGCTATGAAGCGGCGGCCCTGTGGCGCCCGCCCAACCAGTGGAACATCCCGATCTGGCAATATGTGATCAATGGCGCCGAGTTCCTCGGCCTGTTCGGCGTCGGTGGCGCGGCGCGGGTGATGGGGGTGATGGACCACATCGAAAAACACCATCGCCACGAACCCCACTGGTACCTGCAGGCCATCGGCACGGACCCGGCCAAACAGGGCAAGGGCTTTGGCGGGGTGATCATGCGCCGGCAACTGGCCAAGGCGGACGCCGCGCACATGCCGGCCTATCTGGAGTCCAGCAAGGAGTCGAACATCCCCATCTATGCCAGCCAGGGGTTTGAGGTCACCGGCGAGATCAGGGTTCCGGGCGGCCCGGTGCTGTATCCCATGTGGCGGCCGGCGCGGTAGCCCCCGGCCTGCTGAAGCCGAATTGGCCCTAAGGCCGCATCGACCGCGCCGCGACCTTGGCCTCGCCGGTCAGATTGAATTCGGCCGAGGAGGCGCCGACGGCGATACGGTAGGCGCCGGCGCCCAGCTTCCACTGATGGGCGGCGGCGTCGAAATCGGCCAGCAGCCGCGGATCGGCGGTCACCGTCACCCGGCGGGTCTCGCCCGGTTGAAGGGCGACGCGCGAAAAGCCGATCAGCCGCAGCCGGGCCTGGCCGTGGGCGTCGGTCAGATAGACCTGGGGACTGTCCGAGCCGGCGCGGACGCCGGTGTTCTTGACGTCGAAGCTGACGGTGAGGGTCTGGCCGCCCTCGACCTTCAGGCCGCCATAGTCGAATCGGGTGTAGGACAGGCCGTAGCCGAACGGAAACAGCGGCTTGATCCCCTGGGCGGCGTACCAGCGATAGCCGACGGCGGCGCCCTCGGTATAGTTG
>FSWM01001036.1_pt1 | contig 106854 bp, 102 predicted proteins | sample 1637841 | NCBI WGS metagenome assembly FSWM01 (sample SAMEA3914789, study PRJEB12502) | metagenome | biome: forest; material: soil | place: Canada | collected 2011-07-03 | depth 0.3 m | reverse complement strand
GCTGCCCAGCACATCGCGCACATGTCCGCCGTAGGCCGGCCCCAACGCGGCCGCGGTCGAGAGCAGGCACATGACGGAATAGAGTTCCAGATAGGGCCGAGGTCCGAAGTATCGCAGCAGCAGCATTGTCGAGGACACGAACGACAAGCCGAACCCGACGCCGAGGCCAAGGGCGAACACGGACATCAGCAGGAAGCCGCGCGCCTCCGCCAGGCCGGCCATGCCGATGGTGGTGCCGATCAGGGCGATGATGAGCAGCGTCTTGGGCGCCACCTTCTCGCCGATCAGGCCCCCGATGCTGGAAACCGTCGCGCCGATCAGCGCCTCGACCGAGAACATCGCCGCCGCCGCGGTCGAGCTGACGCCACGCTCGATCAGGTGCTGGATGGCGAAGCCGTGCGCGGTCGTGTTGATCAACAGGTAGGTCGTGTAGGCGCCGACGATGACGTAGTACTGCGGTGTCATCAGCGCCGCCCGGACGGCCGGATGGCGAAGTTCGCGGAACATCTGGATCGGGCCGGCCTGCTCCGGAGGCGCGTCCTCGTGGGGCGCTTCTTGGACCTTGCCGGGACTGGTCAGAATGGCGAAGAGCCCCGCGAGCACAGCCGCCACGGCGAACACCACCCAATAGCCGCGCCAGCCGTGGGTCGCCGCATTGACAAGCACATAGACCTGGGGCCCCGCGACACCGCCCAGGGCGCCGATGGTGAAATAGGTTCCCAGGACGGTCGACCGGCGCTGGAAGAGGCCGGTCAGCACATGCGAGCCCGGAACGGTGCTGACCAGGGCGAAGGCCAGGCCGATCAATGTCGTGCCAATCAGGTACGTCATCACCGAGTGCGTTGTCGCCTCAAGGCCGAAGCCCGCCACGAGGATCGCCGTGCCGATGGCGATCGTCGCCCGCACGCCGATCGAGCGGATGAGCACGGCCGGCACGACGCTCGCGAAGCCGCAGGCGATGCCAAGGTAGGTGAAGCCGACGCCGGCCTCCTGCCAGTTCCAGTGCAGCTCCCGCACCATCGACGGCAGGACGACGCCGATCGACGAAAAGGCGCCGGCCGACACCACGAAGAAGATCAGGGACAGGGCCGCGAAGGACGCCCATCGGTTGCGGATCACCGGGCGCCCAGCGCCCACGGCTCCGGCGGCCGCCTGCACTCCGGCTTCGGATGTGGCCAAGGTCACCACGCCGCCGCCCAACACTGATGGCTTGAGATCACAGCGCCTCCGCCGTTCTGGATGTTCGGATCGAGCCGCGCCGCTTTACCGCGCGCGACACAATCATTAGAGTAGTCGGCGCGCCCAATATTGGTCTCGTCGAAGCAAGCGCTCGGGAAATTGTCGCTGACCCCCGGCTCTGCGGCCGAGTTCTGGCCGTCGTTACTCCCCATCTGCATACCAATCATCTCAAAGCGGGCCGTTCCGTTGACCGGAACACTATTTCGAAATTTCAGTTAGTCTTTCCCCACCCGGCTGGACGTGTCAAGCGGCCGCCCCCGTGGGGCGCCAGATTTAGGGGACGCGCGATGCATTTGGGCGCCGCGCCCCGGATCGCCGCGTCGAAACGTGGCGAAAGACATCGTGCTTTAGGGTATTGAGCGGCGCAAGAAAGGCCGCGTTCGAGCAGACCCGTAGGGAAAACGTGTCGATATATCAAGCACATAGATTGTCTGTCGCCCCGATGATGGATGGGACGAAGTAAAAGAAAAAGCATATTGAAAATAAATACTTAGAATCAGCATAGCGAGTGATGCTGTACTATTTGCTGTACCGGAAAATTCGTCCAATTTTTGCAAAGACCGACTGGTTTTACCGTGTCACAGCGAACTTTCGGCGACCGAGGCGTAAATCCCCTCCCGTCAGCCGCGTGGAGCGCCAAGCGACCCATGAGGGCTCGGTATCCGAGATTGAAGATTTCACGCTTGCGGCCAAGGGACGGTCACCGTCCGCCGCGAACACTCTCATTTTCCGCTAACGCGTCAGGCCCCTCAGTTCCTTGCGCGCCGCTTCCGCCCGGGCGTCCAAATAGTCCGCCAAATCGGATAGGTGCACGCCCTTCGCACACTTCTGGCTCGCTTCGATCCGGACCAGAGGCAATGCGATATCGCCCGACGAGATCTTCTGGATGAGCTTCAGCGGCGTGAGATGGGAGAAATAGTCGCGACAGACGACATCGACTGGGATGATGGCCCTGCCGTCATATTGCGCCATCAAAAGGAGGGCCGTGTTCATCCCTACCCGCCATCTCTCTTGTCGATGTCAGCGGCCGGAGCTCGCCCACCGGCCTTCCCAACCCACGTCTGAACATTTGGGGGTGTCGCACTCCCGCATGGAAGGCTGCGATTCAACCTCGCGCGTGGTTGGCGGCGCTGGCGTGCGAATGGGACGGGTTATGCGATGTGGTGAGACCCAGGCGGTGGTCCGGACCGGCTAGAAGGACCGTCTGCCGGAACGCAGGGAGGATGGCCTGCGAGTTCGAGACATCTCATCGATCCCGAACCACTGCCTGGCCACGACCTGCTTCCGCTACCGCGAACCACTAGCGCGACATCCGCGACGGACCGTTCCGCGCTGAGCGCCTACCGGCCGCCCCGCGCCAACCACAGCTGTGCAGCATCACCCCGCCGCAGGAGCTGCGATCATGAAAGCCCATTCCATCGACTCGTCCCCGCCGGCCGCCCAACGGCCTGAACGGGAGTTGCTCCTCGTCCCACCGGCGTCGGCGGCGGTTCGCGCGCGCCAGCTCATGGCGGAGGCGCGCGCGGCCGCGCTCGACAACCTGACGGAGTTGATGGAAGCCCTGGAGGCCGCCCGCAGCCTGGCGGAGTCCGTTGCCGCCGGTGGGGACCTCTATGACGTCGGCGTGCGCGAACTCAGCGGCCGGCTGAGCGAGGACCTCCTCTGGCGCGGCCGCAGTCTGCGAGCGCTGGCGGAGCGTGAGCACCGCGGCTTGCTGCCCCACTGAGCTGGAGCCAGGCCCATGTTTCGCTCAATGCTGAGTGTCGTCACTGCCCTGGTCGTCCTGGGCGCCGCCGTGTTCGTGGCGGTGGAGGGGGCGCCATCGCACCAGCTCTACGCGGAAGCCTCGCCGACGCAGGCCGATGCCGCGCCGGCTTCGCGCTAGAGGGGCGGCAGCGCTCCCCGGCAACTAGCACGCGTTTCGCGGCCCGAGCGTCTCGGGTGGGCGATCAGGCCCCCGCTACAAGTCCAGGCGTGGCTGAACGAAGCCGCCGCCCCGCCCCTCTGGCGATGGTTAGGGCGTCTTCGAACAGCGTCAGATCACCAGGCCTCCCACCGACCTGGCGCGCACCGCAGCGATCCGCCGCGCCGCTAGACTTAAACCCGCCGAATAGCCCGGGCGGATGGCCCAAAGCCCTCGCGGACTAAGCCAATCAACTTTGTCTGCGTACACGTTGGGCCGCGGAGAGCGCGCGACGGGGTCTGGGCGACCCCTCACTGCCTGCTGACGATCGACCTCGACACGCAAGGCAACGGCGCCGCCGGCCCTCCGCCACTTCGAGCAACTTCCTGAGGTCGTCGGCGTCGGTCACCGGCGTTCCGGCGCCAGCAACGCGACTGCGCGAAAACCGAACCTACTTCGCGTGTTTGAGCGACGCCAGTTGAGTGAGCACCAACCAAGGAGTTTCACCATGTCCAACCTTCTCGTCCTCAAAAGCTCTTCCACCGGCCCCACGTCGGTGACCAACACGCTCGTCAACACGTTCGTGGCGCGCCATCGCGAACGCGAACCGCAGGTGGTGGTCGTCGAGCGCAACCTCGACCGCCAGCCGTTGCCGCACCTGACAATCATGAATGTGGACGGTGTGCGTAGTCATGCGGTGACCGACATCGAAGTCGAAACCAGCGCGGTGTCGAGCGAGCTGATCGCCGAGCTTCAGGCCGCCGACACCCTGGTGATCGGCGCCCCGATGCACAACTTCAGCGTCCCCACCACCCTGCGCGCCTGGTTCGACCACGTGCTGCGCCCTGGGGTCACCTTCGGCTATTCCGAAGCAGGGCCGAAGGGCCTGGTGACTGGCAAGCGCGCCATCCTCATCCTGAGCCGGGGCGGTCCCTACGCCGAAGGCGTGACCGACCATCAGGAATCGTACCTTCGGGAGCTGCTGGCGTTTATCGGCATCACCGACGTCGAGGTGGTCCGCGCTGGTAAGACCGCCTTCGGTCCCGAAGCGCGCGACGCGTCCATCACCGAAGCCTCCACCCAAATCGCCGGCCTCGTTGGCCAGCGCTTGGCGGCCTGACGCCGTTCGTTCCGGACTCGCTCCCCCGAGGCCGGGACTTCACCTTGCCCTGGAGCCGGCCATGACCGCCGTTCTCAATCGCACGTCACCTAAAGGGCCCGGACCGCTCCTGGCCGCCTGGACGGTGCGGCGAGGGTCGGGGCGGGAGTCTCACCGCTCACCGACAGACTTCGCGTCATGCAACGGACTACGGTTGAACGGTTGTTCTGCGGTAGGGGGCGCCCGCGATGGCGCCAGGCGCGACCCCAGCGGTCGGATACGGGTATGTCGCACGCGCCGCCGACCCCGATCGCGCCAATAGCTTCACGTTGCGCAGACTGAAACCCAGCGTTCCGCGTTGCGGCGTTCTTAGAGGCTGGCCGCCGCCCCACCTATGGCAGAGCAATTTGGGACCCCTGGAGGGACATGTCATGAAGGCAATTGGCTATCGCACGGCGGGCGACGTCGAGGTCCTCACCGACCTCCAGATCCCTCGCCCCGCGCCTGGACCGCGCGATCTGCTGGTGTCGGTCCGGGCGGTCTCGGTCAATCCGGCCGACGTGAAACGGCGCGCGTTCGAGCCGCCGGCGCCGGGAACCGACGTCAGGGTGCTCGGCTACGACGCCGCCGGCGTCGTCGAAGCGGTCGGCGAGTCGGTCACCCTCTTCCAGCCTGGTGACGAGGTGTTCTACGCCGGCGCGATGGACCGCCCCGGCACAAATGCCGAGTTCCATCTCGTCGACGAACGAATCGTCGGCCCGAAGCCCAAAACCCTGTCTTTCGCGGAAGCGGCGGCCATGCCGCTGACCACCATCACCGCCTGGGAGATGTTGTTCGACCGAATGCGTATCCCTTATGGCGCCAAGGACTCGGCGGGGACGCTGCTGATCCTCAACGGCGCCGGCGGCGTTGGGTCCATGATGATCCAACTGGCGACCCGGCTCACCGGGCTGAAGGTGATCGCCACCGCGTCGCGCCCAGCGTCCGACGAATGGGTCCGGCGGTTGGGCGCCAAGCACGTCGCGGACCACAGCCATCCGATCGACGTGGCGATCAAGGCGATCGGCGTCGACGGCGTGGACTATCTCGCGGCAATCACCACCACGCCGCGCAGCGCGCCGGCTCTGGAGCGGGCGATGAACCCGCAGGGCCACATCAGCTTCATCGATAATTTCGACGAGAGTATCGCGCTGTTCAAGCCCAAGAGCCTGACGATTTCCTGGGAGATGATGTTCACCCGCTCACTGTTCGCGACGCCTGACATGGTCGCGCAGCACCGGCTGCTAAAGCGGGTCGCGGCTCTGGTCGACGAGGGTGTCCTGAGGACCACGCTGACCCACGTTAGCAGCCCGATCAACGCCGCGGCCCTGCGAGCAGCCCACCGGATGGTGGAGAGTGGCCACACCCTGGGCAAGGTCGTCCTGGAAGCGGACTAGCCAGGCCTGTCGGGATCATTTCGCGGCGCTGGCCCTCGACAAGTCGCCGTATCAGAATAGAAATTGACCTGATCGATTGTTTCGGGATTTTCCATGTCGAAGCTGCCCGATTTCGAGGGCCTGGCGATCTTCGCCAAGGTCCTGCAGATGCAGTCCTTCGCCCGGGCGGCCGCGGAGCTGCAGCTGTCGAAGGCGACGGTCTCCAAGGCGGTCAGCCGCCTGGAGGCCAAGGTCGGGACCCGGCTGTTCAACCGAACCTCGCGGCGGCTGTCGCTGACCGACGCCGGCAAGCAACTCGCCGAGCGGGCCGCGCACATCCTCGCCGAGGGGGAAGCCGCCGAGGCCGAGGGCATCGCCAACGGCGCGGCGCCGCGCGGACACATTCGCTTGGCCGCGCCCATGTCCTTCGGGGTCCTTCGAATCGCGCCGATCCTCCGCGAATTCCTCGATCTCTATCCCGAGATCACAGTCGACCTGCACCTGAGCGACGCCCACGTCGACCTGGTCGGCGAGGGCTTTGACGCCGCGATCCGAATCGCCAACTTGCCCGACTCTTCGCTCCTGGCGCGCACCTTGGCGCCGGTCCGTCGTTACCTGGTGGCGTCTCCGGCGTATCTCGCGGAACACGGGCGGCCGAGCCATCCGCTGCGCCTGTCGGAGCACCGCTGCATTGGCTACGCCTCGTCCGTCGGCGACACCTGGCATTTCAGCCATGAAGAGGGCGACACCGCGACGGTGCGCCCGACTGGGCCTCTGCGGGTCAACAACGGCGACGCCATGATGCCGCTGCTGATCGGCGGCGGCGGGCTGGGCATCCTGCCCGACTTTATCATCCACGATGCGCTCGAGGACGGCCGCTTGGTGGTGGTGCTGCCCGACTGGAAGGTCAGCGGCGGCGCGGTGCACTGGGTCTCCCCACCCGGCGGCCGGCGGCCCAGGCGGGTCGACGCCCTGAGCGACTTCGTCGCCGAGAAACTTTCGTCGCGCCGCGCCCGACGGGCCGAACCCACGACGGCTTGAACCGCCGCGCGGCGCCTCGGGATGTCGCCGAAAGTGGGGACATCGTTCGAAGTCCAGGCCCTAGGGTGACACACACTGACCCGTTCGAACCGGCTAGTCGAGGTCGCCACCACGGCGAGGAACACCGGCCAATGGATGGCGAAACCCCTGACGATGGCCGGTGTGAATGAACGGGCGACCGGGCAGCCGATGATCGCCTGGGCGACCGCCATGAAGGCGTGGGGCGTCGCCGCCCGCCGTCTGCACAACGATGGCTGCCGCCAGAGGCCCCTACATCAGGGCAGCCGGCATCCTGGACCATTGCAGGAGGCCCGCCGCCAGCTCAGGAGGCCGTCTCGGATGTCCCGGCGCGATCAACTGTTTTCGGTCGGATTCAGGCGCGCGCTGCCAAATTCATACCAGAGCCTCGCGCGGGAAATGCCGATGATCGGGGCCATCCTGGGTCCAAGTGCGCCAACGGCTATCGAGCGGAGAGGACCACAGCAGCGCCCAGGGAAGGTGGTCATGGATTCACAGGTCTTTGGCGTAAGGCAGTTTCCCAGAACATCGGCGCTGCTGGCGTCTTCCGTCGGCCTTGGCTGGTCTTCGCTGGCCGCGGAACTGCGATCGCACGGCGTTTGCGACGCGCCGACGATCGTGCCGCAGCATGTGGAGATCATCTTGGTTGTCGCGGGCAACCCGGACAGTACAGTCAAGCTTAAGGGCCTCAATTTCTGCCAGGATGCGGCGCCGACGACGGGCGCAATCTGGACGAGCCCTGCCGGCGCGGGCAAGGCGATCAGGATCACCGCGCCCATCCCGCAAGCCCTGCACATGCACTTGTCGGTGGAGCTGTTCGAGCGATTGAAGGACGACTTCAGCTTACCTAGGTCGCCCGCCTATTCGATCCGAAATGAGGCTGGCTTCAACGACGGAGTTATTGATCAGATCGGGCGCTCGGTCCTCTCCGAGCTCACGGCCGAAAGATCGGCAAACCGTGTCTTCGTCGAAACCGCCGCCCTGATGCTTGCCGCCAGGCTTGTGCAAAAATACTGCGATGGCGCCGCCAGCGCGGCCACCGAGGACGCTTCGCAGGGCCTCGATCAGGTTCGGCTCCGCCGCGTGCTGGATTATGTCGCCGACAATATATCGGAGGTGATCACGCTGGAGGCGCTGGCGGCGATCGCGGGCTATAGCGCCTATCACTTCGCGCGGGAATTCGCTCTGGCGATGGGGATCTCACCGGGTCGCTACATCAGCCAGCAGCGGCTGGAGACAGCGATGTCGGAGCTCGCCACGGGAAAATTGCCTTTGGCGGAAATCGCGCTCAACGCACAGTTCTCCTCTCAAGCCAGCTTCACGCGAGCCTTTCATCGCGTGACCGGCACGACACCGAACGAATTCCGACGCCGGCAGCAGCGGTGAGTTGGCATGGCCGAACCACCCCTGTCCCGCCCGACGCGCGCGCAACCAAGCAGAACGGGAGGAGAGTCATGTCTGGCAGCCTTGACGGAAAGGTTTGCATTATCACCGGCACGGGTGGGAGCATGGGGCGCGAAGCCGCCCTGACGTTCGCCAGGGAAGGCGCGCTGGTCGTCGGATGCGGCCTCCATACGGAGGACTCCGAGGAGACTGTGCGCATCGTGCGAGAGGCCGGCGGCGCGATGGTGTCAATGCATCCGTGCGACCTGACCAAACCGGCAGACTGCAGGGCGCTGGTGGATCTGGCGGTCGCGACCTACGGTCGGCTCGACGTCCTCTTCAACAACGCCGCCGTGGCCCATTTCAACTGGATCGAGGACATCTCCGACGAGGAATGGAACCTCAACTGGCGCGAGGAGGTCGACTTGGTCTTCTACCTGACCCGCGCGGCATGGCCACACCTGAAGACCAGCCACGGGGTGCTCGTGAACACGGCCTCACTGAACGCCCTCCTGAGCTTCAAGGGACACGCCTCCCTGGCCCACACGACGGCCAAGGCGGGGATCATCGGCATGACTCGCCAACTGGCGATGGAGGGACGCGACTTTGGGATCCGCGCCAATTCGATCTCCCCGGGCGTGATCGAGACCAACCAGACCCGCGAGCAACTGAAGGATCCCGAGTGGTCCGGCTACATGCTGGGCAAGACCCTGCTCGGCCGGCTGGGCCGCCCTCAGGAGATCGCGAATGTGGCGGTGTTCCTGGCGTCTGATCAAAGCTCGTACGTCACCGGCGTCGACATTGTCGTCGACGGCGGCATGAGGGTCTGGTGACCGGGCTGGGACGGGACCTGGCGGCGTCGCGGTAAGAGCCTCACGCAGTCCCGCCGCGGGGCACCGGACAAACGGGGAGGGCGGGATCTACCCCCTTCGACGGACGATGGCGCCCAACCGCCCGAAAGGTCGCGGCATCCTGCCCCCCCTGGCGCAGGCGAGGGATATGGCGTCGACGACAATCCCCGCGTCCGAGCTCGCCAGCAGGCGCCTCAGAACTGAACGATGTTCTGGATGTTGAAGCCTGGTCCAGAGGCGGCGTTCTTCACGGTAATCGGCAGGTAGAGGTTGAAGGTTCATCACGCTCTTGCGGGAGCGTTGCCAGGAGAGGCCGGGGCCAAGGAAAAACTCCTCCGCCCGACTGTGCGGGACGCTCGCGCCGTTGGCGCGGTCGTCGTTCACCTGCCGCAGGTAGTAGCCGTTGATTCCAGGGCGGATCCCCTCGGCGACCTCGTAGGAACTGGCGAAGATGATCCAGGCGGCTTGCCCGGCCTGTCCATTGCGGAAGGTGAACCCCGGGATCGGCGGCGGGTCGCCGCCGAGCGAGGTCTTGAAGTTGTAGTCGTAGTTCAGGCGAGTGCTGACCTCCCACTTCGGCGCCGGCAGCAGCGTCATCGCCAGGTAGGGCGTGATCGACCAGAAGCCGGAGCCCTGGTTGAGATCGCGGCGGGCGTCGAAGGAGCCGGTCGGCGCAACGAAGTCGAGCCCGGCGCGCCAGGTGAACACCGAACCCGAGTGGGAGTGAACGGGTCGAGCCTGGTAGTCGACGCCAAAGGTCAGGTCGCCAACGCCCAGACCGTTGTCCTTCAAGACGGCGCCGGACGGGTTGAAGCGCGTGTCGAAGCCGACGATGGGCATCAACGCCTCGAACGTCACCAGGCCCTTCGACCCGCCATAGGGCGTGAAGTAGACGACGTGGAAGAGGTTACTGAAGGTGTCGATGCGCGGATCTTGGAACGCAGGCGAACTGTGGCCATGGTCGTCCTTGATCGAGGTGTAGTGGTTCCAGCGGGCGAAGTTCAGATAGAGCCACCCAGGTGTTGTGCGGCCAAAGCCATCGTAGAAGCTGCTCCCGCCGAGATTGAGGCCGGACGGCAGCTTGACCACATCGGGCGGCGCGGCTTGCGCCCGAGCGCTCCCGTTCCCGGCCAGTCCAATAATCAGAGCCGCCGCGGCGCTGGCGGACAGGAAGAGGCCTCGCCGCGGCTTGCTGAGACGGACCTCCATCACCGGCCCCCCTCGGAGGATTTGACGGTCTCGAGCACAGGGTAGTCGACATAGCCCTCGGCGCCGCCGCCGAAGAAGCTGGCGCGGTCCGCCTCGTTCATCGGTGCGCCGGTCTTGAGCCGGGTGATGAAATCGGGGTTGGCGAGCACCATCTGGCCGTAGGTCTCCAGGTCGGCCAGGCCTGTCGCCACGTCCGCGCCGATCTGGTCGCGCGGGCGCCCGGGCCGATTCAGAACCAGGGGGTTCGTCCAGAGCGCCCGAAAGTCGGCCAGCAATCGTGCGTCGCCAGTATCGATGACGTGCAGATAGGCCAGGTCCAGCTTGGCGAGTTCGCCCACCAGGTGGCGATAGAGGTCAGGTCCCTGGGGCCCCTCTTCGATCCCCCACATGGCAAGCCCAGGCGATAGTCGGATCGCCGTGCGGTGCGCGCCGATCTCGCCGGCGATCGCCGACACCACCTCAATGGCGAAGCGCGCGCGGTTCTCAATGGACCCGCCGTACGCGTCCGTGCGCGCATTGGCGCTGGGCGCCAGGAATTGGTGGACGATGTAGGCGTTGGCGCCGTGCACCTCGACGCCGTCCGCGCCGGCCTCGATGGCGCACCGGGCCGCGTGCCGGAAGTCCGCCACCGTCTGGCCGATCTCCTCGATAGTCAGGGCGCGCGGCGTGGGGATGTCCTGCATCCCCTTCGCCGTGAACATCGGCGCACCGGGAGCGATGGCGGAGGGCGCGACGGCTTGACAGTGGTGGGGGGTGTTGTCGGGGTGCGACATCCGGCCGGTGTGCATCAGCTGGATGAACATGATCCCGCCGCGGTCATGGACGGCGTCGGTCACCCTCCGCCAGCCCGCGATGTGCGCCGGACGATAGATTCCCGGCGTCGTGAGGTAACCCTGACCATCGTCCGAGGGTTGGGTGCCTTCGGCGACGATCAGACCGAGATCGGCCCGCTGCGTGTAGTACTCCGCGGCCAGGTTGCCCGGCGTTCCATCCGCCTGGGCGCGGCTGCGGGTCATGGGCGCCATGACCAGCCGGTTGTTGAGCAGGTGGCGTCCGACCCAGACCGGCTGGAAGAGCTGATCCATTATGAGGGCTCCTTGATCGGACGAAGCCGGCCCCAGGCGGGCGGGTGACGCGAACCGGCCATCGCGCGGGGGGCACGATGAGCGGCCATCAGCTGTCGCTGCGCAGGCAGGTTCGGAGAAACGCGCCGATCGCGTCCGTCGCCTCCGCGGCGGCGGCGAGTTGGCCCAGGGCCGACGGGAAGACGTGAGGCATGCCCTCCCAGACGTGCAGGCTCACCTTCAGCCCGGCCGCCTGCGCCTTCACGGCGTATCGCCGGGCGTCATCGAGCATCACCTCGGCGTCTCCCACGTCGATCCGGATCGGCGGCGCGGTGGAGGGCGCCGCGCCATAGAGCGGCGAGGCGCTGGGCGCGGTGGCGTCGGCGCCCTGAAGGTAGAGGTCGACGAAATGCTGCAGCACCCCCTTCGTGAAAAGGGGGTCCGCCTCCGCGCGCGCGACCAGGCTTTCCCCGGTGAGCGCCAGATCGGTCCACGGTGACAGCACCGCAGCGCCCGCCGCCTGGCGTTGCGAATCTCCGCGCCCGGCCAGGATCGCCAGCAGGGCCAGAGCCAGGCCGCCGCCCGCCGAGTCGCCGGCCACGGCGACCTTGTCCGCGGTCGCCGCCAGAGCGCTGAACACCGCCAAGGCGTCTTCCACCGCCGCCGGGAACGGGTGTTCGGGGGCAAGACGGTAGTCGGGGACGAAGGTGTCCGCCAGGGCCCGCACGGCCAAGTGTCCGGCGAAGTAGCGCAGGGCCGCGGCGGAGCCCAGGACGTAGCACCCGCCGTGGAGATACAGCAGCCTCGTACCGGGGGCGGACTCGTCCGGGCGGCACCACCAGCCCGGCACTCCGCCAACAATGTCCTGTTGGTACTGGAGGTTTTTCGGCGACGGCGTGCCAGCGGCCAGACGGTCGTTGAACGGCCCGCGCGCTTCTGGGCCCATGACCACGCCCTTGCCGGGCGCGGCCGCAGCCTTCATCGCCGCCACGACATCAGCGTCCTCCTGATGCAGGCTGTGCAGGGTGTTGAGCAAGGTAGGTTCCTTGAAAAAGCGTAGCCTGAGGGCTCCGCCCAGGCTTCGGGCGGCGCACGCGCCTAGATTGCGGGCGTTACCGCGCCAGGCGGGGAAAGAGTTTGAGGGCGTTGCCGTTCAAGACCTTGGACCGTTCGTCCGGCGACAGGGCCTTGGTCTGTTCGAGCGTCTGCACGGCGCCGACGGCGAGGTCGCGACGCATGTAGGGGTAGTCCGAGCCGAACAGCACCTGGTCCAGTCCGACGACGTCGCGCAGCAGGTTGAGGATCGGGTCGCCGAACGAGATGGCCGTGTCCCAATACAGCCGCCGGAGCGTGTCCGCCGCGGTCCCGCGCTCCTCGGCGCCGGGGATGACGTTCATCGTATCGACGACCGCCCAGCGGCCCGCGACATAGGGCACGGTGCCCCCCGCATGGGAGAAGATGTACTTGACGTTCGGCGTCCGGGCGAAGCGGTTCGAGTAGTGCATCTGCGCGACCGCCCGCGTGGTGTCGGCCGTGAAGTCGATCAGGGTGTCCGGTAGGCCAAGACCGGCCTTGGAGGCGTCCGGCGAGGCGGTCGGGTGCACGAAGACCACCGCCGCCCGGCGCTCCAGTTCGGCAAAGACAGGCTCGAAGCTCTTGTCGCCGAGGTAGACGCCGTTGGAGTTCGAGAATAGCACCACCCCGTCGAGCTTCAGCACGTCGAGGGCGTAGGCGAGTTCCTCCAGCGCGCCGGCGACGTCCGGGAGCGGTAGGGCGGCGAACCCGCCCAGCCGCGTCGGATGAGCCTGCATGAGTTCGGCCGAACGCTCGTTGCAGCGTCGGGCGAGCGAGCGGGCGCGGGCGTCGTCGCCGACGTGAACGCCCGGCGTCGAGATCGAGGTGATCGCCACGTCGATGCCGGCCTCGTCCATGAAGGAAAGCATCATTTCCGGGTTCCACGGCGGCGGGGCGATCCCGCCCACCGGGGCGTGGGCGTCGTTGGTCTCCCGATAGAAGAAGTCCGGCAGGATGTGGTGATGGACGTCGATGGTCCGGGTCATGGGGCGGCCCTAACTAAGGATCAGCCGCGCGGCCTTGCCGCCGACCATGACGCTGGCGGCGTTGGTCGGCGCCGTGGGGATCCGCGGGATGACGGAAGAGTCCGCGACGCGAAGTCCCTCCAGCCCATGGACGCGCAACTGCGGATCGACCACCGCCATCGGATCGACGCCGATCTTGTTGGTGCCCACCGCGTGGCCGAAGCTGGCCGATCCGGTGCGCGCCAGCTCCAGCACCTCCTGCGGACCACCTTTCGGGCCCGGGATCAGCTCCACATCGCGCACGCCGTCGAATGCGGACTGGCGACCGAGCTCGCGGGCCGCCTCGATCGCCTTGATGAGCGCCTTCAGGTCCTGGTCGGTGGCGAGGTAGTTGGGCTCGACGATCAGGGCGTCAGCCGGGTTGCTGCTCGCCAGGCGCACCTGTCCGCGGCTGGTCGGCTGCACGAGCGCCGGCGCGATGGTGAAGGCGTCGGGGGGCGGCGCCCCGAAGCGGGCGGCCGATTCTGGGGTCACGGCGCCCAATTGCTCAAGCACCAGGTTGATGTCGGCGCCGGCTGGGGAGTGGCCGCTGGAGAGGTACACTTCCGCCTCGACCGCGTTGCTGTCAGTTGGGCGGTCCGGCATCTTGCCATTGTACTTGAAGACCACGCCCGAAACGAGAATGTGGTCCTGCAGGTTCTTGCCGACCCCGCGAAGATTTTCGACAACGTCGATGCCCAGGGGCCGCAACGCGGCCGCGTCCCCAACCCCCGAGAGCATCAGCAGCTTGGCGCTGTGCACGCCGCCGGCGCACAGGATGACCTCCTTGTTAGCCGTAATGTCCTTGGTCGCGCCGTCGACGACGACCTTCACGCCGCTCGCCCGCTTGCCGGCGAAATTCACCCTCAGGACGTTGCTGTTCAGCAGCAGGGTGAGGTTTGGCCGGTCGAGCACCGGCCGCAGGAAGGCCCGCGCCGCGCTTACCCGCGAGCCGTCGGCGGCGATGTTCATGTTGATGTAGCCGGCGCCCGGCAGCTGCGGGCCGTTGACGTCCTCATGGACCGGGAACCCCATCTGCTTGGCCGCCGCCAGGAAGGCCGGCGCGGTCGGGTGCGGGTCGTGCGGGCGGCGGATGTGCACCGGGCCGCCGACGCCGCGCCATTGGTTCGCGCCGCCCTCCCAGTCTTCCTGGGCCTTGAAGATCGGCAGCACGTCCTGGAAGCCCCAGCCCTTGGCGCCGTTCGCCGCCCAGCCGTCGAAATCGCGCTGCAGCCCGCGCGCCCAGACGAGGCCGTTAATGCTCGACCCACCGCCCAGGACATGGCCAAGCGCCATGTTGAACTTGCGGTTGTTCAACGCCGGCGTGGGCGTGAGCGCGAGCTTGTAGTCCAGGGCGCCGCCGACATTGTAGAACCAGATGCTGGGATTGGAGATCGTCGGCGCGTCGTCGTTGGGGCCAGATTCCAGCGCCAGAACCTGGGCGCCCGACTTGGCCAGCTCGGCCGCGACGACCGAGCCCGCCGCGCCAGCGCCGACCACGATGTAGTCGTAGCTGGATTTCAGCGCGGCGCGATTGGCGACCTGGGTCTCCCCGGCGGCGATGGCTTGATCAGCCTGGCCCGCGGACAAGGCGCCGGCCAGGCCGGCCGCACCGACCATCGAGAGGAACGCGCGGCGCCCGAGCAGTCCGACCGCCAATTGGTCGAGCAATGTCTGGCGGGCCTCGCTGGAAGCATCAATCATTGGGGACTCCTGGAGGTTGGGGTTTGGCCGGTCGGCTCGCGCGCCAGAACGGCGGGTTCAGAACGGGTACTGGCGCTGACCGCTGTGGGCGTTGATCCAGATGAGGTCCTGGAACTCCTTCAGGCTGTCGGGGCCGGTTCGGCCCCAGCCGCTGTCGCGCACGCCGCCCATCGGGGCGTGGATCTCGTCGTTCACGGTCGGGGAGTTGACGTTGACGATCCCCGCCAAGATCCGGGGCGCAAGTTCGAACGCCTTGTAGGTGTCGCCCGCGAGAATTGAGGAGGTCAGGCCGTAGAGGGTGCGGTTGGCCGCGGCGACCGCTTCGTCCGGCGTGTCGACCACTTCGACGATCACCACCGGGCCGAAGGTTTCCTCGTTGGCGATGGCAGCGTCTGGCGGCACGTCGGTCAGGATCGTCGGCTGGTAGTTCTGGCCAATGGCGACGCCTCCGGTGTGGACCTTGGCGCCTTTGGACACCGCCTCCTTCACCCGGTCGTCGGTGACCTTGACGGCCGCCGCCGTGATCAAGGGGCCAATGATCGTCTTGTGATCGAGGGGATCGCCGGACGGCAGGGTCTTGGTCCGGGCGACGAAGCCCTTCAGGAATTCGTCGGCGATCTTGCGCTGCACGATGATCCGCCGGGTGTTGAGGCAGATCTGCCCCTGATGGAAGAAGGAGCCGAAGGTTGCGGTGCGGACGGCGTAGTCGACATCCACATCGTCGAGCACGATCATCGGGTTAAAGCCGCCGAGCTCCATGGTGGTGCGCTTGAGCGTCTCGCCGGCCCGCTTGGCGAGCATCTTGGCGGTCTTCACCCCGCCGATAAGGTTGATCACGCGGACGTCGTCGCTCTCGAAGAAGACGTCTGCGATGGCGGGCGCCCCGCCTGGGGCGTGGGTGACGACGTTGATAACGCCCGGTGGGAAGCCGGCCTCCTCGCAGATCTCGGCCAGGATCAGGCCGGCGGAGATTGGGGCGAGCTCCGACGGCTTGACCACCACCGTGTTGCCCGCGGCCACCGGCGAGAGCACCGCGCGCCACGACAGGACGTTGGCGCCGTTCCAGGGGGTGAAGCTGGCGACCACGCCGAGCGGGCGGCGCACGCCGATCGAATGCGAGCCAGGCATGTTGGTCTCAAGAACCTCTCCCTTGGGGAGGTACATCCAGCCCGCGGCCTGCTCGATCGTCGCGGCGACCAGGTCCTGCTGGAAGGTAGAGAAGGAAATGGTGCTGCCTGTCTCGCGGGCCAGGATGTCGGCGATCTCGGTGCGCCGGCGCTTTACGATCTCGACGGCCTTGAAGAACAGCTTGGCGCGCTCGGCCGGGGTCGTTGCGGCCCAGGCCGGGAACGCCGCGGCAGCGGACTCGACGGCATACTGCGCGTCCTCGCGGGCGCAGTCGGCGACCTTGGCGTAGAGCCCGCCGCCGTAGGGCTCGAAATCTTCGAAGGTCTTTCCGCTGGTGGCGTCCCGCCACTGGCCGTTGGCAAAATACTTGTACGTGCGAACGTCAGTCATCGGACAAACCTCTCTCGGCGACTCTCCACGGCGGGAGTGTCAATGGAACGGGATGGGTCGCGGCCTGCGAGCCAAGGCGACCGGGGGGCCGGTCGAAGCCCTAGCCGTGCAGCTTCTTCGCCACCTCGGCGACCTTGCGGCCCTGGTAGCGCGCGCCCTCAAGCTCGTTGGCGTGGGTTGACGGGACCCGTCGCCGCCGGCGATTGTGGTTGCGCCATAGGGTGAGCCGCCGGTGATCTCATCGAGGGTCGACTGGCCGGCGTGGCCGTAGTCGAGACCGACGATTACCATGCCGAAGTGTAACATGTTGGTAATCATGCTGAAAAGGGTGGTTTCCTGGCCGCCATGCTGGGTGCCCGTGGACGTGAACGCGCCGCCCACCTTCCCGTGCAGTGCGCCCCGCTGCCACAATCCGCCGGCCTGTTCGAGGAAGGACGCCATCTGCGAGCAGATGCGGCCAAAGCGCGTGGGCGCCCCCACAATGAACGCATCGTAGTTGGCCAACTCATCGATCGTGGCGATGGGCGCCGCCTGCTCGAGCTTGAAGTAGGCGCCCTTGGCGATCGCTTCTGGGACGGTCTCGGGGACACGCTTGACGTCTGCCTGGGCGCCCGTCGCGCGAACGCCTTCCGCGACGGCGTTGGCCATGGTTTCGATATGGCCGTAGCTCGAATAGTAGAGGACGAGGACCTTGGTCATGAGCGGTTCCTAAGCTGCCTTTGGCTGGGAATCTGGCCGCGCCGCCAACGGCGTCCGGCGGCCCGCCAAGAACCCAGGAAGACCGCGATCCTCGACATTTCCCGCCGACCGCTCTGGTATGAATTCGGCGGCGCTGCTCCATTTCCGACCGAAACACATCCTGACCGTCCGCTAACCGGCCTGCCGTTTGGTCGTCCCAAAGACTATGCTCAATGCTGGCGCCGTGATGGCCTTCAAACGGTCCCTCCAGCTGGATCTCGATGGTGGACTCGGGGGCCATCACCAGCACTCGAGAGCCGCATACATCGGCGAACTGTTCCTGTTCAGGGCCATCTCGCGGGTCGTGGGCGTCTAACGCCGCTGGGAGACGGAACGGCGAAGTAATGGAAACCTTGCATTTCCATATTGGCGCGGAAAGGTGAGCTTTTTTACTGCTAGTAGGGTCGTACACTTGGCGATTTGACAACGTCCCAAGTGGGCATGGTGTCGGGGTTGGTCTCTAGGGAACAGGTCGCGTCATGACCACCTTGAACGCGCCCGATCGCCGGCCCCGCCAGCTGTACGGCGATGATCTGGCGGCCAATTTCGGCGCCCAGGGGCCGACCCCGTTCATCGTCAGTCGGTCGGTGCCGCATGCCGAACTGGCCGTGACCGAGGTCCGGGTGGACAGCCCCAACGGCGCCCTCTCCGACCCCATGGCGCGGGAAGACGCCTACATGATCTCGCACCAGCTTCGTTCGTTCCGGGATATGGAGCATTGGGAGGACGGCCGCTTCGTCACCACCTTTGGCCTCCGCGCCGGGGAGACCAAGATCACCGATCTGCGGCGTGAGCCGCGCGTCAGGTTCAACGTCCCAGTCCACTGCATTCTCTGGTTGGTGCCGCAAGCGGTGCTGGACGTTCTGGCCGATGAGGCCAACGTCCCGCGCATCAATGGTCTTCCCCATAGGGCGGGGGTCGGCTTCGTTGACGAGACGCTTCGGCACCTGAACTTGGCGGCGATCGCGGCGCTAGAGCGGCCAGGCCAGGCCAACCGGTTGTTCGTGGACCATCTGACGCTGGCGTTCGCCGCCCACGTCGCCCATGCCTACGGTGGCATGCTGACCGCCACCAACCTTGTCAAAGGCGGGCTTGCGCCTTGGCAGCAGCGGCGCGCAAAGGAGATCCTGGCCTCCGATCTGTCGGGGAATACCCCCCTGGCGGACGTTGCTGCAGCCTGCGGCCTGTCGGCGGACCATTTTGGCCGGGCCTTCCGGAAATCGACCGGGCTGGCGCCGCACGCCTGGCTGCTGCAGGCTCGTGTCGACCGCGCGACGACCCTTCTGCGCAATCACGACCAGTCGCTCTCGGAGATCGCCCTGAACTGCGGTTTCGTGGACCAGAGCCACTTTACCCGGGTCTTCGTTCGACGCGTCGGCGTCACGCCCGGCGCCTGGCGACGGATGGTCACGCGCTGAGGCGCAGGCGAGGCGCAAGAATCGCTCTGGATTCGACGAACACTGCCGCATTCGTACCAGAGCGCGAGCGAGAAATTACCGAGGATCGCACGCACTAGGAGGTCCTGACCGGCCTCCGGCATCGGGAGCCGAGGCGGCCCATGCGGTCCTCACGATCCACGACAGCGAAGCCCTCTCTATCGCGCGCGACCGCCTCCATGCGGCAATCCAGCCGCGTTACGGAACGCGGCGCGCCGTGGAGTCGGAATGTGTCCCCCGAAAAGAGCGCGGACCGGTTGGTGATACAGCCGCCTTTTGAGCGCGCCGCGCCCTTTAGCGGCGCTCGCGACGCGGAAGGCCAGATGGATAGCTTCACCGCGGATGCTTCGCGGCGATGCTGTCGATCTTCATCGTGATCGTCGGCTTCATCGCCCTGCCGACCCTGCCGGTGGCGCCGTGTCGGGAGATAGCGCCGCCGAGGGGGCGCGTGAAGGCCAACTTCGGCCGCCAACCCGACTTGGGAACGCTAGTATGACCAGCAATGCGCCCTCGTCGATCATCTGGGCCGTGGCGGTGGCCGCGCTCGCGATCGGCGTCCTGTCCTGTTTTGCCGTGGTCTACGTAGCCCAGCGCCGGCAGTTCCAGGCATCCCGCATCGCCCGAGACCTCGATCGTCGTGAGGACATCTATTCACGGTTCATCGAACAGGCCTCGGAGATGTGGCTCGACACCTTCGAATCTCCACATGACCCAGCGAACCTGATTGGCCTTACCGCCCTGGTCGGCAAGATCCGCCTGACAAGTACGCGGCCGGTCCTTGAGGCCGCCGAGGCCGTGATGAACTTCCTGATCGACACCTGCCAGCGACCGTCGAGGGACGTGCGCAGGTTCGTGGCCGAGGCGCCTCGCGAGTTCATGGAGCCACTCTCCACCTTCACCGCCGCCTGCCGAACCGAGCGCGAACAGATGCTCCGTGAGCTGTAGGGCGCTGTAAGCCGCCCGACGGTTGCGCGTGGGACGGTTGTGTTGCGATTTGTAGATTTCCGGGAGATTCAGATGCGGCCAAGGCGCACAGGCTTGAGTCCCGGCCAGCGCGCCCGATGCGGCGTGCGCGATGGCATCGAACGCTCCAGCCGAAGGGGACTGCCGGTCCGCGGGCCGAGCGTTCAAGGTGGCCGCGCGGTTTGCGGCTCAGCGCAGCGGCGCGCCCTCGCCCGCACGCAATTCGCCGTGGAGGCGGCCATGAGTGTGGGCTTTCCGGCGCCGCCTCCGGCGCAAACCTTTGGCCTCGAATTCGCCCGGAAATTCGGCATCGAAGATGCGCCCGCAATCGTCACGCGTAGCCTGCCGCACGGGCAGTTCGCGGCGACGGAAATCCGGGTTGACCAACCCACGGGCTTGCTGCCAGAGCCGATTCCGCCCGAAGACGCCTACCTGCTCTGCCTGGTGCTGCGGGACCAACACGAGTTCTCCTATTGGGAGGAAGGCCGGGAGCATGGCCGCTATGTCCACGCCGCGGGGGTCACCACGATCAGCGACCTGCGGCGCCGGCCGGCCGGCCGGCTCGACATCGCCGTCCACGCGCTCGCCATGTACCTACCCCGCGCGACGATGAACGGCCTTGCCGACGCTTCCAGCCTGCCGCGGGTCGAGACCCTACGCTTTGACGGCGGCGTAGGCGTCCAGGACCAAGTGATCCGAGGCCTGGGCCTCTCGCTGCTGCCGGCGTTGCATGAACCCGACCGGGTCAATCGTCTGTTCACCGATCACGTCGCCATGGCGCTGGCCGCCCACACCGCCGCGGTCTACGGCGCCCAGCAGGTGCTGCGCCCCGTTCGCGGCGGTCTTGCGCCTTGGCAGGAGCGGCGCGCCAAGGAAATGATCCTCGCCGACCTGTCCGGCTTAACCTCCCTGGCTGACCTGGCCGCGGCCTGCGGCCTATCGGCGGACCACTTCGCCCGGTCTTTCCGCCGATCCACCGGGCTAGCCCCACACGCCTGGCTGCTTTCGGCTCGCGTGGAGCGCGCCATGATGATGTTGCGGCGTCTCGATCAACCCATGGCCACCATCGCGACCGCCTGCGGCTTCGCAAATCCAAGCCACTTCGCCCGCGTGTTCACTCGGCACACCGGCGTCAATCCCAGCGTTTGGCGCCGCCTGGAGCGCCACTAAGGGAGGGCGCACGGCCTGGGCCGAAGCCTCGCCCGGCGTCGCCGACCGACACGGTGGGGGTATATCGGCTGGTACATTTCCGGCGCCGGTTGGCGGATTCAGCGCCGTTGCGCTGCGCTGGCCTGGGCGCCGCCTTGCTGCGGCAAGCCGGCCCGAAGTAGCTCCACACCCATGGCGCGGCATGAGTCAGCGGAAAAGGCCCCGAGGGCCCTCGCTCGGAAGGGGGCGCACTCGCGCGTCCGACCGGCGCCACGCGCCGAGAGCGTCGTCCCCATGGCCCGCGGCCCCACCACTACCTTCAGCAGCGAGATCGCCCAGACCCTCAGCCTGAAGGAGGCGGAAGTCTTCGTGACGCCGTCGCCCCCAAAGCCGATGTTCGCGGCGATCGAGTACCGCCGGGACAACCCTCACGGCGGGCTCTCCGACGCCATCCCACCGGAAGACGCCTATATCATCTCCGTGCAGCTCGGCGCCGACCGGTTGAAGACCTATTGGGAAGAAGGCCGCCCCCTCGGGCGCTCCATGCGGTTCTCTGGGGATTCGTCGATCAGCGACCTCAGGCGAGAACCCCGGCTTCTCATCGACACGCCGGTCCACTCTGTTCTGTTCTACCTGCCCCGAGCCGCCCTGAACGTCCTCGCCGAGGACGCTGGGGTGTCGCCGGTCGCCGACCTTCGCTTCGATCCGGGTAAGGGCTTCCGGGACGATACCTTCTGGGGCCTCACTCGCGCGCTGCTGCCGGCCCTGCGCGCGCCGGACCAGGCCAATCGCCTGTTCACGGACAATGTCGCCCTCGCTTTGGCCTCGCATCTCGCTTCGGCCTACGGCGGCCGGGATCTCGCGCGGCCCATCCGTGGCGGCCTGGCCCCCTGGCAGGAAAGACGGTCAAAGGAGATGATCCTCGCCGATCTCACCGGCCGACTGTCGCTCGCTGAGATCGCCGCCGCCTGCGGACTGTCCCCCGATCATTTCGCCAGGTGTTTCCGCAAGACCACGGGCCTTGCCCCCCACGCCTGGCTGCTCAAGGCCCGAGTCGATCGCGCCTTGACCCTGCTACGGCAGCGAGACCTTTCCTTGGCCACGATTGCAATGGCCTGCGGCTTCGCCAACGCGAGCCACTTCGCCCGGGTGTTCACGCGGCGCACCGGCATGAACCCCAGTGTCTGGCGCCGGATGGCGCTCTACTAGGCGATGTTGGGTCAGTTTGCGCCGGAATCCTCTGGACTTCGCCGATCCGGTACAAGGTGGGCGCGCTCTGGCTGACCAGACTGCGGGGAAGTGGGTCCATCGGGCGGCCCGCGGCGGCGGTGGAAGACAGCCATGCCCCTTCGACATCACTGGACGGGCCGAGAGGTCCGCCAACTGAAGCGCTTTAGCGAGATACTCTTCCTCGCGGGCTACCTGAAGGGCCGTGACGACTACCTGGCCAGCCTGATGCTCGAGGACGCGCTTGAGGAACTCCATGGGCTGCTTGGCGAAGGAACCCAGCCCATCTCGATGGCCGGCGGTTAGCGCTGGGGGGGCTTCACGGATTTGGGCAAGCGGCGCCGACCCTGTGCAAGACGCGGCGCCGCCGGAAGCCCAGGATGATCGCGCTAGGTTCGAAGCCCCCGCCTGCGAGAGGCCGCCCTCTCCCGATCGGCGTGTCTCCGCCTGAAGAACCCGGCCACGCAGCGTTGCCCCCTACCGCGCGTGTCTTGGGAGGCCGGCTGCTACGGCCGGCCTCCTTCTTCGCGCTGAACGCCACAAGCTCACGGGGCCGGGGACGCCTAGTCCGCCGGAAACCCAAGGGCGGCGACGAAGATCACTTCCAGGCCAGGCTCCGGAAAGAAGGCGGCCGTGACCGCCGCGACGTCGAAGCCCGGCAGGAACGCGATCTCAAGGCCGAGCGCCCGAGCGGACACGGCAAGATAGGCGCCTTGCAGAAGGCTGGTGCGCAGCACGGCCGCCTGAAGCCGAACCGGCTCGTCCAGGCAGGATCGGCCGTCGAAGTCGTCGGCCGCGAAGGCCAGCATCTGCTCGGCGAACTCCCGGTCATAGGCGATGATGGCGCAGGCCGGTGCGTCGAACGCCGCGGTCTGGCCGGCCAGGTCCAGCCCCGTTGCGAGGCGCGTCTTGGCCACGGCGCTCGTCGCGAACACGATGCGCGCCGGCGAGGCCCCGGTCATGCCGGGCCCCGTCGCCATCAGGGCGTACAATTCTTCGATCAGGTCGGGCGGCAGGGCGCGGTCCGCGAAGGCCAGGGCCACGCCGGTGGGGCGCAGCAGCGAGTCGACACCGAGCGATCCGGGGGCGGCTGGGACACGGGTGAGGGGACGAGGCGGCGACATGCCTTGGGCTCCGGGCGGCAACCGAGGCGGACGCACCTACCAGGTGCGACCGTCGCGGCCCCACAGGAAGGCGGCGTCGTCCTTGGCGCCAGGGTTCGGATCGCCGGCACCAAGGTTTCGGTCCTCGGCGTCGGCCGAAATGGCGATCAGGGTCGCGGTCATGGGACAGCTCTCGAGGAAGCAAGGGCCCCGGCCTCGAGAGCCGGGCCGGGGCGGGAGCTGCTAAGCCGCTTGGCGCTGGTCCACCAGGCCAGCGATGTGGGCGCGGGCGGCGGCTATCGAGGCCTCACGCGCCTCGGGACCGAAGCCGATCTTCTCGGCGCGGACGACGGCGACGTCGGTGATGCCTATGAAGCCCAGCAACTGGCGCAGATAGGGCTCCTGGTAGTCGAGCGGCTTGGCCGGGCCCTCCGAATAGAAGCCGCCGGTCGCGATCGCGAGGATCGCCTTCTTGCCGGTCACCAGTCCCTTCGGGCCGGCCTCGGAGTAACCGAACGTCACGCCCGGGCGCAGCACATGGTCGAACCAGGCGCGCAGGGTCGTGGGAACGCTGAAGTTGTGCATCGGAGCGCCGATCACGATGGTGTCGGCGGCCAACAGCTCTGCGACCAGCGCATCGGAGAGGTCGCGGGCGGCAAGCTCCGCTTCGGACACCGGTTGGCCGCGCACGCCGGACACAATGGTGGAGGTCAGGTGCGGCAGCGGGTCCGTGTCGAGATTGCGTTCGGTCACCACGGTCGTCGGGTCGAGGGCCCGATGACGATCGATGATTTCCTGGACCAGGACGCTGGACACGGAGGCCGCGCCGCTGGGCGTGCTGTTGAGAACGAGAAGGTGGGACATGGTATTCTCCTGGGTTCCCACCCCAACTGGTGCTGCCGCAGACGCCGAAGTAGCTTCGCCTTGCGCGCCGCCGCGTCGCAGGATCCGGAACGCCGACGATGATTGACACCGACGACCTCAGGACATTCCTGGAAGTGGCCGAAGCTGGCGGCGTAACCCCCGCCGCACGGCGCCTCGGCCTTTCGAAGTCGATCGTCAGCCGCCAGCTGTCGCGCCTGGAATCGGCGCTCGGCGCCCAACTCCTGTCGCGCACGACCCGCGGGGCTGTCCTCACCGAGGCGGGCGCGACGTTCCGCGAGCACGCCCAGCGCGTCGTGGCCGAACTGGACGCCGCCCAAGAGGCGATCTCGCCGGACGGAGAGGTGCGCGGACGCCTGAGAATCGCCGCGCCCTTGTCGTTTGGGCCGACGCATTTGGCGCCGGTGCTGGCTGACTTGGCCCTCCAGCACCCGAAACTGACGGTCCACGCTGAATATGCCGACAGGTTCGTCGACCTGGTCGGCGAGGGCTTCGATGCGGCGGTTCGGCTGGGCTACCTGGCGGATTCGAGCCTGGTGGCGCGGCGCATCTGCCCGGTGCACGGCCGACTGGTCGCCAGCCCGGACTACCTGGCGCGGGCCGGCGCGCCGCAGACGCCGGGCGACCTCATGGGTCATGAGGCGATCATCGCCCAGCGCGGCGAGTGGCGTTTGCGTGAGGGCAAGGCGTTCGTGTCGGTGCGGCCGCGCCCGAGATTCTCCGCCGACAACGGCCAGGCGCTGATGGCGGCGGCTCTGAAGGGGCTAGGGATTTTCCTCGCCCCGGACTTTCTGGCGAACCCTCACCTAGAGGCCGGCGAGCTGGTGGAGGTGCTTCCCGACTATCCCTCGCCCGAAGGGGGGCTCTATGTGGTGCGTCCGCCCGGCGAACACGTGCCGCGAAAGATCCGGGTGCTGATCGATCTGCTGGTCGAGCGGTTTGGTGAACGCAGCGGCGTCCGCCTTTAGCGCGCGGACGCCGCGGCCTCGGCGCGCCCGCGTCCAGTCTTCTAACACATTTGCGCGGCCGCGCGCCGGGCGACCCCCAGGGAAAGAACGCAGCAGCGGTGAGCTCCTTGTGGGTCAGACCGCGGCGTTGGCGGTCCGCCAAGGTCCGCCGGCTGCGCCCGCGATCCAGGCGGTCTTGCGGCAGTCGGCGGCCAGGTCGCGCAGGCCGACCCCTTAGAGCCCGGCGTCAACGACGGAGTTCACCAGGGCGTGGGCGACTTCAACGGGCTCGCTAGACCGGCAAAGTTGTCGCGGGCGACGGGACGCGTCTCGACCACCTGTTCACGCACCGGGACTCCAGCGGCGACCTGTGGGACGAGCGTGAGCTCCGGCTCAGGCTGGCGCGGGGTGAAGGGTCTCAAGCCCGAAGCGGCGCCGACATACTGGGCGTCGGGTCCCAGGCCGGCGCCAGACCGGGAGGATCGACGATCCTGCTGTCGGCGGCAGCCAGGCTGTGGATCGCCGCCATCTCCAGGGGCGCCAGCTCGAAGTCGTCGATGTCGAGGTTGCCGGGGATCCGCTCCGGCCGGGAAGTGCGCGAGAGCGCCGTGACGCCGGGCTGCTGGATCAGCCAGCGCAGCACCACCTGGGCGATGGTCTTGCCATGGTGGCGCGCCAAGCCTTGCAGCAGCGGGTCGTCGAACACACGGCCGACGGCCATGCCGCAATAGGCCATCAGCGACACGCCCAGGCGGCGGCACTCCTCGAGCAGCGGCGCCTGGTTCAGGTAGGGGTGGTACTCGACCTGGTTGGCGACGATCGGCGCCGCCGAAAGGCGCACCGCCTCGGCCAGGAGTTGGCGGTTGAAGTTGCTGACGCCGATGTGACGCGCCTTGCCCGACGCCACGGCGGCGTTCAGGCCAGCGATCTGCGCCTCCAGGGGCACGACCAACGACGGCCAGTGCAGCAGCAGCAGATCGACGTAGTCGGTGCGCAGCTTGCGCAGGCTCTCGTCGAGCGAGGCCTCGAAGGCGCCGGGCGCATAGTTAGCGACCCAAATCTTCGTGGTCAGGAAGGCGTCCTCGCGCGGTATGGCGGAGGCTGCGAGCGCCGAGCCAACCTCCGCTTCGTTCCGATAAATCTGGGCGGTGTCAATGTGACGGACGCCGGCGCCCAGGGCCGCGGCAAGGGTCATGACCAGACTCTCATCGGACATGCCGTAGGTGCCGAAACCAATTGCCGGGATGGACGCGCCGTTGGCGGTGACGGTCTGCATGATGGAGATCTCGCAGGAAAGGGTCAGGGCCGGCGAAACGGCCGGCCCTGAGAGGTTTAGAGGAGGGGAGGGAGGTGTGCTCCGGTCAAAGCCGGCCCTGGGCCACCAGGGTGTCGCGGATTGCTTCGATGCGCGCCTCGCCGGCCGCCAGGGCCTTTTCCGAGGTGTGCACCGAGTAGTAGCCGAGCGCCAAAGCGTGCGGGTGCGGGACGGCCGAGCCGATCACGACTTCCGCATCGGTCGTGGCGGTAAAGCTGACACCGCCGGCCGTGCGGTCGAAGACGACGATCTCGCCATGCTCCAGCAGTTCGGGGGCCTTCACCGCGCCCTTGCCCATCGCCAACCACAGTGCGTCGTGCCCAGCGGGTGGGTCGTAGCGCCAGGTCTCGCCGGCCTTGAGAGTGACGGCGAGATAGGTGATATCGGACGGCGGCGCGATGGCGTTGGCGACGCCGCCGTAACTGCCGAGCAGGACGCGCGCCGGGCCCACCACGGGGATGTCGGTGGCGCTCTGGTAGACGCTCTCGGAGTCGCCCAGTTCGAGGTGCGGCGGCAGCGCGATCCACAGCTGGAAGCCGCGGGTCCGGCCGGGCTCGCCGGCGCCGCCGGAATGCCAGACGCCCTTGCCGGCGCGCATCCACTCGACCCCGCCGGCGCGCAGGATGCCCGTGGCGCCGTTGGTGTCCTCGTAACTGACGCTACCCTCGGCCACATAGGTGAGGGTCGCCAGACCGGAGTGGGGGTGCAGCCCGAAGGTGGGGAACTTGTCACCCCCGTTGTCGAACAGATCAAGAAACACGAAGGGTTTCAGCACCGCGCCGAGGTCCCCGGGGCTCATCAGGCGGGTGATCTTGCCATGGCCGTGGCCGCGGCTCTGGAAGACCTTGCGGCGATCGGCGACCGCGGGTGCGTCAGGGGTGAACGATTGAGCTTGGGCGACAGACATTTGGGGACTCCGCGTCAATGGGGGGCGGACAAAGGGACCCGGGCGCCGGGCCCAGGGATCGGAAGAGTGCGGCTTCGACCGCGATCGCGGTGCGCCGGAGGGAGGGTCGGACCCGGGGGTGGGCCCGACGCTCCGGCGAGGGTGGGGCTACGCCGCTGCCGCCGACGGGGCGATCGCCACTCGGCCTGCGAGCCAGCCGTCCAGGGAGAAGCGACCCCCGCCGAACGCGGCGACCTGCAGCAGACCACCAATGATCGCGATATTCTTCATGAAGTGGATCATCTGGTTTTGGTCGGCGAAGTTCTTGTGGAAGAACACGGCCGTGGCGAAGGTGAAGAAGGCCATGCCGAGCGCCACCGTGCGCACCCGGTAGCCGGCGATCAGCAGCAGGCTGCCCAGCACCTCGACGGCGATGGCGCCAAAGTAGGAGACCTCCGGCACGGGCAGGCCCATCGCGGTGATGTAGCCGACCGTGGCGGCGGGCGCGGCGATCTTGCTCAGGCCGCTCATGAAGAACAGCACGCCGATGAGGATGCGCCCAGCCAGGGCGACGGAGTCAGGGGTCTTGGACATGGACGGATCCTTAGGTTGGCCTCGGATCGTTTGTCTCCCCGCGACCTGGTTGCTGAAGGGGCGGCCGCATCGCGGTCTCGCCACTCACTTCAGGTGGGCGTGGCGCCCGCACTAAGGAGTCGCAAAAGTCGCGACACAGCGTTCGCGATTGTTGAACGATGGTTCCGCCGCTCGGCCGGCCCGCGTCAGGCGCGGGCCAGGCTGTCCAGTTGCGCGACGGTCGCGGGAGACAGACGCAAGGAAGCAGCGGCGAGGTTTTCCCGCAGGTGCGCGGAGGACGCGGTGCCCGGGATCGGCAGGATGTTCGGCGACCGCTGCAGGAGCCAGGCCAGCGCCACCTGCATGGGGGTGGCCTCAAGATTGGCGGCGATCGCGGCCAGCCTTGGCGTGGCCAGGCCCCTGAAGCCGCCAAGCGGAGCATAGGGGACATAGGCGACCCCCTGAGCCGCCAAACGGTCGATGAAGGCGTCGTCTTGCCGATGAACCAGGTTGTAGCGGTTTTGGACACAGACCACGCGAGCGATCCGGTTGGCCTCCTCAAACTGAGTCGGCGTGGCGTGGCTGAGCCCGAGATGTCGTATCAGCCCCTGGCGTTGCAGCTCCGCAAGCGCAGTGAATGAGGCCTCGATCGAACCCTCCGCAGGGACATTGACCCGCAGCATGACGCGGAAGTTCACCACCTCAAGCTGCTCCAGGCCGAGGTTGCGGAGATTGTCGTGCACCGCGCGGGTGAGTTCGGCGGGCGAGGCCGCGGCCGCTGGCAGGCGGCGACCGTCGTCGCCCCGCTCAGCGCCGACCTTGGTGACGATAGCCAGGTCGTCTGGATAAGGGCCGAGGGCCTCTCGGATCAGCTGGTTGACCACGTGCGGGCCATAGAAGTCGCTGGTGTCGATGTGGTTGACGCCACTCTCGACGGCCTCACGCAGCACGGCCACCGCCGCGGCGGGATCCTCCGGCGGGCCGAACACCAAAGGGCCGGCCAGCTGCATGGCCCCGTAGCCCATGCGGTTCACGGGCCGGTCTCCGAGCCGGAAGTCCCCGGCCAACTCGTTGCGTCCCATCAGCGCCTCCCGATTTGAGATGGGCGCCCGCGGCGGGCGCGGCCATTGCGCGTTGCGAAACCCTGAGTTTGGGTTTCTGGCCTTCGAGGACACAAGCCAGAGAGAGAAAATCTGGAAACCCTGGGTTTCACCCCGCTCTATTCTAAGGCCGCCTCCGCCCACACACCTGTGCCACAGACCTTGAACACGGCATGCGCCGGTTCTACTCGCCTACGGAGTTGCGCCATGATCGATCGCCGATCCTTTGCCGCCCTGCTTGCCAGCGACCACGGCTGGCTCAAGGCCAAGCATCATTTCTCGTTCACGGACCCAACCGCCGGCTGGGGCGTCATGCGTATCTGGAACGACGACGTCATCGCGCCGGATTCCGGTTTCGCTCCGCATCCCCACGTGGACATGGAGATTGTCACCTATGTCCGGCAGGGCGCCATCAGTCATCGCGATGACCTTGGCAACAGCGGGCGCACGGAGGCCGGCAATGTCCAGGTGATGAGCGCCGGCACGGGCATCCGCCACTCCGAATACAACCGCGAGCCCGGCGAGACCCGCCTCTTCCAAATATGGATTTTGCCGCAGACCTCGGGTGGCCCGCCTGCCTGGGGGACCAAACCCTTCCCGAAAGCCGACCGGTCCGGCCGGCTGGTTGTCCTGGCCAGCGGCTTCGAGTCCGATGCGGACGCCCTGCCGATCCGCGCCAAGGCCCGGGTGATGGGTGCGACCCTGCTGCGCGGCGAGACCCTCGACTACGAAGTCCAGGAGGGGCGCTACCTCTACCTGGTGACAGCCGAAGGCGTGCTGAGCGTCAACGGCGTGCGGCTTGAAGCTCGCGACGGTGCGGCCATCAAGGACGAGCCGCGTTTGACGCTGGCGGCGGTGGAGGATTGCGAGTTCGTGCTGGTGGACGCCCCAGAGGCGCGCGCCCTCGCCCAAGCCGAAGCCGCCTAGATCAATCGCCAGTGACCCCCGCCAATGACCCGACGGGCTGGCGTGACCATGAGCCGTGCGTGCGTTGCGTCTAGCACTTGGGCCGCACCGCTTCGCCGGGGCGCCACAAGCCGCTCACGCGGGAGGGGGCGAACGGGGGGACGTTCCATGCCGAGATGTACGACGGCCGCCTCGACGTGAAACCCGCGGATCTCGGGTGGTTGGCGGACCCAGGCCTCTGCCGTGAACGGAGGGGGTTTTGGATTTCGGGACGAGTGAATTGGACGAGGTTCCCACCGCAGCGGGTCAGGCATATGCTCCAGACGCCTGAGTTAACCTCCGGGGAGTCATGGGGAAATGAGCGCGGCGCCAGCTTCTGGACGAGCTTCGAGACTTGCCTACGGTGACGAGTTGGCCGAGGGCTACGGCGTCGAGCGCGGCCCGTTCGTCGTTACGCGGTCATTGCCGCAGGCCGAACTGGCGGTCACCGAAATCGATGTGGTGCGCCCCTTTGGAGAGACGTCCACACCCCGTCCGCGCCAAGACGCCTACATGATCGTCCATCACTTCACGGATCTAATGGGCATGGCGTACTGGGAGGACGGGCGTGCGTTTGGCCCAGTCGACACACACCGTGGTGGCACCACCATCCATGATCTCAAACGCGAGCCGGTCGTCTTGGTCGACAGACCGTTCCACACCTTGCAGTGGTTCGTCCCGCGTGCGGCGTTCGACGCCCTTGCCGACGAGGCCAACGTCCCCGCCATCGATGAACTGCGCCACGAACCTGCCGTTCCCGTGTACGACGATGTCATCACCGACATCAGCACCGCCTTGATGCCTGCCCTCAGGGCCAGCGACCAAGTGAACCGGATATTCGTCGATCACGTAGCCATGGCGTTCGCGGCGCATCTGGCCCAGGCGTACGGCGGCATGCAGACCGTGCAACACCTGTTCAAAGGGGGGCTTGCGCCCTGGCAGGTGCGACTCGCGAAAGAAATGCTGGTGGGCGATTTAGCCGGCGCGACCCCGATGACGGCGATCGCGGCGGCCTGTGGCCTGTCGCGTGACCACTTCGCCCGGGCCTTCCGGCGGTCAACGGGAATGCCTCCCCATGCCTGGCTGAACAAGGCGCGCGTGGAACGCGCAATGATGCTGCTCCGCCAGCGGCGCCAGTCCCTGTCCGAGGTTGCGCTTGAGTGCGGCTTTGTCGACCAGAGTCATTTCACGCGCGTCTTTCTGAGGACCGTTGGCCTCACGCCAGGCGCCTGGAGAAGAATGGTGTCCGCCTGACGCCACGGGCCGCGCAGGGGTTATCGTTGAATCGCCCTGCGTTACGGCCATACGTCATCCTTCGCCCCTCGTCGGCCCTGGCGTCGACGCAGCAACGTACAACCGGGCGGCGTCAGTGTTGGACTGCCGCTCGGCTCCGGCCGGCGCTCTCGCTCGGGCGACGGTGGGCGGCGAGCCGCCGCAGCGCGCGTGACGAGGGTTCGGGGGCGCCGCTGCTGGTTGCCCCCGGGCGAAACGACCCCTGCGCCGCCATCGTGCTGAAGGAGATCGCACGGGCGTCCGCGCTCTCCAGCCGCCGCCCGGACAGGGCGGCCTCGAATCCATCGAACCGCTGATGCAGCCGCAGAATCTCCAGCTTGGTGTGCATGGCGATCGCGGAGTCATAGGTTTTGGCGGCACGCTTGGTGGTGTCCGCATGGTGCTGGCTGATCAGGATGATCGGCCCTTGGACCACCGCCAGGATCGACAACATCAACCTGAGGAAGGTGTAGGGATAAGGGTCGAGGGCCAGACCAAAGCGCGTCATCACGGGGCTGTTGAGCAGGAACCAGCTGGTCATCGAAAGCACGATGCCGGTGACGAACCACCAGGACCGGAAGGCCGCGGCGAAACGGTCAGCCATATGGTCAAGCCAGGATGGCCGGCCCAGACCCGGGGGCGGCTGCGGCGCCAGCGCGACGATCCGGTCGATAAGGTCCTGCGCCTGCGGGTCAAGGGCGGCGTAGTCCTCCCGCAACAGGGACTTTGAGATGTGATCAGAAATGGCGTTGCCCATGCCCTCCAGATCCCTTGAGGTAAAGAACCTATTGGTTGTTGCGCGTTAGGCGCACTCATTAGGTGGGCTTGCGGCCGCGTTTGAGTACTGCACGATCCGCGACACGGCGTTGCTCAAAGCGCCCGGTGTATTTTGCGCCTCGACACACACCTGTGGCACACGAGGCCCCCCCCGATGTGGTGGTCATCGCCATTCGAAAACCGGTCGCCAAGGCCGACCCAAGGAGAAGACCATGACCATCGGTATCATCGGCGCCGGCGCGCTGGGCGCGACCCTCGCCAAGGCGCTGGCCGCCAAGGGCGTGAAAGCCGTGATTTCCAACAGCCGCGGCCCGGAGAGCCTCGCCCCACTCGTCAAAGAGCTCGGTCCCAACATCCAAGCCGTGACCACCGAAGAGGCCGCCAAGGCCGACATCGTCGTGCTCGGCGTGCATTTTACGGCCCTGCCCGACCTCCTGAAAGAGCTCCCGGCCTGGAACGGGCGCATCGTCATCGACGCGACCAATCCCCTGGTCTTCCTGGCGCCCGACGCGCCGGAGCGGAAGGACCCGAACAACCCGTTCGCCGCGCTGGGCTTGAAGCTGGCCGACCTCGGCGGTCGCGTTTCCAGCGAGATCGTCGCCGACCTCGTCCCCGGCGCACGCCTGGTGAAGACCTTCAATCACTTTGGCGTGGCGCTGCTGCTCGAACCGGAGCCCGCCGGCGGCCAGCGCGTGCTGTTCTATTCGGGCGACGACCCCGGCGCGAAGACCGAGGTGCGCCAGCTGATCGAGGCCCTGGGCTTCTTCCCGGTCGACCTCGGGACGCTCAAGGTGGGCGGCGCACAGACCACGCCGCTCGGTCCGCTGTCGATGACCAACTTCGTCAAGATCTGAACGGCACGCCAGACGGGTCAGCCCTCGGCCCGCCGCTCCATTCACGGAAGAGCCCGCAATCGCCCAGGCTCGATCCTGTTCGAGAAGCCCCGCAGCCCGTCGCAAGGCTGGCGGGGCTTTTCTGCGTTGGTGGCGCTTCACATCATCAAATTTTGCGAAACAATGGATTTCATAAGTTTCTATATTTGAGCCGTGGAGCCGGCGGTAGTTTCCAGGTGCGCAACGACATTCGCCGCGCCAACCCGAGGAGGAAGTCCGATGCCAGTCGCCGCGCTCTCGATGGAAAAAGGCCTGGGCCAGTATCTGCGCCAGATCCGCGAAATGCCCATGCTGCAGCCGGAAGACGAATACATGCTGGCGCGGCGGTGGCGGGAGCACCAGGATCCAGACGCCGCCCAGCAGCTGGTCGTCTCGCACCTGCGGCTGGTGGCCAAGGTCGCGATGGGCTACCGCGGTTACGGCCTGCCGATCTCCGACCTGATCTCCGAGGGCAATATCGGCTTGACGCTGGCCGTGCGCCGCTTCGATCCCGACCGCGGCTTCCGGCTGGCGAGCTACGCCGTGTGGTGGATCCGCTCGACCATCCAGGAGTTCGTGATCCGCTCCTGGTCCCTCGTGAAGATGGGGACGACCGGCGCCCAGAAGAAGCTGTTCTTCGGCCTTCGCCGCGCCAAGCACGCGATCTTCGCCCTTGACGGCGCCATCCTGCGCCCTGACCAGGCGCAAGCCATCGCCGAAAGCCTCGGCGTCCTGCCCCAGGAGGTCCTCGAGATGGACCAGAGAATGGCCGGTGACAACTCGCTGAACGCCCCGATGCGGGACGTCGACGCAGGTAGCGCTGAATGGCAGGACCAATTGGCCGACGAGTCTGCCTCGCCGGAGACCGAGTTGATGGAGACTCAGGAAACAGACGTCCGCCGACGGGCCCTGACCGTCGCGCTGGCTACGCTGAGCGGCCGGGAGCGCGAGATTTTCGAGGCCCGCCATTTGCGGGAATCCCCGGCGACCTACGGGGAACTTTCGGAGGTCCACGGCGTCTCCCGCGAGCGCGTCCGTCAGATCGAGGCGCGGGCCTTCGCCAAGGTGCAGTCCGCCGTATTGGGCCGCCCGGTCCATGCGTCGGATCCGCAGCGCACCGATATTCGTCGCCGCGCCCGCCGCGAAGGCCCCATACCCGGGTCGATGCAGATGGCGGCCTGAGTCGCCGCCGCCGGGTCGAGCGACCCTTTCCTTCCCACGAACACCCCTGTCGTTGGGCGCTTAACGAGCTGGCGCTCGGCGCCCTGGATGCACGCGTCAGCGGCGTTCGCTGTCCAGCGCCGCCATCTGGGCATCGGGGTAGCGGCTGCCGGCCACGGCGTCCTTCGGGACCGCGACCTCCAGCGCCACGACCTGCTCGGCGCTGAGGGGCGCCTTGAGCGCGCCCAGGGCTTCGGCCAGGCGGTCGCGACGGCGAGCGCCCACCAGCGGGACGATGTCGCGTCCCTGAGCCGCGACCCAGGCAATGGCGGCCTGGGCGGGGGTGAAACCCATGCCTTCGGCCGTGGCCCGGAGGCTGCCGGCGAGCTCAAGGTTCTTCTTGAGGTTCTCGCCCTGGAAGCGCGGGGTATGACCGCGGAAATCGCCGGGAGCGGCAGTGTCGCTGGTGGCATGGCCGCTAATCAGGCCGCGTGACAACACGCCGTAGGCGGTGACACCGATGCCCAGCTCACGGGTGGTCTCCAGGATATCGTCCTCAATGCCGCGCGAGATCAGCGAATACTCGATCTGCAGGTCGGCGATCGGGTGGATCGCCGCGGCCCGGCGCAGCGTGTCGGCGCCCACTTCCGACAGGCCGATGTGGCGCACATAGCCGGCCTTCACCAACTCGGCTATGGCGCCAACCGTGTCCTCGATGGGAACCTTGGGATCGAGCCGGGCCGGGCGGTAGATGTCGATGTGGTCGACACCCAGGCGCTGCAAACTGTAAGCGCAGGCCGTCTTCACCGCCGCGGGCCGGGCGTCATAGCCCAACCAACCCTGGTCGGGACCACGCTGAGCCCCGAATTTCACACTGACAACCACCTTGTCCCGGTCAGCGCCCTTCAGCGCCTCGCCGATCAGCATCTCGTTGTGGCCCATGCCGTAAAAGTCGCCGGTATCGATCAGGGTGATCCCGGCGTCGAGGGCGGCAAGGATCGTGGCCAGGCTCTCGCCTCGGTCGGCCGGTCCGTACATGCCCGACATCCCCATGGCGCCCAGGCCAATCGCCGAGACCTCCGGACCAGTCTTTCCAAGCTTGCGCATCTCCATGGAGGACTCCTGTCGTTGGGAGGGGACGGACCGGGGGCTCTCTAGGCGCCCCTCAGCCCGGGACTTCGTCGCTTGCTGAAACCAGCGCTCCCAGACCGGCGACCCGCCGTCGGCGGTAGGCCTGCGGGGGGAGGCCGAACGCATTGCCAAACGCGGTGGTCAGATGAGCGTGGCTGGAGAAGCCGGTCTGGATCGCCAGCATCGCGAGGTCGTCGGCGCCGGCATCCAGCCGCTGGCGGGCCCCTACGAGGCGCCGCGCCAAGACGAACTGGTGCGGGCTCTCGCCGGTGGCGGCCTGGAAGGCGCGGGAGAAGTAGCCGCGGCTGAGGCCCGCCACCGCCGCCAGTTCGTCGACGGTGATGCGTTCCGCCAGCCGACTGTCGATGTGCTCCTGCACCCGGCGCAGGTTGAAGCGCGCCAGCGTTGGCCGTTTGCGGGCGCGCGCCCCGCCGGCCACCTGGGCGGCGCGGGTGACCAGGGTGTCGGTCAGGCGCTCGAGGTAGGCGCTGGCCTCGTCGCCTTCGGCCAGCAGGACGCGGCGTATTTCGTGCGCCAGGGCATGCACCCCGGGATCGACGGTCCCCGGCGGCGGCGTCGAGGCGGCCGGAAGCTGCAGGCCATCTCGCGGCGAGAACGCCACCGCCAGGGTCTCCACCGGCGCGACGCTTTCGAGGCGCATCGGCGCCCCCGGCGCCAACAGGCTGAAGGCCCCGCGTGGGAAGGCCGGGCCGCCGTGGGCCGGCTGCGCGGCGTTGAACAGGAAGATCACCATGGGACGATGGCCGTCATACTGCATCCGGAACGGCGACAGCGCCTGGTGGCGGATCCAGATGTCCGGCAGCTCGGCCAGGGTGACCGGCCCATCGAGGGCGACAATCGCACTGTCATGTCCGGCTTCGGACGAGTCCGGCGTCAAGGTCAGGGTCACGCCCGCACTCCCGCCAACCCGACACAGATAGGCAATCTAAGCTCGCCGCCCACGGAGGCGCGGTCTTGGACAATTCCGGCAGCCCTGGTCCGCGCGCGGCGCCGCATTGGGGTCACGTCGCTGAAACGGCAGGCACGCTCTTGGAAGCGGAGGCGTGAGCGCGCGCCAATCTGTCAGTCAGCAAGCCCACTCAAGGGCTGGAGAACAAGACCATGAAGTCTCTCATCCTGACGGCGGCCGCTGCAGCCGCCCTGATCACTACGTCCGCCCCGGGTGTTTCGCGGGCGGCTGATGACAACAGCTGGTACGTCCGAGGCGACGCTGGTGCGACCCTCTCCGGCCACATCAACGGAGCCAATGGCCCGCACAGCGACGATGGCGGGGCTGTCGACATTGGCGTCGGCAGGAGCTTCGGCAACGGCTGGCGTGCTGACGGCCAGATCCTCTACCTGGACAACAAGGGAAGGTTCGGCTCTGGAGACACCAAGGTCACGGCCGCCCTGGCGAGCATTTATTACGAATTTCTGCCCAACAGCCAATGGCGCCCCTTCGTGGGCGCCGGCATCGGCGTCGCTCAGGTGAAGGAAGACGGCGGCCCGGCGCTGTCGCCGCGCGGCGACAAGACAGGCTTCGCCTACCAGGTTGGCGCCGGCCTCTCACATCCCTTCAGCGATCGGCTGACCGGCGAAGTCGCGTACCGCTACGTGGGTGTTCCCAAGGTGAAGTTCGGTTCCGTGGGCGACCGCGTGAACGGCGACTTCGGCGCGTCCCTGGTGACCGTTGGCCTGCGCTACAAGTTTGGTGGCTAGCGCAGGACAGGGATCTCGCGCGGCGTATCTCCCCCGAGCGCCGCGCGGAACCCGGACCTTCTCGCCTTAACCCTCTGTCAGCGTCCCGCGCACCGAGCCCATCGCGAACCTGTCATTCACGGGCATCAGATAGGCTCACCATCCGTTGAATGGCCGCGACCCTGAGCTGGCGCGCGACCCCAAGCGCTCTCCCACGGAACTTTGGCAATGACCCACAGCACGACGGACCTGCTCAACCGCAATCTCCACGATATCTTTGGTGAGCCCGACCCAGGGCGCCGCCGGGCGGCTGTCGATGAGATCCTGCTAGAGGATTGCGTTTTCTACGCCCCGACCGGGGTCTATCGCGGGCGCGACGAGATAGACCGCGTCGCCGGCGCGGTCAGGGAGATGCACCCGGACTTCCAGTACCAACCTATCCAACCGCCCGAGACCCTGGGCGATAGCGGCCGGATTCGCTGGGTGTCGGGACCGCCGGACGGGCCGGCAGTCTACGCCGGAACGGATTTCATCCTGGTGCGGGATGGCCGGATCGCGGCGATCTATCTGTTCTTCGATCAGCTGCCCTGAACCAGACGCTGTTCCTGCGCGCAGCCAAGGGCCGGCTTGGCCGAGGAACCCGGCGAATGAGGGGCTGACCACCGACGTGCACAGCGTGGTCTGGGTCGCCATCGATCCCGTCATCCATTTCGCCACGCTCGGTGCGGTCGGGCTGGCGCTCTGGATTCCGGCCATGGCTTGATACGCGGCCCAGGCGCCGCGAGGCGCCCGCCGGTCATGACCTTGTCGGTGATGTCGCCGACCGGATCCATGCTCCAGAACGGCGACATCTTGAGGAGATTTCGCGCTGCGCACGACGCTGGCCGGTTCATTCCATCAGGACGCAGTTCGCAAAGGGCGCCGGCCGACGCCGGCATAGGCCGCGGGCAGAGGTGCGCCACCATGCTTCCTGGCGAGGCCCTGGTTCGGGTTTTCCTGCCCAAGTCCGTCCGTTCCGTAGGTTTTTGGTATCAGTTCACAGATAAGCGGCGAATACAGCCCCGCGTGAATTCCATCCGAACTAGGATGAGAGTCCTCATGCGGCAGCGCCGGAATGGACTCGCCCCCGCGGGTCCCGTCCGAGGCCATTGCCTTTTCTGCAAGACGCCGGGGCGAAGCGCAGAACCTTCTGCGCTTGCGGCCCGGAGCGGCTTTTCCAGCGCTTCGGCATCCTGGCGCGGGCGGCGGCGCTCGCCCACGCACGTTGACATCTGACACTGGTGTCGTAATTTCGACGTCAGTGACGAATAGGGAGCGATCGTGCGTCCGGCGAGACGGGGGCGCGGCGCCGGCGGAGCGGCGTCTGGCCCTCACGGGCGCAGAAATCAGAGGGCATCGAATGGGACATGTGATCGGGGTCGATGTCGGCGGGACATTTACGGATGCCGTACTCATTGGCGCCGACGGGGCGATGGCGTCGTCGAAGACGCCCTCCACGCCCGCCGACTACGGCGAGGGCGCGGCCACGGCGATCGAGCTCCTGGCCACGAGCCGGCGGGTCTCCGTTGAGGCCCTGCTGAGCGAGACGGAGTACGTCGTTCATGGGACGACCTCCTCGCTCAACGCGCTGGTGACGGGGAACGTACCCGAGGTTGGGTTCATCACCACCAAGGGCCATCGCGATTCAATCTTCATCATGAACGTGGAGGGCCGATATCTGGGCCGGCCCCAGCACGAGCTGCAGGACATCATGCGGCACGCCAAGCCGCGTCATCTGGTCCGCCGCGAACTGGCGCGCGAGGTGACCGAGCGCATCGACAGGGCCGGCGCGGTGGTCGTGCCACTCGACGAGGCCGAGGCGCGGCGCACGATCGCCGAACTCCTGTCGGCGGGTGTGCGCGCCATCGCCGTTTCCCTGCTCTGGTCGTTTCGCAATCCGACCCATGAGCAGCGCCTGCGCGAGCTGATTCACGACCTGGATCCAGACGTCTTCGTCGCCCTCTCCTGCGAGGTCTCCCCGCGTATCCGCGAGTTCGCGCGGGACGCCACCACCATCATGAGCACGCAGATCGGCCCCGGACTTGAGCACTACCTTTCCAAGCTGGAAGGCCGGCTGCGTGAGCGCGGCCTGGCGGGCTCCTTGCTCGTCATGCAAGGCTCCGGCGGCTCGATCGCGGCGGCGCAGGCCGCCGCGTCGGCCATCACGACCATCGGCGGAATCCTGACTGGCGGAGTCGTGGGTTGCGTGCGTCTGGCCGAGCGCCTGGGACATCGCAACATTATCGCCACAGACGTTGGGGGGACGACCTTCCTGGCGGGGCTCGTCGTCGACGGCGAACCGGTGCGGGCCTCCAGCACGATCGTCAATCAATACCCCATCAATGTGCCCACGCTCCGGGTCGAAGCGATCGGATCTGGCGGCGGCGCCATCGCCTGGCTCGACAGCGGCGGCAACCTGCGCGTGGGGCCCAAGTCGGCCCAGGCGGTCCCGGGACCGGCCTGCTACGGCGCCGGCGGAATAGAGCCGACCAACACCGACGCCAACCTTGTCCTGGGCATCCTGCCGGAAACCGGATTGCTCGGCGGTTTACGGCCGGTGAACAAGGACCTGGCCATCGAGGCGATCCGCAAACGCATCGCTGAGCCGCTGGGCCTGACCGTCGAAGAGGCGGCGGCGGCCATCCACGCGGTCCAGAACGCCCAGACCGGCGACCTCCTGCGCAAGATCGTGGTGGAGACCGGCTACGATCCGCGCGATTTCGTGGTGTACGCGTTCGGCGGCGCGGGGCCAGCCCACTGCGCCGCCTACGCCGCGGAGATCGGCGTGGCCGAGGTTGTCGTGCCGCTGGGGCCGGTAGCGTCGGCGTTCTCGGCCTTCGGGCTGGCGGTCTCCGATATCATCCTGGTCCGCGAACATAGCGACCCGATGACCGCGCCCTTCGACCCGGCGCAGGTCCAGGCCAACTTCGAGCGGCTTGAGAATGACGTGCGCGAGGCCATGCAGCGCCAGGGGATTCCACTCGACCGCATCGAGCTGCATCGCGAGATCGACATGCGCTACGGCCTTCAGCTGGGCGAGGTCGCCTCGTCGGTCGCTGCGGGCAAGCTGGACGCCGATGCCCTTGAGGCGGCGGTGGCGGACTTCGAGCGCCGCTATGCCCGCCTCTACGGCGAGGGGTCCGGCTTCCGCGAAGCGGGCATCCATGGCGTCACCTTCCGCGTGCGCGGCGTTGGGGTCCTCAATGTCGACCCGCGGTTTGAGCCGCTCGAGATAGCTCCAGGACCTGACCCCAGCGAAGCTCTGCTGGTGCATCGCCCGATCCGCCTGCAGGGCGACAAGGGCTACGTGGACACGCCGGTCTACGACTACCGCCGGCTCAAGTCCGGCCATCGCCTGGCGGGACCCGCGGTCATCCAGGTTCCGACGACATCAGTGGTCATCCCGAGCGGCATGTCTGGCGTCATCGACGCCCTGGGCAACCTGTGCATCCAGACCGGCCCCGCCAAGGTCATCGACCTGTCCGCTCAAAGGAGCGTCGCATGAGGATTCCGGGTTCCGAGGCCTTTGTCGGCGCGCCAACCGATCCGGAGGCGCTGAGGCGTTCGATCGAAGGACGCCTGCCGCTCCACACGGTGACGCAGGCGCAGATCGACGCCCTCGACCCGCTCACCTACGAGGTCGTGCGCCACCGGCTGTGGTCGGTCACCGACGAGATGGGCGAGACCCTGAAGCGTATGTCGGGCTCGCCGATCGTCACCGACTCCAACGACTTCGATTTCACGGTCAACGACGAGATGGGCCAGCTCGTCCAGGTGGGCCTCTACAACACCATGCTCGTCGGCGCGATCGACATGGCGCTCTCCTGGACGCTCAAGAACCGCCTCGACAACCCCGGCATCGAAGACGGGGACATGTTCCTCTGCAACGACCCGTGGATCGGCGGCGGCCTGCACCAGGGCGACGTGCTCGTCTTTCAGCCGATCTTCCACGAGGGCAAGCTGTTCGCCTGGACCAGCGCCATCTGCCACGAGCCCGACCTTGGCGGATCGGCGATCGGCTCGATGCCCATCGGTAACGTCGACGTCTTCCACGAGGCGGTCCCGACGCCCCCGATCAAGATCGTCCGCAACGGCGAGATCCAGCGCGACGTGATGGACGCGTGGACCCGCCGCTCGCGCGTCCCGATGATCATCGGGCTCGACCTGCGCGCCAAGGTCGGCGCCAACAACATTGGTCGCCGCCGGCTGCTCGCCGTCATCGACCAGTACGGTCCCGATGTGGTCAAGGCGGTGATGAAGCGCATGATGAACGACGCGGAGCACCGGCTGCGCGAAAAGCTCCGCAAGGCGCCAGACGGCGTTTGGTCGGCTACCGGCTACCAGGACCAGGCGTTCCTGGGCGACCGTGAAACGCACAAGGTCGCGCTCAAAATGACCAAGGCCGATGGTCACCTGACCTTCGACTTCACCGGGACTGATCCCCAGGCCGGCGTGATCAGCTGTACGTACGGTGGCTGCCGCGGGGGCATCATGCTGGCCTTCCTGCCAATGCTCGCCGGCGACATCCCCTGGTCAGCCGGTGGGCTCATGCGCTGCTTCGACATCATCGCCCCAGAAGGCAGTCTCGCCAACGCCACCTTCCCGGCGGCCCTCTGTCGCGCGCCCCTGGCGACCGGCTGGATGATCGGGAACCTGGTCGCCCAGTGCCTCTCCCAGATGCTGGATCGCTCGTTCGAGCTTCGGCGCAATGTCCAGGCCAGCTGCTGTGGCACCTACGATCTGGCCTGCATCGCTGGCGTGGATGAGCGTCCCGAACACCCGGTTCCCTTCATCAATGTGGTGATGGAGGCCGTCGCCGGAGGCTACGGCGCCAAGCCGACCAGCGACGGCATCAGCACGGGCGGGAACTTCTGCATCCCAATGGGGCGGGTCCCCGACGCGGAAATCACCGAGCTGCTCTATCCGATCCTGATGCTCTGGCGCCGGGAGGAGATCGACTCCGGCGGGCCTGGGCGCCATCGCGGCGGCGCCAGCAGCGCCGTGGCCATGACCCCGCATGGCACGTCGATCCCGGCGCACGTGGTCATGTCTTCCTCCGGCAAGGCGACGGCGCAAAACCCAGGCATGGCCGGCGGCTATCCAGGCAATCTTGGATACGACGTCATCGTCCATGACGCCGGGGTGCAGGCCCTCTTCCGGGCGGGGAAACTGCCCGGGGACCTTCCTGACCTCCAGGGCGAGGCGCAAATTACCCAGTGCTACGCCGAGACGGTCCTCAACCCTGGAGACCTTCTCTATCTTAACTGCCAAGGCGGTGGGGGCTATGGCGATCCGCTGCTGCGCGAGCCCGAGGCGGTCGCCGAAGACGTGCTCGACGACGTGGTCAGCCCGACCTCCGCACACGACATCTACGGTGTGGTGCTTGGCGCGGGCGGGACGGTCGATGTCGCCGCCACAGGGCGCCGGCGGACCGAGATTCGTGCAGAGCGTCGGAGGACGGCCAAGGTCGGAAGTTGGCCAATCGAGATCCTGGATCCTGCCGATGGCGCGCCCATCGACGACAATCTCGTCGCCATAGGACGCCAGGAGCCGGCGCGGGTCGCCTGCCGCCATTGTGGTTGCGTGGTCGGCGACGCGGACCATGGCCTGCACCTAGCGACGGTCCATGGTCATTCGCGGCTCGCGGGCCCCAGCGTTCGCTCCGATCCCGAATTCTACATCGACCGTCCCGTGCATTTCGAACAGAGGCTCTGCCCTGGCTGTTTCACCGCCCTGCACACCTCCATCGCGCCCGCAGGAGCCCACCAGACGGTAGGCGGGTTCACGGTCGCCGGCTGAGGGATGGAACCGAATGGCGCGCACGCTCCTGGGCCGTCCCGGCCAACCTTTGGACGCGGCCTGGGTTTCGGGTCCGCGACGAGCGCTCGTCCGCCACCGTCATCGACCTGGCGGTTGGCGGCGGCCTGCTCCTCAACTGTCGCTCGACCCTCCGTGCAGTGAACGAGCCCCAGAGACCGCCAGGATCAGCCCGCCGCGGCATAGCGGCCATCAACGACCAAGGAGGAGGCGTCCATGACGCGACTGCAGGGTAAATCGGCCATCGTGACGGGTGGCGCGCGGGGGATCGGCCGGGCGACCGCTGAACTCTTCGCCCGCCAAGGGGCGCAGGTTACGGTCCTGGACGTCGCCGAACCGGGCGAGCCATTCACGGATCCGGCCATTGCCGCCGCCGTCTTGGATGTCGCCGATGAGGCGGGGTGGCGCCGTATCGTCGATGACCTCGTCTCGCAGACGGGCAGGATAGACATCCTCGTGAACGCCGCCGCGATCGCCGGCTCGGCGCTGCCGATCGACGAAGAGACCCTCGAGTCCTGGAACCGCGCGCTCGCGGTCAACCTGACCGGGGTCATGCTGGGCATGAAGGCCGTGCTGCCGACAATGCGACGTCAGCGATCGGGGTCGATCGTCAACTTCTCGTCGATCTGGGGGAACGCCGCCGTTCCCGCCATGGCGGCGTATCACGCGAGCAAGGGAGCGGTCCGGACGCTCACCAAGCACGCGGCAGTGGCCTATGCGCCGGACAATGTGCGGGTAAATTCCATTCATCCGGGGATCACCGCCACCGTACCTGTCCTTGAGGGCCAGTCGTCCGAGGTCAGCGCGGGAATCGTGCGTGCGACGCCGTTGGGGCGCATGGCCCAGCCCGTCGAGATCGCCAACGGCGTCCTGTTTCTCGCCAGCGAGGAGGCCAGTTTCGTCACCGGATCCGAACTAATCGTCGATGGAGGTTACCTTGCCCAGTAGCGGACGGACGCCGGCGCTTTCACGCTTCGTGGCGCTGGCGCTCGAGGCGGCCAGGCAGGCTCAGTGCTCATGACCCGCAAGATCATCGATCTGTCGATCTACATCGAGAACGATGTGGTCTCCGATCCGCCGGCTTATCGGCCCCGGATCGACTACATCGACCATGCCATGTCGGTCCCGGAGATCACCGGCTTCTTTCCAGGACTGACGCCGCAGGATCTGCCGGCAGGGGAGGGGTGGGCGCTCGAGCGCGTCAACCTGATCACCCATAACGGCACCCACCTCGACGCACCCTATCACTTCGCCTCGACGATGAATGGCGGGGAACGGGCGATCACCATCGACGAAGTGCCGCTCGAATGGTGCTTCCAACCCGGGGTCAAGTTCGACTTTCGCCATCTGCCGGATGGCTACGTCGTGACAGCCGACGACGTGGAGGCGGAGCTGGCCCGCCTCGACCACACCCTCTCTCCGTTGGAGATCGTCGTCGTGAATACCCGCGCCGGCTCACGCTACGGCAGTGACGACTATCTCTCCGCCGGCTGCGGCATGGGCCGGGAGGCGACCCTCTACCTGCTCGAACGGGGCGTGCGCCTGACGGGCACCGACGCCTGGAGTTGGGACGCACCCTTCGATCACACCCAGCGCCGATTTGCCGACAGCGGCGACGCCAGCCTGATCTGGGAGGGCCACCGTGCTGGCCGCGAGATCGGCTACTGCCACCTGGAGAAGCTTCACAACCTCGAGGCCCTGCCGCCGACCGGTTTCGTCGTCTCCTGTTTCCCTGTGAAAATCCGGGGCGCCTCAGCGGGATGGACGCGCGCTGTCGCCCTCCTGGATAAGGCCTGACCAGCGGCTGCGCCTTCCCGTTGGATTCTGCTGGGCGGCGCCGCGGCGAGGGGGCTTTGGGCGTGTTCGCTTTCGACTCTGGATTGGGCGAACACCGCCGAAATTATACCAGAGGCGCGCCGTGGAAGCCCTTAGGAACAGTACAGCCTCCCGTTCCTGGGGAATTCGTCTTCGCACACGAGGGAGATGAACCAGACCATGCTGCAATGCGTGCTCGCCGAATACCTGCCGTTCGGGGGCGTCGGCCCGTCCGGGCTCGGGCGCTACTACGGCAAATACGATTTCGACTCGTTGACCTACATGAAGTCGGTGGTGCTCTCGCCGTCGGACGTGCGCATCGACCCGCTGCTGCCGCCCTTTGCGCCGGGTGACATTGAAGCCGCCGTCGGTTGGCTGGGTCCGGCGAAGGCTGACGCAGCTGAATGAGCCGCAGCAGCCCCTCGGCGAGCCTGGCTGAGGCGACGCCCTATGCGTTTGGGCCGCACGAGCGGCCGACGCTGCCGGGCTCGCCTGCCAATCCCGAACACCCGGGTGGCCGCCGGTTGGCCTATTTCTGCATCGGTCTTCTCATCGCCCTGACCTCGGGACTCGGCAACGCGCTCATTCAGGTCAACTTGAACTTCGTCCAGGGATCGCTTGGGCTCTACAGCGACGACGCCGCCTGGCTCACCGCTGCCTATCTGATGGCGAACGTTCCGGCGAATCTGGTCCTCGTCAAATATCGCCAGCAGTTCGGACTGCAGCCTTTCGTCCGTGGTGTCCTCGTCGCCTACGCGGCCGCGACCCTGCTGCACCTGTTTGTCGACACCTTCTGGACGGCGATCCTGGCGCGAGTCGTGAGCGGCGTGGCCGCTGCCGGCCTTACGTCGCTCTCCGCCCTCTACATGTTGCAGGGCGTACCGCCGGCGCAGCGTCTTAGCGGCGTCGCTATCAGCGTTGGCGTTCCGCAACTGGCGACCCCGCTTGCGCGGATGATCTCGCCGGGGCTTCTCGTGTCGGGCGATTGGCGCATGACCTATTGGCTTGAGCTTGGGCTCGCCCTGGCGATGCTTGCCGCCGCAACGTCCCTCAGCTTGCCGCCCAGTGAACGCATCAAGGCGTTCGAGCGCCGAGACGCGGTGTCCATCGCCTTGCTCGCGCCGGGGCTTTGGCTACTCGTCGCCGTCCTCTCGGAGGGGCGAATCTACTGGTGGACCGACACGCCGTGGCTGGGCTGGGCTCTGGCCGGGAGCGTCCTGCTCACCGCCGCCGGCCTGATGGTCGAACACATGCGCGAGAACCCGCTCATCAATATCCGCTTCCTCGGCACCGCGCAGATGGCGCGGCTGATCCTGGGGGCGGCATGCGCCCGCATCCTGATCGCGGAACAGAGCTTCGGTTCGATCGGCTTCCTCGGCGCTTTCGGCCTGATCAACGACCAGATGATCGTGCTCCAGGCAGTCGTCTTCATCGCCTCGGTCGCGGGCATCATCGCCTCGGTCGTCACCGTCAGCCCCGCCAACACGATTCAGTCGTTCATGGTCTCCTGTGTGCTGATCGCCATTGGCGCCTGGATCGACATGCATGCGACCAGCCAGACGCGCGTGGCGAACTTCTACCTGAGCCAAGCGCTGATCGGCTTTGCCGCGCTCTACTTCATCGGACCGGTCATGCTGACGGGTATGGCCCGTGTGCTGCTGGCGGGACCGCAGCACTTCATCAGCTTCATTGTCCTCTTCAGCCTATCGCAGAACATCGGCGGCCTGGTCGGCTCCGCGCTGCTGGGCACCTTCCAGACGCTTCGCGAGAAGTTTCATTCGAACCAACTGGTGGAGTCGCTGGTGTTGACCGATCCGCGGATCGCCGCCCGCGTCGGCGCCAGCGGTAACGGACTGGCCGGCGTGGTCGGCGACCCTGTGCTGCGCAGCGCCCAGGGGGCGGCGCAGTTCGCCGCCCAGGTCGCACGCGAGGCGAACGTCCTCGCCTACAATGACATGTTTCTCCTCGTCTTCGTGCTGGCCTGCGGGTGCCTCCTCTGGGCGGTCCAAGTTCGCATCTCAGCGCTACGCCATGGCGAGCAGCCCCCGATCCCGCTGCTGCTCGAGCGGATGAGGGCGGCGGCGCAACACCAAGACGTGGGGAAGCCATGAGCGAGATCGGATCGGAACCGCCCGCCCACCCGGACGCCCCGGCATCGGAGGCGCCCGTCGCCCCATCAGAGCCGCCCGCGCGATGGCATCCGCCGCCCAAGAGCCGCCGCACCCTGGTGGCGATCGGCGCGGCCGCCCTCCTGGGGGCGCTGGCCATCCTCTACGCTTGGCAGTTACCGCCGTTCGATGGCCTCGCCGAACGCACCGACAACGCCTATGTCCGAGGGCGGGTGACTATCGTCAGCCCACAGGTGAGTGGCTACGTCACCTCGGTCCCGGCGCGGGACTTCCAACAGGTGCGCGCCGGCCAACTCCTCGCCACGATTGACGATCGCATTTACCGCGCGCGTGTCGCCCAGGCCGAAGCCAACGTCTCCGCCGCGAACGCAGCGCTCGCCAACTCGCAGCAGGCGCAGCGTTCTCGTGAGGCGGCCATCACCGCGCAGGAAGCCGGCATTGCCAGCGCACGGGCGCAGTTCGTCCGCGCCCAGGCCGACATGAAGCGCGCCGACGCCCTTGTGTCGGATGGCTCGATCGCCGAGCGGGAGCGTGACCAAACCAGGGCCGCGCTTCTCGCGGCGGAGGCCGCGGTGCGGCAGGCAGGCTCAAGCCGCGCCATCGGGGCGCAGGACGTTCGAGCCGTGGTCGTTGGCCGCGATGGCCTGCGCGCAGCGGTCGAGGCCGCTGAGGCGCAATTACGCCTGGCGCGCATCGACTTGGACAATACCGTCATCCGGGCGCCCGCGGACGGCCAGCTGTCCGAGATCGGGGTTCGCGATGGGGCGTATGTGACGGCTGGAACTCAACTGATGTTCGAGGTTCCGCGGGATCTCTGGGTCATCGCCAACTACAAGGAGACGCAGACGGCGGACATGCGCATCGGCCAGGCCGTGAGCTTCCGCGTCGACGCCCTTCACGGGGCTCGCCTCCACGGCCGGATCGAGGACATGGCGCCGGCGGCTGGCTCCGAATTCGCCGTGCTCAGGGCGGACAACGCGACCGGCAACTTCGTCAAGGTGACGCAGCGCATCGCCGTGCGCATTCGCATCGATCCCAATCAGTCCGCGGCCGCGCTCCTGCGCGCCGGCATGTCGGTCGAAACCGCGGTGGACACCCGCAAATGACCCGCCGCTTCTTACTGCCAATGGCGCTGACAACGGCGCTGGCGGCCTGCGCCGGCCCACACACTCCGACCGTTGCGGTCGCTCCGCTGGCGCCCAACGCGGGGTGGCGAACCGACACAGGCCCTACCGCGCCAATCGACCGGGCCTGGTGGGAAAGTTTCGGCGATCCGGTTCTGGTGAAGCTCGTCGACGCCGCGCTCCAGAACAACGTCGACATCGGCATCGCCACGGCCCGGGTGCGCGAGGCTAGCGCCGAGGTCAAAGCCGCCAGAGCGTCGTTCTTCCCCACGATCAATGCCGGCGTCGCTGGCTCAACCGATCGAGAACTGAGTCCATTCCTCACGCCGGCCGAACAAACCTCAGGCGAGCCGCAGGTCAGCATTTCCTATGAGGTCGACCTGTTCGGCCGGATCGCCGACACCGTCTCGGCGGCGCGCAGCGGCTATCTTGCAAGCCAGGCGGCGCGCGATGCCGTCCGGCTGGCCGTCGCCAGCCAGGTTGCGTCCAGTTACGTGACATTGCGCGCCCTTGATGCGCGGCTCGAAATCGCGCGACAGACCCTCGCGGCGCGAGAAGACTCCCTGCGGATCGCCCGTTCGCGCACGCTGGCGGGCTATTCGCCGCGCCTCGAACTGGCCCAGGCCGAGGCCGAATACCAGGCGGCCGCCCAGATCGTACCTCAGGTCGAACTTGGCATCGCACGCCAGGAGAACAGCCTTCGCGATCTGATTGGCCAGACGCCTGGTGATGTCGTGCGCGGCAGCGCCCTCGAAGCGATCAGACGGCCGACGATTCCAGACGGTCTCCCGTCCGGCCTGTTGCGCCGGCGCCCCGACATCGCCCAGGCCGAATATCAACTGGCGGCGGCGGACTCCCTGCTCGCCGCGGCGCGCAAGCGTTTCCTGCCGCAGCTCACGCTGACCGGTTCGGCCGGGGTCGCCTTTTCGACGCTCTTGGGCAATCCGGTCACATTGTGGTCGGTTGGCGGCTCAGCGCTTGCCCCAATCTTTGAAGGCGGGAGGTTACGGGCTCAAGCCGAGAGCGCCGCGGCAGGACGAGACCAGGCCGCTTTCGGATACCGCCGCGTTGCGCTTGGCGCGTTCCGCGAGGTCGAGGATGCGCTCGCAGCCGTGCGCCGCAACGATGAACAGGTACAGATCCTCATCAAGCAACGCGACGCGCTCATCGTCAGCGTGACGCTTGCCACCAATCGCTACCGAGCCGGCTACTCGCCGTATCTGGAGCAGCTTGACGCTCAGCGTCAGTTGCTCGGCGCCGAACTCGCGCTTGCCCAGGCGGAGTCCGACGCGGTCACCGCAAGGATCAGCCTGTACCAGGCGATGGGCGGCGGATGGAGCCGCGAGGCGGTGATCGCTTCGGCAGCCTAGCAACGACCGGGTGCGGCCGGCAGCTGCCCGGAGCCGCCGTCCCAGACACCACAACCTCCCTTGCCGTTGGTGCGCCAAGCCCATGGTTTCCAGGACATGTCCCCGCGCCATGGCCCCTCGGGGGCGCAGGAACTCGATCTCTCCAGCGTCAGGATTTCGTTTCGCCTGCACTCCTGCGCGCCACGAGCCTGATGCCGACGACGGCATACGGGCGTTCCACGCCCATCGCGTCCGCGGCAGTCAAGGCTTCGCCCAGGCGATCCGGTTAGGCCGGCGAGAGGGAGCGCTGACAACCGCCAGTAAGGCCCACCTTTCCAGCCAAGGTGAGTTCAAGCCACCCCGAGCTGTGACAGAATAATGGTGACCGCCAGATAGCAGTGGAAAGAGGTGACCTTCCCATTCTGAATGTGGAAAACGTCACAGCAAGGCGCGTGTATTTCCTTCCCCGTTGCGGGAATGGTTCCCGCCGAGGTCACTAGATCGCCCTTGTGCGTGCCGTTCAGCGACAGTTCAACAATGACGACGTTGTCGTCGAAATAGAAGCTCTCGAGTTCTCGGTGGATGTCCGGGAAGGCCGTCGCATAGGCGTCGACCGTCAGGCCGATATCAGAACCATAGTATTTGCCGCCATCGGCGACATTGTAGAAATAACCGCCATCAGCAAAAAGCGACACAAATTGCGGCGTGTCCTTGGAAGCGGCCTCCGCGAGATAGTAGAGCCGGCGGATAAGTTCCTCGTTGCGGTCCCGCTCAGTGGATTTGACGGTCATACTCGATCTCGACTTTTCCGAGCCGCCCAAGAACGGGCAGGTTTCTGGCGCGAGAAAACCAGTGGGGCGGGCCGTCGTCTTTACCTGGCTTGCGAATGTTTTTACCGCCCTTGCGCGAGCTGCGATAAGGCGGTGGGGATCAGGAGGTCAGGTCACCCCTTGGCCGTCACGCTTGGGGATGGGGGCGGCCTCGCGGCGACTCTCGCCGCGCCGACGGGGCGTCCCCAGCATCGGGCGCCGCCCGATAAGGCGCTGCCGAGATCCGGTCGGTTAAGCTCGCACCAGGGCCTGGACCGTGGACCTGCGCCACGATGCCTGGCCGTTGCTCGCGACAACAACGCGACATGCGAGCAGGCGCTGATCGCCATTGCGGGGCTGGCCGCTGCGCGGATGCGGGTGTCATGCCCAGGGAGCGGCCTCTTGAGTCCGCTGGTCAGCGCTCGGTGTCGGGTTTGCCCTTATCGGAACGCTTTCCAAGGGCGCCCAGTCGAGCGGTGCGTTCCTCGAGCCAATCTGTAGAAGCCCGCGCGCGCCGCTCCGCCGCCGTTTCGCGCAAGGTTTGGAAGGCGACCGAGAAAGCGTTGACCACTTCCATCGTGTCGAGCCGGGCCATGTCGTCCCCCAAGGTGTTGTTGAGTTCCTCCAGCAAGATCGCGAAGACGGTGGGTTTCCACGCCCCTGTCGGCGCTGCGGCGCCGACAGGGTGAGCCTGAATCATTTGTCGGCCTCGCGCAACCGGGGCGCGTTGGGCGCGTGAAAAGGGGGCGGGCGTTGGAACCACTGAGATGTGGCCGGTTGCTTCAGGATCCGCCGCTGCCGCTGCGCCAGGCGCAACCCCCGGCTCAAGGCTGATCCCTATCTCACCAGCGCCCGCTATCGTTGTGTAGGTGTCCGCTTCGTGGCCCGCAAGCGGTGGCCGTCGGGCGGCGCCCCCCGTCCCCGGATCACCCCTATCTGGGCATTGAGACTGCGTTGGTCGTGGGCCAGTCAGGCGGGATTGCGAACTGAGTGCGGTTTGTCATGGCCATAGGGGCCTGCCGTCCGCGTAACCGCCGGCGGCCTTGTAGGGCTTGGGGGCAATCGAAGGGATCATCTCCGTTGGTTGGTTCCAGCGGCTGCGCAGCGAAGCACTCGCAATCGCGCTGTCGGGAAATCCTCGTGCGCTGTGTGGGGTGAAGTTCATCGGAAAACTGGCCCCGTCGTCCTGGGCGGACGCCAGCGGGTTAGGGGCAAAGGCGGGGTTCAGCCTGCCCCGGTCGCACACCAGTCCCACGGTTTGCAGTTGCGCCAGCATCCAGTCCAGGGCGCCGTCGGAAAGGCCCCGGTTCGGGAAACCCCCGCCCACGTCCGAGTGGCAGCCTGGGAAGGCCTGCTGGGTGACGCCGTCACGTTTGGCCCAGAAGGTGGGGCTGAAGAGATCGCGGGTCTCGTCGGCGGCGAGCGCATGAAACCCGAATTCGATATCGGGGCTCAGCGCCGTGTCGCAGATCGAGAAGTCGAAGACAGCGTGTCCGCCGCCGATCTGAGGCAATCCCAACGAGCTGACCGTATCGAAGACGCCCACGGCCCGGATGAGCGGCGGCGCGGTGTAGTCGGCGGCGTGTAGCTGGGGGATGGGCTGGTTGAGCGTTCCCCCGATCAGCGCCAGGCGAGCCTGGTCGGCGAGATCGGCGTTGGGCGCCCGATAGGCGTACCAGGCCGCCAGCGCGCGCAGATAGCCTCCGCTCTTGTCGGTCGGGTCATAGCGGGTCTTGTCCATCAGCCCACGGGCCGCCACCAGACCGGCGAGCGCGCGGGCCGCCGTGGCGCCGCGGCTGAAGCCGGTGACGATGATCTCGTCACCGGCGGCGTAGTTGCGAGACAGGAAGGTGTAGCCCCGGATGATGGGCTCGGCGATGCCATCGCCGAAGGCGTTGCCCAGCAGCTTCAGCACCGGATCGCCCTGGGTGCCGACGCCAGGAAGGTATTTTCCAGTGAACGCCGGAGGCCCCGCGACGACAGTCTCGAAGGACCCATTGCCCGCCGGCCCGGCCACGCCGCCCAGGCTGTCGAAGATCCTGGCGATGTTGGTGGGATGAGGCTGGATCTTGATCTGGTTGGTGCCGTCCAGGCAGATGACGTGCGTCGTCATGGTGGTTCCCTCTTTGAAGGTTGCGGCTGGGACCTAGGGTCACGGGGTGGTGGGCGGCGGCTTTTGCGCCGGATCGCTGATGTTGAAGATTCTGCCGATCAGCGTCTCGAGGGCCACGAACACGCCCTCGACGCCAAAACCGGCGACAAAGCACAGGGCCGAGGCGGAGAGCTGGACCGATCCCAGCAGGCTCGGCGCCCCTTGGGGGCCGGCTCCGGCGGGAGTGATGAAGAGGCCGATGCAGCCGCCGATCACCGCGCCAAGGACTAGCTGGACACTCGAGAGCATCAGGTCCCTGGGGGCCAGGACGCTCTCTTTGATCCGAGCCGAAACGCTTCGCACGACCGCGGCGGCGGCGCCCAGCAAGCCATAGAAGATGGGAAGCACCGCCCCACCGAGAATCTGCAGCGCGGCCGCGGCCCATTGGGCCTCCACCTCGTCGCGTTCGGCCGCGATCCCCGTCGTGCTCGCCGTGCCGGCGTTCGTCGATCTACGGATGGGCCACACGCTGTCGGAATCCGGCGAGAACCAGCCCCAAGGACCGCCGGTGATCCATTCCCTCAGATTGCGCCTCGCGCCCACCAGTTGGATCTCGATTTCGCTGCGGCGCGTGCAAAGGGGGATGCCGCTTGCGCCGTCGAGCAGTTCAACCTGTTGCTTGGTCCGCACGGCGGGCAAGAACCGCTCGCAATAGGCGATGAACGGCGCTGGGATGTCGGTTTGGCTCGATGCGGGGGCAGCCGAGCCTGGCTTGGATACGAAATCGGCATTCTCGGCCGCGGCGATCTGTTTCGACACGTCGTTGTAGGCCGTTCGCTGGGCCGTGACCTGACCCAGCAAGGCGTTGCCGGTGGCGACATTCCAGGACAACAGGCAGGTGAACACGAAGAAGGCGACCAGGCCGTAGATCATGGCGTTGTTGAAGAACTTGAAGCGCCTTGCCGGCTCCACGAGCGTCGGGAACGCGCCGATGGCCAGTTCGAGGCGGGTCAACGGGCCTTTGGCTTCCTTGCGATCGCGCTTTGGGGATTCCTCGCCCGCGACCAGGAGGGTGAAGGCCACGGTCATCCCGTTGGCGGGCGCGGCGGCGCGGTTCAACTCGTCGAGCGCGTGAATGAGGGTGGTCGCCTGATCGGCCCTTACCGTCGCCGAGTCACTTGGCGGGTATTGGATCGTGGCGATGCCCTTGATCAGGTCCGTCTCGTTTCCGACCGGCGCCGGCAGGCGTTTGGATGCGCTGGTGGTGATGTGATCGATCAGCAGGTAGATCTGGTCCAGCTCTCGCTTGAAGACGAAGTTCTGAACCGAATCCGCCGGGGCAGGGTCGGCGGGCGGGGGGTGTTGAGCTGGGGGCGGCGGGGCTTCGACCATCGTCCACCTCCATTCCTCTATTGGAAGATCGAAAACGTGGAGCCGACGAAGACCCCCACGCTGACGGCGTTCTTGTCGCTGGTGTATCCAAGGCGCAGGCCGCCCAGCAGATTGCCCTTGGCGTCGGGCGCCAGGTAGATCGGAACGTCCACCCCCGTGACGCCCGAAGCGAAGTCGTGGCTGACCTGCGCCGAGACACCGATCTGGTGAGTGAAGAACAGGGCGGGCGTCTGGAAGATGCGCCGGTACTCCAACGACAGCACGTAGGCGTTGTCCTGGCTGGGCGCGCCGACCGGCCCGGTTGGACACTGGGTGATCGGCCCGGTCGGCGCCGGGCAGAGCGTGCTGCTCTTGGCCTCCTTGTAGGCGTAGGAATATTCGAAGGCGCCGGTGACCGAGGACAGGCTAGTGTAGGGCAGCACCGAGACGAACACCTTGGCGCTGAAGGGGACCTTGCTGGCCGACAGGCTCTTGGCCGTGGCCGGGTCAAGATAGGTATAGCGATTGTAGCCGACGCCCCCCTCCACCCCATAGGCGAAGGCCAGAGACGGCGGATAGAAGAGCGCTATGAAGGCGTCGTATTCGCTCTTGTCGTACTGCTCGATGAAGCTGTCGGTGACGAAACTGGCCTTGCACTCGTCGTTTGAAAGCCCGTCCGCCGCCTTCTTCGCAAGGCAGGCGTCCCGGGCGCGCTGGGTGATCGCGCTCGCTTGCGGCGTCTCGGCCCCCTCCGCCGTCTTGTAGGCGAAACCGTTCAACTGAAACTTCAACGAAGCGCCGCTCGCCAGGGCGTCGAGAGTCGCCAGGCTCGTACTGTCGTCACCCTTGGACAGGGGCGCGGCGAGGGTGAGCGACCATCCATGATCGCGGGCCCAACTATGGGACGCGGAGGAGGGAACCGATCTTGAGGAACTGATCGCCAGGGATACCTGCGTAGCGCCCTTGGTCGCGCTGAACTCGACCGTCGATCCTGGCCCCTTCAGCACCCGATCGTTGGTCGCCGGTGCGACCGTTACCCCCTGGTCGAGGGTTCTGGAGACGGTCTGCGCCGCATCCGCCGCCGGCGGAGTTGGCGGCGCCCTGACAACGGCTGGCGCCGCTGGAACGCCCGAACCGGCGTTACCCGGGCCGGCGGCAGCCGTGGCATCCTGCCTTTCGAGTTTGTCGAGGCGCGCGTTGAGGGCGGCGATCTCCGCCCTGATCTGGGCGATTTCGGCCGCCTTGTCGGATTGGGCCAGGACGGCGGTCGGCGTGATCGCCAACACGAGGGCCGCTGCGGCCAGTAGGGCGCCGCGGCCGCTCATAGGGTCGTGATGCGGCCAAAGCCCACCGCCTTGTCGTGACCTGCGCCCACGACCAGGGGCGGCCCGCTCGCCAGGTGTTTGCCGCCCTGGTCGATCTTGAAGTCGACCATCGAGCCAGGCGGCCCGAACAGATAGACGGCGTAGATGTGAGCGCCGTCAGAAACGGTGTCCGTTCCCTTGCCCTCGCCATCCAGCGGCACACCGACCGCGTCGATATGGATTTGAACGGATACGGCGTTGGCGTCCTTGGTCAGGACGATGTCGAGTTTGACCATGCGCACGGCCTCCGACAGGCGGCGCTACGGCGCCGCGGTTCCCTCCTGAACGCTGTGACTGTGAGACCGCCCTGGTCTCATGGTGAAGCTAGGCGCTTTCCGCTTTGTAATCAAGTGAAGGTTGCTCTGCAGTCAGTTTCCATTAGAGATAGAAATGTCAGTTCGAGACGGCGACCGTCGAACTCTTGCTGGATTGACGATGCGCGCCATGCCGCGAGGCGATCTCGCGGGAAGGGACCAGATGGCTCAGGACGGCGGCGACCAGGTCAGCGCCGCGCCCAGCGCGGCCTTCAGCCGGATGGCGGACAAGACGAGCTGGGTCCTGACGACCTGGCTCTCCAGCTTCACATAGGCCTTGGAAACGGGGACACCCTGCTGCTTGCCGGCGCCGACCGCGATGTGCAGCTGACTGTAGGCGGGGCTCGCGAGCGCATGGGTGTCTTCGGCCCAACGGTCACTTGAGGCGATCACCTCATCAACCGTATCAACGTTCGACGGGGCGTCGGCATTGGCGACGTCAGCCGCCAGCGTTGAGGTTGCCTTGTCGAGGCTCTTGCCGAGGGCGGCCTGAACCAGGGGAGTGTCCCAAAGGGCGTGCAGCTTCGTAGCGCTGACGCCGGCTCCTTTGGTGGTGATCAGGACCTCATTGCCCCCGATGTCGCCGTTGTCTTCCTCATGCAGCGGCTGGTGCAGGTCCCCCATGAAATGCACGACATAGGCCAGCGCCCGGGCCGCATCCGCGGGAGCTTGGTTCGGGGTGGCGAGCTTGCGAAGGTTGTCGGCCAGGGCCAGGGAGATGCAGCTCTTGGCGGTGGGACACCAGGGCTGACTCGCCGCATCGAGCGCGCCGGTGGGCGTCTGGCCAAGCGGGATGTCGTTGAAATGCCAACCTGACGTTGAGGCGTCCTGGTAGCGGTAGCAGTCGGCCCAATTGGCGAGATTGGTGTGTTGGTCCTTGTCTGTCGTGGGATTGGGAACCGGGCCCCACGGGTCGGCGGGATCAATCTGACACTTGTTGCCGTAGGCCTGCTGCATCTGCGCGTTCAGCGCCGGCACGCCCGTCGTGATGATCCAGTTCAAGTCGCTCGCGGCCTGGCCCTGCAGGGCGTTCGCGGCGACACGCGCCACGATGGTATGACCTTCCGGTCCCCAGGCCAGGCAAGGGCCGGCGGCTCCCAGGCTCGCTAAACCCAGCGCCCACACCAAGATCTTGAATTTTGACATGACCGCCTCCCGAGAGAATGGAGACACAACTCGGCAAGGTTGTCTATCTTGGTTGGGGCGGGCCCGGTGAGGCGCTTCCGCCGCTTCGGCGACGGGGTCGATGGCGCCACGGCCGCGGGATGAGCTCGGTCCGCCGGCGTCGCTACTTCGTCTTGGCTTTTCGAGATTTTGGCGCCGCCCTGGCGCGGTCGCCGCGGAAGTTTGGGCCGGCTTGCGGCCGCCAGCGCCCAGGCCAAAGGCTTTGGTCAGTTCAGAGCGCGCCTGCGCGTAGTTCGGGGCCACCATCGGGTAGTCCTTGGGCAAGCCCCGCTTGGCTCGGTACTCTTCGGGGCTGATGCCGTATTCGGTGCGGAGGTGGCGCTTCAGAGATTTGAACTTGCGCCCGTCTTCCAGACAAATCAGGAAGTCGGGGGTGACCGAGCGGCGGATGGAAACCGCACACCGACATGCACTCGCCGGTGCCCGGATGGCGGCGGTTAGTTCGTCTCCTCAGGCGGCTTCGACGAAGTCTCGGTATGCTGCAGCTGAGTGGTGAGCGTGATGAGTTCGCGGAATATCCGGATGCTCGACCAGAGATAACCCCACAAAAACCCCGAGAAAAAGAAGAAGATAATCATTCCACCACAAAAGATGGCTGCGACGGGTTGGTTGATCGTGCGGGCCATCCACGTGCATAAGTTTGCGAAACCCTGAACAATTGGGTTTAGCTGGACCAAGGTGGCGCCAACGATGATCTTGGTCAGCCAGTCGGAAATCTGTTCCAGGTTCGTATTAGGGGTGAACGCCACGGCGGTCTGGGCGGTGTCCGATAGTTCCCCCAAGCTCTTGGTGTCCGACGTCGACTTGTAACGTGGAACGCCAAACAAGAACCCCAGCGCGGCTCCGCCCATCCAGGCCCCGGCGCCGACCGAGAACAGCGTCCCGGATCGAACCCAAAAGCCCCAGTCAAAGGGATAGGCGAACGAGATTATCGTCAGTGTACCGATCGTGAACGCGGTGATCGCCAGGATTTCCCAGAACGCCAGGCCCTTGTTCGTTATGCCAAGCGCTTCGGCGATTTGCAGTAGGCCGAGCTTGGGACGGCTGACGTGTTCTGTGTTGTCTGTCATGTCCATTTCGCCCTGGACCGGCGTAGGGCGCACCTACTGATCACCTTAGGGTGCCACAAGTCGTGAATGACGCAAACGCAACCTTTGCGATGGTGGTGGCTTAGCTCAGGCACAATCTCCAATTGGCCTGGACGGTGGCGTCGATATCGCGTTTGGCTGGGTCGACGGCGGATGTTCCTCATTTGTTTCGGTTCGCTATACTTAGCCCCGATCAGCACTGTCCGTAAGATCATCCACGAGGGCATGGACGCCTTCTATGCGTCGTGGAACAGCGTCCCAGCCTCAAAAGCCAGCCCCTGGCGGTGGCTATCCGGCCGCGCGAGGCGTGGTGGCCGCGGCCAGCTATGAGGCGCGGACCTTTGGTGCGCGCTCGGCCGTGCCTTCGACCACCGCCTTGAGAAAGTGCCTCGAGCTGGTGTTCTGGTCACCCAGGTTCGACGTCTACCAGGCGGTGTCGCGGCAGCTCCGCGCGATCTTCGCCGACTCCACCGACCTAATCGAGCCCCTGTCCCTGGACGAGGCCTACTGGATCGCCGGGATATGGCGACAGCGGCGGAAACCGCCGCCGAGGTCCGGGCGCGAATTCTGACGAAGACCGGGCTCACCGCATCGGCGGGGATGTCCTACAACAAGTTCCTGGCCAACCTGGCTTTGGACCACCGCAAACCCAACGGCCAGTTCGTCGTGCCGCCTGGCAAGGGCGAGGCTTCGTCGAGCCGTTGCCAGTGGGACGCTTCCACGGCGTTGGGCGGGTGACCGCGGCGAAGATGAACCGGTTGGGCCTGTTCACGGGCGGAGACCGTCCGGCGGTCGCCCTCGGTCCCGCCGCGTACCGCGGCTCCTGCGGGCGCGACCCTTTTGGGCGCCTGGTCGGCGCCGCCTGCCGCCCGACGGCGCTTCCCGCCACGCGCTGCGCGCGGGCTCCTTGCGGCCTTCATACTTGCGTTCGGGACTTAGGGCTCCGCCCTCGGCGCGCTTCGGAGCGCCTTCCGCCCAGCTTCGGTCCCCTTCGCAGGGCGTCGAACCGGCCAAGGGCAGGGCAGGGGCCCTGCAGCCGGTTCCCCGCGAAGGCGCCCACTCCGCTTGCACACCCGGTCTCGCCGACGGGCAAGGCTGCAGGCGCGCTTTGCGCCTGCAGCCATAGCCCAAAGGACAGACGCACCATGACCAGGACAGCACGCGCGGCGCGGAGCGACGCGCAGGAAGACACCGCCGCGATGGCGGCGGTGGTAGACGCGGCGGCGGACGCCGCCGCCGATCCGCGCGGGGTGATGATGGAGATACCGCTCAGCAAGCTGAAGGCCTCGCCCCGCAACGCCCGCAAGACCCCGCACAGCCTGGAGGCCATCCAGGCGCTGGCGGGCAGCATCGCCGCAAAGACCCTGCTGCACGCCCCGGTGGTCGAGCCCGAAATCGGCGAGGGGGGAACGGCCACGGGCAGCTACCTCGTCACCATCGGCGAAGGGCGGCGCCTCGCGCTGCGGCTGTTGGCCGAGCGCAAGATGATCGCCAAGGCCGAGCCCATCCGCTGCCTCGTGCTCACCGCCTTCGATCCCTTCGAAATCTCCCTCGACGAAAACGTCACCCGCACGGACATGCACCCGGCCGACCAGTTCGAGGCCTTCTCGCAGGTGGCGGAGGAACGCGGCTGGGGCGCCGAGGAAATCGCGGCGCGGTTCGGGGTGTCGGCCCATGTGGTGCGCCAGCGGATGCGCCTGGGCGCCGTCAGCCCCAAGCTGATGGCCCTCTACCGCGAGGAGCAGCTGACCCTGGACCAGTTGATGGCGTTCGCCGTCAGCGAGGACCACGCCCGCCAGGAACAGGTCCTGGACGGCCTGACCTGGAACAAGTCGGCTTCGGTGATCCGCCGGGCCATGACCGAACTGAAGGTGGCCGCCAACGACAAGCGGGCCATCTTCATCGGCGCCGAGGCCTACGCGGCGGCGGGCGGGACCATCCTGCGCGACCTCTTCACCGAGGACGACGGCGGCTGGTTCGAGGACGTGGCCCTGCTGGACCGCTTGACGGGGGAAAAGCTGGAGGCCCTCGCCGAGGGCCTGAGGGCGGAGGGCTGGAAGTGGGTGGAAACCCACCTGGAGTTCCCCCACAGCCATGGCCTGCCCCGCCTCTATCCCCGCCCGGTCCAGCGGTCGGAGGAAGACCAGGCGACCCTCAACGCCCTCGCTTCCGAATACGACACCCTCACCGAGCAATGGGCCGAGGTTGAAGACCTGCCGCCGGAAGTGGAAGCCCGCTTGCAGGAGATCGATGCGGCCCTGGAAGCCTGGGGCGACGGCACGGCCTTCGATCCCGAGGACATCGCCCGCGCGGGGGTGTTCGTGGTCCTGGGCTATGACGGCCTCGCCCGGATCGAGAAGGGCTTCCTGCGCCCCGGGGACGCCCGCGCGTTCAGCCAGGACGAGGCCGAGGACAGCGACCGCGAAGGGCGGAAGGATGAGGCTGACGATCGAACGGACGGGCGGGACGGGGAAGGGACGCAGACGACCCCGCCGAACGAGGCCGAGGACGATGAGCCCGATGGCCTCACCCCGCTCTCGGATCGGCTGGTGGCGGACCTCACCGCCCACCGTACCGCCGCCCTGCGCGACGCCCTGGCCGGAGACCCGGACACGGCCCTGCTGGCCCTGGTCCACGTCCTGGCCCTGCGGACCTTCTATCCGATGTCCGGCAACGCCAGTTGCCTGGACGTGCGCCTCGCCAGCGCGCCCTTGGGCGTGCACGCCGAGGGGATCGACGACGGCCCGGTCAGCCGCCGCATCGCCGAGCGGCACGCCGCCTGGGCGCGGCAGCTTCCGCAGGAGGCGGGCGACCTGTGGGCGTTCATGGTGGCCCTGGACGGTGACAGCCGCCTCAGCCTCATGGCCCACTGCGCCAGCCTCACGTTGAGCGCTGTGCACAATTGGGAGCGTCGACCCCTGGCGTGGGCGCAGGCGGACGCCCTGGCCGCCATGGTCGGCCTGGACATGACCGCCTGCTGGACCCCCACCGTGCGCGGCTACTTAGGCAGGGTCACCAAGGCCCGCATCCTGGAGGCGGTGGCCGAAGGGGCGTCGGCCGAGGCGGCGGAACGACTCGCGGGCCTGAAGAAGGCGGAGATGGCGCAGGCGGCGGAGGAAGCCCTGGCGGGCAAGGGCTGGCTGCCGCCGCTCCTGCGCACAGCGCGAGCTTACGCTGCGGAAGACGAGGTGACGGAAGGCGAGGCGACGGGGCGGGAAGCGGCCACGCCGGCCCTCGCCGCCGAATAGGTCGCAGGCTGAACCAGTATGAGGCGGGGCCGCGCCTGAGCTCGGCTCCGTTTCTCCTGGATAGGAGCTGTCTCGCGTGGATGCCGCCGTCAGGGGATTTCCGATGCCGCGCGCCACCACGCGGCGGCTTCCGGCGGCATCAACGCCTCGTCGAAGCTGAAATCGATGGTCGTGCCTGTGTTGGAACGGCCAACCCCCTCGAAGCCCATCCCGACCCAAAGCAAAGCCAGAGCGCGGTCACCTGTGCAAAGGTTCGCTGGTTGCTCGGGAAAAACGCCAAGCAGGTTCAGGAACAGTTCCAGGGAACGCAGATCGCACAACGCGTTGTAGGCGTCCTCGACCGTATAGCCTGCCCTGAACTTGAGGGTTGCCCGGGCTGGTCCAATTCCGTTGGGGGCGAAGAGCCCGCAGAGGACGGTCAGAAGAACCAGAGACGTCCGTGGCACGCTGTCTGCGTCCGCCGCCTCTAGGATGTCCTGCCAGCATGCGGCCCGGCGGCGCCGCGCGACAGGGCCCGGCATGATCGACGCCGCCCGCAGCAAAAACGCCTGGTGCCGATTGAACCAAGCCCGGCCTTCCGCAATCAGGCCGTTCACGCCTTGAAGGAAGTCCGGGCCTGCGAGGAACTCCGCATTCGGAAGTGCCGCCTTGAGCTTTGCGGTAATCTCGGCAAGCTGCGCTTTCGTCTCCTCCTCCGTTGGAACCCGGCGTTGGGCACCCTCAAGCACCGCCAGCATGGGATTGAGGCGCACGGGGACGGACGCAAAGATGTCCATGAAGTCTGGATCTCGCCCTTTCGACGCGCCACCACTGAATCGCCCGGCGACTTCGCTGATGACGTTGCGGTCCAGCAGGAAGATAGTCTTCGGGTCGACAAGATAAGGCGATGACGGAAGCCAGCCGCCTCGTACTAGCAGGATGGCGCGCGACGTGAACGGGCTCTGTACCGTCGCAGTGAGGTCGCGTGGAGCGCTTCGGTCAAAGTCGGGAATGTCGGTATCGACGACTTTGGCCCCCCTCCAATCGAACCTGACGGTTAGGGGGGCGTCAGCGCGAGCCTCCTGGAGCGCCTCGAACCCCAGCGGCTGAGGGATGGCCCCTTCGACGACCAGGTATCGCGGTGGCGAGCCGTCGCCGGCATCGAGCTCCTGGAATTTGAGCTGCGCGCCGAGTGACCCGGCCATCGTGAGTCTCGCTTTTCGTGGCGACAAGGGGCGGTCCAAATGGAAAATCACGTCGCCACCGGTCAGGTCTTCACCCTGAGGATGGCGCGCACAGTCTCCGGTTCGAGGTCGTAGTGTAGCGCAATCTCAGTCAACGAGAGGCCGGACCCCTTCAACGTCTTCCTGGCCGACGCAGTCTTCTTGTCAACGGTCGCGGGCACCAGATCGCCGGCGCCCGCCCGAAAACCGGCCTTGATGGGTGATCAGCCGGTTCACATCAAGATCGTCGCCGGCGGTCGATCATCTCGACCGTGAGGCGGTCGACCAGGGACTTCGACGGTTCACGCTCGGATCGACCTTGAGCCGTGGGTTGGACTCGGTGCATGGCCACGTTACCCGATGGCGCGGATCTGTCGCGCAAGGCGTCGCGGTCAGTCCGTCCGCCCAAGGCCATCAGGGTCGGCGCGCATCGCGGGCGCAGGGGGACGGCCTAGTGGGCGCCCGCGCGACAGGTGGTGCAAGAGCCACGGCGTGAGATAGTCGGTAGCAAGGGCCGCGATCTGGTGGACAGCTTCCGCGCTGATTTCTTGGTCAGGCGCCAAGCCACAAGTGGCGAGGGCGTGATCAAAAGCTTCGCCGATAACCCGCCTGGGCTCGGCCTCCGCCTGCCGTCGCAGGGCGCCCAGGAGGATCGGCTCGCAGGCTCCCTCGATCACGCCGGCTGGAATCCGTTCATAGCGGAAGATTGCCTGCAGTTCGTCGGCGTCGAACGGCAGATCGATCGTCACAGGCAAGACGGCGCCGGTCCGCGGATCGAACCCGTGGACCGCGCGGACCTCTGCACCGGTGTAGCCATCGCCCAGGGCCACCACCGCCCGATGGATGCCGAAGTACTCCGCATATCCGAGCACCATGCCGGTGCGCGGATTGGCATGGACGCCGACACAGGTGACCGGGGTTCCCTCGAGACGGCCGCCCAGTGGATCGGTCGCGTAGTACCAGCCGAGTGGCGGCGGCTCTTCCGCACGCCTCAGGTAAGCAATGGCATCGGCGAACGCGTTAGCGGGAAGTCCGCTGTGGAAAGCGAAGGCCGCGACCGACTTCACTAGGGCGCGGCTCGCGGCCGGGCCGCCGATCTGAAAACTGTGGTTCATCAGGCCCTCAGGCCAGGCCCAGCTTGATCGCACCTGCGCTTCAGCCGCCTCGAGGTCGATCGTCGGATACTTGGCCTTCAGCTCTCGCAGACGCTGCCTGGCTTCCGCCATGGTCCGCGCGACGAAGCTGATGCGCAGGCCGTTCTCGGTCTTTTCGGCCTTGTAAGACGGGTGCGCTAGGGAGAGGCCCTGGTCGGGCGTTATCCTCAGCGCCTGGCCGGTGGTGGTGGTCACCACCAGCGGCGAGGTCTGCCCACGTTCCCGATCGCCGCCGACCAGGAGGCAGAGGACCTGTAGCTGACTGGCCAGTTCGGCGTCCCAGCGATGACCTGTGCTGCTGTTGCACGGCGCGCAGAGAAAGCTCCGGACCTTCAGCCGCCCGCCGAGCGCATTGGCGATGACGTGTTCTTCGCTGTCGTTGAGGGCCGTGATCTGTGAACCGCAGAGGGCGCAATCGGCAGAGGTCATGGTCACCGTCCTCGGGAAAGTTGACGAAAACCCCCCGCACCATCGCCAGCGGTTGCTTTGGACAGCTGGCTCGCTAGGCGACCACGGCTCGGGAGGAGGCGGGGTGATCTTTCATCCGGTTCTTAGTATGTTCCGATCGTGGGCGCTAGGGCCGCGAGACATCGCGACAGGCCACCGGCGTTGACGCGTGGCGGCAGGATTGGGCGGGCCGGCTACGTCACCATCTGATGAGGCTGCCCTCTGACGCGGATACCGCTGTGATGGATGAAGAACAACGACGACTGGAGGCCACGCTACGGGGCGTGTCCCACGCAGAAGATATTGTTCTCCGAGCCCGCGCTGCTCAGGAAGCGATCGCGGCGCTAGGCGCCGTCCATGCGCATCAGGACTTGCAGACGTTGGCGGTACAGGCTCAGCGCAATTCTGATGCCGTGCTCGCGATCGCGAGTAAGGCGAGTACCGATGCGGAGAGGTTGCTACGGGTCGATGCCGAACAAGCCCGGCTAGCCTCGCTGGCGGCTTGGTCCGCCGGAGCGTTCCGGGACCACGCCGTGCGCAGCCTGCTCGCAACCGGCTCGCCGTCGAAAAACGTCCTGGCATGGTTGGGGACCGGCCCTGAGACGGCGTCTGCTCTGCTGGCGACATCAGTGGCAAGACAGGACGAAATCGACGCCGTCATGCGGTTTCAGCGGGAACAGGCCGCTGCCCTTACCTCATTGGGCGCTGATCAGCAGGCTTGGGTCCACCACCTGACTGGCGACTTTTCGCAGACCGCCCTGCACATAGAAGCCGCCATGGCTCACTACGCGCAGAACGAGGCTGCGAGCGCTGCCGTGCAACGTTTGGCGGGGCAGTGGGCGCAGGACACGCTGCTTCGGCCTGAGGCCTCGGCCATCGCCCGGATGGCGCAAGAAGCTGCCTTGGCCGTCGACGGCCATCGATGGCGTATCAAGGATGCGGGGGCGTGGGGAGACGACTTGGCGATTCGCATGGCCAGTATCGCGGCGCCCTGGGCTTCCTCCGAGAACCTCGGCGTCTCGGCCCTGGGCTTCGGCGAGCTGTCTGTCTTGCGCGACGTTGTCGCCTTCGAAGCGCCGTTCGCCCGGCAAACCGTCCGCACGATCCGAGACCAGCTTGGCGACGCCGTCGCCGATCTGGGGGATCAGGCACCCGACGTCCGGGAAGCTAGCCGCCAGGCGGCCGGCCGAAACAGCGCCCTCGTTGCGTTCCCCGCCGAAAGCTACGGCGAGGTGGTCGTGGCCGCGGGATTCAGGCTCTTCGTACCGCCGCCGCCGCAACTGAGCGCCGAAGACGACACGGCCACGATCTTCGATCCGAGTCACAACGCGCTCCTGACGAGCCTCGAACAACATGCGCGGCGGTTCGTCGCCGACCAGCTCTCGGCGATCGAGGGAGGCCAATGGATCAAGCGCCGCGTGTCAGAAGCGGTGCGCAAGCGATGGGTGGATCGGCGCGACAGGGCGGTCGTGGACGGGCAGCGGACCTTCCCCCTCGAGCATTACGCGGACTTCGGCGACCTCGCCGACGTGATCGGCCAGAAGAACAACTGGGACGAGGTCTTCAAAGCGGTCTTCGGCGGCGACAAGGCCTCGATGCAATTGTCGTTCCAGCGGCTGCTGCCGATCCGAAATCACCTTGCCCATTCGCGGCCCCTGACGCCCGGCGACGTTATCGAACTGGCGTGCGAGTGCGCTCGTCTCTTCAAGGCCTTGGGCAAGGACCTCTATCGAACCTGAAGTCGCCGGACGGGAGAGTTTCGGGAGGAAGGCGCGTCCGGGCGTGGACAAGTGGCCCTGATGACGGGTCACCGGGCGGGCGGATGGAGCCTCGTGTCGAGCGCGAAGGGCTCCTGCGCGACTCCGCCATAGAGGCCCTTGGCTGCCGCAGGATCGAAAATAAGATTCCAGCTGTGCGTGGAGACGACGCTGGGGAGGGCAATGACCGGGTATTTTTGCAGCAGCGCGTCGCCGAACGATTGTTGGCCGGCGCTGGGAATGCCTGGGAGCAACCAGTTGGGATTCGGAATGTCCGCGATCGTCACCACGCGCACGACGCTGGGATCGGACAAGGTGGCCTTCGTGAGAATATGGGCCACCGTATCGAGCACACGAAAGCCCTTATGCACCGCCACTTCGAGAATGGCCGTGGATGGATCGAGGGACGTGTAGACGGCCCTGACGCCCGCGGAGTTCCAGCGCCCGCCGACCAGGAAGGCGCCTTCCCCACTGTCCCAGGTCGCCGCGTGCCTGTCCTGATCCAGCCGCCAGATGGCCAACGGCCCCGACAGGTGAGGCGGCGCGGGCGGGATCACGCGTAGACGCCGTACTCGATGCGCGTCAGATAGGTCTCAAGGGTGTCGACACCCGCCGGGGTCGAGAAAAGGTCGATCGGGCGGCGTTGGTCCAAGCCTATGGCAGGCTCCACCATCCAACGCTCTGCCGCCTCTTGTGTGCCCAACAGTTCCGTTGCGCGTCGTAGGATTTCCGCGAACTTCCAGATGCGTCCGCTCTGCTCGCGGCTGAGCCGCTTGGCGGGCGCTTCCTTCTTGTGGCGATAGTAGGTGCGCTCGCTCATCCCGATGGCCAGTTCGATGGCCTCGGTGCGACTGAGCATAGCCACTCCATTGACCAGGTGGCTGAGCGCTCCCGTCGGCAGTCCGACAATCAGCAGATCGTGGGTGTCGAGTGGAGACTGTATGCGGCGGCGCAGAATGCGCTCGCCCCCGAGCATGTGCGCCGTTCTGTCGAAATCGGTCTCATCCTTGATTGGGTCGGCGACGACCATGGCCTAGTGTCCTGTCATTTGTCAATGGTAGAGTGACACTTGGCAGATCGAAAATCAAGGGGCGGACGCGCCAATCTAGTCTGGGCGCCGACCTTCGGACCCGGCGGGTCTCACGGTCGAGCGGCGCACGGGAGCTTGGACGGTGAACAGATGCACGATGGCCCCAAAGAGCGTCGGTGAGGCGGGACGCCAGGCCAGAGCCTCTTCAACGGCGGTCAAGGCCGGGCCTAAAGTGGCCAGCCTTCTATTGGCCAGCCCAATGGTCCTCCTGGCGCGGGCGCGACGTCCTCGTCGCCATCGTCGATAGCTTCCTGCAGGCGCAACAGTCCGTCTCGGACCTCGTAGAGCCGCTGACGTGATTCCAGCACAAGTAGACCAACTCGGACAGGCCGACGCCCGCCCCAGGAACTAGTTCAGCGCTTCGCCGTTGGTGTTGACCAACCCCAGGAGGTCCCAGACCTCGGTGATCAGCATGTTGAGGGCCTTGGCGACATCGAGCTCGACCGTTCGAGCGAAGGCGATGGCCCGGTTGATCACAGCCAGAACCTCCAGGTCAGCCTCAATCGCATCGAGCTGCCGTTGCCAGGCCTCGTTCTCGAATTGAAGGCGTTGGGCCAGAAACGCTGAAAGGGCGCGAAGAGCGTGATGCTGGCCGTGACGAGGCCGACGACGACCAGCCACCAAGTGGCTTTGGCGGTAGATACGGCCGTTTCCCAGTCGTTGAACCCAGGGCGCCAGCGGATAGAGATCTGTGAAGACGAACGGATGCTTCATATTCACATCCCCGGCCCCTTGTGCTGGATCAAGGCGCTTTAGCTCATGAAGGTCGTCAACACGCGATCTCGTCCTTGAACCTTATCGAGGCTAGCGATGCCGAAGCTCAAACTCACGGCGATAGAGGACGACACCCCCGTCAAGGTGACCGTTGAACTTCCCGCGGCGCTTCACCGCGACCTGGTCGCGTATGGCCAGATACTGGGACGAGCGTCGGGACGCACCATCGATCCCGCCAAGCTCGTCGCCCCGATGCTCAGTCGGTTCATGGCCACGGACCGGGGGTTTATCGCCGCCCGCCGGACAGGCGGCGCGGACTGACGCGCGAGGTCCTCGGACGCCGCTGGCGAGCGCGCCCGGGGCGGTTTCGCGGGCGGGCTTGGGTGGAGCAACGAGCAAAGCCGCCACCGTGTCGGTCATCGGAGGCCGCGCGGCGCCGGCGCAACGAGCGCCTTCCGAAAAGTCACGTGCGTGACGCTCAAGGGACCTTCCGAACCCTCGGCGCGGCCATGACCGCCCGCGAGCGCCGCGGTGATCTCCAGGTCCGTCCGGTTCTCGAACACGACGAACCCAGTTCCAGCTTGCCCCTGGTGGGTCATCAGGCTGCGAAACCGCTGATGAGGGCGCAGACCATCCATTGTCGCGGACGCCGTGCGGACTAGGAGGTCATTGAGGGTCCGCGACCAGTCGTCTCCGTCGAACTCGGGCGCCCTGCGGCCGGCGCGACCCCGCGCCATCTCGACGATGAGACGCCCCAGGCTGACGCCCTCCGCCATGCCAGGCGTGACCGTGCATCCGACCATGCGCCAGGTCCGCGCCGGAAGCATCAGATCGACCTGTGCGAGACAGGAAAACCTGGTTTCGCCACCGAGGCGTCGCCGGGGCGTCGGGCCGGCATTCTCGGCCTCGTCGACGAACCTGAACGCCGGCCACCCTTCGTCCAGGGAGCGTTCGGCGTCACTGCAGGGAGCATCGTTGGCCACCGTCTGTCGCGTGCGCAGCAGCAGAGCCCGACGGTCGCGCTCCCGGCCCGTCAGGTCATCGACGACAATCATCAGGTCGGCGATGCTGCAACGGTGCGACGCGCCGCCCGCCTGAAACTCGACGATGGGCGCTCCAAACGAGAAGGCGCCGACCAGCCCGAGAGCAAGGCCCTCCGGCTCAAGGATTTCCAGCCAAGCATCCGCGGCGCCGGGCAGGCCGGCAGAGACCGTGGCGCCAAGCGCCTCCCGCGCATCAAGCGGCGGCGCCATGCCCGTCTCGCCCGCCAGGACGCGACCCACCGCCTCGTCGGCGCGCGCCGCCAGCTGCACCGTGATCGCGCTCCCCAGGTTCAGCATCCAGGGTCAAGTCGCACGGGTAGCCGGTAGGCGATGGGGACGGTCGGCCGGTGTAGCTTTGACCGGCCAGGGGGCGCAGGTTGGGGCGGACATGGCCGGATCTCCCTCCGGGCGCGCTATCGCGTGCGTACAAACGATCCAGGGGCGGGCTCCAGGACCGCCGCCTTCCCACAGCCCGGCGTCCTGGCCGGACGGGTCTCGTCATCATGGCTCGCCAACCAGGCCTGCCAGGTTGGCCACCATGACCCGTTACGCTTTTCAGCGCTGGCCAACCAGGCGTCCGCGCGCTCCGGCAGCTCTGCGTTCAGCCAATAGCCGTGCTTGTTGGCCGACGGCGGATTGATGACGCCGGCGTTGTGCCCCGAACCGCCCAGCATGAATTGTGCAGGGCCGCCAAACAGCCGCGCGCCCGCATAGGTCGCCTCCCATGCGGTGACATGGTCGTCCTTGAGGGACAGGACCAGGACTGGTGCGGTGACCCGGCCCAGGTCAAGCCCGACGCCGCGCAGCGACACCCCGCCAGGCTCGCGCAGCAGATTGCGGCGCAGCAACTGGTCGCCATAGGTGCTCAGGAACGCCGCCGGGATGCGCGCGCCGTCGGCGAACCAGAAGAGGATGTCCGAGGGCGGCGCCTCTCTGTCGAGCAGATAATGGCTGACGACGGACGACCAGATTAGGTCGTTAGCGCGCATCAGGCTGAAGAGCTTCTGCAGATCCTCGCTGCTCACATAGCCCTTGGCCGCCAGGTGCGCGTCCAACGCCTTCAGATCGCTGTCGCCGGCGAAAGTCGACCATTCTCGCAGGTCCGAGAAGTCGAGCAGCGTGCCAATCAGCGTCAACGCGCCGAGCCGTGCGCCGCGGCCCGCGCCCGCGAGATAGGCCGCCGCCGCCGCCGCCAGCGTGCCGCCCATGCAGAACCCGGCCATGTCCACTACCGGCTCGCCGGTAAGGTCGGCCACGGCGTCCATGGCGCGCACGACGCCGTCCACCACGTAGCTGGCGAGGTCCTGGTCGTGCAGGTCGGGGCCCGGGTTGACCCAGGAGACTGTGAAGACGGTGAAGCCGGCGTCGACCAGCCATTTGAGCAGGCTCGACTTGGGCTGCAGGTCCACCAGGTAGTACCTGTTGACCAGGGGCGGGATGTAGAGCAGCGGCCGACGCGCCACCTGCTTGGTGGTCGGCGCGTACTGGATGAGCTGGAAGAGCTCGGTCTGCAGGACCACGCCGCCGGGCGTGGCGGCGAGGTTGACACCCAGCTCAAATGAGTCCCTCGCGCGGCGAGAGACCAGGCCCTTGCCGCTGGCGACGTCGGCCAGGAGGTTCGCCAGGCCCGCGAGCAGGTTGACGCCGCCTGTTTCGAAAGTCCGCTCGAGGACCTCGGGGTTCGAGGCGGCGAAGTTCGTCGGCGCCATGCCGTCGAGGTATTGGCGCACCATGAACTGGACGCGGGTGCGGGTGTCAGGATCGAGGTCCTCGACCTGCTCCACGAGCCGGGTGAGTTGCCGGTTCGCCAGGAGATAGGCCTCTTTGATGTGTGCGAACCAGGGCTGGTCGGTCCACGCCGAGTGGCTGAAGCGCCGATCGGCCTTGACGGGCACGGCGGCGGGCTCGCCCGCCGAGCCGCCGAGCCGGCGAAGCGTGTCATCCCATAGCGCGCGCCATTCGCGCCAGGCGTCCCACTGCAGGTTGGCGGCGCGCACGGGGTCGCTCCACAGCGCCATCTGGAACTTCACCGCGGCGGCCACCTGCGCGGAAGGATCGAAGGGCAAGGGCTCTCCCAGCCGGCCGGCCTGGGCGGGCAGTTGATGGAAAGCCGCCCAGGCTTCGGTGAAGACGCGGCCCAGCGCTAGGCGCGCGGCGTCGGGGTCGGGCAAACCTGGAGCGGTCGGTGCGGCCATGGATCTCGCCTTTTCGGAAGCGAAGGAGGTCAGGAGCGGTCGTGCGGTGGGACGGCGACCCCAAGCAGCTCGTCGAGCTCGCGGCTGGGGTGGGGGCACACATAGACGTAGCGGAGGAGGTCCTCGGGGCTGCGCCGCGCCCAGTCGGGCACACTCTGGGGGTAGTCCATGGCGTCGCCGACGGCAGACGCGTCGCGGTGTTGCTGGCTTTGCTGGTGGATCGACATAAGATTTCAGTCTCCCGTCATCTGGTCCTGCGCATGCGAGGCCTCTCCGGGCGTCCTCTCCAACGACGTATTTTTTTGAAGCTGTTGCGGGGCCGCGCCGTGCTCGGCGCCGGGGCCTCGCCCCGTCGACGGCGCTCGCTCCGGGGGCGCCCGCAGCCGGTCCGCCACGACCTGGAAGACCGCCGGGTTCACGACAAGCCCGATGTGGCTGCCCGGGACCTCGATGTTGTCCGCATTGGCATGAGGGTGGCGGCAGTCGAAGGCGGCCACCACGCCATCGCCCTGGCTGTAGATGATCGTATGCGGCACCGGCAGGGGCGAGTGGTCCGGCGCCTTGCGCAGCGCCTCACGCGCGAGGTAGCGCCGCAGCTGAACGATGGGACCCGGCATGCTGCGCTCATCCCCCGCATAGGGGCTGCCCAGCGTGATCACCCGGCGCACCCTCTCAGGATGCTGCCGCGCATAGTCGCGCGCCAGCACGCCGCCGAGGCTGTGCCCGATCAGGGACACCGGCTCGCGCCCCACGAGCCGTTCGATCATCTCGGTCAGGCGAGCGCCGCAGTGACCCACCGTTCGAGCGCCGAGGTTCTGGCCCAGACAGAAGCCGTAGACACGATACCCGAGCGAGGTCAGGTAAGTGCGCAGCCACCAGGTGGATTGGTCGTCGAGCAGGAAGCCCGGCAGTACGATGACCGGATGGCCATCGCCCGGCGCTTCATTCCAGAGCAGCGGCAGGCTGAAGGCCAGACGACCAAAGTCCCAGACGCTTCGCACCGGTTCGCTCAGCGTCAGGAACGACGCGGGCGCCGCGGCCGGCCGGACGGGGTCGGATGTGGCATCCCCAGCGGTTCGCGGCGTCGTGGTCGCCTCGCCCATGCTCCGTCCAAACCTCCTGCGGCTTGACGGATCATGCAGGAAGGTCTCCAGGGGCGCAAGAGAAACCCTTGGCGATCGTAAAGTTTATATGGACTTTGCCGGCCCCGCATGGCATGAGTGGCCGCCAAACAGCCAAGAACGGATGTCGTGGGAGCTTGGGGCGTGAGCAGCCTGATTGTCCGCTGCGTGGCCAATGGCGCCCGCCCGCAGACAGCTCGGTGCGAACGGCGCCAGGGCAGGGGCTTTGCCTTGGAACTCCATTTTCAGGATCGCGCGGCCGGCGCCGCGCCATGCCACGCCCACGGTCCGGGCCATGGCGGCGAGTTCATGACGTTCGGCCAAACGCGCTGCGGAGGCGGCCCGCCGATGACGCGCGCAGGCCCTTGCCGGCGTCAAAGCCGTCCGTGCCTCCTGTCCGTCACGCGCGGCTCACCCCCCCGCGCCGGGCGCGCCCTTTCGAACACCTCCGGAGCCAAGGCATGAGCCACCCTGAAGCCTATATCGTCGCCATTGGCCGCACAGCGGGCGGCCGCAGGAACGGCGCCCTGGCCGGCTGGCACCCCGTCGATCTGGGGGCTGCGGCGATCGACGGGGTACTCGAGCGTTCGGGTGTCGACCCCGGCGCGGTGGAGGACGTGATCTTCGGATGCGTCAGCCAGGCCGGAGAACAGTCGACCAATGTGGCGCGCAATGTGGCCCTGGCCTCGCGCCTTCCGCAGACGACTCCGGGGGTCAGCGTCGATCGGCAGTGCGGATCCTCGCAACAGGCGCTGCATTTCGCGGCCCAGGCTGTAGCGTCCGGCGCCATGGATGTGGTGATGGCCGGCGGCGTGGAAAGCATGTCCCGCGTGCCCATGGGCATGCCGGTGACCCTCCCCCAGACCAATGGCCTTGGGACCTACATGAGCCCTGGCATCCTGAGCGAATATCCTGGTCCGATGTTCAGCCAGTTTACCGGCGCCGAGCTGATCGCCCAGCGCTACGGCTTTACGCGCGCTGATCTGGACGCCTTTGCTCTGGAGAGCCACCGCAAGGCCGCGCGCGCCACAGACGAGGCGGCCTTCGATGCCGAGATCCTGGTCGTCGAAGGCCGCACGGCCGACGGGGCGCACGCCCGCGACGAAGGCATTCGCCGCAACGCGACGCTCGAGGGGATCGGCGCGGTGGCCCCGCTGCAGGAAGACGGCGTGATCAGCGCCGCCAACGCCAGTCAGATGTGCGACGGAGCTTCCGCCGTGCTGGTGGTCAACGCCCGGGCGCTCAAGGCTCTCGGCGTCGAGCCGTTGGCGCGCATCCATGCGATGAGCGTGGTGGGGGGCGACCCCGTCGTCATGCTCGACGAGCCAGCGCCGGCCACTGAAAGGGCCCTCGTCAAGGGCGGCCTGACACTGGCTGACCTTGACCTGTACGAGGTCAACGAGGCGTTCGCCCCCATCCCGCTGGCCTGGCTCAAGCGCCTTGGCGCGGACCCCGAGCGCCTCAACGTCCATGGCGGCGCGATCGCCCTGGGACATCCGCTGGGCGCCACTGGCGTCAAGCTGATGGCGACCCTGATCCATGGGCTGCGCCGGCGCAAAGGCCGCTATGGCCTGCTGACCATGTGCGAAGGCGGCGGCATGGCGAACGCCACCATCGTTGAACGCCTCTGACCGCCTGCAAGGGACCGGTGCGGCCGCAACGTCCCAAGGCGGCATGATTTTCACCGGCGCCTATAGAATTCGTCACGAATGACGATTAAGTGTCATTGATGACGAAATTTACGCACGGCCTCGGCTCGTGGCGCGACATGAGAGGACCGACGCGATGAAGGCCATCGTTCTCCACCGACCTGGCGGCCTGGACCACCTGGAACTGATCGATCTTCCGGATCCGGCGGCCCCGGGGCCCGGTGAGATCACCGTCCGCCTGCACGCCAGCACGGTCAACTACCACGACTACCTCATCGTCTCCGGCCAAGCGCCGGCCGCAGATCACCTGATACCGCTCTCCGATGGCGCAGGTGAGGTCATCGCGGTGGGCGGGGGGGTCATGGAGTACAAGGTTGGTGACAAGGTAATCTCGACCTTCTTCCCCGAGTGGGTCGACGGCGGGCCGCTGAACCGGTTCGGCGCCGAGATCTTCGCCTCGGTGCCGGGCGATGGCGCCGATGGTTGCGCCCGCGAATATATGACGGCGCCAGCCACCAGCTTTACGCCCGCGCCCAGGGGCTACGACGCCGCCGAGGCGGCGAGCCTTGTCTGCGCCGGGTTGACCGCCTGGCGGGCCTTGGTCGTGGAAGGCGGTCTTCAGGCTGGCGACAGCGTCCTGGTCCAGGGCACCGGCGGGGTCTCCCTGTTCGCCCTCCAGTTCGCCAAGGCGATGGGGGCGCAAGTGATCGCCACGTCCTCCTCGGACGAGAAGCTCGAACGCCTCAAGGCAATGGGAGCGGACCACCTCATCAACTACCGCGCCGAACCGAAATGGGGATCACGCGCGCGCCAGCTCACCGGCGGCCGCGGCGTCGACCACGTGGTCGACGTGGGCGGTCCCGCAACACTCCCCCAATCCTTCTCGGCCTGCCGCGTCGGCGCGAAGGTCGCCATGGTCGGCCTGCTGACGGGCCATGAGGGACCGCTGCCCACCACGATGATGATGGGCCGGCAGCTGCAACTGAACTGCATCATGGTCGGCTCGCGCCGATCGCAGAGGGATATGATCCGCGCGGTCGAGGCGAACAACATCCGTCCCGTGATCGATTCGCGCTTCCCGCTGGCGAACCTGGCCGACGCCTTCCGGCATCAAGAGTCCGGCCGTCACTTCGGCAAGATCGCGATCGAGATCTGACCTCGACGGCCGCGGCCCCGCCGGCTGTCAGCCGTCCGGATCCTTCCGGGAGCCAGGATATCAAGCGTGGGCGCTGGTCGCCGTGCTTCGCGCGGCGTGGTCGGCTGGGCCCCTCGCGGCGCGCGGCGCCCCCGCAAAACGACAAATCCCAGGCCGACAGCGTGAGCAGGGCTCGGGCTGTCGGCCTGGGACTTGGGTGTCTTATATTAAGGGCTGACCGCGAGGTCGTCAGAACTTCGCGGACACCGTCATGCCGTAGGTCACCGGCTGGCCGGTGACACGATCGTAGGTATCGTAGATGTGGACGACGTTGTTCCAGTAGCCGGTGTTGGTGACGTTCCGGCCGAACACCTCCACGGAGTATTTGTCTCCGAAGTTGACGCCCGCGCGCAGGTCCAGGAGGCCGTAGGCGTCGACCTTGAAGTAGTTCTGCGTGCCAGGGGGACCGTCCAGCGCCCCTAGCGTGGCGTAGGCCGTGGACCGGTAGCGCGCCGTTGCGCCGACGAAGCCGGTCATGTCGCCCGAGAGCGGAAAGTCGTACTCCGCATCAAGCTGCAGCTGTACCTTGGGCGTATTGGGCAGCACGTCGCCGTGGGCGTCGGAGGTGACCGGGGTGAACGGATTGGCCACGATGGCCGTGCCCGTGACCTTGGAGTCGACGTAGGTCCCGCCGAACGTGAACGTCAGGCCATGCACCGGACGAACCGTCAGGTCGAGCTCGGCGCCCACGACCCGGGACTTCGGAACATTGACGAGGAACGGCAGGTTGCCAAACGGCGGCAGGTTCTTCTGACCCTGGGTCTGCTTGTCCCGGTAGTCGTAGTAGAACACCGCGCCGCCGACCGAGACGCGCCGGTCAAGCAGGTTGGTCTTGAAGCCCGCTTCATAGGCCAGCACCGACTCCTGGTGGACCGGTTCGTACAGCCGGTAATCCAGGCCCGGAACCGTGCCGAAGTCCCCTGATTTGAAGCCCTTGGTAATGTTGCCGTAGATCTGGGTCGACGACGTGGGCTTCCAGTTCACACTGGTGCGCCAAGAGAGGTTGTGTTCGTGCAACTGCGTCTGATAGCGGCCGAACGTCCCGTCGGGCAGCAGGGTCAGGCACTGCCCCGGAACCACGGAGGGCGGAAAGATCACGCGAAGACCGAGCGGATCGTCGGCGGTGTCGGCGATGCAGCCCGAGAAATGCCGCTTCTCGTCGGTGTAGCGCAGGCCGCCCTGGATCCGCAGGTTGTCCATCAGGGCGTAGTCGGCGTTGACGAAGCCGGCCACCGTATTCACGCGCTGGTCGTTGATCAGGCGGTTGCCGTGGTGATGGATGCCGGTGGTGAAGTCGGGCGGCAGCGGCACCTGGGCATTGGAGCCGGTGATGGCGTTGTTCTGCAGCTCATCGCTCTCGGCGTGCTGGTAGTTCGCTCCGGCGATCCAGCGCAGCTTTCCCTGGCTCCCCTCCAGACGAAGTTCCTGGTTGAAGGCCTTGGTCGTGCCGGTCTGGTCGACGGTGAGCGCCGGCACATAGGTGCCGTCGCCATCGATCGGATCGAACAGCTGCATATGCGAATAGGAAGACAGCGACACCAGTTGGAGCGTATCGCTGATCGCGTAATTGGCCCGCACCGCCAACTGGTAGAATCGGTCATTGCGGCGGCGGCTGCGCCCAGGATCCCAGTCGGTGAGACGATCGTCGTTGGATGTCACATAGGGATAGTTGATTAGCGCCGTCTGGGTAGCCAGCGTCTGGGGCGTCACGGCCGGTCCTGGCGCGACGGGCAGGTAGCCCCGGGCCTGCGCCACCTGGGTGTCGGAGCGATCGCGCCAGCCATTGAGGTTGCCTTCGATGCTGAGTTTGTCGCTCGGCTTCCAATCGACCAACAGGCGGGCGGCGAGGAAGTCGCGCTGGCCGCTGGTGTCGTTGCGCGTCGAGTCGACCTGCCAGTCATCACGCTTCTCGGCGCGGATCGCGACACGCGCCTTGAGGGTGTCGGATATCGGACCGCTGACGTAGGCGCTGACGTCGAACTCGTTGAAGCGGCCATAGGTGATCGCCACCCCGCGTTCGGGCTCGCTGGTCGGCTTGGCCGCGATGTAGTTGATCGCGCCGGCCGTCGAGTTCTCGCCGAACAAGGTGCCCTGCGGGCCTTTGAGGACCTCGACCCGCTCCAGGTCGAGGGCCGCCCCCTCGGTCATCCGAACGTAGGGAAGGGGGATCTGGTCCACATAGACGGTCACCGTCGAGGCCGCGGCGATGGTCTCCGAATAGAAGCCGATGCCGCGCACGGACAGCACCGGGGTGCCGTTCTGGCTCTGGCTGTAGGTGAAGCCCGGCACCACCTTCTCGAGGTCGGCGGGGCTGTCGACCCCGCGCTTGGCGAGCTCTACGCCCGATGCGGCGGTGACCGACATCGGCACATCGCTCAGCCGTTCACTGCGCTTCTGAGCCGTTACGATGACCTCGCCGAGCGTCGGCTCCCGTGTGGTGGCCGCGGTTTCCTGCGCCGCCGCCGGAAAGGCCGCCACCGCACCAGAACCGATCGCCGTTGCGACGAGTAGCGCGGCTCGTCCCCCCAATTTCGTCATCACGCTCTCCCCTGTGTCCCCTGTTGGACTCGTTAGGACGTTTAAATCCGACGCCCAATCGATGAGGTCAACGGTTTTTTGGACATTGACGTCGTTTTTTCGACGTATGTGACGCTATTTTGCGGGTGGGTGTTGAAGGCGACCCATCAGATACAAGCAAAATCAGTTACCTGTTGTCCGAGGCTGGCGCCAAGTTGTCTTCAGCACTATCAGAATTTCGTCGTGTGGGACGAATTTTGGTCTGGGCGTCAAAATTCGTCAATCCGAGCCGGAGATAATCGGCCGCCGATCAGGAAGCGGGCGGAGCCGCCGCTCGGAAGGCTTCCAGGGCCAGACAGCGCGCTTCGATGGCTACCAGCCGCGGCCACTGGACCTTGATGTCAAACCGACGGGCGTTGGCGAGCTGCGGAATGAGCACGACGTCGGCCAGGGTCACGCCGTCTCCGAAACAAAAGCGCCCCCCATGCTGGGCCACGAGGGCTTCGCAGGCCACCAATCCCTCCTCGACGGCGGTGCGCGCCCACCGTTGCACTTCGTCGCGGTCAAGGCCGAAGGTGCGTAGCCGGCGCAGCACCTTCAGGTTCTGCAACGGGTGGATCTCGCAGGCGATGGCCTGGGCGAAGGCGCGAACCCGGGCTCGGCCCAGGGGATCGTTCGGCAGCAACCGTGGGGTGGGCTGGATCTCGTCGAGATACTCGCAGATGGCCAGGGACTGCGTGAGGTCCTCGGTATCGGTTCGCAGGGTCGGCACCAGCCCCTGTGGATTCAGCGCGAGATAGCCGCTGGCGGTCTGGTCATTGCGAAGCAGATCCACCGGCACGTCCTGCCATGCCAGTCGCTTCAGGTTCAAGGCGATGCGAACACGATAGGTCGCGCTGGACTGGGCGTAGCCGTAGAGGATCATCTCTGCGCCCCTGACCGGTGGGGCAGCTCAGGCGAGCCGCAGCGTGCCCACCAGCAGCAGGACCACTGCGGCGAGCTGGAGATAGATTGGATAGAAGCCCGGGCCGAAGGTGATCACCAGGCCGATCGCGACCGCCGATGGGACCACGGCGGAGATGAGCAGCAACGGCCGAGCGGGCGCGCCGAAATTGGCGCCCAGCACCCACAGGGCCGCCAGGACGGCCCAGTCGATGGCCAAAAGGAACCAAAGCAGGGCGACCACGCGCGATGTGCTCGGGGCAAACATACTCTGGTTTTTGCTCCATGCCTGGGTGTGCAGCAGGGTGCACGTCAGCAGGACGGCCGAAGCCAACCAAATCAAATGCTTGCCGTTGAGCCACGCCATCTGTCGCCTCGCATATGCCGCCGTGTTCCGCGACTTGTAGCGAGAATTCGTCACCCTAGCAAATAATCCGTCATTGACGACGAAACTTGGCGGGCGCTTGGCGTCAGTGCTTGATGAGGTAGGTGAGGTGCGTGACGTCCTCCTGCAGAATGCGTAGGACATCGACGATGTTGTCGCTGCGGGAGCGGTGGGCGTCCGACCGCAGCAACGAGCGCACGGCCATTTCGGCGATGATGTCGGCGATCTCCGAGGGGGCGAGGCGCCCGTTGGGACGGTGCCACCAGGCGGCCCAGTTGCGCATGCCCGAAATCGCCAGCGCCGCCACGTGAGGGTCGACAGGACGGAACTTGCCCACCGCGACGCCACGCTCGATGACCCCGACGACGTACTCCAGGTTCTTTCGCTTGGACGCTTCGTTGGCCTCGCGAAGTTCGGCCGGGAGTTCCTGTTCGGCGCGGTCAAGGACGCGGAAGTAGACCTGGTGATCGAGCAGCCAGAGCGTCGTCGTGCGCATGATCAGCTGGAGCGCCTCTTCCGGGTCGCCTTCCTTCTCCCTGGCGATCTGCGCCAGCTGCCGTTCGGTGGACAGGGTGAGCTCCTCGATGATCGCTTCGAGAAGCTTCTCCTTGCTCGGGAAATGGTAGTAGAGGCCCGGGCGGCTCATCCCCATCGCTTCGGCGATGGTTTGCAGGTTGGTCCCCACGTAGCCCTTTTCCGCGAAAAGGTTGGCCGCCGTGTCCATGATGGCGCGGCGAAGCACCTCGGTCCGCTGCCTCGTGCGGGGAGCCGCAGTATCCTCCTCCGGAGGCGAAGCGCTTACCGACTCGGGCGAGCTGGTTTGGTCAGATGCGTCAGACATGACCGTGCTCTACCAAATTCGAAAGCGACCTGTCTCGGCAAACTCCGCGCCAGGCGGGTGGAAGTCCAGACTCGCTCAAGGATCGACGAGTGTGACTTCCTCGCGCCCGAAATCGACCAGCCGCCCCTCAAATCCCCCTGAGAAGGCGCTGTACCAGACCGCCGGACCGGCGCCGATTTCCCGCCTCGCGAACGTGATTGGCCCGGCGCTCTCAATGACCGCGTAAGGTCCTGGCGTGTCGATCACGGTGCACCCCGGTTTGGTGCGGGCGCTCTCGATCAAGCCGGCGAATTCCTCGACCTTCAGCACATAAAGCTTAGGCATGCAGGAGGCTTTCACCCGCGATGAGCCGGTCGACCAGGGCCGACTTCTTGCGCCAGATCTCGTCGATGGCCTCGATGGCGCCCTGGCCATCGCGTTCACACGCGACAGCCGCCTCGAGGGTGAGGGTCGCGTCGACCGCGTCATGCTCGGTGAGGGGTCGCATCTGCCAGCTGAATTCGATCATGTAGCCGTTGGGATCGGTGACGTAGATCGACTCCAGGATCTCGTGGCGAACCTGCAGGACGCTGTACCCAAAGGCTTCCAGGCGCGCCTTCCACTGCAGCATGGTCTCCCGGGTATCGACCCGCCAGGCAGTATGCGCCGCCCGGTAGAGCCAGTGATCCCAGGCCACCGAATCCTCCGGCCGCTGCGTGCCCAGGTAGTAGAAGAACGCGATCGTGCTGCCGTTGCCGGACTCGAAGAAGAAGTGGAGGAAGTCCGGGTGGTCGTCCTGGCCCCATCCGCGGGCGGAGATGGCGTGGCACACCTTCAGTCCCAGGACGTCGCGATAGAACCTCACCGTTTCCTCAAGCTTCCAGGTGGGCCGGGCGGTGTGGTGCACGCCTTCCAGCGCGCCGGTGGCTGGCGGCGCCGACGGGGTCGGAACCGGCTGCGGATGCAAGGTCATGGTCATGCGGGCGTTCCTTCATGCGGCTGGCGCGCGGAAGATGTGGGCAGGACGTCGCCGAACCACTCGCCGATGGCGACACCCACCGCGGGGCGGCAATCAGGATCGCCCTCGGCGATCGGCCGCCCTTGGTGGTCGCCCTTGAAGGCGAGCCGCTGTTTCTGACCGGTCCCGATCCAGTCGAACATCGCGGCGTTGTCCTCCGGAAAGGTGGCCGGGTCGCCCGTGTACTCGATGAACAGCGTCGGCTGTTCGATCGCCGGCGCGCAGGCCTGCATCGAAGCGTTGGACGACAGGCCAGACCAGGTGGAGAGCCAGCTCTCGGCCGTGCACACCCGCCCAAAACCGATGCTTCCATAGTTGGAGGCCAGCGGGTCCGCGCCCCAAAGAGAGCCAAAACGCCGCTCCGAAGGGTCAAGGCCCAGGTCCCAGCAGCGCAGGTCCGCGTCGGTGCGCCAGACCGGGAAGATCGGCGTATGCGCCGCGCGGATTCTGGCGGCGCGATCGTCGCCGTCCTTGAGCTTCGCCCGCGCCGCGGTGCGCTCGGCCACCTGCGCTCGCGCCTGGGCGTCCAGCCGCGCAACACGCGAGACCTGAGCCTGGCGGTAGCGCGACACGAAATCTGCGCTGTAGCTCGCCCCGCCGCGGCGGTAGCCGTTGGCCGCGCTGAACGGATCGAGCTCGGGATCCACCGACAGCGCGTCCATTTCATCGACCACGGAGGGGTCGAGGGCGTTCATCAGCAGTTTGCCCTGGCCAAGGTGGGTGGAGACGAACACCAGGGCGTCGGGGACCGGCAGGTCGGCCTGGGCCAGGCCGGTGGGACGCCCGCCCGGCGCCAAGGCGATGCGCTGACCGGGCGCCGCCAGGGCCTGCTGGTTATAGAACGCCCATAGCGGCCCGCCGCCGGAATTTCCCACCGGAACGATGTGGGCGAAGCCGGCGCCCCGCAGGAAGCGCATGGCGGCGGCCAGGTCGTAGAGCGCGATCTCGTGCTCCAGGCGGATGTCGTTGCCCACCAGTCTTGGGGCCTGCAGGAACACCGCCGCCCCGGTCTGCAGGATCTCCGCGGCGAGATAGTTCGCCACGATGTGTTCCCTTGGGTGGGCCAGCACCGCCACCGTGGTCTCGCCGCCCCGCGCCAGCAGGTAACCGGAGACCACGTTGCCATCTTGGGTGCGCAGCGGATGGACGGTCAGGCGCACATCGGCGGGAACCCGATCAGCATCCCAGTAGGCGCCACGCAGCCCAGCCGTCGCGGCTTGCTTTGACTGCTCGGCCATCACACCACCCCAACCGCTTGAGCGCCCGTGGGTGTGGAATAGCGGCCGCTCAGCAACGCCCCGGCGGCGGGCGCCACCGCGGGCAGCCCCAAGGTCTCAAGCATGCGGAACGCGGTGCAGACGGCGGCGGACACCACCGGAATGCCAACCTTCGCCTCGACCGTGGCGATCGCGGCGAGGGAGGGCATCTGCACGCACGCCGACAGCACCAGGGCGTCGGCCCCCGCCAGCCGGAGTTTTCCGGCGATATCGATCAGCGCCAGCGGATCGCGGCGGCCGACGGCGATGTTGTCTTCGATCTCAAGCGAGATGCTGTCGCCGACTTCGACCCCCTCACCCTCGATGTAGTTCACGACCTGTTGCGTGAGCGGTTTCATGTAGGGGGTGATGATCGAAACCTTGCGGGCGCCGAGCGCTCTGAGGCCGTCGATCAGGGCGCCCGCGCTGGTTACGATCGGTGCGGGCGCATCGTTCTCCACTGTCCGCTGGTGCAGGCGCGCTTCCGAAACGCGATGATATCCGGCCCCCCGGCTCATGATCGCCACCAGGCACGCATAGCCCATCACATCCACCTGAGCGTCGGAGAGTTCGAGCGCGCAGCGATCGGAGTCCGCGTCCATCAACCGCAACTCCTCGGGCGTCACCCGCTTCATGCGCATGCGGCTGGAATGGAAGGTGAAGTCGACGCCTAGCGCCGGCGCCGCGGCGCGAAGCACCGCGGGCACTTCCGTCTCCATGGTGGTGTTTGAGCTCGGGACGATCTGCCCGATCCGGTAAGCGATCTTCGCCACTGCCATCTCCGCCGTCGCTCGAATGCGTAATTCGACTCTTGCGAATAGTTTTCTATCAGAAGAGACCGTTATGTAAATGCGGGTCGGCGGGAATCTGCCAGAGAGTGTGATAAAGGTGCGCGAAAATCCGGACGCGGCTGGTTTGACTTTCGACGCGAGGTGGCTATGTTCGTCGTCATCGTCGATTTTTGATTGAAAGTGTCAACAACGCCCGATGTGGCGTCGTTCGAGAAAGAGGGTGAACCCGCATGGCGCGCGTCCGGACAGCCATTCCCGGCGTCGTCTATCTGCCCGATGCAGACTGGGCGAAGTACGCCGCAGCGGGGGCGCTTACCGACGAGACGCTGATCGGCGCCTACCAGGCGGCATTCGCGCTCCACCGCGACCGCATCGCCCTCTCAAGTCCGACGGAGCTGACCACCTACGGCGAACTGGACTCCCTTACCGACCGCGGCGCCGCGGCGCTGTGGCGCCTGGGCCTTCGCCCCCTGGATCGGGCGATCTTCCAGATGCGCAACTGCAAAGGCCTCGTGGTCGCGTTCCTGTCGTGTCTGAAGCTTGGCGTCATCCCGGTGTGCACGCTGGCGGCGCACCGCGAGCAGGAGGTCGGCTACCTCGGCAACCACGCAGAGGCCAAGGCGCACTTCGTGCACGGCGACGACGAGCGCTTCGACATGGTTGCGTTCGCCCTGCGCATGCAGCGCGAGGTTCCCTCAGTGCAACACATCGTGACGGTCATGGAACGGCCCGGGCAGACCGAGGGTGTGGCCCTCTCGACGCTGATCGCGGCCGAGGACCCCGCGGCCGCACGCGCCCTGGTCGAGAGTATTGTGCACGAGCCGCAGCAAGTGGCGGTCTTCCAGCTCTCGGGCGGAACGAGCGGCGTTCCCAAGATCATCCCGCGGTTTCAGTCAGAATATCTCTGCGCGATGCGATCGGTGCGGGACTTCATGGGCCTGTCGTCTGACACGGTGACCTTCACGCCCAATCCGTTGATGCACAACGCTCCCATGGGCTGCTTCTGGGGGCCGACCCTGCTCGTCGGCGGGGAAATGGCGATAGCCGACGGACCGTCCCTGGCGCACATTGAAGCGACGCTTGCCGCCCGCCGGCCCACCTGGATCGCGATGGCGAAGGTGCATCTGCTTCGCTTCCTTGAGAGCGGGGGCGCGCAGCGCCTGTCGTTCGACAATGTCATGGCCTTCGCCGTGCCCGACAGCGCCAAGGCGCTGGGCGCGATGCTCGGCGCCCGTGCGGTTCCAATGTACGGCATGACCGAGGGCCTGCTGGCGCACGGCGCGCCCGATGACCCGGACGAAACCATCGAATTCACCGTGGGGCGGTCAACCTGCCCCCACGACGAGATCCGCATTGTCAGACCGGGTACGGAAGAGGATCTGCAAGTCGGAGAAGTAGGCGAGTTGTTGGTGCGCGGCCCAAGCACGATCCGCGGGTACTTCAACGCTCCGGAGAGGGACGCTGAGGCCTTCACGGCGGACGGCTTCTACCGGTCCGGTGACCTGATGAGCTTCCGCATGGTGGCGGGGGTCCGCAACCTCGTGTTCCACGGGCGCGTCAAGGACGTGATCGACCGCGGTGGCGAGAAGATCAATTGCAGTGAGGTCGAGACCGCCATTGGACAGTTTCCGTCCGTCGGCAGCGTGGCGTGCGTCGCCATGCCCGACCCGCTCTATGGCGAGCGCATGTGCGCGTTCATCGCCCTGCGCGAGGGTGAGGCCCCCCTCGGCCTGGACACATTGCGCAGCCACCTGGCCGGTCTTGGCCTGGCGAAGTTCAAGTGGCCTGAGCGCGTGGAGCTGGTGAACGAGCTCCCGATGACCACGTCGGGAAAGGTCTCCAAGCCGCTGATGCGCGAGATCATCGCCGCCAAGCTGAAGACCGAGGCGGCCGCCCCGCCGCGGGCCGACTGACCGGCCGCGGCGACGCGGCGCGCAAAGGACCCCGGAATGTTCCGGGCCGCGCCGACAACCCCATCCTTCGCCGCGTCGCGGCGCTGGACAATCCATTGGAGGTGACCATGACCGCAGTGACCAAGAGCTTCGGCAGCCCACAGGACACGCACAATCTTCAGCTGGTGCAGGACTACTTTCGGCTGGGCGACGCCCAGGACCCGGCGGTCCTGAAGCTGTTTCACCCCGCGCTGCAATTCTACTTCCCCAAGTTCGGCATCGGACGGGGACCGGAAGCCTTCCTGGAGATGGTGTCGGGGTTCACCGGCGTGCTGGAGTCCATTCAGCACGACTATCCCACCTATCTCTACGTGGCTCACGATCCCTACGTGGTGGTCGAGGGCGTCACGCGCGGCCGGCTGAACGGCAAGGACTGGGAAGCTGGCAAGACCCCGGGCGGCCGGTTCTGCAACGTGTTCGAGATCCGCGACGGCCTCATCGCCCGGTGCCACGTCTACCTCGACCCTGACTATGTGGGCGAGGACGAGGCCCGCTTCCGCTGGGGCCGTGACGGGCGCGAGTGGTAGCGCGCGCGCCTCGCTAGGGCGCGCCCTGAGCCAGGCCCCCGATCGTCCCTCGCGGACAGCCAAGACAATCGAAATACTTCAAGGAACACACAGATGGGCAGACTGGCGGGTAAGGTTGCGATCATCACCGGCGCCGGAAGCGGGCAGGGCGCGGCGGAAGCCCGGCTCTTCGCCGCGGAAGGCGCGAAGGTCGTCGTCGCCGACATCAATGAGGCCGCGGCCCAGGCGGTGGCCGACGAGATCGGCTCGCAGGCCATCGCGGTCCGTCATGACGTCTCGGACGCTGCCCAGTGGGCGACCGTCGTCGAGCGGGCGATCGGCGCCTTCGGGGCGGTTCATGTCCTGGTGAACAACGCCGGGGTCTACAAGCCTCGATCCCTGCAGGACACCGACCAGGCGCTGCTCGACCTCCACTACAAGGTCAATGTGCTGGGCGTCTTCCTGGGCATGACCGCCGTGCGGGAGGCGATGCGCGACGCCGGCGGGGGCTCGATCGTCAACATCGCCTCGGGAGCCGGGATGAAGGGCTTTGCGGGCATGTTCGCCTATTCAGGGTCGAAGTGGATGGTGCGCGGGATCACGCGCTGCGCCGCGCTCGACTTGGCGGACGACAAGGTCCGGGTGAACGTCGTGCTGCCCGGCATCATCGACACCCCGATGCTGGCCGAGAACCCGCCCGAAGTCCTGGCCGCCTTCCCCAGCCTTCCGCCGGCCCGGCGGTTGGGCACCGCCGACGAGATCGCCAGAACCGTGCTCTTCCTGGCGTCCGACGAGGCCTCCTACATCATGGGCGCGGAGATCTCGGTTTGCGGCGGCTTGATGGCCTGAGGCTATAATCTTGACGTTCGTAAAGTTTTAGCTAGTCTGAAGGGACGGCTGGCGGACCGCACTCCGCGGGCGCCGCGCCTCTCGCTTTGTAGTAACCGGCCCCACGGGCCTGGACGCCAAACCTGGAAGTCAAACGCGCGCCCGCTGATGCGACGCGCCTACCGGAAGACTCCTCATGACCGACCTCGCTCCCGATCTGCAAACCACCTCCGCCGCCGAGACCCCCCGCTATCAGTTGCGGATCGGGGATGCCTGGCGCGATGCGTCGAGCGGCGAGACCTTCGAGGTGCTTGAGCCCTACAGCCGAAAGCCGTTCGCCCGCGTGCCTGCTGGCGGACCCGACGATATGCGCGGCGCCGTCGCAGCGGCGCAGGCCGCCTTCCCGGCCTGGGCCGCCGTGACGCCGGCTGAGAAGGCCCGATTGTTCTTCAAGGCCGCCGGCATCGTGCGCCACCGGCGCGTCGAGATCGCGGACATGCTGGCCCGGGAGACCGGCAGCACCATCAGCTTCGCGACCTTCCAGCAGGACCTGGTGGCCCAGATTCTGGAGGCCGCAGCGGGCTGGGTCTATCACCCCACGGGCGAGGTTCATCCCTCGGATGTTCCGGGCCTGCACTCGATGAGTATTCGCCGCCCGCTGGGCGTCGTGGCCTGCTTCACGCCCTGGAACGGCGCGAACATCCTGGCCTGGCGCGCGGTCCTCTCTCCGCTGGCGGCCGGCAACACGGTGGTCGTGAAGCCCTCGGAACTGGCGCCGGTCTCCGCTGGCCTGATCGTCGCGCAGATCGCCGAGGAGGCCGGCTTCCCGCCAGGCGTGATCAACGTGGTCTCCCACGCCCCCGGCGCCGCGGGCGCCCTCGCCGACGTTGTGTTCGACTCTCCCGACGTGCGCTGCATCAATCTGATCGGTGGGGTGAAGACGGCGCGCGTGCTGGCCGAGCGCGCCGGCCGGACGCTGAAGCGCAGCGTGCTGGAACTTGGCGGCTACAACCCGCTCATCGTGCTCGACGACGTCGATGTGGACTATGCGGTGAAGACGGCCGTGTTCGGGTCCTTCTTCCACCAGGGCCAGATCTGCGCGAACACCCGCAAGATCATCATCGATCGCAAGCTCTATGACGCGTTCCTCGCCAAGTTCATCGAGCGCACCAAGCAGCTGCCGTGGGGAGACCCGTCCAAGCCGGAGACCCTCATCGGTCCGCTGGTCACCCCCGAGGCGGTCCAGAAGGTGCACCAAGCCGTCCAGGAGGCCGTCTCCCTTGGGGCGAAAGTCGAGACGGGCGGCGCCTACCACGGCCAGGTGTACGAGCCGACCATCCTGACCCAGGTGCCCTACGAAGCGACCATCTCCAATGAGGAGACCTTCGGGCCCGTCGTCATCGTCGAGCCGGTGGATGGCGCCGAGGAGGCCGTGGCCGTGGCCAATCGCGTGTCCTATGGCCTGGTCGCCTCGATCCTGAGCCGCGACAGCTACCGCGGATTTGAGCTGGCCCCGCGGATCATGGCCGGTTGCATCCATGTCAACTCATCCACCATCAACGATGAGCCTCAGGTTCCCATGGGCGGGGTTCGCGACAGTGGCTGGGGCCGCACCGGACCCGAGAGCCTCAACGACTTCAGCGATAAGATCTGGATCAGCGCCCGCAACACCGAGCGCCTCTACCCCTTCTAGACGCCTAGCCGCGGTCTCGCGCCGGCGCGGCTCGGGCCGCGCCGGCCGTGGTTGGCGCTGGCCCAGAGTCCATCAGCACAAATTCAGCCTCGCCTTCGGCCTCGATCTGGCCGCTGGGTTCGGCGCTGATGGCCACGCCATCGCCCGCCTCGAGGCGCTCGCCGCAGACCTACCTGCGCGCGGCGTTCGGCTTCCTTGGGATCACCGATCTGTTGGTTGTCCGCACCGAAGGCCTGAACCTTGGCCCCGAGCAGCGGGCGGCCGCCATGGAGGCCGCGCACGACGAACCTGCTCGCAACGCCGCCTGAGGCATATCGCGGCCGCGGTTCCAGGGACTGGCGTGATCGCGAGTCCCACGCCCAGGCGGCCAGGCTCAGGCTGCCGCCGCTGGGCGATAGGCGGCCAGAAAGACGGCCAGGCCCGCGCGAACCATATCCCGGAGCCGTCCCTCGGAGGGCGGCCCGCTCAGATCGCAGAGTCTTTGCGTATACAGGCTGCCCAGGCAAAGCTGGCTCAACTGGTCAGCCGCCTGCCCGCAGTCGTTCACCGCCAGGCGCCCGGTGCGGCGCGCCTGGTCGAGAACGGCGGCCAGACGCGCGGTCCATCGCCCAAGGCCCATATCGAAAAAGGCGGGTCCGATGTGCGGCATGCTCCGCGACTCGGCGATTACCAGACGACAGACGTCGATATGATCCGCCGACAGGGCGCGGCGTGCATAGGCTTCGCAAAGCGCCTGCAGCGTTGCGGCCAGGTGGTCATCGTCCGGTAGCGCGACGGGCTCCAGATCGGCGGCGCAATACTGCTCGATCACCGCGGCGAAAAGCGCTTCCTTGGATGGGAAATACGCGTAGAGCGTCGCTTTCGAGCCGCCCACCTTCGCGGCGATCGTCGCCATGGAGGTTGCTGCGAAGCCGCCTTCAAGAAACGCCTCGCGCGCAGAGGCAATGATCTGGTCTCGCCGGTTTCGTCTTGGCCGTCCGCACGACACTGGCATTGCCGACCCGCAGGGATTGGCGTCGTTAGCGGTAGAACTGGACGCGGGCCGAACGGCGATCACGCTATCCAGGCTCGTGAGGGAAGCGGCGCGGCGCGGGATCACGGACACGGTCATTCGCCCAGATTATAAAACTGGCCGACCGTAAAGCATTGGTGGGAGTCGGGCAACTCAGCGGCGCGGCCGGCTCGCGGGAGGCTCAGACGCCGGGGCAGCCGGTGCTAGTTGGTCCGCTTGGCGACGACATCGAAGTCGACACCCACCTGCAGGGCCACCCATTGGCCGGACGTCCAGGCGCCCTGACCCACGCCGAAGGCGGTTCTCACCAGATCGAGGTGGCCCTTGGCGTGCGCCACGGACCCGTTGATATCGAGGGTGAAGGGCAGGGTGACCGGCCGGCTGACGCCGCGCAGGGTCAGCGTGCCCGCCGCTTCGAACGACCTGGGGCCGGTGCGCCGGATGCCAGTAGAGGTGAATTTCGCCTGAGGGAACTGGGCGGCGTCAAACCAGTCCTTGCCCGGCAGGGCCGTGTCGCGCTGGGCGTCGCCGGTGGCGGCGCTGGCCAGATCGACGGTCACGGTGAGGTGGCTGGTTTCGGGGTGGGCGGCGTCGAAGGCGATCACCGCGTTGTAGCGCTTGAACTTGCCGACGAACCGGGCGCCCGTCTGCACCCCTGAAAAGCCAAGGGTGCTCTGAGCCGGATCGATCTTCCAATCGGCGGCGGCGGCGTAGGGTGCGCCAGCCACGGCGCTCGACGCCACGAAGGCGCCCAGGGCGATGGGGGCGAGGCGTTTGGCGAGGAAGATCATGAGCGTTCGGGCTCCGCGGTGGTGGTCGATTGGGGGCGAGGACGCCCTCCTGCCGGCATCATGCGTAGCAGCACGTCGTCGCGCAGGATCAGGTGGTGGCGCAGGGCCGCCGCCGCGTGGAGCGCAATCAGGGCCAGCAGCGCCCAGGCGCCGTAGTCGTGGACCCTCTTCAGCACCGCCTCGACGGGCGCCTTGTCGGCGAGCGTCGACAACACCGGCAGGTGGGGCCAGGGAACCACGCCATACAGGACGGTGGGAATGTTGAAGACCGAGGCCGAGACCAGCGCCCAGCCGGTGATCGGAAGGCCAAACAGGAAGGCGTACAGCACCGCGTGCGCCGCGCTGGACGCCCTCTGCTCGATCTTCGGCATGGTCTTGGGCAGCGCAGGCGGCTGATGCGCCAGGCGCCACGCCAGCCTGAGGAAGGCGACCAGCAGGACGGTGATGCCGATCGACTTGTGCAACTGGTAGAGCTTGAACATCAGCCCGGGCGGCATCGAGGGCCTGGTCATGGTCAGACCGATCACCGCCAGGGCCAGGATGCCCAGCGCCATCAGCCAGTGAAGCGCGACCGCCACTGGCGTGTAGCGGTCGGCCGCTCCAGGAGGTGACGGCGCCATGACGTCAGTCCTGCCGCTCGAAGGCGCCGGCGATGGTCAGGGTCACATCGTCCCCGACCATCGGAACGTAGGTCTTGACCCCGAAGTCGCTGCGCTTGAACGTGCCGGTGGCCTCGAAGCCAACCGTGTAGGCCTTGTCCAGCGGGTTGACGCCCGCGCCGACGAAATGGGCGTTGAGCACGACCGGCCTGGTGACGCCATGGAGCGTCAGATCGCCGGTGATCGTCGCGCGATCCTTGCCCACCAGCACGATGGTCGTGGACTTGAAGGTCGCGTTGGGAAACTGCGCGGCGTCGAACCACTGGGCGCCCTTCAGCTCGGTGTCGAGCTGCCCCACCGTGGTGGTGACCGATTGCACCGGGACGGAGACGTCGAGGGCGGAGGCGCTGGGATGCGCCGGATCGAGCTTCAGGCTGCCGCTGGCGCCGGAGAAGAAGCCGGAGAACGGGGTGAAGCCGAAGTGCAGGACCGAGAAGCCGATCTGGGTGTGGTAGGCCTCGACCTTGTAGGTTCCGGCCTTGACGCTTGCGGCGTCGGAAGACGCCTGAGCCAGGGCGTTGGGCGCCGAAGCGGCCAGAAGAGCGGCCGCCAGGGCGCCAGCGAGGGCGTAAGAGCGCATAGGATCAATCCATGTTCTAAGGGGTGTGGGTTCGGAGCGATCGCCCCGGGCGAGGCGCGTCAGGCGGCCAGGGCGGCGATGACCTTGCGGGCGTCACCGATGGCCGCCTCCTTGGCCTCCGGGCCGAAGGCGAGACCCTCGGCGCGGACAAAGGTCAGGTCGGTGATGCCGATGAACGAGAGCACGCCGGTCAGATAGCTCTCGTGGTGTTCGAGCGGCGCCGCCGGCGCGCCAGCGGTGTAGATATTGCCCCTGGAGGAGGCGATGAACGCCTTCTTGCCCTTGGGCAGGATCGGCTCGGGGCCGGTTTCGGTGTAACGGAAGGTCTTGCCGGCGACGAGCACCCGATCGATCCAGGCCTTGAGCTGGGTCGGCACGGAGAAATTGTACATCGGCGCGCCGATGACGAGGATGTCGGCGGCGAAGAGGTCGTCCAGGTAGGCGTCGCCGGTGGCCAGATCATTGCCCAGCGCCGCGTCTTCCACGGGGCCGCCTTGCCAGGCCGCCAGGTGGGCTCCCGACAGGTGCAGAGCCTGGTCAGTCGCCAGGTCGCGGTACGTCACCTCAAGGCCAGGATGCAGCGCCACCTGGCGCTGGGCGATCTCGGCCGACAGCGCGCGGCTCACCGAGTGGTCGCCGAGGATGCTGGAATCGATGTGGAGAAGTTTCATGGGAGCCCCTTGGGGTGGCGGTCAGCGACGCAGCGCGGCCCAGGGGTCTGGGCGCTGTGAACGGGCCGCCTTCTGACACCTTGAAACCCCCTTGCGGAAGTCGGTATATTTCGATGTATCCCATCGATAGAACCGATAGGTCTCTCCTATGTTGGACGGCGTCTCCCTGGACCAGCTCAGGACCTTTATCGCGGCGGTTGACGAAGGCAGCTTCTCGGCGGCCTCGCGCAAGCTGCGGCGGTCCCAGTCGGTGGTCAGCCAGGCCATCGGCAATCTGGAAGACCAGATCGGGGTGGTGCTCTTCGACCGTACCGGGCGCTATCCGCGGCTCACCGCCGACGGCGCGGTGCTGCTGTCGGACGCCAGGAACGTGGTCTCTGGCGTCGATGTCCTCAAGGCCCGCGCCAAAGGCATGGCCGGAGGTCTTGAGCCGGAGCTCTCGGCTGTGGTGGACGTGTTCTTTCCCATGGAGGCGATCACCGCCGCGGCGAAGGACTTTGCGGTACAGTTCCCCGCGACGCCGCTTCGGCTGTACGTCGAGGCCCTGGGCGGCGCCTACCAGCCCGTGCTGGATGGCCGCTGCAGCCTTGGCGTGGTGGGATCCCTGCCGCTCATCCCCCCGTCAGTGACGAGTGAGCGCCTGTCGGGGGTCGCCATGGTGATGGTCGCGGCCAGGGCCCATCCCCTGGCGGCGGTTCTGGGACCAATTCCAAAGGCGGAGCTCGCCCGTCATGTGCAACTCGTGCTCACTGACCGATCGGAGCTTTCCGTCGGCCGGGAGTTTGGCGTCATGTCACCGGTGACCTGGCGGCTGGCGGACCTCTTCGCCAAGCACGCCTTTCTGCTCCACGGCCTGGGCTGGGGCGGCATGCCGCTTCACGCGGTCGCCGGGGACATCGACGAGGGAAGGCTGGTGGCGCTCTCGATCGAAGATGTCCCTGAAGGCGGGCTGATCCTGCCGATGTCCGCCGTCTATCCGACCGCGGCGCCGCCGGGGCCTGCGGGACGCTGGTTGATAGAGCGCCTCAAGAGGTGCCCGGGGCCGATCGGCTGACGCCGAGGAGATAGAGATCAGGCGGACGACAGGATCAACTGGGACGCCTTGCTGCCGATCATCTGGCTGGCGGCGTTGGTGGGGCCGGTGACGATCGTGGGCATGATCGAGGAATCGCAGACGCGCAGGCCTTCCACGCCGCGCACCCGCAAGGTCGGGTCAACGACCGCCGCCCCGTCGACGCCCATCTTGCAGGTGCCGACCGGGTGCCCGAAACTGATCGCCGCGTTGCGGGCGAACTGCGCCAGTTCCGCCATGGTTGGCGTGCCCCCCGGGACCAGTTCCGCCTCGCGAATCGAGTCGAAGGCTGACTGGCGGCCCAGCTCACGACACATCTCGATACAGCGGATGGTGGTGGCCAGGTCGTGGTCCGTCGACAGGTAGCCCCCTTCCAGGATCGGAGGGGCCTGCCAGGCGCCGGCCAGCTTCAGCGCGCCGCGGCTGGTGGGCCTGACCAGCGCCGGCGCGAGGGTGAAGCTGTCTGGTGGCGGCGCGCCGTAGCGCGCCCGCATCTCATCGCTCAGCACCGGCAGCTCCATGAGCACCAGCTTGATGTCTGGCCCAGGCTTTGATCCATCGCTGCGGACATAGGCGGCCGCCTCCACCGCGTTGCTGTGCGGGCTTCGGGCCGGCATGGCCCCGCGGTACTTGAGGATCACGCCAAACAGCAGGGGGTGGTCCTGAAAATTCTGGCCGACCCCGGGAAGATCGACCCGCGGCCTGACGCCCGCGGCCTTCAGGTCGGCGGCCGGCCCGATCCCCGACAGCATCAAGAGCTTGGCGCTGGCGACGCCGCCAGCGGTGACGATGACCTCCCGGGAAGCCCGGACCGGCGTCAGAGTTTGCCCGGTGAACAGGGTCACGCCGGTGCAGCGGCTCCCCGAGAGCTGCAGCCGCGTCACGCTGGTGTCGAGCAGGAGCGTGAGATTGGGCAGTCCAAGGGCGGGGCGCAGGAACGCACGGGAAGCGCTGGCGCGTGACCCGTCCCTGGCGATGGTCATGTTCACGTAGCCCGCGCCCTCCCGCATCGGACCGTTCACGTCATCGAGGATCGGGATGCCCATCTGGCCGCACCCGGCGATCACGGCGCGGGCGGTCGGGTGCGGATCCTTCGCCGTCTGGACATGCACGGGGCCACCGACCCCTCGCCACGCATTGGCCCCGCCTTCCCAATCCTCGATCCCTTTGAAGACCGGCAGCACATCGTCAAAGCCCCAGCCCTCGCAGCCTTGGGCCGCCCAGTTGTCGTAGTCCTGAGCCAGGCCCCGAACCCAAAGCAGGGCGTTGATGCTCGTGCCGCCCCCAAGCACCCGGCCCATGGCGACGGGCACCGCCCGGCCGTTCACGTGGGGCGAGGGCGCGGCCTTGAACCGCCAGTCCAGGGGGCCGCCGATATTGGTGAACCAGACGCTCGGGTCGCTCACCTGGGGCAGGGCGTCGGTCCCGCCGGCCTCCACCAGCAGAACCTCCGCGCCAGCGCCGGCCAGCCGTGAGGCGATGATGCAGCCGGCCGCCCCCGCCCCCACGACGATGTAGTCGTAGGACCGGCGAAGGGCGCGGCGGTTTTCGGCCTGGTTGCGCCCCGCCGCCAGGGCGGTGTCGACGATCATCGGGGACGTCGCGCCGGCGAGCCCCAGCGCGCTGGCCAGGCCCATGAAGCGGCGGCGGCTGAGGCGACCTTGCGCGGCCTGATCCAGCAAGGTCTGCATGGCTTCCTGCGACGGATCGATCACGGTCTGGCCTCCCTCGATTTTGGCGAAGGGTAGAGTAAGGCTTTACAGTCGTAAAGTATTATGTATCCTTCCGTCGACATGCGGCTGAGCGCCAAGAGGCGCCGACGACACCGCCATGCGGGAGCCGCCAGGAATGCAGCATCTCGGAATCTCAGGTGTCATCCCACCGACGCTGCTTACCGTCGTGGGGGCTTGAACCACTGATGACCACGCCTTTCCTCATCGCCGGGGCGGGCATTGGCGGGCTGAGCACGGCCCTGGCCCTGGCCCAGAGCGGCATTGCCTCCACGGTGGTGGAGCGGGCGCCCGCCATCAGGGAGGTCGGGGCCGGCCTGCAATTGAGCCCCAACGCCTTCCGCGCCTTCAGCCGGCTGGGCGTCAGCGAGGCCATGGACCAAATCAGCTTCCGGCCGCGCGCCCTGCGGCTCATCGACAGCCAGTCGGCGCAGGAGCTCTCGCGCCAGACACTTGGCGCGCCCTTCGAGGCGCGTTTCATCCATCCCTATCGCGTGGCGTACCGCGCCGACGTCCAGCAGGTGTTGCTGGACGCGGTGCGCACCTTGCCCGAACTGGTCACGGTCCGCCTGGGCCACGGCGTGAAGGACTATCGGCAGGACGACTCCGGGGTCATCGCGATCCTCGACAGCGGCGAGGAACTCCGCGGCGAGGCCCTGGTGGGCGCTGACGGACTATGGTCGGACGTTCGCGCCCGGATGCTGGGGCGAGCGCCGCCGGCTTCCGAAGGCCATATCGCCTACCGGGCCTTGCTGTCGGCCGACGAGGTCCCGCCAGGCCTGCTCACTGATGAAGTCCAGGTCTGGGTGGGACCGGGACACCACCTGGTCTGCTACAGGCTGCGGGGCGGACGCCTCTTCAACATTGTCGCCATCTTCGAGTCCGCCCGCGATCTAAAGGGCTGGGACACGGCGGGCGATCCCCTGGAACTGGAGCGCGGCTTCGAGGGCGCGTGTGATGTGGTCCTGGGCCTGATCAGGCAGATTCGCGACTGGCGGATGTGGACCTTGCACGACCGGGAGCCCGCTCCAAGATGGGCCGACGGGCGGGTGGTTCTGCTAGGGGATGCGGCCCATCCGATGCTTCCCTACCTGGCCCAGGGCGCGTGCATGGCGATCGAGGACGCCGTGCGTCTGGCGGACGAGGTCGCCGCCGATCTCACGAACCTGCCGCGCGCGTTTGTTTCCTACCAGGCAGCCCGGCTGCCGCGGACGACGAGCGTCCAGCAAGCCGCGCGAGAGACCGGGGTTGTCAATCACGCGCGCGGCGAGGCGCGGCTGCGCCGCAACGAGGGTCTCGCGAAGCGCGAGGCCGATGACTACGAGGCGATCGCCTGGCTGTTCACAGGAGAAGCGGCGCGCCCAGATCAGGCGCGCGGCTCTGAAATCGGTGTGTTCGGCCGTCACGTGGAGGCGCCGGCGTCCCTCTGATGCGGCGCCCCAAGCCCGGCGTCATGATGCTATAGCTGAACGATCGTAAAGCTAAGAGTGATCGGGGGCGGAGCAATCGACAATTTTGCCGTCGCTCTTGATTATTAAGCTGCACGATCGTAAAGGATAATTTCAACGCTGACCGACGACCTCGGGCCCATAGCCGCCCCAGGGCGAAGTCAGGTGAGAAACGCAACGTCCAGGGAGGCCTTGATGTCTGGGTCCGGGAACCGGCAAGTCTGGTTGAAGTCACGCCCCAACGGCATTCCGCGCGCGGACGACTTCGCCCTTCGCGAGGCGGCCATTCCGTCCCCGGCTGATGGCGAGTTCCTGATCCGCAACGCCTTCCTGTCGGTCGACCCGGCGATGCGCGGCTGGATCGCCGACAAGAGCACCTATTGGCCCCGGATCGAAGTGGGCGACACCATGCGCGCCTTCTCGGTCGGCGAGGTCTTGGAGTCTCGCAACCCGGACTACAAGCCCGGCGACCAGGTCATGGGCATCTTCGGATGGCAGGACTACGCCGCCGTCGGCCAGGCCGCCGTCATGCGCAAGATCCGCGAGCCGGACCTGCCCCTTTCCCTGTCGCTGGGCGTGCTGGGGCTGAATGGGCTGACGGCGTACTTCGGCCTGCTGGATGTCTGCCGGCCCAGGGCCGGCGAGACGGTGGTGGTTTCGACGGCGGCGGGCGCGGTGGGCTCCGCAGCGGGCCAGATTGCCAAGCTCAAGGGGTGCCGCACCGTCGGCATCGCCGGCGGCGCCGACAAGGTTCGCCTCTGCCTGGAAGAGTTCGGCTACGACGCCGCCATTGACTACAAGGCGACGGACGACCTTGACGCCGCCCTGGCGCAGGCCTGCCCCAACGGCGTCGACGCCTATTTCGACAACACCTCCGGGCCCATCCACGACGCGGTGATGCGGCAGATCAACCTGCATGCCCGCATCGCCATCTGCGGCACCGCCGCCTACGGCAGCTGGGAGCCCTGGAACGAGGGGCCGCGGCCCGAGCGTCACCTGCTGGTAAAGCGCGCGACGATGCAGGGGTTCCTCACCACGGATTTCGCGCCGCGGTACGAAGAGGCCATCGCTGATCTCGTCCAGTGGATTCGCGCCGGGCAGCTGCATTTCCGCGAAGACGTGCTCGAGGGCATCGAGAGCGCCCCAGGCTCCATCGAGACGCTCTACGGCGGCGCCAACAGCGGCAAGCTCATCATCCGCCTCTAGCGGCGGCTCAGCACATCGAGCCGGCGCCTCAAGGCAACGGCTTTTCTTTAGGAGACGCCAGCCTTGGCCAAGGTGATCATCAGTTGCGCAGTGACGGGTTCGATTCACACCCCGTCCATGAGCCCCCACCTTCCGCTCACCCCAAGCGAGATCGCCAGTGCGGCCATCGACGCCGCCCAGGCCGGCGCGTCCGTATTGCATCTGCACGCGCGCGATCCGCTGGATGGCCGGCCCAGCCCCGATCCGAAGCTGTTCATGGAGTTCCTGCCCCGCATCCGGCAGGCGACCGACGCGGTGGTGAACATCACCACCGGGGGCGGTCAGGGCATGTCCCTCGACGATCGCCTGGCCGCGGCTCTCGCCGCGTCCCCGGAGCTGGCGTCCCTGAACATGGGCTCCATGAATTTCGCCCTCTTCCCGGCCCTGCAGCGATACAAGACGTTCCAGCATGATTGGGAGCCGGCCTATCTGGAGGCGTCGCGGGACTGGATCTTCCGCAACACCTTCTCCGACATCGAGGCGATCCTCGAGCGCCTGGGCAAGGGGCACGGCACCAAGTTCGAGTTCGAGTGCTACGACACCGGTCACCTCTATACCCTGGCCCATTTCCTCGACCGCAAGCTCGTCACGCCGCCTCTCTTCGTTCAGTCCATCTTCGGAGTTCTGGGCGGCCAGGGGGCGGACACCGAAAACCTCATCCACGCCAGACGGATCGCCGATAAGCTGTTTGGTCAGGACTACCGTTGGTCGGTGATGGCCACGGGCCGCCATCAGCTGCCCTTCACGACGATGGCCGCCCTCAACGGGGGCAATGTCCGGGTCGGCCTGGAAGACAGCCTCTACGCCGGCAAGGGCCGCATGGCGACGTCCAACGCCGAGCAGGTCGGCATCATCCGCAGCGTGCTGGAGCGGCTGTCGCTGGAAATTGCCACGCCCGACGAAGCGCGCGCGGAGCTGGGGCTGAAGGGCGGCGACAACGTCGGATTCTAAGGCCGCCGGGCGGCGGCCATCCCGGTCCTGGGGCGGCGCGGCCTGGCGGATCGTTGAACAGGAAGGAAGCGAGCCATGAGTGAGCAAGCCGTCTCCCCGCCGCCGAAGGTGATTCCGGTCGAGCGGCCCCAGCCGATCATCCGCGCCGACGCCATGGCCTATGTGATCTTCCGCCGCCGCGACGTCGAGGAGATGGAGCGCTTCCTTCTCGACTTCGGACTGACCCGCGTCGAGCACGGTCCAGGGGTCCGCTACTATCGCGGCTGCTCCGCCGCCCCTTACCTGGTGGCGATCGAGCCAGCCGACCAAGATGCGTTCGCAGGCTTTGGTGCGAGCGTATCGAACGGCGCTGACCTCGACCTCCTGTCCGCGGCGACAGAGGCCCGGGTCGAAACCGTGGCCGCCCCCGGCGGCGGGCGGCGGGTTCGCCTGACCGATCCCGACGGGCTGATCGTCGAGCTGGTTCACGGCGCCCAGCCGGTGGAGCCGTTGCCGGCCCCTGTCGCGCTGTCGCCGGTCAATACGCCGGCCAACAAGAGCCGCGTGAACGCCACCATACGACCCCCGCTGGTACCCTCGCCCATCTTCAGGCTTGGCCATATCGTCCTGCAACGGCCCGACTTCGAGCGTGCGGCGCAGTGGTATATGCGGCATCTGGGGATCATTCCCTCCGATGTGCAGGTGCTGGCCGACGGATCGCCGGCGCTGGCCTTCTTCCGCCTCGACCGGGGCGCCGAGCCCGCCGATCACCACAGCGTGGCGCTGCTGGGCGGCCCGGGCGTCAGCCTGCTGCACGTCTCCTTCGAAACGTTCGACCTCGATGCGGTCGGCCAGGGCCACCAGTATCTGCGCGCCCGCGGATGGACGCCCTACTGGGGCATTGGCCGCCACGCCCTGGGCAGCCAGATCTTCGACTATTGGAAGGACCCGGCGGGGGACGAGTGGGAGCACTACGCCGACGGCGACGTCATGGATGCCAGCTACCCCACCGGCTACCACGCGCTGGCGCGCGGCACGCTGTGGACCTGGGGCGACGACCTTCCGGAATCCATGCGGCCGGACGTGCCCCCGGAAGCGATCGAGAGCATCCACGCGGGCGGCGGCTTTGGCGCCATGGGCCTTGAGCGGGTGCGCCAGTTCCTGCAGGCGATGTCGATCCCGCCGCGTCCGTGGATGCGCTGAGATGGCCACGCTCACGCAGACGCTGTCGGCCGAAGACGGCTGGACCGCGCGGCGCCAGTCAATCGCCCTGGGGTCTGACAGTCTCCTTCCCGCCGAAGTGGTGGAGGTGCGCGCGCAAGCGCGCCAGTTCGCCGACGACGTCCTGCGTCCCCTTGCGCATGAGCTGAACACGACGCCTGAGACCCGCGATGGCTTCCGTCATGATGTGTTCGACGCCATCGCCAGGGCCGGCCTTTTCAAGGCGCCGTTCGCAGCAGACGTCGGTGGCCGCGGCCTGGCGTTCCCGACCCTGGCGACGATGACCATCATCGAAGAGCTCGCCTACTATGCCCCGGGCGTGGCTTCGGCGATGTACGACGCCCACGCGCTGCTGGTGGGCAAGGTCCTCGATGGCGCCCAACCGAACCTGCGCCAGCATTACTTGCCGCGCCTCATTCGCGGGGAGTTCCTCGGGAGCTTCGCGACCAGCGAGCCTGAGGCCAGCACGGACCTGTCAGTGGACTCAATCCGCACCACCGCGACGCCGGTGGAGGGCGGGTGGCGCGTCGATGGCCGCAAGCGCTGGATCACCAACGCGCCGGCCGCCGATCATATTCTGCTGCTGTGCCGCACGGGCGACGGGTTGTCGGTGCTGCTGGCCGACATGAGCCACCCCGGCGTCAGCGTCACCGATCCCGATCTGAAGATGGGCAACCACGCCCAGCTCACCGCCGACGTGGTGCTGCAGGGCGTCTTCGTTCCGGACGACCACGTCGTGGGCGCGGTGGGCGGGGGGCTTCGCGCCGCCCTAGGCGCCTTGACGCTGGGCCGCATCGGCATCGGCGCCGTTGGTGTAGCGATGGGGCAGCGGGCCTTTGACGTCTCCACCGCCTATGCGGCGCATCGAAGGGTGCGAGGCCAGCCCATTGCCGCCAACCAACACTGGCAGTTCCGCTTCGCCGAGCACGCCACCGACCTCGAAGCCGCCCGCTCGCTCTACCAAAAGGCGGCCCTCCTCATCGACAAGGAAGGAGACGCCGGAGTCTTCGCGGCCATGGCCAAGATCAAGGGGAGCGCCCTGGCGGTCGATGTCGCCCGTGACGCGATCCAGTGCACGGGGGGCTATGGTTTCAGCCGCTCGATGCCGGGCGCAGGGCGCCATTGGCCGCTCGAGTCGATCTATCGGGATGCGAAGATCGGCGAAATCTACGAAGGGGCCAATGAGATCCAGAAGTGGATCATCGCCCGCAAGATCTTTGGGCGAGACATCACCGGGTGAAGACCCCCGGGCGCCTAGGGCAGAAGCAAACGGCAAGGCCGCGAACCTGGAGACGCTGGCGCCAACAAGCCGGTCTGATATCAGTCTCCCATGGTGAAACGAACGGCTCCCCTCAAAGAAGACAAGCACAAGAACGTGGCTGACGCGCGCACGGCGCGGTCCCCGGCCAGGGCCGCTGCTCCTGCTGAAGAGGCTCCGAGCCGGAGCGGCGCCGTCGCGGGGGGCGGCGCCAAGCGCCGCGAGCAGCAGCGCGCAATCGACACCCGCGAAGCGATCCTCAGGGCCGCGCTCTCGGAGTTCGCCGAGCGGGGCTTCGACGCCGCGAGCATCCGCAATATTGGGACGCGAACGGGCCTGCAGCACCCTCTGATCACCTACCACTATCGAACCAAGGAGGTGCTGTGGAAGGCGGTCGCGGAGAACGCCTTCGCTGAGATACGCAAGCTCTGGGATGACGCGACGGTGGAAGGAGAAGAGCTGACGCCGATTGAGTATCTGCGGCGGGAATATTCCACCTTCCTGAGATTCACGATCTCTCATCCCGACTTCCACCACTTCATGATCCGGGAGAGCCGCCCGGGCAATCCGCGGTTGCCCTGGCTGGTGGAAACGATCCTGCTGCCGACGATGCAGCGGCTGATCCCGCAGATCGAGGGCGCCCAGGAGCAGGGTGACCTGCCCAAGGGCAGCCCGATCCTGGTCCACTACATGCTCATCGGCATGACGTCGGTGCTGTCCTCCCTCAAGGCGGAGATCCGCCAGGCAGCGGGCATCGTCACCGAGGACTCCGAGGTCGTCGAAGCCTACCTCCAGCTGCTCGACGCGGCGATCTTTCGCCCATCGGACAAGGCGCCGCCGGCGACGCCCGCGCCGGGTCGGCGATCCACGCGCCAGCGTCGTCCCGGCGGGAAGTCCTGAAAGCCGACGAGGGAAGGGGGCCCGGGCCAGGCGATTAAACTTGACGTTCGTAAAGTCTTGTCGGACATTCCGCTCAGCCCGCGCCGGCGCGTGTGTCACGCGCCAGGTCGATGGGAGAGAACGAGGAGGAATCGATGGGCAGGATGGTGGTCCGCTTCCGCGATGGCGGCGTGGTGCGATGGGGCCAGTTGACCAGCCGTGCGCCAACCCGGCCGGAAGACGTCCTGGGCGTGACCCCTTTCGCAGCGGACATGTCCACGACGGCTGAAGTCATTGCCGCCGCCGACCGCGGCGCGTTGATGACCGAGCCGGAGATCCGCATCTCGGCGGCGCAGCTGCTCAGCCCGGTCACGCTGGACGCGACGATTTTCGCGCAGGGCCTCAACTACGAGAGCCATGCCTCCGAGGCGCAGCACGCCAAGCGCAAGTCCAACCTGATCTTCAGCAAGGCCAGTTCCTCCCTGACCGGCGCCTACAACGACATCGTGCGGCCCGCCGAAGTGCAGCTCCTCGACTACGAGGTGGAATTTGGCATCGTCCTGCGCCGGCGCCTGGGCGAGGGCGACGAGGTCACCGACGAGACCCTTGGCCAAGCGGTCGCCGGCATCGTGCTGTGCAATGACGTTTCCGCGCGAGACACCATGTTCGGAACGACCTTCCTGCAATGGTACCGCGGCAAGAGCTACCGCACCTTCTGCCCTTGTGGGCCGGTGTTGTGGCTGCTCGATCCGGGCGAGGCGAAGGCCGCCCTGGAAGGCCTGGAACTGCAGCTCTCGGTGAACGGCGAAGAGCGACAGGCTGCCTCGTCCCAGCAGTTGATCTGGAAGCCAGCCGAAACGCTCAGCTACATCGCCTCGACCATCGATCTGAAGCCCGGCGATCTGTTGCTTACCGGCACCCCCGGCGGCGTGACCGCGCCGGCCACGCCGCGGATGGTGGACATTCTCAAGACCCACCTTCTGGCGGACGACGTGCGCCGCGACGAGCTGCGCGTCGAGATGACCGCCGGCCGGCCATTTCTCAAGCCAGGCGACGTCGTCACCGCGACCCTGGTCCAGGCGGGCGGGCAAAGCCTGGGCGGCCTCGCCAACACTGTCGCGGACCCCGCCTAGCGGCGCGCACGCGCCGCGGCGCCGCCCTGCGAAGCCTGAACTCAGATCGGCCCGCCGCGTATTGCCGGCGATGGAGAAGTCGGATGTCTAGAGTCGTGGAAACGGACGTTCTCGTCGTGGGCGCAGGCCCCGCCGGCGCGGCGTCGGCCGTGTTTCTTGGCAAGCACGGGATCCGCACCTTGATGATCTCGCGGCATCGCGGCACGGCCGAGACACCGCGGGCCCACATCACCAATCAGCGCACCATGGAAGCCTTGCGCGACGCGGGTCTCGACGACCAGTGCATGACCCTGGCGTCCGGTCCGACCGATATCGCCCACACCTTCTGGCTTCGCAGCATGGTGGGCGAGGAGATCGCCCGGACCTGGGCATGGGGGAACGATCCCGCCCGGATGGGCGACTACGCCGCAGCCAGTCCCTGCAAGATGAACGACCTGCCCCAGACGCGGCTTGAGCCCATCCTGGTCACCGAGGCCGGACGGCTGGGTGGCCAGGTGCGCTTCGGCTGGGAGCTGAGGTCCTTCTCCCAGGACGATAGCGGGGTCACGGCCCAGGTCTTCGATCGCCTGAGCGAGGACAACATCACCGTCCACGCGCAGTACATGATCGGCGCGGACGGCGCGCGCAGCCAGGTGGTCGAACAACTAGGACTCCCCCTCGTCGGCCAGGAGGGGCTCGGGAACGTCTTCAACGTCCTCTGCGAGATCGACCTGTCGCAGCACGTGGCCCACCGGCATGGATCGCTCTACAGCGTCATCCAGCCTGGGTCTTCCTATTGGGCGCCGGTGGCCGTGTTCCGCATGGTGCGGCCCTGGGACCAGTGGCTGGTCGGCCTGATCGTGCCGGCGGCGGCGGGCCTGCCTCAGCCCACCCTCGAAGAATTCGAGAAACGCATTCGCGAGACGGTCGGCGACGACAGCCTGCCGTTGCGGATCCTGTCGACGTCGATGTGGACCATCAACGACGTCTACGCAGAGCAATATGCGTCAGGGCGGGTATTCTGCATGGGCGATGCGGTGCACCGCCATCCCCCGACCAATGGCCTGGGGTCCAACACCTGCGTGCAGGACGCCTTCAACCTCGCCTGGAAGCTCGCCTTCGTGCTGCAGGGCAAGGCGGACCGGAGCCTGCTGGACAGCTACGGCGCTGAGCGTCAGCCCGTGGGCAAACAGATCGTGGCGCGCGCCAACAAGAGCATGATGCAGAACAACAAGGTCTGGGACCTGGTTGGCGCGGGCACGCGCCACGAACTGGCCCCTGAAGAGCATGCCGCCGTCTTCGACACCAAGGATGGTCGCGCCACGCTCCGCGGCGAGATCGACGCCATGCGCTACGAGTACCACGCCCATGGCGTGGAGATGACGCGGCGTTATGAGTCCTGCGCGGTGATCTCCGACGGGACCGAGCCTGCGCCTTCGCGAGATCCGGAGCTGTATTATCAAGCCAGCACCCGGCCTGGCAGCTCTCTGCCCCATGCCTGGCTTGGCCGGCGCAGCGCCGGCCCCTGCGTCTCCACCCTTGATGTCGCAGGCAAGCAGCGCTTCACCCTGCTCACGGGACACGGCGGAGAGGCTTGGCGGGCCGCGGCCCGCATTGTGGGCGACGTGACGGGCGCAGAGATCACCGTGGTCACGATCGGGCCGTTTCTCGACTACGAGGACCCCTACGGGACCTGGCGTGCGCTCTGCGAGATCGAGGAAGACGGCTGCCTGCTGGTTCGGCCCGATCTCATCGTCGGCTGGCGCAGTCATGCACTCCCCCCAGAACCCGCGAAGGCGCTCTCCTCGGCGATGGGCCGGATTCTCGGACGCGCGGCCGCATAGCGCCCGCGGGCGAGATATCGCGGATCATCGCCGCATCAAGACCATCGACCGGGCGCCCACCGCGCTCAGGCAGTCGCTAAGCACCAAGGATCGACAATGACCTTCGTTGTAGACGTCCATCACCACATGCTGCCCGACTTCTTCTGGCAGGAGACCAACGACCCGCGCAATCCAGTCGGCGGTATTGCGCCGCCGCCTTGGTCCCTGGATGGCGCGCTCTCGTTCATGGATGATGCGGGCATCGACGTCGCCATCTCCTCGGTGAGCACGCCCGGCGTGCATGTCGGAGACGATGCCAAGGCGCGCTCGCTGGCCCGTCGCTGCAACGAGTTGGCCGCGAGCATGATCCAGGCGCATCCGCGGCGGTTTGGCGCCTTCGCCTGCCTTCCCCTCCCTGATGTCGATGGCGCGCTTGAAGAACTCGCCTACGCCCTTGATGTGCTGAAGCTCGACGGCGTCGTTCTGTTCTCCAACTCCCTGGGAATCTACCTGGGTGACGATCGGTTCGAGCCTGTGTTCCAAGAGCTGGAACGCAGGGGCGCGGTCACCTTCGTACATCCGACCGCTTCGCCGGATCCCAGCGCCCGGTCCCTGGGGCTACCGGCGTCGCTGATCGATTTCACGGCCGACACCACCCGGGCGATCGCGCAGATGCACTACACCAACCGGTTCGCCCGCACCCCCAATGTGAAATACATCTTCTCCCATGCCGGGGGCACGATCCCGTATTTGGCGGCGCGCTTTGGCATTGTTGATGAGATGAAGGTCATCCTCGGCGACGAGGAACGGGGGACTGCCGCCGACACCTTCCGGCGCCTCCACTGGGATACGGCCCTGTCCTGGCGTGATCCAGTGCTGCAGATGCTGCGTTCGATCGTGGGCATCGACCAGGTGCTGTTTGGTTCCGACTATCCCTACCTTCGTAGGGATATGGCCGTTCGCTGTGTCGGCGAGTTGAAGGAAACAGCGGCGCTCACCGACACGGACCGCGCTCGCGTGTTTTCCGGGACCGCTCTGAAGCTGTTCCCCCGTTTGGCGGCGCTGCGCCCGGCAGCATGACCGATGAGATCAGTGACCTTCGACTGTTCGCGCGCATGGTGTCGGCCGGCAGCCTGTCGGAGACAGCCCGGCGGCTGAACAGTTCGCCGCCGGCCATGAGCCGACGCCTGGCCCGCATGGAGAGCCGGTTGGGCGCACGACTGATCGAACGCAGCACGCGGCGCTTCGTGCTGACCGAGGAGGGCGCCCTTCTCCATGACCGGAGCCTCGGCATCCTCAACGACATCGACCAAGCCGAGGCAGAAGTCAGCGCTCGAACCCGATCGCCGCACGGCCACCTGCGCGTTGGTGCGCCGTTGGAGATCGGACGTCGACGCATCGCCCGCCTGGTCGCCGCCTTTTGCCAGCAGCACCCGGACGTGACGGTTGAGCTAGTGCTTGACGACGCGCCAGCTGACGTGATCGCCAACGATCTCGACATCGCCCTGCATACGGATCAGCCGACGGACGGTGAGGTCGTCACCCGCCTGCTACTAGCGAGCCGCCGCATCGCTTGCGCCTCCCCGGCTTACCTCGATAGGTTCCGCCGCCCCGAGCGGCCTATCGACCTGGCGGAGCATAACTGCATCCGCCTGGTCCGCCGGCGTCAGATCTATAACTGCTGGCCCTTCGTCGAGAACGGCGAGCCCGTTGAGATCCCCGTGCGCGGTTCGCTCTCGAGCACGAGCGGTGAGGTTGTGCACGACTGGACGCTCGCCGGCCTCGGCATCGGTCTGAAGGCGCACTGGGACATCGAGGATGACCTGGCCGAAGGTCGGCTCATAGAGCTTCTGGCGCCCTTCGCGAGCAACCCGATCAACCTGTATGTAATCTATCCGACGCGCAGCCACATGCCCCGGAGGGTGCGAGTGTTCATCGACTTCGTCGTGGACGCGCTCAAAAGCCGGCCTCCATGAGAGCTTTCCCGACCCTCTGGGATTTGGCAAGGCGGCGACCCGGTCCAGCGATCCGGCTCAGCGTGTACCGACGAACCGATTTGGCGCGAGCTATGTGGGCTCTTGCCTGAAGGGTTGCTTCCTGGACAGCGCGGTGGAGTTGTCGGCGACTGGGGGCCTTACGCCCGGCGACCGTTGGACGCTTTTCGTTCAGACAGACTTCTCGACTGAGCTTCCTTTGGCGGCTTGGCTGTCAACTGCTTCAACCAAGGCCAGCCGCGATACTTGTCGCCGACCTGTCGAAGGTGAGTGTAGCGTTTCAAGCTCGACCATGACCGATGCCCGGAGACCGAGGCCACACGGGGGATGCTCAGCCCGGTTTCGAACAGTCGCGAGACGCCGTCGTGGCGCAAGTCGTGAAAATGCAGGTCCTTGATGTCGAGGATCTGGCAGGCGCGGGTGAATGAAGCTCCAATGGCGTCGGCGCTGTAGGGGAAGATCTCATTGGTTGTTCGCGACATCGACTGAATGATGCGGAGCGCTTCGCGCGGCAGGTCGCACCAGACGTCGTTGCCGATCTTCTCGCCGGGGTTCTTCATGTCGCGCACGAGGACCCGGCTGGCTTTCTCCTCCAGACCAGGCCAGTCGACGCGGGTGATCTCCTCGAGACGTCGGGTCGAGAAGATCGCGAAGCCTATGATCTTCTGCATGGGAGCGGACGAGGGGCGCCGCCTCTGCCGTTCGCCAAAGTGCTTCATCAGCTTGTCTAGTTCTTCGAGCGTTGGCCGCCGGTCGCGCTCGCGACTTTTCGTCGTCAGGCCAAGCCGTTTGGCGACGACGAAGGCATCCTTCATCGCTTGCTGGTCCAGCGGATAGCCCCAGGCTGGCCGCGCGATCGCGAACACCGCGCCAAGATGCGACAGGTAGTTCGCCACGGTCTGCGGCTGGACCTTTTTTGCAAGCGTGCTGGCAAGAGAGATGACATCTGCGCTGGCGATCTGCGAACAGCGCATATCGCCGATCTCGTAGCCCTTGATCGCCTTCAGCACCTGCGCCTTCGTCTTCCCGATCTTCTTCAGCGATTCATCGGTGTATCTGTCGATCACCTCGGCGAGCGCGGGATCCTCGCCCTTGGCCCGCTCCAATCCGCCGGGCTTTGAGAGCTCAGTCTCCCGTCGTTCTAACCACGCCGAGGCGGCTTGGCGGCGGTCGAACGTGCGCGTTTCCCGATGCAGGATTGCGCCAGCGCGTTTGATGACCACTTGCGCGTGGTAACCCTTTGATCCGTCTTTCCGTTTTCGGGTGACAAATGTTCCCATCGGTCTGTCCAATTTTCGCGCTATACCGACTCCACCTGCGGTACAGCATTGAGCTAAAAAGTACAGCATTGCTGTACCATAGGCGGCAAAATGAGGGCAAATGGCGGCTTATGGTCGGAAATGGCTTTGATCGACGAGCTTGGAAGTGATTGAAAAAATACGACAAGGTGCGAAATTCCACGCCTCTCGCCTATCGGTTGCGCCCATGATGGACTGGACGGACCGCCACTGCCGGATGTTGCATCGGCAGCTGACCGGGCGCGCCCTGCTCTATACCGAGATGCTGACCACCGGCGCGGTGCTGCACGGCGACCGCGCGCGGCTGATGGCCTTTGATCCAGGCGAGCATCCCGTGGCGCTGCAGCTGGGCGGGTCGGATCCGGCCGATCTGGCGGCGGCGGCGCGGATCGGCGAGGACCTGGGCTACCGGGAG